>JADMIO011319480.1_pt1 | contig 134159 bp, 118 predicted proteins | sample 8958161 | NCBI WGS metagenome assembly JADMIO01 (sample SAMN16585339, study PRJNA669376) | soil metagenome | isolation source: Crop rotation soil | place: USA: Cullars Rotation, Alabama | collected 2011 | reverse complement strand
GCCGCGACTTCAAGTCACGTGAATTCCAAGCTTCGGATCCCACTGTGCTGGAAAGTCCCAGGTATCTTCGACCTGAGTCTGCAGCGGTTTGATCGCCGCGATCGCCTGCGCCACCTTCGCGCGCACGCCATGCTGGTGGTAGGCGGATTGAAGCCGGGCCCCCGCGAGGCTCGCCACCAGCAGCAGCGCCGCCGTGCCGAACAGCGCACCGGCCAGCAAGTCGGTGGACTCACGATTGATGAGCCGCCTCGCCGCCGCCTCCGGTGAGCGCGTGTTGCGCTCGGCTCGGCGCACGAGCTTGCGAATGTGGCGGTAGTAGAACGCGTTGGCGAAGGCGCTGGAGGCGACCGCGGGGATGAACCACACGAAGAGCAGCGCGCCGATCCACCAGGCGATGCTCGATTCCCCGAGCCAGGCGCCGATGGCGGCGAAAAGAATCGCCCCGGCGAGCGGGAGCAGGGCGCACACGGCGCCGTAGAGCCACAGCTTGCGATAGAACGCCCACAGCGCCGGGAAGAAGAAGGCGGGCCAGTGCCAGCTCGGCGGCTGCTTGCCCGTGCGCTCGTATTTCACAAAGCGGCGCACGTAGTAATCCGGATGCGGACCGACGGCGACGCGGAACAGCACCGCGAGCGCCGGTCGCACTCTCCGCTCGTCCTGATGCTCGCGCACGAACGGCGGGAACACGATCGAGTCCAGCGTCGGCACGAGGTCCGCCGGACTCGCCTGCGACGGCCTTTCCGTCATTGCCGCTCCCTGGCTCGGGAGCGCTGGTGCTGCAACCGTCATCGGCATTCTCCGCGGGCCCGAAGCGCTGCTCCGGCCCGGTCACTCGGCTCGGCGCCGTCCGACAGCGCACGAGCTCTCCTCCTCTTGCGCCCGCTAGTCTAATCCAATTGCCGCGGGACGGTGAGGAGATTGCGGAAAATCTTAGGCGGCCGAAGTCACCGCGAGACCCGGCATCGCAAAGCCGAGATTGACGAGGGCCTGTTCGAGCGTGCGCGTCTGAGTTTCGTCGAGCTCGACCAGAGGCGGGCGCACCGCGGCCCAATCGGGATCCTCCGCGTAGTGCGCGATGGCGGCCTTGAGCGCGGGAATCATCGGGAACTGCTGGAACGCAGCGCGCACCGCATCGAGGGCGGCCTGCTGCCGCTCCGCGTCTTCGGCGCGCCAGTCGCGCGCGAGGCGCACGATCGCCGCCGGATTGACGTTGGCGATGGCGGTGATGCAACCCGCTCCGCCGGCGCGCAAGGTCGCGAGCAGAAACCGCTCGCTACCGGCGAACACGTCGAAGCCCCGCGGCTGAAAGCGCTCGAGCATTGCCTGCGTGTTGCTCCAGTCTCCGGAGCTGTCCTTGATTCCGGCGATCGTTCCGGGGAAGGCTTCGATCAGGCGCTCGATCAGCGCGAGGCTGATCGGGATCTGCGATACGGGCGGGATGTGATAGAGGTAGATCCGCAGCCGGGGCTCGGCCACGCGCTCGATGACCTGCGCGTAGCTCCGGAAGAGCCCTTCGTCGGAAACGCCCTTGTAGTAGAACGGCGGCAGCATGAGCACGCCCGCGCAACCGAGGCGCACCGCCGCGCGGGTGAGCTCGACTGTGTCGGGAAAGGCGCAGGTGCCTGTGCCGGGCATCATGCGCTCCGGAGGCAGGCCGGATTTCACCAGCGCCTCCAGCAGCGCAATCTTCTCGCCGACCGACATGGAGTTAGCCTCGGAGTTGGTACCGAACACGGCGAGGCCGACCTCCTGCTCGACGAGCCAGCGGCAGTGCCGCGCGAGCCGGGCGGTGTCCGGCCGCAGACGGGCGTCGAACGGCGTGACCACGGGAGCAAGCACCCCGCGCATGCGGGCGCGTCCGGAGACCTCGGCCATGGGAATCCTCGAGGGAAAAGATCAATGCTCGCCGATTCGCGCCGAATGCTCAAGGGCGCGCGGCGCGCTGCGCTTCCGCCCCGTCCCGTGCGGGGCGGAGCGCATGGACCGGTCTAGGCGACGGTGGACCCGCTGGCGATGTCGACGATCTTCTCGTGCCGCCACTGGCAATCGGTGCAGCGCACGGCGGTGGGCTGAGCGTGCAGCCGCGCCGCACCGATCGGCTCGCCGCAGTCGACACACATGCCGAACACTCCGCCCGCCAGCCGCTCGCGCACGGCGGCGATCCGCTCCAGCTCCTGCGTGTAGCGGTCGATCAAGCCGCGCTCCATCTCCACGCTGGTCATGACAAACGCCTGATCGACCTGGTCGCCGACCTCGGCATCGAGCTGGGACAGCGCTTCGGTATCGATCCGGCGACGCTCCTCGGCGATCGCCGTCTGCAGCGTCTGCTCGCGCGTGTCGAGGCGATGCACGATGTCGCGCAGCTCGCGCTGCGACAGGCGCTTCGGTTCGGGGCGGACGGCCGCTTCACCGCGGCTTGCCCGGCGTTCATGGTTCCGCACGACGGTCATGGAATGAGACTCCGGTGAATGTTGGTTCGGTTCGGTCTGGGTTTGGACGCGGCCGGCGTTGCCTCCTTCCCGACGCGGGAAGGCTCCGGCATCCGTTTCATCGATAGCGCGCGTCGGTGGCCCGATCGGCTGCGATCTCGGCTTCCTTGCGGTCGCCGATCGCGAGCAGCATCTCCCTGGTGGCGATCGACTCGTGGCGCGCTTCCATGTGGAACTCGATCTCGCGGGTGAGCACGATGGCGTCGGTCGGGCAGGCTTCTTCGCAGAAGCCGCAATAGATGCACTTGAACAGGTCGATGTCGTAGCGCGTGGCGCGCCGGGTTCCGTCGGGCCGTTCCTCCGAGTCGATCGTGATGGCGAGCGCGGGGCACACCGCTTCGCAGAGCTTGCAGGCGATGCACCGCTCTTCGCCGTTGGGATAGCGCCGCAGAGCGTGCAGGCCGCGAAACCTCGGCGACTGCGGAGTGCGCTCCTCGGGGTACTGCACGGTGAACTTGCGCGCGCCGAGGTAGCGCCCGGTCACCCCCAATCCGCGCAACAGCTCGAGAAGGAACCAGGTTTGCGCGAACCGCCTGAAGAATGCTTTGATTTGCGACATGGATTAACGAGCACGACGTCAGCTTACGACCGTGCCGCGCGCGGGAAAATTCCGGCGCGAATTTCTCGACTTGTGTCGGACTTCGTCCGATAGCGCGAGGGTTTTTTCATCGCGGTGTGCCCGTTTCGACGTCGCGTGAAAGCGCTTCGCCTTGACGCGATCGCGCGCCCGAGGCAATCTGCCGCACGTTGAACGTTTGTGTCAGGCGCGCGCGCGAAACAGGCCTCATTGCTCGTCGCGCAGCGCCATTCGAGGAGTAACTGGAACGATGTACACGCTTTACGGCAAGAAGGGATCGGGCTCCGCGACCACCCAGGCCGCGCTGGAGCTCATCGGTGCGCCCTATCGGCTGATCGAAACGGCCTCGTGGGAGCCCAACGAAGCGTTTGCCCAGCTGCTCAAGCTCAACCCGCTGGGCCAGGTTCCGACGCTGGTGCTGCCCGACGGAACCGTGCTCTCCGAGAGCGGTGCCATCCTGATCCACCTTGGGCTCTCCCACCCGGAGAGCAATCTGCTGCCGCGCGAGGACTCGGCGCGGGCCCGGGCGTTGCGCGGGATCGTGTTCATCGCGGCCAATTGCTACGCCGCGATCAGCGTCATCGATTTCCCGGAGCGCTGGTGCGCGGATGCCGATCAGGACGACGCGGTGAAGGAGCGCATCCGCAGCGGCACGCGGGCGCGCCTGTACAAGCACTGGGAGATGTTCGCCGACCTCTTTCCGGCCCAGCCGTACCTGTCGGGATCCCAGCTGGGCGCGCTCGACATCCACGCCGCGGTCGTGTCGAAATGGTCGGGAGCGCGCAAGCAGCTCGAGGCCCGCAGACCGCAGCTCGCGGCCGCACTCTCGCGCGTCGAAGCCCATCCCGAAATCGCGACGGTTTTCGCGCAGCACTGGCCGAAGAGCTGACGCCGCGCAGCGCGGGCTGAAGAGGCGGCGTTCGCAGGGCAAGAGGTTCGCGGCGGGCGTTTATAATGCGCGAGCCGCGGGAGGACGTCCTTCCGCGATGGTTCGACTCGCGATGCGCATCCTGCTCAGCAACGACGACGGCTACTTCGCGCCCGGTCTGGAACGCCTCGCCGCTGAGCTCTCCGCGCACGCCGACATCACGGTGGTCGCGCCGGAGCGCGATCGCTCCGGCGCGTCGAATTCGCTCACCCTCGATCGTCCACTCACGGTCCGGCGCGCGCCGAACGGGTTTCTCTTCGTCAACGGCACGCCGACCGATTGCGTGCATCTCGCGGTCACGGGGCTCCTCGACGAGCTGCCGGACATGGTCATCTCGGGCATCAATCTCGGCCCCAACATGGGCGACGACACGATCTACTCGGGCACCGTAGCGGCGGCGACCGAAGGCCACCTTCTCGGCATTCCGTCGCTCGCCGTGTCGCTCACGAGCAAGGTCGGGCGCCACTTCGGCACGGCGGCCGCGGTGGTCGCCGAGCTGCTGCTGCGCCATCGCGACCAGCCGCTCGACGGCTGGCTGCTCAACGTCAACGTTCCCGATCTGCCGGCCGCGGACATCAAGGGTTATCGCGTGACCCGGCTGGGCCGGCGGCACAAGGCGGAGTCGGTGATCAAGACCCAGACGCCGCGGGGCGAGACGTGCTACTGGGTCGGCGCGGCGGGGCCCGCGGCGGACGCCGGCGAAGGCACGGACTTCCACGCGATCGAAGCGGGCTTCGTCTCCATCACTCCGCTGCAGATCGATCTCACGCACCGCGCCGAGATGTCCCGCTTGTCGGCGTGGATGGAGCAGCGCGTGACCTCATGAGCACCGCAGGGCCGCCCCAAGCTGCGAATTGCGTCCCCTTCGGCGGCTGGGAAGCGGCCGAATTGATCAATGAGGCCGCGCGCATGGGGGTCGCATGAGCACCGGCTTCGACGGCATCGGCATGACCTCCACGCGCACCCGGGCGCGCATGGTCGAGCGCCTGCGCGAGCAGGGGATCCGCGACGAGGCGGTGCTCGCCGCGATGGCCGCCGTTCCGCGCCACATCTTCGTCGAAGAGGCGCTCGCGATCCGCGCCTACGAGGACAGTCCGCTGCCGATCGGCGCGGGACAAACCATCTCCCAGCCCTACGTGGTGGCGCGGATGACCGAGCTCGCGCGCGCGGGCCGAAACCTCGGCCGGGTGCTCGAGATCGGCACGGGCTGCGGCTACCAGACCGCGGTGCTGGCTCGCCTCGCCGAGGAGGTCTATACGGTCGAGCGCGTCGCCGCCCTGGTGGCGAAGGCGCGCCGGAATTTGCGCGCGTTGAAGGTCGGCAACGTGCGCATCAAGCACGGGGACGGCTCGGGAAACCTCGGAGAGACGCTCGACTGCGACGCGATTCTGGTCACCGCCGCGACCACGCAGGTTCCCGCGGCGCTGCTTCGGCAGCTCAAGGTCGGCGGGCGCATGGTGCTGCCTTTTGCCCGTCACGACGACGATCTGAAGGCCACGCAGCTGCTCACCGTGATCGAGAATGCGCCCGGTGGCGTCCGTGAGCACCGCTATGATGCGGTAAGATTCGTGCCGCTGCTGCCCGGACTCGCATGATGGTCACGAAGCGTTCGCATCTTTCGTCGCGTGCGATCGCGGTTGGCTTCGCTGCTCTGCTCGCGGGTTGCATGACGCGGGCGCCGGTGCCGGTCGTGGAGCGCGCGCCGCTGCCCACGCCGCAGCATCCCGTTCCGCCTTCCGAAATCGCGCCGGCCCGAGCGCCGGAGGCGACCGCGCCGCCCGCGACCTACACGGTCAAGCGCGGCGACACGCTCTACCAGATCGCGCTCGACCACGGCCTGGATTATCGCGAGCTCGCCGCCTGGAACAACATCGACAACGTGAACATGATCCACGCCGGTCAGGTGCTTGCACTCGCGGCGCCGGGCGGAACGGGCGGCGCGGTCACATCGCCGCTGATGACGCCTCCGCCGGTCGTGCCGAGCGGCGGAGAAGCGCGTGCGGTACCGCCGGCGCCGAGCGGCCGCGCGAACACCGCGACCTTCAAGACCGAGCCGAAGGCCGTCAAGCTGCCGTACTCCGAGCAGGCGCTCGCGCAGCTGCGCGCCGCCGCGCCGGCGGTGGCCGAGCCGCGCGGAGCCACGGCTCCGCCACCGTCTGCCGAGGCGCGCGCCGCGCCGGGGCCGCAGGTTACCGATGCGCCCGTCGCCTCGTCGCCGGCCGCAACTCCACCCCCGGCGCGCAGTCGGCCCGACGCCGCCCGCGTGCCGGAGATCGACGACGACAAGCTCGGCTGGATCTGGCCGACCAACGGCAAGGTGATCGCGGCGTTCTCCGAGACGGCGAACCTCAAGGGGATCGACATCGCCGGCAAGGCAGGGCAGCCGGTGGTTGCCAGCGCGGCGGGCAAAGTGGTCTACGTTGGCTCTGGCCTGCGCGGCTACGGCAAGCTGGTGATCGTCAAGCACAACGGCACCTTCCTGTCCGCCTACGCGCACAATCGGGAGATCCTGGTCAAGGAGGGCCAGCAGGTGGCGAAGGGCCAGAAGATTGCCGAGATGGGCGACAGCGATTCGGACCAGGTGAAGCTGCACTTCGAGATCCGCCGCCTCGGCAAGCCGGTCGATCCGGCGAAGTTCCTGCCGCCCGTATGATCCGCGACCGCGAGCACGGCGACGACGACGAACCGCCGCTCGCGCAGGAGCCCGATACCCGCACCGCCGAGCTGCCGCTCGACACGCCGAAGGAGGGGGTGGGCGCGGACTTCCTCAACGACGTCACCCAGATCTACCTGAACGAGATCGGGCGCAGCGAGCTGCTGACGCCCGGCCAGGAGCTCGCGTTCGCGCGCGCGAATCGCGCCGGCGACTTCGCCGCGCGGCAGAAGATGATCGAGCACAACCTGCGGCTGGTGGTGAGCATCGCCAAGCATTACCTGAACCGCGGCCTCACGCTCGCCGACCTGATCGAGGAAGGCAACCTGGGCCTCATTCACGCACTGGAGAAGTTCGACCCCGAGCGCGGGTTTCGCTTCACCACCTATGCGACGTGGTGGATCCGGCAGTCGATCGAGCGCGCGATCATGAACCAGTCGCGCACCATCCGCCTGCCGGCGCACGTGGTGAAGGAGCTCAACATCGTGCTGCGGGCGCTGCGCTACCTGGAAACGCAGGGCATGCTCAACCAAGGCCGCGATCCCACGGTCGAGGATGTCGCGCATCTGTTGGAGAAGCCGGTGGAGCAGGTGCGCAAGGTCCTTGGCTACAACGAGCACGTGACCTCGCTCGACGCGCCGCTGGAGGTCGATCCGGCGCTTTCGTTCGGCGACCAGCTCGCCGACGATGACGCGCCCGGCCCCGAGCTCGTGCTGCACAACAGCGAGATCGAAGGCTGGATCGCCCAGTGGCTGGACGAGCTTCCGGAGCGCCAGCGACGCGTGATCGAGCGCCGCTACGGCCTCAACGGTTCCGACGTGGCCACGCTGGAGCAGCTCGCGCGCGAGCTCGGCGTCACGCGCGAGCGGGTGCGCCAGATCCAGGGCGAAGCGCTCGAGAAGCTGCGCTCGCGAGTGCGCGTGCACGGCCTGTCGCGCGACGCGCTGCTGTAGGGACTGGGACGCCGCCCGCGCCGCAGTCCGGCGGCGTCTCCAAGTGCCGAGAACGATCGCTGCGAGAAACCCTCAACCGGGCTGACGCATTCGCCGCGCGCTCGGCAGCGCCGCCAGATCGGCGCGCAGCGCGGCGATGCGCTCGCTTGCTTTTCCGTCGACGGGGCCGTAGCGCAGCGTGGCGTAGGTGATGCCGATGCGCTCCAGCGCGGCGGCCCAGCGCGGCCAGCGTCGCGCGGCGCGTGCGGCGTAGGCGAGCGGCCCCTCGCTCGGCTGGCGCGGCAGGCCGGCGCGGGCGAGGCGCTGGCACAACTTGAGCCACAGCGCGCGCGCCGGATCGGCGCGAACGCGCGCCGCGCGGGACACGCCGAGGAGCGCCGCGCCCCAGGCGAACGCCAGCGCTCCCACCAGCAGCACGAGCTGCCAGGGACGCGCCGACTCGAGACCCAGATCGCGCAGCACGTCGCGCTGCCGCTGCAGGTTGAATCCGACGACGCTGCGCTGCCATTGGTAGTTCACGGCGTCCCAGCGCAGGCGCAGCGCTTTCAGGAACGTCATGTCGACGCGCGCGAGGTAGGGCACCGGCTCGCCCTGCGGGAGCGCCGCGCCGAGGCCGCGCTCGATTCGCGACGGCGCGACGGCCGCGGTCGGATCGAAGCGCTGCCACGTGCCGTCGAGCAGCGCCTCCGCCCAGGCGTGCGCATCCGAATCGCGGACGATGAGATAGCCGCCGTCGGGATTGATCTCGCCGCCCTGGTATCCGGTCACGACGCGCGCCGGAATGCCGGCCGCCCGCAGCAGGAACACGAACGCTCCGGCGTAGTGCTCGCAGAACCCCCGGCGGGTGTCGAACAGGAAATCGTCGACACGATCGCCCTGGAGCAGCGGTGGCGCGAGGGTGTAGACGAAGGGCTCGCGCCGGAACCAGTCGAGGACCGAAATGATGAATCCGCGATCCGATCCCGCGTGCTCGCGAAGATCGCGGGCGAAGGCTACGCTGCGCGGATTGCCGCGCGGCAGCTGCAGGTTGTCGCGGACGTCGCGCGGAGAGTATGAGCGAAAGCGGTCCGACAGTACCGAGCGCTGAGTGTAGCGGATGGTCTGGGTCACCGGCGTCGCGGCGAAGAGCTGATCGTCGTCTGTTAGCACGGCGAGACTGCGCTCCGCCGTGATCGGCGCCGTGACGTCGTCGAGCGGCGCCCGCGGCAGCGACGCGGCGTGCTCGAGCGCGAACAGCCACGGCCGATTGTTCGGCTCCATGGTCACGGTGTACTCGATCGCCGCCACCGCCCGCTCCGGAAGCCGCGCGCCGTGCACCCGCGACGCGCTCCATTGGACGCCGTCGAAGCGCGACAGCACCGGGCCGCGCCAGTAGCGTTGCGCGCCGGCGGGCACGCGGCCGACGAAATCGACGCGGAAGGCGACCGCATCGGAGAGCGAAAGCGAGCTGATCGAGCCCGGCTCCATGCGATCGGAGAGCCCGGTGCGTGCGCCGGCTTCCGCGGGCGTCCCCCACAGCGGTCCGGCGAGCCGCGGAAAAAGAACGAACAGCAGCGCGGCGAGCGGAATGCCCTGGAACAGCATCCGCGCCGTGGCCACGAGCGGCGCGTACCAGCCGCGCGCGGCCGATGCCGGATCGCGCAGCGCCGCCAGCGTGCCGCCGAGCACCAGCACCGCGGGGAGCGACAAGGCGGCCGCGCCGATCGCCTGGCCGTAGAAGTAACGCGTGATCAGCAGGAACAGCGCGAGACAAGCGAGCATGGTCGCGTCGCGCGGGCTGCGCGTCTCGATGAACTTGATGCCGAGCAGCGCGTAGAGGAACGCGACGCACGGATCCCGGGCGAGGAAGTAGCCGTAGTTCGCCCGCACGCCGAGGGCCACCGCGAGCGCCAGCGCGGGCAGCAGCACCAGCCGGATCTTCGCGGGAATGATCCGGTCGGGCGGCAGCAGCAGGCGCGCGGCGACCAAACCCGAGCCGACGCCGATGACCCACAGCGGCATATACGGCCAGAGCGGAAGCTGCGCGCAGAGGATGAGCGCGCCGAGCCAGCCAAGCTGCACGCGCGCGAGCGGCGCCACCGATGCCGCCGGCAGCCTCACGGCGCTGCCTCGCCGGGATGCAGCGCCAGCGCGACCAGGGCTTGCCGACGATGCCCGGCGCCCGAGCCGGACGGGATCTCCACGCCCGGCAACGACAGGCTGAAGGCACGCGCTTCGCGTTCGCAGGCGAGGATCCAGGCGCACAGGCGCGCGAGCCGCGCCTCGGCATCGAGCGCCGGGGGCAGCGTCGCCCAATTCAGCTCCACGGCGCCGCCGCCGCCGCTGCCCTCGAACTGCTTCGTGTACCAGCCCGCGCCGCGCGCGACGGCTTTCCACGCGATGCGGTTGAACGAATCCCCGGCGCGATAGTCGCGCAAGCCCGCGAGCTCAGCCTCGGTGGCACGCGTGCTGCGGCGGGCGTCGAAGCCTTCGGGTCCCGGCGGCAAAGGCGGCGAGGGCGCTTCGGGCGCGGGATAGACGATGCCGGTCAGCGGGAAATGCAGATACGCCCAGCCGCGCCAGAGCCCGAGCGGAAAATCGGTCGACACCGTCACCCGGCCGAGCGCGAGCATGCCGCGAGCATTCGCGGCGACCGAGAGCTGCGCCGGACGTGAAGCGCCGCGCGGCAGATCGATGCGCACGGGCGCGCCCGATCGGGGCGTGACGAGAATCGATGCCCGTTCGCTCCTCCCGGCGGCCAGCGACAGCGTGAACGGCAGCGAGCCGCCGGCGAACGCTTCGCCCGCCGCGAGCGGCGTGGCGGCGATGCCGGCAAGGTTGCGATAGGTCTGCAGGAGCGCCGCGGCCACCACGCCCGAGACCAAAAAAGTGAGCGCGTAGCCGAGCGAGAGCGAATAGTTCATCGCCGTGAGCAGCATGATCGTGAGCGTGGCGATCAGGCTGAAACCGCGCCGCGTCGGCAGGATGTAGATGCGCTGATGGCGCAGCACGACCGCATCGCGATCGCGCGCTTCGAGCCGCCAAAGGCGCTGGCGCCAGCGCGCCAGCAGCGACCGGCGTGTCGTCGCTGCGCTCATCGATCGGGCGGGTACAGACCCGCGCGCGCCGGATTACGGCAGCGCAACGGCGCGCAGCAGCGCCTGGGCCTGCGGTTCGCCGGCACGCGTGCTGCCGGCGAGCCGATGCCCCGCCACGGCGGGGAAGACTGCCTGCACGTCCTCGGGCAGCACCATCGGCCGTCCCGCGAGCAGCGCCCAGGCGCGCGCGGCGGCGACGAGCAGCAAGCCGGCGCGTGGCGAGAGACCGCGGTGCACGCGCGCATGCGCTTCGGCCCCGCCTCGCGAGGCCGCGAGAAGCGCCTGCACGTAATCGAGCAGCGCCGGCGCGACGTGAACCGCCGCCGCCTCCTTCTGCCAGCCGAGCAGCGTCGCCGGATCGGCCTGAGCGGCGAGTGTCGGGATGCGCGAACGACGGTCGCCGGAAACAAGCAGCTCGCGCTCGGCCGCGGGATCCGGATAGCCAAGCTCGATCGCCATCAGGAACCGGTCGACCTGCGATTCGGGAAGCGGATAGGCGCCGAGCTGCTCGACCGGATTCTGGGTGGCGATGACGAAGAATGGTTCGGGCAGGGGCCGTGTTTCGCCGTCAGCGGAAACCTGACGCTCCTCCATTGCTTCGAGGAGGGCGCTCTGTGTCTTCGGCGGCGCGCGATTGATCTCGTCGGCGAGAACCACGGAATGGAAGATCGGTCCGGCATGGAAGCGAAACTGCTGCGAGACCGGATCGAAGATCGAAACCCCGAGCACATCGGCGGGCAGGAGGTCGCTGGTGAACTGGATGCGCGCGTAATGCAGTCCCAGCGTGCTGGCCAGCGCCTGCGCCAGCGTCGACTTGCCGACGCCCGGGATGTCCTCGATCAGCAAGTGCCCGCGCGCGAGCAGGCAGGCGAGTGCGAGCTTGAGCGGCGTGTCCTTGCCGACGACGATACGTCCCAGCTGCTCCAGCACGGCGGCGAGCCGGGCCGGCACCGGAACGGCGCCCGGAGAGGCGGGACGCAGGGTCATCGACGACAGGTTCCGCGCGGGCGGAAGCGCTCCTTCGGAAGGACACGCGCACTATAGAGGCCCGGAGGCGGCTAGTCACGACCGCCGGCGGCGCGCTACACTCCGTTCGACCGCCCGTCTCCGGCGGAAATTCTCCGCCGCCGCACCTCGATTTGCCGGACACCGCTGTGACTACCGCCTTTATCACCCATGGCTCGTGCCGCTTGCACGACATGGGTCGCTATCATCCCGAATGCCCCGAACGGCTGGACGCGGTCTCCGACCGGCTCATTGCCAGCGGCGTCGACCGGCACGTGGAGCATTTCGAGGCGCCCGCCGCGACGCGCGAGCAGCTCGCGCGCGTCCACGATGAACACTACATCGCGACGATTGAAGCGGCCTCGCCGCAGACCGGACTGCGCCATCTCGATCCCGACACCGCGATGAGTCCCCATTCGCTCGACGCGGCGCTGCACGCGGCGGGCGCGGTGGTGCGGGCGACCGACCTCGTGCTCGAGGGCAAATGTCGCACCGCGTTCTGTGCCGTGCGGCCGCCGGGGCATCATGCGGAGCGGCGCCGGGCGATGGGCTTCTGCCTGTTCAACAACGTCGCCGTCGGCGTCGCGCACGCGCTGGCGAACGGGCTCGAGCGCGCCGCGGTAGTCGACTTCGACGTGCACCACGGCAACGGCACCGAGGACATCTTCCGCGCCGAGCCGAGGGTGATCATGACCGGCACGTTCGAGTACCCGCTCTATCCGTATTCCGGCGTCGAGCCGCTGGGTCCGAACATGCACAACGTGCCCTTGCGCGCGGGCAGCCCCGGCGAAGCCTTCCGCGCGGCGATGACCGAGGTGTGCCTGCCGGCGCTCGAAGCGCACCGGCCTGAGATCATCTTTGTCTCCGCGGGCTTCGACGCGCACCGCGACGATCCGCTCGCCAATCTGCAGTTCACCGAGAGTGACTATGCGTGGGTCACGCGCGAGCTGGTGCGCATCGCGGAGACGCACGCGAAGGGGCGCATCGTCTCCTCGCTCGAAGGCGGCTACGAGCTCTCGGCGCTGGGGCGAAGCGCGGTGGAGCACATCCGGGCGCTCGCCCAGCTCTGAGATCGCGTCATGGAGCGCCGCCGTTTCGTCACCGCCTGTGCCGCGCTCGGCGCAGGCTCCGCAGTCGCCGGACTTTCGTCGGCGTGGGCGGCGGCCGCGCCCCGTCTCTACACTCGGGCGCGTCTGGTGGACGAGCACGGCGAGCCGATCAAGTGCGGCAGGATGCTTCCGCGCACCAACTACGTGTTCAACTACCCGTATGCGGCGACGCCGTGCTTCCTGCTCGACCTCGGCCACCCGGTCGCCGCGGCGGATCACCTGCTGCGCGCGGACGGCGCCGAATACACGTGGAACGGCGGCGTGGGCGCGAAGCGATCGGTGGTCGCGTTCTCGGCCATCTGCGCGCACAAGCTCGCGTACCCGACGCGCGAGGTGAGCTTCATCCGCTTCCAGCCGATCCGCTCGCCGACCTCCGACGGCGACGTGATCCACTGCTGCGCCGATCACAGCGTCTACGATCCCGCCGCGGGCGCGCGGGTGGTGAGCGGACCCGCGCCGCAGCCGCTGGCCGCGATCGTGCTCGACTACGACGCAGGCAGCGACGAAGTCTCCGCGCTCGGCACGGTCGGCGCGGAACAGTTCGAAGCCTTCTTTCGCAAATACGACTTCAAGCTGGCGATGGACTACGGACCCGGGAAGGCGCGCGTGCCGGTCGGGTCGAGCACCGTCGTGCGCCCGCTGACCGAGTACTGTCGGCAGACGATTCAGTGCTAGTCGCGGCCTAATCCGGCATCCTGCTGCAACCGGGCTGCGCCACCACGCGATCGAGCCACGCGCACACGGCGGGAAAGCGTTGCAGATCGAAGCCGCCGTCGGCTGCGGCGTGAGTGTAGGCGTAGAGCGCGATGTCGGCGATGGTGAAGCGCTCCGCGACGAAGAACGGCGCCCGCGAAAGGTGCTCCTCCATCACGGCCAGCGCCTTGTAGCCGCCCTCCATCTTGCTGTCGGCGAGCGCGCGCTGCGACTCGGGATCGGGGTGAAGCTTGCGCAGATAGCGCGCCACCGCGATGTACGGCTCGTGCGAGTACTGCTCGAAGAACAGCCACTGCATCACCCGGGCGCGGGCAAGCCTTTCGGAAGGCAGCAGGCGAGTCCCGTCGGCGAGGTAGCACAGGATGGCATTGGACTCGGGCAGATAGGTTCCGGGCTCGATCTCCAGCAGCGGGATCTTGCCGTTCGGATTCATGGCGAGGAACCGGGGCGTGCGCGTCTCTCCCCGCGTGCTGTCCACTTCGTTCCATTCGTACGGCAGCCCCAGGACGTCGAGCGTGACGCGGACCTTGTGGCAGTTTCCGGATTCGGCCATGCCGTGCACACGATACATGCGCTTTCCTTTCGCCAGTCGACCGACGTTGCCTCGGAAGCTCGCCCTGACGTATGCTGAACGACGGGTCCGCCGGGGGGACGAGCGCCCACGCCATCCTACGATATCGAAGCGAAAAAGGGTTGTCTCCATGTCGCAACGTCCCATTCGCAACCTGATCGCCGGCCGCACCATCCTGAGCGCGGCCGCGGACACCACCGTCGCGCAGGCGGCGAACCTCATGAGGAACAAGGCGGTGGGAGCCGTGATGGTCGTCTCCGAGGACGGCCGCCTGGTCGGCATCTTCACCGAGCGCGACGCGCTCTTCCGCGTCGTTGCCGAGGGCCGCGATCCTGCGACGACGCCGCTTGGCGACGTCATGACCCGCGATCCGCGCACGATCGCTCCCGACCGGCCGTTCGAGCACGCGCTGCTGCTGATGTACGACGGCGGCTTCCGGCACGTACCGGTCGTCGAGCACGGCCGGCCGATCGGCATGGTATCGGCTCGCGACGCGCTCGGGCCCGAGCTCGAGCAGTTCGACTCCGAGATCGAGCGCCGCACGCGCATCCAGGAGATCCTCGGCTGAGCGCAGGTCGGGATTCATCCCGACGCACGATCCGTAGGTCGGGAGTCACGCCGACGCACGATCCGTAGGTGGGGATTCATCCCGACGCGTGCGAATAAATTCGCACCTACATTCAACCGAGGAGGATTCCCGCGGCGACCTTGCGCCCTTCGGCGGCGAGGATGTTGAAGGTGCGGCACGCCGCCGGCGTATCCATCACCTCCAGCCCGATGCGAGCCTCGATCAGCGGACGCGTGAGGCGCGCATCGGGAAAGCGCAGCCGCGGCCCCGTGCCCAGCAGCGCGACCTCGGGCGCGAGCGCGGCAAGCGCGGCGAAATCGGCTTCGCTCAGCGCGTCGAAGCCGGACGCTGCCCATCCGGTCACGATCCGTTCCGGCGTAACGAGCAGGTTTTCCCGATACTCGACGACGCCCAGTCGGACGAATCCCGCGCCATGGCCGGTGAAGACGTTGCCCTCGGCGGTGCTCAGATGGAATTTCACGTTGTAGGTGCGAATTTATTCGCACTCGCGACGAATCTATGCGCAGGGCGCTCGGGATGAATCCCGACCTACGGTTTGTGCATTGCGGCAAGAGCCTAAGTCCATTACGATTATAGGCTCAACTCCTGCGGCGTCGCTCGGACGGTTCCGGGCGCTCACGCACGCAGAAGGACCGGCATGGCGTCCCCACCGAGAAGCGAGTTCGCGCGTCTCCAGCGTCTTCCGCCGTACGTCTTCAACATCACCTCCGAATTGAAGATGGCCGCCCGCCGCCGCGGCGAGGACATCATCGATTTCGGAATGGGCAATCCCGACGGACCCACGCCCAGGCACATCGTCGACAAGCTCGTGGAAACGGTGCAGCGCCCCGATACCCATGGCTACTCGGTCTCGCGCGGCATTCCGCGGCTGCGGCGCGCGATCTGCCAGTGGTACAAGCGGCGCTGGGACCTTGACTTCGATCCCGAGACGGAGGCGATCGTCACGATCGGCTCGAAGGAAGGCATCGCGCACCTGGCGCTCGCCACGCTCGGTCGCGGCGACACGGTGCTGGTGCCGAATCCGAGCTATCCGATCCACATCTACGGTCCGGTGATCGCCGGCGCCGACATCCGGCAGGTGCAGCTCACGCCCGACGTGGACTTCTTCGCCGAGCTCGAGCACACGATCAAGCTCTCCTTTCCGAAGCCGAAGATGCTGATCCTCAACTTCCCGGCGAACCCGACGGCGCAGTGCGTGGATCTGCCGTTCTTCGAGAAGATCATCGCGCTTGCGCGCGAGCATGGCATCTGGGTGGTGAACGATCTCGCCTACGCCGACATCTGCTTCGACGGCTGGAAAGCCCCGTCGATCATGCAGGTGCCCGGCGCGCGCGACCTGGCGGTCGAGTTCTTCACCCTGTCCAAGAGCTACAACATGGCCGGCTGGCGGATCGGCTTCATGGTCGGCAACAAGGAGCTCGTGCACGCGCTCTCGCGCATCAAGGGCTATCACGACTACGGCACCTTCACGCCGATCCAGGTCGCCTCGATCGCGGCGCTCGAAGGGCCGCAGGAATGCGTGGCGGAAATCACGCTCAAGTATCAGAAGCGCCGCGACGTGCTGCTCAAGGGCCTCGGCGAAGCGGGCTGGACCGTGGAAACGCCGAAGGCTTCGATGTACGTGTGGGCCAAGGTTCCGGCGGAGTACCGCAAGCTCGGCTCGCTCGAGTTCACCAAGAAGCTGCTGGCGCAGGCGAAGGTGTCGGTGTCGCCGGGGATCGGCTTCGGCGAGTACGGCGACGATCACGTGCGCTTCGCGCTGATCGAGAACGAGCCGCGGACGCGCCAGGCCGTCCGGGGCATCAAGCAGATGTTTCGCGAAGACGGTCTGCTATGAGCGGTGGCCATGCCTGAGACTCCGCTGAAGCCGCTGCAGGTCGGGCTCCTCGGCATCGGCACCGTGGGCCTGGGCACCTGGACGGTGCTGCGCCGGAACGCGGAGGAGATCGAGCGCCGCGCGGGCCGGCCGATTCGCATCACGTGGATCGCCGAGCGCGACGTGGATCGTGCGCGCAAGCTGACCGACGGCGCCGGAGGCGTGAAGCTCACGAGCGACGCCGCCGAGGTGCTGGCGCATCCGGCGATCGACATCGTCATCGAGCTGATCGGCGGCCTCGAGCCGGCGCGCACGTTCATCCTGGAAGCGATCGCCCACGGCAAGCACGTGGTCACCGCCAACAAGGCGCTGCTGGCGCGTCACGGCAACGAGATCTTCGCCGCCGCGCACGCCAGGGGCGTGATGGTGGCCTTCGAAGGCGCGGTCGCCGGCGGCATCCCGATCATCAAGGCGCTGCGCGAAGGCCTCACCGCCAACCGCATCGAGTGGATCGCCGGCATCATCAACGGCACGTCGAACTTCATCCTGTCCGAGATGCGCGCGCGCGGCGCGCCGTTCGAGGCGGTGCTCAAGGAAGCGCAGGCGCGCGGCTACGCCGAGGCCGATCCGACCTTCGACGTCGAGGGCGTCGACGCGGCGCACAAGCTCGCGATCATGTCGGCGATCGCCTTCGGCGTGCCGATGCAGTTCGACAAGGTGTACACGGAGGGCATCTCCAGGCTGACCCGCGAGGACATCGGCTACGCGGAGGAGCTCGGCTACCGCATCAAGCTGCTGGGCATCACGCGGCGGACACCGGCCGGCATCGAGCTTCGCGTCCATCCGACGCTCATCCCGGAGAAGCGCCTCATCGCGAACGTGGAAGGCGTGATGAACGCGGTGCTGGTCAAGGGCGATGCGGTGGGAGCGACGATGTACTACGGCGCGGGCGCGGGGGCGGAGCCGACCGCCAGCGCGGTGATCGCCGACCTCGTCGACGTCACGCGCATGCATACCGCCGACCCCGAGCACCGCGTGCCGCATCTCGCCTTCCAGCCGGACCAGCTCTCCGACATCCCGTTCCTGCCGATCGGCGAGGTGGTGACCAGCTACTACCTGCGCATCCGCGTGCTCGACCGGCCCGGCGTGCTCGCCGACATCGCGCGCATCCTCGCCGACCGCGACATCTCGATCGACGCGATGATCCAGAAAGAGTCGCCCGAAGGCGAGGACCAGACCGACATCATCCTGCTCACGCACCGTTCGATCGAAAGGCAGGTGGTCGAGGCGATCGCCCGCATCGAGGCCCTTTCCACGGTGCGCGGGAAAGTGACCCGCATCCGGATGGAGCAGCTCAATTGACGCCCCGTCGGTGCGGATTCATTCGCCCGAACGCCGGCCCGATGGTTCCGTCCCTGCGGTGATGCGCTACATCAGCACCCGCGGCGGCATGGAGCCGCGGCCGTTCTCGGCGATCCTTCTCGACGCGCTGGCGCCCGACGGCGGACTGGCGGTGCCGGAGGGGTATCCGGCGTTCTCCAGCGAAGAGCTGGCGCGACTGCGCGGGCGACCCTATCCGGAACTCGCTTTCGCGATCTTCTCGCGCTACGCCGACGACATTCCGCGCGCCGATCTGGAGCGGATCGTCGAGCGCGTCTACACCGCGGAGATCTTCGGCAGCGCCGACATCACGCCGGTGTCGCTGCTCGAGCCCGGGCTGTATCTGCTTCACGCGTCGAACGGCCCGACACTCGCCTTCAAGGACATCGCCCTGCAGCTTCTCGGCGCGCTGTTCGAGCACGAGCTCGAGCGGCGCCACGCGACGCTCAACGTGCTGGGCGCCACGTCGGGCGACACCGGCTCGGCCGCGGAATACGCGCTGAAAGGCAAGCACGGAGTGAAGGTGTTCATGCTCACGCCCAAAGGCCGCATGAGCCCGTTCCAGACCGCGCAGATGTACTCGCTCACCGAGCGCAATGTGTTCAACGTCGCGATCGACGGCGTGTTCGATCAGTGTCAGGACATCGTCAAGGCGCTGTCGGGCGACGCGCGCTTCAACGAACGCCATCACCTGGGCACGGTCAATTCGATCAACTGGGCGCGCGTAGCGGCTCAGAGCGTGTATTACTTCAAGGGCTATTTCGCCGCGACCCGGGGGGAGCGCGAGAGCGTCGACTTCGCCGTCCCGAGCGGCAACTTCGGCAACATTCTCGCCGGCTTGGTCGCCAGGCGCATGGGCCTGCCGATTCGCCGGCTGATACTGGCCACCAACGAGAACGACGTGCTGGACGAATTTTTCCGCACCGGCCGCTACCGCATCCGTCCAGCGGACGAAGTGGTGCCCACGTCGAGCCCGTCGATGGATATCTCCAAGGCGTCGAACTTCGAGCGCTTCGTGTTCGACCTGGTCGATCGCGACGCGAGCGTGGTGCGGGCGCTGTGGAGCGAGCTGGCGCGGAGCGGCGCGTTCGATCTCGCAGGCACGCCGTATGCGCGGGCGCTGGCCGAATGCGGTTTCGTCTCCGGCCGCAGCACGCACGCCGATCGCCTGGCCACCATCCGGCGCGTGGCCGACCGCTACGGGCGCATCGTCGATCCGCACACCGCCGACGGCATCAAGGTCGCGCTCGAGCGGCGCGACGCCGATGTGCCGGTCATCTGCATCGAGACCGCGCAGCCCGCGAAGTTCGCCGCCACCATCCGCGAAGCGCTCGGCCGCGACCCCGAGCGTCCCGCCGCGTACGCGCGGCTCGAGGAGCGCCCGCAGCGCTTCGACGTGCTGCCGGCCGACGTCGCGGCGGTGCGCGATTACATCGCGGCGCGCGCCGGCTGAGAGGATGGCAATGTCCCGCCTCGGTGCTGTCGGGCAGTCGCTCGGTGATTTCGGGCGCAACCTCCTGGCGGGGCTGCGGCTCGCGTTCGGCCTGCCGGTGTCGCTGCTGTCGTTCCGGGTAAGCGTCCGGCAGTTCCTGCTCATCGTCGCGGTCGGCATCCTGATCGGCGCGATCAACGATTTTCTGCGTGCCGGCCCCGGCGCGGTGCTGTCGCCGCACGCGATCGTGTACGAAGGCTTCGACGCGGCGCTCTTCCTGCTGATCGGCGCGATCCTTTCGGCGGCGTATCGCCAGCCGCACTTGAGGCTCGCGCTGCCGGTGATCGTGCTCGCGAGCCAGCCGGCGCTCGGTATCGCCAACCTGCTGCTCGCGCTGCCCGGCAATCAGGCAGGCATCACCGGGTATCGGACTCAGGTCGTCGGCTTCTGGCTGCTGATCATCTGGATCGCCTTCATCTACTGGCGCGCGGTGGCGATCGCGCTCGTGCCGCGGGAAGCGCGCGTGGGCTGGCGCTCGCTCGCGGGCGGTCTGCTGCTGCTCGCCTCGGTGCCGCTCGCCATCTGGGCGAACGAGCCGTGGTTCTACGCGCCGCCCGCCGCGCCGGCGATCGCGACCTACGCCAATCCCGCCACCGAGGACGTGCTCATCAAGCAGCCGGAGCTGCTCTACGACGCGCTCACCTCGCTCGAGGACGAGCGGCCCGGCGTCACCGACCTCTACTTCGTGGGCTTCGCGCCATTCGCCGGCGAGGACGTGTTCCGCAAGGACATCGACACGGCCCGCGAGCTCTTCGATGATCGGTTCGACACCGACGGCCGGTCCATCGAACTGATCAACAATCCCAACACGATGCTCGACACGCCGTTCGCGACCGTGAGCAACCTGCGCGCGACGCTGTCCGCGATCGGCGACCTCATCGATCAGGACCAGGACGTGGTGATGATCTACCTGTCGAGCCACGGCACGAAGGACCACAAGCTCACGATCTCGTTTCCGCCGCTGCAGCTCGAGAGCCTCTCGCCGCAGGCGCTGAAGGAGATGCTCGACGACGCCGGGATCAAATGGCGCATCATCGTCGTCTCGGCGTGCTACTCGGGCGGCTTCATCGATCCGCTCAAGGACGAGCACAGTCTCATCATCACCGCCGCCGCGGCCGACCGCACCTCGTTCGGCTGCGGCACCGAGAGCGCCGCGACCTACTTCGGCGACGCGATGTTCCAGCACGCGCTGCGCTTCGAGGATTCCTTCGTGAAGGCCTTCGAGGACGCGAAGAAGCTCATCGCCGAGCGCGAGCGCGCGGAAAAGCGCACGCCGTCGAACCCGCAGATCTTCGTCGGCCGCTCGATGGCGGCCAAGCTGCCGAAGCTCGAAGCCGAGCTGCGCCAGCGCCGCTCCAGCGGTACGATCTAGGGGATGACTCCCCCGTCCGAAACGACAGCGCCGCTTGCCGGGCTGAAGGTGCTCGAGCTGGGACAGCTCATCGCCGGACCCTTCGCCGGGAAGCTCTTCGCCGAGTTCGGCGCCGAGGTGGTGAAGATCGAGCCACCGGGCAGCGGCGATCCGCTGCGCCAGTGGCGCCTGCTGCACGACGGCACGTCGCTGTGGTGGTACGTGCAGGGGCGCAACAAGAAGTCGGTCACGGTGGACCTGCGCTCACCCGAGGGCCAGGAGATCGCGCGGCGGCTCGCACGCGATGCGGACATCGTGATCGAGAACTTCCGGCCCGGGACGCTGGAGAAGTGGGGCTTGGGTTATGAAGCGCTCTCTGCGGCGAATCCGAGGCTCATCATGGTACGTCTCTCCGGCTTCGGCCAGACCGGACCGTACCGCGACCGGCCCGGCTTCGGCGCCGTAGGCGAGTCGATGGGCGGCATGCGCCACGTCACCGGCTTCCCCGACCGGCCTCCGGTGCGCCTGAACATCAGCATCGGCGACGCGCTCGCGGCGCTGCATGGCGTGATCGGCGCACTGATGGCGCTCCATCATCGCGAGGCGCGCGGCGGCAAGGGCCAGGTCGTGGACGTGGCGCTCTACGAAGCGGTGTTCAACATGATGGAAAGCCTCGTGCCCGATTACGACATGTTCGGCGAGATTCGCGGCCGCATCGGCACGGGCCTCACCAACATCGTGCCGTCGAACACCTACACGACGCGCGACGGCAAGAGCGTGGTGATCGCCGGCAACGCGGATTCGATCTTCAGGCGGCTGATGCACGCGATCGGGCGCGACGACCTCGGCCAGGATCCCGCGCTCGCGAACAACGTCGGGCGGGTGAAGCGCACGGCGGAGATCGACGGCGCGATCGGCAGCTGGGCCGCGGCGCATGACCTCGAGGACATCGTCGCCGTGCTCAACGAGGCCGACGTGCCGCACGGCAAGATCTACACCGCGGCGGACATCCTGACCGACGCGCAATACCTGGCGCGCGACATGATCCGGCAGGTGACGCTGCACGACGGCACGCCGCTCAAGCTGCCCGGAATCGTGCCGAAGCTCTCGGCCACGCCCGGCGAGATGAACTGGATCGGTCCGCCGCTCGGCGCGCACACCGACGAAGTGCTGCGCGGCCTTGGCTATGGCGCCGAGGAGATCGCGCGGTTGAGGAAGGCGGGAACGATATGACGCAACGCATCTTCATCCACGACGTCGTCGCCCGCGACGGCTTCCAGATCGAGCCCGCCTTCATTCCCACCGAGCGCAAGATCGAGGTGATCGATCTGCTGTCGCAGACCGGCGTGGCCAAGATCGAGGCGACGTCGTTCGTCTCGCCCAAGGCCGTTCCCAACCTGCGCGACGCCGAGCAGGTGCTGGCCGGCATCCGGCGCAACCCGGCGGTTACGTACGTGGCGCTGGTGCCGAACGCGCGCGGTGCCGAGCGGGCGCTCGCGGCGAAGGTCGACGAGATCGTGCTGGTCGTCTCGGCCTCCGAGACGCACAATCGCGCCAACGTACGGCGCAGCGTCGCGGAATCGTTCGCCGGCTTTCGCGAGGTCTTCGACGTGCTGCGCGGCAGCGACACCGGCGTGACGGGCGCCATCGCGACCGCGTTCGGCTGCCCGTTCGAGGGGGCAATCGCGGAATCGCAGGTGCTCGAATGCGTGGCGCGCTACGTCGATCTCGGCGTGGCGGGCGTCACCTTCGGCGACACGACCGGTGTCGCGAATCCGGCGCAGGTCGAGCGTCTCGCGCGCACGGCCGCGAAGCGCCTTGCCGATCTGCCGCTCACGCTGCACTTCCACAACACGCGCGGCATGGGCCTCGCCAACATCCTGGCGGGACTGCAGGCCGGCGTCGTGCGCTTCGAGGGCTGCCTCGGAGGACTCGGCGGCTGCCCGTTCGCGCCGGGCGCGACCGGCAACGTCTGCACCGAGGACGTCGTGCACATGCTCGAATGCATGGGTTACGACACCGGCGTGGACCTCGACCGCCTGCTGGCCGCGTCGCGGCGGCTGCGCGAGATCGTTGGCCACGAACTGCCGGGGCAGGTGGTCAAGGCGGGCAGGGCGAGCGACTTGCATCCCGTTCCGGCCGGCGCGTAGGTGCGAATTCATTCGCACGATATCGCATGCGTAGGTGCGAATTCATTCGCACGTGTCGGGATGAATCCCGACCCACCGCCGCGTTGACAGCCCCGAAGCCCTGTGTGAGCATCGCCGCTCGCCCGTAGCCCCGAGCGCCGCCCGTCGAACGGCGCACTGACCAGCGCGTCTACCCATCCGGAGGATACCAATGAAGCTCGTTCGTACCCTGATCGTCGCCGCGTGCGCGACGCTGTGCGCCGTTCTGCCGTTCGCGGCCGGCGCGCAAGGCAAGCTGGAGAAGCCGAAGGTCGCCATCGCGGTCGGCGGCAAGCCGGCGTTCTATTACATCGCGCTCACCATCGCCGAGCGCCTGGGCTACTTCAAGGACGAAGGCCTCGATGTGGAGATCAGCGACTTCGCCGGCGGATCCAAGGCGCTGCAGGCCGTGGTCGGCGGCAGCGCGGACGTCGTGTCGGGCGCGTGGGAGAACACGATCGATCAGCAGCCGAAGGGGCTGCATCTGCAAGGCTTCGTGAAGATGGGCCGCTATCCGGCGATCACCGTCGGCGTGGCCAAGGCCAAGGCCGCGAGCTATCACTCGCCGAAGGATCTCAAGGGGATGCGGATTGGGGTCACCGCGCCCGGCTCGAGCACCAACCGCGTGGTGCAGCACCTGATGGTCACCGGCGGGCTCAAGCCGGACGACGCGTCGTTCATCGGCGTGGGCACCTCCTCCGGCGTGATCGCGGCGGTGAAGAGCGGCGAGATCGACGCGGTGTCCAACATCGATCCGGTGATCACCATGATGGAGAAGGCGGGCGATATCGTCGTCATCGCCGATACCCGCACCGAGGAAGGCACGCGCAAGGTGTTCGGCTTCTCCGATCTGCCGGCGGCCGCCCTCTACGCGCCGATCGAGTTCATCAAGAAGAATCCGAACACGGTCCAGGCGCTGACCAACGCGATGGTGCGGGCGCTCTTGTGGCTGCACACCGCCACACCCGACAAGGTGGCCGACACGGTGCCGCCGGAGTATCTCCTCGGCGACCGCGCGCTCTACGTCGCCGCCTACGCCAAGTTCGCGCCGGCGGTCTCGCCCGACGGTCTGTTCACCAAGGAAGGCGCCGAGAACACGCTCAAGTTCCTCGCGGCGTTCAACCCGGCGGTGAAGCCGTCCTCGATCAATCTCGACCAGACGTACGACAACAGCTACGTGCAGAAGGCGCTGGCGAAGTACCGGAAATAGAGCTGGCGTCCGCGCGGCAGGTGCGAATTCATTCGCACGGCCTGTCGGGATAAATCCCGACCTACGATGACCCCGGCGCTCTCCCTCGAGCGCATCACTTGCACCTTCGCCTCGCGCGAGCGCGAGGGCGAGCGCTATACCGCGGTGAGGGACGCGACGGTCGCCGTCGGCGAAGGCGAGTTCGTGTCCGTCGTCGGCCCGACGGGCTGCGGCAAGTCCACGCTGCTCAACGTCGCCGCGGGATTGCTCGCACCGTCGGCGGGCAGCGTACGCGTGCTCGGCCAGCCGCTCACCGGCATCAACGCCAAGGCGGGCTACATGTTCCAGGCCGAATCGCTGATGCCCTGGCGGAGCGCGCTCGACAACGTTCTCGCGGGACTTCAGTTCGCCGGCGTCGACCGGGGCGAATCCGAGCAGCGGGCACGCGACTGGCTCGGGCGCGTCGGCCTGGCCGGATTCGAGAAGCGCTATCCGCACGAGCTCTCCGGCGGGATGCGCAAGCGGGTCGCGCTGGCCCAGATCCTGATACTCGATCCGCGCCTCTTGCTGATGGACGAGCCGTTCTCGGCGCTCGACATCCAGACGCGGCAGCTGATGGAGAACGAGCTTCTCGACCTGTGGTCGGCCGACCGCAAGTCGGTGCTGTTCATCACCCACGATCTCGAGGAGGCGATCGCGCTCTCCGATCGCGTGGTGGTGCTCTCCGCGGGTCCCGAGACGCATCCCATCGGCGACTACGCGATCGATCTGCCGCGCCCTCGCGACGTCAACGAAATCCGCCTTTCGCCACATTTCGTCGAGCTGCACACCGAGATCTGGCACAAGATGAAAAACGAGGTGCTCAAGGGCTATGCCCGAAGCCGCAAGAGCTGACGCCGACCGCGCGGTGCGACGCATGAAGCCGCACGGCTCGCGCGCGCGGCTCGCGCTCTACCATGTGCTGCTGCTCGCCGGCGTGTTCGCGTTCTGGTACGTGATGACCGAACCGGGCCTCATTCCCCCGTTCTACTTCGACGATCCCAATCGCGCCAAATTCTTCTTCGGGCAGCCTCTGGTGGTGTTGCGCAAGATATGGATCTGGTTCTCCGGCGGCACCATCTACCTGCATCTCGCCGTGACGCTGATCGAGACGCTGCTCGCGTTCGCCATCGGCACGATCCTGGGTCTCATTCTCGGCCTGTGGCTGGCGCTGTCTCCGACCGCGTCCATGCTCGCCGATCCCTACATCAAGGCGATGAATGCCATGCCCCGCGTGATCCTCGCGCCGATCTTCGCGGTGTGGTTCGGGCTGGGGATCGCGTCGAAGGTGGTGTTCGGCATCACGCTCGTGTTCTTCATCGTGTTCTTCAACGTCTACGAGGGCGTAAAAGAGGTGAGCCCCGTCGTGCTCGCCAACGCGCGCATGCTCGGCGCGTCGGGCCGCCAGCTTCTGCGCTACGTTTATCTGCCGTCGGCCACGAGCTGGGTATTCTCGAGCCTGCACACCTCCGTCGGGCTCGCGTTCGTCGGCGCGGTGGTCGGCGAGTACCTGGGTTCGTCGCGTGGCGTGGGCTATCTCATCCAGCAGGCCGAAGGCGTATTCGACATCGACACCGTGCTCGCGGGGATTCTGGTGCTCACGCTGTTCGCGCTGATCCTGGACTTGATCGTCACCCAGATCGAGCGGCGGCTGCTGGTGTGGCGGCCGAAGGCCGCGGAGACGGAAGCGTTGTAGGCAACGCCGGCGCGGCGTGCGGGCGCTATGCCATTACCCGCGGGCGGGACGCTGCTTGCGCCGAACGTTCCAGGCGGCCGTAAGCAGAGCCGTGCCGGTGAGAACCAACGTCGCGGGTTCCGGCGCGGGCTCGGCGCCAGCGTCATCGAGTTCACAGTCGCCAGGATCTCGACGTGCTCCTCGGGCCCAAGGTGATAATCGATGCCGGCCCTCGCATCGCCGGGCAGGGTCGGAGGCGTCAGCGGCAGCAAAGTACTGCTCAGCATCGCGCCCGTCGGGTCGAGCAGGGTGATGCCGGACGTGGGAGAAACCGGCTGGCCCGTGGCCGTCCCGCTGAATCCGGTGAGCGCGTTCACAGCGTACTCATCGTCGCCCGGCGCATCCAGGACGAAGATATCTCCGCCGGTCCACGAACCGGTAAAGCTGGCTCCGGTGATCGTGAAAGAGCTCAGAGCGGGATAGTCGACCGCCGCTCCGGAAGGAACGCCAGCGGTCGTCGATTCGAACGTGTAGCTTCCGGTCAGCGTTTCGTTCAGAGTGAAGAAGCTTGCGAGTGCGGGGTTGACGAGAGTTACCGTGGCGGTGAAATCGAACGTGATCGGGCTGGCCCAGGCCGCGTTCGCTCCCAAGAGGCCCATCCATCCAGTGACGATCAGAGCGCGAATGGTCACGATCTTCTCCCTGCGAAGCGAGTTGGATTGCTCGACTTGTGGCCAAGCCAAAGGCAATGCCCATGCCAGTCACAGCGGTTTGATGAAAAAACAATGGCGTAGACGGGTGGCCCGATCATGCCGCTAGACGCTTGTAAAGCACCTCGACAGGTCCTCCGGCGTGCATTCGATGGCATGCGCTCCGCGAGGACGTACGATACGAAAACAACGCGTGAATTGACCCGTCTATTTCGCGAAGCTATACTTCCAGATTCAATCGCGGGGTGGAGCAGTCTGGCAGCTCGTCGGGCTCATAACCCGAAGGTCGAAGGTTCAAATCCTTCCCCCGCAACCAAACATTCAAGGGCCTGCAGCAATGCAAGCCCTTTTCATTTGTGTGTTGTGACCAAATTGTGCCGTGGTTTTCTGATTCAGCGGCGCGAGCGCCACGGTCAATAGCGCGGGGGATATCCGCTAATCAATGACTTGTCTCGCAGGAAGCACTACGCAATTGAAGTCAATCGGGGGAATAACCCGAAGGTCGTTTTCTCGCGGACGCGAATCTGCGGACCTACCGGTCAGCGATCGATGTCAGATGGTGACTAGGGGCTCCCGAGTTGACGCAGCGTCCTCTACTTCACGGGCCTTCGTGCACTCACGCTCCAGATCATCGGCAACCTGTCGCGCGTAAATCAGGAAATGGTGCGCCGAAACCAGCAAGCCCAACCCCATCCCGAGCTTCACCGGATTGTTCCGGTAACGGTGGACGATGGTCCAGAGAAAGACCCAGTACGCGCGCCGGTACCTCGACCGCACGCCCTGTATCCACATTGACGACGCCATCAGCCGCAACTCGTGCCACAGCGCTGTGTCCGGCACCGTCTGACTCGGCTTTGTCTGCCACACTTCCAGCGAGCGCAATGCACGCTGGAAGTAGGCGGCCGGTTCGTACAAGTCCGCCAGCAATGCGCTCAGCCCGTGCAATAACGTCGGCAGCGGCATGACGGTGCGGAAGTTCGGCGCGCTAAAATTCGTGATCGATTCGCTGTCTTCGATAAGCCGTCCTTCGGCCTTCATGCGGTCGTAAAGTGGAGTGGTCGGCGGCGCCTGCAGCATACCGACCATGGCCCAAGCGATCCCGGCCTGCTCGATGAACTCGCGTTGCCGGTCAAAGATTTCCTGGTCGTCGGAATCGAAACCGACAATGAATCCAGCGAGTACCCAAAGACCTCTTTCGTGAACGATGCGCACTTGTTCCAGATTGTCCTTGCGCAGGTTCTGGAACTTCTTCGTTTCATTGAGAGCTTCGGCAGAGGGCGATTCGATACCAAGGAATACAAATATGAAGTTGGCGGCAACCATCGCATCCAACAGTTCGAGTCGATCCGCCAAATCGACCGAGGCTTGGGTGAAGTAGGAGAACGGCCGTCCATGCATGTCACCCCAGATGGCAAGTTCCTTGACGAGCTGAAGTGCGTTCTTTCGATTGCCGATGAAGTTGTCATCCACGATGAACACTTCGCCATGCCAGCCCAATGCGCGCAGACGGTTCAGCTCGGCGACGAGTTGGGCCGGCGACTTGGTGCGCGGCTTGCGGCCATAGATCGTGATGATGTCGCAGAACTCGCACTGGAACGGGCAGCCGCGCGAAAACTGCACGGGCATGGAGGTGTATTGGTCCCTGCGGAGCAGGTCGAACCGCGGAATGGGGCTACTAGATATGTCCGGTTTGTCTGTCACCCGGTACATGTTCTGTGCACTGCCGTTTTCCAATGCTTGAGCGATACTCGAGAAAACCTCCTCCGCCTCGCCTACCATCACATGGTCAGCTTCAAACCGCACAACATCGGGCTCGCTCGAAGCCCATGGCCCCCCGATGAAGGTACGGGTTCCCAGCGCTCGAGCGCGACGCAGAATCGCGACGGCATCAACCCTTTGCGCGTGCATTGCGCTGACCATCACTAGGTCGGCGCTTTGGAGATCTTCGTCAGTAATTTCATCGAACGCGTGATCGAGCAGCTTAAGCGTCCAGGTAGGGGGGCAAAGTGCCGCGACCGTAATCAGCCCCAGTGGCGGCGTCATCGCAGCCTCCGGCATCATTTTCAGTGCGCCTTCGAAACCCCAGAAAGATGGCGGGAACTTCGGCCAGACGAGCAGAATCTTCAAATTCCTGCCCAAAGGTGGAAGAGAAACGGTCAGGTGCGCATTCGATAGAACGCGCACGGGCAGGATAGGTCTACCATCGGGCAGAGGCATTTAGGAATTCTCGTCCATTTAGGTTATCAAATGTCGATAATCTATCCAGTCTCGACGCGCTCCTGTGTTCGGTCGTCAATCCGGCGGCAACAAATAGCCGGAGCTTCCAAACCGGCGTACGACCGACGCGGCGTCGTCGCCGCGAGAGACCACGGACAGTCTGGCTCGCCAGCCATGTCGAAGCGGAATGGTTACGAAAGGCCAATCCCCGGAAACTTCGAATTGCCGGTTTCGGAGGGCCATCGCATCGCGTAGAGCGCGACTACGCAGTATTCGAAATGGATCAGTTTGGCTGGTACCCTGCGCTGCGATCCGTATGCAGGAAGTCCGCAAACGCCGAGCCACGGGCCCGCGTTCCGCGGCAAGAGAGCCGAGAATATCTTCGGAAGCTGCAGAGTGGGGGACCATGATCGGCCATCTTCCTCCCCCAGTCATCGACAAGCGTCGCCTTTGAAGCTGACTCCCCGCTGAACAATTCCTTACAGATTCCCGGCAAGACGAGGAGTACTCGGACCTCACGATCCGATCCCAAGTGTCATGTCGCAAGTAGATCCATGGTCTTGTCCCGTCTTGCATTGCTGTCATACGTTGGCGTCGTAGCGTCGTCTGCGCTGCTATGCAAGATCGCATACGCCGACGACGAGCGTTCCTGGGACGTCGAGGTGGGTACCGGCATCGCAAGCATGCCGCGATACAGCGGCGCCTCCTCCTCGAGCCCGCGCCTTCGCCTCTGGATCGATGCGGAGTACCGCATGGGAGATCTCGGCAGCCTCGCGATTGACAGTGGCTCGCTGACGATTGATCCGGAACTGCGCTGGAACCTGATCGAACGCAAGGACGTCGGCTTCGGGCCGCTCCTCGGCTATCGGTTCGGGCGCAACGATGCGAACCCCGGCTTCACGAGCACGAACGACGGCAGCACTCATCTCGAGGGCCTGCCGAATGTTGGCTCGACCGTCGACGCGGGCGTGCACGGGCACGTCACGGTTCTCGGCATGCCCGTATTCGCTCAGCTTCGCTCGGCACTGCGCGGCGCGCAGGGAACTCTGTTGAATCTCGGACTCTACCTGCCGCTCTGGCCGGAGCAAAAGTTCAATCTCACCTTGCTTCCGACCGCGACTTGGGCCGACGCGAGGCAGATGCGTGCGCTGTACAGTGTCAGCATGCAGGCCTCGATGACGAGTGGTTTCGCCACCTACACGCCTGGCCGCGGATGGGAAGATGTTGCGTTGGAATCGACCGGGGAGTGGCGGATCTCGCGGACGCTACATTTGCTCGGTAGCGTTGCCTGCGAACGGCTCGTGGGCAATGCTGCTCGTAGTCCGCTCATTCAAAGTAGGCATCAGCTAAGCGTCCTGGGAGGCGCTACCTGGAGCTTCTGAGCGGCCTGGCCCTCCACGCGGTTGCGGCGAGAAGCGCTAGCGCTCGTCGTTAGCCGCCGTACCCGCCTTCGCACGGACCAGCACCATCTCCAGGGCTGCGAGCGCGCGCTCCATTTCTTTATCCGAAATTTCGAGCGACGGCGCAAGAGTAATGACATTCTTGTAATAGCCGCCGATATCCAGTATGAGGCCGATCGTCTCACCGTCTACGCGGAGGTCTCCTTCGAGCCCTATCTGAAACATCTTGTCGGCAAGTCGACGACTGGGTGTACGTCCATCCGATTCACACATCTCCATGCGAAGGGCGAGGCCGAGTCCATCGACTTCGCCGATCTCGCTGTGCCGCCGGGCGACCTCGCGCAGCCCAGCGAGAAAGCATCGCCCTTTTTCTCGTACCAAGGTGTCGTAGTCCTTGCGCTGGAACAGACGCATGACTTCGACACCGGCGGCGGTCCCGAGCGTGTTCGAAGCGAATGTCGAGTGCGTCGAACCTGGGCCGAACACTGACGGAGCGATCAACTCCTCGCGCGCCCAGATTCCTGAGAGCGGATTCATACCGTTGGTCAGTCCCTTGCCGAACACGATGATGTCGGGCTGGACTTCAAAGTGCTCGATCGCCCACATCTTCCCGGTTCGATAGAACCCCATCTGAATCTCGTCGTCGACCAGCAAGACCCCGTGATCGCGACAGATCCTGGCGATGCGCTTGAAGTATTGCGGCGGCGGAATGACATACCCCCCTGTACCTTGGACCGGTTCGAGGAAGAGGGCGCCGAACTCGGAGTGCCCAGTCCGCGGATTCCATGCGCCGGTGTACTCGTGCTCGAACAATTGCTCGAACTCGCGCACGCAATATTGCTCGGTCATCCGAGCGTCGCCGGGAAACGGCGAGCGGAAGGTGTACGGAAACGGCAAAAACAATGCGCGATCGCCGAATTCTCCAAACATTTCCCGGTAGCGATAGGACGATGTGATGGCCGAGGCTCCGAGGGTCCTTCCATGGTACCCGCCCTGATAAGCGAGCATGTGTTGCCGGCCGGTGTGCTTGCGAACGAGCTTCAGGGCATCCTCTATAGCTTGTGACCCGCCCACGTTAAAATGTACTCGACCTCTCAGTCCAAAAGCCCGTTCGACGCTGTGGCAGAGCATCTCGGCAAGTTCGATCTTTTCGCGATGCAGGTATTGACACGCGAGCTGGGGCAGCTTCGCCATCTGCGCCTGGATTGCATTGCTGATCGCCGGATTGGCATAACCGAGGTTGACTGCCGAATACCACATTTGCAGATCGAGATACGCTCGACCGTGGACGTCGTAGAGATAGCTGCCTTCGCAGCGCTCGAAGATCTTGGGCTTGTCGGCGTAGTGGACGGTGTCGCCATAGGAGCAGACGCGCTTTTCGACTTCGAGCAGAGCGTCCTGGTCGATGCGGGGTGTGTCGGACACGTTCATCTATCGGGTAATGGAAGAACCGCGAAGTTCAAGCAATTGGGGATGCGACTTTCGGCTTCGGCGCCGGGGAGTCAAACGGGAGCGTCGAGTGGGGATTGAGTGGGCGTGGTTGCGAAATCAGCGGCCCATCGACGCGCCGTCCAATGAGATCCTTCTTAACGGCGGATCGCGCTGTCGCCTGCTGCTTTTTCACGGTCTGACCGGCTCTCCGGTTGAGCTCGGCTACATTGCCCACTACGTCCGTCACCGCGGCGGCTTCAACGTCGAGTGCCGGCAGCTGGTCAATCATGGACAGCCTATCGCTGTGCTGGGAAGGACGCGCAAGAACGAGCTCTACCAGGGCGCCTGCCGTACGCTGACTCAGGCGCGCGCCGCGAGTTCGAAAGACGGTCTCCCGTTGGTCGTCGGAGGGTTGTCGATCGGCGCCGTGCTTGCACTGATGCTGGCCGCAGAAAGACCCGCCGACGTGGCCGGCGTTGTCTGCATGTCGCCGACGTTCTTCTACGACGGCTGGAACGTACCGTGGACACACCGGTTGATCGCGCTCGCCGACTACCTTCCGCTCAAGTATTTCGCTTACCTTCGGGAAGGTCCACCCTACGGTCTCAAGAACGAAACTCTGAGGGCCAAGATTGCGGCTGCATACGAGAGCGCGTCGCTGCACGATGATCATTGGCAAGCCGCCAAGCTCGGCTATGCGCATTTCCCGATTGCGTTGTTCTGTGAGATGCGTCACCTGATCCGGCAGTGCATCTCGCGCCTGCCACGCGTTAGCGCCCCCGTGTTGCTCCTGCAAGCTGAGGAGGACGACATTACCAGTCCGCGCAACTCCGAGTTTGTCTACGAGCGCGTGGCGTCGCGGCAAAAGCGGATTGTGCCGCTCAAGAATTCCTACCACGTGATCACCGCCGACGATGACCGCGAGCAGGTTGCCGCATCGATAACGGCATTCTGCGACCAGATTGCCGACAGGGCTCCGCAGCGATGACGCCGCATTCGCCTGAGGCGACGAGGGCGCCTGGCCCACAGATGCCCGCACTTTTCCTCGACTTCGACAACACGATCACAACGGTCGACGTCCTGGACCTGATCATCGAGCGGTACTCGATGACGCAGCGGTGGCGACAATGGGAAGACGAATGGCGAGCTGGTCGCATCTCGACGCTCGAATGTCTCGAAAAGCAAGTCTCCGATCTTCGGGTAACGCCCGAGCAACTGATCGAATTCACCGACGGAATCGAGATCGACAGTGCGTTCGTGCCGCTCAGCTCCTGGGCCATGGCGCACAACGTCGAAATTTCGATTCTGAGCGACAACTTCACGTTCATCGTCAAAGCGATGCTGGAGCGCCGTGGCCTCCGCGGGATGTGGATCTACGCGAACCATCTCACATTCGACCATGACCGCCCTCGCGCCTCGTTTCCCTTAACCGATCCGAGCTGCGATCGCTGCGCGCATTGCAAGGCGCAGCACATTCGTCGCGTCACTGGACGCCCGCGCATCTTTGTCGGCGATGGCTTGTCGGACATTTGCCCGGCTGCGGCGGCGGACATCGTATTCGCCAAGGACTCTCTCGCGGGTCACCTGTATTCGATTGGTAGTCCGTATCGGGTTTTCCAGTCTCTGGCCGACATACTGGTGTTCCTGGAGAAGACCTATGGCGACGTCAGCTATTCCGAACGGAGCGCGCGATCAGGACGGCGTTAGTCCCACCGAAGGCGAAGGAGTTGGACATGGCAGCATCCATAGCCTCGACGTGTCGGGCCGCGTTCGGAACGTAGTCCAGATTGCATTCCGGATCGGGGGCGTCGAGATGGCTGGTCGGCGGGATGGTTCCACTCCGTAGCGCCATGACGGTCGCGATGAATTCGACCGCCCCTGATCCGCCTAAGAGATGCCCGTGCAGCGCCTTGGTTGAAGAGACTGCAATGTCGCGAGCGTGATCGCCGAATACCTGCGCGATCGCGGTTGTCTCGACGACGTCTCCTACTCGGGTCGCCGTGCCATGGGCATTGATGTGGCCGACCGACTCCGGCGAGAGTCCGGCGTCTTCAAGTGCAGCACGCATCGCCGTGGTCTGTCCTTCGACCGCCGGCCTCGTGAGGTGATGCGCATCGCTCGTGACTCCGTAGCCCGCCATTTCCGTGCTTGGCGGATGACCGCGTTGCTCCGTACGATCGAAAGCTTCGAGAACGATCGCTCCAGCCCCCTCGCCGAGTACGAGCCCGGAACGGTTGCGCGAGAATGGCCTGCACGACTGCTCCGGGTGCTCGGCGTCGGGCGGTGCCAAGACCCGCATCGCGTTCCAGCTCGCGACGATGCCGGGAACAAGCAGAGCTTCAGCGCCGCCCGCGATGGCGACATCGATGTAGCCGTCTCGAATTGCCCGAAAAGCTTCGCCGATCGCCACCGCTGCAGAAGCGCAGGCGATCGAATAGGTCATCGAAGGGCCGCGGACGCCATACTTCAGCGAGATATGAGCCGCAGCGGCATTGGGCATCGTAAGGACGACCGACGACGGCGAAACCCGCCGCGACGCGGGATCCAGGTAGGAGCGATACGAGCTTTCGATGGTTTGAGCGCCGCCGATGCCGGAGCCGAAGTAAACGCCAGCGCGCAGGTTGGCCAGCTGCGGGGCATCGAGACCGGCATCCCCGACCGCCTCCTGCGTTGCCACCAGGGCGAATTGGGCGAAACGGTCAAGCCAGACTTGTTGCATCTTCGTGAAATGCGCATCGGCGGAAAAATCCGCCAACGCACCCACTACATCCGGATTGAACGGCAATCGGCGAACGCCCGATCGTCCGGCCACGAGACTGTCAAAGAACTCGGGAACCGAATTTCCGACCGCGGAAACGACGCCAAGTCCTGTAATGGCGACTCGCCGGCGATTCTGGATCACTACTCAGGTCCCGCTTCGACTACGGACTCCGTCAACGTAGTGCACCAGGTCGCCGATTGTGACGAGTTCATTCGGTAAGTCTGAAAGCGACAGATTGAGGTATTTCTCGAGATCGAATGCGTATTCGACCAGGGACAGCGAATCTAGTCCGAGAGCCGTGAGCTCAGACTCCATTTCGATTTTCTGCTTATCGATACCGTACCGCTGCTCCAGAAGTTCGCGGATCCTTTCCAGGGTATCGGTGACCTGTTGCGGCCGTCCGGCCTCGGCACCGTTTACGAGTGCTGCAGATTCTTCCATCGTCGTCGTTGACCAATCATCGTAATTAAGCAACGTTAGGCTTCGGGCAAGCAACGGGACTACTCGATCCGGTGGCGGAATTGCTTGTTCGTTGCGGAGGAATATACACAGATTTGTAACAGATTGGCTCGAGGCCCCAGCTTTCTTACGAAATGATGACAATCGAGCCCGCGATCTATTCTTCCGGAAGTGTCTCGGGATGCGCGAACAGCCACTCTCGCAACTGGTCATCCAGCGTGTCCCACGTTATCCGTTGGGCGACGCGACGGAAGATCGAGTTCATGATGGGGTTCCTGTGCTCGCAGTAGTTCCAGAGAGGCACCAATGTGTGACCCGACTCGAGCTTCGCCATATAACCGGTCTGACCTGATTGCATGACGCGGGCTTTGGTCGTGCATGCCCAGTCATAGGCGGATGCGAACAACTGAAAATACGGAAAGCCACCCTCGGTTGCCGCGTAGTCGATGCCAATGAACTGATTGATCACTCGATCATCCAGGTCGAAAAGAAGCATGAAGCACAGCATTCGACCGGATTGCGGATGGCGCTGAACGAGAAAGACCGTTTCGTCCAACTTCGCAACCGCGTCGAAGAAGTCCGGCGTCAGGCGTTCGAACTTCGTTTTTCCGCGCTCGTACGTCTGCCAGTACAGGGCGAACATCTCCAGAAGCTCTGGACGGGAGGGATGCGTGACGATGGACGAGGACATTGGCCGTGTCGCGGCGCCACGGCGCAGTCTCCGCCTCATCTTATAGCGGCGATGAGACGGCATCGTGGCCAGATACGCGTCATAGCCGCCCGGCAACAACGGAATGCTGCTGCTGGGATAGGACGGTATTCGGAAAACGCTGCGCTGTGATTCCGCCAGCACGTCGAGCGCTTTGCGGTCGGCCTCCGGAAAGTCCTTCCATACAAGCATCGCGGCGCCTGCTCTCGAAGCTTGCTCGCGAGCCGCCGCGTGCACATGTGGTGCTACGTCAGTGAGCGCTCGACCACGACACAAGCCGAGGTGGCCTTCCTCGCCAGCGACGCTGCCGATGAAGAAGGTGCGCAAGCGGGCCAGCCTTCGGAACGGCGTGCGTTCCACGAGGTACGTGAGGCGCGCCACGGGAGGAGGCAACGCGAGTTCCAGCGGCACGTCGAATAGGAAGGTCGGGACGATACCGATCGGCGTGCCGTCGTCGCGCAAGAGACCGAAGAAGAACGTAAACTGATCGCCGATCCCAGCCGACTCCAGCGCTTCGAACCAAAATAAGCCTTCGTTCGGTGGCGGGAAGCAATCCGCCCAGACCCAGCGGGGAATGTCTCGTGTGCGCCGAAGCCAGATCAGATCAAGCACTGAATCTGGCCATGTCGCGCGTGAGCTCACGACGCACGGTTAACGAGTAGGTGGAAGGATGGCGACGCCGACAACAATAAGGGCAACGCCGAGATATTGAAGGGGAGCAACGGTCTCGTCGAACAATATCTGGGAGCCCAGGACCACGACCACGTAGGTAAGAGCCGTCATGGGAAACGCTGTAGCAAGCGGTAAGCGCCGCAAGATCGTCATCCACAAAGCAAAGACGAGCGTAAGACACAGCAATGCTGTCCACACGCGACTCGACGTCGCGGCGGCGTAAAGCCATCCCGCAGTCGCGGTGGGTTCGGGCAGATGCACAGCCGCGCTCTTAAAGAGAAATTGCGCACCCGCATCCATGCCAATGAACAGTAGCCAGACGACCAAAGTGATCCTGGAATGGTCACGTTGGAGCTTTTCCACAGACACGTCGCACCGAGGGCTGAGTCGACTGATTCAATGATGACTGTCACTACCTATTTTGTCATCTTCTCCGCCATCGTTTTCGAGGTGCTTGGGCAAGTGTGCCTGAAGCGAGGGGCTATCTCACCAGGGGACGAAAAAAGTGACCGACGTGCTCGTTTTTTCTGGACCGCTGTTGCTCGCAGCGGATGGACTTATGCTGGTCTCGGCGCCTATGCCATCGAGCTCTTTCTGTGGATCGCCGCACTCCACTCCGCCCCGTTGAGCCAAGCCTTACCACTCATGAGCTTGACCTATTGCGGAGTTGCGCTTGCCAGTCGGCTGTTCCTCAAAGAGAGGATTTCCGCCCGAGGCGTGGCTGCCATGGCGCTCATTACGCTCGGTGTGGTACTTCTGGTTGGCGCCACGTTGTAGCCAAGCTCACTCGGAGCAGATCTGAAAAACTGTGACCAAGTTAGATTGACCGTGCCTAAACTGTGCCTTGATCACGTCGGTTCGGGAATTGGCAAGCGCTGCAAGTACTTGATTAACAAGATACGAAAATACCCAAAATCCGCCTCATAACCCGAAGGTCGAAGGTTCAAATCCTTCCCCCGCAACCAAATATTCAAGGGCTTGCAGCGATGCAAGCCCTTTCAATTTGCGGGGTGTGACGTAATTGTGCCGTGACTTTTTGCGTCGACGGCACGCAACGCACACAGACGCTCCGCAAAAGGCGCCAGGTGATCGGCAGCGAGATGCGCGTAACGGCGCACCATCTCCGTCGAAGCCCAGCCACCCATTTCCTGCAATGCATAGAGTGGCGTGCCATTCTGCACGTGCCAGCTCGCCCACGTGTACCGCAAGTCATGCCAACGGAGTCTTGAATACCCGCGCCCTCAAGGGCTGCTTACCACGACTTCGTGCTGACTTGCTTGATCGGCTTACCGCGGAAGCTGAAAACGTGCGTCGGATGCCATTTGCGGATCAGCACCACCGCTTCTGCATTGAGCGGAACGGCAAGCCTTGCGCGCTTGGCTTGATCGGCATGGACCCACGCCGGTGTCCTTACCAAATCTACCTGCGTCCACTGCAAAGCCGTGACACTGGCTGCCCGCAAACTGGTTGCCAGAGTGAATGCCGCCATGTCCGACAGATGCGGCGGCAACACATCGAGCAGCTGTTTGCGCTTCCTCGTGCGTCAGAGACCGAATGCACCGGATAGGCTCCTTGAGCATCCGGATCTGCGGCGCTCGATCGAGCCATTCCCACTCATTGACACTGACCTGAGACCCGAAATCCATGCCACGGTTAAGCGCACAGACTCGGGGTTGACAGGGTAGCTGACCCGGTGGGTTTGAGCGAACGCCTCGGGCGTCAGGTTGCCGAGGCCGCTATGCGGTCGAACACGGTTGTAATCAAGGCGCCATTGCTCCAGGCAGCGGCGTCGACCGCGCAGGCCATCGCCCGCGATAGCGCGCGGGCCGACTAAACCAAACAAGGTGCCGCTAGGTTCGGGCGCTGCGGCTGTGCTAGATTTCGGTTGACTGAAACTTCATCGCCTCGGGCGCAACCGCGTATGAGCGCGCTGGCAAACGTAACGGCTGCGCGGCGGCTCGAAGCCTTCAAACGCCTGCTCGGCCACATACGCGATCTCCTCTCGCTCGACTTCGGTTTCGTGTTGTGGGACGGATCCACCGTTCCTCCGGATTTTCCTCCGAACGCGCTGGCCATCGTCATCGCCGACGAGGGTGTCGTTGCGGCGATGCTGCGACACCCGAGCGCCGACACATTCCTTAATCTATGGGTCACCGCGCGGATCGACATCCGCAATGGCGTGATTTTCGATTTTCTTGCGGGTCAGCCCAAACTGCGCACCAAGGAGATCCGCAGGCGCCTCGACAAGCGCTTGGCTTTGGCGACAGCATTGAAATTTCTGTTCGTGCCACGCGGCGGGCCGTGGCCGCTCGAGGCCATTCGCCACCAAGAAGCACGCAGGAGCGTTAGCGAAGAAACGAACAAGGAAAATGTCCAATACCACTATGATCTCTCCAACGCGTTCTATGCGCTCTTTCTCGATCCGGAGATGGTCTACAGCTGTGCTTATTTCCGCGACTGGAACAACGATCTCGCGACCGCGCAGCATGACAAGCTCGCAATGATCTGCCGCAAGCTCCGCCTGAAGCCGGGAGAACGCTTGCTCGACATCGGTTGTGGCTGGGGCGCACTCGTCTGTCACGCCGCCAGGCATTTCGGCGTTGACGCGATCGGCGTGACGCTCTCCGAGGAGCAGTTCGCCTATGCGAAGGAAAAGGTCTCGCGCCTAGGGCTCGAGAGTAAGGTCACCATCGAGCTACGTGACTATTCAGTGATCGAGGGCCATTTCGACAAGATCGCCTCGATCGGCATGTTCGAGCATGTCGGGGTCGCCAATTACGCTGCATATTTCAAGACTATCAACCACCTGTTGAGGCCGGGTGGGCTCTATCTTCATCACTCGATCGCGCTACGTTCGGCGGCATACGAACGTCGTCGCAAGAAGAAGAACTCTCACGCGACCGACGCGATAGGGCGCTATATCTTTCCGGGTGGGGAGCTCGATCATCTCGGCATGTCGATCGGCAATTTGGAGCGCTACGGCTTCGAGGTGCACGATGTGGAGGCGTGGCGCGAGCATTACGCGCGTACGACCCGGCTTTGGCACGATCGGCTTGCCGCCAATCGCGCAGCGGCAGAGCGCGAGATCGGCACCATGAAGACCCGGCTATGGGTCGCCTATCTCGCCGCTGCGTCGATCGGCTTTACGCGAAACAGTGTCGGTATTTTTCAGACGTTGGCCTCGAAGCGCGTGCGCGGGCTTTCTGGTCTTCCGCCGTCGCGCGAGCAGCTTTATCACTGATCGCCGCCAGGTTGCGGGGGTTTGCCGGGATTTCACCGGCATCTCTGCCTAGCGTCGACCCTACTGTCCAAAGGCTTCGGCAATCCTTCGGTCGTGAACCTTCCTGAGATCCCAGGCAAGGCCGAGCTTAGACAGGACGTAGATGCACCACTTCGAAGGATCCCAGTGATACCAGCGGACGCCGTTGCGATAGTCCATTGGGAAACGGTGATGGAAATTGTGAAAGCCTTCGCCGTTGGTGAGCAGCGCGCCCAGCCAATTGTCACGGGCCGACTGGCCCTGATCGTATGTTTTCGTTCCGAACGTATGGGCGAAGGAGTTGACGAAGAAGGACGAATGCAGCACCAAGACCAGGCGTAGGCAGATGGCCATGATGAAGCCTCCCAATGGATGCCCGATCCACCAAGCGATGAGCAAAGGTAGAACGAATCCGCCGGCGACCGACCACCAGACATGATGATCGTGCTGGTGCGACACGAGCCGCGACTCCCGCAAATCTTTCACATTGTTGTAGTTGGGACAATGCCGCTGGAACAGGATCCAGCCGATGTGCGCATGCCAGAAGCCCTGGTCCACGCCGTAAGGATCGTGCTCGGTATCGGTGAACAGGTGGTGCTGACGGTGTTGCGAACACCACTTCAACGCAGACTCCTCGAACGTTGCCGCGCCGAAAAATAGGAGAAGGAAGCGCACGACCGGCGCAGCGTCGTAGGTGCGGTGCGCGAACAGGCGGTGATAGCCCATCGTGATGGCCATCCCCGTGACACCGCAATAGCCGAAGAAGAGAGCAAACTCCGATGCCGTGATGCCGCGGTAGTAGATGTAGAGAGGCGTACCGACGATCCCGACGACATGCAGAACAACGAAGAATACAAGCCCCAGCCACCTAATCTCGAGCTTGGGGAGGGGATAGTCGGCGGCGCCTGTCGTCGCGTTTGTCGTCATGTGAGGGCGGCACCTAGGTCGCAACATGCGATGCCGTCTCGTAAGCGGCGAAGTATATCAGTCTCGTGGGATACCCGCGTCGCGCAAAATTGCGGCACGCAAGGTTCGACCTAGATCTAATCGGCTGGAGGTGTCGGCGTCCACTCTTGCTCTCGTGTAAACTTAGTGCCACGGTGGCTTTCCGATCGGGGCGGATGGCAATGGCGATTCCGCATTGGCTGTTGATTAGCTTTGCCTGGGCCATGAGCCTAGGCCCCGTCGTCATGATCGTATGGTGGGGGCTGATCTGGATCCGCATCGAGCATTCAATGTGTGCTGTTCCGACATTGCGCCTGGGGCAGAAGCTCGCAATGGCCCGCCAGCCAGCGGGGCGCGTGTGCGTTATCGTTCCTGCGCACAACGAGTCGCGCGTGATCGTCGGGCTGCTGAGATCGTTGAAAGCCGAAACGTACCCTCAGCTGCGGCTGGTCCTGGCGTTGGATCGTTGCAGCGACGATACCGCTTCGCTTGCGCACGCCGAGATTGCCGGCGATGAACGCTTCGAGGTCGTCGAAATCGACTCTTGCCCGGTCAACTGGAGTGGGAAGGTTCATGCGGTGCACGAGGCCATGACGCGGTCGGGGGTCGCGGGGGAGTCGGAGTACCTGATCTTCGCCGACGCGGATACGCTCTTTTCGCCGGGGTGCATCGCTGCATCGCTTGCGCTAATGCGGCATCGGAACCTTGATCTGCTCAGTCTGCTCAGCACCCTGACGCAAGACACATGGTTCGAACGAGTGGTCCAGACTGCGGCCGCTTTTGAGCTCATGCGGCAATATCCGCTGACCCTTGCGAATGCGCTCAAGGATCGGCGCGCATTCGCAAATGGCCAGTTCATGCTGTTCAGGCGAGATGCGTACGAAGCAGTGGGCGGGCACGCTGCAGTCCAGGACGTGGTGCTCGAGGATCTCGCCCTCGCGCGGCTCATCGAAGCGAAGGGGCGCAAGGCCGGGGTGTTTCTCGCAGCGGGGCTGTTTCATTGTCGGATGTATGCGGACTGGTTGCAGTTCCGGCGCGGCTGGAAACGAATCTACGTCGAGGCGGCCAACCGTAAGGCCAGGCGCCTGACTTTATCGGGGTGGCGGGTCAGATGGTTTGGGGCCATCCTCCCAGTCTGGATGCTCGGTGCCGCGGCCTGTGGAGCGGTTATTATCCCGCACGATACCCAGCTCGGGTGGACGTTGCTGGGACTCTCGCTGGTGGCGGTGGTGCTTTGGGTGGGCGCACTCGGGCGGATCTGCGCAGTTGGACGCGCGCCGGTATGGACTGCGCCCCTGCAAATCATCGGTGCTTGGCTGACTGCGAACTTGCTCGGAGAAGCCGCAAGCGACCTTCGTTCGTGCAAGCCGATGAGTTGGGGAGGACGCGAGTACGACCCGCGCACGAAGAAAACTGGACTTCAGACGAGTGGCGGCTGTAGCCAATAGCTAGAAGTCCGCCTTGAGAGATGCGGCCTACTCGGTTGCCCGATCTGTTCATCATCTCCGGCATCTACCTCAGCCGGAGCGGCAAATCTTCGGAAGCGGTTCGAGCTGGATATCAGAAGGTGCTATAGGAACCTTCGCGCCTTCGCTCGAAATCTCCCGGGCCGAAGGTCGTTTCATAAGGTATCAGACAATAAGGCGTCAGGCTTCGCTGCTAACGTTTGTGGCATCAGCAGCGAAGCTCATACCAAATTCGCGCTGACCCGTGGCTAGAGATTTGCGGCAAGTGAGCGATGCATTACCTCACGCGATCTCATAGGCCGCGACACAATTCCGTTCTTCTCGAGGTTTTTTCCAGCGGATCTGACAGCAAGCCATTCGATGTTGAGCCGCCGCTTCAATTTTGTTGTTGGTCTGCTGGTTGGACTGGTACTCGTCGAGCTACTCTTCCTCTTCTTCTTTTAGTTCTGCCGCACTCCGTTGGCATTGCCGGAGCGCATTTACCGCGCTAGCCCGATCTTTGGCTTTCTGGTCGTCCGCGGTTCGCGGATTCGCGACTGGTAGCAGTAACCAAATGCTGACATCTGATTGTGGATACCAAACGGGATGGCGTCTGCGTTGCGATAATGTGCCCGCAGCTTGGAGTATCGGAGGCGACCTTCTACGTGTGGAAGAAGAAGTTCGCCAATCTGGGCGTCGCCAAGTTGCGCAAGCTCCGCATGCTCGAAGAGGAGAACGCGCGGCTCAAGCGCGCCGTGGCGGATCTCGATCGTCACATTCTGCAAGAGGTGCTGCGACAAAAATTTGAAGCCGGCCCGCCTCCGCGCGCTTGCGCACTGGATTCGCGAGCGCTTCGCGGCGACTGTGCAGCAGGCGTGCCGGCTCGCGCTGCTGCGGCGCTGGACCTGATATCGGCGCATCGACGCAAAGGATCAGACGCCGCTGCGCATTCGAAGCCGCGAGTTGGCACTGAATCGGCCGCGCTTCGGCTATCTGCGCATCCACGTCCTGCTGCGTCGTGATTGGTTGGCTTGTCAACCGCAAGCGCGTGCCCAAGCTCTGCTGACACACTCTCGCGACTTCACTGATCGGCACCCGGTCGACCGCGACCGCAAGCACCAGCTCGATGGTCGCCGGCCGATTGAGCAGGGAGTCGGCCAGCGCCTTGATCTCATCCGGGAACGTCGCAGAGAAAGGCAGGTTCTGCCGGCGCTTGGGCAAGAGCGCTAGCACGCGCTTGATGTCGCGGATCAAGCCCATGTCGAGCATCCGGTCCGCTTCGTCCAGCACCAGAACCTCGACGTGAGAGAAGTCGACGTTGCTTTGGCGGTGATGGTCGGGCAGCCGGCCCGGCGTGGCGACGAGGATGTCGACGCCGCGCTTCAATTGGGCGATCTGCGGCCGGATGCCCACGCCGAGTTCCGGCGCGCCCGATCAAGCTTCGTCTTCGAGAAAGCTCCTGAGCCTATCGGAGCGTGAAGGATTTCGCAGCTTGCGCAGCGCTTTGGCTTCGATCTGACGGATGCGCTCGCGTGTCACGTCGAACTGCTTGCCGACCTCCTCGAGCGTATGGTCGGTGTTCATCCCGATGCCGAAGCGCATGCGCAGCACCTTCGCTTCGCGCGGCGTCAGCGTGTCGAGTACGTCCTTGCAGACATCGCGCAAGCTGGCGTTGACCGCGTGATCGACCGGAGCGACAGTGGCCGCGTCCTCGATTAAGTCTCCGACGCGCAAGTCATCGTCGGTGCCAACCGGCGACTCCATCGAGATCGGCTGCTTGGAGATCGTCAGAATCTTGCGAATCTTCTCCTCCGACATCTCCATCTTGTCGGCGAGCAGCGCCGAATCGGGTTCTTGGCCGGTCTCCTGAAAGATCTGGCGTGATATCCGGTTCATCTTGTTGATCGACTCGATCATATGCACCGGAACCCGGATCGTACGGGCCTGATCGGCAATCGCGCGCGAAACCGCCTGTCGAACCCACCATGTTGCGTAGGTTGAAAACTTGTAACCACGCCGGTATTCGAACTTGTCGACCGCCTTCATCAGCCCGATGTTGCCCTCCTGAATCAGGTCGAGGAACTGCAGGCCACGGTTGGCGTACTTCTTGGCGATCGAGATCACCAAGCGCAGATTTGCCTCCGTCATTTCCCGCTTGGCTTTGCGCGCCTTAGCCTCACCCGTCGACATCTGTTTGTTGATCTCCTTCAAATAATTCAAAGGGATCATGACGCGCTTCTGGAGGTCGAGGCGCTTCTGTTGCTGTTCGACGATTGCCTGCCGATATTTTGCGAGCGTCTTGCCAAACGGGCGATGGGCGGCGATCTCGCGATCGACCCAACGCAGCGACTTCTCGTGCTCCGGAAACCTCTTGATGAACTGCGACCGTGGCATCCCGCCCTTGTTGACGACGAGATCCTGGATCTTGCGTTCGATCTGACGGAGGTTGCCGACTTCGCAGCGCACGCCGTCGCACAGGCGCTCGACCTGGGGTGCGGATAAACGCATCTGCAAGAACTCCGCCGAGATCTTCTTCTGCAGATCGAGGTACTTCTTCGCCTTGTGACCATCCTTTTGGAGAACGACCAGCATGCGAGTGTGCAGCCGGCGGATCGCCGCAAAGCGTTCCAGCGCGGCAACCTTCAGCCGCTCAAGGTTTTCGGCGTCGATCGGGGTGCTGTTGGCTTCCTCTTCAGCGAGTTCCTTGTTCGCGTCCTCGTCGTCCATCGGTTGCAGCCGCTCGTTGAAGTCGGTCAAACCGTCGACGACATCATCGATCTTGAGCTCATCCTTCTCGATCTTGGCGGCGAGCTCGAGAATCTGCACGACCGTCATCGGACAAGCCGAGATGGCTATGATCATGTGCTTAAGGCTCTCCTCGATCCGCTTGGCGATCTCGATCTCGCCCTCGCGGGTGAGGAGCGCGACCGAGCCCATCTGGCGCATGTACATGCGCACCGGGTCGGTGGTCCGGCCGAATTCCGAATCGAGCGTGGACGCGGCGGCCTCCGCGGCTTCCTGGTCGACGTCCGCGGCTGCGAATGTCGGTACCGTTTCCGACATCAAGAGCGTGTCTGCGTCAGGCGTCTCGTCATAGACCTGGATCCCCATATCGTTGACCATGGAGATGATGCCCTCGATCTGCTCGGCGCCGAGGAGGTCGTCGGGCAGGCGGTCATTAATCTCGGCATAGGTAAGGTAGCCGCGCTCCTTGCCAAGCACGATGAGGTTCTTGAGCCGAAGCTTACAGGCGTCCGCCTGCGCCGGAGTTAACTCGAGCTTGCGCAGCTCGACTCGGTTCGTGCCCGTGCGAGCTTTGCCTTTGACAAGCGCCTTCTCAGTGCGCTTGACCGAAAGCCTCGTAGCGATTTCGTCGGCGCTGAGGCTCATAGCCTGACCAGAAACCAGGACGCGCGCGTCGCCGAGTGTGCCTCGCCGCCTTGCGGCACGCTTCTTCTCGTTCATAGCTGGCAGCGACTTGGCCGGGGTCTTCTTCGAGACCTCCTTGGGCGCCGTGGGCTTTGCCGCGGCCCGGAGGTGCGCTTAATCACCCGTTTCTGCACTGAGCGGGGACGATGTCATACGGCCGGTGCTGCGCGCCGCGTTCTCACGGGACGGTAGTCTTCACGGCACGCTTCGCCCGTTTACCTCTAACGCTATCTTAGAGGCGTCCCGAGGGCGATTCGCGTCTCGCCCTGCAAAAGCATCTCGATCCCGATCTTGCCGGCCGCGACTTCGCGCAGCGCGATGACTGTCGGCTTGTCGCGATCGGCGTCGAGCAACGGCGGCGAGCCGGCGCTGATCTGCCGTGCGCGGTTAGTCGCCACAAGCGTCAGGTCGAAGCGATTGGGTATCTTGGTAAGTGCGTCTTCGATTGTGGTGCGGGCCATGGTTCCCCAGTCTAGTCGACCTGCGCGAGGAGCGCCAGATGCGCTGCGCAGTCACGCCGTCCACGCGATAGGGCGAAACCGTCGCCTTGTCGAAGCAAATTCCAATCAATAATAACATAGCCTCACTCGCTGCAGAGCAGCATCGCCTCCCGTATCCCCTCGATCCCAGAAATTGGGCCCTGATGCATCCTTCGACAAGTCGTCAGAGACATCCAACTGTTTGAATTGCTCCCCAGGCGAAGGAAGCAAAGAGTTAAGAAACGCCTCGATAGGGAACTCAAGCCAGCGAAGAGGCAGGGGGAAGCAAGACGCGAAAGTCGGTGCGAATAAGCCGAAGGAACACCTGCCCTAGGTCAGTTCCATTATCGCGTTCTTGATGGCCAGATCTACGAGTTGTCGCTCGGCATCGATCTCTCCCATCAGGGTGCCCCAATAAAGACGCACATAGGCAGACCGATGCTTGCTTTTCAATACTAGCGTCTGTAGACCCCGTTGCTGGCCGAAAGCGTAGTCAGTGGCGTACCCAAGAAGATCGTGCACGCCTGCCTCCCAAATTCCCGTTTGGACGGCTGCGATGATCGCGGCCATGCGTCGGTGAAATTCCCGAGGCACGCCGACCGTAAGCGGGTCTATTTCCTTGTCAATCATGGGTGGCAACACTGTTTCGTGACGACCGCTTAGAAAGCGCTTGGAACAATACTCCAAGAAGGACTCCAAGAAGGGCAGCGACGTTTGCGCGCTTAGGACACGCAGCAAATGGTCCTGCGGGGCATCGTAGAATCTACCGGGGTCGCTTCTTGTTGTGGACTTTGTGAAACGGCTTCTTGCTCTGAGCGCCGCCGCTCGGATTGGGATGAGCCGTGGGGATCGCAGCCGTGTCTCGCCGAGCGACTTGGTCCGGAGGTTGCTGCCGATTGGCGGACGAGAGCTTGATTTCAAGCTCGTGGATCTCGTCCCATTGGGCGTCAGTTCGCTGGCTCTCCCGTATCGCCAGAAGCCCTTGTAAGCGAGCGTAGGGGGACGTCGGTGGTGGCACATCCATGGGTGTATTATCCTAATGATCGAGTTTTTCTGCGCAGAAACATACCGCTGTCTCCATGAGGGCACTCTCCAGCGCGCGCCAAGTCACCAAAATTCGTATTCAGTTCGCCACCGCACACGGCCGAGTCCTGCCACGCCGCGGCCTAGAACGCGACGATGGTCTTCGCTGCCGTGCCGTACGTGCTGCCCCTCGGCAATCCCAGGGTAATGCAGACGTGTGCCGGCAGCATGTCTGTGCAACCCTTAAGCTCCTCGCAAAGCGTACGCAGCATCGCGTAGTCGTCGGCTTCGAACGCCTTGAGAAAGCGCTTGCGAAGCGCTGGCGACGCTTTGCTATCGGGGCTTGCAGCGGTAATGGTCATGGTTGTGTAGCAAGAGGAGCCGCAGACCGCGGGTGCACTTTATTTCTCGGCGTCGTCGCGCAACATCGACTCTATTATCAATTTACAGCGTCGGCGACAGAAACTTCATGTGTGTGCAGTACCCGCACAATGGCCGCGCTCCTGGCTCGCCATTAGCTATAACAAGACACAAGACCAAAGCTACGCGGTGCGATTTGCCTACGGTGATCGTCCTCTCGGGCGACGCAGAGACCTTGGTGGCGGGCCGTTCGCCGCAGTCCGTTGTTTAGGGAATCCGTCTCTCGGCCGCTGGTTTGCAAGCGCCTTACGTATTACCTGCTTCCAATCGCCTTCGCTCTTTAGGCGGTCCGCCGCGGCATCGGCACTCTTCTTTTCAGTCATGGTGTGCATCATTCTACGCCAAAGTACATGCTGTCGGCTCGTTGGGTGCCGGGTTGCAGCTGAGTCGCGTGGCCGCGGAACTCGAGCGCGGCGGCGCCGCAGCGCGCCATTGTCCCTTCCCTAACCGGCGAAACCCCTGAAGCTCATTGCATGACCGGCAAGCCATCCAGATTGGCGCTCGCCCGGTCGCAGATTCTGGTGAGGAGATCTGAGTTGACCGAGTAACTGCTCGAACAGAACTGCAGATCCGCCACCGAACCCTACACAGCGCGGCTCACGTTCCCGGCACGTCCGCGACAACTTCGCGATGCAACCTGCGCTGGATTGGCTAAGAACACAAGAACGGGTCAAACTAAGGGGGCAATTCAACAACTCATCTATCGGAGGTTCCAGTGAGTCACTCTCAGATGCTGAAGACCAGGCGAAAAAGGCAAAAAACCAGGAAGCACCTGGCCACGACAGCCAAGCAGGCGAAGGTGCTGGAAAAGCGACAAAAGAAATCGGTTGGTGCTCGGGCTATTGAAAATTGAAGGCTTTCCACACGGCGGCTATCCGCCAAGCATTCCGGTTCCTGGAGCCGTCCCGGTACGATAGGTCCCCTCGTCCCCTCACTCACGAGCTGCCGCTGCGATCGGAGCTGTTCAGTGCCGATCAGATGGAGGAGCACGGCAAGAGCCTCGCGGCCACTCACAAGCTGACGTCTCGTGGCGCTCCCGATCGGCTCCTCCCTCGACTCGCCGCGAACGAAGACGTTCTGATCGATGCCTGCAACCTGCTCACGGCTGCGGTGCGGGCGAATCGTCGTATTTCGCCGGCGGGAGAATGGCTGCTCGATAACTTCTACTTGATCGAAGAACAGGTCCGTACTGCCAAGCGACACCTGCCCAAGACCTACAGCCGCGAGCTGCCGAGACTGGCGAGTGGTCCGTCAGCCGAGTTGCCCCGCGTGTACGACATCGCGTTGGAAACGATCGCGCACGGCGATGGGCGGGTGGATCAGGAAAGCCTAGGGCGTTTCGTGGCCGCATATCAGACGGTCACGCCGCTCAAGTTGGGCGAGCTGTGGGCGATCCCGATCATGCTTCGTCTGGCGCTTCTCGAGAATCTGCGCCGAGTCGCGGCCGACGTCGCCGCCGAGAGCGTCGGTCGAAATCTCGCCGATGGCTGGGCCGACGAGATGAAGTCGATCGCGCAGTCCGATCCGAAGAGCCTGATCCTCGTGATCGCGGACATGGCGCGCTCGAATCCGCCGATGACTGCGGCCTTCGTATCAGAGCTTTCGAGACGGCTGCAGGGCCACGGGCCCGCTCTGGCGCTGCCGCTTACTTGGATCGAGCAGCGGCTTTCCGAGTCGCATCTCACGATCGAGCAGCTCGTCCAGTCCGGTTCCCAGCAACAAGCTGCCAACCAGGTCTCGGTCAGCAACAGTATTGGCAGCCTTCGCTTCCTCGGTGCAATGGACTGGCGCAAGTTCGTCGAAAGAATGAGCGTCGTCGAGCAGACATTGCTCGACGATCCAGGCGGATCTTACGGCGGCATGGACTTCGTCACCCGCGATCGATACCGTCATGCGGTCGAGCAGCTCGCGAAACACAGCTCAGTGCCTGAAGTGGAGGTGGCTCGCAGGGCGATCGAGCTCTCTCGAGAAAGCGCTGTCAAGAGCCATGTAGACCCGCGCGAGGCGCACGTCGGCTTCTACCTGATCGATTCAGGCAAGCCACGGCTCGAAGGCGCGATCAAGATGCGCAAATCGGGCATGGCCGCGTTGACGCGCCTCGGATCCCGTTACCCGTCATTTGCATACCTTGGCGCTATCTTTACCCTGACCGGCGTGTTCTCCGCCGGCATGATCTCGATGGCGCGTAGCAGCGAGCCGTCCGACGCGATGCTCGCTCTGGTTGTCGTGCTCTCGCTTGTCACGACCAGTCAGTTGGCGGTTGCGCTGGTGAACTGGCTGTTGACGTTGGTCTTGACACCGCGCCCCTTGCCGCGAATGGACTTTGCGCTGGGCATCCCGTCGGAATCGCGCACGCTGGTCGTGGTTCCCACGATGCTTGCCAGCGCGAAAGGGATCGAAGATCTCGCCGACGCATTGGAAGTCTGTTACCTGGCCAACCAGGATGCGAACCTTCACTTCGCCTTGCTGACGGATTTTCTCGACGCAAATGAAGAGTCCGTGTCCACGGATGCGCGCTTGTTGGGACGGGCGCAGGCAGCTATCAGTGCGCTAAATGCAAAGTACGCTCATAAGAACCGCACAGCCGATGCAATCGCACCTGGCGAGGTGAGCGGCGAAGTCTTCTATCTCTTCCATCGTCCTCGCGTCTGGAACCCACGAGAGCGACTCTGGATGGGCTACGAGCGCAAACGAGGGAAGCTTGGCGATCTGAATGCGCTTCTGCGCGGTAAAGACGATGCAGTGAAGCGTTTCTCGTCCATCGTTGGCGACAGCACCGTGCTGACGAGTGTGAAGTACGTCATCACGCTCGACAGTGACACCGAACTGCCCCGCGATGCAGCCCGGCAGTTGGTGGGAGCGATGGCACATCCCTTGAACCGCGCCCATTACGACCAGACGCGGGAGCGCGTCACCAAAGGGTACGGCATCCTGCAGCCGCGCGTTATAACCAGCTTGGCTGGATCCAACCGGTCGCGCTACGCCCGGCTTTTCGGAGGAGAGCCCGGCATCGATCCGTACACGCGAACCGTTTCCGACGTCTACCAGGACGGATTCGGTGAAGGCTCGTTCATCGGCAAGGGCATCTATGACGTCGACGCGTTCGAGCGCGCCCTCAATGGGCGCTTTCCTGAAAACCGCATCCTCAGTCACGATCTCCTGGAAGGTAGCTATGCACGATCGGGGCTTATCACGGACGTGCAGCTATACGACGACTATCCGCCTCGCTACAGCGCGGACGTGAGCCGCCGTCGCCGCTGGATTCGCGGCGATTGGCAAGTTGCCGGGTGGCTATTACCAAGGGTTCCCGGTGCGCACGGAGCGCGCCTGAGGAATCCGCTGTCGCTTTTGTCGCAGTGGAAGCTCTTCGACAACCTGCGGCGCAGTCTCGTCCCTCCCGCGCTGTTGCTGCTGCTGTTCCTGGGCTGGATGGCTCTGCCGCCGGCGTGGTCGTGGACGCTGGCGGTGCTGGGCATCCTGTTCGTACCGGCAATGCTGGAGGCCTTGCTGGATCTGATACAGAAGTCCGACGAGGCGTCGCCTGTACAGCACCTCGTCCTCATTTCTCGCACGGTCCTTCGACGAGCAGCCCAGATCGCGTTTTCGCTCGCGTGTCTTCCCTACGAGGCCTACTTCAGTGCGGAGGCGATTTTGCGCACGCAATGGAGGATGCTCGTGACCAGCAAGCGATTGCTCGAATGGATGCCGTCGAGTGAAGAGGATCGCCGCGATCCGGCCACGCTGGCAGCTTCATTTCGGTCGATGTGGGTAGGCTCCGTGGTCGCGATTGCCACCGCAGGTTATATGCTGTCGGTGAATCCAGCCGTGTTGTCGGCGGCAGCGCCGTTTCTCTTGCTCTGGCTTGGATCACCGGTCCTTGCCTGGTGGATCAGCCGCCCGCTGCCGCGGCGCGTCGTAAAGCTCACAGCCGACCAGACCATCTTCCTGCGCAAGCTTGCGCGTCGGACCTGGGCGTACTTCGAAACCTTCGTCGGCCCCGCCGATCACTGGTTGCCGCCCGACAACTATCAGGAGGGGACGGGCGGCAAGCTGGCGCATCGCACGTCGCCGACCAACATGGGCCTGGCGCTGCTTGCGGACTTGGCGGCATACGACTTCGGGTATCTCTCCGTCGGACGATTGGTCGAGCGCATTACCAACGTTTTTCAAACTATGCACTCGCTTGAGCGGCATCAGGGCCATTTCTACAACTGGTACGACACGCAATCGCTCCAGCCCTTGATGCCTCGCTATGTTTCGTCGGTCGACAGCGGAAACCTGGCCTGTCATCTCTTGATATTGCGAGCGGGGCTCGCGAGTCTTCCTCATGACCGTATCGTCGAGCTGCGCCTGTTCGCCGGCCTCGTCGACACTGTCCGAGTGCTCGTCGATTCGCTTGGCGACGACGTTTCCGAGACCGTCGTTCAACTGAGCCACGATGTTGTCTCGGCATACGAGGCCAGGCCGGCCAGCTTCGCCGATGCGCGAACCTGGCTCGATCGGCTCGCTGCAGGCATCGCGACAGTGACTACCGAAGTCGCCGACCGAAGTGACGCTGGGGACACAGCGAATCAATCGCGCGTCTGGGCTGAGGCACTGGCGGTGCAATGTCGAGCCGCTCTGGATGAATTGACACTGTTCGCACCATGGCTGCAGCAGCCGGCTCTGGCGGCAGCGCTCGCGGACCTTCCGGCCCTGGCGGCGATACCCACACTGCGCGAACTGGCGAACCTGACGTCGACGCTAGGACCCCAGATTGCTCGCCTGAAGACCGCGGCCGCAACGGCGGCGGACCGGGAAAGACTGGGCGAAGTGGAGCAGCTCGTCGGTGCCGCCAGCGCACGAGCCGAGGAGCGTATCGAGGCGATCGAACGGATCGCGTCGCAATGCACACCGCTGGCGCGCATGGAGTTCGGCTTCCTCTACGATTCTGCGCGCCGACTGTTCGCGGTTGGATACAACGTCGATGAACGCAAGCGCGACCAGAGCTACTACGATCTGCTCGCTTCGGAAGCTCGGGTCACAAGTTTCGTCGCCATCGCGCAAGGCCAGGTACCCCAGGAGAGCTGGTTCGCTCTCGGCCGGCGGCTGACGTCGACCGGCGACGGACCGATCCTGCTCTCCTGGAGCGGGTCGATGTTCGAGTACTTGATGCCGTTGCTGGTGATGCCGACCTACGAGAACACGGTGCTCGATGAGACCTGCAAGGCTGCCGTGGAGCGCCAAATCGCCCTTGGCGAACAGCTTGGCGTGCCGTGGGGCATGTCGGAGTCAGGCTACAACGCCGTCGACGCGAGCCTCAACTACCAGTATCGCGCTTTCGGGGTGCCTGGGCTGGGGTTGAAACGCGGGCTTGCCGAGGACGTCGTCATCGCCCCGTACGCGTCGGCTCTTGCGCTGATGGTCGCCCCGGACGCAGCCTGCCTGAACCTGCAACGACTTGCCGCCGAGGGATTGGCGGGGCAATTCGGCCTCTTCGAAGCGATCGACTACACACCATCGCGTCTGCCCCGCGGACAGAAAAGCGCGGTGGTCAGCTCATTCATGGCGCATCACCAGGGGATGACTCTACTCGGTTTGGAGCATCAGCTGCTCGACCGTCCAATGCAGAAGCGATTCGATTCGGAGCCGCTGTTTCAGGCGACGCTTCTGCTCCTGCAGGAGCGGATTCCCAAATCGATCGGTTTCTTTCCGCACGTCGGGGAGGTCTCGCGAATCCGCACCAACGTCATCGAGGCGGAAGCGCCGGTGCGTGTCATTACAACCCCCGCGACCTCGGTCCCGGAAGTGCAACTGCTGTCGAATGGCCGCTACCACGTCATGGTTACCAACGCCGGAGGAGGCAGCAGTCGCTGGAACGATCTCGCGATAACGCGATGGCGAGAAGACGCTACCTGCGACAACTGGGGCACCTTCTGTTACCTCCGCGACGTCGAGAGTGGCGAGGTCTGGTCCAGCGCGTATCAGCCGACCTGCAAACGCGCGAACCACTACGAGGCGATATTCTCCGAGGGACGTGCCGAATTTCGTCGCCGCGACCACGGGCTGGACGTTCATACCGAGATCGCTGTCTCCCCGGAGGACGACATCGAGCTGCGCCGGGTGCGCATCGTCAACTATTCGCGGACCCGCAAGATCATCGAGGTCACCAGCTATGCGGAAATCGTCCTGGCGCCGCCCGCGGCGGACGCCATGCATCCGGCGTTCAGCAACCTGTTCGTCGAAACCGAAATTGCGCCCGACAAACAGGCGATTCTGTGCACACGGCGACCGCGCTCACCGGCCGAGCAGGTGCCGTGGATGTTCCATCTGATGACTGCGCAAGGTGCGACAGGCACCGACATTTCCTATGAAACCGACCGCATGCGCTTTGTCGGTCGCGACAACACGGCTGCGGCGCCGCGAGCCATGCTCGATCCCGAACCGCTCTCCGGCGCCGCGGGCTCGGTGCTCGATCCGATCGCCGCTATCCGGATTCGCGTCATGCTCGAGCCCGATCAGACCGCGACGTTCGATATGGTCTACGGCATCGCCGAATCCCGAGAGGCTGCCGTCGGATTGGTCGGGAAATACCAGGATCCGCGGCTTGCGGATCGCGTTGTCGAACTGGCCTGGACCCACGCGCAGGTCACGCTGCGCCAGATCAACGCAACGGAGACCGACGCGCGACTCTATGCACGTCTTGCCAATTCGATCGTCTTCGCAAACTCCTCACTTCGTGCCGATGCCTCCATCATCGCCAGGAATCATCGCGGGCAATCCGGGCTGTGGGGCTACGCGATCTCGGGGGATCTCCCCATCGTGCTGTTGCGAATCGCCGATGTGGCCAACATCGACCTGGTGCGCCAACTGGTGCAGGCGCACGCCTATTGGCGACTCAGGGGTCTGACGGTGGATCTCGTCATATGGAACGAAGATCAGGGGGGATATCGGCAATTGCTCCAGGATCAAATCATCGGGTTGATTTCAGCGCGCGTCGAAGCCCGGATGATGAATCGGCCCGGGGGAATCTTCGTACGACGCGGCGATCAGATCTCGGACGAAGATCGCGTACTCCTCGAATCGGTCGCGCGCGCGATCATCTCCGACAGCAAGGGCACGCTTGCCGACCAGATCGGCGGAAGGGCGTTTTCGGCAGCGGTGCAAGTACCCAGGTTTGCCCCCGAGCGGAAGCATCGGATGGAAACCGCCTTCGACGAGCGACCGGCCGAGCCGCTGATCTTCGCCAACGGACTCGGAGGGTTCACATCCGACGGGGGCGAGTACGTCATTACGACGGATCGAAGCCACCTCACGCCGGCGCCGTGGGCGAACGTGCTGGCGAATCCTAGCTTCGGCGCAATCGTCTCCGAAAGTGGCGCCAGCTATACGTGGAGCGAGAATGCCCATGAATTCCGCCTCACGCCCTGGAACAACGATCCGGTGTGCGATACGGGTGGCGAAGCCTATTACCTGCGCGACGAAGAGACCGGGCATTTCTGGTCTGCCACGCCAATGCCTGCGCGCGGTCGAACGCCCTACGTCACGCGGCACGGATTCGGATATACGGTGTTCGAGCACAACGAAGACGGGATCTGCACGGAGCTGTGGGTATATGTCGCTCGCGACGCTGCGGTCAAGTTCTCGGCGCTGAAAGTACGCAATGCGTCGGGGCGATCGCGACGTATCTCCGTTACCGGATACGTGGAATGGGTGCTCGGTGACTTGCGGCCGAAGTCGGCCATGCACATCGTCACCGAAAAGGATAGCAAGACGGGTACGCTTTTCGCGCGCAACTCCTACAGCGCGGATTTCGGCGAACGCAGGGCATTCTTCGACGTCGATGACCCGACGCGGACGCTCACCTGCGATCGCGCCGAGTTCATTGGCCGCAACGGCACCCTGGCCGCTCCCGCAGCGATGACGCGCATGCGGCTTTCGGGCTGCTCAGGGCCGGCGCTCGACCCGTGTGCTGCGATTCAGGTGACGCTGGAACTGGATGCGGAAGGCGAACGCGATGTGGTCTTCAGGCTCGGCGCCGGCCGGGATGCCGACGATGCCAAAAGCCTGGCCTCGCGCTTCAGGGGCACCACGGCGGCTCGATCCGAACTCGAAGCGGTGCGCAGGCAATGGCGGCAAACGCTGGACGCCGTGCAAGTAAAAACGCCCGATGAATCGCTCAATATGCTGTGCAATGGCTGGCTCGTCTACCAGACCCTGACGTGCCGCCTGTGGGCTCGGAGTGGCTTCTATCAGTCAGGAGGCGCGTTCGGCTTTCGTGATCAGCTGCAGGATGTCCTGGCGCTGATCCACGCCGAGCCACGTCTGACACGTGGGCAGCTCCTCCTGTGCGCGAGCCGGCAGTTCGTGGAGGGCGATGTCCAACATTGGTGGCATCCGCCGTCCGGTCGCGGCGTTCGAACGCAATGCTCGGACGATTATCTGTGGCTGCCATTTGCGACCGCCCGTTACGTGCTCGCCACGGGAGACACGGGCGTGCTCGACGAGTCCGTCCCATTCCTCGAAGCCCGATTGGTCAACCCCGGAGAAGACTCGTATTACGACTTGCCTAAGAGATCCGCTGAAGTGGCGAACTTGTACGAGCATGGCGTGCGCGCGATCCTGCGCGGACTCCGGTTCGGAAGCCATGGGTTGCCGCTGATGGGCTCCGGAGACTGGAACGACGGGATGAATCTCGTCGGGATCGAAGGCAAGGGCGAGAGTATATGGCTCGCATTCTTCCTGTGCTCGGTACTAACCCAGTTCGGCAAAGTCGCACGCCTGCGAGGCGACCTGTCGTTCGCCCACCGTTGCGACCAGGAAACTACCGTGCTCTCCAGGAATATCGAAGAGCACGGCTGGGACGGCGCATGGTATCGGCGCGCGTATTTCGACGACGGCTCGCCGTTGGGTTCCGCGCGCAACGCCGAATGCCAGATCGACTCGATCTCGCAGAGCTGGGCAGTTCTATCCGGAATTGGTGAGCCAAAGCGCGCACGCGCGGCCATGGACGCGGTCTTTCAGCACCTCGTTCAACGCGAAGACGCGCTCGTCCGGCTCCTGGCGCCGCCATTCGACCGATCGACGCAATATCCCGGGTACATCAGGGGCTATGCGCCAGGGGTGCGCGAGAACGGTGGCCAGTACACGCACGGCGCGATCTGGGCATCGATGGCGTTCGCGGCATTGGGCGATGCACACCGCGCCTGGGAGCTGCTCGAAATGATCAATCCCATCAATCATGGTCGGACGGCCGAGGAAGTGGCGACCTATCGGGTAGAGCCCTACGTGGTAGCCGCCGATGTCTATGCGACGGCGACGCACGCCGGCCGCGGCGGCTGGTCGTGGTACACCGGCTCGGCGGGCTGGATGTACCGGTTGATCGTTGAGTCGCTGCTGGGCGTCGATCTGGCCGTCGACAGACTGCGCTTCTCTCCTTGCCTGCCGGCGGATTGGAAGGACTTCAAAGTGCGCTACCGCTATCGGGAAACGATGTACGACATCACCGTCTCACAGACGGGGGCGCCGGACCGAAGGGCCGGCGTCTGGGTCGATGGCGAGCCGCAAGTCGGCGATGCCATCCCTCTGGTGAACGATCTCATCGAGCATGCAGTTCAGGTGCTCGTTCCGTCCTCGTCCGGGGTGTAGAAGTGCCGAACGGTAATTCCGTTCCCGGCATACAGCTAGTGACGTTCAGGCTTCGGCGTCGTTCCAGGTCTTTTTTGTTCTTGTCGCAGGTCCCCGGGGCGCTTTCTAGCGTATGCTGTCCCACATGCTTACAACATTCATCAGCATGACGGGCGTGACAATCGTAGTTGGCATCGTTGCCACCGGTCTCGGCTTGGGCTGCCTCATCGTCGGTCTGCTCGAGAGTTGGCGACGCAGACCATATCGCAGGGCCAGATAGCGAGGGGGCTTGGCCGGTGCGCACCGCGGACGCGACCGCGTGGCCAAGGGTTGAGCGGAAGGATAAGGGTTCTTGGGTGGGTGACCCGTCCCGCCCGATCAGAGCAACGCGACCGTGCCGATCGCCACGCCATTCGCCGCCTGTATTCCTTGGATGAACGCGCCCTCTTGCGCTTCTCCACGAAGCATCCTGTTGACTTCGTCCACCGCCGAAGCTTGATGGATCGCTTTTGCCAGATGCGCCGCAATGGTCACGAAAAAGGTGACCTCGTGCTTTTCGAATTGTCGATGTATCCGTTTCCAGGCCACGAGCACACCGAGGACACGGTCGTAGTAGACCAGCGGCACACCGATAAAGCAGCTATAACGTTCTTCGACTCCTTCGGGCGACATCGGGTAGCGCGGGTGAGGCGCGGTATCGTCCAAAACGACCAATTCCCGGCGTTGCGCGACAAGACCCACGAGGCCTTCCGGACCTACTCGGCGTCGGCCGACGGATGTCGCGGCGAGGCCATCTGATGCCATCAAAACAAATTGGTCGTTTTCAACGTCGTTCAAATACACCGCGCATGCATCGACGGACAGGGCATCTTTGATCTCGTGAACGATGAGGCACAGCGCGTCGTGCAGGTTCGGCGCGACTTGGACTTGATGCACGATTTGTCGCCAAGAGAAAGGCATCCGATTACCCTAAGTTAGTTTGCAAGCGCCGCCTCGATCGAAATGGCGAGTCGACGAGACCTGGACCCTGTCGTTCCTGAAAAACACATGGCATGAATTCCGCGAGCCATTGCCGTCAGGCGGCCAACCTCGGGTAGTGGTGACGCAATCCGTTGGTCACGCTCAGGATCTGTAGGATTTGGTAGAGGCTATGGGGAGCGCCGCGCGCTTCTTGACGATCGCGATTCAGCACGTAGGTCGCGACAGCCATCCAGATCTGAGTCGGCAAGCCAGGATCGGACCTTCTCGTAGACCTCGACGCGGCTGAGGAGGTCGAAATGTCCCATCCCGAAGCCGATCCACTGCCGTTGTCCGGGCAACCCGAGCTTGAGGGAAGCGTCCCGATTCCTGCCCAAGGCACTGCTCACAGAGACGAATCCGTCACCGCGCATTCTGGCGCGGTGAGAACCCGGCTTTGCCCGTGCCTGCCTGCTCGCCGCGATCGCGTAGCAGCGGACCCCGGCCGGCAGGGATACCGCAACTCGCCCCGTGCGATCGCTCGTCGGAGCCTTGCAGTCCTCGTCGCGCAGGATGCCGCGGCCCAAATCCCTGATCCCGGCACTGCGGATCTTGCCGAGCCGCGCGAACGGCGCGGTGTATGGGCTAATCCCGATCAGAAGATCCACTCGCGCGCCCGCGCGTTCCAGCGGCGCACCGAAGTGCGGCGTGCCCAGAAAGATCAGGTGGTCGAGGCGCTTCACCCAGGCGTGGCCGGCGAGCCGCGCGTAGTGGCATGCGCTGCCTGCCACCAGGCCCCCCATGCTGTGGCCCATGATGGTCAGTTGCTCAATCGGCTGCGGCCACTTGCGCAGCAGCGCTTCCATCAGGTCGGCGAAGTCGCGGCCGTTGGCGGAAATGTGCCGGCCGGAATTGTAGTAAAGGTAAAGCGGTGTCCAGCCGAGGTCCCGCGCAAGAGCCGTACCGTGATCGTGGCCCTCGCGCGTCCACTGCAGATCGTTCATGCAAAGCCCGTGCGCGAGCACGAGCACCTTGCGCCCTCGCTGCGGAAACGCAGCGGTTAATGGCGCCTTGGAGATTTCGAGCGGGGTGCCGGCCGCGCGCAGGGACATGGCGATCACCAGGGGGTTGCCGGAGGCGACCAGATAGTCACCAAGCACGCCGTTGAGCACCGCCAGAATGGCTTCGCGTTCCGGAGAGGATCGCCTCTCCGCAGTCAGCGGCGCGATGAGCGCAAGGAGCGCGTCGACAGCGCCGCCGACCAGGCGCGTGACCCCGCGCACGGACCGGTAGACCAATCGCGTGGTGCCGCTGGTGCGGCCCTCCGGCGCTTCACCGAGGATGCCAGGCATTCGGACGATCGTGTGATGCATCGCCTCGACCAGGTCGGTGAGTCCCAAGGTGGCATCGCTGGCGAGCCGATGGAAGCCGCGCAGATCCGAAAGATGGATGTGAGTGGGTTTGATCAATGAAGAATCGACCTGCGCCAGAGGCTTGCCGGTGTCCCGGCGTCGCGTTGTGCCAAGGTGCCGTGGAAAGCACCCGATGGCGACGCAAGAAATACTTGCTCAGAGAGGCAAACGCAATGCCGCCAAGAGCTTCCGTGTTAGGAAGAAGGAAAACCTAGAGCAGCACCACCGTCGGCGGCACCAAACTTTAGGCGATTCGGTCCTGGCAGGTTCGGGCGTCAGTGCTTGATAGGTGGAATCGCCTCTCCGGCCTGCTTCTTTTGTTTCTTGATCGCCTTTTTCTCCTTCGGGGTCAGCAACGGTTTCTTCTTGTCTTCCTTCGGGGGTTTATGAGACATGGCGTTCCCTTCTGTGGCGCTGGTGAAAAGTTGCAGCGTCCTCGACTATAGACCTATGTGCCAGCGAATGCAGTAACAAACGCGCTTCCCTTCGGAGCTGTTACGGGTCCAGATTCAGAAACGGCGCCCTGGCTAAGCGACCTGCACCCCCGGTCGGTAGGAGCAGATCGTTCGGGCTCCATCAGCATTCGGAACGCGAAACTGGTCAAACCTGATACAATGCGCTCGCGGCGTGCTCCAGTCCCCCAGCCGCAGTCAAATTCGACTCTTCCGCGGGCTATTTCCTCGGTTGATTTCGCCGGCTATGACTGGCCGCTACTATTTGTGGCGACGAGCCGGCCGTTAAGAAAAGGCGGTTATGTCGTTCTCTTCGCTCGGGTTGTCCGACGCGCTCGTGCGCGCGGTCACCGAACAGGGTTACACCACACCCACTCCTATCCAACGGCAGGCGATTCCGGCCGTGCTCGCAGGCGGCGATCTACTCGCCGGCGCGCAAACCGGCACCGGCAAGACGGCAGGCTTCGTGTTGCCGATGCTGCAGCGACTCGCGAAGCACGCTGCATCGACTGCGGTCGGCGCTTCGCGCAATCCGCGCCGGCCGCTGCGCGCATTGATCCTCACGCCGACGCGCGAGCTGGCCGCGCAGGTCGAAGCCTCCGTCCGGGCCTATGGTCGGCACATGAAACTTTCTTCGATGGCCGTGTTCGGTGGCGTCGGCATTCATCCCCAGACCGCTCAATTGAAGCGCGGCGTCGACATCCTGGTCGCGACACCGGGGCGCCTCCTCGACCATCTTGGCCAGCACAACGTCGAGCTTTCTCACATCGAGGTCTTCGTGCTCGATGAGGCCGATCGGATGCTCGACATGGGCTTCATCCGCGACATCAAGCGGGTGTTCGCGCTGCTGCCAAAACGACGGCAGAACCTGCTCTTCTCCGCGACGTTCCCGGATGAAATCAAGGCGCTGGCCGATACGCTGCTCGATCGGCCGGAGATGATCGAAGTGGCGCCACGCAGCGCGACGGTCGAGATGATCCAGCAGGTCGTGCATCCAGTCGATCGAGACCGCAAGCCGGATCTCCTCACCGCATTGATTAGCCGCAACGATTGGCGCCAGGTGCTCGTCTTCACGCGGACCAAGCACGGCGCCGACAAGCTCACCCGCCGTCTCAACGCCGACGCGATCCGCGCGCTGGCGATCCATGGCAACAAGAGCCAAAGCGTGCGGACCCGCGCGCTCGCTGAATTCAAGGGCGGCGACCTCCGGGTGCTGGTGGCCACCGACATCGCGGCGCGCGGCATCGATATCGACCAGCTCCCGCACGTCGTCAACTACGATCTGCCCAACGTTCCCGAGGACTACGTGCACCGCATCGGCCGCACGGGTCGCGCTGGAGCGACGGGCGAAGCGATTTCGCTTGTCTGCGTTGACGAACACGGGTTCCTGCGCGACATCGAACGGCTCCTCCACAAATCAATCCGCCGCGAGGTGATCGCGGGCTTCGAGCCGGACCCGAAGGCCGTTGCGCAGCCGGTATTCACGCAGCGCGGCCGCGGCCGGGATCAGACGCCTCGGCACGCTCCGGGGTCTAGTGGCGGCGACAAGCGCGGTCAGCCCCATGGCCGGCGCCACGTCCAGCCGCAGTCGCGCCGCACCACTGCGAACCCTGACCAGAAGCGCGAGGCGAGCCAGGGTCGACCGCACGCACGCGCGCGCGGTGCGAAGGGACAAGTTCGTCTTTCTAGGGGACGGCCATGAGCGAAGTTCTGGAGTGCTTGAAGAGACACGGTCAACGGCTCGATTCGGAGATTGCCAAGGAGACGGGCGTGCCGCTCGCGACCGTGCGTCAGCGGCTCGCCGGCCTGGCCGCCAGCGGAGCCATCATCACATGCAACGTGACCCGCTTCGACAACGGCAAGCGCATCGAAGCGCTGCAGTGTCGCGTATCGGGTTACGTTCCCCCACTTGCGCCAGGTCGAAAAGCCTAGCCGACGACCTCGTCAGATCCCGCACGGTGAGCGAACAACAGCGCCATGGTCGCAAGTGTCAGCGCACTTTTCTTCATGTGATCACCCTCAGTGCGCACTACCACTACCTGTTGAGCGTACACTGACTTCTTGCGAGCCACCCGGCCGACGAGCAGGAGGATTCCGAATGAACGACTTCAGCGACCCAGGATCGATCGCGACGATCGAGCAGTTTAAGGCTGCCCTCCTCGCAACACGCGACTGGATCGGAATTTCGCCAGGGCAATTGCAGATGCTTCAAGCACAGTGTCGCGCCAGCGACTCGGCGATCACGGCCGCACAGATTGCGAATCAACTCGCGCTCAAGAACTGCGCCGCCGCCCGTCATCAGTACGGTACGCTGGCGCGCGCAGTAGCTGAGAAGCTTGGCTACGAGCCACCCAGGAGGGGCAAGGGCCCCGTTCGCTGGTGGTTCGCTCTATCCGTCGGACGAGCCGGCACCGAGGACACGGGCGACGGGGATTTCGAATGGATCATGCGGCCGGAACTCGTCGCGGCGTTACATGCAATGAAGTGGGCGTAGACACGTCCGCAGGTTGTCTGCGGCAAGCAACTCATCGAGCGCCCGTATCCTGACGCAGGCACAGTGTGAAAAGAAGCTCCGTGAGCTTGAGGCTCCGCCTGGCAAGTTCGGAGATGCGCTATGTCACGCAGCAGGCGAGTGGCGCAGTCGGCCATAAGCCGACTTAAGCCTCTCTCTGGTCTAAAAGCAGACATTGCGCGGGCGCCGAGCATGGGCGCAGGACAATATGCCCCGCTCCGAAACCGTAAGAACCGTCAAATTGCAGGTTCTGGTAGTTTTGGTGGTTCGTAGCTAGCATTCATCTGCTGGCCTATAATGGGAATGTCGAATTCCGATCCGGGTGAGCTTTGCCCACCCGCGCGTTGTTGTTGCCCCTATCGACAATTTGATGCTTCTCGCACTCTCGCGCGAGGCGGTCCCGCATTCTGGAGCACAAGATGATCAACGGCACCGTAAAGTTCTTCAATAACAGCAAAGGCTTCGGTTTCATTCAGCCTGACGATGGATCGAAGGATGTGTTCGTGCACATTTCTGCTGTCGAACGCGCCGGTCTCGCTACTTTGAGCGAGAACCAGAAGATCTCGTTCGACCTGGAACGTGGCGCCGATGGCAAGGTGTCCGCAACCAGGCTGACCGCAATCTGACGCCCGTCTCTACAGTCCGACGGGCGTGCAGAGGAACGCATGAATACACCTCTACAACACAAAACGTCCATTCTTAAGTGCCCAAACTGTGGCGCCCTGCTGGCTGTCTTGCCGGATGTGGAGCGCTTCGGCTGCAAATACTGCGCGGCCGAGCTAGTTGTTGTCCGTCAAAATGAAACTACCGGACTCAAACGCGTCACTGAAACCATCTCCTTACGGGCGAGTTAGCGCTCGCGCTTCCGGATCTGCTTGTTGGTGGTCGCTGAGGCTCGCCCGATTTTGTCCAGGGCAATCCGCCAGTGCTCGTATTCGGCGAGCTTCACCCCTCGCGTTCGAGATAAGCCCTCAGCTCCTCGCCCTCAAGTTTGGGGGCATCGGCCAGAACACGAGCCTTCTGCTCGACGGTCCACTCGCGACCACAGGCTCCGGTTTATCGGCCATGATTGGCAGGCTACGCGCCTCCTGCAGCCAGCGCGACAGGTTTTGCTGACGGATCCCATCTCTCGAGCCAGCCTGTGATGAACTCACTGCGTTCTTCCCGGTAAGCCGCTGGACCATCCCTATCCTTGCACAGGGGGTGAATCGGCTAGGTCACGATACCATGAAGGTGTGGCCAAACAGACTACGCTTGAGTCTTGTGCACAAGCCATATCGAGTGGCAGCGATGCGGGCCCTTTCAATTTGCGAGCTGGGACTTTATTGTGCCGCTTCCGAGTTCACCGCACGCAAAGCGCACAGACGCTCGGCAAAAGCCGCAAGGCGATCGACGGCGAAATGCGGCATGTGGATGGTGCCGGCGGAAGTCTTGAAGACCGGCCCGCTCGAGTGCGGCGTACAACGACTTCGAGATGAGTGAAGGCTTGAAGGTGGGCGACCAGAGTACCTCCTTCGATGTGGTCATCGTCGGTGCCGGCATCCACAGTTTATCGGCCAGTACGCGCACGGGCGCGCGTGCGTCATGAGCTTCTTGACCGTCTGCGAACCGTGCCGATCAACGTCGGGATACCAGCCTGTCTTGCGACTTGCTCGAGGTTGGCCCGCTTGGCGGCCACCTCAGGGCTCCAGTGGCGCAAGTTCGCCAACGCACGAAGCCGGCCTGCCGCGGTGCGCGGTCCAGTGCTCGCGCCACCATGCAGTTTGCAACGGCCGCCGCGCAGCAGCCTTTTCGCCTGGCAGGGGCGGCCCGTCGAACGCGCGAAGGCACCGCAGATCTGCTTGGGCGGCTTGTCGACGACCGTGCGAATACTCATTGTGTCGTTTCCCCGTGCCGGTCAAGCAGGGCCATGATTGCAACAGGGTCATACTTTTCGGTCGGGATCTCGAGTTCACCGTAGCCGAAGGTGCGGACGGCGATGCCGATGATGGCTGGATTGCCTGCTTCGCAGATAACCGCTCGCCGCCAGTTCGGATTCGCCTCGAGCAGCGCGAGGGCTCGCGCTCGGCGGCGCGCGGCGCGAGAATCGGGGGGTGAATCGCCGGGGTCATTCGCGGCGGTCAGCTCGGCAAGGATCGCCGCTTTCTGCGCCCGGATCGCAGTCCTCAATTCGTCGGTAAGCAGCTCTCTGGGCTGGACGATCAGCGAATCGCGGTCGGCTCGAACGGTCAAGCCGCGGTTGCACAGCGTCGTCAGAAGCTCGGCGGCGGTCATCAGAAAACCTCCGCCTCGGAGCCTCCGTTACCAGCAGCGGCGCCACCATTCATGCCACCGTGTGTGCCATTCATGCCAGCATCAGCCGTTGGCACGATTGACACCGTTGGTGGCACGATTGAGCTGGCCAGCTGCCAGACGCTTCGCTTTTGCGATCCGAAGCCGGTGATGTCGACAATCACACCAGCCGTCGTCCGCGCCCGCTGGATGGTTCGCTCCTTGTACCCGGCGCGCGTCGCCGCTCGGACTACGTCGACTTTCGCCATCGAGCCGCCTGCCTCCGCGAGCAGCGCCTTGAGCCATTCGGCGGCTTCGGCGCGTTCCGTCTGCTCCGACGGATCGGTGTCTGTCTCCGCCTGAGCCAGGATCTCGCGCGCCGTGCCGTCGATCGGTACGCCCCATTCGATGCGCGAGGCCACGATGCCGCGGTATTCGCCTTCGAGTTCGCCTTGACGCAGCTCATAACGGAAGCCACCGCCGTCCGGTCCAACGTTCGATTTCGCACGTGCAAAGACGCGCCCGCCGCCCTGATCCTCGGGGAGACGGGCCGTCGCCATGATGATGCGTGCCACCGCAGCGAAGGCGATGGAGCCGATGACACGCTCAATGGGATCGCGCCCGCTGGACGCCTTTGCGAAGTGGGTCACGCCCTGGATGGCGCACCGGACTCTCTCGGCGAACTCGACCACCGGTTGCAGTCCGCGGCGCGTCTCACTGTTGTGGTGGCTGTCACCGGCGACCACCGATGCAATCGGATCGACAATCATCAGCCGGAGGCCCGGAAGGCGCCCTGCTGCCAGGACGAGCTCGGGGAAGTCTTGCGCGGGATCGAAACATCGCCGTTCCCCCGTAGAGTCGCTCACGGAGCTCACTATGTGCACGCGCGACATTTCCGCCCCCATTGCGATCAGGCGTGGCACCAGCGTGTTCGCCGCTGCGTCCTCTCCTGACCAGATCAGGACGTTGCCCTGGGTTGTACGACTGCCGTCCGGCCAGCATCCGCCCCGGCTAACCGTCGCAGCGATGGCAAGCGCGAGCGTCGTCTTGCCCGTTCCGGGGGCTCCAGCGATCAGGTGCAATATACCGCGGGCGATGTACCCGTCCCACAGCCACTCGATGCGCTCGGGGCGGATCGCATCGGCGCGGACGAGTTCAATGGCTGGATTGACGTAGCGAATAGCGAGTGCATCAATACGCTGACGCGCGGCCGCGAAAACGTCCAGCACGCTCCGACCGTTTGGTGTCAAGGCAGCGGTGGAGATCTCGTCGGCAGTCGCCGCGAGCCGCCGCCGAAGAGCGTGCTCATGCACGATCTGGGCGTAGTGCGTGACATTGGCCGCTGTGGGCACGTTTTCGACAAGGGCACCCAGATAAGCGTCCCCGCCCACGTTGTCGAGCTGTTTGCGCCGCTTGAGTTCGTCGGAGAGGGTTACAACGTCCACCGCTGTGCCCGCGGCGATGAGCTTCATCGCGGCGTTGTAGATCTCGGCGTGTCCCTGAACGAAGAAGTCCAGCGGCGCCAAATTGCCCGTTCGCGCGGCCACGGCGTTGTCGAGCATGATGGCGCCGAGTACGGACTGCTCGGCCTCAAGGGAGTGCGGAGCAGTGCGCGCATTCATACTCGCGATTCCTCGAGATGCCGCCCTCCCCGAGGGCCCGGAGCCGTCGCATCCAGACGCTCTGGTGTTTCACCCGCGAGTAGCGATCGTAGGTCCGAAACACGCCATCCCAGGCGTCCATTGATGCGAATCGGGCGGATCGGGCCGCCCTCAAGTGCAGCCCATTTCCTGAGAGTCTGCGGTGCCCGGTTTATGACGCTTGCTGCTTCGTTGGTCGTGAGGATGTCTCGACCGGCAGCGACAGCGGCAAGCGCGGGAAAATCCTGCTCGGTCTTGCAAGTTCTGAGAGATGCAGCCATTGGGATTGCTCCAAACAGTTCCGGGCGGCGAGGAGCCAACCGAAACGGGTTCGTCTTCCCAACCGCGCGCCACAAATGAAAACGGCGGACACGGTTGATCCGTGCCGCCGCTCGTCCGCTTCCTACGAACTATTCGTGGGCGGGAAATTTGGGGGTGGCGCCTACCGACCAGTATGGTTCGGGAGGCACGCCCAGTTGGCTTCTTCCCACAGGCTGCAATTCCAAGTGTACTACTTTTGTTGATTGCAACGTCCAAACTGCCACAAATGGCCGGTCATTTGAGGACCGACCTGACCTGGGTTTCCTCATTCCGCGGCGACGACGCGCAAGCTGTATTCGACCGGCTTGTATTCGATGCCGGCCTGCTGAAGAATCCAAACCTCGTACTTGCGGTGCCAAACGGCGAGCAGTTCGAGCGGACGCACTATGTAGTGCCGCTCTGCCGTCGCGCTAGGGGCGTGCCCCATGATTTGCGCCACTATGCCGCGGGGCATCTCGACCCACTCGGCGAGCGATGCAAATGTGCGCCGCAGACCGTGGAGCGTGACGTGCTCAAGGCCCGCAACGGATAGCGCGCGATTGTGCGCGACGCGGGGCTCCCGAATACGACCGGACGCCGCGGTCTTGCTGAAGAAAACCCATTCGGAAGGTTTCCAAGGTCGGACATCCGCTTCGGGGCCCAGTTTGATCTTCTTCACGTTCGGTGGAGTTTCGTTGATACGCTTCAAGTTCTCGAGCAGGCTTGCGAGATAGGGGGTCAACGGAATCTTGCGGCCTTCGGGTGCCACCTTGTCTTTGAGCCAAAGGTTCCCCCACTTCAAGTCAACATCCTGCCAACGGAGGGCCGCCATCTCCTCCCGTCGCGCGCCGGTGAGCAGTAACGCTTGCAAATAGGCACTGGTTGTAGGGCTTGAGAGCTTGCGCACCGCGTCGAACCATGACGGAAGGTGTGCGCGTTCCAATACGTCGAAACGCTTACTTCTGCGACTCGGGACTTCAGAGCGAACAGATTTGCTCTCGACGACCTGCACATCAATGATGCTGCGGTACTCGTCACGAGTTGCACACCAACGCCAGAACGCGCGAAACATCTCAAAGGCCTGACGTGCGCTGTTCGGGCGGATCTCGGCTTGTTCCGCTTGCCAAACGGCAAGTAGGTCGGCAGTGATGTCGATCATGCGCGCCTTCATGAGCGGATACAGAACGCCCTGCACCGTGGCGCTCGCGCCACGCTTCTTCTTCAGGCCGCCAGCGTGGGACAGATTCACATGATCAGCCATGTGCCGGGAACCCCAATGCTTGCGATGGTGGGCGAGATAGGCGTCCCACGCTTCGCGCACACACAGTGCGTCGCGGACGGCTTCCGCTTCCGCGCGAATCCGCGCCGCTTCGGCTTCTTCGCGTCGCTTGCGCTCCAGTTCGCGGGGATCGCGGCCTTGATCTGTCAGTGTCTTGAGATGTGCGGCCTCTTCGCGCGCCCCTCGCCGATGCTCGATGCGCTCGCCGCTTGCCGAATCCATGCGCCATTGGGTATTGAGCGGCCACGCCTGCGGGCTGCCGATCGTGACGCGCATGGTGCGTCCGTTGATGCGCGTCTCGAAGATGTACGACTTGGTGCCGGCCTTGGTGACGCGCAGGCCGAGGCCCGGCTGCTTCGCGTCCCAGTAGATAGCTTGCTGCCTATTGCGCGGGCAGTTGAGGGCGCGCAGGACGCCCGCGGTGAAATTGCGCTTCTCCATCCCTGGCCTCGACGAAATGGCGTGTAGGCACCGTGTAGGCAAAGTATAGCAACACGAGGAAATGGCGGGGAATACGTCCACCAGCTGATTCCATAGGGGAAATGCGGCGAGCCAAGGACTTGGGGTCCTTCGTCAACGGCGATCAACGTCGGGGAATGCCTTCTTCCACGGGCTCATAACCCGAAGGTCGAAGGTTCAAATCCTTCCCCCGCAACCAAACATTCAAGGGCTTGCAGCGATGCACGCCCTTTCAATTTGCGGGGTGTGACCTTTTTGTGCCTATAACTTCCGAGTTAACGGCACGCAAAGCACACAGACGCTCGGCGAAAGGCGCCAGGTGATCGGCGGCGAGATGCGCGTAGCGGCGCACTATTTCCGTCGAAGCCCAGCCGCCCATCTCCTGCAACGCATACAGCGGCGTGCCGTTCTGCACGTGCCAGCTCGCCCACGTATGCCGCAAGTCATGCCAGCGGAAGTCTTGAATACCGGCGCGCTCCAGGGCGGCGTACCAGCACTTCGTGCTGACTTGCTTGATCGGCTTCCCGCGAAAGCTGAACACGTGGGTGGGATGCTTGCCGAGCCATTGCGGATTAGCACCACCGCTTCCGCGTTGAGCGGAACAGCGCTTTACGCGCTTTGGCTTGGTCGGCGAACGCGCTAGTATCCGTTAAGGGTGTTGAAGTTTGCGTAATCCGTACATCCCTGATCTGGACATCTTAGGAACCATAACGCAACTCTCCAGCAACTCAACCGTTATTTCTGTATTCTCGAAAAATGAGAAAAGCGCCTTTTGGTCCGTTAATGGCCAATCACCATATCCTGGTGCGAACCGCCGAGTAAGGCCGCACCGCCGCTCGGCCGCGCGTGCTCGAAGGAATTCCACGAACATCTTTGTTGCGTCCTCAACTGCAAGCCAGGCGGCTACCTCAAGGAACAATGCTTCGAGTACTTCGCCAGCTTCATTAAGCGCCTGCACCTCGCAATCGATGGCATCACCAACAGTTAGCACGAACACCACAACAGAGCGACAGGAAGGCAACAATTTAAAATCACGACAACGCAACGCCATCCTATTCGCGAGAATCAAACTGTCTTCGCTGTACTTATCAATTTGCACTTCGTGATACCAGCCCGTTGGCTGGCACAGCACTTCTGCTCGCTCTGCCATTTTGATCGCAGCGGTCTTGATGTCCAAACGTGCGCGCTGAGGCTCGGGATATCCCTGGATGCGCAAAATCGGGTCGGCACGGACATGAACCCGTGGACTAATAAACTTTCCAGACAGGGGAATCTGGCTTAGTGACATCGATGGGACTCTGGAAAAAGCTCAAGAGGGATGGCCTGTCTAGGCCATCGCAGATGTAGGCTGCTGAGTTCAAGACTCAGCGAGGTCGCGTGGCGCGGGTCGAGACCCTAAACTGGTGCGGTCGCCACATTAGACATTCATTTGGTCTCACTTTCCGAGCCACTTAGGTCGCGTATCGCATTTGCTTGTATGGCCGACCCAGCGCGCGTGGGAAATTCTCACGCCCCAGGAACATAAATGCGAGAGCGATTAAGTACGGCAACATCATGAACATTTGCACCGGATAACCTTTGAGCATGGTCTGCAGACTGAGTTGTGCTGACCACGTCACCCCGATCAGGATCGCGCCGAACAAAATCCGTAGTGCTCGCCAGCTTCCGAAATTCACAAGAATGATTGCCATCCAACCTCGGCCAGCGACCGTCCCTTCGAAAAATCCGGTTGCGTAGTACACCCCGGTTGCGACGAGGCTGATGTAGGCGCCTGCAACTGCTGCAAGCATCGAGCAGACGACGAGGCAAGAGTAGCGTACGACATTCGGCGAAATACCGACGATTTCCAGCGCTTCCGGACGGTGGCCCGCAGCGTCTATCCACAATCCCGGCCGAGTCCTATTGAAGATAATCCATACGACCAGTGCCAATGCTATGGCTCCGTACGTCACTAGGTTGGCCGCAAATAGTCCTCCTACTACCGGAAGATCGCTCAATACTGGTATTCGCACATTTAGTATCGCCGCACTGACTGAAGAAGCATTCCAAAGTCCGGTTCGATATACAAAACCCGTTACACCGAGCATAAAAATCCATAGGACTATCCCGGTATAAAACTGATCTGCGCGGAGTGTGACAGTGAGCCCCGCTACAACAAGCCCCAGCATGAGCCCTACTATGGCCGCCATCCCGAAACCTAGTCCAAGTGAGTTGGTCAGCGTCATGAACCCGAAGCCGGCAAGCGCGCCAGCCTCCATGATTCCTTCCAAGCCTATATTGAGCACACCAGCACGCTCGCATATGGTCTCGCCGAGCGCGGCGATGAGCATTGGAGTAGCCATCTGTAAGCCCACGGTAAGCGTAACTCCAATTGCCGTCCAAGCGTCCATTACTAGAGCAGTCCCCCAATTTATCCCCGCGTGTCGACGCTACCCAATCGTGCGCCGATAGCGGACGTTACAAGTAACGAAAATGCGATCAGTCCTAGAAGCATCTGCGGAGTTTGCGCTGGTAGGTTTGGATAAGATCTGATTAGCTCACCGGTGCCAAGTACAACGCTGGTGAGTATCGCCGCCGGAATCAGGAATTCTAGACGGCCGAAAGCGATAAATGCACAGATCATCCCGTAGAAGCCTATTCCCTGCACAATGGTGTCGAAGCCGTAACCGTAAACTCCAGTAACTTGCATGACCCCCGCCAGTCCGGAGAACCCTGCTCCCAAACTTACCGTCACGAGCCCAACGTGCATTACGTCAATCCCGGCCGCTCGGGCGGTTTCGATGTTGCTGCCGATTACGGACATCATGTAACCAAACCGAGTGTAACGAACCCACACCGCAACGATGAGAACGCTTAGTAGCGCAAGGATAAGCCCGACGTGGACACGGCCAAAGAGGCTAGGTAGAACCGCCGATTCCTGAATCGGCGCGGTATAAGGCAATAGCGGCCGTCCCTGCATGGGTCCGTACAGCAGCGCTGTTACGCCATAAGTACAAATAAAGTTTAGGAGGAGTGATAGAAGTACCTCATTCACGCCGAAGCGAAATTTGGCATAGGCGAGCCCTAGACCGACGAGAGAGCCGGCTGCGAAGCCGGTCAGAAGTGTCAAGGGAACATGGACCACTCTCGGTAAGCCAACAACGTATATGGCGACCCACGCCCCAGCAATCATGCCTACTATGAGTTCCCCTGGCGAATTAACGTTGAAGAATCCAATCCGGAAAGCCAGGACTAATGTAAGTGCGGACAGTAAAACCGGTGTGGTGAGCCGGAAGGTGGTAGACAAACCAGATGACGTTGTCAGCGGATAGACAAACATAGCCGCGAAGAAGCTGACGACGTCGATTCCGAGTCTCCAGGCAATCAGTGCCACGACGCCATATGCCACCACGAGAGATGCAATCAGATAGACTAATGCAAAGTAGGGATTCCGTGCCCCTCTACGCCATGCTGCCACGAGCGCATTCATTTGAACGAACCGAGGCACTCGATGAGATTGAGAAGCTTCCTTTTCTAATCGGCCACAGCAAGAGTCGTGGCTTGCTGCTCATTCTTCCTTCCCACCATGAGGGCCGATAATTCCTCCAAGGATACGTTCTGTGCGGAGTACGTTGCTTGGATTCCACCTTCGAACATCACCGCTATGCGATCGGAGTATGTCAAGAGCTCGTCGAGATCCTCGGATATAAGCACTATTGCAGTGCCAGACGCCCTTTCATCCGCCAGCACTTCGAAAATGAATTGGCACGACGCGAGGTCAAGTCCTTTAGTAGGATTGTGAGCCCATAACAGCCGAGGGTGGGTCGCCAAAATTCTGCCCAACACCAACTTCTGTTGGTTTCCACCAGATAGGTGAATCATTCGGCTTTCGATGCCAGAGCACTTCACGTTGTACCTTGCGATTATGTCGCGAGTTAGCTTGTTAAGTCTTCCATGATCCAAAAGCCATCTTGCCTTCGTGAACTTTGAATGTCGGTACACCGACAGTGCAGCGTTGTCACGAAGGGAAAACTCACCGATTGAGTTGAGAACGCGGTCCTCAAAAATATGAGCATACGAGTTCGCTAAGCGATCACCGGTAGTCCAATCGGTAACATCTTGGTCTCCGAACCAGATTCGACCACTAGTAAGCCGACGGAGACCAAGGACTGAATCACCAAGAGCAAGCTGTCCATTTCCCGACACGCCTGCAATACCCAGTATTTCTCCTTGGTGTACCTCGAGCGTAACGTTGTCGAGAAGCGGCCGACCATCGCTGTGCCGTAGACTGGCGCTATGGATCCGCAACATGCATGGCCCGGGATTCGCTGGACCTCGGGGTGGCGTGGGGCGGACATCGTATTCAAACATCGCCTTTGTGAGACGACTCGCATCGCATTCTGCGGCCTGATACGTACCGACCACCCGACCATGACGCAGGACGGTGACGCGATCGCAGATGCTGAATACTTCCTGTAGCTTATGAGTAATAAATGGAACCACGGCTTGTCCCGCGTCTGCTAGTCGACGTACTATTCGCAGCAGTTCCGTCTTATCGGTAAGCCCAAGGGAGGACGTGGGTTCATCGAAAATCAAGATTGAGACATCACGATAAAGTTCTTTGAGAATAGCAATGCGCTGCTGTTCACCAACCGATAGGTCACGTATCTTTGCGCGAAAGTCGACCGCGAGGTGATATCGTTTTGCCAGGTCGTTGATCTTGTCCCAAGCCGCTGCGCGATCAATGAAGATCAATCTACGCGTAGGCTCTGCACCGAGAATGATGTTTTCAAAGCCTGTCAGCTCAGGAATAAGCATTAATTCTTGATGTACCATGCCGATTCCGAGCCTAATTGCATCTGCGGGCGACCGAAAATTTACTCGACGACCGCGGACCCGCATCTCGCCTTCATCGGCACGATAGATGCCGAAAAGTATTTTCATCAAGGTACTCTTACCGGCTCCGTTCTCTCCTAGAATGGCGTGGATCTCTCCTGCGCGAAGCTCGAAATTGACGGCGTCGTTGGCGACCAGATCGCCAAACCGCTTCGTAATGGCAACAAGTTCAATAACGTTGTCAGAGCCCACGTTGGAACTCTCACCAGAGGACCTAGGCGGATTCAGCGCGGCGTGCTCGAGTTAGTCGAGCCAACCTTCATTCATAGAGCGCAGTCGGGTCCGAACTGTGGCGTATCGGATATTCCTCGGCCGTCAACGCCAGTTCTGGTACTTCTTTGCGCGAAGATAGCGCCCCGTCCCCATAGGGCCTACGATACGGCCATTCTCCATGACGACTTGGCCACGCACGGCAGTCAAAATTGGCCAGCCTCGCAACGTCATCCCCTCGTAGAGATTAAAATCTGAAAGGGAGGGAAATAGATCTGGGGAAACCACCTGTTCTTTGTTTAGATCTACTATCACAAAGTCTGCGTCAGCGCCGACGCCTAAATGGCCCTTTTGGGGATAAAGGCCATAGAGACGGGCCGGTGTCTCTGCGGCGATCTTGACAAGTCGATTTATCGATATGCGTCCCTTATTCACGCCTTCACTCAGCATAACTGGATAATACGTCTCGGCGGTAGGAAAACCCCATGTGCACCCCCAGATGTCTGTCTTCTTCTTCTCCGACTTAAAAGTCTCCATATGATCAGAACCTAGACAGTCGATTGCGCCATCGTTTATTCCTTGCCACAAACGTTCTTGATCAGGTATATCCCGAATCGGTGCCTTTTGTTTGGCATAAGCACCGGTAGCATTATCCTTAAACTTCGAATGCTTCGTGAAGACAAGATAATGTGGACAAGCTTCCGCATACACGGCAACGTCGCGGCGTTTACACTCGTAAATGTGGTCGACGCTTTCCCGAGCTGAGGTATGGACGAAGTAGATCGGGATGCCAACGTGCTGCGCAAGTTGGATGTCTCGACTCTGAGCAGTGTATTCGGCGATATTGGGTCGCGCATCTGCCCAGTCAGCGAGCGTAGCGGCCCGCCCCTTGACTTTCTTTTTTACGTCGCCCGTATACTTTCGTAGAATGTACGGGTTCTCTGCATGTACCGCAGCAACACCCCCGACTTCCTTAACTACCTCCCAGGCGGTCAGTAGTTGGCCGTCATCCATACCGTGGAATCCAGTGATTTGATGAGATCGGCCACCCTTCGGAAAGTGGTTTAGGAACTTGAATGATGTGATGCCAAAAATATCCACGAAGTTTGGGATGTCGGCCACGTCTACTTCGTCACTTATCCATGGTCTCAGGGCCATGTCGATCACGGAATTGCTCTCAAGAGTTTTCCTGATCCGTTCGAACATCTCGTCGGTAGGAGGATGCGGCACTTCTGCCGCTTCGACTTGCAGCATAGACCGCATGGTGTTCATCATTATGACGGTCGTCATTCCTCCAAAGGTCGCACCCATAGTGCCTTTCTGGCATTCCTCCGGAAATTCCTTGTAAAACCCGTAATGGTGATGCGGGTCGACCGCGCCAGGGAGGATGAAATGTCCCTGCGCGTCAATGGTACGACTGGCCTCTGGCAATTCACCTTCCGCTGCGATGCCAGCCACCTTACCGTCGTTGACGATTAAGCCGTGTCCAGAGATCGTCTCGGACGACGTCACGATCTTGCCGTTCCTCACTACGAGATCCGCGTGCATCGTAGCTCCTTGGATGAAGTCGAACCCGGCGCTAAAGTTCTCCAAATAGGCACAGACAGAGCGCCATAGATTTTTGTGAAGCGACGCGCACTATCGTATTCTCGGGGAATACTAAGCGTCAACGTTACTTTGACCTCCGGACGCTTTACCTTAGTTGGGGCAGCGTAAGGTCGCACAGTTTGGAGGCGCTGCAACGGTCTATAGCTCGAAATAAAGAGACACCACTGCGTAATACTGCGCAGAGGGGCCAGCGCGCCCAGGCTCTATAGCCGTCGGCCTGTATCGGTCGTTCGAGTAAAGCCGTGGGTGCCTCGCCCTCCGCGAGGTTCACCTTACTACCGTATCCCCGTAAGCGCCGGTAGCAGTAAACAAGACTTGACTACTGTTTTCTGCCTGATGTATCGTACGGCGAGCGATGAAGACTGCGTCGGCGCCGTTGGATAGGCGGCCGTCGGCTTGAACTGGCCCCCAAAACCAGGTGCGAGCGTCAAAAGGTCACACGTTCTAGCGTTGAGCGGTCGAGGCGAAAACGCATGGTCGATGCGGTCCTGTCTCGGTTTTCCCCATCCTTAGCGCTGAAGCGACTACGTTTCATTCCACTTTACTTTTCGTTTGGTTCCCGGGTCTAGAACGACAAGTTCAGATATCGGCGTCGCACGCGCTAGCGAGGAATCCGATGCACGAAGGTGGCCACAGCCACAGCACTCATCGAGGATGTCATCCGTGCTAGTCATCGCACGGGCTGTGCAAGCAAGCCTTTAGATTTCGCAACACAGCCGATTCGAACACCACTTCATACAGGATAGAACAGATGAATACACCGATGACCTCGATTGAACGCTTACGAAAGGCGATGAGGTTCGAGCCAGTCGATCGTCCGCCAATACTCCCGTATTGCGACCAGTTTGCGATGAAACAAGCTGGCTACACATATCGTGAAGCGACCTACGATCCCGACAAATGGGCAGAGGGCTATGCGCGCGTTCGGGACCGTTTCGGTTTTGATTGCGTCTACGACCAGGGATCCGCTGAAGGCAACGCGGATTTGGCGTTGCCCAAAAATGCGTACCAACCCGAAGACGACATGCTGTATTACCCGATGCCGTACTTCATCCAAACACCGGAGGACATTAAGCGAGTTAAACCGCCAGATGACCCGTGGGCGGATCCGAAGATGCTGCGGCTTCTGCAGACACTTCAGAAATTGCGCGAAAACGTGGGTCCTGACATCCCGGTCATTTCCACAGTCACATGTCCCTATCGTATTTGTGGTGTCCTAAGAGGGTTCGACGTCTTAGCTATGGACCTAGTTGATCGACCCGAATGGGTTCATGAACTCATGAACACGATTACTGAGGGCGCGATCCGACTCGGTCGTGCAGTAGTCGAGGCTGGTGCAAATTTCATTTTCACCGTCGACCCTACGGCATCGGCATCGTTTATCTCCAAGTCCGCATTCCTGCAATTCGCGTACCCCTACGAGAAACGGATGTTCGAGGGGATTCGGGCAGCGGGCGCCGAAGGCATATTCTTTCATTTCTGCGGCGATACTAATGATCGACTCGATGTTGTGGCCGACGATGTCGAATTCCTCGTACAAGATCTTGGTGATCTCAAGGATTCTTACCGCAAGATCGGCGGCAAAGTCCTACTAGGCGCAAACATCCCGATTACAAACGTCTTGCTTAAGGGTTCACCTGAAGAAGTAGAACGGTGTTGTATTGAGGCGATTCTCAAAACCGAGGGGCGGTTCTTTCAGTCAGCAAGTTGTCACATTCCGCGCCATACTCCGCCGGAGAATTTCTCAGTGTGGGTAAAGGCGGCGACGGACTACGCAAAGTACCCAATTGACTTCGATAATTTGCAAAAGCGGCTCGATCAACTGCCGCGACTGGGTTGTGATGAGTCGCTGCGAGGATTCAGCTAGGCAGGCAGGACAACTTAGGTTAATCCGGCGCTCTATTTACTCAACCGAAGTGCGTTGAAGGAGATAGCCATGCGACCACTGCGAAGAGAGGTTTTGCGAAAGGGTCTGTTGGGACTAGGAGCGGCCAGCTGGGCCGCATTAACTAGCTGGCCTCGTGCTCGGGCTGCGGATACCCTCAAGGTCGGCTATATGTCCAGCGTTACTGATAACGATAAGAGTTGGGGACAATCACAGCACGAGGTTTTGGCTCGAGTACGTCACGAGTTGAACGCCTCTGAGCACAAGGTCGACTTTATCGAGACCTTCGGGGTGCCGCCACCAGACTACGCCGAGCAGGCTGATAAGCTCGTTTCGCAGGGAGTTCGACTCATCTTTGTGCTCGATGAAGGACGCGGGCCTGAGCTCTATAAGGCTGGTCTTAAGCACAAAGACCTGTATATAGCTGAGTCTGGAACAGGTTTGGCTGATACGACCCCGCCGGGAACGAAGGAGTTACCGAAGAACATGGTGGTGATGGATACCGGCTACGGTTTTGCGCAGCAGCATTATGTCTTCGGCGTGTTGGCTGGCAAGCTAACGAAGGCGAACAAGGTTGGTTTCGTGGGCGGTGAACCTTATCCAAGCGTTGTCAGGAAGGGTTATGCGTTCGTGGCCGGTGTAAAGGATTCCAATCCAGATGCCGACGTCAGTCAGTGGGTCTGGGCCGGAAAATGGGGCGATCCGGATCTAGGACGGAACTTGGCAAGTCTCCAGATGGCGCAGGGTGTAGATATCATCCTCCAATATGCGAACGGCACGGGACTCGGTGTAATGCAAGCCTGTAAGACGCGAAACCTTCCTGTCTTTGGTGCCAATTGGGCGGGCTTGATTAACGAATTCCCTGATATCTGTATCGGCGTGACGAGTGCGGGAGCCGCAAACTATCCAGGGACGGACGATATCTACAAACATGTGATTGGTGCCGTCACTAGCGGAAGCTTTCAGCAGCAGTTTGGTGGTAAGGTAGTTCCAGTACCATTGAGCGGAGGACCTCTTGGTGCTTGGCCTCGTCCCGAACTAAATCCTAAGTGGCGGGAGAAATTCTCGCCGGCTGCGATGGCAGCGTACGATCAAGCGGTCGCGGCTATCAATGGTGGCTCGCTCACGCCTGAAAAATTTAACCAAAAACTGGAGCAAGCGAAGAAACTTCTAGGCAAATAAATATTTAGTACAGCTGAACGAAGCTTCTTGTAGTTCGTCGCCTGCGGCCCCGGCGTACGCGTGCCCGGGCCGATGTGCGCGGCAGAAACTAAGTCGGATCAGGATTCCGTACTAGTACGGGCGGCTTAAAAAAACCTTGAGAGCGGCGGCGACAATACTAGCAGCAACCTTCTCCCCGGAGCTTTCCGATCTAATGCTGTACGTCATCGACGTTGCGGCGGGCGACAAGCTTCCCCTCAAGGGTTCTCCCGGATAACCAAGTCGGACCTGCTGATCATCAACAAGATCGACCTTGCGCCACCGGTAGGGAGCATCGCTCGACGTGATGGAGTGCGACGCGCGCCGCAAGCGCGCGGAGCGGCTATTCGTATTTAGCGATCTCTCAAGGCGGGCAAAGGCCTAGACGTGGTCGTGCGTTTCATCAAGGAGCGTGACTGCTTCTATTGCGGCACGATGCTCGGGGTCCCGCACTAGTACTGATGGTGCCGTTTAAGCGGCGCGCCTGCGGTGCTATAGCACGATGGCAGCTGCGTTCGTATTAGCGAGCGCGCCGCTACTTGACTGAAGACTAATACATCTCGCCTGGGCCGTGAACGTGGCTATGCCCAGCATGCTCGCTTCCCTTTTCATGCTCGGTATCTTTGGCTACCAAGACTTCGCTGCCAATCATTAGGCCCGCGACTGATGCTGCTGCTTCGAGTGCCTTCCTGACGACCTTGGTCGCATCCACAATGCCATGCTCTAACATGTTGCAATACTGGTGGCGATAGGCGTCGTAGCCGAAATTTTCGTTGTTCAGCTCCAGGAGTATGCCAACTACGACGGAACCGTCTACGCCGGCATTTTGAGCAATTTGCCGTACTGGTGCCTGCACAGCTCTATGTACGATGTTGACACCAACTTGCTGATCTTGATTATGCGTCTTTACTCCGTCAAGCGCCTTGGAAGCATACAGCAACGCGGCGCCGCCGCCGGGTACGATGCCCTCTTCAAGTGCAGCCTGGGTCGAATGCAGAGCGTCCTTGACCCGAGCTACGCGCTCCTTGACCTCGAGCTCCGTGGCGCCACCCACACGAATGATCGCGATTCCACGTGTGAGTTTTGCCAGCCGCTCCCGCAATATTTCGCGATCATCTTCGGAGGTCGTCTTACCGAGCTCAGCACGGATTTCTTTGCACCGAGCTTCTATGCTCGCCCTGTTACCTATTCCACCGAGTATAGTCGTCTCGTTTCTAGTGCTGATGATCTTCGTCGCTTTGCCAAGCATTTCTAAGGTGACGTTCTCAAACCTGATACCGAAATCCTCCGAGATGACCTGACCACCCGTAACGGCCGCAATGTCCTGAAGCATGACCTTGCGGCGGTCGCCAAAGCCGGGCGTCCTTACTGCGACAGATTTCAGGCCGCCGCGTACAGTACTAGCGACAAGCGTGGCGAGCGCTTCACCTTCGACGTCATCGGCGATGACTAGGAGCGGCCGCTTCGTGTCTAAAACTAATTCCAATATAGGGAGTACAGACCAAACCCGAGCCAATTTCATATCGCTAAGCAATATGTATGGATCATCTAATTCGCAGATCATCCTATGAGCAGCAGTAGAGAAATATGGAGAAAGATAGCCTCGATCGAAACGCATTCCGGCGGCCACATTGAGTTCAGTCTCAACTGAGTTGGACTCCTCCAATACGATGGCGCCCTCGTTGCCCACCTTATCCATCGCTTCAGCGAGAAGTTGGCCAATCTCCTTTTCGCCGTTTGCTGCGATCGTTCCAATATGCATCAAATGTTGAGATGTGACTTGGATGGACCGCTTTCGTAAATCTTCTGTCAATGCCGAAACCGCCAGATGAATGCCGCGCCGCAATTCCATGGGATTCATTCCCGCTGCCACTGCTTTCACGCCTTCGCGAACTAGCGACTGCGTTAGCACGACCGCCGTTGTCGTGCCATCTCCTACCGTCTTCGATATCGTAAAAGCTGCCTCGCGCACCAACTTGGCGCCCATGTTTTCGAACTTGTCTATTAGTTCTATTTCCCTCGCGACAGTGGCGCCATCTCTTGTCGATAGTGGCGCACCCGAAGGTTGCTCCAGTAGCACATTGCGACCCCTGGGTCCTAGAGTGACCTTCACCGCATCTGCCAGGGTGTTCACGCCTCGCAGCAGACGCTCTCGCCCTTGCTGCGCAAATTTCACCATTGTGGCTGTCATGGTCCAACATCCCGGTCGTTCATGTTGCTACCGACCGTCTACTGGGCAACCAAATACTAGAATGTCCTTAAACTTTAGGCGCTAAAAGAATCGGTTTCCCCACTAACCCGCGCTATCTAGCTTCACTAACTTCGCGCCAAGACCCTCGCCAACATAGCCGTGTGAGGCGTCACAAAGACGCTCTCAAGACGTCCACAGCCAGACCGACTAATGCTGACGATTATATCGGTTGGTAGCCCATCGATGGGGCTATACCGAGTGGAGATGCGCATCTAGATTAGTTCAAATCCACATCCACCCGGAATCCGCCGTCTCGATTCATGCATAGCTTTCCGTCAACGATCCCTTGCGACCAAAGGGCGGTTTTACGGAGACCACCAAATGGATACATGTGCACTTTGATGATCCCGCAGTCGGCATCCGCCTTCATGTATCGAGCGAGATCCGCAAGAAGTTTGTCCGGGGCAGAGAGAGTCATTAGCTTTGCTACGTCGCTCGCGTTCCTTAGGGCGAAGCGCGATGATGCTCGAACGCCGCACATCTTAGCGTATGTCATCAGCGTCTTAAACGTGGCGAGACCAGGGACACCAACATGGATTGGGAGGTGATTGCCTTCGAGTCGAATACGTTTGTCCCATTCGATAATCGGCTCCGCCTCGAAGCAGAATTGAGTCACAATGTAAAACGCTGCATCGCTGTGTTGAGCAAATGCGTTCTTCCAAGCTAGCGCATCCCTAATGGCCAACTCGCTGATCTTAGTTGAACCCTCCGGATGACCAGCGACACCGACATGTTTTATTTCGTGACGATCAAGCAGGCCTGTTTCAAGGATTCGCATCGTGTCAGTGAACTCCCCCACTGGCGTAGATATGTCTCCGCCGATCAGGAGTACCTGGTCGATGCCTGCCGTACCTCGCAAGCGCGCAAGATGCTCATCTAGAAATTGACCGCTTGGGATGCTACGTGCGGCGATATGGGGAACGGGGTTTAGTCCTTGATACCTTAGGTGGGCCGCAAAGTTGCATATATCGGCCATTTCAGAATTGGGTAGGAAAGGGATATACACGCTCGTCCCGGGCCTCAATAGTTGATTCAAGTCAGGGATCTTCGTGGCTGACGCAGCCGTCACCTCGACCGAAAATCCAGTCATAAGGCGGACAATGTCTTTGACCTTAGTCGATGATTCCGTCTTATTCACGAAGTCGAGCACGAGATACTCCGCGTTAAAAAAAGATTTGATCAGTAGCCGTTTAGTCGCGTCCGTGGCCGCAAGCTACTTATGGCGTCAGCGGTCGTCGGTACGTATTTCACGTAGCGCCTGATTGCGAATCTCATCGAATTGAGCCTCCAATTCGCCAGCGACCTCTGCTGCCACTTCACTGGGTGGACCTGGTCGTGACCCACCATGTCGCTTCTCCCAGTGGGCGAGGTAATCTACGCTGCTCGTTAAGCCTTGCCGCATCGCCACAATATCGATTAATTGTTGGAAGCGTGCACTGAGTGGCAAGCGCACGGCATCATCGCCTTCGCCGGCCTGGACTGACGACGGTACGTCTTTCCAATAGACCACGATGTATTCCGTCATACGTTGACCCCTTCGTCACTTTTTGGCCACCATTCTTAGGCGCAGGTTGACTCGGTTCCAATTCAGATGCTTCAGGAACACATCAAGGTAGTCTTCAATATGGCCCGGGTGATCTATCATCCACGCGTGATCGGAGCAGTCCAAGGCAAGTAGCACGGTATGATGAACTGGCATACCGATATGGTTGCTCTCGAGGACGACTTGTTGAAGTTTGTTTTCCGGGTGGTTGTACGTCAGCAGAACCCACTCGCCAATCTGAGCGGCCGCACGCAAGTCAGCCTCCCACGCTTCAGCATTCCCGAAATCGCGATCTATTAGCTCGGCAACCTTCGATGTGATCTCGGTCTTATCGCCCGTGAGATTCTCGAAATAGAGCTGGTGAAGCAGTGCTCCGTTATAACCAACGGCATAACGCCGCCGCTGTTCGCTAAAATCACTCCACACGTGATTAGCCGTCGTACGGTCAGACTTCTTCAGGGCCGCCTCAAGTTCATACGCTTTGATAATGTATTGCTGATAAATATGAAAATGCTGCAACAGCTGTTTTCTACTGAACGACTCGCTGAGTTCATTCAGGAGGTTCTCAAAGTTGCTAAGTTCTAGTGCCATAGCGGTCCCCTTTTTACGGAAACGCAACGGTCTCAAGGAACACTTCTTGAAAGTCCGGCCGAATCCCGATTGCCACATGCTCGATTTCTCGCGCCACCTGTTCAGCCCTAGCCAGTTCGGCTTCGGATAGCAAAGCTCGACGGGCGCCCAGTAGTGCGGCGTTGCCCACGTACGCGATGCGGTCCTGAGGAAGTGGCGGAATTAGACCGATCCGCTGCGCGTTGCGTAGATCCAGATAATTACCAAATCCCCCGGACAAGTAAAAAGTTTCGATTTCCTGAAGCTGCACTCCCATAGCCAGCTGCAGCAGTCGAATCCCACTCGCGATAGCGCCTTTGGCGAGCTGTAGCTGACGAATATCATCCTGCGTTAACACTATATCTTTGCCATTTGAGGTTTCGTGCGCCCATGCCAACACAAACTCGCGATATTTGTTACCCGTGCGGAGTCGCGGTCTAATCGGGAGTGGAAACGTCTCAGCCCGATCGGTAAGTAAAAGTCCGCCCTTATTCAGAATGCCAGCGTCCAGACATGTCGCTAAAGCATCGATCATTCCTGAGCCACAGATGCCACTGGGGCGAACATCGCCGATCACATGGATTGCAACGTCGTCGTTGATATGCACCTTATCGATGGCGCCTAGCGATGCCCGCATTCCATGCTGGATTTGTGCACCTTCGAGGGCCGGGCCCGCCGGAGCGGAACAAGCCATCAGTCGTCCGGCGGAGCCTAACAGGACCTCTCCATTGGTGCCGATATCTACGGCCATTTGGAGACGGTGACCGCGGTCGAGCCCGGTCGCCAGAATGACGGCCATCGCATCCGCCCCAACGAACCCTCCAATGTTAGGAAGGAGAATCACATCAGCCATTGACGACCACTTAAAGCCGAGATCACGCGACTTAACGCTCACAGTCTTGCGAACGATGGGCGAGTACGGTGAGAAGCCTACATGGCTGGGGTCGATCCCTAGGAATAGGTGATGCATGCACGTATTGCCAACTACCACGGCCCTGTAGATCTGCTCAGGTACCGCTCCAGATTGTTGGCAGACTTCGCCGACGAGTTGCTCGATGAGCGTAATAAGTCGGTGATGTAACTTTCGCGTCCCGCCTGGATCTTTTTTTGTGAAGGCGATACGAGACATAATGTCGCCGCCGAACACGCTTTGAGCATTCAACTGCGAAGCGACCGCAACCCTTTCCCCTGTGTTTAGGTCGATCAGCTCGACCACAACCGTTGTGGTACCTACGTCAATCGCAAGCCCTAGCAGTGCGCGGCGCGTATCGCCTCTTTCAATCGCGATGATTTGATTCCTAGATACTGTGAGCGTTACCTCCCCGGCCCCTTGGTCTAGGACCGCAGGTACGCGGCGAAGAATTTCGAGCGGTAGCTCTAAACGTTCTGTAGCTAACGCTGTGGCTGCAAGTATCGCTTCCACTTCCGAGGATTGGTGATTCTCATCCGTCGGCAGCTCAACGTGCGCCGTCACCTTCCTGATACCTGGTTCAAGCGGAAGATGTTCGGCCAGCGGCTTAGTCCCGGCAGACGCGAGGATCTGGAACGCAGACTCTGACGAAAGGGGAGCAATCTGGACTTCGCATCGATCTGTGATGGTCGTTTGGCACGCAAGACGGAAGCCATCGCGAATGTCGTCTTCGCCTAACCTTACGCAATCGCTAGACGAGGCGGGTGGAAACGAACCGACAAGCAGCTTTACGCGACAACTAGTACATTTGCCACGACCGCCGCACGTAGCCACGAGCTCGATACCGGCCTCATGGGCGACCGTAAGGAGCGTCTTGCCCGGCCGCGCCATGACGCACTGCCCGAGCGGTAGATAAGTTACGGGAACTGATTTCGCTGGGTCAGTCGCCTGAGTCGCGTCCGAGCTCTGCGTCGCAGGAACCATCGAAGACGGTCCCATACCGGTGGGTCTAATTCCCTTCGAGCGCCAAACGACCCGAGCGGTGTGCAGCTATGTATTCGCGGCATTCCAAATCGCGCCCGGCAAGAGTCTTGCCCGCCACCAAATTCGCCATCAGGCGGCGGTCAGTCGGATCGCAAACTACCGCATCTAAGCCCGCACCTATCATCATTGGCAGGAAAATTTGGTTAAGCTGACGGCGCACTGGCAGGCCGAAGGATACATTGCTAAGACCGCAAATCGTGTGGATGCCTGGATATTTCGCCATCACCTTCTCGACTGTTCCCATGGCCTGCCGCCCAAAATCGGTGTTGACTCCGACGGGGAGCACGCAGGGATCAATGAAGATATCGGTAATGGGTATGTCGAGGCCGGTTAACACCTCGACGATACGCTCAGTTAGAGCAACCCTCTCATCGATTCCCTCTGCCAACCCACCCTGCTTAATGCACATCGCGATGACTCGCGGCTTGAACTCTTTTATAAGAGGCACCATCCCTTTAAGGCGATCATCCTCAAGACTGATCGAATTCAGGAGAGGCTTGCCCCTATTCCAGTCATAATTCTCAAGGCCTACGATTTGATTCTTGGGCGACTCGCTGTCAATGCACAATGGAAGATCGACCGTACGTTGAACTAGGTCGACGAGCCATTTCATCGTCTCCGGACCTCGGCGAGGAATTCCTGCGTTAACGTCAAGATATTGAACGCCAGCTGAGGCCTGTTTCCTGGCAACGTCAGCGATATAGTCGGCATCACCTTTTTCGACGGCCTCTCTTATCGGCTTTCTGGTGCAGTTGATTAATTCCCCAACAACTAGCATCGATGGCCCCGCATCCAAATGGATGGTGTTACGAACTCAACACAGACACCGCCGGTACTAGAGGCAGCACCAACTAGGAATTGACGTCCCTGCATAGGCAATCGCCATGTACGGACAGCGCACCTGCTCGAGCGATCTGTCCGTTGCTTAGGCGACTTGTGGCCTTAAGTGCTTAGGTAGTGGACGTTAAGCTGCTGCTGCGGTGGCCGCCTTTAGTGCTTCGCTCATCTTGTTGAGCATTTTGACGGCTGACGGGGCGTCTACGGACCATCCATCTGCACCGATCTCATCGGCAAACCGTTGAGTCGTCGGGGCCCCCCCAATTACGATCTTTACCTCGTCTCGATACCCCTCCTTCTTGAAGAGCTCGATAACGTCATACATACCTTCCATTGTCGTTGTCATAAGAGCCGATAGGGCAACAATATTCGCCTCGACTTCCATCGCCTTGGTAAGAAAGGTGTGATGCTTGACGTCTCTGCCTAGATCGTAGATTTTGTATCCGGCGGTATTAGCCATCATGATGACGATATTTTTTCCTACGTCGTGGATATCGCCTTGGACGGTCCCGATTACGATCTTTTGCGGCACGGCTGCCGCGTCTACAACTATGTGAGGGCGCAATATCTCAACAGCAGCATTCATCGCCCGGGCTGCGCACATCAGTTCGGGCACAAAGTATTCACGCTTGTCAAAGAGATCGCTGCACACCGCCATTCCGGCTGAGAGACCACTCACGATTGCTTCCGAGGGGCCAATTCCATTGTCGATCGCTAATTGGGCGAGGCCGGGAGAAGCCTGATGGTCGCCCTTTACAACCACATCACATAGCGCTTTTAGGATTTCGTCCCTAGTCATCGTTAATTGCTCCAGTTGAGGGTAGGATCCCCGCGTGATCGTAAAAAAGGTACGCTGACGGAAAACTATTGTCAAGTTCTGTTTACTGGGCCCATTATGTTGGCCAATGAAGAAAGCGTCTATGCTTCCCGACATTGAAATCGCCCAGCGCGCGACCATGAAGCGCATCGCGGAGATCGCGCGCGACCGGCTCGACATTCCGGAGCGCTATCTCGAGCCGATCGGGCACTACAAGGCGAAGCTGTCGCTCGAGTACGTCGAGTCGCTGCGCCAGCGCCGCGACGGCAAGCTCATCCTGGTCACCGCCATCAATCCCACGCCCGCCGGCGAGGGCAAGACCACGACCACCGTGGGACTCGGCGACGCGCTCAATCGCATCGGCAAGAACGCGATCATCGCGCTGCGCGAGCCGAGTCTCGGTCCGGTGTTCGGGATGAAGGGCGGCGCCGCGGGCGGCGGCTACGCGCAGGTCGTGCCGATGGAGGACATCAACCTGCACTTCACCGGCGACTTCAATGCCATCCAGCTCGCCAACAACCTGCTCGCGGCGGTGCTGGACAACCACGTCCACCACGGCAACCCGCTGGGGATCGACGTGCGCCGCATCACCTGGCGGCGCGTGCTGGACATGAACGACCGCGCGCTGCGCGAGATCACCGTCGGGCTCGGCGGACCGGCGAACGGCTTCGCCCGCCAGGACGGCTTCGACATCGTGGTGGCCTCCGAGGTGATGGCGATCCTCTGCCTCGCCACGTCGCTCAAGGACTTGAAGCAGCGCCTGGGCAACATCGTCGTTGGCTACACGGCTGATCTGAAGCCGGTCCGGGCCCAGGACTTGAAAGCGCACGGCGCCATGACCGTGCTGCTCAAGGAGGCGCTCAAGCCGAATCTGGTGCAGACGCTCGAGAACAACCCCGCCTTCATCCACGGCGGACCGTTCGCCAACATCGCCCACGGCTGCAACTCGGTGATCGCCACCGGCACGGCGCTCAAGCTCGCCGACTACGTCGTCACCGAGGCGGGCTTCGGCGCCGATCTCGGGGCGGAGAAGTTCATCGACATCAAATGCCGCAAGTCGGGATTGCGACCGTCCGCGGTGGTGATCGTCGCCACGGTGCGCGCGCTCAAGTACCACGGCGGCGTCGACCTGAAGGAGCTGGGGACGGAGAATCCGCGGGCGCTGGAGGCGGGCATCGCCAACCTCGAGCGCCACGTCAACAACGTGCGCAACCACTACGGGCTGCCGTGCGTGGTGGCGGTCAACCATTTCTCCAACGACACGGCCGCCGAGCTCGAGCTGCTGCGGACCAAGATGGCGCACCACGAAGTGCCGGTGATCGTCGCCCGGCACTGGGCGGAAGGCGGCAAGGGCGCGACCGAGCTTGCGCACGCGGTGGTCGACTTGATCGACAAGACGCCGCCCGACTTCCGCTACGTCTACGAGGACTCGCTGCCGCTGTGGGAGAAGATGAAGGCCGTGGCGACCAGGATCTACGGCGCCTCGGAAGTGACGGCTGACACCAAGGTCCGCGCCCAGATCCGGAAATTGCAGGAGGACTACGGTCATTATCCGATCTGCGTGGCCAAGACGCAGTATTCGTTCTCGACCGATCCGCAGCTTCGCGGCGCGCCGTCGGGCCATGCGGTGAACGTCCGCGAGGTGCGGCTCGCGGCCGGCGCCGAGTTCATCGTTATGGTGTGCGGCGACATCATGACCATGCCGGGGCTGCCGAAGATACCGTCGGCGGAGAAAATCGATCTCACCGACGACGGGAAGGTCGTGGGCCTCTTCTAGGAGAGCGCAGTTCTCGTAGCCGCGAGCCAACGGCGGCAACAGGCAGGAGCGTTACAGGGGGATGGATCGGGAGGGACACGTCGGAGGCGCTCTGCTCGTAACCGGCGCGACGATGATCATGTCCGCTGAGCTGCGGCGCTTCCTAGAAGCTGCGGCGCGTCAGTGGAGGCCTGGCCTCGTGGCCCTCCAGCCGGCGCTCGACTGCCCGCGCGAGGCACTTAGCACAAAGGCACTTCGCGTCGGCACTGGGCACCATAAGCAGGGGAGGATACTGCGCGCACCAGCACGTCGCCGACCCTTGCGAGCCGCCACACATGAACAGCGCTCCGCAGTTGGAGCAGGGCTGATCCATCACCGTAGCGGCCCAGGCCGTTCTCGTTCGCGGGCATCGTCGACTCCGCGGTATTCCATTTCGGAAAGCCGACGAGACGGCGCTTGTCCTCCGGCCGCCTCCAGCATGCGGTCGACGTCGATGTCTCGCTCGACAGCGTCGGCGAGGCGGTCGATGCTGCGCGCGCGCAACAATGCTCGGTCCAGCCCTTCGGCATCGGGGAGTCCCGCCCAACCGAGAAGTGCGGCGCAGGCTTCGGAGTGATCGAACAACCCGTGCAAGTAGGTGCCTAGAACCTGACCGTCGTCTGAGAGCACGCCGTCGGTACGATCGTCCAGCTCGATAGCCGGCGACGCCATGGCGCGGCCCAGGCTTTCGCCCATGTGGATTTCAAAGCCGCGCACCAGCGGGTTGGCTCCGATCCGCAGCCGCCCCTGTGTCTGGCGTAGCATCTTCTGGGGTCGCATAGTCGTTTCGAAATCAAGTAGGCCGAGGCCCGCACTGCTCCCCGTTGCTCCCTCCACGCCGAGCGGGTCGCGGATCGTCCGACCGAGCATCTGCATTCCGCCGCAGATGCCGATCAGCTTGCCGCCATAACGTAAATGCCGCTTAATAGCTGTGTCGAAGCCTTGTGCTACGAGCCAGCCCAGATCGGTACGCGTGTTCTTGGTGCCGGGCAGGACAGCAAGATCGCAATGCGGAAAGGCCATTCCCGGGCCGACGAACATGACATCTACCCGCGGATGCGCGCGCAGCACATCGAAATCGGTGTGATTGCTGATGCGCGGATACACGATGATTGCCACGCGCAATCGCCTGGTAGACGCGGCAGGCGCGCATTGGCTCCTCTCGATCGCGTCCTCTGCCTCGAGGTGCAGGCCCGTCAGATATGCCAGCACGCCGAACACCGGCCGCCCGGTACGCTTCTCCAGCCATTCGATCCCAGGCTGTAGCAGGCCACGGTCGCCGCGGAAGCGGTTAACCACGAAGCCGATAACGCGCTCGCGATCGCTTGGTGACAAACATTCCAGCGTGCCGACAAACTGCGCGAATACCCCACCGCGATCTATGTCGCCGATTAACACGACCGGGCAATCGACCGCTTGCGCGAATCCCATATTGGCGATGTCCCTCTCGCGCAGATTCACCTCGGCGGGACTGCCCGCGCCTTCGACCAGTATTAGCTCGAATCGACTGCGCAGACGCTCGTACGATTCGAGCACCGCGTGCAACGCGACGGTCTTGTACTCGTGGTACGCTCCGGCACTCATCTCGGCATGTACCTGCCCGTGAATGACCACCTGTGCACGAATGTCGGAGCTCGGTTTGAGCAGCACCGGATTCATGTCTGAGTGCGGCGCCAGGCCCGCAGCTTCCGCCTGCAGCGCCTGCGCGCGCCCGATCTCTCGGCCGTCCGCCGTCACCGCGCTGTTGAGGGCCATATTCTGGGGCTTGAATGGCGCCACTCGGATGCCGCGTCGTGACAGCAGACGGCACAGCGCTGCAACGAAGGTCGTTTTGCCGGCATCCGAGCTCGTGCCTTGGACCATCAGCGCGCTAGCGCCGCACCCGTCGGTGCTCATGTCGTTCTCGCTCCCGACGCGGCGGCAGGCGCTACGTCGCAATGCGCGGCGCAGGCGCTTACGATCTCGGCGAGCTGCACGAGTCCGCGCGTGATCGCGGCCGGCCCGGGCGCCAGAATATCGGCCGACTTGATTTCGAAGACATGGCCTCGCTGCACCGCAGGGATCGCGGACCAGCCTGGCCGCGCGGCGATCTGCGACAACCGCGCCTTCCTGCCGCACCACGACGCTACGACGACATCGGGTGCGCGCCGGACGACCTCCATCGGATCGGGGATGATGCGCTCGGATGCGCGCTGTTTCGCGGAAAGTTCGGCAAAGCAATCCTCGCCGCCGGCCAGTGCAACGAGCTCGCCCACCCACCCAATGCCGGAAATCAGGGGATCGTTCCACTCCTCGAAGTACACGCGCGGTCGCGAAGCGTTGCCGGAGACTGCATGCGACACGTCGTCGATCTGCGCTTGCAAGCTGGTGCACAGCGCCTCGCCACCCCCCGCATCGCCGATCAACGCCGCAACGGACCGGACCATGGCGAAAATACCTGCGACCGTGCGCTGGTTGAAGACATGAACCTCCACGCTGGACCGGATCAGCTTGGCGACGATGTCGGCCTGCAGATCGGAAAACCCGATCACCAGATCCGGCTCGACCGCCAGAATGCGATCGATGCGCGCGCTGGAGAAGCCGCTGACCTTCGGTTTTTCCCTCCGGGCACGCGATGGATAGACCGTGAACCCGCTGATGCCCGCGATGCGTGCCTCGGCGCCGAGCAGGTACAGCGTCTCGACCACCTCCGTGGACAGGCAAACGATGCGCCGGTAGCTCATGGGTTGCGTCTCGAGCGGACGGCGTCCAGGCGCTGACAGAGACTCGCCGCGCCGTCGAGTATGCGCGGCGAGGCGCGATCGATCGTTTGCGCGTCGAGCACGATGAAGTTTCCGTGCACCGTGGCCGACAGCCACGGAAGCTTGCGCCACTGATCCAGCCCGTCGCCGCCATCGGGGGAAGCATCGGTCGTCGTGACGATGGCCTCCGGATCGGCGGCGATGACCGACTCGATCGAAACCGACGGGACGAGCGCCGGCAGATCCGCGAAGATGTTTGCACCCCCGCACAACCGAATTGCGTCGTCGATGATATGGCGACCGTTGACGGTGAGCAGGGGATGCGCCCACACCTGCCAAAAGATCCGCACCGGAGCGCGATGGGCGAATCGCGAGCGTAAACCCGTCAGACGTTCCGAAAAGGCGTCCGCGGCTGCGCGGGCTTGGGGCTGCGTTCCCGCCAGCGTCCCGAACCGAACGATCGCAGTGGGAAGGTCCTCGAGGACGTGCGGCTCGCTGTAGAACAGCGGGATGCCGACGCGGCGCAAGGCTTCGAGCTGCAGCTCGGGGGTACCGCTCCCCCAGACGACGACGATATCGGGCTTGAGCTGCACGATGCGCTCGAGATCGAGATGCGAGCTGCTGCCGATGCGGGGAATCGCCGTGGCTGCGTCCGGATGATCGCTGAACTCCGACGTTCCGACCACGTGCTGGCCCGCGCCGGCCGCGAAGAGCAATTCGGTGATGTTGGGTGCCAGGCTGACGATGCGCTTCGCGGGCGCCTGCAGGGCGATGCTGGAACCGCGATCGTCGGTCACCCGAATGGCGCCGTGGGCGCTGTCGGCAGCGAAGAGCAGGACCAGCCCGATCGTAAGAATCATGCCGCGGTGTGAGCGCCCATCTCGCATCGCGCCCCATGCGCCGCCGGTAGCCTGCGTCATGATGCCCCAGCTAAGAATAACGCCGCGGTCACGGCCGGATCGGAAGGAAAATAGGCGTGGACGTACGAGGCGGTGATCGCACCGATGCGATAGAGCGCTTCGCTTCGACCGTAGCCATGCGGAATTGACTGCGCCAAGGGCGTCATCGGCGTCGTCATCGTGGAGTGGTGGAAGCTGTGGCCGCGCAGCTCGCCTCCGAGCAGCGGCAGCGTCTGCAGGCCGATCGCGGTCAGCCGGTCCGTCATTGCGACCGTGCCCGGCAACAGGCCGGCCATCGCGTGGGATGTGCCATGTTGTGTGACGAGCGTCTCGACGATGCTCATCATGCCGCCGCATTCGGCGAGGATCGGCGCGCCAGATGCCGCATAGGCACGCACGCTCGCGCGCCAGCGTGCGTTGCGCTCGAGGGCCTGCGCGTGCAGCTCCGGATAGCCGCCCGGCAGGTAGAGGGCGTCGGCTTCGGGTACGGCATCGTCGGCCACGGGGGAAAAGAATACCACCCGGGCACCGAGGTTGTTCAGGCAACGCAGATTCGCAGGGTACAAGAAGCAGAACGCGTCGTCGCGCGCCACCGCGATCGTGCGACCTGCGAGCCGGCGCTCGACCTGGGGCGGCGCTTCGGCGGTAAAACGTACCGGCTGAGGAAGCTCGGATAAACCCGACCGGGCGACGGCATCGGCCAGCGCATCGATAGCTGACATTGGGTCGTGGTCGGTATCGGTGATAAGTCCAAGATGCCGCTCGGGCAGCGTGACGTCTACGCGTGGCAGCGATGCGATCATAGACAAACCCGCTGGTAGGCTGTCGGCGAGCATCCGGGCGTGCAGCGGCCCGGCGATACGGTTGGCGATGATGCCGGCGAACGGTACCTCGCGATATGTCCGCAGCCCGTGCGCCACCGCACCGAAGGTCTGGGCCATGGCATTCGCATCGATCACGACCGCGACAGGCACGCCGAGCGCCGCGGCGAGATCAGCCGACGAGGGCGCGCCGTCGAACAAGCCCATGGCGCCCTCGATCAGGACTAGATCCGACTCCCGCGCGGCATCGAACAGCAAAGCGCGCGACGACTCGATTCCAACCATCCACCCGTCGACGTTATCGACTGGTGCCTTGCATGCCAGTTCTAGAATCCTAGGATCGAGGAAATCGGGCCCAGTCTTAAATAAGCGCACACGCCGGCCTAGTTGAGAATGGAAACGCGCCACTCCTGCGGTGATCGAAGTCTTGCCCTGACCGGACGCAACCGCGGCGATAAGTAACGCTGGACAGTAGACCACTTCGCAGGTCCGGAGAGCGTCGACCGGCGGATCGCTCGCGAGCGGCGATAGTGATCGCCCATCATGATGAGTTCGGGGCACTACCGGAGGCTACACCGATGCCGAAAGCGCGCGCAAATTAGACGTACACGCCCCTTTAGTGCTATCGGCGGCGCGCCTTTCGCACCATATATATCCGCCGGTCGCGCTAGTAGCCGCGAAGGGTGCGTCGGATGTTGGATGGAGGTAAGTCTCTTACCTAGTCGGGCTAGTCGCCGATGGGTGCGTACCCCCTATCTAGTCTATTGTTGCTGACCCCCCAACCCTATTCGCCAATATTGATGTTCCTAATCGCGGCTCGGATCGGTGCCATGGTCGGGCTCTTGAGCCGATTCCGAGGCTTGGGGTCCCGCCGCGTGCGCTGGCGTCCGCGACTTGCCTCGCGTACGTGCTCAGGCTACGATTCGCATCCAGCAGGTGTCCGCCGCGCGCGTCTCGCGTGGCGGGTGAAACGGGAAGCCGGTGCGCGGCGAGCATTCGCCGCAATCCCGGCGCTGCCCCCGCAACGGTGAATCGGTGCGGGTTCCCTACGGTGCGCCGGACCCACGGAGCATCGAACCACTATTCGCTCCACCGCGAATGGGAAGGCGGGGAACCAAGACCGATGAGCCCGGAGACCGGCCTGCGCCGGGACGTCTGACGTAATCGCGTTCCGGGTCTTGAGGCGCGTCGCGGGGTAGCGATGACGGACTGACCGGGCACTCGACAGCCACGTGCGAGCGCCCGCCGGCCCTTAAGTCGGCCATTCCGCGATGCTTCGATCCACCGTCGTGCGGGGATGCGCGGCTTTGCGGAAGAAAACGATCATGCCTGGTCCCGGGGTGGTAAGGGTGGCAGCGCTCGCAGCGGCGCTCGCCGCCGAGGTTGCGAGCGCGCAAAGTTTGCCGTCGCTCGTTCCCAAGGCTGCGTTCGAGCCGGTCGTCGTCACGGCCGCCCGGCTGGCGCAGCCGGTGTCCGAAGTCCTCGCCGATGTGACGATCATCGGGCCGGAGGAAATCGCCCGCGCCGGGCAGTCGAGCGTCGCCGATCTTCTGGCGCGGCAGCCGGGCGTGGAGATCTCCACCAACGGCGGACCCGCGGGCTCGACCGCGGTATTCCTGCGCGGCGCCAACGGCAACCACACGGTCGTGCTGCTCGACGGCGTGCGTATCGCCTCGTCGACCACCGGCACCGCGTCGCTGGAAGCGATTCCCGTGGATCAGATCGAGCGCATCGAGATCCTGCGCGGCCCGGCGTCGAGCCTCTACGGACCCGACGCGATCGGCGGCGTGATCCAGATCTTCACCCGGCGCGGCGAGCCGGGAGGCGCGCGGTTCAATGCGAGCGCCGGCTACGGCTCGTACGACACCGAGAAAGTCTCCGCCGGCGTGGCTGGCGGCGCAGCGTCATGGACCTATGCGCTGCAGGCCGGTGCCTCGCGCTCCCAGGGCTTTACGGCGATCTGGAATCCGCAGAACTTCAGCTACAACCCCGATCGCGACGGCTACCGCAATGGCAACGTCTCGGCCAACGTGTCATGGCGCTTGGCTGCCGACCACGATCTGTCGGCACAGGCCTTCCACAGCCGCCTGAACGCGCAGTTCGACGAATCGCCCACCGTCGACGATCGCACGATCACCACCGTCGACAGCTACGTGCTCGCGCTTCACGACCGCTGGACGGCCGCGTGGACCAGTCGGCTGAGCGCGGCGGAGACCCGTGACGACAGCGACAGCAGCCAGTCGACCTTCGGCGGCATCTTCCGCACCCGCCAGCGGCTCTATACCTGGCAGAACGAGCTGACGCTGCCGGCCGGGATCCTGCAGCTCATCGCCGAGCGGCGCGAGGAGCACGTGGGCGGCGACACCGCCTTCGCGGTCAGCGACCGGACGACGAACGCTGCCGGCGCGATCTACCAGCTTCACCAAGGACCGCACGACGTGCAGGCAGTCCTGCGCTACGACCGAAGCTCGCAGTTCGGCGGCGAAACCACCGGAACGGTCGCTTACGGCTACCGCTTTGCACAGGCGTGGCGGGCGACGTTGAGCGCCGGCACGGCGTTCAAGATTCCTACGTTCAACGACCTGTACTTCCCGGGGTTTTCGAATCCGAACTTGCAGCCGGAGAAATCGAGAAACGTGGAGGCGGGCCTGTATTACGCGCCGCCGGACCAACAGGCGCGCGTGGTCGTCTATCGCAACCGCGTGCGCGATCTGATCGTGCTGGAGTGCAACGAAGACTTCAGCAGCTGCCTTCCGCAGAACGTCGATCGGGCCACGCTCGAGGGCGTGAGCTTCGGTTACGAACGGTCGTGGTCGGACACCACGCTCAAGGCGAGCGTGGACCTGCAGCGACCCGAGGACGACGCCACCGGAGCATTACTGCCCCGGCGGGCGCGGCGGCACGCGGCGATCTTCCTGGCGCACAACCTCGGCCCGTGGCGCTTCGGTATCGAGGAGACCGCGTCGTCGGCGCGCTTCGACGATCCGGCCAACACGCGGCGCTTGGGGGGCTATGCCGTCACCAATCTGACGCTCGAGTACGCGTTCGCGCGAAGCTGGACGTTCTTCGCCCGCCTGAACAATCTCTTCGACAAGCGCTACGAGCTGGTCGCGGACTACAACACGCCGCGCGCCAATGTGTTCGCCGGCGTGCGCTTCCAGCAGTAGTACGAGACTTCGCCTGGATAGCATTATGGGACTCTGTGACCATCCTCTCGCATCATCGTGTCGCTCCCGAGTAAATTAAGAGTTAAAGCATTGAAAAAACGAGTAAACTAAGCTCACACTCGGTGCCTCTACCGGTGCCAAAGGTGGCAACTCTGCCCAACTAGAGGGAGAAACGGCACGATGATCGGAAAGCGCCTTGGCGAACGGATCAAAGAAATCAGGCAGCAACGAGGAATGAGACTCGAGAATGTCGCAGCGAAGGCCGGTCTCACCAAAGGTTACCTCTCTCTGGTCGAGAACGGCCACAAAGTACCGACAATCGCCACCCTGGTCAAAGTGTCGAATGTTTTCGACGTGCCAATAGGCGCATTGTTCGAAGAAGAACCGCTCGATGAACCAGTCGCGATCGTCCGTAAAGGAGAACGGAAGCCTTTCAAGACGCGACGATCATCTCACGGCGATTACAGCTACGAATCGATCACTTATAAGGCCCCACATAAGCATATCGAAGCCTTCATTATGATGCCGCCCGCGAGTAGCCGCGATGGAGGCAAGCTCTACGACCATGAGGGGGAAGAGCTGATCTTTGTCTTGGGTGGAACAGTAGAGTTGATCTTGGCTGATCGTCGCTACGTGCTAAGGAAAGGTGACTGCGGCTATCTGGACTCCAGCGTTCCGCACACGTATAGATCGGTCAGCCACAAACCGGCGGAGTGTCTGACCATAATTTATCCGGTTTACGCAGGCGAGAAGGGCGGCTCAGGTTGATTCGTGATACGCACATATCGGCCAGCTACAGTGAACCCGTTAAGTGCATCGCTGCGTTCTAAGCTGGGGCCACAGTAAATAGTTGTAGTTGGCTTGCCGCGCCTCGTGACGATTCTTTTGCTTCGCCCTGAATACCATAGTGAACTTAAACGTCCGGACATCCGACTTCGTTTCGGACTCCATTACAGATGTCGCCGCCCAGCCTGTATAACTCAGCTAGACCGCCAAAAAGGAAATTCATCTCCAGAATCTCACCGCCTTCTCGGCAACGGGGATTGTCTAACACCGGCTTGCACGAAAATTGCACTTGGATTTGAAACACCGGTCGCTGAGCGCGTGTTAGCCGGACCAGGAGTTGGACGCGCTCACCTCTAAACTGATCTTGTGCAAAAACCCGTAGTGCCTACGTACCCACGAGCTGTGCGATGACTGCTAGCCCGTTTCTAGGACGAGGTTTCACCGCGGGGCATCCGGACAAGGAGTGAACCCCGATGCAGACTAGAGAGACCTTCCTCGAACGCCTGGCATGGTCCGACCGGTGCCCGATGCTGGCCGACAGCGCTACCGGCACGTGGTTTCAGGACCGTGTGAAGGACCAAGCCGGCGCGTGCTGCGATATCTACAATCTGACGAATCCCGACGCCGTTCGTCAAATGTATCGCGAGAAGCTCGACGCGGGCGCCGAGTTGATCCTTACAAACACCTTCAACAGCAGTGTCGCCCGGCTACCAGAATTCGGAATCGATGTTTCCGAGGCAGAATTGCTGAATACCGAGGCTGTGTGGTTGCTGCGCCAGGCGATGGCGGATACCGGCCGGACGTGCTTCATCGGCGGCGACGTCGGGCCGACCGGCCTGATCATCGGCGAGACCGGGTCGTTTCCGAAAGTTCGGGCGAGCTTCGAGCAGCAGATACGATCTCTCATTCTTGCCGGCGTGGACGTGATCTGTGTAGAGACTCTGCTGCAGGCGCTCGAGGGGCAAGCAGCCGCGGAGGCTGCGCATGACGTGTTCGCCAGAGAAGGAGTGACGGTTCCGCTTTATATGACTTCCGTCTTCACTGATCTTGCTCCCGGGCAAACCGAGCACCGCACTTTCTTCGGCGACTCCGTGGAAGAAATGCTCATGGGCAAGCATGACCGGCTCGCCGACAAGCGTTTCGACGGCATGCTAGCCTTAGGTTGCACCGTAGTCGGAGCAAACTGTTCCGTTGGGCTGGGAGACGTGATGCCGATCGCGAAGCGCTTTCGCCAGTACATCGACGCGAAGGGACTTACCGGGAAGGTATTCGTGGCGGCCAAGCCGAACTCGGTGGTCATGTCGAGCCAATCCTACGAAGGCCCGGACGTGGCAGCCGCACGCCTGCCGGAGCTTGTAGGGACCGGAGCGCATATCATTGGGTACTGTTGCGGCTCGTCGCCCGATCACATCAGAGTGACGGCCGAGAGCCTCGCCAGGCTGAGGGCGCCCGATGCGCATCGCTAAGCCCCTCATGCTGCTACGAGCCCGGCGAGCCCTGCAGGACGGTATTTTTTTCCCAGTTACGCCGAAGGTAAATAATTTAGCCTTTGACGCAGACGGTTGCGTAGGCGCATCCTGTTGCTCAAAGAGCAATAACTGTTTACTGGCTTGCGCGCTCCCGCGGGCCAACGTCAAGCCCTCCGCAGTCGCCTGCTTCGCGACTCGCATCTTCTAGGCGGCGCCAGGGGATCAAACAATATGCGTACTCTTGCCGCGTTTTTATTCGCCGCATTGATGTCATTTACTTCATTCGTATGCTGAGTTATGGCAGCTAACTTTTAGTAGTTGGGCATACGCATCGGGTAGCCACGCATTAGAGACAGCGGTTTATGTCTGGGACCCCACGAAGGTATCCTTGTATCAGGAGCCGTTAGGCTGTGATCCGCTGTCTTGCGATCCGGGCACTACGACGTGTGAGGCCGCGCAGTACCTTCTTATAAGCCGCCGCTGGTTCCGTAATCTGGTTTCATTATCGCGGCTTAGTATCTCTGGTCTAGCGCAGCTCAATCGACCGGGGGTGTGTCAGGTCGATGGCGATATCTTCGAGGATGGGTACGGGCTTGCTCGACATGACACGATCCGACAGCACTATGGCTTGATGAATATCATGGGTGACAAATTACACTCTTCCGCGTTTCTGCCCAAATACGAAGCATCTCGGCCGGCAACGTCTGGCGATTGATCGCATCTATTGCTGCGCAGGGCTGGTCCATTAGAAGCATGCCAATAGCAGCAGCACAGCGCCGAGCTTCGCGATCAATTCAACTAACTATAGCAACCGGGGAAATGTCCGATCTTGGGTTGACTTAGATTCGCTTCTCGAGTTGATCTAAGCAACGCGTCCGCGCCGATTGTCCAGGTTGATGACAGCTGTGAGTGCTTCTTCGATCAGGCGTAATTCGCACATAGGGTCGTAGGGCGTCGAATACAAGGTGCCGCCCGGACTAGCCCATGCCAAACTCGGCTTTGATCAGGCGTTCGCCCCCCACGACCGGCTTCGCTCACTCCTAAGCTGACACTTGACAGCACGGTCGGCTCAACGGTCATAATAGCCATGTATACCGTCGTACACAAATTCCCGAACGTCGCAAAGGAAAGGTCATGCCCATTCAACGCTGCGCAGCTCGAAAGCTTGAACAAAACGCCGGGTTGGAGACCGCGATGCCAGCGAAAGGTTTTGTAGTTGGTTGGGGACCGGCGCTCGTCTTGGAGCGCGTCTGGCGATTCGGTGATTTATTGCTGCGCCACGCTGCCCTGGTTCCTAGGCCGCTCAAATCCTACGTCTCGGTATTAGTCCTAATTGCAGCGCTATCTTTGATGCAAGTCGACGCACTAGCGCAAACTCCGCCACCAACTAGTGGTACGCCTTCAAATGTGGTCAAGGCGGGAGCCACGCTTACGCTCGCACCATTTTCATTCGTCAACGAAAAAAATGAGAACGCCGGCTTTGAGATCGATATCTTGCGAGAAGCCACCCAACGCCTGGGTGTCGAATTGGAAGTTGTTCGCATACCGTTCTCGCAGCTGTTTAGCTCCTTGAATGCCGGAATCGTCCAAATCGCAGCTTCGGGGTTATTCATGACCTGCGAACGTCTAAAGAATCCTAAAACCGTGGGTCGATTTAGCGTGCCCACTTTCGCGCATGGCCAGGTTATATCAACTCGAACAGAAAATGCTGCCAAAGTGAAGTCCTTCGATGATTTAGTCGGAAAGAAAGTCGGAGTCGAAAATATAGGCACGATTGCTGATCGGGTCGTAACCGAAGCGCAAAAGAAGGCGAAGTTCGAAAAGGTCGTATTTACTGACAACCCCTCTCTATTCTTAGCACTTGAACAGGGACGAATTGATGCAGCTGTGCAATCCGAATTTGGTACGCTTTGGCAAATTCGTGGGAACCCCAACGTTAAGATTGCCGCGCAGGTCCCCGGCACGTATTTTCCTGCTGGCTTTGTATTCCGAGACGGCGATCCCTTGAGAGAGCAGTTCAACAAAGTATTGAATGACATGAAGACCGACGGAACGATGCTTAAGATTTATCGGAACACGTTTAAGACCGATCCATCGCCCGACAATCCAGTGACCAAAGTTGTTCCAGAAGTCACTCTCGCATCCAGTGGATGCTCATGATCCAGGACGTAGGTAACGCGCTTGGCGAATCCCGATGAATCGCCTGCTGAACTACTTCGATCTGAGGTACGTTTGGGAATACCGCGACATGTTGACAAGCGGGCTCTTGTTAACTGTGGCGCTGGCTAGTCTGACATTTTGTCTTGCAATAGTACCTGGCCTCCTGATCGCGCTTGGTCGCCGGCTCGGCCCCCGTTGGCTTGCATTGATTTTAGCGTCCATCGTAAATCTGATACGGAGCGTGCCGACTCTCCTCACCGTCGTCTTCATCTATCTTGCACTACCTTTCGCCGGTATCACATTCAGCGCGTTCGCGTCGGTGCTTTTGGCCAACACGATGATGCAGGTGGTATTCTTTTCCGAAGTATTTCGGAGTGCATTAGCGGCGGTGGGTAAATCACAATTTGATGCCGCCTATGCATGTGGGCTTCAAACATCTACGGTTCTTAGAAGAATTATTTTGCCTCAAGCTGCTCTAGTTTCCGCACCCGGATTCGCATCAAGTCTCGTTCTGTTGATCCAAAACACCTCGATCGCTTCAGCGGTCGCCATAAATGACATGATTGGGGCGGCCCTAACAATTCAAACCAATGTTGGACAGCCCGCTCCACTCGTCGCAGCAGGATTCGGCTATTTGGTGATGATCGTGCCGCTTATTCGGCTCATGCGGCGCTGGGAGCGGCGTATGGCGGTAGCGATCTGAAGCCCATGGAAGCACTGAGAGATCATTTCTTCAATTTGAATGCGGTTTGGCACGCGCGAATCATTCTTCTCGATGGAGCGATAGGCACTCTTAATCTTGGTCTGGCGTCGCTTGTTCTCGCATTGGCGATTGGGGCGCTCGTTTTTCTAGCGCAACTAAGTCCGTGGCGTGCCTTACAGGTCTGGGCCGAATGGTTCATCGACGTAATGCGGGCATTTCCAATGTTGGTTTTTTTGGTGCTCACCTATTATTTGTTCCTTCCATTGGTGAAAGTCAGGGTAGATCCGTTCACCGCGGCGGCTGTTGCTTTTGGGTTGAAGCACGGTGCCTATTTCGCGGAGGTCTATCGCTCGGCCTGGCTGGCAGTGGATAGGGGACAGCTACTAGCTGCAGCGTCAATAGGCTTACGGAGCTGGCGAACGGCTCAACTCATAATCATACCCCAAGCTGCTCTCGTAATTTTGCCTTCACTGATGAACCAAATCGCCTTCCTTGTAAGGGATCTTCCCTTTGGCTTTGTGATTGGCTATTTCGAATTGCTCACGAGTGCACGTGCTGCCGAGGTACTCGTTAAGAATTCAACACCGCTCGTCGCGGCAATAGTGGCATATGCCGTTACTCTCGTTGTTTTGCAGTGGTCTGCTGGCCGGCTCGAGCAATTCAGTCGTCGGCGGCTGGAGCTTTGATGGGCCTGCAAATGCCTGTCCTTAGTCTATCGAATGTCCGCAAGAGCCTAGGCGGTCACGTCGTTTTGCACGGCATCAGCTTCGAGGTTCCGAACGGACAAGTGATGGCGATAATCGGACCTTCGGGAGGCGGCAAATCGACGCTGCTGCGTTGCATTAACCTTCTTGAGTCGCCTGACGAAGGAATCGTTAAGCTTGACGGAGAAATGTTGACGGGCACTAAAGCAAAGCGGTTGGCAGAATTGCGGGCACGGATAGGAATGGTTTTTCAACTGTTCAACCTTTTTCCACATCTGACTGCGCGACAAAATGTCGCTGTAGCTCTGAAATATGCGCTCCACCTGAATACTGACGAAGCGGACGCCCGAGCTGAGGAAGCCCTCAACAAAGTTGGCTTATCGCATAAAGTCGACTCCTATCCACGCCATCTTTCCGGAGGCCAGCAACAAAGAGTAGCCATCGCACGGGCTATGGTCATGCGGCCTCGTTTGATGCTTTTTGACGAACCGACCTCCGCGTTGGACGCTGAGATGGTTAACGAAGTGCTGCAAGTGATGCGTGATCTTGTCGCGGAAGGAATGACGATGGTGGTTGTTAGTCACGAGTTGCGGTTTGTTCGCAGCGCTGCGGATCGGATCCTTTTTTTGGCAGAAGGCAGAATTATCGAAGACCGACCAGCCGTCGAATTCTTGGACAATCCTTCGGAAGAACGATCCCGTCAGTTTGTTGCTGCTATTAAGTAACGGGCGACGTATAAACGTACTTTCCCCCGGTCGTCGTTGCCGCTGTCGGTATTAGTAACGCAATAGTGCGCAATGACTCCGAACGGCTTCGCATCGTCCGTCATTCAGGCAGCCGTATGCATAGCCGCGGTGGCAGCACTCCGTATTGCAGTAATTTGGCTTGGGCCAAAAATCGGGGCGATTTTATTGGGGGCTCCAATCATTATGGTTCCGTTGCTCGCTATGCAGGCTTGGCAAGGACCTTCGGTGACACAGAATCAAACTATCGGTTCCATTGCATCGATGATGGCGACCACGGCTTCACTTTGGCTGCTACGCCTGCCGCTGAATTTTAGTCCACGAACCTCAGTTGCTATTGTATCGATCGCTTGGTTGGCTATCATCGTTATCAGCAACCTTACTGGACTGGCCAGTAGCGTGATGGCAATTTTCATAATCGCCAACGGCCTTTTTATCTTAACCACACAGCGTAATCATCGCCCCACGGTCGCGGTCGCAAGTGGAAAGATAACGCATGGTGCAATGGCCACCGGCATCTTCATTGTGGGATTTTTCTTATTGACGCGTATAGTTCCTGATTTCGTTAGGGGAGTCCTCGTAGGTTTTCCTTTAGGAATTCTGGCGACTCTCTATTTCGTTCGACGCATCCTACCCATCGACGCATTCAGAGATTTTGTGATGTATACCCACGGAGCCATCTTGGCGAATAGTATGTTCGTGTTAGTTGTCCATCTTATGATTGCGTATGTGCCGATCGCATCGGCCTTGGCTGTTAGTCTTCTTGTATCGCTTATGATGAGCTTTATCGTTAGCCATGTATGGCGTGCTCCAAGGCGAGTATGAAGGGTTCCGCGATGTCGAAGATACTGCCACGTCATATCCCTGGCAGGCGAAGATAGTGGTTGTGCCTCGGAGGCGTCGGTGTGTGTGCGCCATGGCAAGACGGCGACTAAAGTTTTTGCACCGCGATGGCGGCAGGATTTGCGCACTTGGACACGTAAGCTTCCCCGTTTAGTAGACAGTTCTAAGCTGGAGTTGCCGCTTCGAGCAAGCGCTCGCGGTAATGCGCCGGTGGCAGGCTTCCCAGCGCATCGTGCGGCCTGATCTCGTTGTACTGCTTGAGCCATTCCTCGGTGAGTTCGCGCACCTCGTCGAGCGAATCGAACAGATAGGCGTTGAGCACTTCCTCGCGGTAGGTGCGGTTGAAACGCTCGATGTAGGCGTTCTGATCGGGCTTACCCGGTTGAATGAAGCGCAGCTCGATGTCCTGGCCCTTGCACCAGTCGGTGAACGCTTCGCTGGTGAGCTCTGGGCCGTTGTCGCAGCGAATTGCGCGCGGCCGACCATGCAAGTCGATCAGTTGAGTCATGAAGGCGATCACCCGCACTGCCGGGATACTCACCGCAATGTCGATGCCCAGGCCGCCACGATTGGCCTCGTCGATCACGTTCAAGGTCCGGAATACCTTGCCGCTGTACAGCGTGTCGCGCATGAAGTCTAAGGCCCACACCACGTTCATCTCCGGTACGACCACCAGAGGTTGTCGCTCCCGCGCCGGTGGGCGTCGCTTGGTACGTCGCGGCAGATTGAGATTCATTCGGCAATACACCCGGTGCACTCGTTTGTGGTTCCACCAATGACCGAGATTGCGCATCCGGTCGTAGCACTTCCAGAATCCCCAACGCGCCCGCTCTGCCAATGCGGCATTGAGCGCCTCGATAACTGCTGCATCGCGCACAGCCCAGTTCGTTCCCGGCTTGTAATACGCCGCCCGCGACAGCCGGAGCACCTGGCAAGCGCGCACGACCGACAGACCTTTCTCCTCGGTCATGATCCGGATCGCCTCGCGCTTGGCCGGCGGCGTCAGAGTTTTCGGTGCAGTACCTCCTTGATCGCCGAGTTCTCCAACGCCAGGTCCGCATACATCCGCTTGAGCTTCGCGTTCTCGGCTTCCAGCTCACGCAAGCGCTTGAGCTCGGCTACACCAGCGCCGGCGTATTTCGACTTCCAGTGGTAATAGGTCGCGGCGCTGATCCCGTGCTTGCGTGCCAACTGTGCCACCGCAACGCCGGCTTCCCCTTCTTTCAGAATCGCCACGATCTGCGACTCGGTGAACCGCGACTTCTTCATCGGACCTCCCTTCAGGCGTAAATCCTGCCAGAAAAGTCCAGTTATCGCTGTCTACCGATTGGGGAAGCTTACGGACAGACTGACTATTTAGGGAATATACGACCCGCGATGTACGAGAGTCTGGTTACGTTGAATGCAAAACAAATGGATCGAGATACCGGTAAACCGGTTTGCGCGATAAGGTCACACAATCCGCAACAAGGCGCGAGCGAAGCTTGCGCGCCGATGATTAGAACTTAAAAAGCACCTGCAATAGGGCTCGTTGCACGTTTTGAACGTGCTCGCGAGCGGCTCGCTCTGCTGCCTCGGAGTCGCGTCTTTCGATCGCCTGTACTATGCTGTTGTGCTCCTGAACCGATGCTTCAGCGCGGTTCGGCATGCTGAAGGTCCCCGTCGTTAGTAGCGTCTGCTTGTCGTGAAAATCGTCTAGCATCTGGCGGAAGTATCGGTTGTGGGCCGCATTGCATATGGCATCATGAAAAGCCCGGTTTATCGCACTTACTTTCGCGGGGTTGCCTTGGTTCGCAGCGAATTCGTCCGCAAGCACATGCAATGTGATTATCTCCGACGAAGCAGCATGTTGCGCAGCAAATCGAGCGGTGGCTCCTTCCAATACTTCACGCATGGCGTACAGCTCGATGACATGCGTCCGAGTGAGTTGCGCGACAATAAGGCCACCCGGTGCAGCCTCCAGCAGACCGCGTCCTAGCAGCCGGGATAGCGCCTCGCGAACCGGCGTCCGACTGACACCGAGCAGTGTCGCGATTTCCTCCTCGCGAATTCGCTCTCCATTTGTAAACCGGCCTTCCTGAATTGCGTTATGCATGAACCGAAAGACCTTTTCGGATCGCGATTCACCTGATGGACTCCCGGTCTGACGAACCCGTTTAGGTGCCACAAGACCAGATCGAGGCATTATCTCAATGGCCTAAGCGATCGCAAATGCCAAAAGGGCGGTATCGACACAACTGCGGCTGTCGGAGCAGCACTGCGTTAAGCACTCGCGCTCTCGCCGTCGTCAGCGGTAAGTGAACGAGCAGACACCGGCCCATCGACCTTGCCAACTTTGAAAAGTGCAGCGGGATTCGTTGAAATCATTGTACGGATCTCGGGATCACTGAAGCCGCCTCCTCGCAACGTGAGGACGAATTCGCGCAATCCTTCGACTGGTGGCGGGAGGACAGCAATCCCGAGGTCGCCCGAGATAATGGAATGGTCAGGCGTTGCGGCGCGGATCCTATCGCTCATCGTTGACAATGAGAGCGACGAAGGTGCATTTATTTCAGCCGCTACGTTGATTGTCGAGACGTAAGTAGCGTGCGTGAGCCCGAAGAACGAAAACTCAGCGAACGCGCCGATGTGAGCGATTTCCCGAATAGCGTCGACGTCGAAATGTGTAGCTGGAACCATGATTCGCTCGACGCCACGTTGTATAGCCGCCTCAGATAAGCGAATCGCCTCTTCAGCGGAGATGAACCCCGTATTCAGTACGACGTCGCGCGCAGCAATTAAGTCGCATATCTTTTTGAGTTCGTCAGGCAGCTCGCCTCGGAGCGGCACATAAAAGCACCCATCTACATAAGCAGGCGAGCGTCCCTCAGCTTGCGCCACATGGCGAGTATGGTGGGTTGGCAGGGAGATGAAACGAGCTCCAGTACCGGGGCCATACCCATAATCCAAGGCAATCTTGACCACGTAAGCAGATACTCCGCCTGCACAGGGTTCCAGAATCGGGCCGCCGAAGATGTCGATTCCAGTCTCGCCTAGTTCGAGCCTTGCGAGAGCGGCAAAACCCGCGCTATTTCCGAAGTTGTCCATTAGACCGAGGCCGCTCATTCGTGCGGCGGCTGCCTGACGCACGGCATCGAACACAGTGAGGCTCCGCGCGTTAATGTGAGGGCAGACGTGCACGTGGCAATCCACGGCGCCTTTAAGAAGATCCATGCCGGGCATTAGAGAGATCATCACAAATACGATACTCGCTCGTGAAGGTGATTCTGAAGAGCTTCTGCCGCAATCGGCTGCCGCAGTATTGTATACGGGTGTAGGCAAAGCACAATCTACTGCACAAGGTGGCTGGACATCGCAAGGACCCATTCGCCCGAATTCAGACGGTCAGCGACAACCGTGCATTACCTCGCTGTTGCGGCCACCTTGGCGGCGTCCGAATCTTAGCCATCTTGACGTCTCTGCTGATCGCGTTTCTAATCGTCAATTGTTGAGCACAGTTGAGCTGAATTGCTATGGGAATGAATCCAATTCGTATACGAGCACAATCGCTAACCCAGGAAGCATTTGAGCCGTTCGGGGAAATTGTTCGACATGGCGGACGCAGCGGCCGACACTTCATCAGTACTGCCGTAGAGCGGACGCTTCCGGACGAATGGGCACGTATATGGGTCAACAGGATCGCGCCGTCAGAGCAGAAAACCGTTCGACTGACAGAATTGGAGCGCCACCCACATTCGGCTCAGACCTTTATTCCACTAGATGTTTCACGATGGCTCGCCGTTGTGGCGCCGGAAGCTGTTCGTGGAGGGCCGGATCTCCAGCAACTCAAAGCTTTTGCTGTGCCTTGCGGTGTAGGCATTACCTATCGAATTAACACATGGCACCACGGCACGATTGTTTTCGATCGGCCAGCTCAGTTCGTCGTATTTATGTGGCGTAGGGAGACCGATAATGATCAGGTTTGGCCACTTTCGGGCAACATTTCAGTCGAAGTACCCGAGGACTGGCGGATTTAAACGCATGCGCTTGGCTAGGGTGCGACTTCCGGTGAGAAGTTTCTGACCCAGTGCTCAGCGATGTCGCTGCGCCGACAGATCCAGACGTCCTTGTACTCGGCGACGAAGTCAAGAAACCGGGCCAAAGCGGCGGCGCGACCCGGGCGTCCGGCAAGTCGCATGTGCAAGCCAACCGACATCATCTTGGGCCGGTGCCGCCCCTCATGGTAGAGGACTTCGAACGTGTCGCGCAGGTACGCAAAAAAGTCGTCGCCACAGCTAAACCCTGCGGGATTGGCGAACTTCGAATCATTCACGTCACTCGTGTACGGCACGATCAAATGAGCCTTGTCATCGACGCGCACCCAGTACGGTAACTCATCGTTGTAGGCATCGCTGTCGTACAGGAAGCCGCCATGCTCAACTACCAGGCGACGCGTGTTGACGCTAGGGCCGTACCGACAATACCAGCCCATTGGCGGTTGACCTACGGTCCTTTTAAGTGATTCGACCGCCATTGCGATGTGACGCCGTTCTTCATCTTCCGTGAGCAGCCAATGTTTGATCCAGCGCCAGCCATGGCAGCAAATGTCATGCTTGGCTGCAACAATCGCCTCAGCCGCCGGCACGTTGCGCTCGAGCGCTAATGCGCAGGCAAACACGGTGAGCGGCAAGTTGCGCTCGGCAAATAGATCCATTAGCCGCCAGAAACCGACCCGGCTGCCAAACTCGTAGATCGATTCTGCGGCCAGATCACGAGTACCTGCGGGGACGGGTCCAGAGCTTTCGATGAGCCCGGTCTCCGAAGCTGCATCTCCGTCCGGGATCGAATATTCGGAACCTTCCTCAAAGTTCATTACGAAGTTGAGGGCCAACCGTGCGCCGTTCGGCCAGCGTGGGTTAGGAGGAGAACGACCGTAACCGATCAGATCTCGAGGATACGAGGCCACCATTGGCTGCTCCGCCAGAAGCATATATAGGACGTTCTTGACCCTGCAGACCGTCTTGGATACTATCGTATACAATCGACAAGTGGTCAAGCGATCCGAGGTCGCATGAGCAATCTAGTATTCCTAAGCGTGCACGAAATGCTGTCGCTTGATCCCAATACGCGACTGGCGGACTCCAGCTCAGCAACGCCTGTGCTGAAGATCGTATGTCCGAATCTTGTTCGGCTCGATGCGCACATGTCCATTCAGCCTGAGCTGGCGGAGAGTTGGACTATCGCTGACGATCAGCAGACGTTCACTTTCAGATTGCGTGACGGCCTTCGCTTTCACAACGGTCAGCAACTCGATGCCGAGTCGGTGGCGTGGAATTTTAGGCGTATTTTCGACAGCCGCACGGGCTCAATCCTGTATGCCGATTATGGCGATCTTTCGTCGGCCCGTGCGTTATCGACGCGAGAAGTCCAGTTCACATTCGCGCGACCATTCCCGTCCTTCCTGTACCATCTCGCAGGACGCACTCACCTTTGTGCCGATGCAGGTATTCAACCAATTGGAGCAGGCGCATTTAAGGTAATAGAGTGGATTCGCGGTAGCCATCTGACGCTGCAAAGGTTCGACGCGTACTGGAATACGTCATTACCGAAGGTCGAACAGATAACGATACGGTGGGCACCCGATTCCGCGCAACGAGTGGAAATGATCGAGCGCGGTGAAGCTGATCTCGTCGAATCCGTTCCTGCAGCCGCAGCAAGTCGCTTGAGCGAACTGGGCGTAATGAACAGCGCAGCCGTAGCATCAGGAAAGAAGCTAACATTGGCATTCAATTGCCGCCGGCCGCCCTTCGACAATGTACGGATGCGTGTTGCAGTCGCTCATGCGATAGACCGTGACAAACTAATCGCGACGTTTCTGGGTGCGTATGGCAAACGCGTTGACGCAGCTTATCCGCACGATAGCGAGTGGGGAGCGGATGTCGAACCGATTGGTCGAGATTTGGAGCGAGCGCGGCAGCTTGTGCGTGAGGCTGGATACAGTAACGGAGTGACGGTGCGCGCAGCCATGACGAACGTGGCGCCGGTACCCAAGGTCGCGGCATCGATCGCGGCTGAGCTGTCTCAGATCGGCATTACGCTCGATATTCGAGGCTACAATGATCCACCTTGGTGGCCTCTCATTTACATGGACAGCGATTGGGATTTGGCCTTCCAGGGTATGGGGCCTCGAGCGCATCCCGACATTCTTTTCAGTCGCGAATTCATGTCGAGCGGGAGCTTCAATGCAACGGGGTATACCAACCGCGACCTGGATGATGTGGTCGTGACGGCCCGCCACACGAAGAATGAGGCGGAGCAGCGACAGCTGTATGGCCGAGCTCAACGAATTTTGCGCGCCGATCTACCAGTGCTAATTCTGTACGCCACTGATTCGCTGGTGGGATGGAAGCCTGGCATATCAGGTCTGGCGCCGCATCCTTTGGCGTACTGGACTCTGGAGTCCGTCGTCCGTGCGTGATGCAGTACGGTTGCTCATTACCGGAGCGACGGGGTTTCTCGGCATAAACCTTGTCCATGATTTCTCGGCAGCCGGCGCGCAAGTCGTTGCGATTGATCGGCGGCAGCCAACCGATCGGCAGCGCGAGTACGTAATCGACGCTGCCCATGCGGTCGACTGGAGGGTTTGCGATGTTCGCGATCGACACGCAATGGAAGCGATATTTACCGGTGGGAACTTTGATGCGATTGTTCATTCTGCCGCGATTACACCATCCGACGAATCTATCGAGGCCGCTCGTGCGGTAGAAGTTTTTGACGTCAATTTGTGCGCTGGAATCCATCTATGCCAGTTAGCCATCGAGAAAGGAGTTCGACGAACAATTCTCGTGGGTTCCGGTGCAGCAATGGGTCAGCGGCCTATCGGTGAATCCTGCATTGCCGAGGACGCTACTGGGCGGCCGGTCGGACTCTATGGCATTGCGAAACTTGCGCTCGAGCAGTCGATTGCAAGACTGCGAGATCTATCCGGGACCGATATCGTGGTCGCACGGATCGCACAGCCCTTTGGCCCGATGGAGTTGGCAACTCCGGATCGACTCGCGATATCGCCCATCGGAGAATGGATGCATATCGCGCAGTCTGGCCAGGAAATCGTGGTATCAGCGACCGAAATTGCGCGTGATTGGATTTATATTCGCGATCTGACGAGGGCTTTTCAGCTATTGGTTGAGGCAGACCGAACGAGTACAGCAATCTATAACCTCGGGCCGGGTCGCAGGACCAGCGTGCGGCAAGTGATCGACGCCATAATCGAGGCATGGCCAACAACGCGGGTGTGTGTCGATCCATCCGCTAATTACAACCGCAATCTTCGGCCAGAAGCGCTCAGACCGATGCTCGACACCAGGCGCTTCGCCGATGAATTTGGGTTTTCTCCTCTGTATACGGTTGAGGACGGTATCGCTGAGACCGCGCATTGGATGCAAAGTCACGCTGCCGATGCGCCCCAATCCAATGGGCTGCATATGCGCGACGAGAGGACACAATGCTGATGTTTGGGGTGGATGTCGGCGGCACTTTTACCGACGTCGTCGTCTTCGATGAGGACACAGGTGAAGTGCGGGCATGTAAAGTTGCCTCAACCCCGGCTAACCAAGCTGAAGGTTTCGCCAATGGTCTCAAGATGCTCGGTGTTGATCTCAGACGTGTTAGACGCGGGCTGCACGGCACGACTGTTGCAACGAACGCGGCAATCGAACGCAAAGGTGCCCGCACTGCAGGAATATTTACGAAGGGTTTCGGCGATGTGATCGCAATCGGTTCCGGGCAGCGGTTCACCGGCGGGCTGTTCAATCCCCGATTCAGAAAAGCGGAGCCGCTGATATCACGCTCCATGCGGTTCGAAATCGACGAGCGCATGTCTAACCGCGGTGAGTCCTTGACGCGCCCAAACAAGAAAGAGCTAAAAAAAATAATCGATCTGATCAAGACGCTTGGCACGGAAGCGGTTGCCGTGTGTTTCCTACATACGTATGCCAATGATGCCCATGAGCGAGAAATCGTCGACTATTTGAAAAAGGAGCTCCCAAAGCGGTTTATAAGCGGTTCGGCAGAGGTGTTGCCGCAAGCCAAGGAATTCGAGAGGTTCACGACGACGGTATTCAACGCATATGTCGGTCCAACCATGGGCCGCTACCTCGATGATCTTGATAGATCATTGCGTAACGGGGGATACGACCAGGACTTGCTGATCATGACCAACAATGGCGGTGTGTCGTCGTCGAGGCAAGTGGCGCGATTTCCCGTCAGCGCCGTACTGTCGGGCCCTGCCGGCGGTGTCTCGGCGGGCATGTTTCTGGCGTCGCAAATGGGAATCCAGGACTTCATTACATGTGACATGGGTGGCACGAGCACAGATGTCTGCCTCGTCAAGAACCGGCGTCCGGGTTCGGCTACGCAACGAATCGTTTCTGGACTACCGCTAAAGATTCCGCAGCTCGACATCAATACCGTGGGCGCTGGCGGTGGCAGTATTGCTTGGATCGACAAAGATGGGCGGTTTGCTGTTGGGCCTCAAAGTGCCGGTGCTTCGCCTGGGCCGGCGTCCTACGCAATGGGGGGCATGGAAGCTACGGTAACGGATGCAAACGTCGTTCTGAACCGCCTGGGGCCCGATACTCAACTCGGCGGATTTATGCCGCTTCGAAAAGATTTGGCGACAGCCGCGATCGCGCGCTTAGCAAAAGGGCTCGGCTACCGCGATCTCAATTTTGTAGCTGAAGGCATACTGCGCATTGTGCAATCGAATATGAGCGCGGCAATACGCGAAATCTCAGTCGAACGCGGGGAAGATCCACGCAGGTTTACATTGATCGCATTCGGAGGCGCCGGCCCGATGCATGGCTGCGCAGTGGCCGAAGAAATGGGCATTAGCCGTGTTGTGTCGCCAAACTATCCGGGCAATCTGTGTGCCGTTGGCTTGCTTGCATCAGACCTTCGGCATGAGTTTGTGCGTACGCACCTAGGGCGGCTCGATGAGGTCGACCTTGCGGTTGTCAAGCAGCGACTCGAAGGCATGCGCGACCAAGCGCATGCCCTCCTCGAACGTGAAAGCGTCGCCGGGAGTGATCGTAGCATACAGGTTTCAGTGGGTCTACGTTACGAAGGCCAAGCCCACGAACTCGATATTCCCATTAGGCCAGAGGCCCTAAGTCGCACTGCGCTTGGGAAAGCGTTTGCGGACAGCTATCTCGAGGCTTGGGGATATTCGCCATTGGGCAAGCCTGTAGAGCTCGTCAACTTGCGCCTCATTGCAGTGGGTCACGTGCCGAAGCTCTCGTTCAAGCCGCGGCCGAACTCCGGCTTAGGCACATTGGATCAGGCAGAAATCGGGCGACGGGACGTTTGTTTCGACAGCGTTATCCGTAGTACGCCCATATTCAAACGGGAATTGCTTCCATCCGATGCCGTTTTTGCGGGACCTGCAATTATCGAAGAGGATGGATCCACTACGGTTGTGATTCCTGGCTGGCGGGGTTGTGTCGATGATGTCGGAAACATCATTCTCGAGGCACGATCGTAACAGAACCTATGTTCACCAGCATTCAGGACGGGTTGGGAGACGGCTCATGAACGTGTCGCGAAGCGCTGAGATCGATCCGGTTACCGTTGAGGTCATTCAGAATGCGCTCAACAGCTTCATCGGCGAGATGCGGGGAACCATCATTCGCACCGCGTTCGGGCCAAACATTTGGGACACGCATGATTTTTCCTGCGGGCTCCTCGCGCCCGAGGGTGAATTGGTTGCACTGTCTGAGGATAATCCAGTGCATATCGTCCCAACCATCTATTCCGTACCAGCGGTACAGGAGCGTTTCGGGGAATCCATTCGCCCTGGCGACATTTTTCTTATGAACGATCCGTATCGGTTGGGTACTCATATGAACGATGTTGCGCACCTGTTTCCGTTCTTTGTGGATGGTCAACTGACGTTTTGGATTGTAGTGCGCGTGCATTATCCAGACGTCGGAGGCATGGCGGCAGGAAGCATTACCCCAGACGCAAGAGAAATCTACCAGGAGGGATTGCTAATTCCGCCGCTGCGCATTTATGACGGAGGCCAAGTCAACAACGCAGTGCTTGATCTTTTCTTTGCCAACGTACGTGTACCAGAAGAACGTCGCGGCGACTTCATGGCGGTAATGGGAGCGTTCTGGACCGGCGAGAAGCGACTTCAGGAACTGGTACGCAACTTCGGCTTGGAGCAAATCATCGAAGCTCACCAAGTCTCTCGCAACCGTGCGCAACGCCGGATGGAACAAGCAATCACTAACCTTCCTGAGGGCCAGTATGCATACGAACTAAACCTCGATTCAAATGGTATTGAGCCAGGTTGGATTCCGCTGCGCGTTCGTATTACGGTTCAGCATGCTCCAACGCCGGAGTTGTGCGCCGATTTTTCCGAAAGTGCGCCGCCGGTACCAGGCCCGATGAATGGATCCCATGCCACTGCCGCTTGCGCAGCCGTGACCGCGATCAAGGCATTTCTGGACCCGGACTCCCAGATCAATGGAGGTTCTTTTCGGCCTATACGAATCGTGACAAGGCCTGGCACCATTTTTCAGGCCGCCCCTCCCGCAGCAATGTGTGGATCGTTGGACTTGGGTTACAGAGTCATAGAACTCGTCATGGGAGCGCTCGGAGCCATTCGTCCCGAAAATGCAGTCGGCGATTTCAGTGCCCCGTCGCACCAGTACATGCCGATTTACGATCCGTTCAGGCAACGACACTACGTCTTCTACGAGGTACCAATCGGAGGGACGGGCGCCGTTTCCACTCATGACGGCAGCGACGCCGTTGCAGGGTTCGAGCGTGGCGATTTTCCGCGTGTGACCTCTGTCGAAATTTGGGAACACCAGGTGCCTTTCATGGCGGTGGAAAATGTGCTCCTTCCAGATACAGGTGGTGCCGGCAGGTTTCGTGGTGGCCTGGGCATGCGCCGGGCTTGGCGTTTTCTGGGTGAACAGGGATCCGTGAGTGATTTGTCGGAACCTTCGCTGGTGCCGAATTACGGAGTGCATGGCGCACATGGCGGGATACCCAGTACCTGCACAGTACGCCGCGGCGAACGCATTCTGTGGCCCGGTGGGCTTGCCGGGACAGGCAAGGCAACACGGTTCCTGTTGAGAAAGCACGACGTGATTCGTTTCGACAAATGGGGCGGTGGTGGCTTTGGAGACCCCCTTGATCGGGAGCCGCACCGTGTCTTACAAGATGTGGCGGAAGGTTACGTTTCGCTGAAGAGTGCAGCGGACTTGTACGGCGTGGTCATCCGGCAAGGCATCCTGGACAACAGAGCCACCGACGTCCTCCGATCCAAACATCGCCGAGAGCGCGTTTATCTTTCCGTTATACCGTCCGAAACGGACTCTATAGAAAGCTCCGAACGAATATGGGAGATCAATCGCGAAGTCGCCAAGCGGCTCGGCGTGAGCGATGGTGAGGTTATAGAATGCCTTGCGCTGGGTCGGGCACCGCTGCGCGGGCGTATCAGGACCGTCGGCCGGCTACGCTCGACTGAGATCTTGGTTGGACCTTTTGCGCGTGAGGTCTTGACGGTGGCGAAGGGCGATAAGGTGCTCGTTCGCAAGGTTTCTGGCGTTCGGTCGCCTCAATCGAAGGACAATGCACATTCGAGGCGTAAGGTCCCAAAGGAACGTCGGGCGAACCAAGCTACAGGAACTAGGCGATGACGTATCCGAGGGACATGGTTGGATACGGCCGAATGCCCCCACACGCTAATTGGCCGAATCGCTCGCGGATTGCTGTGCAGTTCGTTTTGAACTACGAAGAGGGCGCGGAGAGCAACGTCCTGCACGGGGATACCAAATCCGAGACATTCTTATCGGAAATGCCCAAAGCCAAGCCCCGAATTGATCAGCGCAATTTGAATATGGAATCGATCTTCGAGTATGGCAGTCGGGTCGGCGTCTGGCGCCTGTTGCGCACATTCGAAGAACGCAAGTTACCGCTGACGGTATTCGCGGTAGGGATGGCGCTGGAAAGGAATGAAGAGGTGGCGATTGCATTCGCTGAAGCGGGCCACGAGATCGCGGGCCATGGTTGGCGTTGGATCGACTATGAGCAAGTGGATGAAGACACCGAGCGCCAGCACATCCGATTAACGATCGATGCAATAGAAAGGGTTACCGGTAACAAACCACTTGGGTGGTATACGGGCCGAGTTAGCAGGCGGACCCGCAAGCTCGTCGTGGAGAACGGAGGCTTCCTCTACGATGCCGATTCCTACGCGGACGAACTGCCCTACTGGATTAAAGTTGGGGAACAAGCTCATTTGATCGTTCCTTACTCGCTTGATTGCAACGATATGCGTTTTGCGACGTCGGAAGGCTTCGACTCGGGCGACCAGTTCTTCAGTTACTTACGCGATACGTTCGATGTACTGTTCGGCGAAGGCGAGTATCGCCCGAAAATGATGTCGATTGGCCTCCACTGTCGGCTCATTGGTCGGCCGGGGCGGCTAACAGGCCTACGCCGCTTCCTCGACCACATCCAACGGCACGACGCCGTGTGGGTGTGCAGGCGCATCGACATTGCGCGGCACTGGCGTGAACAGTACCCGTCTGAGTAGGCCCAAAGAACGAACTTATTGCCAAATAACCATGAAACGTAGCCTGAAGATCGGCGCAGCCCAACTTGGGCCGATTCACCGATCGGATGACCGCCCCTCCACCGTCGAGCGCCTGATAGCATTGCTCGACCAAGCAGATGCTGCTGGATGCAAACTGGTAGTGTTTCCAGAACTAGCATTAACGACGTTTTTTCCGCGATGGTGGATGGAAAGCCAATCCGAAATAGACGCATATTTCGAAACTTCGATGCCCGGACCGGAGGTGAAACCACTGTTCGAGGCTGCGGCAAAGCGGGGCATTGGTTTCTACCTTGGATACGCCGAGCTTTCGAGGTCCGGCGACGCACGACGTCGCTTCAATACATCTATTCTTGTCGACCCATCGGGAGCGATAGTCGGAAAATACCGAAAAGTCCACCTGCCTGGTCACGCCGATCACAAGGTCGATGCGCCGTTCCAGCACTTGGAAAAACGATATTTTGAACCGGGTGATCTTGGCTTCCCTGTCTGGCGCGCGTTCGGCGCTACCATTGGCATGTGCATCTGCAATGATCGTCGATGGCCGGAGACGTATCGAGTCATGGGGTTGCAGTCAATGGAGTTGCTGTTGCTCGGCTACAACACGCCGTCTCAGAATATCTTTCATGATGAGCCGATGCACCTTCGAATGTTCCACAATCATTTGGTCATGCAGGCAGGTGCGTATCAGAATGCGGCATGGATAGTCGCCGCAGCGAAGTGTGGCCGCGAAGACGGATACCACATGATCGGCGGATCTTGCATCATTGCACCTACCGGGGAGGTCGTCGCGCTCGCTACAAGCGAACAAGATGAGCTAATTTGCTACGACTGCGACTTGGACCTCGGCGCATACATTCGGAAGACGGTGTTCAATTTCAGGAAGCACCGACGTATCGAGCACTATGGGTTGATAACGCAGAGGGTTGGTGCTGAGGAATCAGACTGACTAACGGGACGTGGCACCGTTTGGCTGAATCACGATACGCCCTGCAGTTCGGCGAGCCCTAGAAGCATCGAGCGCTTTTGGGAACTCTGCCATATCGAACAGATGTGTCTTCGGTTCGTGTATCTGACCAGTTTCCCAAAACTCGAATATCTGTCGCTGTACGTGAGCGATCAGCTTGGGGTTGCGGGTACGGTATGAATCCCAATACATTCCAACCGCCGCGATATTCTTCACGAGCAGGTAGTTGGCCATGATCGAGGGTATGCGGCCGGCGACAAAGCCAATGATTACAATTCGTCCACACCAAGCCATCGCTCGCAGGCATCCGTCGAACACGTCTCCACCGACTGTCTCCAGGACGACATCAACCCCACCGGCGCCAATGGCGGCCTGGACTTGCTGGCGGATGGTATTCTTTAAATCGTGGCCGGACAAGTCAATGATGGCATCCGCGCCGGCGGATTCGACTAGAAGCCGTTTTTCTTGTCGCGCGATTCCGGCCAATACTCTTGCCCCCATCAGCTTTGCCATTTGGATGCAGGCCAAGCCGACTCCACCCGACGCACCGGTTACAAGAACCGACTCTCCGCGTTGCAGTCGTGCGCGATCTGTCAGTGCGAGGTATGCGGTCTGATAATTCAAGCCTAGCGACACTGCATCGGCCATGGCAAGCCCCGCCGGGAGCGAATGGCAGTCCCGTTCTGCAGCAGTCGCTTGTTCGGCGAACGCCCCGGAATCAAGGAACGCAAGAACCCGATCGCCCGGCTTCAAAGTTCTCACGTCATCGGCCACGCTCTTCACGATGCCGGCGGCCTCTTTGCCAGGTATAAAAGGGGGTGGCACCAAGCTTTGATATTTGCCTTCTATTGTTAAGAGATCAGCGAAATTTAGTCCCGCCGCTTGTACATCGATAACGACATGACCTGCGCGTTCAATTGGGGTCTGCACAGAGCCTAAACGAGCATGCTCGTTGGCCGGTCCGAATGCTTTAACTATGATGGCCTTCATGCTGCCTCGCGATTGCGTTTGTTTTCGGCAGCTTTAACTTTCAGGTTGTCCAAAAAATCTTTGACAGTATCGTTGCTCCAGCCGAGCCAACTCCTGAGTACGTCTGCTGTATGCTGCCCAAGGAGTGGCGGCGGTGTGAGCGGCGGCATAGGCCGAGTCGTAATCCATGGGGGCCCAATGACTCTCAATGGCCCCGATTGCGGATGATCGATTTGCTGCACCATGCCGCGGTGCTTGATTTGGGGATCGGCCAAGGCCTCGACGTAGTCGTAGACCGGGGCATATGCGACTCGCTCCAGATCAAGCCGCTTCATCCATTCCTTCAACGGTCGCTCCCGAAATGTGCTTTCGACAAGTCGCCTAAGTTCCACACGGTTGCCAATACGATCGGCCATCCTGGCAAAACGAGGATCTCGAATCCACTCTGGGTGATCAATCGCACGACAGAACGGTGGCCAATGGCGGTCATTGACAACGGCGACGCAAATGAACCGGCCATCTTGAGTGGGGTATGTATCGGACGGCGCACGCATTGGATTCTGGTTGCCCAGTCTTGGCTGTGCTCTTTGTGACTGGAGTGCGTCACCCATTCGCGGGCCGATCGCCGCAATTGTCGCGGCTTGCATCGCGACGTCGATATATGCACCTTTGCCATCGCGCTGCGCCGCACGAAGCGCCCCGAGCACGACGAATGCGGCGAACATGCCGCTGATGACGTCGGTCAGCGGCGCTCCAACGATAACCGGGTCCCCTTCAGGAAAGCCGGTTACGCTCATGAGCCCGGTAATGCCCTGGATGACTGAGTCAACCGCTAGCCTATTACGATATGGACCTGTTTGACCGAATCCCGATACGGAGCAGTAGATTAGCCGTGGGTTAATGCTGTGCAGGTCAGACCAACCCATACCCAGCCTCTCGGCCGTACCGGGAGCAAAGTTTTCGACAAGTACATCGGCGTGCACGGCGAGCGCGCGACCGACCGCTTGGTGATCTGGATCCTTGAGATCCAACTCGACGCTCTTCTTGTTGCGATTATTCGCGTAGAAATAATCCTCGTGTTCGTCACGCGTCGCATAGCGACCGATCGTTCGCATCTCGTCGCCAAGTCCGGGGCGCTCTATCTTTACCACCTCCGCACCCAGGTCGGAGAGCATCGTGGTGCAATATGGGCCTGCGATGACTTGTGTGAGATCCAGTACGCGAACATCGTGAAGAGGCGGATGCTCCACACGTGAATCTGAAATACGGTCGACCGTCATGGTGAAACGTCGCAGAAAAACGTTGGCATCGCTGGGTAGGCGTATAACGACGAAGAGCTGCAGGCACCGCTGTTTGACGCAGTGCTACGATAAAGCATCGGTGCTATGGAGCTTCGGATGGCAATGGCAGCACAATCTTCTTGTGAGAGGGCTCATGGTATGCCGGCATTGACTGGAAAAAGTGTGCTGATTACAGGTGCTTCGCGCGGCATTGGTAAAGCCACGGCGCTCCGGATTGCAGAAGAGGGCGCTGGGCTGTACCTTGTTGCTGACGGAACCCTCGAGGAGCTTGAACGAGCAGTTGGCGAGTGCCGCAGAAAGAGTCCGTCCGGTGCGGTTGCCGCTTTTGGCGTTTTCGACTTTGCCCAGATTGGCGCAGCCGAGACCATGGTCCATGAAGCCCATGTTGCGATGGGTCGCATCGACATTCTCGTGAATAACGCGGGCGTCCGCCTGCGTAAGCCGATTGGCGAGTTTACCCAAGCGGATTACGACTTTGTTATGAATGTCAATCTGAGGTCGCCGTTTTTCGCGTGCCAAGCGGTGCTGCCGATCATGCGGCAGCAAGGAGGCGGGCGGATCATAAACGTCGCCAGCCAGATGGGAAGCGTCACCCGCAAATCCATCGCGCTCTATGCCATGTCGAAGGCGGCTTTGATTCACATGACGCGGTGTCTCGCGGTTGAGTGCGCTGCGGAAGGCATTACAGCCAATACCGTGAGCCCCGGGCCGATCGAGACGGAGTACAACACGAATCGCCTTCGTGACGATCTGAGAACGCGTCAACAGATGACAGACGATGTTCCGATCGGCCGGTTCGGCACACCGCAGGAAATTGCCGAGGTTATTACGTTTCTTGCGACGTCGAAGGGGAATTTCATTCATGGCCATGACTTGTTGGTTGACGGCGGGTACACGATACACTGACGAGACTACGCGCTCCTTTCGGCAATCCGGCAGGACGCCGTGCCGACCAAAACTTTCTCCTCATTTCCTCGCATCGACCATACGTCAAGTTCTACGCAGCTGACGCCAGCCGCCTGTGTCAATGCTGTCACACGTGCAAATGGCTGGACTACGTCGCCTGCAAAGACTGGGCGTGGATACTTGACCATGAGAGAGCCATGCTGAAACCAAGCCTCCCCAAACAGCGAGTACAGAAGTTCGACGAGGTGGCTTTCATACTGGATGCCAGACGCGATCGGCGCATGGAGACCCGCTTCATTGGCTTTCCCGACATCGGTGTGCAGGTTTTTTGCAGGCCACTCCGAAGAATCGAGCGGGCCGCCAGAGAATGCTCGAATCCGGGCGGCCGAGACAACACGTTCCGGACCGGGGTATTCAGCTCCGACTGCAAGCGGCGGCGTTATCGACTCAAGCATGACGCAAAAATGTCAGGTGAAGCTCCCGCCGCAGAATTGGCCGCCCGTCTTCGTCGTCGTGCATCGCGGCTTCCATGACGTAGTAGTTCCGGCCACGCTTTTCATATTCAGACGTGACGCGCCATGAAACGCGTAGCCGTCGCCCCACGTATGCAGGGTTCAAAAAGATGGTGTTCGCTTCCGAAAGAATGGAGCCGGTTCCTTGTGCCAAGCGGAAGCTGGGTGACTTGGTGTTCGCGGAAAGCTGTAGCAGAACGGCGGGATTCACGAGCGGCGGTTGACCGTGCCAGCCCTTAATGTACTGCGGTCCGAACTCCTCTTGTGCAAAAAGAATCTGCTGATTCAGCTGCGAATCAACGACGATGACGAGTGGTTCGTATTCATCACCCGTACGGAGCTCGTGGGCGAATTTTTGCATTATCGGCCAGCTGCCGAAAGCACCGGTCAGCCCGCGAATGCCGGTAGCTTTTGGAGAGGTTCGGCTGCAGCAAAGCCGTACTTGTCCTTTGCGAATGCCCGCGAAATTCTGCCCTCGCCAAGATCTTGCTCAATCTGCGCATGACTGCGCTCGCTTGCTGGTCCAAAGCCGCCGCCACCACCTAGTGCGATAATTAGCCGGTCGCCTTTTCGGAGGGAAACATTGCATCGAGCGGGTAAACTAATCGATTCGTCACCCCGCAGGAGGGTGAAACTGCCGCATATCGACGCCTCGCCGCCGGCAAGGCCATAGGGCTTGAAACGAAACCGATCCGAGTAGGCAGAAAACAGCACGTCGTCGGTAAGAATTTCGAACACTCGACGCAAGCCTAGGCCTCCTTGAAATTTGCCGGCGCCACAGGAATCGGGAATCAACTCGTAACGCACAATGCGAAGGAAAGGGTGGAACGTCTCCAATGCTTCGACTGGAATGTTAGTCGCATTTGACAGTGGGCCGCTGATCGCGTCGGCTCCATCGGCATTACCTAAAGCACCGTCACCACCCCAAGGGACCTCGAGGAAGACGTGATACTTCTCGCCGTCGAGGTGCGCGAAGCCCAGCTGAGTCGTTACGTCAAAGCTCGCGGCCTTCGCTTGATCGGGTAGCATCTGCGAAAAGCAACGGTTCATGACGGCATAGAGCCTGTACGCCCCAATCATGCGCGCGTTAACCGGTGCGGGTGCGCGCGGGTTGAAAATACTGCCGAGGGGAGCTTTGATTGTTACGGCTCGGTATGCGCCTTCGTTCGCGAAGAGCGGCTCTTTCAAGACATGCGAAATAAGATAGGTGTAAATCGCTGATTTGGTCGATGCAAACGGGCAATTGATCGATCCCTTTGCCTGCTGGTCGGATTGGGACAGGTCGACGGTTAGGCCGTCGGAAGTAATCTCAAGGCCGCAGTGAATCCGAATCGGTTTGTCATTGAATACGTCGCAATCAATGAAATCCTCGGCTTCATAGACGCCAGCTGGCAATGTCGCAATCTTCTGACGCATTCGCCGCTCGGTGTACTCGATGACCTCGGTCATGGCGAGCGAGACCGTCTCATCGCCATACTTATCCATCAATGCAGCTAGTCTCTTGGCCCCCGTCCTATTCGCGGCGAATTGTGCCTCCAAGTCACCGATAAACTCCCGTGGGGTGCGAACGTTGGGCTCAATGAATTTCCGAAGGAGGCCGCCTTCTGAGAGGTCACTGATACGCACTCGCAGCAAGGAAAAGCGCAGGCCCTCGCCAATTACGTCGATCGCACCAGCGAATGGCTCGGGAGTGCCGGCGCCTATATCAAGATGATGCGCCAAGCTTGCCGTGAAACCGATGTGTCGTGCACGGTAGAACACTGGCGTGAACACAATGATATCGTTGCTGTGCTGTCCGCCGCGGAAAGGGTCATTCGTGATCAACACCTCATCTTGTCCGATGTCCTTATGTCCGTCAGATGATTTGAAATGCTGAAAAGCAGGCCCGAACGAATTCATGTGAATGGGAATTCTGGGGGCTTGCGCGACGACCTGCCCATCGGCGTCCAGCAGGCAGGTCGATGCATCCTTACCCTCGCGTACAGGAAATGAAAATGCACTGCGGCTCAGGGTCGTGCCCATTTCCTCGACAATCGAGACAAAGGCGTGCGCGAGAATGTTGAACTTTGCAGGGTCGAGTTTCATGATCCACTCCGCATATGCATGATGCCGTAGTCGTCAACTGTTAACTCCCATCCGGGCGGGAGGTAAGTGGTAGCGGTTGGTTCGGGTATTACGACCGGCCCTCGAATGCGACTGGAGCGGTCGATGGCTGCCCGATCGATAAAGCGGATGCTCTCGACACGATCTCTCCAGTGGACACGTTCCGTCGTTTCGAGCTTCGTCGCCGTCTCACTTTGAGAACTGTGTCGCAAGCGTGGCTTGTCCTTGCTCTTGTAGACGTGTGCTCTGAAGGAGACAAATTCCACGGGGTCCGCTGGAAAGTTATGGCCGTACTTCTCTAGATGTAGTCGATCGAAGCCCGCACGCATCGCAAACACATCACGATCGTGCACCGAGCCTGGGTCCAACGGCACGTTTAGATGGTGGCCCTGTCCTACGTAACGCATGTCCGCGCTGAACCGAACCGTCAATTCCTCAGGGGAAAAACCCATCCTGCTGAATTCGGTTTCACCATCGCCCCGGAGGCGGGTGAACAAGCTGTCGACCAGACTTTTATCGCAGGTGCTGATCTCCATGGGTTCAGTAACCACATAGTCGCGGCGAAAATCGGCGACAAGCAGCCCGTAAGCGGAAAAGAGCCCCGCGTGCTGCGGTACGATGACTTCTGCAATGCCAAGCTCCTCGGCAACAATTGCGGCGTGAAGCGGACCGCCGCCCCCAAATGCGCAAATCGTGTAGTCGCGTGGATCCAAGCCACGTTCAATCGAAACCAGCCGCATCGCTTGTGTGACGCTCGCAAGATTGATCTCAAATACGCTTTGGGCGAGTTGCGCTGGCTCCATCCGAAGACGGTCGCATAGTGGCCTCGCGGCTTTTTGTGCTGCGTTGCCGTCCAGGAGCATACTGCCTCCCAAAAATCGATCCGGTTGGACAAAGCCAAGGATTAACAAGGCGTCGGTGACCGTAAATTCACTTCCACCGTGACCGTAGCAGGCTGGGCCCGGATCGGCGCCGGCGCTCTGCGGTCCGACACGTAACATACCTCCGTCATCGACCCACGCGATGCTGCCACCCCCGGCCCCGATGGTGGCTATATCGATCATCGGCAGTGCGATTGGCAGTCCGTCGATTTGCATATCTGTGGTTACGGTTGCAGTACCCGCAGTGATCAGCGCGGTGTCGGTGCTTGTACCACCGACATCGAGCGTAAAGAGATTGGGAATTCCGCATTGCTGGCCGACAAAGATCGCGCCCGTCACACCGCCGGCCGGGCCAGAAAGAAACATCTGCGCGGGATGTCCCTTCGCGGCCGCGCCGGAAAGTATTCCACCACTCGACTGCATGACGAGAAAGCGGGCGTTTCTGGCGTTCAGCTGGGATTCAATCCGATCGATGTAGCTTGCAACCACCGGCTTTAGGTACGCCGAGATTAGTGTCGTGCTTGTGCGCTCATACTCGCGGATTTCTGGTAAAACCTCGTATGAGATCGAAACGATTAGATCAGGGAATGACCCTGCTAGGAAGTCCGCTAGCGCTTTTTCATGGGCCGGGTTCTTGTACGAATGCAAAAAGGACACGGCAACCGATTTCACTCGAGCGGTTTTGATCCAGCTATCGATCTGGTCTTTTACCCCCGACAGATCGAGCGGAATAACAATCTCACCCGAATGTGACATGCGCTCCATGACTTCATACACCATATCTCTTTTAACCACCGGAACGGGCTTGCGGTAAGCCGGGTTGTAGACATCGGTTTTGTTTTGCCGCTGAATATAGATTGCATCGCGATGTCCTGCGGTAGTCAACAATGCCGTTTTGGCTCCTTTCCGCTCGAGGATCGTATTAGTAGCAACGGTTGAACCATGTACCAACTCAGTGATTGTGGCGTCCGACAACAGGCGCAGCGCCTCTATGACAGCTCGAGATGGTTCGCGTGGTGTGCTCGGCAGCTTGTAGTTTCTGACGGTGCCCTCGTCTGAGACGGTGATCACGTCGGTAAATGTGCCGCCGATGTCTATTCCGACTCTCATTGTGGCGCGACTCCATGAGCAATTGCGGCGTAACCAATGATCGCGTCCACAAGCGCCTGAATCGCTACGCGGTCTTCTGGCGTGTGGTTGTAGGCGTACTCACAAGGCGAATAACCGATCGTCGGGATCCCCAATGTGCCACCTACATACCCTGCGTGGGTGGGAACTGGCCACGTCGTCACTCGAGGTGCTTGTTGAACAGCGTGGAGAGCTTCCATGGCACCTTTGACATAAGGGTGCTCGCGCGTCATCAGAAAGGCTGCGCAGGAAGCGGGGACTGTCATCACTAGACCTGTGTACGACCGTACGTCCAAGGTCCTTTCCTTTACGAGAAACCTAAAGCGGGGGTTCGATCTGGCAGCCTCGGCACAAACAGCTTCGAGCTGTCGCAAGAGGTCGTCTTTAGAGCGGCCTGGCAAGAACCGCCAATTTATTGTGACCGAGCACGCACCTGGAATGTGCGCTGAGTGTTTCGATGTACTTCGCATGATGGTCGGAGCCATAATCTCTTGGCCAAGCTCAGTTGAGCAGGGCAATTCCGTTTCGAGTCGCGCCAGCTGATCGAGTAGTGTGCGAGCTTCCAGAATTGGATTAATCGCTTCAGCTTGCCTGCTGATGTGGCGGGAGATGCCGTTAATCCAAACGTCCAACTCTACCTTTCCCATATGTCCGAGTGCGATGTCTAATCCAGTTGCTGGACCGACAATGGCGGCATGGACGTCCCAACCTAGGTGCCGCAGTGTATGTTCGAAGAGGTATTTGATTCCGGCGGGGAACGCCGGTTCATCGTGAGCTACACCGCTCACGATCAGATCTCCGGAACAGTGCTGGCCAAGCCTTTTCAGAACGTGCGCCGCATAGACCTGTGCCGCCAGGCTGCCTTTTACATCGCTGGCCCCACGACCCCAGATGCAGCCATCTGCGATTCGAGCTTCGAATGGATCGTAAGGCCATTCACCTTCCTTCCCAGGAAAATGGGCTTCGACACCGACTTGATCCAAGTGTCCGCAGAACAGTACGTTGCGTCCATCGACGATGCCGGGAATTCGTCCTGTGACGTTCCCGAATTCATCGACCGTTATCGAATCGAATTCGAGCCTCTCCAGTTCGGCGCGGTATACCGCTGCGACGCGTTCTTCGGTGCCTGTCTCACTCGGCGTTTGGATCAACCGGCGACAGAAGTCGATCAGCTGAGGTCGGACCTCATCAGCCAAATCCCGCAGCCTGTGGGGCCATGCTGGCACGGAAGTTGCCAAACCAAACTCTTGTGCTCTATTGCGAATCTTTGCATACAATTGCATGCACCGTCTAAGTCGTCAAGTCACGGCGTTGGCGACGAAGTCGAGATAATGCATTTGACTGAGGAATCAACGAAGTGCGTCTCTACGGCAGGGTGGGAAGATTCCGACATGTCCCCGTGTCGGACTGCGAAGGATGCCTGGGCCGCGTCACCCTGGCCGACTGCGCGCTCGTGCCGGCACTCTTCTTCGTGGAGAACGTGCTGCCGGGCGCGGGTGTCGCCGACCCGATCGTCGCGAACGCCAACGTGGCCGCCTACTGGGCCGCGATCCAGAGAGTCGAGTACGCGGCGCGCATCCTGGCGGAGCTGCACCGGGGGCTGGAGGAGCGCCGCGAACTGATCCGCTCCGGTGCGATCGAGAAGATAAGGGTGGCATCCCGGGCGGCAAGGCAAGCAGCGGAGCATACCTAGCCACGGTTTTGCGACTATGGCTTCACCTGCGCCTGGGCGACATCGCGCGAGCGACCGGTCCGATCGAGTGCGGCGTACAACGACTTCGAGATGAGTGAGGGCTTGAAGGTGGGCGACCAGAGTACCTCCTTCGATGTGGTCATCGTCGGTGCCGGCAATGCCGGTCTATGTGCCGCGCTGTCCGCATCCGAGCAGGGTTCGAGCGTACTCGTCTTGGAAGCGGCGCCTGAGAGTGAGCGCGGCGGTAACTCCCGCTTCACGGCGGGGCTGCTGAGAATCGCCTATCAGGACGTAGAGGATCTCGCCCAGCTGATCGATCTCTCCGAGGAGGAAATACAACGAACGGATTTCGGCAGTTACAAAGCGGAGCAGTTTATCGACGACATGGCTCGAGTGACGGAATACCGCTGCGATCCCGATCTCACGGAGGTCCTGGTGCGCGAGAGCTTTCCGACCGCGCAGTGGATGAGGAAGAAGGGCGTGCGGTTCACCGCGGCCTGGGGCCGGCAGGCTTTCAAGATCGACGGCCGGTTCAAGTTCTGGGGCGGACTCACGCTCGAGGCGGTCGGCGGCGGACCGGGTCTGGTTGACTCCCTCACGACCGCTGCGAGCAAGAACGAGATCAAGATCTGGTATCAGGCGCGGGCCACGTCGCTCATCGCTGATGACGGCGGCGTCCAGGGCGTGGTCGTCAAGCATCTCGGCAAGACGACTCGAGTTCGTAGCAGAGCGGTCGTGTTGGCCGCGGGCGGCTTCCAGGCGAATACCGAGTGGCGGACTCGCTATCTCGGGCCCGGATGGGAGCTCGCCAAAGTGCGCGGCACCCGCTTCAACACGGGCGATGCGATTCGCATGGCGCTCGACATCGGGGCGGCCCCAGCCGGGAACTGGTCGGGCTGCCATGCCGTTGCTTGGGAGAGGAATGCGCCTGAATTCGGTGATCTTGCCGTGGGTGACCAATTCCAGAAGCATTCCTACCCGTGGGGCATTTATATCAACGCGGAGGGCAGGCGCTTCCTGGACGAAGGCGCGGACTTCAGGAATTACACCTATGCCAAGTACGGCCGCATTATTCTCAACCAGCCCGGTCAGTTTGCCTGGCAGATCTTCGATGCGAAAGTAAGAAATCAGCTCAGAGACGAATACCGCATCCGGCAGGTTACCAAGGTGACGGCCAACACCCTCGAAGAGCTCGTGGGCAAGCTCGACGATGTCGATGCCGACACGGCGCTCAAGGAAATTCGGGTATACAACGCGGCCGTGCGAACCGACGTTGCGTTCAACCCCAATATCAAGGACGGCCGCTGCACCGAAGGGCTCGCCATCAACAAGAGCAACTGGGCGAACACGATCGACACTCCGCCGTTCGAGGCATACGCCGTTACCTGCGGCATTACCTTTACCTTTGGTGGCCTGCGCATCGATACCGGCGCGCAGGTTATTTCCACCGATGGTGAACCGATTCCCGGGCTGTACGCCGCCGGCGAGCTGGTCGGCGGAATATTCTGGTTCAATTATCCGGGCGGCAGCGGGCTGACCAACGGTGCGGTGTTCGGGAAAATTGCTGGAGCGAGCGCTGCCGCGCGGGCTGCGCGCGTTTAGGATCATCCGATGGGCATCATCGCCACCCGCTTGAACCGTATCAAGCCGTCCCCCAGCTCCATGGCCAGCCAGCGGGCGCGGGAGCTCTCTGCCGGTGGCCGCGACATCGTCGGGCTCACTGCCGGGGAGCCGGATTTCGATACGCCGCCGAACGTGTGTGAGGCCGTCGTGCGGGCGATGGCAGCATCCAAGACCAAGTACACCGATGTCGGCGGCACACCCGAGCTCAAGGCGGCGATCGCCGCGAAGTTCCAGCGCGACAATGCTCTCACCTACGCGGCCAACGAGATCATCGTCGGGACCGGCGGCAAGCAAGTCATCTTCAACGCGCTGATGTGCACGCTCGAACCGGGAGACCAGGTGATCGTACCGGCGCCTTATTGGGTGTCCTACCCCGATATCGCGCTGCTGGCCGAAGGAAGCCCCGTGGTGGTCATCTGTCGACCCGAAGATGGATTCAAGTTGCGACCCGAGGTGCTGGATCGTGCCATCACGCCCAAGACGCGATGGCTGGTGCTCAACGCGCCGAACAATCCCAGCGGTGCGATGTACACGCGCGACGATCTTCGTGCCCTCGCGGACGTGCTTGTGCGGCATCCGCACGTGTGGATCCTGAGCGACGATATCTACGAGCACATCCGCTACGACGGCCGGAACTTCTTCACGATCGCGCAGGTCGAGCCCGCGCTCAAGCCGCGCACGCTGACCGTGAATGGCGTCTCCAAGGCTTACGCGATGACGGGATGGCGCATCGGCTACGGCGGCGCTCCGGCGGAGCTCGTCAAGGCGATGACCAAGTTGCAGTCGCAGAGCACCTCGAACCCGTGCTCCATCAGTCAGGCGGCGGCGCAGGAAGCTCTGAACGGGCCGCAGGACTTCGTCGCCGAGCATGCCCGCATCTTCGAGGCGCGGCGCGACAAGGTGGTCGCGGCGGTGAACCGGATTCCGGGTCTCGGCTGCCACGCGCCGGAAGGCGCGTTCTACGTGTATGCCTCGTGCGCCGACCTTATTGGCAAGAAGACGCCGGACGGACGAATCCTCGCCAGCGATGCGGACTTCGTGATGTACCTGCTGGAGTCGCAGAATCTCGCGCTCCTCCAGGGCGAAGCGTATGGCCTGTCGCCCTTCGTCCGGATTTCCTTCGCCGCGTCGATGGAGATGCTCGAGGAGGGATGTGGCAGGCTTCGGCTTGCGTGCGAGGCCCTGCGCTGAGTCGGGCGATCGCTACGCCATGAACCGGCGCACCAGGGCGATGAACTGATCGACCTCGGCTTGCGTCGCGTCGAAACGCGTCACCAGGCGAATGACGCCGGCGCCGCGCCGCGCGAAGCGGACTCCCGCCGCGGCCAGGGCGTCGATGGTCTGCTCCGGCATGGCGACGAACAGCAGGTTGGCCTCGACCGGCGCCATCAGGCGCACACCCGGAATCGCCGCCAATTCGCGAGCGAGCCCGGAGGCGAGCTCGTTCGCGTGGGATGCCAGGCGCAGGAAGAGATCGTTCTCGATATAGGCCATGAGTTGCGCAGCGGCGAAACGCATCTTCGACCAGGTCTGGCCGGCTCGCCGCAAACGATACGACAACGGCTCCGCGAGCTCCTTGTCGAACACCACGATGGCGTCGGTGCCCATCGCGCCGTTCTTGGTCGCGCCGAACGAAAGGATGTCCACGCCCGAGCGCCACGTCATCTCGGCCGCACTGCATTCCAGCTTCACCAGCGCGTTGGCAAATCGAGCGCCGTCCATATGGAAGCGGATGCCGGCATCGCGCGCGCATGAGCCGATGGCGGCGATCTGTTCCAGGGAATAGACGGTGCCCAATTCGCTCGCCTGCGCTATCGACACGGCGTCCGGCTGCGAGCGATTGCGAACGCCACGGTCGGCGCGCTTGAGCGCCGCGGCGAGCGTCGCGGGTTCCAGCTTGCCATGGGCACCGGAAAGGGCGATAAGCTTCGCCCCGCCCGAGAACGCTTCCGTCGCGCCACCTTCGGCATTATGGATGTGCGCTTCCTCGTGGCAATAGATGGCCCCGTACGGCCGAGCACAGGTCGCAAGCGACAGGGCATTGGCCGCCGTGCCGGTGGACACCGGGAATACCGTTACGTCGGTCTCGAACCGCTCAGAGAACTTCCCATTCAGCAACGCGCTGTATTCGTCGTCGCCATAGGCGGCCGCCAGCCCGTGATTGGCGGCCTCGAGCGCGCGCATGATCTCGGGCGCGACGGTGGCTACGTTGTCGCTGCGGAAACTGAACGAAACGGGGGGACGATCATCCATATCGGCATTCCTCTCGGCCGCTAGAGCATCGGATCGTCCTGGCGGCGGACGCGTCGATGGACCAGCAGCAGCGGAGCGACCGTGAACAGGATCAGGATCGCGGCGGCGGCAGAAGCCGAGCCCGCTCCTTCGCCGCCTTCCAGGAAGTGATACATCCGCACGGTCATCGTCGACCAGCGGCTGGTGTAGAGCACGATCGTCGAACTGAGCTCGGACGCGACCGTGATCCAGACCAGGACCATGCCGCCGATCAGCCCGCCCGCCATCAACGGGATCATCAATGTAACGAAGGTTCGCACCGGCGGCACCCCGAGATTGATCGAGGCTTCTTCGAGGCTGGGCTCGATCTGATGCACGATGGCGGACGACGAGCGGATGCAGAACGGCAGCTTGCGCACGACATAGGCTATCACCAGGATCAGCCATCCGCCGGTCAGGACGAGCATCCCGCTGTTGAAGGCGATGATCAGCCCGATCGCCAGCACCGTGCCCGAGACGGCGAACGGGATCATGCCGATCACGTCCAGCCCTGTCGACAGCGCGCCGCGATGACGCGTGACGATGTAACCGATGGGCGCGCCCAGCAGCATTGCGACGACTGCCGTGATCGTGGCCAGGAGCAGCGAGTTGTAGAGCGGACGGAACGAACCTTCGAGCAGCATCGAATAGTTGGAGAGGGCGAGCTGCCACGTGAGCACCGGGCCGCGGAAATGGAGGAACGAGATGAACAGCACGGCCATGAACGGCAGCAGCGAAAGCGCCACGATGCCCCAGCTGAAAGCCGTGGCGACGGCGCGCCATCCGCGCGCCAGCGGCAGCGCCGGCGGCGCGGCCCGGGCATGGGTCGAGAAGCGGCGCTGGTTCAGGTAGCGGCGCTGGATCAACAGCGCGATGGCCGTGCCGGCGATAAGAAGCACGCTGAGCGCTCCGGCTGCCGCCGGATTGTTCTCGGCTTCACCGGCGAAAAGCTTGAAGATGTCCACCGCGAGAAACGGTCGATCCTCCGCCAGGACCACCGGCACGCCGAAATTCTCGAGCGCCTCGATGAAAACGAGCAGCGCGCCCGCCAGCACCGCGGGCATCGCTACGGGCAGCAGCACGGTGCGGAACGCATGCAGGCGCGAGCCGCCGAGATTGCGTGCCGCTTCCTCGATCGAGATGTCGATGGCCCTGAAGCCCGCGATGGAGGGCAGCAGCACGTAGGGATACAACGTCAGCAGAAACACGATCGTGATTCCCGGCAGCCCGTAGATCGGGCCTATCGGCACCCCGATTTCGCGCAAGCCGGTGGTGACGACGCCGGCATGGCCGAAGAGCAGCACCAGAGCGTACGCGGCAACGAACGACGGCAACACCAGCGGCAGTGTCGCCAGGCTCAACAGCACCGTCTTGCCCGGTATGTCGATCCGGGCAAGGCAGAACGCCAGCGGCGTGCCGATCAGCGTGGCGCCAAGCGCCGCCAAGGTCGCCGCGAGGACGCTATTGCCGATGCTGCCGAGGTAGTACTTGCTGGCGAAGATCTGGCCGTAGTTCGCGAGCGTGAAAGCGCCGGTCCCGTTCACCCTGAGACTGGCGTCGAGAACCAGGCTGAGCGGATAGAGCAGGAATAGGACGAGCAAGGCGAGCCCGCCGAGGACGACGGTGTAGCGGAATCCTTTCATTGTCCCGGGTAGACCGTGATCTGCGCTGGATCGTAGGTGAGCGCCAGCGCCGCGCCCACGGCCGCGACGTGGCGGCTGCCAAGCGTCGAAACACGAATCTGCGTGCCGTCGGGAAGCGCCGCGTGCAGCCGCTGGATCTGTCCAAGGAACTCGCGCAAGACGAGCTTGGCATGCAGGACCGGACCGTCGGAATGTTCTGCGACCCGCAGCGCTTCCGGGCGGATCGACAGGAACAGCTTCTGTCCGGCATCGGCTGCTTTTCCCTCGACCGAGATGGTCGTTCCGCACGCTGCGACCGCGGTCGTTCGTCCATCGAACTGGCCCGCGATCCCGGGCAGCATGTTGGTGCCGCCCAGGAACTCCGCGACGAACGCCGTCTGCGGCCGCTGGTAGATCTCCTCGGGAGAGCCGATCTGCTCGATTTTTCCCGAGCGCAGGATCGCAATCCGGTCGGAGATAGCGAGCGCCTCTTCCTGGTCGTGCGTCACATAGATCGTCGTGAGACCGAGCGATTGCTGCAACTGGCGGATCTCCACGCGCATCTGGACGCGCAGTTGGGCATCCAGATTGGACAAAGGCTCATCGAACAGCAGCACAGCCGGTTCGATGACCAGCACGCGGGCGATCGCGACGCGCTGCAACTGCCCGCCCGAGAGCTGATGCGGCCAGCGCGCGCCGTAACCGGCCAGGCGCACGCGCTCCAGCGCCTTGTCGACCCGCGCCCGGATGTCGGTCGTTCTGACCTTGCGCGCGCGCAGACCGTAGGCGACGTTGTCCTGCACCGTCAGATTGGGAAAGATCGCGTAGTTCTGGAACACCATGCCGGTGTTGCGACGATGAGCCGGCAAGGTGTCGATGCGCCGATTGCCGAACCATATGCTGCCGGCTTCGACGTCGGTGAAGCCGGCGATCATTCGCAACAGCGTCGTCTTGCCGCACCCGGAGGGGCCGAGGAGGGTGAACAACTGGCCCTCCTCGATCGTCGCCGAGAAATTATCGACGGCGCGGACCGCGCCGAAGGTACGGCTGACGCGGTCGAGACGGATCGTCGTCATGAGAGACGAGCCGATTTTGCCGCGAACTATCGAGCGAATTTACGGAACGGGACACTGGGTCTTCAGCGCGTGTCCTGGATGATCGTCTTGATCCGGGCGAGCGTCGCGCTGCGCGCCTCGTCCCACTTCACGTCGTCGTAGGGCAGGACCTTGATCTTCGACAGCGGCGGCATGCCGGGCATCGCGGAGAGATCGATGTCCTGCCGGGCCGGACGGCGGAAGGTCGTCTTGAGCAGCATTTCCTGTGTCGACTTGGCAGCAAGATAGTCGACCAGCTTACGCGCGGCATCCTGATCCGGGCCGCCTTTGATGATCGCGGCGCCTTCGGCGAGCGCGGCCGTGCCTTCGGTGGGATAGGTCACGCTGACCGGTGCGCCGTTGTGCGCCCACAGCAAGCCGGCATATTCGAGCGAGATGCCCAATGGATATTCGCCACTGCCGTTGCCCTCGAAGACCAGCGTCGAGCGGTTGAGCACCTTCGTATTGGCAATCAGCGAAGAAAGCTTGTTCCAGCCGGCATCGTTCTCGCCCCAGTAGCTCAGGAGCACGGTCGCCGCGGCATAGGAAAAACCGGAATTCGCCGGGTCGGTATACGCGATCTTGCCCTTCCACTTCGGATCCAGAAGATCGGCCCAGGTCTTCGGGCCGCTCGCGGCATCGATCGCCTTCGTGTTCTGGTTGATGGTCACGATCTGCAGATTGGTCCCGATCCAGAGATTGTTCGCGTCGCGGTATTCTGCCGGCACGGCTTCGCGGTCCTTCACGGCGTACGGCTGAAAGAACTTGGTATTCAGCTTAAGCAGCGCCGAGCTGACTCCCCAGACGACGTCGCCTTGCGGATTTGCCGCCTCCGAGGCAATGCGACGAAACAGCACGCCGGATCCGGTGGAGATAACGTTGACGGTGATGCCCGTTTCCTTCTTGAATCCGTCGACGACGAGCTTGTTGACCGTGTCGTCGTTGGCCGAATAGAGCACCACCTGCGTATCGGCCATCGCAGGCATCGATGCCACCGCTGCCGTGAATAGCAACGCCGCGCCCATCTGTCTCATCGTCTCTCTCCTCGGTTCGCTTCGGGTTATCCATCTCGACTGAGCGGCCCTTCTACGGAGCGCCATATTCTACGCAGGATTCCTTAAGGGCGTCCGCGCTGTCCCGCGACGTGTGCTGGCTGCGACCACGACACGAGCGAGGACCGCCGCTGCGCCTGGCCACCGGATATCATAAGCGGTTCGCGTCATTCGCTGATCCCTTACCCTCCAGCTCGGCGCACCGAGCGCTGGCGCGCGGCGCGGCTCACCCTCCAATCGAGGAGTTGCAACGATGAAGAACGAAGTCAAGCCTCGCTTGTACGACGTCCTCGCCAAGGCGTTCGCGCAGGAAGGCGTGCGAACGTGCTTTGCTCTGCTCGGGGATGCCAACATGAATTGGGCCGCGCGCCTGTCCGAGGAGGGATGTCGCATGGTGTATGTCAGGCACGAGCATTGCGCCCTCGCGGCCGCCATGGCGTACTCGCGAAAGAACCGGGATGTCGGCGTGGCGACCGTGACCTGCGGGCCCGGTGTGACGCAATTGATCACGGCGCTTCCCGCAGCGGTGCGGGCCCATCTGCCGCTGGTGGTGTTTGCCGGGGAAGCGCCGCTGAAGAGCGGCTGGTACAACCAGGAAATCGACCAGGCGCCGCTCATAACCGCAACCGGGGCCGCGTATCACAGCCTGCACATGCCCGAGCGCATGCCGGTCGCCGTGCGCGACGCGTTCCTGCAGGCGCGTCGCGAACGTCGCCCGGTGGTCATCGGCATCTTTCCAGCACATTGGGATCCTAAGCTTAGAATTCCACGTGGACAAGTTGTCGCGG
>JADMIO010548785.1_pt1 | contig 134214 bp, 141 predicted proteins | sample 8958161 | NCBI WGS metagenome assembly JADMIO01 (sample SAMN16585339, study PRJNA669376) | soil metagenome | isolation source: Crop rotation soil | place: USA: Cullars Rotation, Alabama | collected 2011 | reverse complement strand
CCGCGACTTCAAGTCACGTGAATTCCAAGCTTCGGATCCCACTGTGCTGGAAAGCAGACCCGCGAGGTGGTCAGCCGCATCCACATCGACGCCGCGCCGCAGGTGGTGTGGGACGGGCTGACCGATATCCGCGCCATCCGCGACGCCGAGCACCGCTGGAACTTCAGCCATGACGTCGTCGGCATTCCCCGCCCGAAGGATGCGCGACTGGAAGGGACCGGCGTCGGCGCCGTGCGCCATCTGGAATGGGCGCGCGACGTGCGCTTCGAGGAGCATGTGATCGCGTGGGAGCCCGGCCGCGAGCTGGCGTGGACCTTCCATCTCAGCCCCGAGGCGCAGACGCGGATGCTGGACGAGCACCTGAAGGTCGACAGCGCCTATCTGCGGCTGGAGGAAGGCCGCTATGTGATCGAGCCGACCGCGGACGGCGGCTCGGATCTGGTGCTGACCACCCGCTACTGGATCCGCACGCCGATGAACGACTACGCGGCCTTCTGGGGCGGCGTCTTCCTCGGCGACTTCCACCGCAATGTGCTGGGCGTGATCAAGGATCGCGCCGAAGCGCAGGGCTGATCAGTACTCGTGGCTCTCCGCCGGCCGCTCTTCGAGGTGGCCGTCCTTGAGCGCGAAGACGCGGTCCATGTGACCGGCCAGCTCCATGTTGTGGGTGGCGATCAGGGCGGCGACGCCGGTCTCCTTGACCAGCTTGTGCAGCGCTTCGAACACCGTCTGGCTGGTGGTCGGGTCGAGATTGCCGGTCGGCTCGTCGGCCAGCAGCAGGCGCGGGCGGTTGGCGAGCGCACGGGCCACGGCGACGCGCTGCTGCTCGCCGCCGGACAGCTGGCCCGGCTGGTGCGTCAGGCGTTCGCCGAGGCCGAGCTGGGTCAGCACCTCGTCGGCGCGGGCGCGGGCGTCGGCCTGGTTCATCCCGGCGATGCGCAGCGGCAGGGCGACGTTGTCGCGCGCGTCGAACTCCGGCAGCAGGTGGTGGAACTGGTAGACGAATCCGATCGACTGCAGCCGGATGTGGGTGCGCGCGCGCTCGGGCAGGCCGCCGACCGGCTCGCCGTCGATCAGGATCTCGCCCGAGGTCGGGTGCTCCAGCAGGCCGGCGGCGTGCAGCAGCGAGGACTTGCCCGACCCTGACGGGCCGATCAGGCCCACGACCTCGCCCGGCATGACGTCGAGATCGACGCCCTTGAGCACGGTCAGGCCGCCGGTCGCGGTCGGATAGGTGCGGGTGACCCCGCGGGCGGAGAAGACCGGCTTACTCATACCGAAGGGCCTCCACCGGATCCATTTTGGCCGCGCGCCACGAGGGCAGCAGGCTGGCGACGCACGACATGAACACCGACCACAGGGTGACCCACATGACGTCCGTCGGGTCGACCAGGGCCGGGATGGCGTCGAGCATGTAGACGTCCGCGTTGAACAGCTGGACGCCCAGAAGCCCTTCGAGGAAGTGCTGGATGGCGCCGATGTTCAGGCAGAAGACGAGGCCGAGGAACAGGCCCGTCAGGGTGCCGGCGACGCCGATGGTCGCCCCGGCGATGAAGAAGACGCGCAGCATCGACGACTGGCTGGCCCCGACGGTGCGCAGGATGGCGATGTCCTTGGTCTTGTTCTTCACCAGCATGACGATGCCGGAGATGATGTTGAGGGCGGCGATGGCGACGACGAGGCCGAGGATGATGCTCATGGCCACGCGCTCGACCTTGAGCGCGCCCCAGAAGGCGGCGAGGCGATCGCGCCAGTCGTTGACGATGGCGTACTGGCCGGCGGCCTGACGCACGGCCGGGATCAGGGCCTCGACCCGGTCGGGCTCCTTCACCTTCAGCTCGATGACGTCCCAGACGCCCTCCTTGCCGAAGAAGAGCTGGGCCTGCTCCAGCGGCATGAAGACGAAGGCCTGGTCGAAGTCGGCCGCGCCCGAACGGAACACGCCGCCGACACGGTAGGTCTTCTCCAGCCCGCCGAGATTGCCGAAGGCGCTGTCGGCGCCGCTGGGCGAATACAGGGTGATGGGGTCGCCCGGGCGCAGACCCAGCTGTCCGGCGAGGGCCTCGCCGATCAGGACGTTGTCGCCGCCGTAGGCGCCCTGACCGAAGCTGCGCCTCGCGTCCTCGGACAGGCTGTCATAGACATAGGTCATCGAGGTCAGGTCGGCGGGGCGGATGCCGCGCACATAGCCGCCCGCCGCCGCGCCGCCGCGTCCGCGGAAGACGCCAATGCTCTCGGTCAGGGGAGAGACGTGCAGCACACCCGGCACAGCCTTGAGGCGGGTGACGGCGGCCTCGCGGTCCGGCGAGGTCAGCACCTGGCCCTGCACATACATGTGCCCGTTGAAGGACAGCATGCGGCTGAGCAGTTCGGAGCGGAACCCCGCCATGATGCTCATGACCGTGATCAGGGCCATGACGGCGAGCGCGATGGCGACGTAGGAGATGATGGCGATCAGGGCGATGCCGCCCTCGCGCCGCCGCGCCTTCAGGTAGCGCAAGGCCAGACCGAACTCCCAGGCGGAGAACGGACCGGCGGGTTTCATCGGCTTCGCGGCCCCCACGGCGTCAGTCATGCAGTCAGTCTCGCAAGGGCGTCGGCCAGCGGCAACGACAGCTTCTCGCCGGTCGCCCGGCGCTTCAGTTCGACGACGCCGTCGGCCAGACCCTTGGGCCCGATGGTCAGCTGCCACGGCACGCCGATCAGGTCCGCAGTGGCGAACTTGCCGCCCGGACGTTCGTCGGTGTCGTCGTAGAGGACGTCCTTGCCCAGGGCCTCGAGCCTGGCGACGGCCTCCTCGCACGCGGCCGAGACCGCCTCATCATTGGCGCGCAGGTTGATCACCACGACGTCGAACGGGGCAACCGAGTCCGGCCAGATGATGCCGCCGTCGTCGTGGCTGGCCTCGATGATGGCGCCCAGCAGGCGCGACACGCCGACGCCGTAGCTGCCCATGTGGACCTCGGTGTCCTGGCCGTCCGGCCCGGCGACCTTGGCCTTCATCGGCGCCGAGTATTTGGTGCCGAAATAGAAGATGTGGCCGACCTCAATGCCGCGGGCCGACAGGCGGTCGCCCTCGGCGGTCTGGCTCTCGAAGGCGGCGGTGTCGTGCATTTCCTCGGTCGCCGCGTACATCGAGGTGCGCTCGTCGACGATGGCCTGCAGGTCGTCCCAGTTCACGTCGGCGCCGGGCGCCGGCATCTCGACCAGCTTGCGGTCGCAGAAGACCTCGCTCTCGCCGGTGTCGGCCAGCACGATGAACTCGTGGCTCAGGTCGCCGCCGATCGGGCCGGTGTCGGCGCGCATCGGCACGGCCTTCAGACCCATGCGGGCGAAGGTGTTCAGATAGGCCACGAACATGCGGTTGTAGGCGCGACGGGCCGAGGCTTCGTCGATGTCGAAGGAATAGGCGTCCTTCATCAGGAACTCGCGGCCGCGCATCACGCCGAAGCGCGGACGGCGCTCGTCGCGGAACTTCCACTGGATGTGGAAGAGGTTCAGCGGCAGCGCCTTGTAGCTCTTCACGAAGCTGCGGAAGATGTCGGTGATCATCTCCTCGTTCGTCGGGCCGTACAGCAGCTCGCGCTCGTGACGGTCGGTGATGCGCAGCATCTCCGGACCGTAGGCGTCATAGCGGCCGCTCTCGCGCCACAGGTCAGCCAGCTGGAGCGTCGGCATCAGCAGCTCGACGGCGCCGGCGCGCGTCTGCTCCTCGCGTACGATCTGCTCGATCTTCCGGAGCACCCGCAGACCCAGCGGCAGCCAGGCGTAGATGCCGGCGGCCTCCTGCTTGATGAGGCCCGCGCGCAGCATCAGCTGGTGCGAGACGATCTGGGCGTCCGAGGGCGCCTCTTTCAGGGTCGGGAGGAAGAAGCGCGACAGGCGCATGGGGAGAATCCGGCAACGAGGCGTGGGACACGTGCTTTAGCCGGGACGGAGGGGCGAAAGCTAGGCCGACCCAAACGCACAGACGCGATCAGGGATGCGGCAAACCGATGCCGTAGCGCGCGGCGAGATACGGAATGATCGCCTGATCCTGCAGGAAGCGGCGGCCGGTCGCGGCGCTGGTCTGCGCCTCGGGCCAGTCGAACTGGCCGTCGAGGATCAGGATCGGGCAGCTCTGATGCTCTTCCCCGGCCTGTTCGATCACCGCCGGGCGTGGGCGCGGATAGTCGACATAGGCGATGTCCAGCTGCTCGCGCAGCTTCGGATAGAAGGCGAGCACGCCCTCGACGATGGCGCCGGCCGGGCAGTACCACGGGCCGCCCTCCGCATCGGTCCAGTGCGGATTGACCAGAAACAGACGCTCGGCCACGCCTCAGCCCCCGTTCGGCAGGTTCGGCAGCGGCAGCCAGCCGGTGCCGATCAGCACCATGATCAGGACCCAGAGCAGCGCCGACACCCAGGTGGTGGTGATGAATTTGCGCTTCAGCTGCGGATTGGCCGGCGCGCCCCACTGGCCGCCGTCGGTGGGGCGTTCCTGATCCTGCTGGTTCATGCCGATCGGCAGGACGGCGAACAGCACCGTCCACCAGCAGACCAGGTAGATGCCGATGATGGTGGGGACCCCGATCGGGAAGGACATCAGTGCGCTCCGTCCCTGGGCGTTTCCATCAGCTCGACCAGCACGCCGCCCATGTCTTTCGGATGGACGAAGATGATCGGGGTGCCGTGGGCGCCGATGCGCGGTTCGCCGGTCCCGAGGATGGTCGCGCCCTTGGCCCGCAGGGCGTCGCGGGCGGCGATGATGTCCTCGACCTCGAAGCAGACGTGATGCTGGCCGCCCTTCGGGTTCTTGGCCAGAAAGCCGTGGATCGGACTGTCCTCGCCCAGCGGCTCGATCAGTTCGATCTGGCTGTTGGGCAGGTCGACGAAGCAGACGCGGACGCCCTGCGCCGGCAGGTCGAACGGCTCATGCGCCTTCGTCGCGCCGAGCATGTCGCGATAGAGCGCGACACTCGCTTCGATGGAGGGCGTCGCGACGCCGACGTGGTTCAGTCTTCCGATCATGAGGCTGCTTTAGCGGGTGTCGTCGACGGCGAGAAGGCGCGGCGGATGTCGCACCACACGCGACCGTGCACGCAAATGGACGAAGGCGCCGCAGCCTTAGCCGCGACGCCCTCTTCAGTCAGCCAAACCCAACCTACTGCAGCGGGAACGGATCCGTCGGCGTCGGGCGCGTCGGGACCGGCATGCGCGGGAGGGGTTCGTCGCTGTTGGCGGCGTTCAGCAGGAAGGCGGCCATGATGACCGCGGCCTGGCGCAGGTCCTCGGCCCGCATGTGATCGTAGCTGTCGATCGAGGTGTGGTGCAGGCGGGAGCCGTAGTCGAGCGGGTCCTGGATGAACTGGAAGCCCGGCACGCCGACGGTCTGCAGATAGACGTGGTCGGTGCTGCCCGAGGTCCGCATCGACACCGTCGTGGCGCCCATGGCGTTGAACGGCTCCAGCCATTCCTGGAAGATCGGCGCGGCGGCGACGTTGCCCTCGGCGTTAATGCCGCGAATCTTGCCCGAGCCGTTGTCGAGGTTGAAGTAGGCGACGAGATCGCCGTGGCCGTCGCGCGGCTGGATCGGCCAACGCTGGCGCCAGGTGCGGCCGTTCGGCAGGGCGTCCAGCGCGGCGTCGCCCAGCGGGGCGCGCGTGGCCAGATACTTGTCGGTGTAGGCCAGCGAGCCCCACAGCCCCTGCTCTTCCCCGCTCCACAGGGCGAAGCGGATGGTGCGCTTGGGCCGCACGTTCATGGCCCGCAGGATGCGCGCCGCCTCCATCACCACGGCGCTGCCGGCGGCGTTGTCGACCGCGCCGTCCGAGGCGGCCCAGCTGTCCAGATGGGCGCCGGCCATGACGTATTCGCCGCTGCGGTCCGTCCCGGGGATGTCGGCCAGAATGTTGTAGGCGTTGGTGTCTTCCTCGTGGAAGCGGACCTCGCTCATCAGCTCGAGCGTGGGTTTGGCGTCCTCGGTCAGGGCCAGACGGGCCAGACGACGATAGTCCTCGGCGGCCAGCTCCATGCCGGGCGTCTTGCGCTGGTCGTCCATGCGGTAGCCCGAGCCGTTGCCGTGCAGCAGGCCGCCGTCACGGGCGGACATGCGCACCCAGGCGAGCGCGCCCTCTTCCTGCAGGAAGGCGTCGAGCTGGCGCGCGAAGTCCGGTCCGCGCAGGCTCTCGGTCGAGGGCGCCGAGATGCTGGGGATGTTGTAGGTGTCGGTCTTCTGCAGGTCCTCGTCCGTCAGGCGGCGGAACGGCGCCTCCGTCGGCTCGGATCCGGCGGTGGGGCGCGAGACCAGAACGATCTTGCCCGCCAGCTTGCCGCGCCATTTGGCGAAGTCGGCGGCGGTGGTCATCGGGGCGACGACGACCTCGCCGCTGATCACGCCCGGCGTGGAGGGCGTCCAGGCGATGGGGATGGCGCGCAGGTCCAGCGGACGGGGCGACGTCATGCGGGCGCTGGAACGAACGACCGACCAGCCTCGGCCGAAGTCGAACGGATCGGCGCGGACGTTCGACAGGCCCCAGTCGCGGAACTGCTGCTGCGTCCACGCCTCGGCCTGGCGCATCTGCGGGGAGTTGGTCATCCGCCCGCCGATGCGGTCGGTCAGCCAGGCAGCGGTCTGCATGACCTCGCTGTGATTGAAACCCTGATCGATGATGCCGTTGATCGCCACGCGGTCCGGCGCCTGGGCCAATACGGGCGTGGCGAGAACGAGCGCGGTTGCGCACAACAGAGCGGCCAGACGCATGGAATACTCCCCCGGGAATCAGCGAACGACCGCGATAAAACGCGAAGCGCTGCCGTTGTTCAAAGGGAAGCAAACGCGCGGGGCGCTCTAGTCCGTCGCGCTGATCAGTTCCGGCGCGCCGCGCGGGCCTGGTAGGCGGCGCGGACCTCAAACCCCTCGACGATGGCCGACGCCTCCTGGAAGGAGATGTGGCGCCACGCGGCCCGCGGATCGCGGGTGTCCCGGGGCCGAAGGTGGAGATGGCCGGACGAACGGTCGCGGCTCATGACAAGTCCCACCTGAGATGCACGCTTCTGAAGCTCGCCAAACTTCGGATAGCTCGACTCTGACTGGGACGCGGACGGTTGCTTGTCAGGATGCACATACATGCGGGTCCAAACTCTGGACTCGGGGTTGCGTTCCCTGTCCACAGACGGCTTTTGTGGACAGTCCGACACCGGTGGCAGTTCAGCGAATACGGCTCAGCCGGGGATGGTGAGCCGCCGTCCTTCCGCCAGCAGGCGCCAGGCGGCGACATCGCCGAGCATGACGTCGGAAGCGCCGCGGGCGAGGGTCTGGAGCGCGGCGCCGTCCCGCGGCCCGGCCTCCCAGCGTTCGAGCAGCGCCTTGAGGCCTGAGGCGATGCGTCCGGCCCGTTCGGCCACGCCCTGGAAATCGAGAATGATGCGGATGCCGTAGCTGGCGGTCGCCACCGCGGGCAGGCCGCCTGTGAGCGCGGTGAGCGGGCCCTGCAGCGCATAGGCGCGCGCAGGCGCGGCCAGATGGAGCGCAAGCCAGGCGACCGCCGCCAGCAAGACGAGGACGAACAGCACCTCGCCGAAGCGTTCGATCCGGTGGGCCGCCAGATGCATGCGGTGGGCCGTCGCTTCGTTCCACGCCGCCTGGCCGGCGATTTCGGAGACGACGGCCTGCGCCGCGCGGGCGGGATCGGCCAGATCGACCGTCTCCGGCGGCGTGGCGCGCACGGCGGCGTCCGCATGCCAGCTGATCCAGCCGCCGCCCGGGTTGCCGACCCCACGCCCGATGCCGACGCCGCGCAACAGCAGGCCGACGCGGAGCAGCTCCGCCAGCTGGCGCGATTCCAGCCATCGCTGTTGCCAGCACCTTCGGGACGCGGAGGCCGTGTTGGCGAGAAGCAGCAGGATGGTCGCCACCTCGGCCGTCACGAAGAGCCATTTGTAGTGGCCGCCGAACACCGACAGGGACGCCAGCACGACGGCGAGCGCCGCCAGGGCGAAGTTGACGATCACGGCCGAGCGGAAGGCCTGGGCGGCCTGGACCGCGGCGCCGTCCCACCACAGGAAGGCGTCGGCCAGAGGAGTCGGTGCGGATGGGGCCGCAGACTTCCCGGCCCCGGAGGTGCGTTTGGTCCCGACGCCGACCAGCCGAAGCAGCAAGGGCCAGACGCCGTGGACCAGGGGCTTGCGAGGCCGATGCGTCAGCATCCGGCTGAGGGCCGCCTGATCGTCCCCGGAGGGCGCGCGCATCATGGCCTCGATCAGCGCCGGAAGGTCGGACAGGGGCCGCTCGGGCACATCGTCGAGACGCATGGAGCCGGCCCGCCGGCCCGCGGTGCGGATCGTGACCGAGGCGCCGTCGGCGGTGATCACCACGACCGGCATGGCCCGGCGCGCCGCCTCCTCGATCACCTCGCGGGTCCCGCCCCTGCCCCGGCCGGGCTCCCCGTCCCAGACGGCGATCAGCAGGTCGGCGTTGTCGAGCAGGGCCAGGCCGACGGCGTCATAGGCCCGGTCGCGCTGGTCCGGCGCGCCGTCGAGGGTCAGGACGGAGGCGGCGCGCGCGAGCAGCGCCTGAAACTCCTTCCGCGACGCCGGGCGGGCGAAATCCCGCTCATACTCCTCGACCGGGAACGGCAGGATGACGTCCAGAGGCAGGCCCGCGTCGAGGGCTGTGTGCGCCGCCATACGGTCCGCGCCTTCCGCCAGGGCCGAGGCAAGCCGAACCCGGTCGCCCTCCCCTCCCGCAGCCGCGAGCGCCCCCGGAATGGCCGCGACCACCTCGGTCAGGCGCGCGGAGACGGCCTTCGCGTCCGCGATGCGTTCCGGGCGGTGCCCGACGATCGCGGCGGTCAGACCCGGCTTCGGGATCGGAGCCTCGCCCCCCTGGCTGGACCTCATTGCGCGGCGTCGCCCGCCTGTTCGGCGTCCAGTCGGCCCCGGGCGGCCGCGACCATCGCCTTGAACCGCGGATGGACCAACAGCCGGGTCATGTCGGGATCGACCTCGGCGTGCTCCACCTGGGTGCGGCTGGCCTGCTCGAAATAGGGCGCGATCAGATCAAGCGCCGCCTCGTCTTCCTGCAGGAAACTGGTGAGGCAGCAGGAGAGATTGTAGCGCTGCAGGATGTTGTCCGGATCGATCAGCATGGCCCGGTCGATCCATTCCTTGGTCCGCTGGGTCTCGCCCATCGCCGCCAGGGCCCCGGCTCCCATGCCCAGCGCCTTGGCGTTGGTGGGGTCCTGCGCGAGCGCGCGCTCCACGCGGGCGAAAGTCATGCGGCTGACACGCTGCAGGTCGTCCGGCCGGGCGAGCGCGCCGTAGCAGGTCATCAGCATACCGGCGGAATGGTAGTCCGCGTCGACCAGCTCCGCAGCCTTCTCGAAATAGGGAACGCAGTCGGTGAACCGCCCCTGACGGAACATCAGGAAGGCAGCCTCCTTGTTCACCTCCCAGGACTCCGGATCGAGCCGCAGCGCCGCCTCGATCTGCCGGTTGGCCTCATCGATCAGGCCGTCGCCCTGCAGATAGCGCGCCCGCACACAGTGGGCCTCGGCCAGGTTGGGATCGATGGCCAGCGCCTTCTCGGCGGCCTCGCGCCCATCCTCCGGTCGCCCGTGCCAGAAATGCAGCTCGGTCTGCGCGAGCGCAATCAAGGCCCAGGCCTGGGCGTAGTTCGGGTCGATGGTCAGCGCCTGCTGGCAGACGCGGATCACCACCTCGGCCCGGCGGAAGTCGTTGTTGCTTCCGTCAATCCAGCGGCGGCGCGCAAGCAGGTACAGGTTGTAGGCGTCGGGATTGCTGGTCCCGCGCTGCTCGATCGCCTTCTTCTCCTGCGGCAGGAGCTTCAGCTTAAGGGCGCCGACGATGGCCTTCGAGATCTCGTCCTGAATGGCGAAGATGTCTGTCAGGTCGCGGTCGTAGCGGTCGGCCCAGACCTGGTGGTCGCTGGCGCAGTCGGTCAGCTGGGCGTTGATGCGGACACGCGTGCCGGCCTTGCGGACGCTGCCCTCAAGCACGTGGGTGGCGCCGGGATCGCGGGCCAGTTCCGCCAGATTGACCGGCTTGCCCTTGAGCGCGAAGGCCGTGTTGCGGCCGATGATCGTCAGCGCCGAGACCTTGGACAGGTCGGTGATGATGTCCTCGCTGATGCCGTCGCTGAAATACTCCTGCTCGGCGTCGCCGCTCATGTTCACGAACGGCAGCACGCACACCACGACACGGCGCGAGGGCTCCTGCGACGGTGCGGCGTCGCCCGCGGGAGCGACCACGCCGACCAGCGAAGCGATGCTGCTCTCGACCTTGGCCCAGCCCGGCCAGCTGGTGTCGCCGGACCAGCCGAACAGGTCGGCGCACTGGATCTGGTTGAACGGCATCGGCGGCAGGGCGCCGTCGAGACTGACCTGAACCAGCGTGCCCAGCTCGCGCGCGGCGTCGGCCTCGGCGCGGACCCACTGCGATTTCACCGCCTCGTTGGACCAGAAGACCAGCACGGCCTTGGCCGTCTTGATCCGCTCCTCGATCACGTCGCTGTAGGCGCGGTGGGCGGGCAGTTCGTCGTCGCGCCAGACGCTGTAGCCGGCGGCCCGCAACGCCTCCGCCGCCTGTTTGGCCAGCGGCTCGTTGGGCCGGGCGTAGGAGATGAAGATGTCCGACATCACGCGGGCTCCGTCCGGTCGGCGTCCGCATCGCCGGCGATGCCCAACCGCGCCCGGGCGTCGGCGACCATCGCCTTGAAGCGAGGCAGATCCAGCAGACGGTTCATATCCGGATCGACCTCGGCGTGCTCGACCTGGCCGCGGTTGGCCTGTTCGAAGAAGGGGACGAGCAGGTCCAGGGCGCCCTCGTCGTCGCCCAGGTGGACAGTGACGCAGCAGGCCAGATTGTAGCGCTGGAGAATGTTGTCGGGGTCGATCAGCATGGCGCGCTCGATCCAATCCCTGGTGCGATCGTCCTCTCCCATCACGGCCAAAGCCCGGGCGCCCATACCGAGGGCCTTCGAGTTGGCGGGGTCCTGGGCCAGGGCGCGCTCGACCCGCGCGAGAGTCGTCCGGGCGCAGCGGTCGAGCGCCTCACGGTCCACCGGAGCGCTGTAGCAGGTCAGCAGCATGCCTGTGGCGTGATAGTCCGTGTCGACCAGCTCGCCCGCCTTCTCGAAATACGGGATGGCGTCAGCGATCCGGCCCTGACGGAAGTTCAGGAAGGCGGCTTCCTTGTTCACCTCCGGCGATTCCGGACCGAGCCTGAGCGCCGTTTCCATCTGGCGGTTGGCTTCGTCGATCCGGCCCTCGCTGTGCTGGTAGCGCGCCCGGACGCAGTGCGCCTCGGCCAGTCCGGGATCGATGTCGAGGGCGCGTTCGGCCGCGTCCAGTCCATTCACCGGGCGGTCGAACCAGAAGTGCAGCTCGGTCTGGGCCAGCGCCAGGAGGGCCCATGCCTGCGCATAGTCCGGATCGATGGCCAGCGCCTGACGGCAGACGCGGACGACGACCTCGGCCCGGCGATGGTCGTTGTTATTGCCGTCGAGCCAATGGCGGCGCGCCAGCAGATAGAGGTTGTAGGCGTCGGGATTGGTCGTGCTGCGATGCTCGATCGCCTTCTTCTCTTCCGGCAGCAGCTTCAGCTTCAGGGCGCCGACGATGGCCTTCGAGATCTCGTCCTGGATGGCGAAGATGTCGGTCAGGTCGCGGTCGTAGCGGTCGGCCCAGACGTGGTCGCCGGCCTGACCGTCGATCAGCTGGGCGTTGATGCGGACCCGGCCGCCGGCCTTGCGCACGCTGCCTTCCAGCACGTGGGTCACTCCCAGCTGGCGGGCCACTTCCTTCACATCGACCGCCGCGCCCTTGAAGCTGAAGGCGGTGTTGCGGGCCACGACCGAAAGGGCCGAGACCTTGGACAGGTCGGTGATGATGTCCTCGCTGATGCCGTCGCTGAAATATTCCTGCTCGGCGTCGCCGCTCATGTTCAGGAACGGCAGGACGCAGACGGCCACGCGCCGTGTCGGGGCGCGCGCCGGCTCGGGGCCAGCGCCCGCTCCCCGTCCGACCAGCGAGGCGATGCTGCTCTCGACCTTCTTCCAGCCGGGCGCCTCGACGTCGCCCATCCAGCCGACCAGATCGGCGCACTGGATCTGGTTGAAGGGCAGCGGCGGGACGACGCCGTCGACGCTGACCTGGACGAGCGTGCCGGCCTCGCGCGCGGCGTCGGCCTCGGCCCGGACCCACTGCGATCGGGCCGCGTCCGCGGACCAGACCACGAGCACGGCCTTGGCGGCCCTCAGCCGCTCCTCGATGACTTCGCTGTAGGTGCGGTGGGCCGGCAACTCGTCGTCGCGCCATACGCCATAGCCCGCCGCGCGCAGAACCTCAGCCATTCGCTGGGCCTGACGCTCGGTAGGCCGGGCGTAGGAGACGAAGATGTCGGCCATGCGCGCACCAATTTGCCGAACCCTGTTCTACCGGCGAAGCCCGGTCTAGCAAGGGAAAGTTGCGGCACAGCCAGCCGATAGTTGCGCAAAGAAAAAGGGGCCGGCGACCAAAGTCGCCAGCCCCCTCATGTCTATCGACTCCCGTAAGGGAGAAGATGTCGGCTTACTGGCCGGCCATCATCGAGGCGACTTCCGAAGCGAAGTCCGGGCCTTCGACCTTCTCGACGCCTTCACCCAGGGCCAGACGGACGAAGCCGGCCAGGTGCAGACCGGGCGCGCCCAGTTCCTTGCCGGTGTCGGCGACGAGCTGCTCGATGGTCACGTCGGGGTTCATGACGAACGGCTGCTTCGAGAGCACCACGTCCTTCTGGAACTTATTGATCTGACCTTCGACGATCTTGGCGATCATCGCTTCCGGACGGCCTTCTTCCTTGGCCTTCTCGGTCAGGACCTGACGTTCCTTCTCGACCGCGGCCGGGTCCAGATCGTCGGTGTTCAGCGACAGCGGGGCGGTCGCGGCGACGTGCATGGCGATCTTGCGGCCCAGTTCACGCAGGGCGGCCTTGTCGCCGCCGCCGTGCAGGGCGACCAGCACGCCGATGCGGCCCACGCCCGGCGAGACCGAGTTGTGGACGTAGGAGGCGACGACGCCTTCGTCGACCGACAGGCGGGCGGCGCGGCGCAGCTGCATGTTCTCGCCGATGGTGGCGATCATGCTGGTCACTTCGTCCTGGACCGTCTTGCCGGCTTCCAGCTCAGCGCCGTGCAGACCTTCGAGCGTGGCGTGCTCGAGGCCCAGCTGGGCGAAGCGCTTGGCGGCGTTCTGGAACAGGTCGTTGCGGGCGACGAAGTCGGTTTCGGCGTTGAACTCGATCGCGGCGCCGACTTCACCGGCTCCGACTTCCTTCGAGGCGACGGCCACGAGGCCTTCGGCGGCGACGCGGTCGGCCTTCTTGGCGGCCTTGGACAGGCCCTTGGCGCGCAGCCAGTCGATCGCGGCGTTGATGTCGCCGTCGGTCTCCTGCAGGGCCTTCTTGCAGTCCATCATGCCGACGCCGGACTTGGCGCGCAGTTCCATCACGAGGGCGGCGGTGATCTCGGCCATGGGTAGTCTCCTTGGGTATTCGTATGCGGGAACGGCCGGACCTGTTGAGGTCCGGCCGCATGTCAGTTTCGCCGTCGACGAAGGTGGGGTCGCTTAGACCGCGCCCTTCTCGGTTTCGACGGCGTCGAGGGCTTCCGAAGTCGCTTCCTGGGCGGCTTCATCGGCGACGGCCGGCTCAGCGGCGGCGATCATTTCCTCAGCGACGGCTTCCGTACCGGCCGGAGCGGCTTCGACTTCGGCCTTCGGGGCCTTGGCTTCACGCAGCATCGGCTCGTCCGGGTTGATCGCAGCGCCCAGGTCGACGCCCGAGGACGCCTGGCCGGCGGCCAGGCCGTCGAGGACGGCGTCGGCGATCAGGTCGCAGTAGGTCTGGATGGCGCGGGCGGCGTCGTCGTTGCCCGGGACCGGATAGGTGATGCCGTCCGGATCCGAGTTGGTGTCCAGGATCGCGATGATCGGGATGTTCAGCTTGCGGGCTTCCTGGATCGCGATCGCTTCCTTGTTAGTGTCGATCACGAACATGATGTCGGGGATGCCGCCCATGTCCTTGATGCCGCCCAGCGACAGCTCCAGCTTGTCCTTCTCGCGCTGCAGGTTCAGCAGTTCCTTCTTGACGCGGCCTTCGCCGCCGCCTTCCAGAACGCCTTCCAGCTCGCGCAGGCGGGCGATCGAGCCCGACACGGTGCGCCAGTTGGTCAGGGTGCCGCCGAGCCAGCGGTTGTTCATGTAGTACTGGGCGCAGCGCTTGGCGGCTTCCGCGACCGGATCAGCGGCCTGGCGCTTGGTGCCGACGAACAGCACGCGACCGCCCTTGGCGGCGACTTCGCGCACGGCGACGAGCGCCTGATGCATCAGCGGCATCGTCTGCGACAGGTCGATGATGTGAATGTTGGAGCGCGAGCCGAAGATGTACTTGTCCATCTTCGGGTTCCAGCGGTGCGTCTGGTGGCCGAAGTGGGCGCCGGCTTCGAGCAGCGAACGCATGGAGAATTCAGGCAGAGCCATGATCGGTAGTGTCCTTTTTCCGATAGACGTTGCGCGGGCGCTTTAAAGGTCCGCATGGACCCTCGGAATGGAGCGGACAGGGATTTCTCCCCCGTCTGCGCCACGCCCACGTGCGAAGTGCGGGCGGCTTCTAGGCGGGATGACCGGAAAAGGCAAGCGTGGCGCAGATCAGAGCAGCGCCAGCCCGGCGATCGCGCCGGCGGCGAGGATCGCCGGCGCCGCGAAACGGCTGCGGCTGGTCCAGGCCGCGACCAGCGCGAGCCCGCCGATGACAGCCAGAACGACGGTCTGCCGCAGAGGTCCGACGAGGCCGGCGGCCAGTCCGACCACCGTGGCGGCGATGACCCCGACGACCGCGGCGGCCACCCCGTCCAGCGCGGCCCTCACCGAGGGCGCGGCCACGACGCTCTCCAGCCGGTCGTAGAGGATCATCGAGAAGGCGAAGGCCGGCAGGAAGATGCCGGCGGTGATCGCGACCGCCCCGGCGGAGCCCGCCGCCGCATAGCCGGCGAAGGTCGCGAAGACCACCAGCGGCGCCGGCAGGACGTTGACCAGAACCACGCCGTCGAGGAAGGCGCCGTCGCTGATCCAGCCGCGCCCGACCACGTCCTGCCGCACGAAGGGAATGGCGGTGTAGGCCCCGCCGAAGGTGAGCAGCCCGGCCTTCAGACCCGTGCCGAACAGGGCCAGCACAGACACGGTGGTCACGGCGACGGCCGCCATGGGTATTCGGAACAGGTCGTCGGGCCGCAGGCTCCACCCCGCCGCCGCGAGCGCCGCGACGCCGATCACGGCGAGGGCCGCACCCCGGTCTCCCCGCAACGCCAGCAGGTGGACGGCGGCCCCGGCGGGCAGGACGATCCAGAAGGGCGTCCCGAGCAACACGGCGACGCCGGACAGGCCGCCGATCAACCACAGGGTCCGGCTGACCAGAATGTGCCGCCCGATCCGGTCGACCGCCCGGACGATCAGGCCGATCACCGCCGCCTGCGCGCCCAGCAGGGCCACGGCCAGCGGCCCCCTGTCGATGTCGAAGCGGAAATAGGCCCAGGCCGCCGCCAGCATCAGCAGGAAGCCCGGCAGCATGAAACCGAGCCCGGCGAGGAAGCCGCCCCACCGTCCCCGCGCCCGCATGCCCAGATGGACGCAGAGCTCGTGGGCCTCGGGCCCCGGCAGGACCTGCATCACGGCCAGCAGGCGGTTGAAGCGGGCGCCGGAGATCCATCCTTCCCGGTCGACCAGCTCGTGCCGGATCATGCCGATCTGCGCCACGGGCCCGCCGAACGCCAATGCGCCGAAGCGCAGGAAGCGCAGGAACAGCGCCGTCAGGCTGATCGGAGGCGGTCGGGGGTCGTCCTCGGACATGGCCGCAGGATGCCCGTCGGGGCCAGCCGCGTCACCCTCGCGGCGCCAAGCCTCGCCATACTGATGGAACGCCGCTATTCTAAATTCCGGAGGATGCCCGGATGACCATTCTACGCCTGTCCCTCGTCGCGGGGGCCTTGCTGGCCGCGGCTGTAGCCGGAGTCGCCACCTCGCAGCAGCAACCGCCCTCGCCCGTCGCGGCGACGCAGACCGACCTGCCCCGCTCCCGCACCGACGCCGCCGCGCTGGCGCAGGCGCGTCAGGATCCGCTGGGGGAGCGCTTGCGCGGAGTGCTGAGCCAGCAGCCGGAGACGGCCGCTGTTCTGGGCCAGGTCCAGACCTCGACCGTGCCGGTCCTGGCGCCCGCTGATCCAGCCCTGCTGCGCACGGCGCGCTTCTATGGGGGCGCCGGCCACTACATGCTGGTGGTCGAGCGCGCCGGCCAGTCGATCGAGGTCTACGGCTCGACCAAGGCCTTCCAGTCGCCGGTGTCCAGGCCGGCCGTCGCACCGGCCCCGGCTCCGGCGGCGCGCCTGAATGCGCGGGGGCCGGGCGGTGCGGCCGTGGCCATGCGGCGCGCGCAGGCGACCGGTCTGGCCGATGTCCGCACCGAGCAGACGGAATACGGCGTCGACGTCACCTTCAGCCGGTTCGGGGCCGTCTATAACGTCAGCTTCATCTGCGAGGCCCAGGCCGCGCCGGGCTGCACCGAGGCGGACGCGGTGACCTTCGCCGCCGGCCTGACCCTGATCGGGGGCGGCGCGTGAGGCGGCCCGCTGTCCTCGCCGCCCTTCTGTTGCTGACCGCCTGCTCGCCGGGCGGCTGCAACCCGACCGGGGGACCGGCCAAGAAGGCGGACGCGCCGACGCCCGGCGACCCGGCGCCCGATCCGACGCCGCCCGCGCCCGCGGTCGTGACATGGCCGCATGAGGCCGGCGGCGACCTGGCGACCGGCTCGGGCTCCGGCGCGACCGATCCCACGCTGTGGGCGGTGGGGATGCGCTTCCCGATGGAGGCGGCCCCCGCCTACGCCAACTCGCAGGTCTACGGCTACGGCGGCTTCGCGGCGCCCGGTCCCGGCAGCCAGTGCGACGCCCGCAACTATTCCTATCCGTGGCGCGACAATTTCTGCGAGACCCGCTCCTGGACCAACGGCATGTGCCCGGCCGGCAAGGGCCATCAGGGGCAGGACATCCGCCCGGCCACCTGCGAGAAGAAGGTCCACTGGGTCGTCGCCGCCGAAGACGGGACGATCACCTCGATCGGCAGCTACACCGTCACCCTGCTGGGCCAGTCCGGGCGCATCTACCGCTACCTGCACATGGACATGGCCGGGGTGAACGCGATGTTCCCCACACAGGCCTCGCGCAACGTCACGCGCGGCCAGCACATCGGCAAGGTGTCGGCGGACTTCGGAGGCTCGGCCACCACCACCCACCTGCATTTCGAGATCAAGGCGCCGGTGGCGACCGGGTCCGGCGCGACGGTGATGTTCGTGCCGACCTATTCCAGCCTCGTCGACAGCTATGGGCGACTGCTGAACGGGGCGGGCTAGGTCCCGCGCGGCTTGGCGCGGTTGGTCGCCTCGGCGACCGAGGGATCCTCCGGCCACGGGTGACGCGGATAGCGGCCGCGCATGTCCGCGCGCACATCCTTCCATGACCCGGCCCAGAAGCCCGGCAGGTCCCTGGTCATCTGGATCGGCCGACGCGCCGGCGACAGCAGGGCGAGCGTCAATGGCGTGCCCCGTCCCACGGTCGGATGGACCTTCACCCCGAACAGCTCCTGCACCCGGATGTCGACGCGCGGCCCGCCCTCGGCGGCGTAGTCGATGGCGGCGGAGCCCAGCGGGGTCTCCAGCCGCGCGGGGGCGAGGTCGTCCAGCGCGCGCTGGCGGTCCCACGGGATCAGGGAGCGCAGGCCGTTCTCCAGCGCGCCGTCGGTGATCGCACCGAGCGACTGGACGTCGCCCAGCAGCGGCCACAGCCAGGTCTCGCGCTGCTCGGCTAGCGCCTCATCGGACACCGCAGGCCAGCCGTCGTCGAAGGTGCGCAGGAACGCCAGCCGGGCGCGCAGAGCCGAGGCGCGCTCGCCCCAGCGCAGGCCGTCCAGCCCGTCCCGTTCGGCTTCGCCCTTGAGCGCCGCGGTGATGGCGGCGCGGTCGGGCGCGCCGGCGATCTTCTCGTCGACCACGATCGCGCCGATCCGACGGATGCGCTTCAGCACCATGCGGCCCGACGGCTCGCGGTTGAGGCGGTCCTCGGTCACGATCCGGTGGTCGAGCGCCGACACCTCGACCGGCGCCGCCAGCCGGATGCGGTCGCGGGCTTCGCCGCCGCCCAGCTCGGCCACCGCCAACCACGGCTCGCGGGCCAGCGCATCCGTCGGGTCTAGGAAGGCGCCGCGCCCGGAGGCCAGCAGCACCTCGCCCGGCTTGCCCCGCGCCTTGGCCACCCGCTCGGGGAAGGCCTCGGCCAGCAGGGCGCCGATGTCGGGCGATCCGCCCTTCCCGCCCCCGGCGGCGCGCGCCCATCGATCGGCGAGCTTGAGCGCATCGCGCGCTCGCGGCGACCGGTCCCGATCCAGACCCCGCAGGCGGTCGCGCAGATCGGTCTCATTACCGCCCAGTCCGGGCTCGCTGAGGACGGCGGCGATGCGCGCGCCGAGCATGGCGTCGCCCTCGTCGCTGGCCACGGCGGCCATGTGCGCCAGCCGCGGCGACAGGGGGATACGGGTCAGACGCCGACCGTGCTCGGTCAGGCCGCCGTCGGGATCAAGCGCGTCCAGCCGCTGCAACACCTTGCGCGCCTCGGCGAAGGCGCCGGCCGGCGGTTGATCGAGCAGCGCCAGCGCCTCGGTCGACCGCGCACCCCAGCGGGCGAGGTCCAGGGCGAAGGCGGTCAGGTCGGCCTCGAGGATTTCCGGACGCTGATGGGCGACCAGTCCGCGCGTCTGTTCCTCGTCCCACAGGCGATAGCAGACGCCCGGCTCGACCCGGCCCGCGCGGCCGCGCCGCTGCTCCGCCGACGAACGGCTGACCTTCACCGTCGCCAGCCGGGTCAGGCCGCTGGACGGCTCGAACCGGGGCACGCGTGACAGGCCGCCGTCGATGACGACACGCACGCCCTCGATGGTCAGGCTGGTCTCGGCCACCGAGGTCGCCAGCACCACCTTGCGCCGCCCCGGCGCCGCCGGCTCGATGGCCCGGTCCTGCTCGCCCTTGTCCAGCGCCCCGTACAGCGGGACCACGTCGACGCCGGCGGGCAGGCGGTCGTTCAGCCGCTGCGCCGTGCGGTGGATCTCGCCCTGCCCGGGCAGGAAGACGAGGACGGAGCCGGTCTCCTCCGCCAGCGCTTGGCGCACGGCGCGGGCGACGGCGTCCTCGAACCGCTCGGCGGCGTTGCGCCCCAGGTAGCGGGTCTCGACCGGATACATCCGGCCCTCGGCCTCGATGACCGGCGCGCCGTCGAGCAGACGGGACACCCCGGCGATGTCGAGGGTGGCGGACATGACCAGCAGGCGCAGGTCGTCGCGCAGCAGCCCCTGCGCCTCGCGCGCCAGCGCCAGGCCGAGGTCGGCGTCGAGGCTGCGCTCGTGGAATTCGTCGAACAGCACCGCGCCTACGCCCTCGAGGCCGGGATCGTCCAGAATCATGCGGGTGAAGACGCCCTCGGTGATCACCTCGATGCGCGTCTTCGGGCCGATGCGGCTTTGCAGCCGGGTGCGGTAGCCGACGGTGTCGCCGGCCTGTTCGCCCAAGGTCTTCGCCATGCGGTCGGCGGCGGCGCGGGCCGCCAGCCGGCGCGGCTCCAGCACCAGAATCCTGCCTTCGCCAAGCCACGGCTGGTCCAGCAGCGCCAACGGCACAACCGTGGTCTTGCCCGCGCCCGGCGGCGCGGCGAGCACGGCGACGTTGGCCCCGGCGAGGGCGGCCTTCAGCGGCTCAAGGACGGCGTGGATGGGCAACATCGCCTGCGGTCTAGCGGCAACGGCGCGGTTCACGAAAGCTTCGTGATGGCTTCACCCCTAGGAAACCACGTTGCCACTGGCCCCGCGCCCCGCTAGCGTCCGCGCCGACGCAGCGAGAGGGCTGCTATGTCGGAGGGGAAATATATGTGGCGCGTTAAGTCGCTAGACGCGATTCTGGCCACGGCCGAGAAGAAATCGCTTCACCGATCGCTCGGCGCGATCCAGCTGACCCTGCTCGGGGTCGGCGCAATTATCGGCACCGGAATCTTCGTTCTGACCGCTGCGGCCTCGCAGAAGGCCGGCCCGGGCATGATGATCAGCTTCGTGATCGCAGGCGTCGTCTGCGCCGTCGCGGCGCTCTGCTACTCGGAACTGGCCTCGATGGCCCCGGTGTCCGGGTCCGCCTACACCTATACCTACGCCGTGATGGGCGAACTGCTGGCCTGGATGGTCGGCTGGGCGCTGATCCTCGAATACGCCGTCGCCGCCTCCGCCGTGTCGGTCGGCTGGTCCGGCTACTTCATGGGTCTGGTGCGAGACGTAACAGGCTTCCAGTTGCCAGAGTTGCTGAGAGCCGGACCGGTCTGGACCATGGACGGCTGGATGCCGATGGCGGACTTCAGCCACGGCATCGTCAACGTCCCGGCCATCGTCGTGGCCCTGGCCGTGACCCTGCTGCTGATGATCGGCACGACCGAGAGCGCCCGCGTCAACGCCGTCCTGGTGCTGATCAAGGTCGCCGCCCTGACCGCCTTCGTCGTGCTGACCCTGCCGGTCATCAAGTCCGGCAACTTCTCGCCCTTCGCGCCCAACGGCTGGTTCGGGCCTGAAGGTTCGAGCGGCATGGGCATCGTCGGCGCCGCGGCGTCGATCTTCTTCGCCTACGTCGGCTTCGACGCGGTCTCGACCGCCGCCGAGGAAACCAAGAACCCGCAGCGCAACGTGCCGATCGGCCTGATCGGTTCGCTGGCCATCTGTACGGTCTTCTACCTGCTGGTCGCGGCCGGCGCTGTCGGCGCCATCGGCGCCCAGCCCGTCGTCGGCGCCGCCGGCGAAGCCGTTCAGCCGGGCTCGCCCGCCTTCGCCGCCGCCTGCGCCCTGGCGCAGAACGCGGACCAGCTGGTCTGCTCGAACGAAGCCCTGGCTCACGTCCTGCGTGAGATCAACTGGCCGCTCGTGGGCAACGCCCTCGGCACCGCGGCCATGCTGGCCCTGCCGTCGGTCATCCTGATGATGATCTACGGCCAGACCCGCATCTTCTTCGTCATGGCCCGCGACGGCCTGCTGCCGGAAGCCTTCGCGAAGGTTCACCCGAAGTGGAAGACGCCGCACATCGTCACCCTGTTCACCGGTATCGCGGTCGCCATCGCCGGCGCCCTGTTCCCGGTCGGCCAGCTGGCGGACATCTCCAACTCGGGGACCCTGTTCGCCTTCTTCATGGTGTCGCTGGCGGTGCTGATCCTGCGCGTGAAGGAGCCGAACCGGCACCGTCCGTTCCGGATGCCGCTGGTGTGGATCATCGCGCCGATCTCGGCCGCCGGCTGCGCCTTCCTGTTCTGGAACCTGCCGCACGACGCCAAGATGGTGCTGCCGATCTGGGGCGGCATCGGCCTGGTGATCTATCTGCTGTACGGCATCCGCAAGAGCCACGTCGGTCGTGGCCTGATCGAGGTGCCGGAACTGGACGCCGACGCGCCTCCGGGACCGGTTCCGCCGATGCCGGGCGCGCCGTCTCCGACGGACCGCAAGGACCACTAGGGTCCACAGTCATCGACAAGGCAGAGGCCCGGGAGCGATCCCGGGCCTTTCTCTTTTCCGCCGCCTCCCCTAGAGGCTTGGGCAGAACCTGGGCGGATGTGGCGGAACTGGTAGACGCACTGGATTTAGGTTCCAGCGCCGCAAGGCGTGGAGGTTCGAGCCCTCTCATCCGCACCATACTTTCTGGCCTATCGCTCGCGACGCGGTCGCTCGCTGCTTGAGGCCGAAGGGCCCGCTCTGACAGGCGGGCTTTTTTGATGTCGCATATGTTCTTGCTTTGTTCTGCTTCGGTGGTAACGTTGCTCTATGGCCGAGGCAGCGAAAGGACGAGGCGCGCGATCGAATGCGACCGGGCGCTACGAACCGGAGACCGTCGAGGCCTTCGATGACGGATGGACCGCCGACGACGTCGAGGCCGCGCCGCTGCGCACGACCCTGACGCCCGAGCGAGCCCGCACGATCATCACGAAGAACACCAGTCCGGACATCGGTTTCGACCGGTCCATCAACCCCTACAAGGGCTGCGAACATGGCTGCATCTACTGCTACGCCCGTCCGTCCCATGCCTGGATGGGCCTATCCCCGGGCCTGGATTTCGAGAGCCGGCTGTTCTTCAAGCCCGAGGCCGCGGGTCTGCTGGAACAGGAGCTCTGCAAGCCCCGATACGTCTGCAAGCGCATCCACATAGGCGGCAACACCGACCCCTATCAGCCGGTCGAAAGAGACCTGAAGTCGACCCGTTCGATCCTCGAGGTGCTGCAGCGGTTCAAACACCCGTTCAGCATCATCACCAAGTCGGTGCTGATCACCCGCGACGCCGACATCCTCGGCCCGATGGGGCGCGAGGGGCTGGCCTCCGCCTGCGTCTCGATCACGACGCTGGACCGCGGCCTGGCGCGGGCGATGGAGCCGCGCGCCTCGACGCCGGCGAAGCGGCTGGAAGCGATCTCCCGGCTGGCTGACGCCGGCGTGCCGGTGACCGTCGGCTTCGCCCCGGTCATTCCCGGCCTCAACGACCACGAACTGGAATCCGTGCTGGAGGCGGCGGCCAAGGCCGGCGCCGTCGGCGCCATGTACGTGACCCTGCGCCTGCCGCTGGAGATCAAGGACCTGTTCCGCGAATGGCTGGCCGACGCCCGCCCCGACCGCGCGGCGCGGGTCATGTCGCTGGTGCGCCAGACCCGTGGCGGTCGCGACTACGATCCCGACTGGTCCCAGCGCATGAAGGGCTCCGGCCCGGTGGCTGAACTGATCGCCGCGCGTTTCCGGGCCGCCGTCAAACGCTACGGCCTCGACGCCCCGCGCACCCCGCTGGACGAGACGCAATTCCGGGTGCCGGGGAGCGCGCGCAAGCAGATGGATTTGTTCGACGCGGCGTGACAGTGCCAGCCCCCTTCGGCTCCTTCAGGGCCTGAGATTGTTCGTTCACGGACTAGGGTGTCGACCCCATGTCGCACCGCCGCACGCCCGGATACCAAGATGGGCGGGGACCGCGCCGCCGCGGACGCCCCGGTAGATCTCGTGGAGCATGAGGGCCTTGATCCCGTCCCTGCCCATTCTGACCAGTCTGAGGGGATACCGGGCCGGCTGGCTCCGTCACGACATCACGTCCGGGCTGGCCATCGCCGCCGTCGGCCTGCCAAGCGCCATCGCCTATCCGGCGTTGGCCGGCCTGCCCCCCGAAATCGGCCTGTATGCGAGCATGGCGGCCGTCCTCGGTTATGCGTTGTTCGGCTCGTCGCGGCAGCTGATTGTCGGGCCCGACGCGGGCACCGTCATGATGCTGGCCGCGGTGTTCCTGTCCCTGGGGCTGACATCGACGGAAGACCGCATCGTCGTCTCCGCCGCGATCGCCATCCTCGTCGGCCTGCTGTGCTTCCTGGCCAGCCTCCTGCGGCTGGGCTTCATCGCCAACTTCCTGTCCCGGCCGATTCTGACCGGCTTCATGACGGGCATCTCGCTGTCGATCCTGGTGGGACAGATCGGTCGCCTGACCGGCGTCAGCATCGACAGCGACGGGCTTTTCCGACCGCTTCTGGAACTCGCCGCCAAGGCCGGCCAGATCCACTGGCCTTCCCTCGCCCTGGGCGGCGGCCTGTTCGTCATGCTGCGCGTGCTGGGGGCCAGGCTCCCGGCCATCCCGGGACCGCTGGTCGCCGTAGTGCTGGCCACCGCCCTGTCCGCCGCGTTGGATTTCCCGGGCGGGGGAATCGACGTCGTGGGCGAGATCCCGTCGCGACTGCCCTCGCTCATGGCGCCGATCCCGCACGGCGTTGACTTCCGCGAGCTGATTTTGGGGGCCGTCGCGGTGCTGATCGTGAGCTTCGGGGCCGGCATTGTGACGGCGCGCAGCTTCGGGGCGAAGAACAAATACCCCGTCGACGCCAACCGCGAGCTGGTCGGCTTCGGGGCGGCGAACGTCGCCTCCGGATTATTCGGCGGCTTCGCGGTGACGTCGTCGGATTCCCGCACCGCCATCAACGACGCCATGGGCGGCAAGACCCAGTTGGCGGCTCTCGTCTCGGCGGCGGCCCTGGCGCTGGTGATCCTGTTCCTGTCCGACGCCCTGTCCTTCCTGCCCACGCCGGCCTTGGGAGCCGTGCTCGCTTCCGCCGCCGTCAGCCTCATCGATCTGCAGACCCTGCGTGAACTGTGGCGGGTCAGCCGGATCGAGTTCGTCTTCGCCCTGATCAGCATCGCGGGCGTCATCACCCTCGGCGTGCTGACCGGCGTGGTCGTGGCCGTGGGCGCGACCCTCCTCTATCTCCTGATGAAGCTGCTCAAGCCCCGCGACTCCCTGCTGGGCCGCATCCCCGGGCGGGAGGGCTTCTACAAGCTGCACCGCTATCCCGACGCGCGGCCGATCCCCGGGCTGACGGTCTTCCTGCTTCAGGACAGCCTGCTGTTCATCAACGCCGACTACGTGAAGGGACGGTTCGAGGACGTCATCGATACCCTCGAACCGGGGACCGAGTGGTTGATCTACGACGCCGGCGCGACCGCCCAGATCGACAGCACCGCCGTGGTCACCCTCGACGACGTGCACACCCTCGCGGAACAACGGGGCCTCCGCTTCGGGATCGTGGCGCTCCATAGTGAGCCGCTTGAAACCCTGGTCCGCGCGGGCGTCGTCGACCGGATCGGCCGCGACATGGTCTTTGACGATCTCGAGGACGCCGTCGCCGCCTTCACCGCCTCCCGCGCGCCGCGCCCGGCCTGATCGGGCCCGCCCTCCGGATCAGTATTGCTCGGCGATCCAGCGACGGTGCTTCATCGTCGCATCATCGTCATAGGCGTGCTTCTCGGATCGCTCCGGGCGCTTCACCTTCTGGCGGGGCATTTTCTCGTACGGAATGCGGGACAGGATGTCGGCGATGCAGTTGAGCCGGGCCCGCTTCTTGTCGTCGGATCGCACGATATGCCACGGCGACGCCTCGGTGTCCGTCGCCTCCAGCATCTGATCGCGGGCGCGGGAATAGTCGTACCAGCGCTCGCGTGCAGGCAGGTCCATCGGCGAAAGTTTCCATTGCCGCAACGGGTCGTCGATCCGCGCGTCGAAGCGGCGCGCCTGCTCCTCGTTGCCGACCTCCAGCCAGTATTTGAGCAGAGTGACCCCCTCGCTGATCACATGACGCTCCACCTGGGGGGTCAGCTCAAGAAATTGCTGGTGATCCTCGGGGGTGCAGAAGCCCATCACGTGCTCCACCCCGGCGCGGTTGTACCAGCTGCGGTCGAAGATGATCACCTCGCCCGCCGCCGGGAACCATCGCAGATAGCGCTGCATGTAGAGCTGGCTCTTTTCGCGGTCGGACGGGGCCGGCAGCGCGACCACCTTGAACACGCGAGGACTGACGCGTTCCGTCAGCGCGCGGATGAGCCCGCCCTTGCCGGCGGCGTCCCTGCCCTCGAACACGATGATGATGCGCTGGCCGGTCTCCTTGACCCATTCCTGCAGGATGCAGAGCTCGGACTGCAGCGCCTCAAGTTCCTTGGCGTAGACCTTCCCCGACATCTTCTCGCGCCCGCCGTCGGCGGACGCGTCCTCGGCCTTCGCTTCTTTCGCCTTCTTGTCTTTTTTGGTCATGGCGTCGACGAGTCCTGTCCGGATGAGGCCCGCCAGGAATCCAGACCATCCGGCGGAACCCGCCATCAGCCGCGAGAAGCGCTCCAGCGGACCAGGCGCGCTCGTCCGCCGTAAACCTAGGCGTGCGGCTTCGGACCGCTACCGGTAATTTCCCTAGCTCACCCGCGGGCGACACCTGAGACGGCGGCGCTTGGCCCTAGCGCCGGAAGACGCCCACCAGCTCGACATGCGCCGACCACAGGAACTGGTCCACCGGGGTGACGCGCTCCAGCCTGAAGCCGGCGTCGATCAGCACGCGGGCGTCGCGGGCGAAGGTGACCGGGTTGCAGGAGACATAGACCACGGTCGTCGCCTTGGTCTGGGCGACCTGCTGGGTCTGCTCCAGCGCGCCGGCCCGCGGCGGGTCCAGCACGATGGCGTCGCAGCCGCGCAGGTCATAGGGGGCCAGCGGACGGCGGAACAGGTCGCGGGCGTGCGCCTCGATGGGCTTGAGCCCCTTGGCCGAGCCGATGCCGGCCTTGAGCGCGGCGATGCCCGGCGCCGAGGCGTCGGCGGCCAGCACCGGCGCGACCGTCGCGAGCGGGAAGGTGAAGGTCCCAGCGCCGCAGAACAGGTCGGCGATCTTCTTCGCCCCCTTCACCGCCGCCACGGCCCGCTCGACCATGGCCGCCTCCGCCGGCGGCGCGGCCTGCAGGAAGCCGCCGGCGGGCAGCGGCACGGTGGCCGGGCCGAACTGGACCAGCGGCTGGCGCGCCATGATCAGGGTCTCGCCGGCCATGCTCAGCCGGGCGATGTCGGCGGCGTTGGCGGCGTCGATGGCGCGCATCTGGGCGTCGCGCGACAGGCCGCCGGAGCGGCGCTCCACGCCGGTCACGTCGACGTCCAGCCCGGTCAGGGTCCAGGTCACGTGCAGGGTCGGGGCCGACTTGTGGTGTTCGAGGAAGGCGTCCGCCACCTTCATCAGGGCCGGAATGGCCGCGACCAGCCGCGGATCGGCCACCGGACAGGCCGAGATCTCCACCAGCCGCCAGCTCTTGCGCGCCTTGAATCCGAGGATGGCTCGGCCGTCGGGGGCGCGCCGGGCGTGAAGGGCGACGCGGCGACGCGTGCCGGGCGCCAGCGCCACCGTCGGCTCGATCTCCGCCTCGATCCCCTCGCGCGCCAACGCCAGCCGCACCTGCTCGCGCTTCCAGTCCAGATACGGTCCCGCCGCCCAGTGCTGCAGCGAACACCCGCCGCAGTCGCCATAGTGGGGCGAAACGGGCGCGACCCGCTCGGCGCTGGGCGTCACGATCTCGACGTCCTCCAGCCGGCCCTCGCGCACCACGCCGCGCACGGTCTCTCCGGGCAGGGTCAGGGGCGCGAACACGGGGCCCGCGGGCGTCTCGGCGATCCCGTCGCCCTGCCCGCCCACGCGCGCGATTGTCAGCGTATCCGTCATCGGCCGCTTCTAGCCGTCGCCGCGTCCCCGCGAAACCTGAACGAAGATGAACGGCCCGCTCAAACGCCATTCAGTTTCGGAGGCCTAAGAATGAGGCCACTGATCCAGATTGCGTCGCCGGTACTTTTTCAGCCCCCCTGTCAGCCGGCGATGCGACGGGAGCCGTCGGTGGAGAAATCCACCGGCGGCTTTTCCATTTCAGAAGGGCGCTATCGCGCGCCGCGCGGCGGCTCGCTGCTTGAGCGCGGTCCGGGTCAGGGTCGCTTCGCCCAGAGCAGAAACTCCACGTTGCCGTCGCCGCCCGTGATCGGGCTCTCGGTCGTCGCCTGGATGGCCCAGCCCTGCCCTTCCAGCCATGACGCGACGCGGTCCAGCGCCGCCTGACGGGCCTCAACGTCCTTGACCACGCCGCCGCGCCCGATGTCGGCGCGGCTGTCCATTTCGAACTGGGGCTTCACGAGGGTGACGAGGTCGGCTCCAGATTCCGCCAGCGCCAGCGCCGCGGGCAGCACCTTGGCGAGGCCGATGAAGCTGGCGTCGCAGACGATCAGGCCGGGGGCGTCGGGAATCAGGTCCGGCGTCAGGTGGCGGGCGTCGGTGTGCTCGAGATTGGTCACCCGCGGATCGGCGGCGATGCGCGGGTGCAGCTGGCCCGAGCCGACATCAACGGCGTGGACGCGCGACGCGCCGCGTTCGAGGCAGACCTCGGTGAAGCCGCCGGTGGAGGCGCCGATGTCGAGCACCGTCCTTCCCTCGACCGCGACGGGCCACAGGGTCAGGGCATGATCCAGCTTCAAGGCGGCGCGGCCGACGAAGCGGTGCGCCTCGGCAAAGGTCAGGACCGCATCGTCCGCGACCGGCTGGGAGGCGGCCCGGGCGGGCGCGCCGTCGACGGTGACGTTCCCGGCCTCGATCGCCGCCTTCGCCTTCGCCCGGCTTTCCGCCAGTCCGCGGGCGACCAGCAGCTGGTCGAGCCGACCCTTGCTCATCCCACCGCGTCCAGACGCGCCAAGGCGGCCTGCAGCTTGGCCTTGCCGGCCTCGGCCTCGGCCAGCTTCTCGCGCTGTTCGTCGACGACTTCCGGCGCGGCGCGGGCGACGAAGTTGGGATTGCCCAGCTTCTTGTTCACGTGGCCGATGTCGCTCTCAAAGACGGCGATTTCCTTGGTCAGGCGCGCGCGCTCGGCCGTCAGGTCGATGATCCCGGCCAGCGACAGGGCCGCCGTGGCCCCGCCGGAGACGAAGGTCACCGCGCCCGTGGGCGCCGCGTCCGCCGTCGCCAGCTCGGACACCCGGCCCAGCGTCAGGATCAGGTCGCGATGGCGCGCGATCCGCTCGGCGGTGACGGCGTCCGGCGCCACGAAGGCCAGCGGCGGCTTGGCCGACGGCGGCACGTTCATCTCGGCGCGCAGCTGGCGGATCTCGGTGACCAGATCGACCAGCCAGCCGATCTCGCCCTCGGCCGAGGCGTCGACGAACGACTCCGGCAGGTCCGGCCACGACGCGCCGATCAGGGTCGCCTCGGTGCGCGGCGCGCCTTCAGAGGCCAGCTTGTCCCACAGCTCCTCGGTGATGAAGGGCATCACCGGGTGCATCAGCTTCAGGGTCTGGTCGATGGTCCAGGCGGTCATCGCCCGGGTCTCGGCCTTCGCCGCCTCATCGGCGCCGTTGAACACCGGCTTGGCCAGCTCCAGGTACCAGTCGCAGAACACGTTCCAGACGAAGCGGTAGAGCGCCGAGGCGGCGTCGTCGAAACGGCCGCCCTCCAGCGCCGACGACACCTGCCGCTCGGCCTTGGTCAGCTCGCCGCGGATCCAGCGGTTTATGGTCTGCTCGACGCCGGCGGGGTCGAAGCCCTCGGCGCGCTTCGCCTCGTTCATCTGCGAGAAGCGCGCAGCGTTCCACAGCTTGGTGCCGAAGTTGCGATAACCTTCAATGCGTTGCTTCGACAACTTGATGTCGCGCGTGCCCGACAGGATGGCCATGGTGAAGCGCAGCGGGTCGGCGCCCAGCTCGTCGATGATGCCGAGGGGGTCGATGACGTTCCCCTTCGACTTGCTCATCTTCTGGCCCTTCTCGTCGCGGACCAGCCCATTGATGATGACCCGCTTGAACGGGACTTCATCCATAAAGTGAAGACCCATCATCATCATCCGGGCGACCCAGAAGAAAATGATGTCGGCGGCCGTCACCAGATCGGACGTCGGGTAGAAGCGCTTGAGGTCCTCGGTCTTTTCCGGCCAGCCCATGGTCGAGAACGGCCACAGGGCCGAGCTGAACCAGGTGTCGAGCACGTCCTCGTCCTGACGCAGCGTCTTGCCGCCGGCCGCGGCCTGCGCCGCCGCCTCGTCTTCCTCGACGTAGATGTTGCCGTCCTCGTCGTACCAGGCCGGGATGCGATGGCCCCACCACAGCTGGCGCGAGATGCACCACGGCTCGATGTTGCGCAGCCACTCGAAATAGATCTTCTCGTAGCTCTTCGGCTCGAAGACGGTGTCGCCCTGCTCCACCGCCTTGATGGCCGGCTGCGCCAGGGTGTGGGCGTCGACGTACCACTGGTCCGTCAGCCACGGCTCGATGACCACCCCCGAGCGGTCGCCATGCGGGATCACGTGGCGGGTCTTCTCGATCTCCTTGAGCCAGCCCTCTTCCTCGGCGCGGGCGACGATGGCCTTGCGCGCGGCGAAGCGCTCCATGCCCTCGTATTCGGCGGGCACGTCCGGCGTGTCGGCGGCGGTGATGCGGCCGAAGGCGTCCATGACGTTCAGGGCGGCCAGACCGGCGCGCTTGCCGACCTGGAAGTCGTTGAAATCATGCGCCGGGGTGATCTTCACCGCGCCCGAGCCCTTGGTGGGGTCGGCGTAGTCGTCGGCGACGATCGGGATGCGGCGCCCGGTGACCGGCAGGGTCACGAACTTGCCGACCAGACCGGCGTAGCGCGCGTCGTCCGGATGCACGGCGACGCCGGTGTCGCCCAGCATGGTTTCCGGGCGGGTCGTGGCGACGACGATGTAGTCGCGGGTTTCGAATTCCGTCGGCTGGTTGTCGCCGTCGTACGCGACCGGGTGCTCATAGGTGACGCCGTCGGCCAGCGGATAGGCGAAATGCCAGTAGAAGCCGTCCATCTCGCGCTGCTCGACCTCGAGGTCGGAGATGGCGGTCTGGAAATGCGGATCCCAGTTCACCAGCCGCTTGTCGCGGTAGATCAGGCCTTCCTTGAACAGCTGGACGAAGACCTTGCGCACGGCGATCTGCAGCGCGGGGTCGAGCGTGAAGCGCTCACGCGACCAGTCGCACGAGGCCCCGAGGCGGCGCAGCTGGTTCTGAATCGAGCCGGCGCTGGTCGCCTTCCACTCCCAGACCTTCTCGAGGAAGGCCTCGCGCCCCATCTCGCGCCGGCCGACGTTGCCGGCCGCGGCCAGCTGGCGCTCGACCACCATCTGGGTGGCGATGCCCGCGTGGTCCGTTCCGGGCAGCCACAGCGCGGCCTTGCCCTTCATCCGGTGATAGCGGGTCAGGATGTCCTGCAGGGTGTTGTTCAGCGCGTGGCCGATGTGCAGCGAGCCCGTCACGTTCGGCGGCGGGATGACGATCGAATAGGCCTCGGCCGAACCGTCGGTCTTCGGGGCGAACAGGCCGCTCTCTTCCCATTGGGCGTAGATGCGCGGTTCGGCGGCTTTCGGGTCGAAGGTCTTGTCGAGCATGGGGAGGTCTTCAGACAAAAGAGAAAGGGCGGCCCCGACTGGAGCCGCCCCGGAATGATCTAGCCTTGATCAGGTCGCAGGTGAAGCTAGCCGGCGGTGCGGGCGATGCGTTCGACTTCCTTGCGTACCTGAGCCTCGACGATGCCCGGCAGGTTGGCGTCGAGCCATTCCTTCAGCATCGGGCGCAGCAGGGCGCGGGCCAGCTCGTCAATGGTCGGACCGGAGACGAGCGGGGTTTCCATGGGCTCGGGCTTTCTGATGGTCGAGGCGAGGCCGGCGAAGGCCGAGGCGGCGCTGGCCGCGGCGCTGTCGCCGACAAGGGTGTCATAGGCGGAGGTCGGGGCGGACTCGGCCGCGACCGCTTCCGGCGCATCGAAGACCGGCTCGCTGCGGGGAGCCTCCATCGGGAAGGGATCGGCCGGCGAGACGTCGAGGTCGCCGATGGTTTCGGCGGGGGCCTCATAGGTGTCGGTCAGTTCGAGAACGTCTTCCTCGGGCGCGACATGTTCCTGCACCGAGGGGGTCTCGTCCATCATGGCCGGGGACACCGGCATCGGCTCAGGCTCGACCGGAACGGGAGCCGGAGCGGGCGCGGCCGTCTCCGCCGGCGCGTCGTCCTCGGAGATGATCCGGCGGATCGACGCCAGGATTTCCTCCATCGTCGGTTCCTGGGCGGTCTGGTCGGTCATGGCGAGATCCCGAAGCGCACGCGGCCGTGCACGGTCAAATCGATTGGCTGCGGGTTGAGGCAGGCCCCTCCCCGCAACGATGTCGTCGCATCTACGCCCGCTGGAATCAACGGGCGTTTTTCGCCTGACGGGCTAGTCGCCGGACGCGAACTCGCGTCGGGAGCGACCGGCCGATCAGTTCCGCGGCGCGGTCTGGATCACTTCGCCCTTCAGCTGGGCGTCGATCGGCGCGTCCGGCGCATCGGTCGCCGGCACGATCCCCGGCGCGCCAAGGCGGTCGAGCGCCTCGAGCGCACCGTCCCACGGCAGCGAGCCGCGGTTCCGCACGCGACGATAGTTATCCGCCGGGTTGTACGGCGTCATGGTCGGATCCAGATCCTGGCCTTCCAGCCGGCCCATGGCGGCCAGCAGATTGGCCTGGGCGACGTATTCGTTGCGCTTGGCGCTGGCGAGGGTGACCTCGGCGTTGCGCAGCTCCAGCTCCTGGTTCAGCACGTCGAGCGTGGTGCGCAGGCCGACCTGGGCTTCCTGACGCACGCCCTCGGCCGCGACGGTCTGGGCGCGGACCGCTTCCTGGCCGGCCTGGAGAGTCGAGCGCGCCGAGATCGACTGGGCGTAGGCCGAGCTCACCGTCTGCAGGGTGTTGCGGCGTTCGAACTCGACATTGATCTGCGCCGCATTGGCGCGCTCCAGCGCCTGGGCGACGCGCGAGGCGTTCAGGCCGCCGGTGAACAACGGGATCGAAAGCGTGGCGCCGGCCCGGAACTGGGTGTTGTCCGAGATGCTGACGAACTCGTCGAGCGCATCGACCGCGCCGCCGTAGGAGGCGTTGACGCCGAGCGACGGCATGTACTCGGCCTTGGCGGCGGCGACGTTGGCTTCCGCTGCATGCATGGCGAGGGTGGCGCCGCGGACGCCCGGGTTGTCGTTCATCGCCACGTCGATGGCGCTGTCGAAATCGGCCGGAATGCCCGGCAGGACCGGCATCGGGGCGAGCTCGCCCGGCGACTGGCCGACGACGGCGGCATAGGCGGCGCGCGACACCGACAGCTGGGCCTGGGCGTTGGCCAGATCGGCTTCCGACTGGGCCAGACGGGCTTCGGACTGGGCCACGTCGGTGCGGGTGATTTCACCGACCTCGAAGCGGGCCGTCGCCTCTTCCAGCTGACGCTGCAGGACGGACAGGTTGGCCTGGCGGATGCGCAGGACCTCGGAGTCGCGAATCACGTCCGCGTACGCCTGGATGACGGCCGCCAGAACCGACTGTTCGATATCGCGCAGATTTTCGCGCCCGGCGAGAATCTCGGCTTCGGCCGCCGTGATGGCGTGGCCGATCCGTCCGCCCGTCCAGAGGTTCTGGTTCAGGCCGATGGTGGCGCCCCCGCCGTTGCTGTCGGTGTCGGGCAGGATGTCGTTCCACGACTTCACGTATTCGGCGCTGACGGTGACATCCAGCCGGGGCCGCAGGCCGGCGCGCGCCTGGACGATCGACTCGTCCAGCGCCCGCTGGTTGGCGCGCTGCGACAGCAGCGACGGATTGGTGCGGTAGGCCAGGGCCAGCGCTTCCTGCAGCGTCTCGGCCCAGGCAGGACCGCTCACGCCCGTGAGGACAGCGACTACGGCGACCGAGGCGAGCGCGCGCGAACGTTTCAGCATGACTATTCCTGCCTGGCGCGTGGGATGCGCGCCCCTTCGTATCCCGGAGGCCTGATGCGGGACGGTTTACGCCCACGCCAGTTAAGTTTTTTTCACGCGTATTGCCCAGCCCCCTTGTGGGGCTGTCGCCACTAGAGGGCGAACGTGGGCTCCGGCGCCAGTTCCGCAAGCACCGGCGGCGCGGCGTTGAACAATTCCCGCCGCGATATGCCCTGCGGGCCACGCATGTAGAGGACCGCCTTGCCGACCGGGCCGGTCCGCTCGACGACCGCCAGACGACCGCCGACCTTGAGCGCCTTCAGCCACGCCTCGGGACGGCCGGGGAAGGCCGCTTCCGACACGATCACGTCCCAGTCCGCGCCCGTCGGGGCCGCCAGCGGGGCCACGACCATCGACACGCCCGCCTCAGCCAGCGCGGCGCCGGCGACGTCGAACACTTCGGCGCCGGCTTCCTGCGCCGTGACCTTCGCCCCCATGCCCGCCAGCACAGCGCCGGCGTAGGGGGCGGCGATCGCCAGAACGGTCTCGCCATCCTTCACGCCCAGCGCCATCAGCAGCTTGGACAGGTCGCGGGCCAACATCAGCCGGCGGCCGCCGGCGATTTCCGGCTCGATCTCGGCATAGGCCGAGAAGGCGCGATCGGCCGGCACGAAGCGTTCGCGCGGCACGGCGAGCATGGCCGCCTGGAGGGCGCGGTCCGTGACATCGTTCACCCGGACCTGGCTGTCGACCATGACCTTGCGCGCGGCGGCGTAATCCATCTGTGGGGAATCCTGCTGAAATCTGCCGCGCTTATAGGTCTGTGCGTTGCGGCGGACAATCCGATCTGATAGCGAACCCGCCTCGCGATGGATGGCTTGGTCACCAAGGCTCTACGGCCTGATGGCGGAGTGGTTACGCAGCGGACTGCAAATCCGTGTACGCCGGTTCGATTCCGGCTCAGGCCTCCATCGCGAGTTTTCCCCGACCGACAGCCGCAGCCGCCCTCGCCTCACCGGCGAGGGGGCTGCGGTCGCGCGTTCAGGACCGGTCCGTCAGACCGGCGCCGTGATCCAGCCGACGGTCCCCGCCGCGCCCACGGCCGCAGCGACAAGACAGACCACCAGCGCGATGCGCGCATTGCGATGAATGAAGACGAAAACGCCGCCGAACATGACCCCACCTCTCCCCGGACAGCGTCACAGCGACACAGCTTGGCCGGTTCATCAAGGTGTACAAAAGGTTAATCGCGAACTGGTGATCGCTTTACGCCTGACGCGCGAAATGATGCAGGGCGATGGCCCCGGCGGTGGCCACATTGAGGGAATCGAAGCCGCCGGACATGCGGATGCCGACGGGCCGGCAGCGGGCGATCAGTTCGGCGGGCAGGCCCGGCCCCTCGGCGCCGAGGACGATCGCCACCCGACCGCCGCGCGGCGAGTCGTCGAGATTCGTCTCCGCTGACGGCGTCATGGCCAGAACGGCGAACCCGGCGGCTTTCAGCGCCTCGACGGCGTCCCCGGCGTCCAGACCTGTCGCCATGGGCGTGCGCAGCACAGCCCCGACGGAGACGCGGATGGCCTTCCGGTAGAAGGGATCACAGCAGCGCGCGTCCAGCAGCACCGCCTCAGCCCCGAAGGCTGCGGCGGCGCGGAAGATCCCGCCCATGTTGTCGTGATTGCCGATGCCGCAGGCCAGCACCACCAGTGCCCGCTCCCCGAATCCCGCGATCAGCTCCGCCAGCGGCCGTGAGACCGGCTTCTCGCCCAGCGCCAGGATCCCCCGGTGCAGGTGGAAGCCGGCGACTGCGTCCAGCGCCCCCTGCCCCGCCACATAGACCGGCGTGCCCTCCGGCAGGGCCTCCAGCGCGTCCCTGAGGCCTTCGACGCGATTTTCGGCCAGCAGGACCGCGCGGGGGCGGCAAAGGGCGTGCGGCGACGCCAGCACGCGCAGCACCACCTCGCCCTCCGCGATGAACAGGCCGTCGCGCCCCGTCAGGTCGCGCTCGCGGATGTCGCGGAAGGCGACGACGCGGGGATCTTCAGCCCCTTCGATGCGGGTTATTTTCAAGTTCCGACATTTCCCGTTGCGTTGCGCAGATTCCCGCTGCTATAGCGCCCGCCTTCCCGAGAGGAAGTGTTCCGCGGTAGCTCAGTGGTAGAGCAGCCGACTGTTAATCGGCTGGTCGTAGGTTCGAATCCTACCCGCGGAGCCACTCGGCCTTGATTTTGTTCGGTTTTTCCGAACAATCCACAGCTTCCCCCACTTTCGACCCCACTTTCGCGCCTTGCGTACCCGCGCCCCTCACTTTCGAGGCGCGCGGCCGATCATGCGTGGCGAATCGCTGGGCTGGGAGGCCTGGGCGAAGCACTGTAGCTTCACCGCATGGACAAGCTGCTCGACGTTCTGAAGGCCGGCACCTGGAAGGCGTTCGCCCTGGCTATTGCGGCCGGGCTCGCGATCGCCGGCCTACGGCTCGAACTGATCCCCGATCCCGGCGCCCCGATCGTGTTCGGAGTCTACGCCCTCTTCCTGCTGGGCTGCGCCCTGACCGTCGTCGGCGCCCTCCAGGCGCTCGCCGGCTACGTCAAACCTGGCGTGTGGTTCGTCCACTGGCGGAACAAGGCCGACCGGCGGCGCGAGGCTGAGACCTACATCGAGTTCATGACCGAGGAAGACCGCAAGATCATCGGCCACCTACTCCACCACAATCGGAAGACCTTCAGCGCGTCGATCGACGGCGGGCACGCCCGCGAACTGATCGCCCGAGGCATCATCAACCAGGCCACCCGCCCCGGCTACAGCTTCGATCCCGAGAACATCCCGTTCGTCGTGAACGAGCAAGCCTGGGAGGCCCTTTCGAAGCGCAAGGCCGAGTTCCCCCTGATCGAGGACGATGACGGCGCCGATCCGTGGCGTGTCGACTGGCGACTTCGCTGACACTCGCCGCCGGCTGACAACGCTCTCACGCCCCTGGAATTCTTGACAATTCGACGTTTTTCGGCTAGGAATATCGCACCCTAACAACCGAATGACGTCGCCAAATCGCCTTTGACGCAGGCTCGATAAGTGGCGTCCGACCCGAGCGCATAGCGCCGGGCCTGGAGCCCACCATCTACATGACCACCACCCACTGGTTCGCCGTCGAGACGCGCGTCCGTTCCGAGTATGCCGCCCTTGCTGACATCAAGACGCTGGGCGAGTTCGAGACCTACTGCCCGCAAGAGACCCGCCTACGCCGGACCCGCAAGGGCCGCTTCGTCGTCCAACATCCCCTGATGCCCGGCATCATCTTCGTCGGCTCCAAGGTCCCGCCGATCGTCGACGTCGACAGCCCCGACCACCCCCACCCGATCTTCAAGCTGCTGAACCTGCCGTCGGTGCGCAGCCTCCCCCGGTCGCCCGGCGGCCAGGTCCACCCTCTCCGCCCCCAAGTCATCGACGGCTGGCGGGTCGACTTCGTCGAGCACCTGAAGCAGCGCGAGGCTGCCGGCGCCTTCGACAACCGCCCGCGCGAGAAGGCCGACGTCGCCAAGGCCAAGACCCTGACGGGCGCCTTCAAGGACCAACTGACCGAGGTCATGAAGGCCTTCTATCCCGACGTCGCGGCGCGCCTGGCGGCCTGATCCCCAGCGAAGGCGTCCGCCTCCCGTTGCAACATGTTCCGTTTTCGTTCTTTACCTCCGCCCATGGGCGGAGGACTGCGAAACCGGATGAAGCTGGACTGGTATGCCACCATCGGCGGGATGGTGGACGCCCAGCGACGCGGCGCCACGTTCAAGTGGATATGCCGAGGCTGCAAGCGCAGCGATCCGCTGGACTTGGGCGACTACGTCCGCACGGCCGGCCCCCACTACTCACTCTGGAACGAGATCAGCGAATGCCGGTGCGGCGCGCCCAGGACGCTCTACGGATCGAGCGCATCGGGCACGCCGTTCATGCCCCTCAAGGACGAATGGCTCTGGCTCCTGGCCGAGGTCAGCTATGACCGCGACCCTGACGCGTGGTTCGAGATATTCTGGACAGACCCGCCGCCCTAACGATTTTGTTGGCGCGAGATCGTTGACAGACAACGTCAGAAGTCGGGGCGAGGCCATTGATCGGACTCGGAAATCTTGACACGCGACACGATTTCTGTCATACACAGACCTCGCCGCGCAGCCGAATGCAGCGGCAGGGTTCAGATTATCAATAGTGGTAGCTGCCCAGCCCGATCCCGCCGAACGGGGTCGAGTGCCGCCGCTTACGCGGACCACCACATCATCCCCTTTCGTCCCGTTGCTCTCTTGCCGGGATGGAACAGCGACGGGGCAGGACAGCGTCGAGGTTGTTCGGGCTCTCACGACGCGCCGCGCGTATTTGCGGTTCACCGCCCCGTCGCACACCTATCGCTTTCGTGCCCGGCTCCCCGCTGGGCATGATCGCGGCGAGATCGTTGTTCCCCCGCCAGGGCTCCACGATCTCGCCGCACTCCTTTCGCCTCCGACCGTTTTACGGCGAGACGGCGGTGGGCGAGGACACGTCGCGGCGGTGCCGCACACCAGGTCGAGAATATCCCTGGGTCCTCGCGCCACCGCATCCCATTCAAGGCGCTGATGCCGACGACCCACCGACGCAACGACAAGCGCAGCGCCGAGGCGACCGAGTATCGCCGGCTCTACCACACCGGACGATGGCGGACCCGCCGCGCGAGGCAGCTTCAGGACGAACCGCTCTGCCGGACCTGTCAGCGCCTCGGCCGCACCACCGCCGCAACCGTCGCCGACCACATCATTCCGCACCGAGGCGATGTCACGCTCTTCTTCGAAGGCGCTCTTCAATCCCTCTGCGATGAAGAACCGTTCCGCTGTCACTCCAGGGTGAAGCAACGCGAAGAGGCGCTGGGCTTCAATCCAGCAGTCGGCGCCGACGGTTTCCCGATCGACCCACGTCACCCCGCCAATCAGACCTGACTGCTAAGTCCTTGAATACCCTGGGGTATCAAAAGTCTGGGAAAACTCCTTCAAGGTAACCGGCGGGTTTCCACAAAGCGCACAACCGCGAAAATAACACCGGCCCCCAAGACTAAGGCGGTGCTCCCATGACCCGAGGCCGCAAGCCTAAGCCCACCGTCCTCAAGCTGGTGACCAACAACGCGGGAAAGCGCCCGCTTAATGCGGCGGAGCCGATGCCCGCCAGCCGCACGCTCCAGCCTCCTGAAGGCCTACTGCCCGAGGCTCGCGCCGAATGGGACCGCGTCGCCGACGACCTCGTCGCGTCTGGCCTGGTCACCGTCGCCGACCTCGCGTCACTCGCGATCTACTGCACGGCCTACGGCCGGTGGGTCCAGGCGGAACGCCTGCTCGCCGTCCTCGCGAAGGCCAACCCCACCACTGAAGGACTCACGGTCGAAACGCCCAACGGCGCCGTGATCCAGAACCCGCTGCTGGGAATCCGAAACAAGGCCGCCGCCGATCTGATGAAGGCCGCCGCCGAACTAGGGATGACCCCCTCTGCCCGATCCCGCGTCCAAGCGTCGGCGCGGCCGAACTCCGACCCCGCCGACGCCTTCTTCTAACGACCGCACGACCGCTTACGCCCACGCCGTTCTGGCTGGTGACATCGTCGCCGGCCCCCACGTCCGCAACGCCTGCCGACGCCACCTCGACGACCTGGAGCACGGTCACAAGCGCGGCCTAACCTTCGACCGCGCCGCCGCCGATTACATCTTCTCCTATTGCGAGACCGTGCTGAAGCTGTCCGGCGGGCAGTTTGACGGCGTCCCGTTCCTGCTGGCCCCCTCCCAGGCTTTCAAGCTGGGCTCCATCTTCGGATGGAAGAAGGAAAGCCGAGCGCACGGCCAAGTGCGCCGCTTCACCCGTGCCTACATCGAAGAAGGTAAGGGCAACGGCAAGTCGCCGATGCTGGGCGCGATCGGTCTCTTTGGCCTTCACGCCGATGGCGAGAACAGCGCCGAAATCTATGCCGCCGGCGCCACGCGCGACCAAGCGAAGGTCCTCTTCTCCGACGCGGTGAAGATGGTCCGCCAGTCGCCCGCTCTCCTCAGTCGCCTGACGTTCAGCGGAGGCGAGGGCCGCGAGAACAACATCGCGCACCTGGATTCCGCGTCGTTCTTCCGCCCCCTGTCCCGCGAGACGAAGCGCAGCGGATCGGGTCCGCGCCCGCACTTCGCGCTGATCGACGAGGTCCACGAACACCCCGACGGCGGCACGATCGAGATTCTGGAACGGGGTTTCAAGTCCCGCCGCCAGCCGCTGCTGGTCATGATGACCAACTCGGGCTCTGACCGGAAGTCGGTCTGCTGGGACGAACACCAACACGCCATCCGCGTCGCGGCGGGCACGATGACCCCCGGCCCCGACCACGAATACGTCGGCGAGGTCGTCGACGACTCGACGTTCTCCTACGTCTGCGCGCTCGACAACGACGACGACCCGCTCAACGACCCGTCCTGCTGGGTCAAGGCGAACCCTCTTCTGGGCACGATCCTCCAACCCGAGGACATCCAGAAGGCGGTGAACCAGGCCAAGAACATGCCGGGCAAGCGCAACGGCATCCTGCGCCTCCACTTCTGCGTCTGGACCGACTCCGACACCGCCTGGATCGGTCGCGAGACCCTGAACAAGGTGCTCGCCACGTTCGACCCGGCCGAGCACGCCGGCAAGTCCGTCGCCCTGGGCATCGACCTCTCGGGTCACCGCGACCTGACCGCGATCGCCCACGTCGTTCAGACCGGCACCGTGATGCGCCCCGCGCCTGACGGCGTCGGCGAAGTGGCGATGCCCACCTACGACGCGTGGATCGAAGCCTGGACGCCGGGCGACAACATCCGCGACCGCTCGGAGAAGGACCAGGCACCCTACGCCGACTGGGCCGACGAAGGCATCGCAGAGGCCGAGAACCGGAAGGTCTGGCTGCGCGCACCGCCTGGCGAGCGCATCCGCATGGACTTCGTCGCGGCTTACCTGGCCGAGGTCGACCAGTCCTACAAGATCAGCCTTTTGGCGTTCGACCGATACGTTTGGGACAAACTGTCCGACGAGATCGACGCGCTGGGCCTCAACATCACCCAGGCCTCGCACCCGCAAGCTGCGCAGCGCCCCTCCAAGCCACCCCAAGAACTGATCGACCAAGCGAAGTCGTCAGGGCGCGAGCCCCCGCAAGGGCTCTGGATGCCGAAGTCGAAGCTGCGCCTTGAGGAACTGATCCTCGACCAGCGCATCCGGCTCCTGGCTAACCCGGTCCTGATCTCCGCCTGCATGTCGGCCGCCGTAGGCATCGACCCCATGGGCAACGAATACTTCCACAAGAACAAGGCGACCCAGCGGATCGACCCGCTGGTCAGCCTCGCGATGGCGGTCGGCGCGTCCGCCATGGGCGACGTCGAGCCGGTCAAGAAGGGCTCCCCCTACAACGCCCGCCCCATGCGGTTCATGTAAGCGTGGGTTTCTTCGATCGTATGCTGGGCGTCTCGGCCACGCCGGCGCCCGCCCCCGCCATGCAGACGACCCCGGCGCCTCGCGCCTTGGGCGAGTCCGCCAACTTCCTGGACCTTCACGACGAAGCTGTCGGCGAATGGCTGCGCGGCGGTCACGCCAGCAAGTCCGGCGTCGAAGTCACGACGGCCGAGGCGCTGAAGAATCCGACGGTCTACCGTTGCGTCGACCTGATCTGCTCCAGCATCGCGATGCTGCCGCTGAACGTCCACCGCGAACTGGACAACGGCGACACCGAGAAGGCCAAGGACGACCCCGTCTACCGCCTGCTGCGCCGCAAGCCGAACGACTACCAGACCCCGTTCGAGTTCAAGTTCCTGATGCAATATCGGGCGCTGACCGAGGACAACGGCGCCGTCGCCCTGATCGTCCGCGATCCGCTCCGCAACCCCATCGCGCTCTGGCCGCTCGATCCTTCCGAGATCGAGATCGACCTGACCGACACCTTCTCGCCGATCTACACCCGCACGACCACGCGGGGCCGCCTCCGCCTCGACCCGCGCGACGTCCTCCACCTTCGTGGTGCGACGTTCGATGGTCTCCACGGCGTCTCGCGGGTGAAGCGCGCCGCCGAAGCCATCGGCATCGCGATCGCCGCTGAACGCGCCGTCGCGAACATGTTCCGCAAGGGCGTCTTCGCCACCGGCGCCGTCAGCATCCCCGGCGAGATGACCGAGGAAGCCTTCGAGCGTCTGAAGGCGCAGTGGGCTGAACGCTATGAAGGGCACGGCAATGCCGGCTCGACCCCGATCCTGGAAGCCGGTGCGACCTACGTCCCGCTGGCGATCAACGCCCGCGACGCGCAGTCGGCTGAAGCCCGCAAGTTCCAGGTCGAAGAAATCCTCCGCGTCTTCGGGGTGCCGCGCTCGCTCGCGATGGTCGACGACACGTCCTGGGGCTCGGGCATCGAGCAACTGTCGACCGGCTTCGTCCGCTACGCGCTGAACTCCTGGTTCACGGTCTGGGAAGAAGCGATCGCCCGCACCCTGCTGGATCACGACGCCGACCTCGCCGCCAAGTTCAACCCCGACGCCCTACTGAACGGCACGACCAAGGAACAAGCCGAGGTCTTCGCCAAGGCGTCCGGTGCCGGCGGCCACAAGCCCTGGATGACCGCCAACGAAATCCGGTCGCTGATGAACATGCCGCGCCACCCTGACGGTGACGGCCTGGTCGCCGCCGGAACCCCGGCCCCCACCCCCGGCAACGACAACACCGACGCCGCCGCTGACGCCGCGCCCACGGACCTCAACACCTAGATGACCACGACCACCACCTCCGCCCGTCCGGCGGCCCTGCCCGTTCCTGCCCGCCAAGGAGTCCATGCCTTCACCCCGGCAGCGGTCTTCGATCGCTGGTGCGACGAGGCTGCCGGCGTCCGCGCCCTGACTATCGGCGACAACGTCATCACGATGTTCGATGAGATCGGCGAGAACCCTTGGACCGGCGGCGGCATCTCCGCGAAGAAGGTTGCCGCCCAACTGCGCGCGATTGGCGGTCCCGTCGAGGTCCAGATCAACTCGCCCGGCGGCAACATGTTCGAGGGCCTGGCGATCTACAACATCCTGCGGGAACACCCGCACCCGGTGACCATCAAGGTCATGGGCATGGCAGCGTCGGCCGCCTCGATCATCGCCATGGCCGGCGACCACATCGAGATCGGCGCCGCCAGCTTCCTGATGATCCACAACTGCTGGATTCAGGCGGTGGGCAACCGCCACGACATGGCCGAGGCGGCGGAATGGCTCGCGCCTTTCGACGCGGCGATGACCGGCGTTTACGTCCATCGCACCGGGCTGCCCGCCGAAACTATCGGCAAGATGCTCGACGCCGAGACGTTCCTGTCAGGTGCCCAGGCCATCGAGTTGAAGTTCGCTAACGCGCTTCTGCCGGCCGACCAGATTACCATCAACGACGCGGTCCGGTCCGAAGACCGCCGCGTCAACGAACTTCGCGGAATGGAGCGGACCTTGATCAAGGCCGGCCTCTCTCGCGAGGACGCGCGCGAGCGCGTCGACTCCATTCGAGGCAAGCGCGATGCGGCCTCCGACACCGGCGAGCGCGATGCAGCCGACCTCCAGGCCTCCCTGGCCGACCTCCTGCAAACCATCCGCGCCTAACGCGCACCAAGGAAACCATGAACAAGAACACCATGGCGATCGTCGCGATCGCCGCTCTCTCGATGACCGCCCCGCGCGCCGTCTGCGGCGCCGTCCGCGCTGACGCCTCGGCAGCCATCACCTCGCTGAACGCCGCGTTCTCCGAGTTCAAGGCCACCAACGACGAACGCCTGAAGGCCAAGGTCGACGACGTCGTCCTGACCGACAAGCTGTCGCGCCTCGACGCCGCGATCGACACCATGCAGTCGACCGTCGACGCCCAGTCGAAGGAAGTCGCCGCCCTGAAGCTGAACGGCGCTGCCGTCATCGGCGACATCAAGTCGGACCCGGAATATGTCGGCTCCTTCAAGGCCCACATGCGCAAGGGCGACGTCCAGGCCGCTCTGAACAAGGGTGTCGCCGAAGAAGGCGGCTTCCTCGCTCCGGTCGAGTGGGACCGCACCATCACCGGCAAGCTGGTCGAGTCCTCGCCGGTCCGCGCGAACTCGTCGGTCATCGCCATCAGCACCGCCGGCTTCACCAAGGTCTTCACCGACCGCGCCCTGACCTCGGGCTGGGTCGGCGAAGCCGCCGCTCGCGCCGAAACGACCACGCCGGGCTTCTCGGCCCTGTCGTTCGTGCCGGGTGAACTCTACGCCGAACCGCGCGCCACCCAGCAAATGCTGGACGACGCCGCGATCGACCTGGAAGCCTGGCTGGCTGGTGAAGTCCAGTCGGAGTTCTCCCGCCAGGAGAACATCGCGTTCCTGACCGGCGATGGCGTGAACAAGCCGCACGGCCTGCTCACCTACATCACCGGCGCCGCGAACGCCGCCCGTCACCCGTTCGGCGCCATCAAGGTCACCAACTCGGGCGCCGCTGCCGCGCTGACGAACTCGGACAAGATCGTGGACCTGATCTACGAACTGCCGGCCGAGCACCGCGCGAACGCCAAGTTCTACATGAACCGCCTGACCCAGGCCGTCGTGCGCAAGCTGAAGGACGGTGACGGCAACTACCTGTGGCAGCCGTCGTTCCAGGCCGGTCAACCGGCGACCCTCGCCGGCTACGACGTGGTGGAACTGCCGGACATGCCGGACGTCGCCGCCAACTCGGTGCCGATCCTGTTCGGCGACATGGCTGCGACCTACCTGGTCGTGGACCGCGTCGGCGTCCGCATCCTGCGCGATAACCTGACGGCCAAGCCCTACGTCAAGTTCTACACCGTCAAGCGCGTCGGCGGCGGGGTCCAGAACCCCGAGGCCATGCGCGCCCTGAAGATCGCCGCCTAAGCGATCGTCGAACTGTCGGGGCTGGCTCACGCCGGCCCCGGCTTTTCCGACCGGGCGTGACTGCGCCCTGTCCGACAAGCCGGGTCGTCAGACACCCGCAAGACAGCAGAACCCCATGACCAAGAAGAACGAAACCAAGGCGGCCCCGGCCGCCAAGCCCGCCCCGCCGTCCAAGACCTTCGCCCCGGTGAAGGATGCGAACGGCAACGTCGCGGGCTGGGTCCCCGATCACGAACGCGTCGACATGAACGACCCGCACGGTCGCGCCTAAGCGATGCCGTCGGCCATCAGCCTCGTCGAGGCCAAGCAACACCTCCGCGTCGATCACGACGAAGAGGACTCGCTGATCCAGGTCTACATCGACGCGGCGGAGCAATACTGCCTGGAGCACTGCAACCGCACCGAGGTCCCCGTGGGCTCGGAACTGGTGTTCCGCCAGGCCGCGCTCCTGCTGGTGGGCCACTGGTATCGCAACCGCATGGCCGTCACCGCCGGCGCCGTCAGCGAACTCCCCCACGCCGTCGACGCGCTGATCTCGCGCCACCGCGTCTGGAACATCTGAACATGAAGACCATCACGCTGAAGGCGCGCTGGGTCGACCAGGTCGACCCGGTGACCACCGAAGAATACCCCGCCGGCTGGTCCGGCGAAGTCACCGACGACCGCGCCGCGCGCGCCAAGGTCGCCGGCGTCCTGGCTCCCATGCCGAAGCCGACCAAGGTCGTCGACTGACCGTGGACCCCGGCGAGTTCAACACCCGCGTCAGCCTCGTCATGGACGTCCAACTCGGACGCGACGCGGCCGGCGCCCCCATCATCGAGCGCCGCGAGGTTGCCCGCCCCTGGGCCAAGCTGACCTACCCCGGCGGACGCGAGTTCCTGTCGCAGGACGGCGTGGCGACCGAGAAGAAGGCCGTGATCCGCATGTATGCGCGGCGCGACGTCGACCAGAAGACCACCATCGTCGCCGCCGGCCACACCTGGGACGTCAAGGACGTCCGACCGTTCGACGACGTCATCGAAGTCCACGCGGTCGCCCAGTGAGCGTCACCGTCCAGACGACCGGCTTCCGCGAGTTGGACCAGGCCCTGGCCCAGTTCGCCAAGGCCTCCGCCCGCAACATCCTGAAGCGCGCCGCGATCGCGGCTCTGGAGCCGATGGCCGAAGCCATGCGTCAGGGCGCACCCGAGAAGGACCACAACGGCGGACGCCTGAAGGACGCGATCGCGGTCAGCGACAAGCTGGGTCCGCGCCAGAAGAAGGCGGCCCGCCGCGCAGCAGCCGGCTCCTTCGTCGAAGTTCACGTTGGCATCGCTGACGTCGGCGGCAAGCACCTCCCGTCGGGCGTCCAGCAAGAGTTCGGCAACGAGAACCACGGCCCCCAACCCTTCGTCCGTCCCGCCTGGGATCAGGAGAAGATGGACACCCTGGATCGGCTGAAGGTCGCGATCGCGGACGAGATCGCCAAGGCCACCGCCCGCGCCCAGCGCCGGGCCGCTCGGGCAGCCGCCCGCGCCGCCGCGCCCACCACTCCGAGCGTCCCCTAAAGCACCATGGAAGAAGCCCTTCTCGCTCACCTCGTCGCCAACGGCGGGGTTCGAGCCCTCGTGGATGATCGGATCGAATGGGCCGCGCGCTCGGACGTCTCCCCGTCCGTCGCCCTCCACCTGATCTCGTCGTCGCCCGACACCACCCTCGCCGGTCAGTCCGGCCTCGTCGAAGCCCGCGTCCAAGTGGACTGCTGGGCCGACACCTTCCTCAAGGCCAAGCAAATCGGCAACGCGGTGATCGCCGCCCTGCCCGCCCGACGTCACGTCGCCAGCGGCGTCCGCTTCCTGGCCTGCACCGTCCTCGACACCGACCGTGGTCGGTTCGGCGAAACCCCCAACCAACTTCACCGCACGCGCATCGACGTGCGGGTCGCAACCCAAACGGCCTAAAGGAGGGCCGCGCTACCCTATGGAATCTCAAGGTATCACTGCCGACGGCATGTCGTTCTCGCACCGCACGTCGGAAGCGGGCGCCACGCCCAAGGTCTGGACTGAACTCGGCGAAGCCGTTTCGATCACGCCGCCCCAGCCTTCGCGTTCGTCGGTCGACTTCACCCACCTGAAGTCGCCGAACAAGACGCGCGAGCACAAGCCGTCGATGATCGAGCCGGGCGAAGCCAACGTGGTCCTGAACTACACGCCGGCGACCCGCGTCAAGATCGACGCTCTCTTCGTCGCCGAAGGCATCCAGGAGTTCCAGGTCGGTTACCCCGACGGTTCGACCGAGACCTTCTCGGGCTTCCTGACCGGCAAGCCGACCGAAGGCGGAGAAGTCGAGGGCAAGCTGACCCTCAACTGCCCCATCAAGGTCACCGGCCTGCCCGTCTTCGTCGCCGCTGGAGCCTAACCCATGGCGACCATCAAGGGCGACGTCCGCCTAGGCGACTACACCTTGCGCATGGACTTCAACGCCCTGTGTGATGCCGAGGATGACTTCCCCGGCATCATGCAAGGCGACGTGGACATCCGTTCGTTCCGCTCGATCCGCGCGCTGGTTCGCCACGCTCTGGCCGCGCATCACCCCGACCTGACCGACCGCGAAGTGGGTGACATCATCCATGTCGCCGGCATCCAGGAAGCGGCTGCCGCCGTGACCGATGCCATGTCCGCCAGCTTCCCGTCCGAGGCTGGTGAATCCGCCGCAAACCCTCGGAAGGCCCCGGCGAAGGCTGGGACTGGGAACAAGCGCTAGGCCAGTGGATCGAGGCGGGTCAGCCCGCCTCGGACTTCTGGTTCCAAACGCCCCGGCTCTTGCGCGTCGTCACCATGGCGAGGTTCCGCAAGGCCGAGGCCGATCACCAGCAGCGCATGTCGCAGGCTTGGCACACCGCCGTTCTGGGCCGCGTCCAGAAGATGCCCCCGCTCTCGGACCTGACCGGCGTCCGCCCACAAATCAAGAAGATGACGCCGGCCGACATGCGCGCCGCTTTTGCGTCCATGCGCGAGGCCGCATAACTCAATGACTGCTGCCGTTATCGGCGCGCTCCGCGTGACCCTGGGCCTCAACTCGGCCCAGTTCACGTCGGGGCTAACTGCCGCCCAGCAACAACTGTCGCAGGCGTCCACCCGCTTCGCCGCCATCGGCAAGAAGATGACGTCGATCGGCACGGGCCTGTCGGTGGGCCTCACCGCGCCCATCGTCGCGTTCGGCATCGCGTCGTCCCAGGCTGCGATCCAGGCCGCGAACGCGATGGCCCAGGTCGAGGCTGCCCTGAAGTCGACCGGTAACACGGCCGGCTTCACGGGCGACCAACTCGCCGACATGGCCGAAGGCCTGATGAAGTCGTCGCTCTTCGACGACGACGACATCATGCAGGACGTCACCGCCGGGATGCTCCGCTTCGGCAACATCTCGGGCGAGGTCTTCGCACGCGCGCAGCAGGTCGCCGTCGACTACGCGGCGCGGACGGGCAAGGCTCTGGACGCCTCGACCACCCTGGTGGGCAAGGCGCTGAACGATCCGGCGAAGGCCATGGGCGCGCTGTCCAAGGCCGGCATCACGCTGTCCGACAGTCAGCAAAAGGCGCTGAAGTCGATGCTCGACGTCGGCAACCGCGCCGGCGCCCAGGCCATGATCCTCGGCCTGCTCGAAGGCAAGTATGCCGGCGCCGCCCAGGCTGCGCAGGACACCGACCCCTACAACAAGCTGGCTGACTCCCTGGGCACGCTCCAGGAGTCGTTCGGCGCGATCGTCAATCGCTACCTCGTCCCCTTCATGGACAAGATCGCGGCCCTGGCGGACCGCTTCAACGGCCTGTCGCCGGCGATGCAGAACTTCATCGTCATCGGCGCCGGCATCGCCGCCGCCATCGGCCCGATCCTGGTCGCTGTCGGCAGCGTGGTGTCCGCCATCGGCGGCATCGCCGCCGCCCTGGGCGCGGGTGGCGCGCTGGCCGGCATCGTCCCCTTCCTGGGTCCGATCGGCCTCGCCGTCGCCGCCGTCGCCGCCGCCTTCTTCATCTTCCGCGACGACATCGTTCCGGTGCTCCAGTCGTTCGGAGCCTCGATCCAGGAACACATCGGTCCGAAGATTCAGCCGCTGTTCGAAGCCCTCAAGGGTATGGTCGAACAGGTCGGCGCGGTCTTCTCCGCCATGTTCTCCAGCGACAGCGGCACCGCTTCGCAGAACCTGATGGTGTTCGGCCGGATCATCGCCCAGGTCTTCGGCGCCGCCATCGACCTGATCACCGGCGCGATCAACGTCATCACCCAAATCCTGCGCGCCCTGGGCGCGCTGCTGACCGGCGACTTCTCCACCATGTGGAACGCGCTGGGCAGCGCGGTCGCGGCGATGACGACCGGCGTCCTGAACGCCTTCGAGACCCTGTTCCCCGGCGTGATCGACTCGATCAGCAAGATGGTCACGGGCGTCCGCGAATGGCTGGGCGCCAAGATGAACGCCATCTTCGGCGGCGTCATCGGCAAGGTGAAGGAAGTCGGCGACGCCTTCTTCAACCTCTACGACCGGGTCGTCGGGCACTCCTACGTCCCCGACATGGTCGAAGAGACCGGTCAGTGGATGGCCCGCCTCCAGCAGGTCATGGTCGACCCCGCCACCCGCGCGACCCAAACCACGGCCGACCGCTTCAAGCAGATGCGCGACGACGTCCGCGTCGTCATGCAAGGCCTGATGACCGACATCGAACAAGCGGAACTTGAGTTCCGCGACGCGATGGCGGCGATCGACGCCGCGCGCCGGCTCCCCGGCGCCGACCAGGCTCAACTCGACGAGTTCGCCCGCCGCGCCCGCGCCCGGCGTGAAGAAGCGAACGTCGAAACCCTCACGCCGATGCCGCGCATCGACATCCGCCCGATCGACGAGGACGGGCGCATCGCCCGCTTCCAGGAGTCGTGGCGCGAGTCCCAGGAGAAGGTCGCGGAGACGATCGCGAAGAGCCGCGAGGACTTCGCCGACGCGTTCTCCTACGGGATCGAGGCCGCCATGAATGGCGACTGGAAGTCGGTGCTGCTGACCATCGTCGAACAGATTTTCGGCGGCACCATGCAAGACGCCCTGCGCAACCTGGGCGGCTCGATCTTCGACTCCATGGGCGGCGGACAAGGCGGCGGCGGGTTCGACTTCGGCTCGATCGCCAAGACGATCGGCTCCTTCTTCAGCGGCGGCATTCCGGGCTTCGCGACCGGCGGTTCCTTCAAGGTCGGCGGCTCGGGCGGCCTCGACTCCAAGCTGGTCTCGATGCGCCTGACGCCTGGCGAGATGGTCGACGTTCGTCGCCCTGGTCAGCTTCAGGCCGCCAACAACAACGCCCCCATGCACTTCGACCTGCGCGGCGCCGTCATGACCGCCGACCTGCTGTCCCAGATGCAAGGGATGGCGAGCCAGTCCGGCGGCAACGCCCTGCGCACCGCGCGCGTCGCGGTGCCCGCCGACCAGGCCAAGTCCAATCGCTACAAGCTGGGCGGTCGCCGCTAAATGCCTCTTCTCCTTCCTAACTTCCCCGCGCCGGCGACGATGTCGATCGGCATGGTCAAGGCGGTCAACGAACTGTCGCCCGCCTTCAGCGGCGCGGATCAGCAAATCCGCCGCAAGGGCTCGCGCTACGCGCTGACCTTCACGATTCCGTCGATGGACTACGTCACGGCGCTGCCGTGGATGACCGATCTGGCGACCGAGGGCGACACCGTCGTCCTGGAGGTCTGTCAGCCTGGCCTGACCGTGCCGCCGGCCGGTTCGCCCGCCGTCAACGGCGCGGGCTACGCCGGCGCGACGCTCCCCATCAAGGGGCTGCCGGCCAACTATGCGATCCGCAAGGGGCAGTTCTTCACCGTCATCACCGGCGGTCAGCGCTACCTCTACCGCGCCGCCCAGGCCGCGACCGCCTCTGCCGGCGGCACCGTGAACGTCCCCCTCCAGACGATGCTGCGCCGGCCGCCGGCCGACAACGACGTCGTCGAGATCGAGGCGCCGAAGATCGAAGGATTCGTGCGCGACTTCTCCGATCCCGAGGTCGCGGTCGACCACGAAGTCGTCCTGACGTTCAGCATCCGCGAGCGCCGCTGATGGACATGGACACCAACCATGTCGCCGCGCTCCAGGAACCGTCGCCGATCAAGGCGACCCTGGTGCGGTTCGATCTTCCCGGCGCGCCTCTCTGCCTGACCGATGGCGGATTCAGCGTCTTCGACGCCGGCGAGGGGAACGGCGCTGAAGTCTACGTCGACGCCCACCCCGTCTACGGCGTGTTGGACTCCGTTCCGTCGGTCACCGACGGCGCCGAGGCAGAGACCCCGCGCCTCGACATCGTGATCCTGCCGGCGACCAACGACGGCGCGGTCGCCCTCGCCTCTCCGACCATCCAAGGCATCCGCGTCCAGTGGTGGGAAGCGGCGGTCGACTGGCACACCGGCGGTCTGCTGGGCCAACCCCTCCTGAAGTTCGACGGCGAACTCGATCGCGCCCGCCTGACGGTCGGAGCCAACTGGTCGATCGCACTGGAGTGCGGAACCCAGGCCGAGCGTCAGCTTGAACCGAACGAAGACTGGCGTCTGAACGACGCCTTCCACCGCGTCTGCTGGCCCAACGAGATGGGCCTGGCGAACGTGACCAACGTCACCGTCAAGGACGAGTGGCGCTCGCGTCCCGAGAACCCCGGCCTCTTCAAGCGTCTGCTGAAGACCTTCGTGCCGATCTCGAACCTCTAGGCACTCCCCACCTCCCCATGACTGAAATGATCCGACGCTCGGGCGCTGCCCAGGCGTGCATGACCCTGTTCGCGGGTCGTCCCATGGACTGGAAGGCGCGCCGCCACTGCGGACGCCTGGCCGCCCAGGCGATGATGCGGATGGGCCGCAACGCCAAGCTGCTGAACGCCTGTCGCGCGACCACGCTGCGCGGCGTCCTGGCCTACCTCAAGCGCAACAAGTTCGCCTCGCTGGTCGAACTGATGGACGCCACCGGCCTGGAGCGCATCGCGCCCGCCATGGCGCGCCCTGGCGACATCGTCGCCCTGCCGAGCGAGCCCGGCGACGGCTTCGGCTGCTCGCTGACCGTCTCGGTCTCGGGTGGCCGCGTGCTCGCCGCCAACCCGCTGACCGGCGTCTTCGAGACCATGACCCCGCACGTCTTCGTCGCGGCCTGGAGGGTCTAACCGATGCCCTTCTTGCTTCCGCTCGCCGCGACGGCTGCTGCCGCTGCGGCTCCGGCCGCTGCTGCCGCCACGGCTGCCGCTGCTCCCTCCCTGTCCGCAACCCTGGTTTCGGTGGCGTCGCAAGCCGCTGTCTCGATGGCGATCAACGCCGCCATGTCGGTGCTGTCGCCCAAGGTCGGGGCCGCCGGCCGCCCGGTCGACTGGACGCTGAATCCCGACGGCCCGATCCCGTTCGCCTTCGGTCGCGTGGGCGCGGCCGGCGCGGTGATCCACAAGCGGACCTTCGGTCCAGACAAGATGTATTACGGCTTCGTCTCGGTGCTCTCGGGCGCGGGGCCGATCGACGGCTTCGAAGGCTTCACCGCCGACGACTTCCCCGTGACCTTCGCGGGCGCCGGCATCGCGGTCTCGTCCGAGTGGACGGGCGAGATGTGGCGCGTCACGCGCCTCGGCAACCAGCCCGAGACCTGGCTGCCGACGCCTGCCGGCCTCAAGCACAACGCCACCCTGCCCAACTGGACTTCGTCCCACCGGGCCTCGGGCAAGGCGCAGTCCATGCTGGTCATGGGCGAGAACTCCAAGCGGACCGCCTATCCGAACGGCGAAGTGAAGCCGCTGGAGGTCTTCCGGGGCCTGAAGTGCTGGGACCCACGCCTCGACTCCACCTACCCCGGCGGCTCGGGCGCCTGCCGCCTCGACAATCCCTCGACCTGGGTCTGGTCCGAGAACCCCTTCATCTGCGCCCTGAAGTGGTGCCTGGGGCTCTGGGAAGACCCGGTTGGCAAGGGCGTGCCCCAGATCGGCCAGCAGGTCGGCGGTATCGGCTCCAAGCTGGCCGGCATCGACGTGCCTGCCTTCCTCGCCGCCGCCAACGTCGCGGACGCGAACGGATGGATCTGCGCCGCCTACCCCAACACCGACGACGACAAGAACCAGGTCCTGGTGTCGTTCTTCCAGGCGGGCGGCGCGATCTATGCGCAGCGCGCCGGCAAGATCAGCCTGATCCAGCGCGCCGCGCCGCGCACCTCGGTCGCGACGATCACGGCCGACGACGTCATTGGTGCGATCGAGGTCGACACCGCCGCGAGCCGCATCGACCGGATCAACACGATCCAGCCCACCTACTGGTCGCCCCAGCACCGTTGGCAGATGACTGCGCTGCCCGAGGTGACGGCCCAGGCGTTCCGCGACGCGGACGGTGGCAAGCGCTCGCGCGGCGTCACCTACCCCTACGTCACGAACGCCAACCAGGCCGCCCAGCTTGCCGCGCTCGACATCGCCAACGCCCGCGAAAGCATGGCGGGCCAGGTCGCGCTGAAGCCGCACCTCCAGCGCATCCAGCCGGGCGACGTCTTCCTGATCTCCGAGCCCGGCTTCCTGCTGGACGGAGTGAAGTGCCTTTGCATGAACACCGAGTACGACCCCGCCGAAGCGGTCGTGCGCGTGACGTTCATCTCCGAGACCGACGCCAAGTACCCCTTCGCCCTGGGCCAATCGACCGTCCCGCCGGTGCCGCCGACGCTGACCTCGCCGAACGAGCCGGTTAGCCCGCCGCTGCCCGAGGACTGGACCGTCGTGATCCGCCCGCCCGCGATCGGCGGCGGTCAGGTGCCCGGCTTCGACCTGGAAGGCGTGGTGTCGAACGACACCGCGACCGCGATCCTGGTCGAGTGGGCGCCCACTGCCGACGGCCCGTGGACCCAGGCCTACAGCGGCCCACCCACCACCACGACGATCCCGGTCATCGGCGTCCAGCCGAGCCAGACCTACTTCATCGCGGTCAGCTACATTCGGAACCAGAACACCTCGACGCGTCAGGTCTATGGCCCCTACGTCGCGCCGGGCCTGATCGCCGATGACGTCATGCCAACCGGCCCGAACGTCGTGCAATTCCTCGACGACATCGCCGCCGAACGCGACGCCGCACTTGCTGCCGCCGGCGCGGCCATGGCGGACGCTCAAGCCTCTCTCCAGCAGACTCTGGAAGACGCCGACGATGCCTTGCGCGACGCCGACACCGCGTTCAACAGCCGACTGCTGGCGTTCGGCATTGCGTCCAACGGCGCGTTCCACTCGTCGGGGACTCTGATCACCGACCTGAACGGCCGCGCTACGGTCGCGCAGTTGAACATCCAGGTGAGCCGGATCGACGGCCACGGCAGCCTGATCGGCGGCCTGACCTCGACGGTCAACGACCTGCCGAACAACTACACGTCCGCTTCGACCTTCCAGACCCTCCAGAGCGAGATCGCCGCCGCGCGCGGGTCGGGCAATCCGAGCCTGTCGGCACGTCTTCAGCAGGTCCAGCAGACGATCACGGACGGCCTGGCTGGCAAGGCCTCGGTGTCCGAGATCACCCGCTTGGACGGTCGGGTCGACTCCGCCAACGGGCGTATCGACGGCGCGGTCACGCGCCTCGATCAGGTCGATCTCGACATCGACGGTGTCTCGGGCGCTGTCTCGGGCGTCAGCCTGGAGGTCGTGAACGCACGCGGCGGCACCGCCTCGCTGAACCAGCGCCTGAATACCGTCGAGACGAACGTCAACGGGAAGGCTTCAGCGACGCGTGTCGACGCGCTGGAGTCGAAGGTGGACACTCCGACCACGGGTCTCCTGGCGGTGGTGGGCCAATTGCAGACCACGTCTGCCGGCCTTGAGACCGGCAAGGCGGATGCCTCGCGCGTCTCGGTGATCGAAGCCAACGCTGCCCGCGATCCCGCGATCAACGCTGCGCCCAACTTTGGCTCTGCGGCGTGGAGCAACGGCACCATTCCGACCGGATGGTACGCTTTGACCAATGCCGCGATGACCGCGCGCGTCGTCGGCAAGGTCGGCCCTCACGCGCTGCGTCTGACGGCCCCTGCGGCTACGCCCGTTGCCGTCGGCTCGGACACCCCGACGAACTTCCCCACGCCCACGGCCGCTAACGGCTGGTGGGTGCTTGAGGTCACGGCGGAGCGTGCATCCGGCTCGCTGATCCATACGGAAGTCGATCTGAGCGTGTGGTCGGCCGGCTATACGACGCTCCGAAGGGCGACGACCATCGGCCTAGGCGCCCACCCCGATGAACAGGGTGTGATTGACCCCACGCCGACGGCTCTGAAGCTGGTCAAGTGGGCCACCCTTTTCGAGATCACCGGCGCCCTGTCGACGGACCGCTGGGTGTTCAGCGTGCGAAACGGCAACCCCCGCTATTCGCCGGGGCCGACGGTCGCGTGCGCGGTCAACTTTCACCGCATCGCTGTTCGCCCCGCCACCCCGACCGAAGTCGAGATGCGCCAGGCGCGCGGTGTCGCTACGTCTGTCGGTGCCCGCATCACGGCCGAAGAGACGGCCACGGCTGATCTGTACGGCCGGACTCGAGCACGCTGGGCCATCAACGCGTCGGTGCCTGGCGCCGATGCTTTCATCGAAGCGCGAGCCGAAACCGTCGCGGGCCAGCCGCCAACCTCGAACGTCGCCATCGGCGCCCGACAGGTGGCGATCTACAACCCCACCGGCGACGACTGGAAGAAGGCGTTGGAAGTCGTGGGCGGCAACGTCCTTTTGTCGGGTGGTCTCCAGGCCGGCACCTTCATCCGCCTCGGCAACGGCGCCGGCTGGCCCGTCGCCCTCCGCTCGGTCGATTTCACCGCTACGGACGGCGAGGTGATCAACTTCGGAACGGACCTCGGTTCGCTGCCCGCCCTTTCGTTCAGCATGAACAACCTCGCTCCCCTGACGCCGGGCGAGACCTATGATGTGAAGGCGACCAATCTGACCGCGACGGGCTTCACCCTGTCGGCCAAGATCAACGTCCCCGCCGCGCCGTCGAGCCAGACCACGACCGGTTCGCCGGCCGCCGTGACCATCTCGTCAAAGCCTGGGCTGTATCGTTCGATCGCCGGGATCAGCTACTCGGTGGACGGCACGTTCAACATCAGCGCGTCGGGTACCCAGCAGCATAGGGTTTTCCCGAACTCCTCAGGGCAGCAGCAAGCCGACAACGAGAGTTACGTCACGACCCACGTCGGCGTTTATGCGCTCAAGGCTGGTGTCTGGCAGCTTGTGAGCACCCTCTACGCGGAGTCGATGGTCGACCCCGACAACACTTTTGGCGACCACCCCGTCACCGTCACCCAGGCATGGACCGTTAGCCAGACCGTTCAGGTCGGCACCGGCGCGACGCAGATCGCGGCCGTGGTCGCCGGTTCTTCCAACACGCTTCCGGCAAGCCTGACCAGCTTCGGACAAATCACCTGGACCAGCCAAGGCGCCGGGTCCGGCACTCGATCGGCCACGCCCGCCGGCGAGAAGACCCGCATCACCGTGAGGCCGCAATGACCCTCCCCACCGACCTCTACGACCTGCCGACCATGGCGCAGGCTCTCGCCCTCGCGGAGGCGACGCCCGAGGAATCCTACGCTTGCCCGTCTTGCCCCCGACAGGTCCCTGCCGAGGGGATGGTGGACACTGCCGGCTTGCCCGGCGACCTGCCCGACTACGTTTGCCACACCTGCGCCAGCGGTCCGCATCGGATCGCGCTCGCGAACCAAGCCTCTCGCCCCACCCCTTCGTGGGCAGCGACGTGCGAGATCGGCAACACGGCTCGGGCCGAGCGTCAGCGTCGGCTTCAGGCTTGTGACTGGACCCAAACCCTGGACGCGCCGCTGACGTCGGAAGCGGTGGTCGCGTGGGCGGCTTATCGGCAGGCTCTCCGAGACATCACCGAGGCGTTCACGTCCCCCGATCTCATCGAATGGCCGGCGCCGCCGGCCCTCGGCCCTTTCTAAGAGACCCCAATGTCCGTTACGCCTCTAACGGCCGAAGACCGCTTCCGAGATTCCGTGGACCGGCTGTTCACGACGCTCAACGCCAAGATGGATCGGCTGGTCGACAAGGTCGACACCCGCTTTGACGGCTTCCGGGACGACATGAAGGACGTGCGCGATCGTCTGACACGCATCGAAGCCCAGGATCAGCCGGCCAAGCTGGCGAAGATGGAAGCCGACCTGAAGGACGCCGCCCACGAGATCGTGCGCGTCGAGAAGGAAGCCGCCGATGAACTCGATCGCCTGGAGCGCCAGTTCACCGCCGACAAGCTGGCGCTGGAAAAGCGCCTGACCCGTATGGAGATCATCATCGGCCCGCTGACGGCCGTCGGGTCCGCCCTGCTGGCGGCGGGAGTCGGTGCGATCGTGACCATGGTGACCGGGAACAGCGCGCCGTAAGTGAGCCGCCGTCGTTCAGGTGCCTGAAACCGTGTATGAAATTCTCGCGTAAGATCAGTAGCTTGACACCACCCGTCGGTAACGTCGAAACTCGCGAGAAGAATCGGCTATTGCGCGGTCACGCCCGATGCCCAACAGACGCGAGCACTACGGGCAAAAGTCGGATTCCCAGCGGGACCGCCGTCTAAGCCGGGGGCAATTTCATATCGACCGTGAAGAGCGTCCGGCTGTTCTCGGCGCAACGCTTAGCCGGGTGCTGTCTTGAGCGACCTTTACACAAAACTCGCCACGGACAATCCGAATTGGGCGAACGAAGAGGAAGTCCGAAAGGGTTGGCTCAAACATATTGAGAACAGCCTCGGCATCACCTTCCATGCAGAGCGCGGCCGGAACGACGCCTCCTACAATCAGGTCATTATCGAGTTCAAGGATCGAGGCCTGTTCAAAGGCAGCACGACCAGCGCCGCCTTCAAGGAAGCGGTCTTTGATCGGCTCGACAAATACATTCGACGCCGTGCCCAGGACGAGGGTCTTCCTGAAGAAGACTATATCGGGATAGCGATCGACGGGATGCACATTTGCTTTGCCTTCATGAAGGCTGGCGAGATCACCCACCGCAATCTCCTGCCGTTCAATGAAGCGTCGGTCGACCTGGTGGCGCAGGCCTGCGCGGACTCCAGGCGTCGCGCCGTCACGTCAGACAACCTCGTCGAGGATTTCGGCCACAAGGGCGAGATTGGGCGGACGGCGATGGCCGCGCTGGTCGCGATCTTGGAGCGTCAACTGACCGCTCCAGGCAACAACAAAATCAAGCTGCTCTTCGTCGAATGGCGCACACTCTTTGGTCAGGTCGCAGACTTGTCCAAGGCGCAAGCTGCTGAGATACGGAAACACATCCCGTTCTCGCCTAAGCTGCCGCTGGCGGACATGGTCTCGGCGTCGCTGTTCGTGATCCACAGCTACAACGCGTTCGTGATGAAGCTTCTGGCCGCAGAAATCGTGGCGCAGTATCGACTGACGGCGTTCCCGGATTTCTGCGAACACCTCCTCGGCTACGACGACGCAGGACTTCTCCACGCCCTGGACGTCGAGGTTGAACGCGGTGCCTTTTTTGAAGCTGCCCGCATCAAAGGCTTCGTCGAGGAAGCGGTCTTCTCCTGGTATGTCGACGGCAGCATTCCAGAGAAAGAGCGAGCCGACCTGTGCGCTGCGATCCGTCCTCTCCTGACGCAACTGGCGCTCTACAGGATGGACGACCTGACGGCCGCGCGTTCCCGCGACGTCCTCAAAACATTCTACCAAGCGCTCGTGCCCGAAACGCTGCGTAAGGCGCTCGGGGAGTTCTACACGCCTGACTGGCTTGTGGACGTGGCTTGCGATCGAGCCGAGATCGCCGACTGGAGCACCGCCCGGGTTCTCGATCCGACGTGTGGTTCCGGTTCTTTCCTTCTGGAGGCAATCCGACGCAAACGCCGGTTGGCGGAAGCTGCCGGTCGGTCCCCGGCCGAAACCCTAGCCGGGTTGCTCAATCAGGTCTGGGGCTTCGACCTCAACCCGCTGGCTGTTCAAGCCGCTCGGGTGAACTTCCTGATCGCCGTGGCGGACCTGGTGGCGAGCGTCGGGATTGAAGTTGAACTGCCCGTCCTCTTGGCTGACGCGGTTTACTCGCCCGCGCAGCAGCCAGGAAAAGACCAGGACTACGTCGAATACGGCATCGGCAGCGCGCAGGCTAATCTCAACATCCGTCTGCCGGCCGCTCTCGCTTTCGATCGTGTTCGCCTCGATGCGGCGTTCGTCGTTATGCACGGGGCCGTTCAGCAGGAAGACCCCTACACCACGGTCGAGCAACAGCTTGTGACCATGGGGCTCCTCAAATCGGAGGAAGCTGTCGAGTGGCGAGACGCCCTCACGTCAACATACGACCAGATTCTGGAACTTCACCGGCAAGCTTGGAACGGCATCTGGTTCAGGGTGGTCCGAAACTTCTTCTGGTCTGCTGTCGCCGGCGAGTTTGATGCCGTAGTCGGCAACCCACCGTGGGTGAGATGGTCCAACCTGCCGGAAGAATATCGGGAGCGGATCAAGCCGACTTGCGAGCGCTACACGATCTTCTCCGAGACCCCGTATCACGGCGGTAACGAACTCGATATTTCGGGGATGATCACCTACACGGTCGCCGACAAATGGTTGAAGAACGGCGGCGCACTGGTCTTCGTGATCACCCAAACGCACTTCCAGTCGCCGTCATCGCAAGGCTTCCGAAGCTTCCGCATCGACCAAGATTCTAACCTCATCCCCGAACGGGTCGATGACCTGAAGCTTCTGAAGCCGTTCTCGAAAGTCGCGAACAAGACAGCGATTGTGCGGATGCGGAAGGTGGGCTCTGACACCCTGACGGCATATCCGGTCCCCTATACGGTCTGGGAAAAGAACGCCGGGACCAGCGGGTCTATCCCCGAGGCCGAGACCAAGGCGGCGGTGCTCGCCCGCGTCACCCAGAAGGCTTGGGAAGCCACGCCCGTCGATGGCGGCAACTCTCCCTGGGCGATCTTGCCGCCGGGGCGCTTCCAGGACATGGCGAACATCCAGGGCAAGAGCGACTGGATCGCTGGCAGGAAGGGCATCACGACCGACCTGAACGGTGTCTACATGGTTCGGGTGCTTGCCGAGAATGCACAAACGGGACTGGTCCAGGTCGAGACCAGACCCGAGGCGGGGAAAACCGACATCGGCCCCGCACGCACGTTCTGGATCGAGCCCACCCTGCTCTATCCGCTTCTCAAGGGTGCGGCCGACTTCTCGGCCTGCCATGTCCACGTCAACGAGCAACTATACGTGCTGGTGCCCAACACCGGCATCAACAAGGCTGACTACGTTGAAGCAGATCGAGTTCTGAACCAACTTCCTCAGACGAAACGCTACTTCCAACACTTCCAGGCGCTTCTCGGTCGCCGTTCCACATACAAGCAGCGTCAGAGCAACGCGCCCTCGCACGTCGTCTACAACGCCGGCGCCTATACCTTCGCCCCCTACAAGGTCGTATGGGCTGAACTGTCGAACACGTTCGAGGCCGCCGTGGTGACAGACGCCGAAGTCCCCCTGATCGGCCGGCGCCCCTACGTGCCTGACCACAAAGTCTACTTCGCCGACTTCGACGACGAAGACGAAGCCTACTTCGTGGCGGGAACCCTGAACTCGTCGCTGATCCAGGAATACGTCGAGAGCCACACGATTCAGATTCAGGTCAGCAACATCTTCAAGCACCTTAGCATTCCGAAATACGATGCTACCGACGCCGACCATGTTGGACTGGTCCGTCTGACGAAGGAAGCGCACGCCGCTGGAGACCCGCAGACGCGTCAGGCTCTCCTTACCGAGATCGACGAGATCGCCGATCGCGTGCTGATTGCTCCTCTTACTGCAAACGAGATCGCTTAGGGAGGCGGTGGCGCACGGCACGGGCGCTGCTGCGCGCCCGACCCGGATGATACATGCGCCGCCCTCTTCTTCCCTGGCTCCGACGGACTCTCGACGTGCTCTGCGCGCGGCCGGATCACCTCCAGCGCCTGTCGATCATCGGCTCGGGCTTCGTCATGTGGCCCACCATGGTCGGCTTCGCGCTGATCGTCTGGCTAGGCTATGGGCGCACGCCGGCGCTGCAATCCCAGTCCCTGAACTTCATGGGCATGGCGCTGGTCGGTTCCATGGCCCTCGGGGGCCTGGTGGTCGTCGCCCTGCTCGGCATCGTCAAGGGCATCCGCGTCGCGGGTCCTGGCGGGCTGTCGGTGGCGATCGAGACCACTGCCGATGACCCGGACGTCGACCCCGGCACGGCCCGCCTTGCCTGATGGGCGTGGCCGCTGATCAGGTCGATGTGGGCTTCGAAGCCAGCAACCCTAGTCGCTTCGTGGCTTCTGATGCGGCACGCATCAGGTCTGCGAAATCCTGTTGCCATAGACGATCTCGTTCCTCGCTGGGCAGGACCGTCCAACGATCGGTGACGACTTGGGCAGCGACCTTTACCTGATCGTCGCGGGAGGCCCCGGCATGTTCGGCGTCAGTGACGCCCCGCATCATTTTCTCGATGGCGGCTGGATCATCCAGGAAGGCTGCGAAGAAAGGGGGCGCGATCTGGCGCTCTTTCAAAACGGCCTTCACCTCGCTGATGAACGCATCGACCTCTGACTTGCTACGCCCCCAGGTCGGCAGACCCACTTTGTGATATTCGTGAGCCACCCACTTGTCGAAGATGTAGTCGGCCGCAGCGGTGACCTGGGCCGTCGAGCCGCCGTTGCGTCGCTCCAGCAGCGCGACGAAGTGCATGATCCGATGATATTCGAGATTATCACCCAAGACGGTCTCGATGAATTGGGCAGGAACCTCCCGGCTTCTAAGGGTTATCTCGACCCTAGCCATGAACTCACGCAGGCGGCCGGGTTTCATCGCCCAGGACGGCATCAACTGGGGCTCGCCTTGCAGACCCTTCAACTCGCGCTCGGCGTCCTTCTGGTCGGCATACGCCATGCGGCGGTTCGCCCGGTTAATGGCCGATATGAAGAACCACGCGACCAGGCCCGCGACGATGAGAAGAAAGATACCCAAGACTCAACCCCCAGCTATGCGTTGGTCATCGCCGGTTGAGGTGCGATGGTCAACGCTGATCGTCTCACGGCCAGCCTTGTCGCCGCCTCATCCGTCTCGGCCTAGAGACCCATAAGCCCGGTCCCTGTGACTGGGCTTTTTGCGTTCTGGAACTAGCCGCCGGCCTTCAAGGCCGCGCGCACCGCGTCCGCCGTCGGCGCCGACAGCGATGATGTCATCGCCATCCGCTGGTGCACCGGTAGACCCACGTCGACACCCTGAGCCGCCATCCACTCCTTCATAATCGCGTGCCCCAGATAGGGCGGCTTGCGCGAAAGGACTTCGCTGACCAGGCCCGGCGTCTTTTCGTCGTCGTCATAAAGCAAGGCCCAGAGAAGCTTCTGCCCGCTCTCATTGAAGTTCGAGAAAAAGCCACCCGCCTTCGAGAAGACGATCTCACGGAAGAATGGCATGAACTCGTCAGGCACCGGGTCTGTAATCTCTTCCGCCTGGATAATTTGGTCCGCCCAGAACCAAGCCATCGCGTTGTGGAACCGGTAGAACTTTGCCGCCGTCGCTCGGTTCTTCTCCAGCCACTCGGGGCCGGCGGCTTCCAAGGCCTGAAGGAAGCCGTCATCGACGACCTTCGCCAAGGCAGCGCCGACCTTCTGCGCCGGTGTGAAATCTCCGACGGACGTATAGGTCATCGACGAACTCCTAGGTGACTGCGCACCGACTATCCCTGATGCGGGCTCTGCACCGCAACCAGCTTGCCGTCGGCCGCCGAACAGGTGACCAGGACCGAGCCGTCGGACGTGTTGAACCGAACGATGCGCACCTCGGTGGTCTCGACGATGTTCACTGGCGCGACGCCGAACTCGGTCGCCATCGACTGGATGGTGCGCAGGCAGGTCTGGAAGTCCATCGACTTCGTCATCGTCGGGAGGCCGTCGCTGGACACGCCGGTGACCGCTTCGCCCGTCGTCGCCGGCGCGGCAGTTGTCGAGGAAGAGCCGCCGCCGTCGCCGCATCCCGTCAGGCACAAGGCTGCGCCGGCCGCCAAGATCATCATCGAGTTTCGCATGGTCAGTCCCCCGTGGTCGTCGGGAGTGTCGCACGCCGGGCGGGGTTGTCGAGAGTGGTGGTTCGGCGGCTCGGCGGGTCGGTGGCGACCGGAAGGGGCGAAGCCCGAGCGAGCGCAGCCGAAGGCCAGCGAGTGATCAGGATCGGCGAGGTCGCGGCGGTCACCTACGACCAGGCGGTCACATCATTCAGGAATCCAAAGGCCCCGGCGCGATCACGCCGGGGCCTTTTTCGTTTCGGGCGGTGGTTCGGTGGTTAACAGGCGCCGGCTGCCGCTGCGCCGTAGCGGGCCTGGCTGGTGGTGAACCCGTCGCCATACTCCGACGACAGTTGCTCGGTCAGGCCGCTGCAAGAGAAGCCCTTCATCTCCAGGTAGGACGCGCCGGCGCGAGCGGCGTTTTCGTTCCAATCGACGGTCAGGCTGTCGACGGCAGCGGTCGCGTCAGCGACGCTGAAGCCCTCGCCATATTCCGACGACAGTTGCTTAATCAGGCCGGCGCGCGAGAAGCCCTTCATGTCCAGATAGGACCGGGCGGAGCGGACCGCGTTCTGTTGCGGGCGCGTCAGCGATGAGTTCGCTGCTTCCACAACGGGCGCCGGTCCGGCTCCAGGTGCGGCGGGGGCAGTGGCGGTGGCGGTGTCGGCCTCGCACGAGGCGATCGTGAAGGCTGTTGCGATCATGGCGGCGGTAGTGGTGATCTTCGTCAGGTGCATTCAGCCCTCCCAGGCGTCGGGTGTGGCCGAACCATGACCATCGTGCCGGAACGACGTCAACGCCCGCGACGGTCGGTGTCGGTGGTGGCGTCGGTGGCGACCGGAGGGGGCGAAGCCCGAGCGAGCGCAGCCGAAGGCCAGCGAGTGGTCAGGCGCCCAGCTTCTTCTCCCACCAGACGCAGGGCTCGCGCAGCACCGACTCCATCCCATGCCACCCAGGCGGCTCGGCTTTGAACCGCCGGCCCTCGACCTGGAAGTTGGCGAGGCCGTAGGGGCCGACACCGTAAGCGCCTTGGCCGTAACCGCTGACCTTTCTGAACCGCAGCAGTGAGGGATCGGCGACGATGGTGTCCTTCGAGACCGTCTGGTGTTTTGCGCCGGTGGCTATCTCCATCACGATCTGCGCGAACGGGCAGTGCTCCCAGTAGTCAGACTCGTCTTTCGCGATGACGCCGCCGCGCGCCGCCCAGTCCTTCATCTGATGCAGGAGGATGAAGGCCGAAATCACCCGCACCGTGTCGGACTCGTCGGCGAACACGCCGTAGACGGCCGGACTGACAAGCTGATCGAAGAACTGCCGAGGGTGACCCAGGATTTCAGCGAGGGGGAAGAGTCGCGGCGGCTTGTCGTTCATGGGCGCAGGCTACCCCGCCGCCGGCGGAACTCAATGCGGGCGAAGGCCTGTCAACACTCTCACGCCAACGAGCAAGTCGGTCTGGCAACGCTCTCACGCCAATACTTGTAAAGGAATGTAATGCGTCCGGCGCGAGAGTGTTGAAAACTTAACATCCTCCTCGATCGCCCCATTCTGGTGTCGAATAATGTTGACAACTAGTTAACGATCGAGTATAAACCCCCCTATCACTCGGCGTTGCCCGCTGCCGACTGGTCACCCCAAATCACCCGTCCGTCCAGAACGAGACCACCAACGCCGGTTCGCCGGTGAACGAGACCCTATGACTCAAGCCCAAGCCACCACCCCCGTGATGCCGGCCGACCTGCCGCCGGACACTTGGATTCCCTATGAGGCCTTCAGCTTCCTGCTGCCGACCATGACCAAGTTCGCCTGGGAAGCCGGCGGCAAGGCAGGCCGCCTTCCCGCCGGAAAGCGTCTCACGCCCAAGACGCCGATCGCTTACCGCGCCGGCGACATCGCCAAGTTCTTCGCTGACTGCGCAGCCGAGGTGGCGAGGTGAGCGCCGACACCGAACTTCGCGAGGTCCGCGTGCCTCACAAGCCCCGCGTGGAACTGATGCGGGACGCCGTTCAGGCCGGGCGCGAAGGCGAACTGGCCCTGATCGGTGACCTCTCCCAGTCGGGCGATCTCGCCAAGCGCTTGGGCAGCGCGCTGGACCTGATCACCGAGGCCTGCAAGACGGTCGATCCCACCTTCCACGCCAACTTGGAAATCGACCAGGGCGCTGCGCAGGGACTGGTGGTCGCGAACGAACGCGGCAGCCTCTTCGCTGCGTTCACCTACACGATCTCGGCCATGATCATCCGCAGTGAGGCCCAGCCGACGGTGGTGGTCCCGCTGGCGGCCGAGGACGGCGGCGAACGCCTGGGCGCCGCGATCGAGAAGATCGTCACCGCCTTCTTCGATCGGAACGCGCCTCGGTGATGCGCAGGCCTCCGCCGGCCCGGCTGCTCGAACTCTTCGAACTCGATCCGCCCGATCACTGGCAAGCCCCGCCCGGCTTCCAGTGGGGGCCGCCCAGCCCGCCCATTCCACCCATCAATATGCCTGAACGAGACCAACCCTAGTGCCCAACACCCAAGAGCCCGAAGCCTTGAACAGCCCGAGCGAGGTCCTGAAGGACTTCCTGTCGGCGCTGTTCGCCGGAACCCAAGACCCCATTCGGTTGGTCTTCGGCGACACCACCGCCGACGTCGTCGACAAGCTGGACGACGTCCTGGACCAGGCCGGCGCCGAGCCGGTCTACCTGTCGGCGGTCACCAAGACTGGGCAGGTTCCGTTCCTCTATTCGTTCACCGAGAACGCGGTCGAGGACGAGTGGCGCGACCTGATCGGCGTGAAGCCGACGGTGGTGCTGTTCAAGGACGGCATGATGATCACCGCGTTCGCGCTCGAACTGCCGGGTACGGCCGACGATCCCGCCGTGGTCGCGCTCGCCGCGTCCATGGGCGGCGACCTCGCTGACCCGCTGGCTGATCCGATCCCCACGCCCGGCGCCAACGGCTGGCGGATGATCCACTGCGACGAGAGCATCTACACCGCCTTCACCGATCTGGAAGCCGCCTATGGCGTCGAGCCGGCGATCGCCCAGGCCGAGGCCCGCGACGCCCTGAACGACGCGGCCCTGCTGACCTCGTTCTCGCTCGACGACCCGCGTTACGCCCAGGAGATGATCATCTCGACCGGCGGCAACCGCGAGAGCAAGAACTGGATCAAGAAGCCCATGCCGGTGGCGCAGTTCGTCGCCCTGCTGTCGTCGCACCGCGAGGACAACAAGAAGGACGGGCTCGCGTTCGTCCTGGCCGACATCCTCGGCGCCGAGCGCAAGAAGGCGGCGGTGGCGGCGTGCTACGGCGTCGGCCTGGACATCGACGTCGGCGTCCCCGGCGCGGTGATCGACGAGGCGTTGGTGAAGCTGGGCTGCCTGGCGGTCCGCTACACCACCCACTCGCACGGCAAGGCGTCGACCAAGCTGCTGAAGGACCGGATCACCCGCTGGGCCGCGAAGAACGGCCTGGGCGACGTCGACCAGGACGTGATCGTTCGCTTCCTTCGCGAGGAGTCGCGCTGGGACGAAAGCATCATCGCTTCGGTCGAGTATGCCGGCGACGTCCAGGAGCCCGAGGGCTTCATGGTCGACGTCAACCACACCCCGATGCCGAAGCACCGCGTCGTCCTGCCGCTCGCCACGCCGTTCGAGCCGACCAAGGTCGCCAAGACCCACGACGAAGGCATGAAGATGTGGGGCCAGGTCTGCTACGCGCTCGCGCGGCTCCTGGGCGACCTGCCGCTCGACCGGTCGGCCGTTGACCCGTCGCGTCTCTTCTACTTCCCGCGCCACGCGCCGAAGCGCCCGCACGAAACCACCATCGTCGGTGGTGACCTGCTGGACTGGAAGGCGCTGGACCTCGACGGCGCCGGCCCGACGGCCGAGCCGGGTTCGTTCGAAGCCCTGCTGGAAGCCGAGGTGAAGACCACCGAGAAGGCCAAGCCCCAGTCCAAGTCGACCACCGCTGCCGGCAAGCGTCTGGGACGGTGGTCGATCAAGGCGGCCGGCGGCTTCCAGATCGTCGACGTCATCAAGGATCACTGCGACGACCGCATCCGCACCAACGGCGCCCACAAGATCGACATCGAGTGCCCGTTCGACGAAGAGCACTCCGACCCCGGCAACCCCGAGGACAAGGGCTGCTTCGCAGTCAACGCCGGCGACGGCTCCAGCGACATCTTCACGATCAAGTGCCAACACGACTCGTGCTCGGGTCGCACCAACCTCGACCACCTCGGCAAGATGATCGCGGACGGCTGGTTCACGCGCGAGGACATCGACGAGGACGCCTACAACACCCTCGACGAGACGGTCCCCGTCAACGCTGCGACGAAGGCGGGCGCGGTGGTGGTGAAGGGCGTCCTGTCGGGGATTGAAGCCTTCGATCCCAAGCGCTGCCTCTTCGACGGCCCGAACGCCGAAGACGAGGCGATCGAAGCGCTGGGCAAGGTGGCGTCGGTGGTCTCGCTGGGCAACAAGGTGCGGATCGCCACGCGGACGAAGGACGGCCTGACGTTCAACGTGAAGAGCGACGCCGCCCTCTGGTTCAGTTCCTACCGCGCCCTGCTCGAAGTCGGCGAGGACAAGGCCGGCAACCCCAAGGTGAAGGAGTTCCCCGCCCTCGACCTGCTGCTGAAGTCGGACAAGGTGAAGCGCTACGCCGGCATCGACTGCGACCCGTCGGGCTCGCTGCCGGATCACATGCTGAACACCTGGGAGGGCATCAAGATCGCGCCGGCGCCGGGCGACTGCTCGCTCCTGCTGAAGCACCTGAAGGAGTCGACCTGCGCGGGCAACGAGGAACACTACCGCGTTCTGATCAAGTTCTTCGCCCACATGTTCCAGAAGCCGAACGAGAAGCCGGGTTTCGCCCCGGTGGTGATCGGACCTCGCGGGGCGGGCAAGTCGACCGTGGCGGACTTCCTGCGCCGCGCGATCGGCCGCCGTCACTCGACCAAGATCAGCCAGGGCAAGCACCTGGTCGGCAACTTCAACGCCCACCTCTCGGGGCGCCTGTTCGTCCAGGCCGAGGAAGTCACCTTCGGCGGCGACAAGCGCGGCGAGGGACCGCTGAAGGATGCGATCACGTCGACCTCCACGCTCACCGAGCCCAAGGGCTTCGACCCGTATGAAGAGACCAGCTTCAGCCGCTTCTTCCTGGTGACCAATCCGGGGCACGCCGTTCCGGCCGGTGATGGCGAGCGTCGGTGGTTCGTCCTGAAGGTCCGCGACCTGTTCGAGGGCAAGGAACTCGACGACCCCGATCGCCTCGCCTACTTCGACGCCCTGCGCGGAGAGGCCGACAACGGCGGCATCGCCGCCTTCCTCCACTACCTGGTCAACGACGTCGACATCTCGGACTTCAAGCCGTGGGCGCCGCCCAAGACTGAAGCCCTGGGCGACCAGGCGCGCCAGTCGTTGAGCGACGAAGATCGCTGGGTTCTGGACGTGCTGGAGCACGGCGCCTTCAACGATCGCGACGGTTTCCCCGTCGGCACCCAGGACTGGGAGTTGGACGAACCGCTGGAGATCGAGCGCGGTCAGGTCCAGTCCAGCTTCAACAGCTACGTCCGCAGCTACAACGGATCGTCCGGTGGTGCTGGCGCGGCGCGGCGCGCGCTGAAGGCCCACGGCGACATCATCGACAGCCGGCAAGGGTCGGGCGAGCGCAAGAAGACCTATCGCCTGGGTCCGCGCCGTGAATGGCGCGACCGCTTCGTCGCCAAGTTCGGCATCGTTCTCGATGGCGGTGAGGACGCCTAATCTTCATCCGTCCCCGACGTCCCCGTGGCGTCCCCGTGATTTTGAGTCACGGGGACGCCGCAAACCCCCGCCACCACTGGCTTTGAGCCGATCCGTCCCCGACGTCCCCGTAAAACACTCTCTTCTATTATTAGAAAATAAAAAGGAGGGGATATGGGTCTGCCCAGGCAGTCCCGTCAGTTTTTCTCCAGTATAGCGATTTGACCCGTTTTACGGGGACGCGGGGACGGATGGTGTTTTTCCGTAACGGATCATAGCTTTAAGGCGTCCCCCCTACGGGGACGCCACGGGGACGCCGGCCGATCACGGGGACGCCGCCCGATTCAGGGTCTCGGTGGTCGACCGGAGGGGGCGCAGCCCGAGCGAGCGCAGCCGAAGGCCAGCGAGTGATCCCAGCGAGTTCTTGACGAACCGCCGATCGGTGGCAGGAGATTGATGCACGACGGTGGTCCAGGTGACCGCGCCCGTGCGCATCACCCACCATCGAGAACCCCTTCAGCTTGACCACCCGACGACCCTACAACCCCGACGCCCTGCCCAACTTCATGTGCGAACGCACCGCCGATCTGCTGGCGGAGGCTTTCGACGAGGCAGACGGCCCCGACCCCGTCGAAGACTACGCCGACCTCGCCGGCATCGTCCGCTCCCAGGACAACGACTGGTGAGCCGCATCTTGGCTTGCGACCCCGGCAAGACCGGCGCCTTCGCGCTGATCGACACTGAAGCCTGGACGATCGCCATCACTGACATGCCCCAGGAACCGGGCACCGGCGGGAAGGTCGCGGTCAGTCCGGCCGGCGTCGCCCGCATCGTCGACGCGACCGCTCCCGACTACACCGTGATCGAGGACGTGACGTCCTCGCCCCAGATGGGTGTGACCTCCGCCTTCAGCTTCGGGCGGAGCCTGGGCATCGTCGAGGGCGCCTGCGCCTCCCGCTCGATGCTGACGAAGGTGCGGCCCCAGGTCTGGAAAGCCGCGACCAAGACGCCGAAGGACAAGAACCAGGCGCGTCGTCGCGCCATGCAACTCTTCCCGTGCGCGTTCGACTTGTTCAGCCGAACCAAGGACGACGGGCGCGCTGAAGCGGCGCTGTTGTGCTTCTACGGTCTGCTTGACCTGCTCAAGACCCCGCCGCCCAGGCCGCTTACGCTTGCGCCATGGCCGACATAGCAGCGGTGGCGGCGCGCCACCGATGCAGCTTCGCTTCCACCCGGTCCAGCAGGTCGCCCATCGCGGCCATGCTGGAGGTGGACAGCGTCTCCAGAGCCAGGTCGTGAAGATCGGCGCTGTCGGTGATCAGTTCGCGTTGCGTGTTCATGGTTCCCTCCCTGGGGCTAATGCGTGACGACCTAAGACGACCGCGCATGGACGTGCAAGACAGTGCAAGCCGATTGCAATCACTCGGCGTCGACTTTCTCACTACACGCCAAGGTTAGCGGTCCACTTGTCTGTCAACACTCTCGCGCCGATCGGTCTTTGTCTGTCAACACTCTCACGCCAGTCCATTGTTACTGTGCATTTTCTTGACGCGCGCAGTCGTGGCGGTCATATCTCGGCCGACGACCAGACCCGAGAAGCCATTGCCCCACACCATCCCCAAGCCTGACGTCCACAAGCTGGCCTTCACGGTCGACGAAGCCGCCGCCGCGATCAGCGTGTCGCGTCGCCAAATCTACTACCTGATGAAGTCGGGCGACCTGCCCTACAGCCAGCGCGGCGGGCGCCGGCTGATCCGCGCCGACGCCCTGAAGGCGCTCCTGAACTAGGCGGCAGCCGCCACACCACCGCCGGCCTGGAAAGCCGCCCAGCGCGCCGCGAACTGGGGCTCCTGGGCGAGGAACGCCAGCAGCTTCGCCATGTCCGACGTCGTATCGGCGAACGTCGGCTGTCCACCGGCGCAGACCAGCGCCCAGTCCGTCATCAGATCGCGCCGTTCTTCCAGCAGATCGCCTCGGAAGTAGGCCTGGGTGGTCGTGTTGCCGACCGAGTGTCCCAGGCTGATCTCGCACGCTTCGAACGAGTAGGCGGGCACCTTGCGCCCGTTCGCCAGGGTGATCCGCTGGGCGCCGGCCCAGTCGCGGAACGTCGATCGGAACCCGTGAACCGTCGCGTCGGTGACCTCCAGGCGCTTCAGCACCGACGACATGCCGTTGTCGCCCAGGGCGGAGCCGGCCTCGGGGCCAGGGAACACATAGCCGACGCCGTCGGATTCGGCGCGCAGTCGACGCATCAGCGCCACGGCCGGCGGGCTCAACGGGATGCGCTTGGTCATGACCTTGGCGCGGATCAGCGCCTTGCGCTCCTTCACCCGGTTCCTGGGGATCGTCCAGAGCGCCGCGTCCAGGTCGAACTCGGGCCAGACCGCCTCTCGGACCTCGGTCGTCCTGGCGCCGGTCAGGATCAGCAACTCTAGCGCCGCCGCTCCGACGCCCTCGCGCCCGCGCACCTGGACCATCAGATCAGCGATCCCGGCGTAGGCCAGGGCGGCGTGCGGCCCCTTCGATCCCTTGACCCGTTCCGACAGCAACTCCTTCAGGTGACCTTCCCACCGCGCCGGGTTCTCGCCGGTGCGCAAGCCGCGCGCCTTAGCGGAGTCCAGGATCGTCTCGACGGTGGCGCGGCTCTTCTCGGCACCCTCGGGAATCTTGGTCCAGATCGGCTCGAACACCGCCAGCACCTCTTCGGTGCCCACCTTGTCGATCGGCATGTCGTGGATCGAGGCGCAGTGGTTGCGGATGGTGTTCAACCAGCGCGCCTCGGTCTTCCGCCCGAACCACCCGACCTTCTTCACCTCCAGCACCTCCAGCGCGTAGGCGCCGAACGTCACCACGTCGGCCGGCTCCGCCTTCGCCGCCGCGCGCTCCGCCTTGGGGTCGATCCCAGCCGCGACCTTCTCGCGCGCCTCCTTCGCGAGTTCGCGCGCCCGCTCCAGCGAGACGGTGTTGATCGAGCCCAGACCCAACTGCTGCCGCTTCCCCTTCCAGACGTAGAAGAAAATGAACCGCTTGGCGCCGGGCTGACCATTCGCGCCGGGCTTGTCGACCTCGACGTAGAGGTTCCCGCCGTCGGCGTGCCGCCCCGGCGCGAGCGGATTCTTCACCGCCGTGAGGGTCTTCGGGTTCAGTCGATTGAGCGCTCTAGCCATGCCTCAATGTCGCAGCTTCACCGCACCAGAGGCAAGTTCTTCCCCCACTTTCGACCCCACTTTCGGTCGCTGCGTGCATGTTCGCGCAGCGGAGTGCAAGACCGTGCAAATCCGCCTAACAAGTTGTTAGACCTCAACATTCCTTTACAAGGGTCTGTTAGGATTGCACACGGCTGCGCGCCGATTGGCCTCTACCCGCGGAGCCACTCTCTCTCTGGACGGCGTCCCGTACGCCCCCAATCCCCGTCATTTCCAAAGCCGCCACGCGGGTTTTCGCGCGCCTTCGGCTGACATCAGGGCAAAAAAAGAGCCCGACGCGAACGCCGGGCCAAAAGAAGTTCGGTGATGGTGGGTGTCCTCAAAGAAGGAAGACGCACCATCCGATGAAGCGAATTGGTTAACGGGGCGTAAATCACGCCGCCAGCGAGGCGTCCGGCAGCCATGTCCACTGCCTTGCGCCCGCCGGGCCGATCCAGCCGACCCGCCAGCCCGCCCCGGCCCGCTCGACCTGCAGCGCGCCCCCTGACGCGCCCGGCCCCGGCCAGACGTAGTCACTGCCCCCGACGCGGATCGAATCGCCCGCCGCCGCCGATCCCAGCATCAGGCTCCAGCGCCCTTCGCCGTCAGTGACGACCTGGACCGGCTCCCCCGCCGAGGCGACCTCGATTCGTCCGGCGACCGCGCCTGCCCGGCCCGACGCCAGCAGCGACCGGTCATCGCTGTCGACCGCCCCAAGCGCCGGAGCGGCGTCGAGACGCCGGGTCGGTCCCCCGGAGCGCAATACAGCGATCGGCCCGCGCCCGCCCTCGACGATCAGCAGCCGATCCGGCGAAGCGACGGCGTCCTGGCCCATCTGGGTTTCCGGACGCAGCAGCAGGGAGGCGTCCGGCGCCGCCATGCGAATCTCGAATCGTCCGTCCGCATCCGCCACCGCCGCATAGGCGCTGCCCTCATCGTTGCGCAGGACCACCCGGGCCCCGGGTTCGGCCCGGCCGGAGAAGATCAGACTGGCCTGGGCGCGGACCACGGCCTCGATGACCGGCGGGCGGGTCCAGCCGTTGAGCGATTCACTCTCGCGGGTCTTGCTGGGCGCCGCCGGCGAACAGCCGGCCACAACAGCGGCCAAGGCCGCGGCCAGAACCGCCCTGCGTCCGGACATCGCCCGCTTCATCCCCACCTCTCCACCAGCCACAGTGTCGTCGGCTCGATTAGACCCGCGACAAAAATGGTCTAGGACTATGGACCCAGATAGCGCGCGTGGGCGCCCGCTGTCTTCCATCGATATTTGAGGCTTCATGTCCTTCGCCATCCAGCCGTTCGACGGCAAGTCCGTCTGCCTCTTCTGCGGCTCGTCGGAACGCTCCGATCCTGACTACACCGTCGCCGCCCGCGCATTCGGCGAACAGACCGCCCTGGCGGGATGGCGACTGGTCTACGGCGGCGGCGGCGTCGGCCTGATGGGCGCCTCGGCGCGCGGGGCGCATGAGGCCGGCGGGCGGGTGCTGGGCGTCATGCCGGGCTTCCTGCGCAGCCGCGAACGCCTGTTCGACGAGGTCGAGACCCTGGTCGTCACCTCGATGCACGAGCGCAAGACCATCATGTACGACCAGTCCGACGCCTTCGTCGTCGCGCCGGGCGGCGTCGGCACGCTGGAAGAGGCCATCGAGGTGCTGTCCTGGAAGCGGCTCGACCTGCACCGCAAGCCGGTGATCTTCCTCAACATCAACGGCTTCTGGGACAGCCTTCTGGCCGTTCTGGACCACAGCATCGCCGAGGGCATGACGCCCGAAACATTCCGTCAGGCGTATGTGACGGTCGATTCCGTCGAAGCGGCGATCGCGGTGATGCAGGAGGCGGACGACATGCCTCACTTGAAACATGATCGTCGATAAGTAATCGTCGATAAGTCGCGTGACAGAGTTTCTTTTGGAAACGCGCCTTGACAGTTTCGAATAACAACGCACACTGAAGGCGACGGGGCAAATCGCTCGCCTCGCCCTGACCGGAGACATCCCCCCATGCGCGCCCTGACCATCGCCGCGGCCCTGTTCGTCGCCGCCCCCGCCGTCGCCCAGCCGGCCGTTTCGAGCGCCGTCCTCGCCGACGCCTCCAAGGCTCCCGCCAGCGCCACCATCATCGACGGCGCCTCGTGGCGCTGCGAAGGCGCGACCTGCACCGCCACGGGCGGCGCCAACCAGACCGCCACCCGCGCCTGCCGCCGCGTCGTCGCCCGCTTCGGCGCCGTCTCGGCCTTCACCTACAAGGGCGTCGCCCTGTCGAACGAAGAAGTCGCCGCCTGCAACGCCTGATCGGCGTCAGCGACGGCTGAGACAGAAAAGGCCGCCCTCGCAGGAGGGCGGCCTTTTTGATTGCGGGAACGTGCAGCCAGCACCAAGCTCGGGCGGCCCTCGCGGCTTCCAGGCCGAAATCATCGGAGCAAGGACGTGGGTCCTGTAAGCTACGCCATCCCTGAAACTCTGGCCGCAGTCAGCGTCTTCGCGGTGCTGTTCGCCGTGGTCTTTTCGCGGATGGTCGAAGGCTTTTGGAGGTATTCCCTCCCCGCCGAATTGGTCGCCACGATCTTGTGGTACTGCTTCTGTTATCTAGTGACGTTTGGGGCGAATTTTGAACTTCAGTATGGTTCGTTGTTTATCCTGGCGGTCGTGGTGGGCGTAGGCTCCCGCCTTGCGGCGTACCTGGTACGTGCAAGAAAAGCGTCCCAACACTAGGTCAGCCCAAAGTCTGCGGACGCGACCGATCAGGCGGTCTCGCCCTGCAGACGCTTCACGATCCGCTCGCGGCCGATCATGGGCGCGATGGTCGCCATGTCGGGGCCGTGCGGCTGGCCGGTCAGGATCAGGCGCAGCGGCATGAACAGCGCCTTGCCCTTGGCCCCGGTGGCCTCCTTCACGGCGTTGGTCCAGGTCGGCCACAGGGTCTCGTCGACCGTCTCCGGCAGGACGGCGAGCGCCGCCGCGGCGAAGGCCGGGTCCTCGACCACAGGCGTGACCGGGCCGCGAATCATCCGTTCCAGTTCAAGCACATCGGCGAACTTCTGAAGGTTCGGACGGATGGCGTTCCAGACCGCCTCGCCCATGTCGGAGCCCAGCGCGGCCAGACGCGGCTGAGCCAGTTTGTAGTCCATGGCGTGCAGCGCGTGGGCGTTCAGACGGTCCAGATCGGCGGTGTCGTAGCGCGCCGGCGAACGGCCCATCTTGGAGAAGGCGAAGCTGTCGCCCAGCGCCTGGACTGACGCGCCCACTTCCAGCGGGTCCGAGGTGCCGATGCGGCCGAGGTGGCTGGTGATCGCGATCGGCTCATAGCCCAGCTCGCGCATCTCCTCGATCGACAGCGAGCCCAGACGCTTGGACAGGGCCGCGCCGTCGGCGCCGACCAGCAGGGGCATGTGGGCGAAGGCCGGCACGGGGCCGCCCAGCGCCTCGAAGATCTCGATCTGGGCGCCGGTGTTGGTGACGTGGTCCTCGCCGCGGATCACGTGGGTGATGTCCATCTCGATGTCATCGACGACCGACGGCAGGGTGTAGAGGAACAGGCCGTCCTCGCGGATCAGCACCGGGTCGGACATCGAGGCGGTGTCGACCTCGGCGTGGCCGCGGGCCATGTCTTCCCAGGCGACGCGCTTGCCATCCAGCTTGAAACGCCAGTGCGGACGGCGGCCCTCGGCCTCATAGGCGGCCTTCTCGGCGTCGGTCAGGTCCAGGGCGGCGCGGTCGTAGACCGGCGGCAGGCCGCGCGACAGCTGCACCTTGCGGCGGCGGTCCAGTTCCTCGGAGGTCTCATAGCAGGCGTACAGCCGCCCGGCGGCCTTCAGGCGCTCGGCGGCGGCCTCGTAGCGGTCGAACCGCTTGGACTGGTTGTGGCGCTCGTCCCAGAGCAGCCCCAGCCACGCCAGATCGATCTCGATGCCCTGCTCGAACTCCGCGGTCGACCGCGCCAGGTCGGTGTCGTCGATGCGAAGGACGAACGAGCCGCCCTGCCCCTTGGCGAACATCCAGTTCACCAGTGCGGTGCGCACGTTGCCCACGTGCAGCTTACCCGTCGGCGACGGGGCGAAACGGACCTTGACGGACATTCAGACGACCTTGAAACGCAAGGCGCGGTAGGTCGCCCTCACGGGCCCTCAAGTCAAGGCTCGCGGCTTTGACGACGCCGGTCGTCATGATAATCTGCCGCGCATCATGAACGCCCCCGTGCAGATCCGGAAAGCCGAGACCGTCGAGCGCCTGCGTCGCCTCGCGGCGCTGGAAGGCAAGACCATCACGGAGTTGGTGGACGAGATGGTGCGCGAGCGCGACGAACGGATGTCCGCCGCCAGCGAAGCCGAGGTTCAGCGCAAGATCGCGGCGGCGCGAGAAATCGTCCGACACTTCCAGTCCCTGCCGATCGTCGGCCCACTGCTGACTGACGACGACCTCTACGACGAAGACGGCCTGCCGAAGTGATCGTCATTGATGCGTCGGCGCTGGTCGCAATCCTTCTCGACGAGCCGGAGCGGGACGCCTTTCTGGAGGCGCTCGGCCGATCGCCCGCCTGCCTTTCGCCGATCGGCTATTGGGAAGCGGCGACAACGCTGGGCCGTCACCGCGGCGAAGCCGGCTTGGCCGACCTCAACCGCCTGATTGCGAACTTCGACATCCAAATTCATGCCGCAGACGGGCCGATTGCCGAAGGCGCAGTGCTCGCAGAACAACGCTTCGGCAAGTGGACGCCGGCACGGCTGAACCTGGGCGACTGCTTCGCCTACGCCTTGGCGAAGCAGATCGGCGCGCCCCTGCTCTACAAGGGCGACGACTTCAGCCGGACGGACGTGAAATCCGCCATGCCCGGCTGACGTTCGTCAGTCGTCCCGGTGAACCCGTTCGCGCCGCTCGTGGCGTTCCTGGGCTTCCACCGACAGCGTCGCCGTCGGGCGGGCTTCCAGTCGGCCGAGGCTGATCGGTTCACCCGTTTCCTCGCAGTAGCCGTAGGAGCCGTCCTCGATCCGGCGCAGCGCTTCGTCGATCTTGGAGATCAGCTTGCGTTGGCGATCACGGGTGCGGAGCTCCAGCGCGCGGTCGGATTCCGACGACGCCCGGTCCACGAGATCCGGATGGTTTTCCGTCTCTGCCTTCAGGTTAATCACGGTGCCTTTGGACTCGCGAAGAATGTCGTCCTTCCAGTCCATCAGCTTGGCCTTGAAGTAGGCCAGTTGCCGTTCGCTCATAAACGGCTCGTCGTCGGAAGGCCGATACTCGACCGGATCGACGACTGCAGACGCTAATGCGTTCATCATCGCACTCACGCTCTCAACAGCGCCCCCCTGTGGCGCACGATGCGTATAGGGACGGCGGGGAGTCGCGGCAACAACGCTCGCGTGAGCGTGACCAGCTAAGGTTCAACGATCACTGTGACCGTGACATTTCTTCATCACCCGACCCGGGTATGAGAGCATTTTGCGAACGATTTGGTCGTTTTATGCTGCGTTGCGGCGAAGATCGGCCTTCGCCAGCTCAACCGCAGCGCGCAGATCGATCTGGTTGAGCAGGCTCGTCAGCCCCGGATCGGCGTCTTCAGGCCGTTCCTCCCGCAGGGTCCGGGACAGGCGCTCGAGCGCGCCCTCCCCGGCCTCGCCGGACAGCAGGGCCAGCTTCAGTTCGTCCAGGCGGTCCAGCAGCCCGCCGCCCCGGCGGATCGCGCGGCGGCGGCGTTCGGTGGCGTCCTCAACCCCTTGCAGGGCCATCAGGGCGCCGACGTCGGCCACGCCGGACATCGAGGCGGCGGCGGCCGTCGCACTGGCAGGGGCGCTGGAGCCGCTTCCAGACACCGAAAACCCGCCCGCGGAGCGGGTCGGGCGCGATGTCTGCGGCGCGGAGGGGCCGGAGGGACCGGTGACCTTCATGCGAAACGACTCCAGGACATGGGCGACCATACACCGTCCGCCCGTCACCGTTTGGTTAACGGCCCGGCAGAATCTGCCGCCATTTCCGGCCGAGGTGAACCGGCCTTGCTTGTTTTTTCACACCTTTTCCCGTGGCACGGCTCTGGCATCCCGTTAGGCACAACAGTTCGCGGACGCCTGACCGATGCAGAAACTGCTCGCCTCCCTCCTGACCGCCGCCGCACTGGCCGGCCTCGCCTCCCCGGCGATCGCCCAGTCGCGGATCAAGGACATCGCCGCCGTCGAGGGCGTCCGCACCAACCAGCTGGTCGGCTACGGCCTCGTGGTCGGCCTGAACGGCACCGGCGACAGCCTGCGCAACTGCCCCTTCACCCGGCAGTCGCTGGAAGGGATGACCGAGCGCCTCGGGGTCAACATCCGCGGGACCAACGCCAACTCCAAGAACATGGCCGCCATCATGGTGACGGCGGAACTGCCGCCCTTCGCCACGCCGGGCGCGCGCATCGACGTCAACGTCTCGTCCATGTGCGACGCCAAGAGCCTGCTGGGCGGGACCCTGCTGGTCACCAGCCTGCAGGGCGCGGACGGTCAGGTCTATGCCGTGGCGCAGGGCTCGATCCAGACGGGCGCCGTCTCGGCTTCAGGCGCCTCGGGCTCGTCGGTCACGCGCGGCGTGCCGACCGCCGGCCGCATCGCCTCGGGCGCCTCGGTCGAGCGCGAAACCGGCTTCGAGCTGGCCAATATGAATGAAGTGCGGCTGACGCTGCGCAATCCCGACTTCACCACGGCCCAGCGCGTCGCCGGCGCCATCAACCAGGTCTATCCGAACACCGCCCTGGCCGAGAACGGCACCGTCATCGCCCTGCGCGCGCCCGGCAACATGGGCATGGCCGGCTTCATCAGCCGGGTCGAGAACCTGCCGGTCGCGGTCGACGCCCCCGCCAAGGTCATCATCGACGAGGTCAATGGCGTCATCGTCATGGGCGAGGCCGTCCGCGTCTCCACCGTCGCCATCGCCCAGGGCAACCTGACCGTCTCGGTGCAGGAAACCCCGCAGGTCAGCCAGCCCGAGCCCTTCAGCCGCGGCCAGACCGAAGTCGTCCCGCAGTCCAATGTCGCGGTCGAGGAGGAGCGCGGCGTGGAAATGCGCATCGTCGGCGGCGGGACCTCGCTGTCCACCCTGGTCAACGGCCTGAACGCCCTCGGCGTCAGCCCGCGCGACATGATCAGCATCCTGCAGGCCATCAAGGCCGCGGGCGCCCTGCAAGCCGACATCGAGGTGATGTGAGCATGAGCGACCTGACCGTCTCCCCGCAGACCCAGCCCCTCGCCCCCGCCTCCCCGGCGGTCACCGCCCGCATGCGCGAGACCGCGGACGCCTTCGAGGCCTCTTTCCTCAGCCAGATGCTCAAGCCGATGTTCGAGGGCATCAAGACCGACGGCATGTTCGGCGGCGGCGAGGCCGAGGGCCAATGGCGCAGCTTCATGATCGACGCCATGGCGAAACAGACGGTCAAGGCCGGCGGCATCGGCCTGGCGGATCAGGTCGTCGCCCAGATGCTGAAGATGCAGGAGCAGGGTCAGTGACCGAAGCCGCCATCCTCAACGCCACCGCCCGCGTCCGCCAGCTCATCGACCTGACCGAACGCCTGACCAGCCGGTTGTCCGAGGAGGCCGCTGCCTTCGAGGCGCGGCGGCCGCACGACGTCGCCGCGACCCTCGCCGGCACCCAGGACCTCGCCAACGCCTACCGCCGGGAGTCCGCCAAGGTGAAGGCTGACCCCGCCTCCGTCGCCGCCGCGCCGCTGGCTGACCGCAAGGCCCTGATCGCCGCCACCGAGGCCTTCGAGACCATCCTGTCGCGACACTCGCACGCTATCGACGCGGCCCGCGTCGTCTCCGAAGGCCTCGTCCGCACCATCGCGGCCGAGGTCACCGCCCACCGCGGCAGCCCGTCCGCCTACGGAGCCTCCGGCCGGGCCAACGCCGGCGACGGCCGCGCCGTCGCTTTCAACCGCGCGGTGTAAGCTTGGCCATAACGCGCTAAGGCTGTTCTTAACCTCCGGGCGGCCAAGGTCGTCCCATGAGTATGAAGTCCCGCCTGCTTGGAATGGCGTTCGCCTCGTCCGACGTCCTGCTTGAACTCGATCAGGCGCGCGTCACCTTCGCCCTTGGCGCAGGCCCCGTTCCGGGCATCGATCCGGCCGCGGCCTGGACCGGGCAATCCCTCGACACCCTGCTGGACCTGACCTGCCGACGCGCGGTGATGGATGCGCTGGCGAAGCTCAAGCCGGGCATCCGCTCCGAACCGGTGGAGATCCGCATCCTCGCCGGAGACGGCCGGGCGCGCCGGGCGGTGCTGCGCGCCTTCGCCCTGCCCGATCTCGCCCCCTTCATCTCCTGCGCCCTCGTCTGGGACGGCCCGGCCTTCGAGATCGCCGCGCCGCGCACCGGCCCGGCGCTGGACGCCCGCGGCCTGCTGAACCGGCTGGCGTCGGCGCTGTCGCTGGGCGGCACGAGCCCGGAGCTCAGCGTCGATTTCGTCGAAGTGCCCGGCCTGGACGCCGCGAGCGAGGCCCACCAGCGCGCCAACGCCCGCATCGAGGCCAGCCTGCAGGCCGCCTCGTTCGAGGGCGCCAGCGCCGCCCGGCTATCCCCTGACCGCTTCGCCCTGATGCGCGATTCCGCCGACATTTCGGACCTCGCCGAGGCCGTACGCGCCGCCGGCGCGGCCGAGGGACTCGACCTGTCGCCCATCACCAGCCGCGGCGAACTGGGACGCGCCGAGGCCAACGTCGCGGTCCGCACCCTGCGCCTCGCGCTGGAAGACTGCCTCAAGGACGGCGCCGAGGCAGGGGCCCGCTTCGGCGAGCGGCTGAAGCGGACCGTGCAGGACGCCGACCGCTTCCGCAGCATCGTCCGCGACCGCCAGTTCACCCTCGCCTGGCAGCCCATCGTGGCGCTCGACAGCCGCGCCGTGCACCATTTTGAGGCCCTCGCCCGCTTCGGCGGCGCCGCCCAGGCGCCGACCGGTCCGATTTCGATGGCGGAGGAACTGGGCCTGATCGAGAGCTTCGACCTCGCCGTCGCCGAGAAGGCCCTGCTCCAGCTGCGCCAGCCGGGTTTCGGCCTGACGAAGGCCGCGGTGAACGTGTCCGCCAAGTCGCTGACGACCGACGCCTATGTGCAGGCGCTGCTGCGGATGACTGCGGCCTTCCCCGACATCCGCAAGCGGGTGATGGTCGAGATCACCGAGACCTCGGCGCTCGAGGACCTCGACGCCGCCGACCGCCGGGTGCAGGCCCTGCGCGCCGCCGGGATCAAGGTCTGCCTCGACGACTTCGGGGTCGGCGCGGCGTCGCTGGACTATCTGCGCCGGCTCCGCATCGACATCGTCAAGATCGACGGCGGCTTCGTGCGCGACATCGCCGTCGACGCCCGGGTCCGGTCCCTGGCCGGCCACCTCGTGGAGCTGTGCCGCGAGTTGAAGATCGCCACCGTCGCCGAGATGGTCGAGACCGAGGCCCAGACCGACGCGGTGAAGGCGCTCGGCGTCGACTACGGTCAGGGCTGGCTGTTCGGACGCCCCGCGCCGACGCCGGCGGTGGTTTCTGCCGCGCCTGCCGCACGCCGGATGGGCGAGGTCGTGGGCTGGGGCTGATCTAGAGCGCCATGGTCCGCTCGATCCCGATCGCCTCAAGGAAGTCCGCGTCGTGGCTGACCACGATCAGCGCGCCGTCGTAGGCCCGCAGCGCCGCCTCGACCGCCGCGATGGAGTCCAGGTCGAGGTGGTTGGTCGGCTCGTCGAGGATCAACAACTGTGGCGGCCGCGCGCCGGTCATCACACAGGCCAGCGCCGCTCTCAGCCGCTCGCCGCCTGACAGCGTCCCCGCCAGCCGCTGCGCCGCCGTGTTGCGGAACAGGAACCGGGCCAGCGCCGCGTGGGCGTCGTTCGGCGTCGCCTCCGGATTGATCCGCCGGTACGCCTCGACCAGGGTCTCGTCGGGCCGCAGCAGGGCCGCCTCCTGATCCAGCAGCGCCGCCTCGACCGGCCGTTCAACCCGCCCCGACGTCGGCGGCAGATCGCCCGCGATCAGCTTCAACAGCGTCGTCTTGCCCGACCCGTTCGGCCCTGTGATCGCCACCCGCTCCGGCCCGGTCAGCCGCACCGAGACCGGCCCGACGATGCGCCGTCCGTCCGGCGCGTCCCATGCCGCCTCATCCAGCACCAGCACCGTTCGTCCCGCCGCCAGTCCGGTCGTCGGCATGGGGATGTCCAGCGCACGCACCCGCTCGACCCGCTCGCGCGCCTCGGCCAGTCCCGCCTCCGCCGCCTCGGCGCGCCGTTCGGCCAGCCGGTTCTCTCGCGCGCCGGAGTTTTCGGCCCGCTCCGCCATCGCGCCCAGCAGGATCTTCGGCTCGGAGCCCTTCGCCGCGAACGCCCGGCCCGCCTTGTCGCGCCGCGCCTTCTTCTCCACCGCCTTCTGGCTTTCGCGCGCCACCCGCGCCGCCTCGCGCCCGGCCACGTCCAGATCGCGCTCGGCCGCCGCCCGCTCCGTCGCCTTGCGCTCGGCGTATAGGTCGTAGCCGCCGCCGTAGGTCGCCGCGCCCAGCGACGACAGCTCGACGATCCGGTCCATGCGGCGCAGCAGTTCGCGGTCGTGGCTGACCACCACGACCCCGCCCGGCCAGCGGCCCAGCACCTCCGCCACCAGCCGCCGGCCCTCGCGGTCCAGATGGTTGGTCGGCTCGTCGAGCAGCAGGAGGTCCGGCGGACTCAACAGCAGTCCCGCCAGCCGCAGGCGCGTCTGTTCGCCGCCGCTCAGCGCCGCCACCGGGCGATCAGGCGTCAACGCGGCGAGGCCCACAGCGACCAGCGCCTCGTCCATCCGGGTCTCGAGGGTCCAGTCTGCCCGTGACAGGTCCTCTTCGCTGCCCTCGCCTGCCAGCACGCGGCCGACCACGGCGAGGTCGTCCGCCACGCCCAGCGCGTCCGCGACTGTCTCGCCGGGAGAAGGCTCACGCCGTTGCTCCAGCCACGCGACCGTCCCGGCGCGCGCGACGGCGCCCTCGGCGGGTTCGGACAGGCCGGCGATCAGGCGCAGCAGCGTGGTCTTGCCCACGCCGTTGCGGCCCACCAGACCGGTGCGCTCACGCCCGAAGGCGAGGCTCAGATTGTCGAAAAGGCTTTGTCCGTCAGGCGTTCGGGCCGCGACGCGATCGAGCGTCACGAATGCGGACGGGGACGGGTTTCGGCTTGGGAGCGAGGACATAGGCGAACACGAGCAGCAGCGGAGCGGAAAGGGCGAAACCGGTTTCCAGAGCGCTGATCATGATCGTGTACCTCGACTGCTACTGATGCGAAGACGGGAGGATGGGTGCGGCGCCTTAATCACGCAAGCGTTTTTGGCCACACGGCCGGTGACAAATCTGTCAGATGGACGTCAGATCGCCGTCAGCGGCGAAACGTCAAAGCACCAGTTCGATCTCGCGCCCGTCGAATTTCGCCACCATCTTCAGATGGCCGCCCTGGGACTCGATCAACGCCTTGAGCGTCGCCAGTCGTATGCCCCGGCCGGCCTCCAGCTTGGACACGTTCGACTGCGTGGTCTTGAGGATCTTCGCCAGCTCGACCTGGGACAGACCCAGTTCCTTCCGCAGGGCCTGCAGCGCGGAAACGCGTTCCCCGATCTCGACGACCAGGGTGTCGATCTCGCGCTTGTCCCGGGCTGACCATTCAGGTTCCCAGACCGTCGACTTCATTGAGTTCACGATCGCACACGCGCCCTTCCGCGCACCGTCAACCCAGACCTGTAACCACGAGCCTGAAGTCGGGTTGAACTTCCAGTTCCAGCACCTTCCAGCCCGACGGCAGGTTCACCGGCAGCCGAAGGCTCACCGGGCCCGACAGATCGCGCCACGCCGGAACGCCCTCCAGCTCGGACTTGATCAACCCCATCGCTTCCGGCCCGCCGCTGCGAAGGCGCACCTGGATAGCGTAGAGTTCCTTTTGTCGGTCGACCGACCATGCTGCGAGCCTGCTCAGGAAATCGTCGTCGATCTCGACAACCCAAAGGGACATTCCAGGATGGAATATATTCTCCTTTGGCATACCGTCAACCCGCCCCTGTTGCCACTCCTTGTCAGCAGACTGGCACGACGCGCGCCTTGTTCCTATAATGTTCTTGCTGAACTTCCCGAACCAGTCCCCATATAGCGCTGTCGCGTCGGACCTCTCCCCGGCCCTGCCGCGTTCCCGACATTTCAGCCCTTTGGCCAATGACCGAAAAGCATAACTTCATCCGCGTGCGCGGCGCGCGCGAGCACAATCTCAAGGGCGTGGATCTCGACGTCCCGCGTGAGAAGCTGGTGGTCATGACCGGCCTGTCGGGGTCGGGCAAATCCTCGCTCGCCTTCGACACCATCTACGCCGAGGGGCAGCGCCGTTACGTCGAGAGCCTGAGCGCCTACGCCCGCCAGTTCCTCGAGCTGATGGGCAAGCCGGACGTCGATCTGATCGAGGGCCTGTCGCCCGCCATCTCGATCGAGCAGAAGACCACCTCGAAGAACCCGCGCTCGACCGTCGGCACCGTGACCGAGATCCACGACTACATGCGCCTGCTGTGGGCGCGCGTCGGCGTGCCCTATTCGCCCGCGACCGGCCTGCCGATCGAAAGCCAGACCATCTCCATGATGGTCGACAAGCTGACCGCCCTGCCCGACGGCGAACGCCTGCTGCTGTTGGCGCCCGTAGTCCGCGGCCGCAAGGGCGAGTACAAGAAGGAGATGGCCGAGTGGCAGCGCTCGGGCTTCCAGCGCGTCAAGATCGACGGCGAGTTCTACGCCATCGAGGACGCCCCGACCCTCGACAAGAAGTTCAAGCACGACATCGACATCGTCGTGGACCGCATCGTCACCAAACAGGGGCTGGAAGGCCGCTACGCGGACAGCCTGCAGACCGCGCTGGGCCTCGCCGACGGCATTGCTGTGGCCGAATGGGCCAACGCCGCGGAGGGCGAGAAGGAACCGCGCCGGATCACCTTCTCCGAGAAGTTCGCCTGCCCGGTCTCCGGTTTCACCATCAGCGAGATCGAGCCGCGGCTGTTCTCGTTCAACAACCCCTTCGGCGCCTGCCCGGTGTGCGACGGCCTGGGCGTCAAGCTGGCCTTCGACGCCGATCTGGTCGTCCCGGACCGCGACAAGACCCTGCACAAGGGCGCGGTCGCCCCGTGGTCGCGCGGCCCCTCGCCGCTCTACACACAGACCCTGCAGTCGCTCAGCCGCCACTACGGCTTCTCGATGGACAAGCCGTGGCGCGAGTTGCCGGAGAAGGCCCAGGCTGTGATCCTGCACGGCTCGGGCGGCGAGAAGGTGAAGTTCACCTACGACGACAACGCCCGCACCTACGAGACCTCCAAGGCCTTCGAGGGCGTGCTGCCCAACCTCGAGCGCCGCTGGCGCGAGACCGACAGCGCCTGGGTCCGTGAGGAACTGGGCCGCTTCCAGTCCGAGACGCCGTGCGAGTCCTGCGGCGGCAAGCGCCTGAAGCCCGAGGCCCTGGCGGTCAAGGTCGCCGCCACCGACATCGCCGAGGTGTCGTGGCTATCGATCAAGCACGCCCACGCGTGGTTCACCGCACTCGGCGACAAGCTGACCGACAAGCAGATGGAGATCGGCCGGCGGATCCTGAAGGAGATCACCGACCGCCTGCGCTTCCTCAACAACGTCGGCCTCGACTACCTCAGCCTGTCGCGCTCGTCCGGCACCCTGTCCGGTGGCGAGAGCCAGCGCATCCGGCTGGCGTCGCAGATCGGCTCGGGCCTGACCGGCGTGCTCTACGTGCTGGACGAGCCGTCGATCGGCCTGCACCAGCGCGACAACTCCCGCCTGCTGGAAAGCCTCCGCGGCCTGCGCGACCTCGGCAACTCCGTCCTCGTCGTCGAGCATGACGAGGAGGCGATCATGACCGCCGACTACGTCATCGACATGGGTCCCGCCGCCGGCATCCACGGCGGCGAGGTCTGCGCCCAGGGCACGCCCGCCGAGGTCATGGCCAATCCGAAGTCTCTGACCGGCAAATACCTGACCGGCGAGCGCGAGATCGAACTGCCCGCCGATGGCCGCCGACCGGTCGACCGCAAGCGGATGCTGAAGATCAGCGGCGCGACCGGCAACAACCTCAAGAACGTCACCGGCGAAATCCCCGCCGGCCTGTTCACCTGCATCACCGGCGTGTCCGGCGGCGGCAAGTCGACCTTTACGATCGAGACCCTCTACAAGGCCGCCGCGCGCCGGCTGCACAACGCCTCCGACGCCCCCGCGCCCTTCGACCGCATCGAGGGGCTGGAGATGTTCGACAAGGTCATCGACATCGACCAGTCGCCCATCGGCCGCACGCCGCGCTCCAACCCGGCCACCTACACCGGCGCCTTCGGCCCGATCCGCGACTGGTACGCCGGCCTGCCCGAGTCCAAGGCGCGCGGCTACGGCCCGGGCCGCTTCTCGTTCAATGTGAAAGGCGGGCGCTGCGAGGCCTGCCAGGGCGACGGCCTGATCAAGATCGAGATGCACTTCCTGCCCGACGTCTACGTCACCTGCGACGTCTGCAAGGGCAAGCGCTACAACCGCGAGACGCTGGAGATAGTGTTCAAGGGCAAGTCCATCTCGGACGTGCTGGACATGACGGTCGAGGAGGCCGGGACCTTCTTCACCGCCGTGCCGTCGATCCGGGACAAGATGCTGACCCTGAACCGCGTCGGCCTCGGCTACGTCAAGGTCGGCCAGTCCGCGACCACCCTGTCCGGCGGTGAGGCCCAACGGGTCAAGCTGTCCAAGGAGCTGTCGAAACGGGCCACGGGCAAGACGCTCTACATCCTCGACGAGCCGACGACCGGCCTGCATTTCGAGGACACCCGCAAGCTTCTCGAAGTGCTGCAGGAACTGGTCGAAAGCGGCAACACCATCGTTGTGATCGAGCACAATCTCGACGTCATCAAGGTCGCCGACTACCTGCTCGACTTCGGCCCCGAGGGCGGTGACGGCGGCGGCGAGATCGTTGCGGTCGGCACGCCCGAAGAGGTGGCGAAGAACCCCGACAGCTGGACCGGCAAATACCTCAAGGAGGTGCTGGACCGGCACGAGGTGCGGCGCAAGGAGCGGGTTGCGGCGCTCAAGAAGCGGGCGTGAGGACGGGGGGGCCTCGGCCCCTTCCGGTTCAGCCGGCCTTGAGGTCGCGATAGGCGGCGGCGAAGGGCGCATACAGCACGCCCACGGTCAGCGCCTTGACCACGGCCTCGACCACGACGGAGGCGATCACCCACGGGTTGGACGGGTTCAGCGCCGCCAGCAGCGCCTCGGGATCGCTCTGCCCGTTGAATGACCACGTCTCGAGCCCGGACATCATGCCGACGGGCATGCTGATGATCGACGACAGCAACTCGATGACCATCACCATGACGAAGGCGATGATGGCCATGCCCAGCAGCGGCCAGAACCTGCCCTTGGTCATGCGGAAGGAGTCGAAGAAGGCGAAACGCTTCTCGGCGACCGTGATCGGCACGGCGAGACACAGGCGGACCGACAGCCAGACCAGCAGGGCGACGGCGGCCAGAACGCCCAGCGCTGCGATGAGTCCCATCAGCGCACCGCTTCCCGCCGCCTGGGCTGCGCCGGCGCCGATCATCACCACCATGATGAGCACGAAGACCAGGAGGGACATCAGGAGGCTCAGCACGAAGGTCACGACCAGCACCCGCACCTCGTCCATGCCGAGACGGAGGTAGCCGACGGCGCCGCCCTTCGGGGCCAGCACCCCACGGGCGATGGCGGCCGCCAGCATGGCTTCGACCACCAAGGCCACCGGCAACAGCCACGCCAGCGGCAACAGGATTTGGCCGAACTCCGCCATCAGGGCCCAGGCCTCGGCCATGGCGGGGGTTCCCGCCGCGTCCAGCGCCTCCGCCCGCGTCTGCCAGTCGAACAGCTGCTCCATGACCGGACCCAGCGCGAAGAGGGCGGCGACGTAGAACAGTGCGTAGAGAACCGTCCAGGCGATCAGCGCCATGGGATTGCGGCGCACGAGGCGGAAACCCTCGAACGCAGCCTCGGTAGCTGAAAACGCCATCATCCCCTCCTCAACCGTCGAGCGATCCTAACCAGTCGGATCAACCAGGTGAACCCGCTTCGTCCGCGGCCGGAGCCGGCGGCGGCGCGCTGCTGTCGACCAGCTGGCGACAGGCCGAGGCGAAGGGCGCCAGCGACAGGGCGGCCACGAAGCCGTAGAACCAGCAGGTCGCCACGCCGGCCAGCGCCGCCCAGTACCAGTTCGTCCTCAGCCAGGCGCTGAAGCCGATGAAGGGATTGGCGTCGGGTTCGAGCCAAACGCCGCCCTGCCCCAGCGCGCCGGCGACCAGCGCCACGGCGCCGAGCAGCAGGACCATTTCGATGACGAGGATGACCAGCAGGATGATCACCATCATCCCGAGCAGGGGCCAGCCCTTGCCGGCGGCCAGCTTCCAGCCCTCGGCGAAGGCGAAGTCCCGGCGCAGCACACTGGCCGGCGCGATCAGGCTGACGCGCGCCAACGCCCAGAACAGGGCCACGACGAGCGCGACGCCGAGGACGGCCATGACCACCCACATCAGGGTCGGATCGATGGCCCACATCGCGAAGCCGATGGCCGCCGCCAGCAGCACGACCACGATCATCGCCGCATAGAGCCCCATCACGATCGCCAGGCCGACGACCGCGACCCGCAGTTCGTCCATGCCGATGCGCAGCGAGAAGAAGCTTGTCTCGCGCGGCCGCAGCACCGCACGGAGGACGGCGGTGTAGGCCACCGCCATCGTCAGCAACTGGACCACATTGGCCAGCAGCGAGGCCAGCTGCATCTGCATGATGTTGGCGAACATGGCCTTGTCGAAGGCGGCCTCGGCCGCGGCGTCGCTCGCCCCCTCGGCCGGCATGGAGGCGAAGATGTCGCTCATGGCCGGGAATATCAGCGCCACGGCCGCGAGGCTGGGCGCGATCATCACCAGGCCCCACATGAAGACCGACAACGGCCGCCGCGCGATCAGGTCGAACCCGTCGCCGATCGACCTGCCGATGGAAAATCGCTTCATTCGCCCCTCCACATCCCCACGGTTACGCTAGCCCGGATCAGCCCGTGCCGCTAGAAGCCGCCCATGACGACCTCCCCCTCCCCCATTCATGTCATCGGCGGCGGCCTCGCCGGTTCGGAAGCCGCCTGGCAGATCGCCAGCGCCGGCGTGCCCGTGATCCTGCACGAGATGCGCGGCGTGCCCGGCGTGAAGACCGACGCCCACCACACCGACGGCCTCGCCGAGCTGGTCTGCTCCAACTCGTTCCGCTCGGACGACTGGGAGTACAACGCCGTCGGCCTGCTGCACGCCGAGATGCGCGCCCTCGACTCCATCATCATGGCCTGCGGCGACGCCAATATGGTGCCGGCAGGCGGCGCCCTGGCCGTCGACCGCGACGGCTTCTCCCAGGCCGTCACCGCGAAGCTGGAGGCCCACCCGCTGGTCACCATCGTGCGCGAAGAGATCGCCGGCCTGCCGCCCGAGGACTGGGACAACGTCATCGTCGCCACGGGCCCGCTGACGTCGCCCGCCCTGGCCGACGCCATTCTGAAGACGACCGGCGAGGAGAGCCTCAGCTTCTTCGACGCCATCGCCCCCATCGTCCACGCCGACTCCATCGACTTCGACATCGCCTGGCGCCAGTCGCGCTACGACAAGGAAGGCCCGGGCGGCGACGCCGCGGCCTACGTCAACTGCCCGATGGACAAGGCCCAGTACGACGCCTTCATCGACGCCCTGCTCGCGGGACCCAAGGCCGAGTTCAAGGAGTGGGAGAACGTCCCCTATTTCGACGGCTGCCTGCCCATCGAGGTCATGGCCGAGCGGGGCCGCGAGACCCTGCGCCACGGCCCCATGAAGCCGGTCGGCCTGACCAATCCGCGCAACCCGACGGTCAAGGCCCACGCCATCGTCCAGCTGCGGCAGGACAATGCGCTCGGCACCCTGTTCAACCTCGTCGGCTTCCAGACCAAGCTGAAGCACGGCGCCCAGGCCGAGACCTTCCGCATGATTCCGGGCCTGCAGGACGCGCAGTTCGCCCGCCTCGGCGGCCTGCACCGCAACACCTTCCTGAACTCGCCCAAGCTGCTGGACCGCCAGCTGCGCCTCAAGGCCATGCCGCGCCTCCGCTTCGCCGGTCAGGTCACGGGGGTCGAGGGCTATGTCGAGAGCGCCGCCATGGGCCTGCTCACCGGCCGCCTCGCCGCCGCCCAGGCGCTGGGCCGCGACCTCGTTCCGCCGCCGCCGGAAACGGCCATGGGCGCGCTGGTCGAGCACATCACCGGCGGCCACCTCGAGGGGTCCAAATTCCAGCCGATGAACATCAACTACGGCCTGCTGCCGCCGCTCGAGGCGCCAAAGGTCGATGAGGACGGCAAGCGCATCAATCCCAAGGACCGCGGCCGCGCCAAGAAGCGGCTGATGAGCATCCGCGGCCTCGCGGCGCTCAAGGCATGGCGGGACGCGGCCTGATGGCGGAGGAGACCGAAATCGACCGCCTCAAGGCCCGGCGGGTGACCATGCTCTACCGCCTCGACCTGATCGCGAAGGGCGCGCAGCTGTCCTACGAGGACGGGACGCCGGTCGACATGGCCTCCGAGAAGACGCGACTGGAGGATGAGGTCGCCCGGCTCGACCGGCGCATCCAGACGCTCGAGGATGGTTCGCCGTCATCGAGCCGGCACTGACAAAGGCCGCCGCCTTGGTTCCGGACATCCGCCCCGACGACCTGAGCCACCCCTCGGTCCTGGCGCTGCTGGACCTGCACCTGCAGGAGATGCACGCCAGCTCGCCGCCCGGGACGGTCTTCGCCCTCGACCTGTCCGGCCTGAAGGCGCCCGGCGTCTCGGTCTGGGCCGAGTGGCGCGATGGACAGGCGGTCGGCATCGGCGCGCTTCGTCGCCTGTCGGCCACGCACGGCGAGATCAAGTCGATGCGCACCCACCCCGACCACCTGCGGACGGGCGTCGCGGCCCGGCTGCTGCGGCACATCCTCGGCGAGGCCCGCCGCGAGAACTTGCGCCGGATCAGTCTCGAAACCGGCAGCGGCCCGGCCTTCGAGCCGGCGCTGGCCCTCTATCGCCGGCATGGCTTCGTCCACGGCGAGGCCTTCGGCGACTACCCTGAGTGTTCGCTCAGCCAGTATCTCCATCTGGATCTGGCGGCGGAATGATCTTCGAACCGGCCAAGGCGCGCATCCGCCAGCGGATCGCCGACGTCTTCAACGACGCCTCCCGGGGCGAGCGTCCCGTCCTGCGCCGCGCCGACGCCCTGTTCCCGCCGGACTCGGTGGCCTGGGAGGTCAACGGCGACGTCGTCACCATGATGATCGGCGGCGTCTCCGGCCTGCTGCTGCAGATGCTGCATCCGGCGGTGCTGGCCGGGGTCTGGGACCATTCCGACTTCCGCGCCGACATGCATGGCCGCCTTCGTCGCACGGCCAAATTCATCGCCACCACGACCTATGCGTCGGCGGACGACGGTCGCGCCCTCCTCGACCGGGTCAATCACATCCACACCCACATCAAGGGCGTCCTGCCCTCGGGCGTGGCCTATGACGCCACCGATCCGGCGCTTCTCGCGTGGGTGCATGTCACCGAGGTGAAGAGCTTCCTCGACGCCTGGATCCGCTATGCCGAGCCGGACATGCCGCCGGCCGGGCAGGACCGCTATTTCGACGAGATGGCGCGCATCGCCGAGGCGTTGGGCGCCGATCCGATCCCCCGCACCCGCGCCGACGCCGAGGCCCTGATCCGGTCCATGCGCCCGCAACTGGGCGTCGACGACCGCACCCGCGAGGTCGCCCGCATGGTGCTGGGCCAACGGTTGGGTTCGCCCGCCATCGACGCGGCGTCCGGCGTGATCATGCAGGCGGGCCTCGACATGCTGCCGGACTGGGCGCGGCGCATGCACGGCCTGCCGCCGTCGCTGCCGACGCCTCTGGTGCGCGCCGGCGCGCGGTCCACCGCCCGCTTCCTCCGCTGGGCCTTCGACGGCTCCCCGAACCGCCGGGTGCACCCGAAGGACGTGACGAGCTTCTAGGCGCCCTCCGCCGTCGTCGGATTGATCACGGTCCGCACCTGCGAGATCGAATTGGCCGGGAAGCCCGCGGTCTCGGCGTGCCGGCGGATCAAGTCCTCGTTCGGCGCGCGGTAGATGCAGTAGATCTTGTCGTCGGTGACATAGCTGTGGACCCACTGGATGTCGGGGCCCAGGTCGTGCAGCACGTCGCACGATTTCTGCGACGCCCCCTGTAGCTCGGCGGCGCCGAGGCCGCCCACGCCGGGCATGTCTCTCTCGATCACGAACTCGGGCATGCGCGCCTCCTGTCCCGGGGGCGGCAGGAGCGGCCCCATCCGGCGCGCGTCATACCATCGCCGCGCCGAGCGCGCCGCTAGGCCGGACGGCCTAGACGGGGCCCGGAATCAAAGAAGCCCCGGCGCGAACGCCGGGGCTCCAGAGCGATAGTCTGCGACTTCGGTTCTTAGAACGCGAAGCGGGCGCCGACCGACAGGATGTGGGCCGAGGAGTCGACTTCGATCGACTCGGTGCCTTCGCTGACCTCAAAGGCCGGCAGCGACACGTAGCGATAGCCGGCGTCGATCGACAGGTTTTCCGAGATCGGGAAAACAGCGCCGGCCTTCAGCTGCCAGATCACGCCCGCGTCGTCTTCGAACTCACCGTCCATCTCGTAGCCGGCTTCGCCGTAGCCGACGCCCGCGCCGACGTAGGGGCTGAACGAGTCGGTCTTGAAGTTATAGATCAGGTTGACCAGACCGCCGTACGACTTGGTGCTGGCGTTGAGCGGACCGACGATCGCATCAGCTTCGCTGGTGTCGATGTCGGCGTTCAGGAACACGAACTCGCCTTCGAACGAGAAATTGTTGCCCGCGTCAGCGCCGCCCGCGATGCTCGCGAACACGCCGGTGTCCATGTCGGCGTCGAACTCGAACGGGGTCGGGAGAGCGGCGCTGCCGAACTCGGCTTCAACGTCGCTGGCGACGTTCGCGCCGAGGTTGAGCTGCACGTAACCCGAATCCTGTGCGAAGGCCGGCGTGGCGAGGAGACCAGCGGCGACGGCCGCCAGAACGATGCTGGTTTTCATGATTCGATTCTCACAAACTCGCCCCCCGATGAGACGACTTGCGGCACAACATGGCGAAACTCGTCTGGATGTCGAGGCCTACGGTGAAGGTTCTTCGCGCATGTCGTGTTCGCGCAACAGTAGCGGTTGCGTAGCCGCAGCGACCTCCGGCTCCCCGCGCCCTAAACCCGACCGCGGGCCACAGCCCAGACGAGGCGGAGGCGTTTGAGAGGCTCCGGCGCGGCGTGATCCCGCAGCGCGGCATGGGCGACCGCCGGAAACGCCACGGTCGGCAGCGAACGGAGCGCGGCATTGGCGGCCTTGCGCTGGGCGTCGGCCTCCTGGCGCCGCCCCACCTGCGTCAGGGCCCAGACCTGCGCGGCGTCGAGGACCGCCGCGTCGTGCCCCGGCCCGCCCAGCACCCGGACGGCGGCCTGCATCGGCCCTGCGAACAGGGCGGTCAGATCGTGGGGGCGACGGTGCACCCGATCCACATGCGCTTCGATCAGGGCGTCGAGCGGCGCGCGCTCCAGCCCATGTCGCGACACGACGTCGGCGAGGGCCTCCAGCACCGGATGACCCTTGCGCGGCGCACCCGCGAAAACCCCGTCCATCTGCTCGGCCCACCAGGTGAAGCGCATCTCGGCCAGCAGAGGCTGGCTGACGCGCGTCGGAATGGCCGCCAGTTCAGCCTCGAAGGCATAGAGCGCGATCAGGTCGGCGCGCAGCGCCTCGTCGGCCACGAACCGGCTGGACAGCCAGCGGTCGATGTCGGCGGCGCGGACCTGCCCGTCCAAAGTCTTGTCGAGGGGGATCATCGGCTTCCCGTAACGCACAGGGCCGGGGAGGTCGCCCTCCCCGGCCCCGCAATCCTGTCTTCCGGCGGTGTCAGCCGAACAGGGTCTGATACATCGCCATCGACGTCAGCATCGGCAACGACAGCAGCAGGTTGGTCCGGCTGGCCAGCATGGCGATGCGGGCCGCCTTGGCCTTCACGTCATCTTCGGCCGGGACGATGCCCAGGGCGCGCTTCTGGTTCGGCCAGATGACGCCCCAGACGTTGAGGAACATGACGATGGCCAGCCACACGCCGACGCCCATCAGGGTGAAGCCCTGATCGCCCTCGAGCAGGCCGCCGGCGAAGCCGAAGCTCAGCACTTCCGTGGCGTAGCCATGACCGCGCAGGAAGGCGACCGTCAGGCCGGCCAGCACGGTGACCAGCGCCGACCAGCGGAACCAGAACAGGGCCTCCGGCGCGATATGCTTGCCGATGGCCGGCTTCAGCTCGGCCGGGATCGCGGGCATCACCCGGATCTGCACGAAGTTGAAATAGTAGAGCAGTCCGATCCACAGGATGCCGGCGACGACGTGCACCCAGCGCAGGACGGCCTGCCAGAAGCTCATGTCGAGGCCGCCCGGCGCAATACGGCCGAACGAGAAGATCATCACGCCGGCCAGCACGAGGCTGAGCAGGAATGTGGTGCGGAAGTTCGAAAGCAGCTTGCCCATGAATGCCCTCCCCGGGGCGCGATTCGTTGAAGCGCGACTGTACCTCTCCCTTCCCCTTGTGGGGAGGGATGTCGCCGCGACGCGCCGACAGGATGAGGAATGTCGCCGCGCGCTTGGCACACCCGGTCGCTTCGCGACCCTCCCTCCCCGCCAGGGGGAGGGAGAAGGCTGATTACGGTCGGCTCGCCATGCCCAGCTTGATGGGCTTCAGGTCGTCGCTGCGCTCGCCGCGGCGCACGCCCCACAGCAGGATGATCGGCGCGCCGACATAGATCGACGAATAGGTGCCGACGACGATGCCGAACATCAGGGCGACCGAGAAGCCGAACAGCGCCGGGCCGCCGTAGAAGGCCAGCGCGCCCAGCACCATGACCGCGGTCATGCCGGTGATGACCGTCCGGCTCAGCGTCTCGTTGATCGACAGGTCGATCACCTCGCGCAGCGGCATGGTCTTGTACTTGCGCAGGTTCTCGCGAAGGCGGTCGAACACGACGACGGTGTCGTTCATCGAATAGCCGATCACCGTCAGAATGGCCGCGACCATGTTCAAGTTGAACTCCAGCTTCATGACGACGATCAGGCCGAAGCACAGAATCACGTCGTGCAGCAGGCCCGCCACGGCGCCGAGGCCGAACTGCGGTTCGAAGCGGAACCAGATGTAGAGGAACATCAGGCCGATCGCGAGGCCGAGCGCCAGCAGGCCCTTCTGGAACAGCTCGCCGGAGACCTTGGAACCGACGACGCTCGGGGCCGAGAAAGTCACCCCGGCGTCCGCCGCGGTCACGGCTTCCTTGACCCGGTTGACGACGGCGGCCTGTTGCTGGCCGTCGGGGATCTGGAAGCGGATCAGGGCCAGCGAGGGCCGTCCCGCTTCCTGCACGCCGACTTCACCGATGTGCAGGCCTTCCATGCCCGCGCGGATACCTTCGAGGTTCAGCGGCGCGCCGGTCGGCTCGATCACTTCCATGGTCGCGCCGCCGCGGAAGTCGATGCCCATGGTCAGGCCCGGCTTGAACGTCGAGAAGATCGCCGCCGCGCACAGGATGATCGAGATCACCGCGAACACCCGCGCGTACTTCACGAAGTGGAAGTTCGTCGTCTGCGGCAGCAGTTTGATGAGAGGCCATCCACGCATCGCCATCACTCCGCGATCGGCAGTTTCTTGGGTTTCGCGGCTTTCAGCCACAGGGCCAGCATCACCTGCGACACCAGCACGGCCGACAGCACCGAGGTGAACACCCCGATCGCCAGCGTCCAGGCGAAGCCGCGCACCGGTCCGGCGCCGGCGAAGAACATGATCGCCGCGGCCGCCAGCGTCGTGATGTTGGCGTCGATGATCGTGGTCATGGCCTTCGAGAAGCCGGCGTCCATCGAGGCGATGACGCTGCGGCCCGCGCGGGCCTCGTCGCGCATCCGCTCATAGATCAGCACGTTGGCGTCGACCGCGACCGCGAAGGTCAGGATCAGGCCGGCGATGCCGGGCAGGGTCAGGGCCGCGCCCGTCAAGCTCATGCAGGCGAGGATCAGCAGGCCGTTCAGGACCAGGCCGATCACCGAGATGCCGCCGAACAGGAAGCCGTAGGCCAGCAGCATGAAGACGACGATGATGATGAAGCCGATGGCCGCCGAGATCTTGCCGTTCTGGATCGCGTCCGCGCCCAGTTCGGCGCCGACGGTGCGACGCTCCTCGACCTTCAGCGGGGCCGGCAGGGCGCCGCCGTTCAGCAGGTTCACGAACTCGCTGGCGGTCTCGATGGTGTAGCTGCCGGTGATCTGGCCCGAACCGGTCGGGATGGCGCTGTTGATCGTCGGCGCAGAGATGACCTTGCCGTCCAGGATGATCGCGAACGGCTTGCCGATGTTGGCCGCGGTCGCTTCGGCGAAGCGGCGCGTGCCGACGCCGTCGAAGCGGAAGTCGATGGCGACCTGACGGTTCTGGTCCTCGCCCACTCCGGCCTTGGTCAGGTTCTCACCCGAGACCAGGATGCGGCGCTTGACCAGATAGGGCGTGCCGCCCTCTCCGAAGAGCACTTCCGCGTCGGGCGGAACGGCGCCGGCCAGAGCTTCCTGCAGCGCGTTCCGGTCATCGACGACCATCTGGAACGTCAGCTGCGCGGTCTGGCCGATCAGACGCTCCAGCTCCTCGGGGTCGCTCTGGCCCGGGGCCTGGATGACGATCCGCTCGGCGCCCTGACGGGTGATCGAGATTTCCTTGGTGCCGGTCTTGTCCAGACGGCGGCGCACGACCTCGATCGACTGGGTCACCGCATCGGCGGCCATCGAGCGCATCGTCGCTTCGGTGAAGGCGTAGCGGATGCGGTCCGCGCCCTGACGCTGGACCGTGCGGTCCGGAGCGACGCCGCCGCCCGTGCGGACGAGACCGCGCATCGCTTCCAGCGCGGCGTCCATCTGGTCCGGGTTCGACAGGTTGATGACGACGCCGTCGTGCTGACGCGCGATCGAGGTGATGCCGACCTGCTCCTCGCCCAGAACCGTGCGGGCGTCCTCGCCCAGGTTGGTCAGGCGCTTCTCGCGCATGGCCGGGACATCGACTTCCAGCAGCAGGTACGAACCGCCCTGCAGGTCGAGTCCGAGGTTGAGAACGCTCTTCGGCAACCAGCCGGGCAGCGCATTGCGCTGGGCGGGCGTCAGCAGGTTCGGATAGGCGAACAGCAGACCGAAGACGAGCGACAGTGCGAGAAGAATGACCTTCCAGCGCGACAGATGGATCATGCGGGCTGCCCCGAACCTTTCAGGATGCCGGTCAGGCCTTGGCGTCGTTGGCGGCGATGGCGGTGCGGTTGCGGACTTCCGAGACCATGGCCTTGACCACGCGGACGCTCACGCCCTGCGAGATCTCGACCATGACTTCCTCGTTCTCGACGCGGGTGACCTTGCCGATCATGCCGTTCGACAGGACGACCGTGTCGCCGCGCTTCAGGGCCGTGATCATGGCGGTGTGCGCCTTCATCCGCTGCTGCTGCGGACGGATCAGCATGAAGTAGAACAGGATGAAGAGAGGGACGATGAAGACCACGGTCCCCATGGGCCCCGCCAGAAGTTCCGACACGTCGATCTCCGCAAACTCGGGGCGTCTGCGCGCCCCCTGAAAATGAGGCGCGGAACCTAGGGCGCGCCGTCACACATTGCAACGCGGCGAGAGGTCCCGCCGCGCTTCATGCGCTATCGCGGCAACACGGACAGCGGATCGATCGCGGTCGGCTCGTCGCCGCGCATCCGCCAGGTCTCGAAATGGATCGAAGGACGGCCGTCGCCGGCGGTCGTGCCGACCGTGCCGATCTGCTGCCCGGCGGCGACGTCCTCGCCGTCGCGCACCAGCGTCGTGCCCAGATGGCCGTAGACCGTGCGCCAACCGTCGCGGTGCACGATCAGCACCGTCAGCCCCTGCCCCGCCAGGTCGTCGCCGACATAGCCGACGCGGCCGGCGGCCGAGGCCGTCACCTGCGCGCCGTCGCCAGCGCCGATGTTCACGCCGTTGTTGCGCTCGCCCATGCCCACCGGGCCGAAACGGCGCAGCACGTCGCCGCGCACGGGCCAGTCCAGCGCCACAGTCGTAGCGACAGGCGCGGGCGCCGGGGCGGCGGCGGTCTCGCGCACCGTCGGCGGCGCCACAATCGCGGGGGGCGGCGGCGGGGGCGGCGGCGGCGGGGCCGCTTCCTCCACTTCAGCCATGCCGAATGGCGACGGACCGGTAGCGTAGGGATCGCCCCCGATATCCGCAGCGTTGGCCGGCAGGACCAGGCGCTGGCCCGGCGCGATGGCGGCGCGCGGCCCGAGCGCATTCAGGTCGATCAGGATTTGCACCGGGGTCTGGAAGCGGCGACCGACGCCCGACAGGGTGTCGCCGGGCTGGATCTCATAGCTCGCACCGGCGGCGACCGAGGCGTAGCGCGACGGGGGCGGCGGCGCGGTGAAGCCGTCCGAGGCCGGGCCGGCGGCCGGCTCGGCGCTGGGCGAATAGGGGCGCGGACCGGTGTTCATCGGCGAATCCAGCGCGCCGCCCTCGATCGAGGCGACCGGCGCGGTGGCGGGCGGCGGAGCCTCGGTGGCGGGATTGGTCGCGCCCAGCACGCCTTCGCCCGACGGCGCGGGCGCGGCCGATGCGGCGGTCGGATAGGCCGCAGGCGCGCGCACGGGCGGGGCCGGCTGGTCGGCGTAGATCGAATACCGCGTCTCGCGCGGATAGGCGCAGGCCGTCAGCGTCAGCATCGCGCCGAGCGTCAGCGCCACACGCGCCGCCTTCATCCAGTCCATCATCCCCGCTCCGAATCCACGCCCGCCGTCAGGCTTAACCTGACTCAATAAACCGCGCCAAAGTTAGGCGCGAAGGTTAACCGCTCCCTGCCTTCAACAGCCGAAGGCCGTTCGCGCACAGGGAAACGCCTCACCCCTCCTTCGCCATCCCCTCCACCAGAGGCACGAAACGCACCTCGGCCAGGCTTTCACGATGGAAGGAGCCGTCGGGCTGGCCGACGTAGCGATGCAGCATCTGCACCGAGCTGCGTCCCACCGGCGACACCAGAATGCCGCCCGGCTTCAGCTGGCGCAGCAGTTCGGTCGGCTCGCCGGGCGAGGCCGCCGTCACCATGATCCGGTCGAACGGCGCCTGTTCGGGCCAGCCGAGGCCGCCGTCGCCGTGGCGCGTGATGACATTGTCGATCTTCAGCGTCTTCAGCCGGTTCTCGGCCTCGGTCAGCAGGCTGCGATAGCGCTCGACCGAATAGACATAGCGCGCCAGTCGGCTCAGCACCGCCGCCTGATATCCGCTGCCGGTGCCGATCTCGAGCACCCGGTGGCGCGGCTGCACCTCCAGCGCCTGCGTCATCAGGCCGACGATGTAGGGCTGGCTGATGGTCTGGGCGCAGTCGATCGGCAGGGGTTTGTCGTCCCACGCCTGATCGAGGAATTTCTCATGCACGAAGACCGACCGGTCGATCGACTCCATCGCCTGCAGCACGCGTGGGTCCGTGACCCCCTGCTGGCGCAGCCCGAGGATCAGCCGCCCGGCGCGATCGTCGTCCAGCTTCATGCCCGCCCCTTCAGCGACAGCCGTCGGACACGCAGGTGCAGGACACCGTCGGGCTCAACCGCCACGGCCTCCCCGCCAAGGGCGACTCGGCGACCATTCCAACGGTCCGCGCGTTCGACGACCGTATCGGGCAGTATGACCGCCAAGCGTCGGCCATCGGCCAACCTCAGTTGCGCCTCGCCGCTCTCCTCCGGAATCTCCAGGACGCCGCGTACCCGGCATGGTCCTGGCGCATCACACCCTGCGTCCACCCACGGGCGATCGGGCCATGGCGCCGTTGTGCCGCACCCGGCTGTCAACATGATCCCGGCACTCAGCATTGCGACCCGCCTCATGCCGCCACCGTCTTCGGCGGAACCCCGCCCAGCACGCCCTTCAGGTCATTGACGCTGGGCATGTGGGTCAGGTCGATGTGCAGCGGCGTGACCGAGATCTTGCCCTCGTCCACCGCCCGCAGGTCGGTGCCCACGGCGTGCTCCTGCCGCTGGCCGCGGAAGCTCATCCAGTAGTAGTCGCGGCCGCGCAGGTCGGTCCGGCGTACGGCGTGCATTTCGCCGATGTCGCGGAAACCCTGACGGGTGACCTCGACCTCGGTCACCTGTTCCGGCGGCCGCGCCGGGAAGTTCAGGTTCATCACCACGCCCTGTTGCCACGGGCGCTCCAGCAGGCGCGCGATGATCGCCGGCGCATAGGTCTCGGTCGTCTCCCAGTGCGCCGTAACCTCGTCATGGAAGCGCTCCAGCGACTGCGACAGGGCGATCGAGCGGATGCCGAAGGCCATGCCCTGCAGCGCCCCGGCGACCGTGCCGGAGTAGGAGCAGTCCTCGCCGACGTTGTGGCCCCGGTTGACGCCCGACAGCACCAGATCGGGCCGCTCGGGCATCAGGTCGTTGACCGCCAGCACGACGCAGTCCGTGGGCGTGCCGGTGACCGCGAACCGCTTCTCACCCAACCGGTTGACCCGCAGCGGCTCGGTCAGGGTGATGCCCCGCCCCTTCCCCGACTGCTCGACGGCGGGCGCGCACACCCAGACATCGTCGGACAGGGTCCGCGCGATCCGTTCCAGGCATTCCAGGCCCTCGGCCTCGATGCCGTCGTCGTTGGTCAGAAGGATGCGCATTCGGCTCCGGTCAGTTCGCAGGTCGGATGTCGTCGGCCAGAATCACGAAGCCGCCGCCGCAATCATTACGGATATCGGACAGCTCGTATTCGATGCGGTTACCCGGCAGGTCAGACGACCACGGCGTGGTGCGCCCGGTGATGCGCACCTTCTGGCCGCCGAGGTCGCGCACCGCCTGACGCATCTCGTCGCGCGACGCGGCGCCCGAGGTGCAGGGGCGCGAGAAGGGCTGCAACACCTGGTCCCGGTCGGTGTACAGCTGGAACTCGCCGTTCGAGAACCGCACCCAGCCGACGAACTCGGTCTGCTGGGGCGTATAGGCCGGATAGCGGCTCTGCGCGGCCGCTGGAGCGGCCAGCATCAGGGCGGCGAGAGCGAAAACAGCACTTTTCATCTGAAACTCCCTTTTATTCCGCTCATCCCCGCGCAAGCGGGGCCCCAGATCCTTGGGCGATCCGGGCGGACCATTGTCGCACGGATCGCTGTCCCGCCCTCCAGCGCTCTTTCAAAAGCACGGGATCCCGGCTTTGGCCGGAAATGGCGGACGGCGTCAGACCGCTTCGACGCGGGTCACGCCGCCCATATAGGGCAGCAGCGCCGCCGGCACCCGGATGGAGCCGTCGGCCTCCTGATAGTTCTCCATGATCGCAACCAGGGTGCGACCGACCGCGAGGCCCGAGCCGTTCAGCGTGTGTACGAACTCGGTCTTCTTCTCGCCGTCGCGCTTGAAGCGCGCGTCCATCCGCCGGGCCTGGAAGTCCCCGCAGTTCGAGCACGAGCTGATCTCGCGATAGGTCCCCTGCGACGGCAGCCAGACCTCGAGGTCGAAGGTCTTGCGTGCGCCGAACCCCATATCGCCTTTGCAGAGAAGCAGCCGCCGATAAGGCAGCTCCAGCTTCTGCAGGATCGCTTCCGCACAGCCTGTCATGCGCTCGTGCTCGGCGTCGCTGTCCTCGGGCCGGGTGATCGAGACCAGCTCGACCTTGTAGAACTGGTGCTGGCGGATCAGGCCGCGCGTGTCGCGGCCGGCGGAACCGGCCTCGGCCCGGAAGCAGGCGGTCAGCGCCGTCATCCGGATCGGCGCCTTCAGTTCGCTCTCGGGCAGCAGTTGGCCCATCACCGTCGCGGTCAGGGACACTTCGGCGGTCGGGATCAGCCAGCGGCCGTCCGTGGTGCGGAACAGGTCGTCGGCGAATTTCGGCAGCTTGTCGGTGCCGTAGGCTGCGGCGTCGTTGACCAGCAGCGGCGGGCTCGTCTCCTGATAGCCGTGCTCGCCGGTCTGGACGTCCAGCATGAACTGGCCCAGCGCCCGTTCCAGCCGCGCCAGACCCCCCTTGAGCACCGCGAAGCGCGCGCCCGACATCCGCGCTGCCGCCTCGAAGTCCAGAAGGCCCAGCCCCTCGCCGAGATCGGCGTGATCCTTGGCCGGGCCGCCTTCACGGGGCGTGCCCCAGCGCAAGACCTCGACGTTGCCGCTCTCGTCCTCGCCGTCCGGCACGTCGTCAGCCGCGATATTCTTCTGCGCCGCAAGCAGGTCGCGCAGCTGCGCGCCGACATCGGCCTCGACGGCCTCGGCCGCCGCGATGTCCGATTTCAGCGCCTCGACCTCGGCCTTCAGCCGGTCGGCCTCGGCCATGTCCTTCCGGCCCATCGCCGCGCCGATCAGCTTGGAGGCCGCATTGCGCTTGCTCAGCGCGTCCTGCCCCGCCGTCTGGGCGGTGCGCAGTTCCTTGTCCAGGCGCAGGAGGTCGGCGACCAGCCCGTCGGCGTCCTCGACCCCGCGCGACGACCACCCGGCCACGAAGGCGGCGGGATTGTCTCGAATGGCGCGGATGTCGTGCATGGTCGTCTCTCGGGGAAGAAGGCCGAATGCTCTAGCCCCCGGCGAAGATTCCGCCAACCCGTCCCTCTCCCGATGGGAGATGGCTTGAGCGCCCGCGAGCGAAGCGAGTGGTCGCACGAAAGGGTGAGGGTCGACCCTCATCCGACCGGGCTCCGCCCGGCCACCTTCTCCCATCGGGAGAAGGATGGGATCTACGACCGATCCTGACGCACCGGCCTGATATTGTAGGGGCTGGACCGCCCCGTCCGTCCGCCCGTTTTAGACTTCAGACTCTCTGGACGGTGTTTTTCCGAACCACGCCGGACGCCGCTTCAGACTCTCTGGACGGTCTTTTTTCGGGTTCAGAGCCCCGCTTCAGACTCTCCAGACTCTCTGGACGGTGTTTTTCTCAGATCAGCCCGCTCAGCGGCGAGCTGGCGCTGGCGTACATCCGCCGGGGCATCCGTCCGGCCAGATAGCCCTGCCGCCCGGCGATGACCGCGTGCTTCATCGCGCTGGCCATCAGGATCGGGTCGGCGGCGCCGGCGATGGCGGTGTTCATCAGCACGGCGTCGCATCCCAGTTCCATGGCGAGCGTCGCGTCCGACGGCGTGCCGACGCCTGCGTCGACCAGCACCGGGACCTTCGCCTGCTCGACGATCAGGCGGATGTTGACCCGGTTCTGGATGCCCAGCCCCGAGCCGATCGGCGCGGCGGCGGGCATGATGGCGGCGGCCCCCGCCTCCTCCAGCCGCTTGGCCATGACCACGTCATCGGTGCAGTAGACCATGACGTCGAAGCCGTCCTTGACCAGCAGGTCGAGCGCCCGAAGCGTCTCGACCATGTCCGGGTACAGGTGCGCCGTGTCCGACAGCACCTCCAGCTTGACCAGCCCCCAGCCGCCGGCCTCGCGCGCCAGCCGCAACGTCCGCACCGCGTCCTCGCCGGTGAAACAGCCCGCCGTATTGGGCAGGAAGGTGAAGCGATCCGGTTTCACATAGTCGACCAGCATCGGCTGCGAGGGGTCCGACAGGTTCACCCGGCGCAGGGCCACGGTGACGATCTCGGCCCCCGCAGCCTCGGCGGCGGCGGCGTTCTGGGCGTAGTCGACGTACTTGCCGGTGCCGACGATCAGCCGCGAGCTGAAGGTGCGGCCGGCGACGGTCCAGGTGTCTTGCGAAGCGGTATCGGTCATGCGGCGGGTCTTAGCCCCCTAGCTCCGCTTCGCCTAGAACGAGTCGATCAACTCGCCCTTCTCGAAGGCGGGGCAGATGCGCTTCAACTCCCGCACCAGCTTCTCGAAGGTCTTCACGTTGTCGGCGATCTTCCGGTTCAGCGGCGCCGCGATCTGATAGAACACATTGAGGCCGTAGCATTCGGCCAGCAGCCTTGCCGACGCCCGGTCGATCGCTCTGATCCGGGCCAGTTTGGCGATGTTTACGAAGTGTCGCGCTACGACGCGGCGGGCTTCATTGACCTTCATCGCCGCCGGATCGCGAACACCCTTGAGGGCGAGCCAGTCTTCGACGAAGCCGTCGCCGCGTTCCCTTCGCCAGGCCAGCAGCGTGTTGCAGGCTATGCGCATCTCCTCGGAGTCGTAGCGGGCCGCCATGTCGAGGTAGACATGGCTTTGCTGCGCCTGCTTCGTGTGCCGAAGGCCTATGAAGCTGAAGAAGACGGCGACCAGGGCCACAAAGGTGGCGGCCAACTGCACCGCGTCGCGGAAGAGTTCCCGTTCCATACCGTCGCCCCCGCGCCGATCACCCCGGCAGGTGATCGCAGCGCGTCAGGCAGGTCAATCCTTCACCCGCCGCCGACGAACTGGACCAGCTCGATCCGGTCGCCGTCGGCCAGCGCGGTCCCGGCGTGGAGGGACTTCGGAACGATCTCCAGATTGCGCTCCACCGCCACCTTGCGCACGTCCAGCCCCAGCTCCTCGACCAGCGCCAGGATGGTGGCAGCGCGGACCTCGCGGAGTTCGCCGTTGACCTGTATGCGCATGACGCTACGTCACTCTCCATTGGCGCGCGGCTTGCTTGCCGCTACGCCTCAGCTACAAGGCCCGTCCGATTCCGGTCGGACGCCACCCCAGCGAGCGAATGCCCGACAGCCCCGTCCTCTACGTCCTGAACGGCCCGAACCTCAACCTGCTTGGGGTGCGCGAGCCTGAAATCTACGGCCGTGAGACCCTGGCCGACATCCAGGCGCTGTGCGAGCGGACCGCCGGGACGGCGACCGTGGTCTTCCGCCAGACCAACCACGAGGGCGAACTGATCGACCAGGTGCACGAGGCCCGCGAGAAGGCTGACGCGCTGGTCATCAACCCCGCGGGCTACGGCCACACCTCCGTGGCCCTGCTGGACGCCCTGAAGACCCTGACGATCCCGGTCGTCGAATGCCATCTGTCGAATCCGGCGGCGCGCGAGCGCTTCCGGCATCGCTCCTATGTGTCGGCGGTCGCCGCCGGCGTGGTTTCGGGTTTCGGCCCGATGAGTTACGAACTCGCGGTCAAGGCCGCCCTCGGACTGGCGCAGGAACGCAGCCAGACCGCGGACCGTTCGGTTTAAAGGACAAGAAGAGGCTCCCATGGCCGATCCGAAGACGACCGCTCCCAAGCTCAAGAACGAGGCCGAGATCGACGCGACTCTCGTGCGTCAGCTGGCTGACATCCTGAACGACACCGATCTGACCGAGATCGAGGTCGAACGCGGGGAGCTGCGCATCCGCGTCGCTCGCGAACTGGTGGCCGCTCCGGTCATGCAGTACGCCGCCGCCCCGATGGCGCAGGCCGCTCCGGCCGCCGCGCCCGCGCCCGCCGCGCCGGCCTCCATGCCGTCCGATCCGGCCACCATCGTCGCCCGCTCGGGTGAAGAGGTGAAGTCGCCGATGGTCGGCACCGCCTATCTGAAGCCCGCGCCCGAGGCTCCGCCGTTCGTCCAGCCGGGCGACAAGGTCAAGAAGGGCCAGACCCTGCTGATCGTCGAGGCCATGAAGACGATGAACCCGATCCAGTCTCCGCGCGACGGCGTCGTGAAGGAGATTCTGGTCGGCGACGCCCAGCCGGTCGAGTTCGGCGAGCCGCTCGTCGTGCTCGAGGCGTAAGCCCATGTTCACGAAGGTCCTGATCGCAAACCGCGGCGAAATCGCCCTGCGGATCCATCGCGCATGCAAGGAGATGGGCATCTCCACCGTCGCCGTGCACTCGGAAGCCGACCGCGGCGCCATGTGGGTGCGCCTGGCCGACGAGAGCGTCTGCATCGGCCCTGCCCCGGCCGCCAAGTCGTACCTGAACATCCCGTCGATCATCGCCGCGGCCGAGATCACCGGCGCCCAGGCCATCCACCCGGGCTACGGTTTCCTGTCCGAGAACGCCCGTTTCGCCGAGATCGTGCAGGCGCACGGCATGACCTTCATCGGTCCCAAGCCGGAACACATCCGGGTCATGGGCGACAAGATCACCGCCAAGCAGACCGTGATGGACGCCGGCATCCCCGTCGTTCCCGGTTCGGCCGGCGAGGTCGAGACCGTCGAGGCCGCCATCAAGGCCTCGAAGTCCATCGGCTTCCCGCTGATCGTCAAGGCCGCCGCCGGCGGCGGCGGACGCGGCATGAAGGTCGCCCTGACGCCGGACGATCTCGTCGAGGCCGTCCAGACCGCGCAATCGGAAGCGCTGGCCGCCTTCGGCAACGGCGCCGTCTACATGGAGCGCTACCTCCAGAAGCCGCGCCACATCGAGCTGCAGGTCATCGCCGACAGCCACGGCAACGTCGTCCACCTCGGCGAGCGCGACTGCTCGCTGCAGCGCCGCCATCAGAAGATCCTCGAAGAGGCTCCCTCGCCGGCCCTGTCGGCCGCCGAGCGCGCCGCCATCGGCCGCACCGTCAACGAGGCGATCGGCAAGATCGGCTATCTGGGCGTCGGCACCATCGAGTTCCTCTGGGAGGACGGCGAGTTCTTCTTCATCGAGATGAACACCCGCCTGCAAGTCGAGCATCCGGTTACGGAAATGATCACCGGGGTCGACCTGGTGCGCGAGCAGATCCGCATCGCCGCCGGCCTGCCGCTGTCGTTCACGCAAGAGGACGTCCACTTCGAAGGCCACGCCATCGAGTGCCGCATCAACGCCGAGAACGCCGAGACCTTCACGCCGTCGCCCGGCACCATCACCGACTTCCACGCCCCGGGCGGCCTGGGCGTGCGGCTGGATAGCGCCATCTACGCCGGCTATTCGATCCCGCCCTATTACGACAGCCTGATCGGCAAGCTGATCGTCCACGGCCGCGACCGCGAGGAGTGCATCGCACGCCTCAGGCGTTCGCTGGGCGAGATGGTCATCGGCGGCATCGACACCACCATCCCCCTGTTCCAGAAGCTGCTGCAGGAGCCGGACATCCTGTCCGGCGACTACGACATCCACTGGCTCGAGAACTGGGCGAAGCGCCAGAAGGGCGAAGCCTGACGACAGTGGAAGAGCCGGGCTTCAGCGCCGCGCCTTCGTTCGGGGCCTTCGGCCCCGATGAACTGCTCCACTGCTATGCGACCGGCGTCTTCCCGATGGGCGAGGCGCGCGACGATCCGCGCGTCTTCCTCGTCGAGCCCGACCAGCGCGGCGTGCTGCCGCTAAACGGCTTCCACATCCCGTCCCGCCTGCGGCGTACGGTGCGTTCCGACCTCTATGAGGTGCGCGTCGACACGGCCTTCGGCGCCGTGGTGGAGGCGTGTGCGGCCCCGGGGAAGGACCGGGACGAGACCTGGATCAACGGGCCGATCCGGCGTCTCTACGCCGAACTCAACGCCCGGGGCCACGCCCACTCGATCGAGTGCTGGCGTGACGAGCGGCTGGTCGGGGGCCTGTATGGGGTGACGCTGGGCGGCGCCTTCTTCGGCGAGAGCATGTTCAGCCGCGAGCGCGATGCGTCCAAGGTCGCGCTCGTGCATCTGGTCGCCCGGCTGAAGCGGGGCGGCTGGCGGCTGCTGGACGCCCAGTTCCTGACCGCCCACCTCAGCCAGTTCGGCGCGGTGGAGACGCCGCAGGCGGCTTATCTGAAGCAGCTGAAGGCCGCGAGGCCGCTACGCCCGAACGGGCGGTCGCTGTTCGAGCCGATGACGGGCGACGCGGCGGTGTTCTACGCCCTGCAGCCGACGACCCAGGCGTCATAGATCGGGTGTTCGAGGCCGTTCACGGCCGGCGAAGACGCGAACATCCAGCCACGGAAGATCTGGCGCGGCTCGGACACCTGCAGCACGCCCCGCGGCTGGATGCTGACGTCCAGATAGGCGATGGCGTCGCCGACCTGTTCGTCGGACGCCGAGACCTCGCAGGCGCGGGCGGTGAAGATCAGCGTCTTCTGGAAGCGCACGGGGCGGCCGCCCACCTCGACCTCGAAACGCATCGATTCGGCGGTGATCTTGTCGACGGCCTCGACGATGGCGACGCGGCGGCGCTGGCGGCGACCGGGCACACCCGTGTCTTCCGCGCGTTCCTCGGTCTTCACCTCAGCCTTTTCCTCAGCCGCATCGTCGCCCTCGGCGGGCGTTTCGCCGGGCGCGACAACGACCACGGTCGGGTTGGTCGGCGTGATGGCGATCGGCGCGGCGGGCGCCGGCGCAGCCTCGGGCGGAGGTTCGGCGGGAACGATGGCCGGCGACGGCGGCGGCGTGGTCTGACGGTTGAGATCCGCCGTGGTGGGATCCTGCAGCGGGCGCGCGTCCTGCGGCAGGTCGTTGAGCGCGGACGCCACGACGCCGCCGGCGGCCAGCACCGCGGCCACGGTCACGCCGGCGAGGATGGCGCCGCGACGTTTCATTCCGGACGCCAGGCTTCGTAGTCGCCGGTCGCGGCCGGACGCTTGCCCTCGGCGGCCAGCGAGCCCTGCGGGCGCCAGGCCATCGGGGTGCCGGTCATGTTCGGGATGTGGTCCTTCTCCCACGCCCGACGCGGCAGCGGCGCCTCGGTCGGGGGTTCGTCGAAGGTGTAGTGCAGCCAGCCATGCCAGTCGGGCGTCACCTTCGAGGCGTCGGCGTAGCCGTTGTAGATCACCCAGCGCCGGCGGCGGCCGTCATAGCTCGAGGTGTCGCGCGACTGGAAATAGCGGTTGCCGAACTCGTCGGTCCCCACCAGCGCGCCGCGCTTGGCGATGGTGAAGAAGGTGCCGATGGTGGCGCCGCTGGTCCAGCCGAAGATCCTGCCTAGCACGTCGGGTATTCCACTCGTCTCGCTTCGTCCGGAACGCCCGTCGACAGCGGCGCAATCATAGAAACCGCAGAGGCTTCCGTCCAGCGCGACGCGGTCACTGCCCATATCAACATCTTGGGGGTAACCATCTTCCGGCACGCCAGATTTATTGCAGCAGGCCGGAGCGGGGGCTAGCGTCGGCGAAAGCCGCGTAGAGACGTCCATATGCGATCGAAGGCCCGCCTCGCTCCCCTCGCCACCGCCGCCGACTGGCGTGCGCGCGAGATCGAATACGGCGGCCGTCTGGTCGAACTTCCCGCGCCGGACGGCTGGTCCGATGCCCAGGTTGAGGCCTGGCTGGACTGGGCGGTGGGTGAAGGCGTGCCGGCCGACAGCGACACCCCGCTTGCGGAGGCCGCGCAAGCCTTCGTCGGCAGGCTGAACCGGCCTGCAGCGGAGACCGGTGAACTGCTCGCGTCACTCATGCTCGGCGTGGCGACGCCGGCGCGGACGCAGGCGACCCTGGGCGGCGACGCCCTCCCCCTCGAGGACCCTGCCGCCGCCCGGCTCGTCGCGGCGGAGACGGCGCGCCGACGCGCACTGCGACTCGCCGCCAACGCGGTGGACGCCGCCTCCACGGCGCTGGCGGGCGTGAGCGAAGCGGTCACCCGTTGCGAGGGGCCCCGCGGCGACTGCGCCGATCCGAACCGGAATCCCGCTCTTGCCCGCGCCGCCCTGAGCGCACGACGCGCCGGCGCCAGCGATGCCGACATTCTGCGCGCCATCGCGGGTGAATCGTTCGAAACCGCCCCTCTTCCCGTCCCGGCTCTCAATCCCCTGATCGTGCTCGGCGATCGCGACCTGATCGCCTCGGGCGCGCCGGTCGCCACCACGGCGGCGGAAGCCGGTCTCGACGGCGACATCGTGCTGGCCTTCGACCCGGAAACCGCGGACCAGCTCGCCCAGGCCGGCCGCGGCCGCGCCGTGCTGATCTCGACGACGCGACTGATCGCTCTCGTCGGCGCTGACTTCGAACCGGCCCTGACGGAGCTCATCGGGCTGTGGTCGACAGCCCTGTCGGCCGACGGATCGACTCCGTCCATCGGTCTGGGCGATGTCGCCGATCTGATCCTCGCGCGTGGCGAGGCGGCGAACGCACAAGAACGCGCCGCCGATCTGGCCCGGCTCGCCGCCGGGGCGGCGCCGTCGGCGGCGCTGTTTGTCGACGACGCCGAGGCTGCCCTGCGAATCGGTCTTTCGCCGCTGGACGCGCGGGATGTCTTCCAGACCGCTGACGGCGGCGTGGCGGCACGCCTGCGTCCGACGATCGCGGCAGCGCTGGAGCGTGCGGGCGGCGACGTCGAGGACGCCGAACGCTGGCTGCTCGGGCGCCGGACGCTCGTCGATGCGCCCGGCATCGATCATGCCGCCCTGCGCGCCTGCGGGTTCACCGACCTTGAGCTGGAGGGCGTCGAGCTGGCGCTGGCCCAGGTCGACCGGCTTGAGGACGCCTTCCGCAGCCCTGTGCTGGACGCCGGCTTCATGCGCGACGTGCTGGGCGTCGAGGGTGACGCGGCCGACGCCCTGCTGCCGCAACTGGGCTTTTCCGCAGACGATATCGAGGCCGCCCGCGCCTGGGCGCTCGGCCACCGGACGCTGTCCGACTGGCCCGGCGCGCCCGAGGTCCTGGCGGATGTCCTCCGGGATCCGGCGGCCTTCGAGGCGAACATCCGCGCCGCCTTCGAGCCGTTCAGCGCCGTTCCCCACATCGCGCCGGTCGCCCTGGAGTGGAACACGACCGCGGCGCAGGCCGCGCGTGTGCTGGCCGACGCCGCGCGCGAAGGGCGGCGCGCCGTCCGCCTGATGCGGCGCCCGCCCCCCGCCAATCTGGTGCTGAACCTCACCGAGGCCGCGCCCGCCGAGAGGGAGCGCTGGACCCAGCCCGAGGCCCGCACCGTCGAACGGGTGGTCGAGAAGGTGGTCGAGCGCGAGCGCACGCGCCGCAAACTGCCGGACCGGCGCAAGGGCTACATCCAGAAGGCGTCCGTCGGCGGCCACAAGGTCTACATCCACACGGGCGAGTACGAGGACGGCGAACTCGGCGAGATCTTCATCGACATGCACAAGGAAGGCGCCGCCTTCCGCAGCCTGATGAACAATTTCGCCATCGCGATTTCCATAGGGCTGCAATACGGCGTGCCGCTGGACGAGTTCGTCGACGCCTTCGTCTTCACCCGGTTCGAGCCGGCGGGACGGGTCACGGGCAATGATTCGATCCGCTCGGCGACGTCGATCCTCGACTACATCTTCCGCGAGCTGGGCGTGTCCTACCTGGACCGCGGCGAGCTGGCCAACGCGGACCCCGAGGGCCTGACCGGCGACGGTCTGGGCGCCGGAGACGCCGCGCCTGAGGCCGTGCCCGCCGCCCGCTTCATCTCCAAGGGCTTCGCCCGCGGCGCGGCGCCGGACAACCTGGTCGTCCTGCCCTTCGGCCAGAAGCGCGAGACGCCGGCGGAGCCTGTCGTCGCGACCGAGGCCGTCGCCTGCCCCGCCTGCGGCGACTTCTCGCTGCAGCAACGGGGCGCCGGCTGGATCTGCGACACCTGCGGCGCGGCTCCGTCGATGCAGGGCGGCCACGGCATGACATGACGCCGTTGCAGTTCGCCTTCGAGATCGTGATCGTCTTCGTCGGCGTGACCGCCGCGTTCGCGATGGAGAGTTTCCGGCAACGACGCGTTGAGACGGCCTACCGCCGGAGCATGATCGCGGCGCTGGTCCCGACGCTCGACGACGTTCTGTTGCACAGCCAGGCCTTCGATGATGAGGTCTCAGCGAAGCTGGCGCAGTTCGATGCGGCGGTCGCACGCGGCGAGAAGCCCGTGTTGCCGGTCTTCCGCGAGAGCAACTCGGAACGCCCCCCGATCCGCGCCTGGGACGGGATCGTGGCCACCGGGGCGGCGAAATCGCTGCCGCCCGAACTCTTCTTCCAGCTGGCCCTGTTCTACACCCGGCAGGAATCGTTTGGCGAAAGATACATCCGCTACAACGACTTCACAGAAGCGCGGGTCCTCACCCTCGGTCCCGACATGTCGGCGGCCTACGACGCCGCCACCGGTGCGCTGAGGCCGGAGTTCGCCGCCCATGCGGACCGGCTGCGCGACCTCAAGGTCGCCAATGCCCGGATGTCGGTCGAGGCGGCCGACCTCAGGGACCGGCTGACCCGACTGGGCCGCTGAAGGTTCAGCAGATCGTAAGCACCTTTGCCGCAAGGTGGCGCCGGGATTGCAGCGTCGGCCGCATTGGCCCCGGAGCCTGTCCGAATGAAACGTCTTGCCCTCGCGGCGGCCTTCCTGGCCGCCCTCGCCTCGCCCGCCATGGCCCAGAACGCCGGTCAGATCGCCCGCGTGCGCGGCGGAGCCAGCTGCGCCGGTTGCAACCTGTTCCAGGCCAGTCTGTCTGGTCTGGAGGCTCGCGGCCTGAACCTGGCCGGCGCGCGCCTGCGTCAGGCGGACCTCAGCCTGACGGTCATGAACCGCACGCGCTTCTCCAACGCCGACCTGCGCGACGTCGAGGCCTACGGCGCCGTCTTCTCCAGCTCGAATTTCGCGGGCGCGAACCTGACCAACGCCAGCTTCGTCGGGGCCTATCTGGACGGCTCCTCATTTTCCGGCGCGACGTTGACGGGCGCCAATTTCTCCGGCGCTTCGCTGGAGCGGGCGACCGGCCTGACCCAGTCCCGGCTCAACCAGGCCTGCGGTGACGAGGCTACCAAATTGCCCGGCGGCCTGACCATTCCCCGCTGCTGAACGGTCACCGACCTTACAGCGATTTAAGTAGGGTTCGCGGGCATTTGGGACCATGTAGGGGACGTGATGCAGTTCGCTCAAACCCTTATCCGTCGCTTCCTCGTCACCGGTGTCGCCGTGGGCGCCGTGACGGCGGTTTTGACCTCCGCGGCCCCCGCCTCGGCCGAGATCCAGCTCCAATTCCAGTACCAGGACCGCGACGTCGCCCGGATGGTGTCGCTCGGCGGTTCGTGCAACCGCTGCGAACTGTCCGGCCGTGATCTGACCGGCGCGGCCTTCACCGGCGCCAGCTTCACCAACGCCACCCTCGTCGGCGCCGACCTGAGAGGCGCGGAACTCGTCGGCTCCAACTTCTCCGGCAGCGACTTCAGCCGGGCCGATATGGCCGGCGCGGAGATGGTCGGAGCCACCTTCACGGGCTCGCTCTTCACCAATGCGGACCTGACCGGCGTCACCGCCGTGGGCGCGACGCTGATCCGGGTCCGGATGGACCGGACCGATCTGACCGGCGCCGAGCTCAACGGCGCGAATCTGAACGGCGCGGTCCTGACCAATGCGACGTTCGAGGGCGCCGAGATCAACGCCGCGACGCTGGCCAATGTGAGCGCCCACCGCGCCAACTTCTCCAGCGCCGAGATCGGCATGTCGAACCTGTCCAACGGCGACTTCAGCTCGGCCTCGTTCCGGGCGGCCACCCTGAACGGCGCGCGCCTCAGCGGCGGCAGGTTCAACGGCGCCGATTTCCGGGACGCCGAGATGAACCGCACCGACATCCGCGGCGCGGACCTGTCCGGCGCCCGGGGCTTGACCCAGGAGCAGGTCGGCCGGGCCTGCGGCGACGCCAACACCCGCCTTCCGGGCAATCTGGTCGCCCGCGTCTGCCGCGGTCTGGCCGGCGTTCGCGTCACCCCGACCGCCCCGCCCCGCCCGCCGGCGCCGCCGGTCCCGCCGCGGGTCCGGAACCTGGTGGTCGCCAGCAGCGGCCACTAAACAGAAAGGCCCCGCCGAGGCGGGGCCTTTTGCTTTTCAGCCTCGCGCCGATCAGACCTTGATCGGCAGGGCCGTGCGGATGTGCGCTTCCTTGAGCTGGCGCTCCTGCGCCTCGGTCGGGGCGTTCATCAGCAGGTCCTCGCCCTGCTGGTTGAGCGGGAAGGCGATGACCTCGCGGATGGCGGTCTGGTTGGCCAGCAGCATGACGATGCGGTCGATGCCGGGAGCCAGGCCGCCGTGCGGCGGAGCGCCGTAGCGGAAGGCGTTGAGCATGCCGCCGAACTCCTGCTCGACGACCGAGGCGTCATAGCCGGCGATCTCGAAGGCCTTGAGCATGATCTCGGCCTTGTGGTTCCGGATCGCGCCCGAGCACAGCTCATAGCCGTTGCAGACGATGTCGTACTGATAGGCGCGGATGGTCAGCGGATCCTGGCTTTCCAGCGCTTCCAGACCGCCCTGCGGCATCGAGAAGGGGTTGTGGCTGAAGTCGACCTTCTTCTCTTCTTCCGACCACTCGAACATCGGGAAGTCGACGATCCAGCAGAATTTGAACTGCTCCTCGTCGACCAGCTTCAGCTCCGTGCCGACGCGGGTGCGGGCCAGGCCGGCGAATTTGGCGAAGACCGAGGGCAGGCCGGCGGCGAAGAAGGCGGCGTCGCCCTTGCCGAGGCCGAGCGCCGTCATCAGGGCGTCGGTCGGCTCCTGGCCGAGGTTCTTGGCGATCGGGCCGCCCCAGGCGCCCTGGTCGTCCGACCAGAAGATGTAGCCGAGGCCGGGCTGGCCTTCGCCCTGCGCCCAGCTGTTCATGCGGTCGCAGAAGGCGCGGCTGCCGCCGGTCGGGGCCGGGATGGCCCAGACGGCGTTCTTGGCGTCCGCGCCGAGGATCTTGTTGAACAGGCCGAAGCCGCCGTCGCGGAAATGCTCGGAGACGTCCTGCATCTTGATCGGGTTGCGGGTGTCCGGCTTGTCGGTGCCGTACCAGGCCATCGACTGTTCGTAGGTCAGGCGCTCGAAGCCGCTGTGCTCGAAGCTCTGGCCGAAATCGTTGGTGAAGGTGTGCGACCCGTCGATCGGCGAGACCGGCTTGCCGTCGGCGAACTCCTCGAAGACGCCGTGCATCACCGGCTCGATGGCGGCGAAGACGTCTTCCTGGGTGACGAAGCTCATCTCGACGTCGAGCTGGTAGAACTCGAGCGAGCGGTCGGCGCGCAGGTCCTCGTCGCGGAAGCACGGCGCGATCTGGAAATAGCGGTCGAAGCCCGAGACCATGAGCAGTTGCTTGAACTGCTGGGGGGCCTGCGGGAGGGCGTAGAACTTGCCCGGGTGCAGACGCGACGGGACGAGGAAGTCGCGCGCGCCTTCCGGCGACGAGGCCGTCAGGATCGGGGTCTGATACTCAAGGAAGCCCTGGCCGACCATGCGCTGGCGGATCGAGGAGATCACGCGCGAGCGCAGGACGATGTTCTTGTGCAGGGTCTCGCGGCGCAGGTCGAGGTAGCGGTGCTTGAGGCGGATCTCTTCCGGGTACTCGGGCTCGCCGAAGACCGGCAGCGGCAGTTCGGCGGCTTCCGACAGGACCTCGACCGACTTGACGCGGATCTCGACCTCGCCGGTCGGCAGGTTGGCGTTGACGGTGCCGGCCTCACGCAGGACGACCTCGCCGTCGATGCGGATGACGCTCTCGGCGCGGACGCGCTCGACGATGGCGAAGCCCGGGGTCTCGGGGTGCAGGACCAGCTGGGTCAGGCCGTAGTGGTCGCGCAGGTCGATGAACAGCAGGCCGCCGTGGTCGCGCTTGCGGTGGACCCAGCCGGAGAGGCGGACATTGGAGCCCGCATCGGTCGAACGGAGGGCGCCGCAGGTGTGGGAGCGGTAGGCGTGCATGGTCGGTTCGTCTTGGAAAGGGCCCGGGAAGGGGCGCAAATCGGGAGGCCGGAAGGGCGCATTATCCCCCCCGAAAGTCAAGGCTGGCGGGCCGTCAGGGGAGGCTGGAGTCCCCTGCCCGGCGAAAAATTGCGAAATCCGCCACTTCGGAGACATTCGCCCCTTCGATGGTCGGTGTTGGGGCCAGCATAGAGCGGCGGGGCGTCAGTTCCGGTCGTAGCCGGCGATCGCGCCGCCGGGGCGGGGTCCGTGATCGCTTGCGACGGATCCAGAAGTACGGTCTCCCCTGCCCCTGACAGCCTCCGCCGCTGAGCGCCCCAGACCATCGAACGGGCATCGGAGTCCCCGCTCGGGGCCGCGGTGTGGCGGGTTTCCCGGTCCCCGGAATCCCCGATCCGCTCCACAGAAGCTTGGCCTTGTCCACTGCTGCAGCCGATCAGGACAGTGCGGACAGGCCGGGTCTGCTATTATTGGGCGCAATGACCGTCCGCCCCGCCCAGCCTGACCAGATGCGGTTGCCCCTGCAGAGCGACCTTCCGGAGGGCGCGGAGAGCTACGTCGTCTCGGAATCCAACCGCCCGGCGGTCGAGGCGCTGGAGGACTGGCCGAACCTGATCGGCGGCGTCATGGCCATCTGCGGCCCGGAAGGCTGCGGCAAGAGCCGGCTGGGCCAGATCTGGGCCGAGCGCGTCGGCGCCATCGCCCTGCACGGCGAGGAAGCCTCGCTGATCGACCTGCCCGAGATCGAGGGGCGTCCCGTGCTGCTGGACCGGGCGATGGACACGGACGACGAGACCCTGTTCCACCTGATCAACCTGGCCCAGGCGCCGGGCGGGGCGATGCTGATGCTGTCGCGGCCCGCGCCGTCGGCTTGGTCGGTGAAGCTGCCCGACCTGCGCTCGCGACTGGATGCGGTGATCAGCGTGCCGATGGAGGCCCCGGACGACCGGGTGCTGGCGGCCATTCTCGAGGCCCGCTTCGCGGAACGCGGCATCCGCCCGGCGCGCGACGTCATCCCCTATCTGCTGCGCCGCATCGACCGCTCGGCGGCGGCGGCGACGGAGATCGTCGCCCGGCTGGACGCCCTGCACGGCCCGGTGACCCGCGCGCTGGCGCGGGAGGCGATCGAGGATGAGGGGATGACGGGGGAGTTGTTCGGGTAGACAACCCACTCGGGCGTTGACTGCAGCTGATTTCAGCTATCACCGTGCACACGTCAAAGGTGTACGATGACCCAACTATCTCCCACACAAGTCATTGCCGGTTTGGCCGCGCTCGCATCGCTGGCAGGCTGCGCGAAACCCTTTCCCGAACGGCTGAACTGGTACGGCGAGCACCCGTATCTCTATTCAATGGCGTTCGGGGCGGCGGCCCAGGAAGCGCTCGTTCGATCGAGGACAGGGCTCGGCTACTATGAGCACATGGGCGATGCAGCCTTCACGCTATCGACCAGCGGGACTTGCGATCGTGAGACGATTGAGACCTACTTGGCGCGTAAGGAGAGAGGTTGTTTCCTTCTGAATGGCCCGCCGGCGCCTGATTGCCTCAACGCCAGCGCCTGCGCCAGCTTCCGCTATGACACGGCCCTGTTTGCCGACCCCGCCGTTCGGCGCGTGGTTGAAGAGGCCTTGCGGCGTCCATGCGATTTCCTGACTCCGCCGACGCAGGTTCCCAACCGGGACGCCACAGCGCGCTTCGGAATGTCTGCCGCCGCAAACTGGAGGATTCTCCAGTGTGACGGGCCGGGGGTGTTCGGCCACTCCATCGCCTTCGATGACTCGACGGCGATCCTGCGTGTGGAATTCACAAGGGGGCTATGAGCAGCCGTCGCTTGACGATTGGGCTATCGGCCAGATCATCTCGCGCTTGCCGTGCCAGGCCTGCCGCCGGAACGAAAGAGCCCGCCCGGATGGACCCGGGCGGGCTTTTCGTTGCCTGATCCACCCCTCTGAAGGTGGGGAATTTACAACAGCCCCAGCTTCGCCTTCAGGATGTCGTTGACTGCGGCGGGGTTGGCCTTGCCGCCGGTGGCCTTCATGACCTGGCCGACGAACCAGCCGAGGGCCTGGGGCTTCTCGGCGACGGCGGCGGCCTTGTCGGGGTTGGCGGCGATGATGTCGTCGACGGCCTTCTCGATAGCGCCGGTGTCGGTGACCTGTTTGAGGCCGTGCTTCTCCACGACCTCGGACGGGCTGCCCTCGCCGTTCCAGACGTAGTCGAAGACTTCCTTGGCGATCTTGGACGAGATGGTCCCGTTCTCGATCAACTCGACCAGCTGGGCCACGTGGGCGGCCGGCAGCGGGTTTTCGGAGAAGTCCTTGCCGTCGGCGGTCAGACGGGCGGAGACCTCATTGGTCACCCAGTTGGAGACCAGCTTCGCGTCACGGCCCTTGGCGGCAGCTTCGAAATAGTCGGCCTTGGCCTGTTCCGAGATCAGGACCACCGCGTCGTACTGCGACAGGCCGTAGTCGGCCATCAGGCGGCGGCGCTTCTCGTCCGGCAGTTCGGGCAGGTTCGCCTTGATGTCGTCGATCCAGGCCTGCTCCAGCTCGAGCGGCAACAGGTCCGGGTCGGGGAAGTAGCGATAGTCCATCGCCTCTTCCTTGGAGCGCATTGAGCGGGTCTCGCCGGCCGTGGGATCGTACAGGCGCGTTTCCTGATCGATCTTGCCGCCGTCCTCGAGGATCTCGATCTGGCGGCGCGCCTCGTACTGGATGGCCTGGGAGATGAAGCGGAACGAGTTGACGTTCTTGATCTCGCAGCGCGTGCCCAGATGGCTGAAGTCGCCGGTGGCCTTGAACTTTTCGTACTGGCCGGCGCGGCAGACCGAGACGTTCACGTCGGCGCGCAGGTTGCCCTTCTCCATGTCCCCGTCGCAGGTGCCCAGGTACATGAGGATGGTGCGGATCTTCTTGACGTAGGCGACCGCCTCTTCCGGCGATCGGATGTCGGGACGCGAGACGATCTCCATCAGGGCCGTGCCGGCGCGGTTCAGGTCGACGTAGGACTCGGTCGGCGACAGGTCGTGGATCAGCTTGCCCGCGTCCTGTTCGAGGTGCAGGCGCTCGATGCCGACGTTGAAGAAGGAGCCGTCCTCGGCCTCCACCTCGACGACGCCCTCGCCGACGATCGGATAGAAGAGCTGGCTGATCTGATAGCCGGTCGGCAGGTCCGGATAGAAATAGTTCTTCCGGTCGAACTGGCTCTTGCGGTTGATCTGCGCCTTCAGGCCGAGGCCGGTCTTCACCGCCTGCTCAACGCAATGGCGGTTCAGGGTCGGCAGCATGCCGGGGAAGCCGGCGTCGACCAGCGACACCTGCTCGTTCGGGCCCGCGCCGAAGCCGACGGCGGCTCCGGAGAACAGCTTGGCCTTCGAGGCCACCTGGGCGTGGATCTCCAGCCCCATGACGATTTCCCACGGACCGGTGCGGCCCTGGATCAGCTTCGAGTTGGTCGTCGTATCAGTCATGGGGTTCACATAACCGCTGTCGCGCCGGAACGGGAGGCCCCTGAGCGTCGCCGGCAGCGGGAAATTCGCATCGGACATGCGGCGCCAGGGTCGCAGAAGACAATCCTCACCCACGAGTGAGTAATATTGACGACACGATCCACGCACGCCCATCCTCTCCCGAACGGCGGAAAGCCGAGCACCGGGGAGGACTGGCATGCAGAACCGTGGAAGCGCGGCGGGGATCGGGCGTCGTGGCCTGCTGACCGCCGGGAGCGCCGGACTGGCCGCCGCCGCCGCGCCAGCCGCCGTCACAGCCGCCGCCCGGCAGGCGCGACAGCCCGCGCCGGAGGGCTTCCTCTGGGGGACCGCGATCTCGGCCTATCAGAGCGAAGGCAACAACACGAACAGCGACGCCTGGCTGATGGAGAACATGCAGCCGAGCATGTTCAGGGAGCGCTCCGGCGACGCCTGCGACAGCTATCACCGCTTCGACGAGGACTTCGCCCTGGCGCAGGCGCTGGGCTTCAACTGCCATCGCTTCGGCGTGGAATGGGCGCGAATCGAACCGAGCGAAGGGCATTTCTCCAACGCCGCGCTCGACCATTACGCGCGGATGCTCGATGCCTGTCAGGCGCGCGGCCTGAAACCCGTCATCACCCTGAACCACTTCACCACGCCCTTGTGGTTCGCCAGGCGCGGCGGGTTCGAGGTCGCGGACTCGCCGGACATCTTCGCCCGCTTCTGCGGCAAGGTGGCCGAGCGGCTGGGCGACAAGATGCACATGGTCACGACCTTCAACGAGGCCAACATCCGCCTGCTGGTCGACCTGATGCCGGGGATCGCGGCCGGCCGGCGCGCCGCCAACGCCGCTATCGCCGCGGCGGCCGTGGCGACGGATTCGCCGCGTTTTTCGCGACTGGCCTTCGCCGATCCCGCCGTGGCCACGCCGCTGATGCAGGAGGCGCATCGCCGGGCCTATGACGCGATCAAGGCCGTGAAGCCGGACCTGCCCGTCGGCGTGACGCTGACAACCCAGGATATCCAGTCGCCGGGCCGCCCCGATCTGGTCGAGGAATATCAGCGGCGGCTTTACGGCGACTGGGTCGAGGTCGCCCGGACCCACGCCGACTTCTTCGGGGTGCAGACCTACACGCGCTTCATCGTCGGCGAGGACGGCGTGCAGGCGCCGCCGGCGGGGGCCGAGGTGACGATGGCGGGCTATGAATTCTATCCGCAGGCGCTGGCCAATACGATCCGCTGGGCCCACGCCGCCGTCGGCAAGCCGGTCTATGTGACCGAGAGCGGCGTGGCGGTGGCAGACGACGCGCGCCGCATCGCCTTCATCGAGGCGGCGCTCGACGGGGTGCGGCAATGCCTCGACGAGGGCATTCCGGTGCACAGCTATCTGTACTGGTCGCTGCTCGACAATTTCGAGTGGACCTCAGGCTATGGCGTGCCGTTCGGCCTGTCGGCGGTGGACCGGGAGACCTTCGTACGCAGCCCGCGCCCGAGCGCGCTGCATCTGGGGCGGCTGGCGAAGGCGAACAGGATCTGAGGTCCCCGCGCGGCGCTATAGCGCCCGGAAAGGGCCTTACGCGCGAGACCGGCCCCTGCAACCGAGCCAGACCAGCGCGAGGCCGAGGGCAGCCACGCCAACGGACGTCCCGAACAGCGTCAGGTCAGCGTAAACGCCGCCGGGCACGGTCGCGATCGCGGCGCCAGCCCCGCCCACTATCAGCGCGATGCCGAGGACGACCGGCGTCAGCGACAGCAGCAGTCTCACCACCACTTGTCAGGCTTGGCCGTGAAGCCGGCGGCGTCTTCCAGCGCGCTGGCGACCTGGAAGACGGTCGCCTCGTCCAGCGCCTTGCCAATGACCTGAAGGCCGAGCGGCAGACCACCGGCGTCGACGCCGGCGGGCACCGAGATGCCCGGCAGGCCGGCGAGGTTGGCGGTGACCGTGAAGACGTCGTTCAGGTACATCGTCACCGGGTCGATCTGCTTGTCCCCCAAGGCGAAAGCGGCCGACGGGGTCGACGGCGTCAGGATGGCGTCGCAGCGATCCCAGACGTTGTCGAAGTCCATCGCGATGCGGCGGCGGACCTTGAGCGCCTTGACGTAATAGGCGTCGTAGAAGCCGGCCGAGAGCACATAGGCCCCGATGGTCAGGCGGCGCTTGACCTCATTACCGAAACCCTCGGCGCGCGAGGTCTCGTAGAGGTCGGTCAGCGACTTCGCGTCGGTCGCACGGTGGCCGAAACGCATGCCGTCGTAGCGGGCGAGGTTCGAGGAGGCCTCGGCCGGGGCGACGATGTAATAGGTCGGCAGGGCGTATTTCGTGTGCGGCAGGCTGATGTCGACGATCTCGGCGCCGGCGGCGCGGAGCCATTCGACGCCCTTGTCCCACAGCGCCTGAATCTCGGCGGGCATGCCGTCGACGACGTATTCGCGCGGCACGCCGATGCGCAGGCCCTTCACGCCCTTGCCCAGCGATTGCGTCCAGTCCGGCGTCTCGACGTCGAGGCTGGTCGAGTCCTTGGGATCGAAGGAGCACATCGAACGCAGCAGGATGGCGGAGTCCTCGACCGTCTTGGTGATCGGCCCGGCCTGATCCAGAGACGAGGCGAAGGCGACCATGCCGAAGCGGCTGGCGCGGCCGTAGGTCGGCTTGATGCCGACAGTGCCGGTGAAGGCGGCCGGCTGGCGGATCGAGCCGCCGGTGTCCGAGGCGGTGGCGGCCAGGCAGAGGTCGCCGGCGACGGCCGAGGCCGAACCGCCCGACGACCCGCCCGGGGTCAGGTCAGCGTTGGAGGTCGAGGACTTCCACGGATTGACGACGGGACCGAAGGCCGAGGTCTCGTTCGACGAGCCCATGGCGAACTCGTCCATGTTCAGCTTGCCGAGCATGACCGCGCCGTCCGCCCACAGATTGGCGGTGACGGTCGACTCATAGGGGGGCGTGAAGCCCTTGAGCATGTTGGAGCCGGCGGTGGTCTGGACGCCGTTCGTGCAGAACAGGTCCTTGATGCCCAGCGGCGCGCCTTCGAGGGCCCCGCCCTCCCCCTTGGCCAGACGGGCGTCGGAGGCGCGGGCCATGTCGAGCGCCTTGTCCGTGGTCTGGACGACATAGGCGTTCAGACGCGGGTTGGCGGCGTCGATGTTGGCGACAAAGGCCCTGGTGATCTCCTCGGACGAGAAGTCGCGGGCCTTGAGGCCGTCGAGGGCGGCCTTGAGGGTCAGTCTGGTCAGGTCGGACATGATCTACTCGACCACCTTGGGCACGACGAAGAAGCCGTCGGCGGACCGCGGCGCATTGGAGAGGACGTCGGCGATCCTGTCGCCGTCGGTGACGACGTCGTCGCGCAGGCGCAGCGGCTGGGCCACGTTCGAGGTCATGGGCTCGACGCCCTGGACGTCGACCTCATTGAGCTGTTCGATCCACGCCAGGATGCCGTTCAGCTCCTGGACCAGCGGCTCGAGCCGCTCTTCGGGGGTCTTGATGCGGGCGAGGTGCGCCACCTTGCGCACGGTCGCGACGTCGACGGCCATGCGGCCCTCCAAATGCGAAACCTGAGCGGCGGGATTAGCGGTCCGGACCCGGATTCACAAGGATTCTGACGCCGGCTCGCACTATCTGGCGGGCGTGACCGTAATGCTCGCCGGCGCCTCCCCGTGCCTACCGTACATCCAGCTAACGATCAGGCGGCGTTCGCGCTTGCCGATCTGGCCTGTCGCCTCGTCCATTACGCTTTCCTCGACCATCAGATCGGCTCGCCGGTCGCCCTCTGACAGGACGCGGTAGCCGAGGAAGTCGCCGATGCGGAAGACGCGCCAGCCCTCGGCCGGCGACTGGAAGAAGGCCACGTGGGTGAAGAGCCCGTTCATGGCCGGATCGCCGCCGGCCGTGCCGAGCAGTTTGACCGTGGCGCCCCCCTGCCGGGTCAGCGTATCCAGCTGAACGACCGAGGCGGCCCATTGCAGGTTGACGTCGACGTCCGGCCGGACGGTCACGGCGGGTCCGGCTGCGACCAGCGGCGCGGAGGACTCGGCCGCCGGCGCCGGCTGCTCGGCGGCGGGCACCACATCCTTGCGGGTTTCCACCCCGGTGTCGCAGGCGGCCAGCACGGCCAGGGCGGCGAGAAACAGGATCGGATGGCGCATCGATGATTCCCCAATATCGGCGTTACGGCGCAGCTTGCACTTTGACTCGCCGCCCCGCCAGTCCTACCGCCAACGGGTGACCGTCCTGACCCTTGAAGAGCTCGCCGAACAGACGCCGCCCGGCACGCCGTGGCTGGGACTGGATCTGGGCGAGAAGACCATCGGCGTGGCCGCCTCGGACGCGACGCGCATGATCGCCAGCCCGCTGCAGCTGATCCGAAAGACGAAGTTCACGGACGACGCCCATGCGGTGCTGAAACTGATGGACGGGCGCAAGGCGTCGGCGCTGGTGATCGGCCTGCCGCTGAACATGGACGGCAGCGAGGGGCCGCGGGCGCAGTCGTGCCGGGCCTTCGCCCGCAATCTGCAGCGCATCCGCGGGGTGCCCTGCGCCTTCCAGGACGAGCGGCTGTCGACCTCGGCGGTGGAGCGGTTCCTGATCGACGAGCTGGACCTGAACCGGAAGCGCCGCGCCAATGTGGTCGACCGGACGGCCGCCGCGTGGATCCTGCAGGGCGCGCTGGACCGGCTGCGCGGCTGATGGGGGCGCTGGTCGCGGGCGTCGTCCCGGTCTTTGTGCTGATCGCCATCGGCTATGGCCTGCGGAAATCGAACTTCCTGCCGGACGCGACCTGGCGGCCGATCGAAAAGCTGTCGATCCACATCCTCTATCCGGGCTTCCTGATCCCGGCGATCTGGAGCGCCGACATTTCCGGCGGCGGCGCCGGCGCTGCGGGAGCGGCGTCGGTGACCTCGGTGATCATCATCGCGACCCTGACGCTGGCGCTGAAGCCGCTGATGAAGATCGACGGCCCGGCGTTCACGAGCGTCTTCCAGGGCGCGATCCGCTGGAACAGCTTCGTCTTCCTGCCAGTGATCCAGTCGGTGTTCGGCCCCGACGGGTTGGCGCTGGCGGCGGTGGTGATCGCGGCGATGATTCCGGTGACCAACATCCTGTGCGTCATCGTGCTGGTGAGGTGGGGCGCAGACCAGAAGACGATGTCGCCGTGGTCGCTGACGAAGGCGATCCTGTCGAACCCGATCCTGCTGGCCTGTCTGATCGGGCTGGCGCTGAACCTTTTGGGCGTGCCGCGGCTGGGCGGGATTTCGGACACGCTGGAGCTGCTGGGCGGCGCGGCCCTGCCGCTGGGGCTGATCGTGGCCGGGGCTGGCCTGAGCTTCGCCGAGGTGGCGCGGCGCAGGATCACCATCGGCGCAGTGTCGTTCGTGAAGCTGATCATCACCCCCCCGCTGATGTGGGGCCTGTGCATCCTCTACGGCGGCGACGCGACGGCGCAGGGAATCGCCCTGCTGTGCGGCGCAGCGCCCGGCGCGGCCGCCAGTTACATCCTCGCGCGGCAGATGGGCGGGGACGCGCCTCTGATGGCCGGGATCGTGGCGCTGACGACCGTGGGGAGCGCGGTAAGCATCCCTGTTCTGCTGGCGCTGTTCCATTTGGCGTGATCACGCCCTATAGCCGCGTCTCGATGACCCAGCCCGATGTCACCGACCTGATTCACGAGCGGCTGGCGCCGTTTCCCCGCGACCATTTCCTGTCCGCAGGCGATCTGAACGCCGCGACCGTCCCGCCCCTGCTGGATCTGGCCGACGCCTTCGTTGACTTCAACCGCAGCCCGGCCGCCAAGGCGCTGGACATCATGCGCGGTCGGACGGTGATGAACCTGTTCTTCGAGAACTCGACCCGCACCAGCGCCTCGTTCGAGATCGCCGCCAAGCGGCTGGGCGCGGATGTGACGGCGCTGAGCCCCCGCACCTCGTCGGTGGCCAAGGGCGAAACGCTGATCGACACGGCGGCGACGCTGAACGCCATGAAGCCCGACGTGCTGGTGGTGCGTCACTCGGCCTCGGGCGCGGCGGCCCTGCTGTCGCAGAAGGTCGGCTGCGCCGTGGTCAACGCCGGCGACGGGCGGCACGAGCATCCGACGCAGGCCCTGCTGGACATGCTGAGCATCCGGAGAGCCTTCGGAGATGTCGGCGGGCTGACGGTCGCCATCTGCGGCGACATCGCCCACAGCCGGGTGGCGCGCTCGAATGTGGCCTTGCTGTCGATGATGGGGGCGCGGGTGCGGCTGATCGGGCCGCCGACGCTGGTGCCGGGCGACGCCGACCGCTGGGGCTGCGAGGTCTTCCACGACATGAAGGACGGCCTGCAGGGCTGCGATGTTGTGATGATGCTGCGTCTGCAGTTGGAGCGGATGGAGGGCGCGCTGGTGCCCTCGACCCGTGAGTATTTCCGCTTCTGGGGTCTGGACCGCGAGAAGCTGGCCTGGGCGAAGCCGGGCGCGAAGGTGATGCACCCCGGGCCGATGAACCGCGGCGTCGAGATCGACTCCGACGTCGCCGACGACCTGACGGTGTCGCTGATCCAGGACCAGGTCGAGATGGGCGTCGCGGCGCGCATGGCGGTGCTGGCGGCCCTGTCCGTGCGGCGTGAAGGAACAGCCCCCTCCACCCCTTCGTGGTCCCCCTCCCCCATTCGCTCCGCTCCGGGGGAGGAGAAGGCATGAGCGCGCTGGTGATCCTGAACGCCCGGCTGCTGGATCCGGCGAGCGACTACGACGGCCTCGGCTCGATCCTGATCGAGGACGGCCGGATCAAGGAGGTCGTCCATGGCGCCGGGGCCGGAGCGCCCGAGGGCGTCGAGGTCATCGACGCCGGCGGGCTGTGCCTCGCCCCCGGACTGATCGACATCCGGGTCAAGACCGGCGAGCCGGGGGCCGAGCCCAAGGAGACGCTGAAATCTGCGGCCCTGTCGGCGGCGGCGGGCGGCGTGACCACCATCGTGGTGCAGCCTGACACCGACCCGGCCATCGACGACCCGGCGATGATCGACCACATCCAGCGGCGCGGCGCGGCGCTGGAGCTGGTCAATGTGCGGGCGGCGGGCGCAGCGACCAAGGCGCGCGACGGCGTCCGCATGGCCGAGATCGGCCTGATGGACGAAGCCGGCGCGCTGTATTTCACCGACGGCGACAAGGTGATCGCCAACAGCCGCACCCTGCAGCGGGTGATGAGCTATGCGGCCGCCTTCAACGCCCTGATCGCCTGCCGCCCGGCCGACCCGTGGCTGAGCGAGGGCGCGGTGGCGACCTCGGGCGAGCTGGCCACCCGGCTGGGGCTGGCCTCGGTTCCGGCCATCGCCGAACGCATCCAGCTGGAGCGCGATCTGGCGCTGGTCGAACAGACCGGCGCGCGCTTCCTCGTTGACCAGATTTCGACCGAGGGCGCGCTGGAGACGCTGGCGCGTGCCCGGGCCAAGGGGCTGGAGGTCGCCGCCTCGGTTTCGATCAACCACCTGTGCTTCAACGAGATCGACATCGGCGACTACCGCACCTTCTACCGGCTGGACCCGCCGCTGCGCGCCGAGAGCGACCGGCAGGCGCTGATCGAGGCGGTGCGCGAGGGACTGATCGACGCCATCACCTCGGCCCATGCTCCGGCCCCGGCCGAAGACAAGCGCCGCCCGTTCGCGGAGGCCTCGCCGGGCGCCATCGGGCTGGAGACGCTGCTGGCCGCGGCCCTGACGCTGCATCACGAGGACGGGCTGGATCTGCTGGACGTGCTGCGGCCCCTGACGGCGGGCCCGGCCAGTCTGTTGGGGCTGGACGCCGGCGTGCTGACGGCGGGCGCGCCCGCGGATCTGGTGCTGTTCGACGCCGGTGCACCGGTGGTGATCGACGCCGAGACCCTGAAGTCCAAGTCCAAGAACTCGCCGTTCGACGGGCGGCGGCTGCAGGGCAAGGTGATCGGGACCTTTGTCGCCGGTCGACGGGTTTACGAGGCGCGCTGAACCACAGCGCGAATCATCGGACACTGAGGCGCTGCTTCAATGGTGAAGCTGTGCTACACACGCGTCGGCTGTATGGGGGATTGAGGTGCAGGATCTGGTCGGGCCCGCTCTGGGAACGCTCGCGCTGGTCGCGGCCGGCGGATACCTGCTGGGCTCCATCCCCTTCGGCGTGATCCTGACCCGCGCCGGCGGCGCGGGCGACGTCCGCGATATCGGCTCCGGCAATATCGGCGCGACCAATGTGCTGCGCACCGGCCGCAAGGATCTGGCGCTGGCGACGCTGGTGCTGGACGCCGGAAAGGGCGCCGCCGCCCTGCTGATCGCGCGCTATCTGTTCAACAGCGAAGTCGCGGGCGCCATCGCCGGCGGCGCGGCCTTCCTGGGCCACCTGTTCCCCGTCTGGCTGGGCTTCAAGGGCGGCAAGGGCGTCGCCACCTTCTTCGGCCTGCTGCTGGCCGCCGCCTGGCCACTGGGCCTGCTGGCGGGCGGGACATGGCTTCTGGTCGCCGCGATGTTCCGCATCTCGTCGTTGTCGGCCCTGGTCTCCTCCGCCGCGTCGCCGATCTACGCCGTGCTGCCGCTGGTCGCCCTCGGCCTGCCGGCCCCCGCCCCCATCGCCCTGCTGGCGGCGTTTACGGCGGTGCTGATCTGGATCCGGCATGCCGACAACATCGGCCGCATCCTGAAGGGCACCGAACCGCGCATCGGAGCCAAGAAGGCGTGACGCTGACGCCGGCCGAACGGTTCGCCCGGCTCCGGCTGGCCCGCACCGATCGCGTTGGTCCCGTCACCTTCCGCCAGCTTCTGGACCGCTACGCGACCGCCGAGCGCGCGCTGGACGCCCTGCCCGACCTGATCGGACGTGGCGGGGCCGGCCATTCGATCCCGGCCGCCGCCAGCGTCGAGGATGAACTCGCCGCCGGCGATCGCATCGGCGCGCGCCTGATCGTGCTGGGCGAGACGGACTATCCCGACATGCTGGCCGCCGTTGACCCGCCCCCGCCGCTGCTGTGGACGCTGGGCGACGCCGGCCTGATGGCGCGCCCCTGCATCGCCGTGGTGGGCGCCCGCATCGCCTCGGCGGGCGGGCAACGCATCGCCCGCGGGCTGGCGCAACAGCTGGGCGAGGCCGGTCATGTGGTGGTGTCGGGACTGGCGCGCGGCATCGATGGAGCCGCGCATGGCGGGGCCTTGCCCACAGGGACTGTGGCGGTTCTGGGCGGCGGGGTCGACGACGTCTATCCGCCGGACAACGCCGACCTCTACCGCGAGATCGCCGAGCAGGGCTGCATCGTCTCCGAAAGCCCGGTCGGGGCGCGGGCGCAGGCGAAGGACTTTCCGCGCCGCAACCGCATCATCTCGGGCCTGTCGCGCGGCGTGATCGTAGTCGAGGCCGAACTCCGCTCCGGCTCGCTGATCACCGCCCGGCTGGCCGCCGAACAGGGCCGCGACGTCTTCGCCGTGCCGGGCTCGCCGCTGGACCCGCGCTCGAAGGGACCCAACGAGTTGCTGCGGCAAGGGGCGATCCTGTGCGAAGGGCTGGAGGACATCGAGCGGGAGTTCGGGCGCATCCGGGCCGTGCGCGAACCCGCCGCCGGCAATCCCTTCGACGGCGCGCCGGACGACATCGACTCAGCCCTGGTCGAGCGGGTCGCGGCCCTGCTGTCGCCCACACCGACGCCGCGCGACGAGCTGGCGCGGGCGATCGGGGCGCCGATCGGAGCGGTGGCGGCGGCGCTGCTGGAGCTGAGCCTGACGGGCCGGGCGACCCTGCTGCCGGGCGGGCTGGCGTCGCTCTGAGAGGTGCAGTCCGACTGGCCGATTGACAGCGAGGCTCGGGCCAACCACGTTCCCGCCCCTCTGAAAGGCCCCCTCCCCGCATGAACCTCGTCGTCGTCGAGAGCCCCGCAAAGGCCAAGACCATCAATAAATACCTGGGACCGGACTTCACCGTCCTGGCGTCCTACGGCCATGTCCGCGACCTGCCGTCGAAGGACGGATCGGTCCTGCCGGACGACGATTTCGCCATGAGCTGGGAGATCGACGCCAAGGCCAGCAAGCGTCTGAGCGAGATCGCCGAGATCGCCAAGAAGGCCGACCGCGTCATCCTCGCGACCGACCCGGATCGGGAGGGCGAGGCGATCAGCTGGCACGTGCTCGAGATCCTCACCAAGAAGAAGGCGCTGAAGGACACCGTCGTCCAGCGCGTCACCTTCAACGCCATCACCAAGTCCGCCGTGCTGGAGGCCATGGCCGCCCCGCGCGAACTGGATATGGAGCTGGTCGAGGCCTATCTGGCCCGCCGCGCGCTGGACTATCTGGTGGGCTTCACCCTGTCGCCGGTCCTGTGGCGCAAGCTGCCAGGCGCCCGTTCGGCCGGCCGGGTGCAGTCGGTCGCCCTGCGCATCGTCGTCGATCGCGAGATGGAGATCGAGAAGTTCAAGGCGCAGGAATACTGGTCCGTCGAGGCCGATCTGGCCGCCGACAGCCCGCCGTTCACCGCCCGTCTGGTCAAGCACGCCGGCAAGCGCGTGCAGCGTCTGGACATCATCTCCGAAGCCATGGCGACGGCCGCGCGCGACGCGATCAACGCCGGGGTCTTCACGATCAACTCGGTCGAGAAGAAGCCGGTCAAGCGCGCGCCCAGCCCGCCGTTCATGACCTCGACCCTGCAGCAGGAAGCCTCGCGCAAGCTGGGCTTCACCGCCCAGCGCACCATGCAGGCGGCCCAAAAACTGTATGAGGGCGTCGACGACCAGGGCGGCCTGATCACCTATATGCGGACCGACGGCCTGTCGGTCAGCCCCGAGGGCATCGCCCAGGCGCGCGAGGTCATCGGCGACCGGTTCGGCCCGGCCTACGTTCCGGAACAACCCCGCTATTACAAGACCAAAGCCAAGAACGCTCAGGAAGCGCACGAAGCCATTCGTCCGACCAACATGGCCCGCGCGCCCGAGACCCTGCGTCTCGAAAGCGACCTGCAGCGCCTCTATGAACTGATCTGGAAGCGCACCATCGCCAGCCAGATGGAGTCCGCGCGCCTGGACCGCACCACGGTCGAGATCGAGGAGCCGTCGGGCCAGACCGCGCTCCGCGCGACCGGCCAGGTGGTCGCCTTCGACGGCTTCATGGCCGTCTATGAAGAAGGCCGCGACGACAAGCCGAAGACGGGCGACGACGATGAGGACGACACCACCCGCCTGCCCGCGCTGAAGGAAGGCGCCAAGGCCAAGGTCGAGGCGATCCGCACCGAGCAGCACTTCACCGAGCCGCCCCCGCGCTATTCGGAAGCGACCCTGGTCAAGAAGCTGGAAGAGCTGGGCATCGGCCGTCCGTCCACCTACGCCTCGATCCTGACCACCCTGCGCGACCGCGAATACGTGCGCATGGACAAGAACCGGTTCTATCCCGAGGACAAGGGACGGCTGGTGACGGCCTTCCTCGAGCAGTTCTTCCGCAAATGGGTCGAGTACGACTTCACCGCTGCGCTGGAAAACCGGCTGGACGAGGTGTCGGCGGGCGAGCTGAACTGGAAGGTGCTGCTGCGCGACTTCTGGACCGACTTCCACGCCGCGACGAGCGCCGCGGGCGAGCTGCGCACCACGGCCATCCTCGACGCGCTGAACGAGTCGCTGGGGGCGCACATCTTCCCGCAGAAGGAAGACGGTTCGGATCCGCGCGAATGCCCGCTGTGCAAGGAAGGCCAGCTGAGCCTGAAGACGAGCCGCTTCGGCGCCTTCGTCGGCTGCTCGCGCTATCCCGAGTGCAAATACACCCGCCCGGTGGCGGCGCCTGACGCCGACGGCGGCGGAGCCGACGGCGGCGACCGCGAGCTGGGCGTCGATCCGGTCACGGGTCAGCCGGTGTCGCTCAAGATCGGCCGCTTCGGGCCCTATGTCGAAACCGCGGGCGACGGCGACAAGCCGAAGCGCTCGTCCCTGCCCAAGGGCTGGTCGCCGGCGTTGTTGCAGCTGGAACAGGCGCTGCGCCTGCTGGCCCTGCCCCGCGAGGTGGGCGTGCACCCGGAGGACGGCAAGCCGATCACGGCCGGTCTCGGACGCTACGGCCCCTTCGTGCAGCACGCGGGGACTTACGCCAATGTCTCTGACATCGATGAGGTTTTCGAGGTCGGACTGAATCGCGCCGTGGCCCTGCTGGCCGAGAAGCGGGCGGGTCGCGCCGGACGCGGTTCGGCGACGGCGCCGCTGAAGGAGCTGGGCGAACACCCCGAGGACAAGGCTCCGGTGCAGGTCATGGCCGGCCGCTTCGGCCCCTATGTGAAGTGGGGCAAGGTCAACGCCACCCTGCCCAAGGGCACCGCGCCCGAGGACATGACGCTGGAGGCGGCGATCCCGCTGCTGGCCGAACGGGCGGCGAAGGCTCCCGCGACCAAGGCCAAGAAGGCTCCGGCCAAGAAGGCGGCACCGAAGAAGGCCGCCGCCAAGAAGCCCGCGGCGAAGAAGGCCGCGGCGAAGAAGGCTCCGGCCAAGAAGGCGGCGAAGGAAGCGTGATTCCGCTCATCCCGGCGAAAGCCGGGATCCAGTGATTTTGGTGAGCGGCGGCGGTCGGGATGACCATGGGCACCCGACTGTCGACAGTCATTGCCCAAAGCACTGGGTCCCGGCTTTCGCCGGGATGAGCGGTTTGATCCCTAACGCTTCAGCAGGAGGTCGCGCGCGGCGTTGAGGCGCGCGGCCAGGCCCTGCGTGCCGCCCTGATCCGGGTGGGCGCGGGCCATGAGGCGTTTCCAGGCGGTATTGATCTCAGCCGTTGTGGCGTCGGCCGAAACGCCGAGGATCGAGCGCGCTTCAGAGACCGTCAGGGCTTCGGCGCGGGGCGGTACGGCGCGCTGGCGCGAGGAGACGGTCAGCCACAGGCCGGCGCCGGCCAGCCCTGCGGCGAGCAACCATGCGCCCTTGAAGGCGGCCAGCGCCCCGCCGGCCATGAGCACAGCGCTGAACAGGGTGGCGGTGACGCGCCAGTGGCCGCGGCCGGCGCGTTCGCCCTGACGTCCCAGCCGGACCAGCGCCCAGACGGCGATCGCCGCCAGCACCAGCCAGATGAGGCTCAACGGATCACGCCGCCGCTTCGAGCGGGGCGCCGAGCGTGCCGCCTTCGAGGCCGAGCGCCTGCATCAGGTTGCGCAGCTCCTGACGGGCGGCGACGTGGGCCAGCGAGACGGCGACCGGGCGCACTTCGTTCGACAGGTCGGCGACCGTGAGACCGAACGGGAAGAGCTCGCGGTAGATGACACGGTCGCGCAGGCCGGGGCCCATGCGGAAACCGACGCGGCGGGCCAGCTTCTCCATCCGCTCTTCCAGGCGTCGGCGGTTGCGGGCCTCGGCGACGGCGAGGCGGTTGGTGACTACGATCCAGTCGATGGTGGCGGTGCGGCCCTGGGTGATGGCGCGGTGCTTGCGGGCCTCCCAGACGCTCTCGGAATAGATCGAGGGCTTGAGCAGATCGAGGGTGACCGGATCGACCTGACCCAGCAGGTCGAAATCGACGAAACTGTCGTTCATCGGCGTGACGATCTGGTCCGCGAGCCCGTGGGCCGTGCGCGACAGCAGGGTGTCGCCGCCGGGGGTGTCGATCAGGATGACGTCCGCATTGGCCTTCGATTCGGCGAAGGCGGCCTCGAAGCGCTGCAACTGCTCCGCCTCATCGGCCTTGGCCAGCGCCTTGCCGTCGCCAAGGTCGGCTTCAAAGGGCATGGGCAGGAAGCAGCCGTTGCCGGCCGTCCAGGCCGCACGGTTGGCGAAGAATTTGGCCAGTGAGCGCTGGCGCAGGTCCAGATCGATGATCGCCACGCGCTTGCCGGCGTGCAGCAGGCCGGTAGCGATGTGGATGGCGAGGGTGGACTTGCCCGCCCCTCCCTTTTCATTGCCGACGACAATGACCGTGGGGTCCGTCATGAGTGCGCTTGCCTCTAAACGGCCATCGACTCGAACTCATGGCCTGCGCGCAGGGTCGCCGCCAGCGCGGCCGGCGTCAACGCGGACAGATCGCGAAGCTGTGAATACGCGTCAGGCGGTGCGGTGGCACCACGGGTCGTCAATCCCGGCGGCGGCGCAGACGGCCGAGGCGCCCGACGCCGGGGCGCGGACCTTGAGTCGGACCAGCTGGCGACCGTTGACCTCGACCGGTTCGTAGACCGGAGAGAGTCCCTCCAGGGCCCAGGCGGCCGAGCCGGCGTTCAGTCGGGCCCAGGCGGCGCGCGCGCCGGCCTCGCTCGAATAGGCGCCCAGCTGGACCTGTCCCCGGGCCTCGCGCGCCACCGGCGGCAGGGCCGGACGCAGATCCAGGCGCGGGGCTTCAGTCCGCGCAAGCTGACGCGGACCGGTGCGAGCGGGCTCGGGCGCGACGCTGGCCGCGATGTCACGGGACGTGATGACCCGGGCCGCGGCCTCGCCCGCCGGACGGGCGATGCCGTCACGGGCGTCCCACAGGGCATGGGGATCCATGACCTCGACCTTCAGCGCGGGGCGCAGGCCGTTGTCGGCGGTGGTCGCCAAGGCCGGAGTCAGGACGGGAGACGAGTCGCCGACGGGCACCGCGGCGACACGTTCAGCGAGGTTCTCGAACCGGTGCGGGTCGCTATCGATCATGCCGCAGGCGCTGAGGCCCGCGGTCACGAAGATTGCCAGCACTGGACGGATCAGGAGGCTCGGCGTCATAAGCCGGACACTGCCATGCCGGGCTTTGAGGTCCGGTTCACAATCAGGCTTAAGGCGCAGGGTTAATACATTCACCATGGCCGCACACACCTACGATCCGGCAATCCTCCCTGTCGCAGGCACAGTTGCCGAACTGCGCCAATTGCTAAGCGCGTGGAAACGCGAAGGGTTCACTGTCGGATTCGTGCCGACGATGGGAGCGTTGCATGAGGGCCATCTGACCCTTGTGCGCGAGGCTGTGCAGCGCGCGGACAAGGTGGTCGCAAGCGTCTTCGTCAACCCGACGCAGTTCGCCGCCCACGAAGATCTGGGGGCCTATCCGCGGCAGGAGGCGAAGGACGCAGAGCTGCTCGCTGGGGCGGGCTGCCACCTGATGTATGCGCCGAGCGTCGAGGAGATGTATCCGGCCGGATCGACCACCACGATCAGCGTCGGCGGCCCCGCCGAGGGGCTGGAGGGCGCGTTCCGGCCACAGATGTTCGGCGGCGTGGCTCTGGTGGTCTCCAAGCTGTTCAACCAGGTCCAGCCCGATGTCGCCGTCTTCGGGGAGAAGGACTGGCAGCAGCTGATGGTCGTGCGCCGGATGGTTCGCGACCTCGATATCCCCGTCGAGATCGTCGGCGCTCCGACCGAGCGCGACGGCTACGGCCTCGCCCTCTCCTCCCGCAACGCCTACCTGTCCGAGGCTGAACTTGCCGTCGCCCGGCAACTGAACGGCGTGCTGGCCGAGGCCGGCGCCATGGCGGCGCAGGGCGGGCTGGCGGCCGTCGCCGAGGCTTGGGCCGCCGACGCGCTGAAGGCCGCGGGTTTCGATGACGTCGACTATGTCGCCATCCGCCACGCAGACGACCTGTCTGCTTTCAAGGGCGCCGTGGACGCCCCTGCCCGCATCCTCGCGGCGGCCCGGATCGGCAAGACCCGGCTGATCGACAATATGACTGTCTAGCCTTGCGGGTGACCATCGCATTCGACCCCGCTTTCGGGGATGCAGGGCAGATTGCGCCGGGCGAAGCGTCTTGGCTGATCGACTCTCCAGCCAACCGCGCCCTCGATGCCCGGCTGCGGGAGGCAGGCGGGCGGGATAGGAACAGCGCCGTATTCTCCCCGTCCCGCCAAGCGGATCCGACCGAGCAGGCCCTCGAAATCTGGTTCGAGGTGCTGGACCACCACCCGTCGGTGACCGAAGCGCTGATCGTCGGCTACACACCTACGCCGGGTTTCGAGGAAGCTGTTCGGCCGATGACGACGTCGAGGACAGCGGACGGCGCTGTTATCCGGCGAGCCTGAGCGACACCAGATCTAACCGATCGAGCCGACACAGCCCTCGTCGCCGCCCACGCTGAGCGGGGCGTCAGTCAGCGACAGGGACCAGCCGTGGTGCGTGTCCAGGCCGCGGCGGCGCAGGCCCGAGCCGTCGCCGGCGTCGCCGCCGACATCAACGATGACGCGACGGCCCGTCGGCAGGGCGGCGGGATCGATCTTGCCGACCGCCAGAGCCGTCGGGGTCTCGCCGCCGAAGCCGTCGAAGACGCTGAGCGACGACCATTCGCGGCGCAAGCCGATCCACCACGGGTCGCCGGCGTTGATGGCCAGGACCGCCACGCCGTTGCCTTCGGCGGCCCACTTCAGGGCGGCCTGGGGATCACGCACGGCGCGCATGACGGCCGCGGCGCCTTTCCAGCACATTGGGATCCTAAGCTTAGAATTCCACGTGGACAAGTTGTCGCG
>JADMIO010996527.1_pt1 | contig 134340 bp, 119 predicted proteins | sample 8958161 | NCBI WGS metagenome assembly JADMIO01 (sample SAMN16585339, study PRJNA669376) | soil metagenome | isolation source: Crop rotation soil | place: USA: Cullars Rotation, Alabama | collected 2011 | reverse complement strand
GCGACAACTTGTCCACGTGGAATTCTAAGCTTAGGATCCCAATGTGCTGGAAAGAGGTTGAGGCGCAGATGCGGACGATCACCGGACAGATCGAGGAGCTGACACATCAGCTTCAGGTGCTGCAGGATCAGCTCAACCGGATGCAGAGCGACAACGAGTATCGCTTCGGCCAGCTCGAGGGTGGGAGCGCCGCGGCTCCCGCTGGTCAGGCCGCCGCCGGCACGACCACCATCGCGAAGACACCGGCAGGCGGTGCGCAGCCGAACGCCGTCGCGCAAGCCCAACCGCAGCCACTTCCCGCACCGGGCACAAAGACTCCCGCCCAGCAGGTGATCGCGACCGCGAACGCGCCGCGCGATGTCACCGGCCTCGGCGCGCCGCCGCAGCCGTTGGGCACGCTTCCTGCCGATGCCGATCAGATCGACGCGCCGCCTTCGCAAGCGCAGCCGCTAGATCTGTCGACGCTCGCGGGAGGCAATGACGACACGCAGCCCGGAATGACGATCGACCAGGGAACGCCAGCCGGTCAGGCGGGTCAGGCTGCCGCTCCAGCACAGGTCGCGTCCATCGCTCCCACCGGCGATCCGCGCGCCGATTACGATCAGGCGTATCGTTTGGTGACGGCCGGCCGATACGATATTGCCGAGACCGCCTTCCGCCAATTTCTGACCGCTTACCCTGGCGATGGCCTGGCGCCCGATGCGCAGTATTGGCTTGGCGAAAGCCTATATGCTCATGGCGACTACGCTGGCGCTGCTCAGGAGTTCAAGGCTGGATACCAGAAGTATCCGAAGAGCCGCCGAGCGCCGGATTCGCTCTTGAAGCTTGGCTTGTCGATGGCCGGTCTCGATTATCGCGATGAGGCCTGCAAGATGTACGCGCTCGCGCTGAAGCAATATCCGCAGATGTCGAACGGCCTGCGCTCGCGCGTAAAGGCCGAACAGGCCAGTGCCGGCTGCTGATAACGCACTTCCCGGCGGCGACCGGGAAGGCCCGCTCGGCGACGACGAACTCGACGCGATCTTTGCGCCGCTGAGCGGTGTCGCCCGCGTTGCTATTGCCGTTTCTGGCGGCTCGGATTCTCTGGCACTGCTGGATGCCGTTGATCGCTGGCGCCGCAAGTCGAGCGCCGAGGTCGTCGTACTCACCGTGGATCATCAGCTACGCGCGGGTTCGCGTGCGGAGGCGCTTGCCGTTGCCAAGGTCGCACGCACGCGCGGACTCCAGTCGCATATCCTGACATGGGAAGGAGCGAAGCCGACAGGCGACGTCGAAGCTGTGGCACGCGCCGCGCGCTACCGGCTGTTGTTCGCGAAATGCCGCGAGATTGGTGTCTCGCATCTACTCCTAGCTCACCATCGCGATGATCTCGCCGAGACGTTTCTGCTTCGGCTGAAGCGGGGGTCCGGAGTCTTCGGCCTCGCCGCGATGCGTTCGCCGCTCAACGTAGGCGATGTGACGATCTTCCGACCGTTCCTCTCGTTCAGTCGCGCGCGGCTGGCCGCCACCACGGCGGCCGCGGGCCTGAAACCGGCTGACGATCCGATGAACGCCGATCCGCGCTTCGACCGCGCCCGTATCCGCCGGCTACTGCCAAAGCTTGCAGGCGAGGGGATCGACCCTGCCGAGCTGGCCGCCACTGCCCTGCGGCTCGCGGATGCGGCCGACGCTATCGACGCCGCCGCAACTGCTTTGCTCAAAACCACCGCGGAAACGGACGAACTCGCGACGGCGAGGCTCAACCCTGCACAATTCGTCGCCGCGCCCATTGAGGTCGGGTATCGCGCTCTCGTCCGCCTGCTCATCGCCATCGGCGGCGACGACTATCCTCCCCGACACGAACGGCTTGTGGCTCTCGCCGACGCAATGATGAGCACGGCTGCGGGTCGCCTCAAACGGACGCTAGCGGGCACGGTGATCGAAAGGCGGGGAGGGCGCGTCGTCCTCTATCGCGAAAGCGGGCGGGAAGGGTTGCCGGAGGTGAACCTTGTCCCCGGCGATTCGATCGTCTGGGATCATCGCTTCGTGGTCGAGGTCGAGCGCCGGGCGCCGAAGGGTCTCGTGGTCGGACCTTTGGGGGAGGAGGGTCGCCGCGCAATCGGTGCCACCGGCACGCTCCATCCGGTTGGGGCCGTCGCGGCCCTGCCGGCGATCACCCGCGAGGGACGGTTGATTGCGGTTCCGTCTCTTGGCTGGGGCGACGTGCATGGGGCGGTAACCATCCGCAGCATCGTCGGCGAACGCCTGGCGCGTCCGCCGCTTTTCCCGGACCTCGCCGGGCGCTGAAACCTGTTCACCTTCCGCGGATTGCGGGGATTCCGCCGCATTCCTGTCGTGATACGGTGGGACACGTCTTTTTATTGGCTTCGTAACGTCGAACACCTATCTTAACCAAGGCTCAGCCTGACATCGGCGTTGGCGGTCTCCCTCCCCGGGACTGCCCTGAGGGACAAAATGAACGCGAATTTCCGCAACTTTGCGCTGTGGGTGATCATTGGGCTCGTCCTCATCGCGCTATTCAATCTTTTCCAGAATACGGGCACGCGCACCGTCGGCCACGATGTGGCGTATTCGCGTTTCATCAGTGATGTCGATCAAGGTCGGGTCCGCGATGTAACGATTGCCGGCCAGCAGATCACCGGCACCTACTCGGACGGCTCGGCTTTCCAGACTTTCGCTCCCGAAGACCCCGACCTGGTCAAGCGCCTCGAGGATCGTGGCGTTTCGATCGCGGCCAAGCCGCCGACGGAGGGCGGTACGTCGTTGATCGGCATGCTGGTGTCCTGGTTCCCGATGTTCCTCATCCTGGCGGTGTGGATTTTCTTCATGCGCCAGATGCAGGGGACAGGCGGCAAGGCGCTGGGTTTTGGCAAGTCGAAGGCGAAGCTGCTCACTGAGGCCCACGGCCGCGTAACGTTCGAGGACGTCGCCGGCGTCGACGAGGCCAAGGAAGACCTGCAGGAGATCGTCGAGTTTCTGCGCGACCCGCAGAAGTTTCAGCGCCTTGGTGGCCGCATCCCGCGCGGCGTGTTGCTGGTCGGCCCTCCCGGCACCGGCAAGACGCTTATCGCGCGCGCCGTCGCGGGTGAGGCGAATGTGCCCTTCTTTACGATCTCCGGCTCGGACTTCGTCGAGATGTTCGTCGGCGTTGGTGCTTCGCGCGTGCGCGACATGTTCGAGCAGGCGAAGAAGAATGCCCCGTGCATCATCTTCATCGATGAGATCGACGCGGTCGGCCGTCACCGTGGCGCCGGCCTCGGCGGCGGCAACGACGAGCGCGAGCAGACGCTGAACCAGTTGCTGGTCGAGATGGACGGCTTCGAGACCAACGAAGGCATCATCCTCATCGCCGCGACTAACCGGCCGGACGTGCTCGACCCGGCGCTGCTGCGTCCGGGCCGCTTCGACCGCCAGGTCGTCGTGCCGAATCCAGACGTTGTTGGCCGCGAACGCATCCTCAAGGTTCACGTTCGCAAGGTGCCGATGGCGCCGGACGTCGACCTCAAGGTCATTGCCCGCGGCACGCCAGGTTTCTCGGGCGCCGATCTCATGAACCTTGTCAACGAGGCCGCGTTGCTCGCGGCGCGCCGGTCCAAGCGCCTGGTGACGATGTCGGAGTTTGAGGACGCCAAGGACAAGGTCATGATGGGTGCGGAACGCCGCACGCTGGTCATGACCGAGGACGAAAAGCGGCTGACTGCGTACCACGAGGCCGGCCACGCGATCGTCGCGCTGAACGTTGCCGCCACTGATCCGGTGCACAAGGCGACGATCATCCCGCGCGGTCGTGCGCTGGGCATGGTTATGCAGCTGCCGGAGCGCGACAAGCTGTCGATGTCGCTGGAGCAGATGACGTCGCGCCTTGCCATCATGATGGGTGGCCGCGTCGCCGAAGAGCTGATCTTTGGCAAGGAGAAAGTCACGTCTGGCGCCGCGTCCGACATCGAGCAGGCGACACGTCTCGCCCGCATGATGGTCACGCGCTGGGGCTTGTCGGACGAGCTCGGCCCGGTTGGCTACGGAGAGAACCAGGAAGAGGTGTTCCTCGGCCATTCGGTTTCGCGTCAGCAGAACGTTTCCGAGCAGACGGCTCAGAAGATCGACTCCGAAATCCGCCGCCTGGTGGAAACCGGCCTCACCGAAGCGCGGCAGATCTTGACCGCTCGCGCGGCTGACCTGGAGAAGCTGGCCCAGGGTCTGCTCGAGTACGAGACCCTGAGCGGTGACGAGATCCGTGGGTTGCTCGCCGGCAAGCCGCCGGTGCGCGAGACACAGGAAGAGGCCGCCTCCACAAAGGCGTCAGCCGTTCCGCTCACCAAGAAGCCGCGCCGCCCGTCGGGCGAGCCCGACGCTGGGGGACTGGAGCCTCAGCCGCAGTCCTGATCGCCTCGCGATCTGAATTAGCAAACGGCGGGATCATCTCCCGCCGTTTTCATTTTTGCATTCCGCGCTCGCATGTATTCGCGCAAGCAACGGCGAGCGATTTGCTTGCGCGACGCGAGCGCTCTCGCCGCTTTACTTTTCATTAAGGTAAAGAAGCGTGGTTAAGCGACGTAGTTAAGTCAGCCTTAATGTTTCCAGCGCAGAGTCCTTTCCATCGCCCGCCGCCGGGGTTGTCCGCGCGTACACGCGGGGCCAGAAGGAAAGGGATTGAGTTATGGGCCGTTCAAAGTTCTACGCGCTCGCCGGAGCAGCGTTCATCGTTCTTCCGTCCGCCGCGGCTTTTGCCGCCGACATTCCCGATATTCCCGCGCCGAAGCACTTTGCCGGTGGCTGGTACCTGAGAGGCGATATCGGGTTCAGCAATCAGCAGGTCGGCAGCCTGTTCAATATCCTTTATGAGGATGCGGACACCGTCACCAACGTCGACAAGGGTTTCGACTCCGCGCCGCTCGGCGGCATCGGCATCGGCCTTCAGCTCAACGATCACCTCCGCGTGGACGTGACGGGCGAGTACCGCGCCGGCGCGAGCTTCCACGGCCTCGACCTCTACACCGATGCGGACGCCGATCCGACCGAGGGCACGGACGACTACACCGCGGTCAAGACCGAGTGGACGTTCCTGGCCAACGCCTATTGGGACATCGGCACGTTCCACGGGTTCACGCCATTCGTCGGCGCAGGTATCGGCGCGTCGTACAACACGATCAGCGATTTCCGTGACGTGAACGTTCCTGCCGCGGGCGTCGCTTACGCCGACTCCGCTTCCAAGTGGAATCTGGCTTGGGCCTTGTACGCGGGCGTCGGCTACCAGGTCACTCCGAACCTGACCATCGAAGCCGCGTATCGCTACATCAACCTCGGCGACGCGCAATCGGGCGACATCGTGCCGTACACGGGTCCGAACGCCGTCAACAACCCGATGGAATTCCGCGATCTCACTTCGCACGATTTCAAGGTTGGCTTCCGCTGGGCGTTCGATGCTCCGCAGCAGTCGTACTACCCGCCTGTTGTGAAGTACTAGTACAGGTACTCGAAGCGTAACCCAGCCGCCCGCCTCCTGACCCGAGGCGGGCGGTTCTCATTTGTCGGTTGTCGTGTCGCATCCTGCGACGATTGACTCGCTCTCGCGCCGGGCGTATTTGCCGCGGCGGGACACCTTCCCCCAACGGAAGGCAGCTATCTGAGAGGGTAGGAGCTATGACGACCCCCGCCGCGCCGGCGAAGCGCCCGGCAAATCCAAATTTTTCATCTGGACCTTGTGCCAAGCGACCCGGCTGGTCGCTGGATGCGTTGAAGGACGCCGCCCTCGGCCGTTCGCACCGCGCCAAGATTGGCAAGCAGAAGCTCAAGCAGGCGATCGACCTGACGCGCGAGGTCCTTGAGGTACCCGCCGATTATCTCATCGGCATCGTACCCGCGTCCGATACCGGTGCGATGGAGATGGCGCTGTGGTCGCTGTTAGGCGAGCGTGGCGTCGACGTGCTGGCCTGGGAGTCATTCGGCCTTGGCTGGGTGACCGATGTGGTGAAGCAGCTCAAGCTTCCCGATGTCCGCACGATCAAGGCTGACTACGGCAAGCTGCCCGACCTTAAGTCTGTCGATTTCAAGCGCGACGTCATCTTCACCTGGAATGGCACGACCTCAGGCGTGCGCGTGCCTAATGGCGACTGGATCCCGCCGAATCGCGAAGGCCTGACCATTTGCGACGCGACGTCGGCGGCATTCGCGCAGAACCTCGCGTTCGACAAACTCGATGTCACGACCTTCTCCTGGCAGAAGGCGCTGGGCGGCGAGGCGGCGCACGGCATGATCGTGCTCAGTCCGCGAGCCGTGAAACGCCTCACGACCTACAAGCCCGCCTGGCCGCTGCCGAAAATCTTCCGCATGACCAAGGGCGGTGAGCTGATCGAAGGCATCTTTGTCGGCGAGACCATCAACACGCCGTCTATGCTTTGCGTCGAAGATTACATCGACGCCCTGCAATGGGCGAAGTCGGTCGGCGGCCTGAAAGGGCTGATGGCGCGCGCCGATGCCAACTTCAAGGCACTCGCGGATTGGGCGGCGAAGACGCCGTGGATCGATTTCTTCGCCGACGATCCCGCGTCGCGTTCGAACACCTCGATCTGCCTCAAGGTCGTCGACCCGGATGTGCTGCGTCTGGACCTCGCCGGGCAGGAAGCTTTCGTCCGCGCCATAGCCTCGCGCCTCGACAAGGAGAAGGTGGCGTACGACATCGCGTTCCACCGGGATGCGCCGCCGCACTTCCGCATCTGGGGCGGCGCGACCATCGAGGCGTCCGATCTGGTCGCGCTGACGGCGTGGCTCGAATGGGGCTTCGCTCTCGAAAAGGCCAACCTCAAGCAGGCGGCGTAGTCCTGTGATGGACGCGCCAACCTGTCATCCCCGCGAAAGCGGGGACCCAGTAACCGCGGCCGCCGCCGAAGCAAGCGTCACCGCATCCACCCATTTTTGGAACGGCTTCGCGCGCGAGATCGTCGCACTTGCGATGATCTTTGCGGCCCGTTCCGCATACCCCTCACGAACGGATCGATAACAATGGCACCCCGCGTTCTCGTCTCCGACAAGCTTTCCAAGACCGCTGTGCAAATCTTCAAGGATCGAGGCGTCGAGGTCGACTACGAACCCGATCTCGGCAAGGACAAGGAGAAGCTCCAGTCGATCATCGGCAATTACGATGGCCTGGCCATCCGCTCGGCCACCAAGGTCACGGAGAAGCTGCTCGCCTCCGCCGGCAAGCTCCGCGTTATCGGCCGCGCCGGCATCGGCGTCGATAACGTCGATGTGCCCGCCGCCAGCCAGCGCGGCATCATTGTGATGAACACGCCCTTCGGAAATTCGATCACCACCGCCGAGCACGCCATCGCCATGATGTTCGCGGTCGCGCGCCAGCTTCCCGCCGCCGATGCCTCAACGCAGGCGGGGAAGTGGGAGAAAAACCGCTTCATGGGCGTCGAGATCACCGCCAAGACGCTCGGTGTCATCGGCTGCGGCAACATCGGCTCGATCGTCGCGGAGAAAGCGATCGGCCTAGGCATGAAGGTCATCGCCTTCGATCCATTTCTGTCGGAGGAGAGGGCGGTCACGCTCGGCGTCGACAAGGTCGAGCTGGACGAGTTGTTCCGCCGTGCAGACTTCATCACGCTCCACACGCCGCTGACGGAGAAGACGAAAAACATCATCGACGCGGCCGCGATCGCGAAGATGAAGAACGGCGTGCGCATCATCAACTGCGCCCGCGGCGGGCTGGTCGATGAAGATGCGCTGGCCGCCGCGATCAAGTCCGGCAAGGTCGCCGGCGCCGGCGTCGATGTCTTCGTCACGGAGCCCGCGGAATCGTCCGTGTTGTTCGGCTTGCCAAATGTCGTCTGCACGCCACACCTTGGCGCGGCGACCACGGAGGCGCAGGAGAACGTCGCGCTCCAGGTGGCGGAGCAGATGGCCGACTATCTCGTCAGCGGCGCCGTCTCGAACGCACTGAATATGCCCTCGATCACGGCAGAGGAAGCGCCCCGCCTCAAGCCATTCGTGAAGCTCGCCGAGAATCTTGGTTCGTTCGCCGGCCAGCTGACCGACGGCCCCATCAACAGCATCACGATCGAATATGCCGGCGACGTTGCCGACATGAATACAAAGGCGCTGAGTGCCGCACTGATCGCCGGGATGCTTCGGCCGATGCTGTCGGAGATCAACATGGTCAACGCCCCCATCGTCGCGCGCGAGCGCGGCATGCGGGTTGACGAGGTGCGCCAGTCTCAGCGCGGCGCCTACGGCACCTACATTCGCCTGACGGTGCGCACCGAAAAACTGGAACGCTCCGTCGCCGGCACGGTGTTTTCGGACGGCCGCCCGCGTATCATCCAGATCAAGAACATCGGCCTCGAGGCGGGCTTCGGCTCCAACATGCTGTACGTGACCAACAAGGACCGGCCGGGCTTCATCGGGCGCCTCGGCACATTGCTCGGCAACGAGAAGGTCAACATTGCCTCGTTCAATCTCGGGCGCTCAGGGCCAGGGGAGGACGCCATATCCTTGATTGAGGTTGATGGTGTCGTTGCCGAGCCGGTGCTAAAGCGCGTCGGTGAACTCGAGGGCGTGGTCCAGGCACGGCGGCTGACCTTTTGAGCGCAGCGTCGCCCGGCGGCACAGCACGCGAGCCGGGCTTCGGCCTCTTCTTCATTCTGGTGCTGGCGCTGACCGTTGTACGGCTCGTCGGTCAGCATTTTTCCGTGGTCGACCTCGATGTCGATGAAGCCCAGTATTGGGATTGGTCGCGCGAGCTGGCGTTTGGTTATTTCTCGAAGCCGCCGCTGATCGCGTGGGCGAATGCGGCGAGCGGCCTCGTATGCGGCGATAGCATCCCATGCATCCGCGCGCCGTCTCCGATTTTCTATCTCGGCACCAGCCTGTTGATTTACGCCACCGCCGATCTGATTTACGGCCGCACCGTCGCGTTCTGGGCGGGCATCAGCGCGGCGATCGCCATCGGTGTTTCGTTCTCCGCGCGCATCATGACGACCGACGTCCTTCTTCTCTTTTTCTGGGCGCTGGCGCTCTACGCCTATGTCCGCCTGCTGCGGAACGGCGGCATCGGCTGGGCGCTGCTGCTCGGGGTTGCGCTCGGCCTGGGGGCGCTGTCCAAATATGCGATCGCCTATTTCGGCGTCGGCATGGTTCTAGCCGCGTTCATCAGCCGCGAGGCCCGCGCCTTGTGGCGAGATCCGCGGATCTGGCTGGCGTTGGCGATCGCACTCCTGATTTTTTCGCCGAACCTGATCTGGAACATCGAGCACGGTTTCCCAACCGCGAAGGCGACTGTTGCCTACACGCAGGGTGGCCGGTCGCAGTTGCACCTCGGCGATGCGCTGGAGTTTTTCGCTGCGCAGTTCGCCGTTGCGGGGCCGATCACATTCTTCGTGTTGCTGGTCCTCATCGCGCGCTTTGGAGCACGAGAGGTCTCGCGCGACGACCGGCTGATCCTGTTGTTCGCCATACCGCCGCTGCTCGTGGTGCTGGTGAATGCCGCTATCTCCGGCCACTCAAACGCCAACTGGGCGGCGACCGCGCTCATCTCCGCATTCATCGTTACCGCTGCGTACATGGTGCGTGGAGGCTGGCGCCGGCTGCTCTGGGTGGGAGTCGCGGTTGGAGTGGTGGCCCAGGCCGCCCTGTTGCTCGCCGATCCTTTCGCCGATCGGATATCGATACCGGGTCGACGCGACGGTGACATTTTCGCCCGCGTACTGGGATGGCGGGCGTTCGGAGAAAAAGTCGGGGCGCTTGCGTCGGACAACAACGCCGGTTCAATCGTCGCGGGCGGGCGAGGGGAAGCCGCGACCCTGATCTACTATCGCCGCAACGACCCTCGACCGATTTTCGTTTGGCCCGCTAGAGACAAGCCGGCGAACCACTTTGAGATGACGCGGCCGCTGGTGCAGTCGCCGCCGCAGCCAGTGCTCGTCATCGCGACCTGCGACCCTGGTGAGCGGCTGCGCCAGTTTTTTGGCTCAGTCACTGACTTGGGCGCGTTCGACATTGCAACAGGACCGACGAGCGCGCGGCACTATTCCGCCTATCTCGCATCGGATGGCAGAAGCCCTCCCAGCGGTGGCGGTCTCTGCGGCTAGGCGCTATCCCGGCGCGGCCTCATGCGGTGCAACACCTGAGCGCGCTTCGCGGACGATCAGCATCAGATTGCGGCCGTAGATGAGCAGGCCGCCGGCTTGCCCGGCGATAAACACCGGATCGCGGCGATAGATGGCATAGACCAGCAAGACCAGACCGCCGCCGACGGAGAACACCCAAAACAGATTTGGCACGATGCTTCGGCGCGCCCGCTCGCTCGCAATCCATTGAACGAGAAACCGTGCCGTGAAAAACACCTGACCGAGAAGGCCGACGATGACCCAGAGCGTTTCCGATTTCATTTGATCTGAGACTCCGCGCGAAGGGGGTTGCGACGCCGGCGGCGAAGAAGCCACCAAACGCCGAAGAGATCGGGAATGCTAACAGCAAGCCGATCAAAAATTCCGTAGTTGGACGTGCCGTGACGCCGCGGCCGGTCGACCACATCGACATGCGCCACTTGCCACCCATCGCCGAGAAATAGCGCCGGCAGGAATCGGTGCATCGTCTGGAAATAGGGAAGCCGGAGAAATGCGTCGCGGCGAAACGCCTTGATGCCGCACCCGGTGTCGCGCGTATCGTCGCGCAGGAAGCCGCGGCGAACGCGATTGGCAATGCGCGAGCCTACGCTCTTCGCCATGGACGCTTTGCGTCCCGTTCGCTGTCCCGCCACCAGCCCGACACGCGCATCATCGAACTTCGCGAGAAAAGTAGGCAGCGCGGCGGGGTCGTTCTGCCCGTCGCCGTCGAGCGTCAGGATGATCTCGCCGCGCGCGATCGTTACGCCGCTGAGCAGTGCCGCGCTCTGCCCCAGGGATTGGGCATGAGCGTGCCGCCGCGCCGGCCAGCCGCGCTTGGCGAAACCCTCAACCATCGTGGCGGTTTGGTCGGTGCTGCCGTCGTCGACCACGACGATTTCGTAGGCCGTCGTCCGCGCCGCCGTCACGATCTCCGGGATCAGCTCCGCGAGGTTGGCGGCTTCGTTTCGCGCAGGAATGACGACGGAAAGGCGCAAGGGGAGAGGCGTAACCATGGCTGGCAAATAGCCTATCAGTCCGCGCGATTCACGAACATTTCGGGAAGCGGCAGTCCTGTGCCTGCCGCCAAGGATTCTCCGCAATCGCGGCTTCACGGCAACACAATCGCTCGGTATTCAGCCAATCTGCTTGGGGCTTGGGCGGGCCAAGCGGGGAATTCACACCATGTCCAGGATGTCTCTGGGTGCCAGCCTTATGCTCGGCGCCTCTTTCGTCGTGCTTGCCGCCGGCAGCGCCTTCGCCGGTGAACTGAAGGCGGACGGCAATATAAGCTCCGTTGTCGTGTTTCCGACCGGTGCGACAGTCACGCGCACCATACCGGTGACGCTGCCGGCCGGTGCTACCACCGTTGTCGTCGGCGACCTGCCGGCCGGCGTTGAAACGGACAGCATCAAAGTCGAGGGTACGGCGGATCGTTCCTTCGCCATCGCCTCGGTCGATACGCGCCTTGTCGCGGGCACGGAGGGCGCCGACCCACAACGCGTTGACCTCAACACGCAGATCGAGGTCATCGACGACAAACTCGCCGCGATTGCCGACAGGCTCGATGCACTGGAGGGCCGCAAGCGGTTCTTGACCCAATTGATCGAAGCGGCCCCCAACGGCTTCGGCAAGGCGCTGGCCGAGGGCGGCGCCGACATCACCCAGTGGAACGCCGCCGCAGCGACAATCGGCGATGGCCTCGCCACCGTTGCCGAGGCGGAACGTGCCGCACACATCGAGGAGCGTGGGCTCGATCGTCAGCGCGACCAGCTCGAGCAGGCGCTCGCCGCGTTGCCTCAGCCGCATGACCATACGTCGATCAGCGTCGCCGTATCGGCGGAGCAGGGCGCGACGGCGACGTTGCTGGTGAGCTACCACATCGCCTCGGCGCGTTGGGCGCCCGCCTACGACGCGCAGCTTTCGACCGGCGAAGGCACCGCAGCACCGTCGCTCAGCCTCGTGCGTCGTGCCGAAGTTACCCAAGCGACCGGCGAAGACTGGAACGGAGTGAAGCTCACGCTATCGACGGCGCAGGCGCTCGGCGGCACTGCCGTCCCTGAGCTTCAGCCTTATCTCGTGAGCCTCTACGATCCCAAGGACTACGACTCGAGCAGCAACCTCGCCGCGCCGGCGCCCACCGCACCCATGATGCGTGAGATGGCCGGCCAGTCCGCCGCCGACGCTGCGCCGGAGGAGAAAGCCAAGGTGATCGAAGCGGCAGCCGATTTCGGCGACTTCCGTGCCGAGTATCGCGCCCCCGGTCTTGTCTCTGTGGCGACCGATGTCGGTGCCCGTTCGCTTCAGGTCGCCACCGAAAAGCTGACGCCGGATTTGTCCGTCCATTCGGCCCCGGCGCTCTCGACGACCGCCTTCCTTCAGGCCTCGTTCGATGCACCTGCCGGTGCGCCACTGCTAGCCGGCAAGGTCGCGTTGTTCCGCGACGGCACCTTCGTTGGCAACGGCGCTCTCCCGTTCGTCAATGCCGGCGAGACAGTCGATCTCGGCTTCGGCGTCGACGACCGCGTGCACGTCGAGCGCGTGACGCTCGATCGCAAGACCGGCGAGCACGGCATCCTCTCGACCGTGAAGACCGATACGCACCGCTACAAGATAACGGTGCACAACCTCCACACCCGGCCGATCGAGATTACGGTGCTCGACCGCTTGCCCTTCGCCGAGAACGACGACATCTCGATCAAGCGGCTCGATGTTTCGACCGAGCCCACCGAAGCCAATGTCGACGACCGCCGCGGGATCATGGCGTGGACCTACACCTACGCGCCCGGCGAATCGCGTGACATCGTCAACGCCTGGGAGGTGAGCTGGCCTGCCGGCCAATCGTTGGTTTCCCTTGACTAATCGCGGTCGCGCCACCCTGCGTCACCCGCTATAGTCCGGCCGCTTTTCGCCCCGGCTTCGGCCGGGGCGAGCATGTTCGGGCTTGGGAATAGAGATGGCCAACGTAGTCGTCGTCGGGTCGCAGTGGGGCGACGAAGGCAAGGGCAAGATCGTCGATTGGCTGTCCGAGCGCGCTGATATCGTCGTGCGTTTCCAGGGTGGCCACAACGCCGGTCACACCCTCGTCATCGACGGCGTCAGCTACAAACTCAGCCTGCTTCCCTCCGGCGTCGTTCGCCCCGGCAAGCTGTCCGTCATCGGCAACGGCGTCGTCGTCGATCCGCATGCGCTGGTCGATGAAATCGAGCGCCTGCGTGGGCAGGGCATCGCCGTGTCGCCCGCCAACCTCCGCGTCGCCGAGAACGTGCCGCTCATTCTGTCGCTCCATCGCGACCTCGACGCCGCCCGCGAAAACTCCACCGCCGGCACGCGCCTCGGCACGACGCGCCGCGGCATCGGCCCTGCATACGAAGACAAGGTTGGGCGCCGCGCGATCCGCCTCATGGATCTCGCCGACCCGGCGACCCTCGGCGCTAAGGTCGACCGTCTGCTCGCCCATCACAACGCGCTGCGCCGCGGCCTCGGTCAGTCCGAGATCGCGTCCGCGACGATCATCGACGAGCTGACCTCCGTCGCCCAAAAAATACTGCCCTACGCGGCGACTGTGTGGAGCCTGCTCGACGAAGCCCGCCGGGGCCGCAAGCGCATCCTGTTCGAGGGGGCCCAAGGCGGCCTCCTCGACATAGATCAGGGCACCTATCCGTTCGTCACATCGTCAAACACCGTCGCCGGTCAGGCCGCCATCGGCTCGGGCGTGGGGCCCAACGCCATCGACTATGTGCTGGGCATCACTAAGGCCTACACCACCCGGGTGGGTGAGGGGCCGTTTCCGACCGAGGACAAGGGCGAGGCGGGCGAGCGGCTCGGCCGCGTTGGCAAGGAGTTCGGCACGGTCACCGGCCGCAAGCGCCGCTGTGGCTGGTTCGACGCTACGCTCGTACGCCAGATGGTCCGCGTGAACGGGATCGACGGCATCGCGCTGACCAAGCTCGACGTGCTCGATGGCCTGCCAAGCATCAAAATCGCGGTGGGCTACCGGCTCGATGGCCGCGCGCTCGATCATTTCCCCGCCGCCGAGGGTGCCCAGGCGCGGGTTGAGCCTGTGTACGAAGAGATGGAAGGCTGGACCGAATCGACGGCCGGCGCCCGCACGTGGAATGACCTTCCTGCACAGGCAATCAAGTATGTCCGCCACGTCGAGGAGTTGATCGGCGCGCCTGTAGCCTTACTTTCGACAAGTCCCGAGCGTGACGATACGATTCTCGTTCATGATCCTTTCCAGACATGATTTTAGCGGCTAATTAGGGGCGTCGCAGAGCGGGGCAGATGGCCGAATATTACGCCGTACTAAGTAAAGCGGTTGCCGGTCTGGATTCGAACAGCGCCGACGCGCGACGGGCCGTTTACGACAAGGCTCGCAACGCGCTTATCGGTCAGCTGAAGGCGATCGATCCGCCGCTTCCGACCGCCGAGATTTCCCGCCAGCGTCTGGAGCTTGAGGAAGCGATCCGCCGCGTTGAGCGCGAGACTGCGCCGGCAGGTGGCTCTCCCACTCGCATACCGGCAAAGCGTATCACGCCGCCTCCAGCTGCTGCCCCCGAACCCGCCGCCCGTTCTGACGATGTGTTCCGCCGCGCGGTCCAGGAAGCGGAGAGCGCGGCCGAGCCGCCTCGGGCGTCTCGCGCCGTTGCGCGCACGGAGGAGTGGTCCGCCGACAAATCCGCTCGTGCCGAGCGGCTCGATCGTCCGGAGCGGACGGAACGCTCTGAGCGTCTGCCGCCGCCGAAACCGGTGCCGCAGTATCTGCCGTCGCAGGGGTATGTCGAGGAGCCGCCGTCGCGGAACGACGAACCGCGGTTGGCTCCCGATTACGACTACGAATGGAATCCGAAAGACCAGCAGACCAACGGTTACCGCCCGCCGTCCACGGCGTTGGAGCCGTACGTCGACAACCGCGAGCGCCAGTCGAAGCCGCGGCAGGATGCCCGTGACTCGCGAGATCGCGATCGTGACAGACGCGAGCGCACCGATCGTCCAGACCTCGGACGCCGCCGCGACGACGACATGGTGCCCGAGCATGCGGCGCGTCCGTCGCGCTTGCCGACTATCCTGCTACTCATATTGATCATCGCGATGCTGGGCGGCCTCGGTGCGTTTGGCTGGTCGCAGCGCGCCATTCTGTCCGACCTGCTCGGCTCTTTCGATCGCGGTTCGACGCCGACGCCGGTTGCATCTTCGCCCGAGCCGGCGCCCGCCGCCGACACCAGCGGCAAGGACACCGACAGCCTTCTCGGAAGCGGTACCGATCAGTCGCCCACGAGTCCGATACCGCGCGTCGTCACGCCGCAAGACAACAGCGGAGCAGCCCCGGCGCCGAATGCGCCGACGCTCGGCGCTGACAACACCCAGCAGCCGGCGGCGCAACCGGGTGGAGCGGACGCCGACTCACTCGTCGCGCAACATGCGACGCTTTACGAGGCGCCGCTGAACGATGCTTCTGCCTCCAACGGCGTGGTTGCGATCAATGCCGCGGTGACGTGGGCGTTCCAGCAGGGAACAGAAGGTCCCGAGATCGTCGCCAACATCGATGTGCCTGAGCGCAACATGAAGGTGAAGATGACGATCCGCCGGAACAACGACCAATCGTTGCCGGCCAGCCACGTCGTCGAAATCGTCCTGAACGTTCCCAACAATTTCCCGGGCAAGGCGATCCGGGATGTGCCGCGCATCGTCTTCAAGCCCAGCGAAGACGCAAAGGGTCAGCCGCTGATCGGTGCGTCCGCCAAGGTCGCGGATGGCTTCTTCTGGATCGCGCTCTCGGGTGAGCCGCAGGATTCCGCCGCCAACCTCGCACTGCTCAAAGATAGAGGCTGGATCGACCTGCCCATCCTGTACGAGACGGGCCAACGCGCCATCATAACCCTGGAAAAGGGCACGCCCGGTGAACGCGTGTTCCAGAAGGCGTTGACCGCCTGGGGCGGATAGCAGCCATACCGAAATAGCCTTGCCCGCGGGCCTCCAGCCTGCGATGCTTTCGTCATTCCGAGGGGTGCTCGCGAAGTCGCGAGCTGAGACGGCTCCTGAAGCCGAACCCTTCGAACCTGATCCGGGTAATGCCGGCGAAGGGACGGAACGATGGCCGGGCCGGACTCTCCTTCTCCCCCACTATTGAACCCGCCGCCGCGGCGCAGCGGGGCAATGCTGTTGCGCGCGCTCGGCGTTGCGGCCGGCCTCATTCTCATCTGGCAGGCGATCGTCCTGGTGTTCGCACCGCCGCCATACATGCTGCCGTCGCCTCTCGCTGTGCTCGAGGCATTGCGCGACCGGCCCGACCTGTGGCGCGTGCACGCCGTCACGACGCTGGTCGAGACAATCGTAGGGCTTCTACTCGGTTCGGTCGTCGGCGCCGCGCTCGCGCTGTTGATGAGCTACCTGCCGCCCACCAAACGTCTGCTGCTCCCGGTGATGGTGGTCAGCCAGGCCATCCCGGTGTTCGCCATCGCCCCGCTGCTCGCGCTGTGGCTCGGCTTCGGCGTCGCTTCCAAGATCGTGATGGCGACCATCGCGATATTCTTCCCGGTGTCGTCCGCGTTCGCGGATGGTCTCTCCCGCACGGACTCCGGCCTGCTCGATCTCGCCCGCCTTTATGGCGCGCGGCGAGGGCAGGAGGTCACCATCTTGCGCATCCCAGGTGCGCTTCCCGATCTCATCACCGGCATTCGCCTCGCCGCGGTCTACGCGCCGATCGGTGCGCTCATCGGCGAGTGGGTCGGTTCAACGTCCGGCCTTGGCTACGCGATGCTTTTCGCCAACGCCCGCTCCGAAACGTCCGTTGTCTTCGCCGCGCTGATCCTGGTCGTCGCCATGTCGGTGATCCTGCGCGCCGCCGTCGATCTCGCCACGGCAAACCTCACGCCGTGGGCGCCTGAAACCCGCTGAAAAGGAAACGCCAACAATGAAACGCCTCGCCATTGCCGCCGCGGTCGCCGCGCTGCTTACGGCTTCACCGGCTTTCGCCGCCGACAAGCTCACGCTGCTGCTCGACTGGTACATCAATCCCGACCACGCTCCGCTGGTCATCGCGAAGGAAGGCGGCTACTTCGCGAAACACGATCTCGACGTGGACATGGAGGTGTCGTCCGACGCCGCCGCGCCGCCGAAGCTCGTTGCCGCGGGCAAAGCTGACGTCGCGATTTCGTATCAGCCCGATTTGATGTTGCAGGTGAAGGCCGGCGTGCCGGTCGTCCGGTTCGGCACGCTCATCGACTCGCCGCTCAATTGCCTGATCGCGCTGAAGGACGGGCCGATCAAGTCGCTGGAAGATTTCAAGGGCAAGACGATCGGCTTCTCCGCCGCCTCGTTTCAGAGCGCCTACCTCAACGCGATCCTCGGCACGGTCGGCCTCAGCGCGAACGACGTGAAGACGGTCAACCTCAACTACAATCTCATCCCGCCGCTGTTGGCAGGGCAGGTGGATGCCGTCCTCGATGGCTACCGCAACGTTGAGCTGATCCAGCTCGAAGCCGAAGGTCATCCCGTCCAGGCATGGTTCCCGGAAGAGAACGCCGTCCCCGTCTATGACGAGCTGATCTACGTCGCCGCTGCGGACAAGGTGAACGATCCGCGCCTGCCGCGCTTCCTGGCCGCCATTGCCGAGGCGACGCAGTTCATCGACGAGCACCCCGATGAGGCGCTCGCGATGTTCCTGAAGGCGCACGCCGATCTCGACAACGACCTCACGCGCAAGCAGTTCGCCGCCACGGTCCAATATTTCCCGGCCGATCCGGGCGAGCTGGATCGCGCGCGCTATCTCGGCTTCGCCGGCTTCCTGACGATGAACGGGCTATTGGATAAGCAGCCGCCGCTCGACACCTTCGCGGTCGAGCTGCCGAAGGGGTAGTGCCGCCTCTCCCATAGGGAGAGGGCCATGAGCCTTAGCGAACGAACGTGAGCCTAGGCGAATGGGGTGAGGGGTATGCCCTCGCGGTGACTAACCCGCCGGGGCCGCGAGTTCTGCTCGCGGCCTCTCCAGTTCCTTGGCGCCCTTACGCACGGCCTTCTGCACCTTCTCGAAGGCGCGCACCTCGATCTGGCGAACGCGCTCGCGCGATACGCCAAACTCGGCGGACAGCTCTTCGAGGGTGATGGGATCGTCGACAAGACGACGCGCCTCGAAGATGCGCTTCTCGCGATCGTTGAGCACGTCCATCGCGTCCCTGAGCAGCTGGCGGCGGCTGTCGGCTTCCTCGTTTTCAGCTAGGCGGGTTTCCTGGTCGGGAGATTCGTCCACGAGCCAGTCCTGCCATTCCCCCGTTTCGGAGTCGGCGCGGATCGGCGCGTTCAGTGACGTGTCGCCGCCGAGCCGCCGGTTCATGGAGACGACGTCTTCCTTGCTCACACCGAGCTTAGTCGCGATCTGGTCGACGTGTTCGGGCCTGAGGTCGCCTTCCTCGAAGGCCTGGATCTGACCCTTGGCCTTGCGCAGGTTGAAGAACAGCCTCTTCTGGCTCGCGGTGGTGCCCATCTTCACGAGGCTCCACGAGCGCAGGATGTATTCCTGGATGGCGGCGCGGATCCACCACATGGCGTAGGTCGCGAGACGGAATCCCTTCTCGGGCTCGAACCGCTTTACGGCCTGCATCAGGCCGACGTTGCCTTCGGAGATGACCTCGCCGATCGGCAGGCCATAGCCGCGGTAGCCCATCGCGATCTTCGCGACGAGACGCAGGTGGCTGGTCACCAAACGATGCGCGGCGCCGCGGTCGTCATGCTCTTTGTACGCCTTGGCGAGCATGTACTCCTCGTCAGGCGCAAGCATCGGAAACTTGCGGATTTCATTCAGGTAGTGAGACAGGCCGCCTTCACCGGCGGCGATAGCTGGAAGATTGGCACGGGCCATGTTTCAAGCGCCCCTTTCGCTTCGGACCCCAAAATGGCGGCCCGGCTGCGGCCTAAAGCCCGCAGCACTCGATACATATAGGTACGATTTGGCCGGAAACACGACCGCTTCCGGCGAAAAGAGAAAACGGAGGGTTCACAGCCCTTTGAGGGTCGTCCGCAAAGCCGCCATGTCCGGCGGAAGCTCGCTTTCGAAGGTCATCTTCTCGCCCGTAACCGGGTGGTCGAAACCGAGCAGCCAGGCGTGGAGTGCCTGCCTCGGAAAGTCTGCCACCTCCGCCCGCGCCGGTTCCGGCAGCAGCTTCGCCTTGGTCGCAAATCCCGAGCCGTAGGTTTTGTCACCGATCACCGGGTGGCCGATCGACGCGAGGTGAACGCGGATCTGGTGCGTCCTCCCGGTCTCCAGTTCGCATTCCACCATCGCCGCCACCGGCTTCGTCTTGGCTCCGTATTTTTCCGCGACACGATAGTGCGTCACCGCCTCGCGGCCTGATCCGTTACGCTTGACCTCGATTTTCTCCCGGTTCCTGTCCGAGCGCCCGAGCGAAGCGTTGATTGTCCCGGCCGGCCTGTCGGGAACGCCCCACACCAGCGCCTCATAGCCTCGCCTGAGCGAGCCGGTCCGCCCATGGTCGGCGAACTGCGCGGAGAGCGACCGGTGCGCCCGATCGGTCTTCGCGACGACGAGCAAACCGCTCGTGTCCTTGTCGAGCCGATGGACGATCCCCGGCCGCGCCACGCCGCCGATGCCGGAGAGAGACGCTCCGCAATGCGCGATCAGCGCGTTGACCAGCGTGCCCGTCTCGTGACCACCCGCCGGGTGCACGACGAGGCCCGCAGGCTTATCAATTACAATGAGTTGGTCGTCCTCGTAGACCACATCGAGCGCGATCTTCTCGCCCTTGGGCTGCGCTTCCTTCGGCGGCGGCAGGTTAACGACGATCGCGTCGCCTGGTTTGACCGGTCTTTTGGGCTCCACTATCGTCCGCCCGCCGATCGCGACCTGTCCTTCGAGGATGAGACTCTTGGCCCGGTTGCGGCCGAGGTTCGGCACCGCGCCGGCCAGCCACGCATCGAGCCGCGTGCCCGCCGCTTCCTGGGCGACGGCCAAATTCAGCCTTTCTCCTTTGGGTGCTTCCGTCGCCATGGCCCGACAATCCTTCGAAAGCGCAGCGTTCGACGGCGACGACGACAAGCCGATCGACCCGACTTTTCTGCGGGTTCAAGCACGCCTTCGCCGCTTGATGCTGATCGGCGGCTTGACCCTCGGCGTCGGGATTTTCGCCGTCTTTGCCGCGATCCTCTACAAGATCGCGACTTACGACGCCACTCCGGCGGCGTCATCAGCGGCCGCTCCAATCCCTGACTTCAGCCGCGCCACGCTCGGCCTTCCCGTCGATGCCACGCTGGTTTCGACTGCACTCGACGGCAATCGCATGGCGTTGACCTTCGCCACCGAAGGCGGCGACGAAGTCGTCATCGTCGATATCAAGACTGGCGCGGTGGTGGGCCGCGTAAAGGTAGGCGACTAGCGCGGCTCTCGCGGGGTTCGTTCCCTCGCTCTTGTCAGGTTCCTGCCGCGCTTGCTTGGAGAGGGTAGGGCCTTTATAGACGCGGGTTCACGCCTACCGGCCGGCTCCCTTCGTCTAGCGGCCCAGGACGTCGCCCTCTCACGGCGAAAACAGGGGTTCGATTCCCCTAGGGAGCGCCACTTCTCCTGGCCCTATCTCGATGAGCAAAGCCGGCAAAGCGTGTCTTCTATGAATATCGAAAGCTTCTTTGAGCTTAAACCCGCCGGGCGCTCTCTCAGCGACATCGAGACCCCGGTTCCCCTGATCGATCTCGATATCGTCGACCGCAATCTTCAGCGCTGGCAAGCGTGGTGTGATGGCATCGGGATTGCCAACCGCCCGCATATCAAAACGCACAAACTCGTACCGTTGGCGAAATATCAGTTGGCACTCGGTGCGCGCGGGATAACTGTCCAAAAACTTGGCGAAGCTGAAGTCATGGCGGCTGCCGGGATTTCGGACATGCTCCTCACGTTCAACGTTGTCGGCGCAGCCAAACTGAAGCGGCTCGCCGCACTGGCGGCGCGCACCGACATCTTGGTTGTGGCTGACAGTGTCGCCGTGGTCGAGGGGATCGCGGAAGCGGGGAGACTGGCCGGCCGCCCGATTGCGGTGCTCGTCGAGTGCGACACCGGAGCACGACGGAATGGCGTCCAGTCCCCCGAAGCGGCGGCGCAGTTGGCGCGGTCAATAGATTCGACGCGCGGCGTTAGCTACGGCGGCCTCATGACATACCCAAAGGCCAACACGCGAGCGGCGACAGGCGACTTTCTCACCGAGACTCGTCATCTCATTTCGCGCGCCGGCCTCGAGACGCTGCGCATCAGCACCGGCGGTTCAAAGGACATGTGGTCGCGGGAGGGACTCGAGATCGCGAATGAGTATAGGGCAGGGACCTACGTCTATTGCGACCGGTCCATGGTGCAGAGCGGGATCGCTTCGGTCGACGACTGCGCGCTATCGGTACTCGCGACCGTGGTGAGCCGGCCGACGCCGGATCGCGCGCTGATCGACGCGGGGTCGAAGGCGCTGACCAGCGACCTGAATGGCCTGACCGGATATGGGAGCGTCATCGGGATCGACGGTGCAGCTGTCTACGATGTGAATGAAGAGCATGGCTTCATCGATCTCTCCGCTTCGACCGCCAAGCCAACCGTCTGTGATCTGGTGCGGATCTTGCCCAACCATGTTTGCCCGGTGACCAACCTATTTGATCGCGTAGTCCTGGTCCGTGGCGAGACGGTACTGGGGCAAGCGACCGTTAACGCTCGCGGGACGGTGCAATAGCTGCGGGAAGTGTCCCGCGTCATGTGACAGCCTAGGCACGCCAATGCTAGGCGGGGGCAGTGCCCGTCGTAGCACCAACTTTCAGCATTGCAGCCAGGCGCGGGTCGAATTCGCGCGAGATCGGTTCGCTGGCAGCTCCAAGTGCAACCGCCCACCGGTCGGCATCGCCAATCAACAGTCGTGGAAGCGAACGGTCGGGCCGATCCGCAATCGACGGAAAAAGCGGGTCGAGCGCAGGGGTCAGGCGTTCGAGCAGACCCTTCGGCAGCTCGCCGCCGAAAATTATCGTATCGGGATCGAACATCGATTCGATGATCTGAACGGCCTGGCGTAGACGCGGGGCGACGCGTTCGATCCATTCGGCGATGCGCGGATCGTTGGTGGCCAGCGCGCGTTCGATCAGGTCGTAGGTCTCCGACGAGGAGGGATTGACGGCGCCGAGAAACCCCGCGAGTGCGGTCAACGAGATCTCGCGCTCCAGCGCCGGCCCCGCATCCCCCTGTGTCAGGCTCATGATCATTTCGCCGACTTCGGCCATGTTGCCCCGCGGGCCTTCGATCAGTTCGCCGTTGATGACAACGCCGGCGCCGACGCCGTGAGCAAGGAAGACGTACACGAAGTTGTCGATGTCGTCGCCGAGGCCGGTGAGCTTCTCGGCCAAAGTTGCCGCGGCTGCGTCGTTGAAGATACGCACCGACAGGCCGGTCGCCTCGCTCAGCATGCGGTGCATCGGATAGGAATGCCACTGAGCCGCTGGCCCTTGGTGGCGGCCGGGCTCCTCCACGCCGAAAGGTCCCGGCATTGCGACACCGAGTCCGACGGTGCGGGCATCGGCGTCCGAATGCTTCCGGCGTAATTCGCGACGGACTCGGGCGATGAGATCAACCACGACTGGCACGCCGTTGTGCGGTCCCTCATCGGGCAATTCGCGCCCGATCTGAATTACAGGCCGGCATAGCAAGTCGACCGCGACGGCCCGGATATAGCGGCGATCGATATGCAGGCCGATTGCGAACGCACCGTTCGCGACCAAGCGGTACGGGACGGCCGGCTGGCCGCGTCCGATCTTCACCGCCGCTTCGGCTTCAAGCAGGCCGGCGGCTTCCAACTCGTCGACGATGTTGGACATTGTCTGCCGCGTCAGCAGCGTCGCGCGCGCTAGCTCCGCGCGTGACATCGCGCCGTTGCGTCGAAGAGCACCGATGATGATGCGCCGATTGTGGGAGCTGGCCGCGCCGAGATTTGTGCCCGCCAGCGACGGGCGATTGTCGGCACCACTCTTGCGAACCCTTGACAAGCCCGGCGCTCCTTAACCACTATAACCCATTAAGTCAATCAATTGGACTTAATATCACCGGCGCGTTGCGGTGCCAATTGAGCGATGCCAGCTACCCGGAGGGACTTCATGCAGAGCAAGCTTCTTTTGAGTGTCTGCTTGGCCGCAGGGCTTGGCAGCTCCACGCCCGTATGGGCCGATACGACTACGATCAACGCGCTGTTCATGGCGCAGGCCGCCTACAGCGAACAGAACGTCCGCGACATGACGGCCGGGTTCGAGAAGGACAATCCCGACGTCAAGGTCAACCTCGAGTTCGTGCCGTACGAAGGTCTGCACGACAAGACCGTGCTCGCCCAAGGCGGCAGCGGCTACGATGTCGTTCTCTATGACGTCATCTGGCCGGCGGAGTACGCGACCAACAAGGTGCTGGTCGACGTCACCGACAAGATTTCGGCTGACGTAAAAGCGAAGATCCTGCCCGGCGCGTGGACCACGGCGGAGTACGAGGGCAAGCTCTACGGCATGCCTTGGATTCTCGATACCAAGTATCTGTTCTACAACAAGGACATGCTCGCCAAGGCCGGCATCGCGAATCCGCCGAAGACTTGGGATGAACTTGCGGCCGACGCGAAGATCATCAAAGACAAAGGCATCGTCGATTATCCGATTGCGTGGAGCTGGGCGCAGGCCGAAGCCGCGGTGTGTGACTTCGCTACGCTCGTCGATGCTTACGGCGGCAAGTTTATCGGCGACGATGGCAAGCCGGCCTTCCAGAGCGATGGCGCGTTGAAGGCGCTCCAGTTCATGGTGCAGACGGTGAAGGATGGCGTCTCCAATCCGAACTCCAAGGAGTTTCTGGAGGAAGATGTCCGCCACACATTCGAGAACGGCCAGGCTGCGTTCATGCTGAACTGGACCTACGCCTACGCCCTGGCGAACGATCCGAAGGACAGCAAGGTCGCGGGCCAGGTCGGTATCGAGCCGGCGCTAGGCGTCGACGGCATCAGCACGGCTTCAGGCGTCAACGGCTCGATGGGTCTCGGCATCACCACTACGAGCCAGCACCCCGACGCCGCCTGGAAATACATCCTCTACATGACCAGCCAGCCGGTGCAGAACGAGTACGCCAAGCTCAGCTTGCCGATCTGGGCGTCGTCGTACGACGACCCAGCGGTGACGACGGGGCAGGAGCCGCTGGTCGCGGCCGCCAAGGTTGGCCTCGGGGTAATGTTCCCGCGTCCGTTTACGCCCAAGTACCAGCAGATGTCCCAGGCCCTGCAGGTAGCGATCCAGAAGGCCGTCCTTGGTTCGGCATCGCCGGAGGATGCCCTCAAGGAAGCTGCGGATAATTCCGGCCTTTGAGAATGACAAGGGCCCGGGTGGCTAGACCTCCGGGCCCTTCATTGCTCCATACTGTCGCCCGCATCTTTTTTGCGACGAGGGCCGGTTGGAAAGCCGCTGGACGACAGTAAGGGCCTGGCTGCTGCTTTTGCCGCTGCTCGCGGTGATCGTCGGCATCATTGGCTGGCCTCTCATCAATACTCTGATGTTGAGCTTCACCGATGCCGCGCTGGTCGGCACGAGTGGAAGTTTCGTAGGGCTGGCGAACTTCGCCAAGGCTCTGCGCAGCGCCGCCTTCTCCAGCACATTCGTCAACACGACGATTTTTGCGCTTGTGTCTGTGGCCGCCGAGATGATCCTCGGAGTCCTCGCCGCATTGCTCCTCGACCAGCAGTTCCGGGGGCGCACTTTCCTGCGCGCGCTAATGATCCTGCCCTGGGCGCTGCCCACCATCGTCGACGCCACGCTGTGGCGTCTGATCTACAATCCGCAATACGGCGCGCTCAACGCCTTCCTGACCCAGCTGCACGTCATCCCTGCATATCGATCATGGCTGGGCGAGCCCGGCGTAGCCATGGTGTCGATCATCGTGGCCGATGTCTGGAAGAATTTCCCGCTCGTCGGTCTGATTGGGCTGGCCGCACTCCAGACAGTGCCACATGACATAAAGTCGGCGTCGGTCGTCGATGGGGCAGGGGCGCTATCGCGTTTCCGCTACGTGCTGTTCCCCTACATGGCGGGTCCACTGATGGTGGCGCTGGTTCTGCGCACCATCGAGGCATTCAAGGTCTTCGACATCATCTGGGTCATGACCCGCGGCGGCCCCGCCGACAGCACCCGAACACTGTCGATTCTGATCTACCAGGAAGCGTTCTCCTTTCAGCGCGCCGGATCTGGTGCCTCCATGGCGCTGATCGTGACGCTGATCGTGACCGTGCTCGCCGCCCTCTACATCGTCGCCATCAGGCGCAACACGTTGAGGGTCTGAGATGGAGCGGCGCCCTCTCGGTCAGGCGATTTTGGTCTACGGTGCCGCAGCGCTGCTGGCGATCATTATCCTCGCTCCATTCGCGTGGCTTGTCGTGATGAGCATTTCGTCGGCGTCGGATCTGAGTTCGTTGCCGCTCCATTGGCTGCCGCAGACTTACGACTTCTCGCGCTACGTCAAGCTGCTCACCCTTGGCGAGCATTCTGCAGGTGAAGCGTTTCTTTCGTCGCTGCGCAATTCGCTGGTGGTATCCGGCATGGCGGTGCTCGCGGCACTGATCGTCGGTATCCCGGCTGCTTGGGCGGTTTCGCGCCATCGCCGGGTTGGATGGTCGATCTACATCGCCATAGGTAGTTACATGCTGCCGGCGGTGGCGCTCTCCGTGCCCTTGTACAAAGGATTGCAAGCTCTCGGCCTGCTCAACAACGTCTTCGGGTTAGCCGGTGTCTATCTCACCATCCTTGCGCCGTTCACCGCGTGGCTGCTCAAATCGGGCTTCGACGGAGTGCCGCGCGAAATCGAAAGCGCGGCGATGATCGACGGCGCCAGGCTCGACCAAATTTTGCGCCGCCTGACGCTGCCGCTCGCCGCGCCGGCGGTCACCACCGCCGCGCTATTCGCCCTGATGGTCGGCTGGGACGAATTCTTCTACGCGCTGCTTTTCACGTCTGACCAGCGCGCCAAGACTCTGACAGTCGCTGTCGCCGATCTCGCCGGTGGTCGCTTGACCGACTACGGTCTGATCGCCGCGGCCGGCGTGCTCGCCGCGTTGCCGCCGGTCATCATCGGCGTAGTGCTCCAGCGCGCACTGGTTGCCGGTTTGACGCAGGGCGGAGTCAAAGGCTGACGATGAGCGACCTCGCCATATCCGGGCTGCGGAAGGCTTACGGGCGCAGCGAGATTCTCAAGGGCATAGACCTCGAGCTTGCGCACGGCGAGTTTCTGGTGCTGCTCGGTCCATCCGGTTGCGGTAAGTCCACACTGCTCAACTGCATCGCCGGGCTTCTTGAGCCCACCGCAGGCGATATTCGGATCGGTGGCCGCTCGGTCGTGGGCGTCCATCCCAAGAATCGCGACATCGCAATGGTATTCCAGTCGTACGCGCTTTATCCCAACCTCAGCGTCGAACGGAACATCGGCTTCGGGCTGGAGATGCGCGGCGTCGCGAAGGCCGAGCGCGCAGCGGCTGTATCCCGCGCGGCCGATACGCTGCAAATTACACCACTGCTCAAGCGCCGGCCGGCCGATCTCTCCGGCGGTCAGCGTCAGCGCGTCGCGATCGGGCGCGCGCTCGTGCGCAAGCCGGCGATTTTTTTGTTCGACGAGCCGCTGAGCAACCTTGACGCCAAGCTCCGTGCCGAGATGCGCGTGGAACTCAAGCGGCTGCATCAGATGCTTGGCGCGACGATCGTGTATGTGACGCACGACCAGATCGAGGCGATGACGCTGGCAACACGTATCGCAGTAATGCGTGAAGGTCGGATCGAACAGCTGGCCGATCCCGAGACGATCTATCGGGAGCCCGCAAGCCTCTACGTCGCGGGCTTCGTTGGATCTCCGGCGATGAACATTCTATCGGCGACGCTGGTGACGCAGGACGATCAAATCGTGGCCCAGCTCGCGTCGACAGGGGAGACCGTGCCAGTCCATGCTCGCGATCGAGGGCTCGACGGTCGAAAGGTGGCCTTGGGCGTCCGGCCGGAGTCGATACGCGTCGCGTTACCCGGTGAGCGGGTTTCATTGAGCGCGACGGTAGAATTGATTGAGCTAACCGGCCCCGAAAAACTGGTGCTGCTCAGGCTGGGCGAGCACAGTATTACAGCCAGGCTCGATCCGAATTCTCGCCTGACCATGGGAGAGGTCCGCCAATTCGTCTTCGATCCGGAGGCTGTCCGCCTTTTCGATCCGGGCACCGGTGAGGCCATCGCGCTGGCTCGAACGTGAGACCAAAGGCTGCTTCTGCCGGATGCACCAGCTAATCGACGCTGCCCGCCCGGCCGCGAAAGTGTCTTTACACCGGCCTTACATTTGCGCCTGACCTTCCCAATCGATCCCTTATTTGCGCCTGACTAGTTTCTTGCCCGCACAATTTTGCGAGGCATCGCCATGATCGACATCGTCTATCTCGCCTTGGGCGTCAGCCTTTTTGGCCTGATGGTGCTTTACGCCCGCTGGGCGGCCAACGCCTGAGGTCGAGCATGTTCGAGTTGGTGCTGGGCGGCATCGTCGCCTTCTGCCTTGCCGCGTACCTCGTTTACGCGCTCCTCCACCCCGAGAGGCTCTGAACCCATGACCCTAAACGGTTGGATTCAGGTCATCCTGATGTTGGCACTGGTGTCCGTGACCGCGCGCCCGCTCGGCCTTTTTATGGTTGGGGCGATGGAAGGGCGGCGCTCGTGGCTGTCGCCGGCTCTTTCGCCCGTCGAACGCGGGCTTTATTCGCTCGCCGGCATCGACGCGAAGCGCGAGCAGACGTGGCTGGCCTATACCATCTCGCTGCTGATGTTCAGCGTCGTCGGCTTTGTCACGCTCTACGCGATCCTCCGGCTGCAATACTTCCTCCCGCTCAATCCCCAGGGGTTGCCGGGTCTCAGCGAGCACCTCGCGTTCAACACCGCGATCTCGTTTGTCACCAACACCAACTGGCAGAGTTACGGTGGCGAGACGACGATGTCGTACTTCAGCCAGATGGCTGGCCTGACGACCCACAACTTCGTGTCAGCCGCCACCGGCATCGCCGTTGTCATACCCTTGGCGCGTGCATTCTCGCGCACGCGGGCAGAGACGGTTGGCAACTTCTGGGTCGATCTCACGCGTGCCACCCTCTACATCCTGCTGCCGCTGTCGATCGTGCTCGCGCTGGTGTTCGTCGCGCTCGGCATGCCGCAGAACCTGCATGCCTATGTCGACGCGACGACGTTGGAGGGCGCCAAGCAGACGCTGGCACAAGGGCCGGTCGCCTCGCAGATCGCGATCAAGCAACTCGGCACTAATGGCGGCGGCTTTTTCAACGTCAACTCCGCCCATCCCTACGAGAATCCGAACATATGGACGGGCGTGTTGTCGCTCTGGGCAATCCTCGCCCTGTCGCTCGGTCTAGCGGTGAGCTTCGGCCGCATGATCGGCCGCGAGCGCGAAGGCTGGGCGCTGTTCGCGGTCATGCTGCTCTTCCTCATCGTCGGTTGCGCGGTTGCGTATTGGGCGGAAGCCGCCGGCAATCCGCTGTTGCACGCGCTCGGCGTCGACGGGGGCAATATGGAAGGCAAGGAAGTGCGGTTCGGGATCGCACAGTCCACCACTTGGGCGACCTTCACCACGGGGGCCTCCAACGGCTCCGTGGACGCGATGCATGACTCATTCATGCCGCTCGGCGGCCTGGTGCCGTTGCTGCTCATCCAGATTGGCGAGGTCGTGCCTGGCGGCGTCGGCTCGGGGGTCTATGGCATTGTCGTGTTCGCGATCATCGCGATGTTCGTCGCCGGTCTGATGGTCGGCCGCACGCCGGAATATCTCGGCAAGAAATTGGAGGCGCGCGAGGTGAAGATGGCGATGCTCGCCATCCTTATTATTCCTGCGGTCACCCTCGGCTTAACAGCGATATCGACCGTCCTGCCCGTAGCTCTCGGCGGCCTGAACAATCCCGGGCCACGCGGCTATACCGAGATCCTGTACGCCTTCTCGTCCGCTGTCGGTAACAACGGCTCTGCCTACGCGGGCCTTACCGCCAACGCGCCCTGGTACGACACAACGCTAGGTATCGCGATGCTGCTAGGCCGCTTCGGCATCATCGTGCCGGTGATGGCGATCGTCGGATCGCTCGCCGCCAAACCGCGGTTGGCGCCCTCGGCCGGCACTTTCCCCACCAGCGGCGGCCTGTTCATCGGTCTGCTGGCAGGAGTGATCGTGATCGTAAGCGGGCTCGAGTTTTTCCCGGCATTGGCGCTCGGCCCCATCGTTGAGCACTTCCAGATGCTCGCCGGCAAGACGTTCTGAGAGGAGCCGCAACGATGGCCCGCAAGCGTTATCAATCGGCGTCGACCAACCCGGCGCTCATCTCACGTGCAGTCGCCGACGCCTTCCGCAAGCTCGATCCGCGCACGCTGATCAAGAATCCGGTCATTTTCGTCACCGCCGCTGTGGCGCTTCTCGTAACCGTCCTCTTCGCGCGCGATTTAGCCGGCGGCGCATCCGCGGCTTTCGAAGGCCAGATCGCGGCCTGGCTCTGGTTCACCGTCCTGTTCGCCAATTTTGCGGAGGCGGTTGCCGAGGGGCGGGGGCGGGCGCAGGCAGACTCGCTTCGCAGAGCGCGTACGGAGACTCGCGCCAAACGGCTGGTGATGCCGGACAACCGCGAGGTCTGGGAGGGCGTGAGCGCCGAAGACCTTGAACCCGGCGACGTGGTTGTCGTCGAGGCCGGCGACGCGATCCCAGGTGACGGCGAAGTCGTTGAAGGCATCGCCTCGGTCAACGAAGCGGCCGTGACGGGAGAGTCGGCGCCGGTCATCCGCGAGTCGGGCGGCGACCGTTCGGCTGTGACTGGTGGCACGACGGTATTGTCGGATTGGATCGTCGTGCGTATCACCTCGTCGGCCGGCTCATCGTTCCTCGACCGCATGATCGCGCTGGTGGAGGGGGCCGAGCGACAGAAGACGCCGAACGAGATTGCCCTCAACATCCTGCTGGCCGGGCTGACCATCGTCTTCCTGATCGCAGTGGTCACGCTCGTGGGCCTCGGCGCCTATTCGGGCACAAACATCCCGGTGCCGATCCTGGTTGCGCTGTTGGTGACGCTGATACCCACAACGATTGGCGGCCTGCTTTCCGCCATCGGCATTGCCGGCATGGACCGGCTGCTCAAGTTCAATGTGCTGGCGGTATCCGGGCGTGCGGTCGAGGCGGCGGGCGATGTCGATACACTGCTTCTCGACAAAACAGGGACCATCACCTTCGGCAACCGGCTCGCGTCAGCGCTGGTTTCGGCGCCGGGTGTCCAGAATCGCGCGCTCGCGGAAGCTGCGCTGCTATCCAGCCTGTCGGACGAGACGCCGGAAGGCCGCTCGATCGTGACTTACGTCAAAGACCACTTCGACATTCCCGAGCCCGATCTCGCGCACGTGCAGGCTACGCCGATCGAATTCTCGGCAACGACGCGGTTGTCAGGCCTCGATCTGCCGGGCCGTAGCTTCCGGAAAGGCGCGGTGGATGCGCTGCTCGCCCACATCGGCATCGCTCCGAACGCGGCGCCGGCTGGCTTCAACGCGGCGGTCGCGGAAATTGCAGAGACGGGCGGCACACCGCTGGCGGTATCGGAAAACGGACGGCTGCTCGGCGTGATCCATTTGAAGGACGTCGTGAAAGCCGACATCAAGCTGCGTTTCGCCGAGCTCCGCCGCATGGGCATCCGCACGGTGATGGTCACCGGCGACAACCCGATCACAGCTGCGGCGATCGCGTCCGAGGCCGGGGTCGACGATTTCATCGCCGAAGCGACGCCGGAGGACAAGCTGCGCTACATCCGCAACGAGCAGACCGAAGGTCGCCTCATTGCCATGTGCGGCGATGGCACCAACGACGCGCCGGCGCTGGCCCAGGCCGATGTCGGTGTGGCAATGCAGACCGGCACGCAGGCGGCGCGCGAGGCCGGCAACATGGTCGATCTGGATTCAGATCCAACCAAGCTGATTGAGATCGTCGGCATCGGCAAGCAACTGTTGATGACGCGAGGCACCTTGACGACGTTCTCAATAGCCAACGACGTGGCCAAATATTTCGCGATCATTCCCGCGCTGTTCGTCGCCTCGCTGCCCGAGCTTGGCGCCCTCAACGTCATGCACCTGGCAACACCGCAGAGCGCGATCTTGTCGGCCGTCATCTTCAACGCGCTGATCATCGTCGCGTTGATTCCGCTCGCGTTGCGGGGCGTGAATTACAAGCCGCTGGGTGCCGCCGCACTGCTGCGCCGAAATCTACTCGTCTATGGCATCGGCGGACTGGCGGCGCCGTTCATCGGCATCAAGATAGTCGATCTGGTCGTGTCCGCTTTGGGGATCGGGTAGGAGATGACCATGCTCAGCCAATTTCGTCCCGCTCTCGCGATGATCGTCGGCTTCACGTTGTTCACCGGTGTGGCCTATCCGCTGGCCATCACGGGCATCTCGCAAGTCGCTTTCCCCGTCGCGGCAAACGGAAGCTTGATCGAAAGGAACGGTATGGTGATCGGCTCCAGGCTGATCGGCCAAGCCTTCGCAGAGGACCGTTATTTTCATCCGCGACCGTCGGCGGCCGGCGCTGGGTACGACGCGGGTGCCTCGTCGGGCTCCAACCTCGGTCCCATCACACAGAAACTGATTGATCGGGTGAAGACCGACATTGGGGCCCTCCGCGAGGAGGGTGTAGCCGGCGCGATTCCTGTCGACGCGGTCACCACATCGGCCAGCGGACTGGACCCGGATATCTCGCCCGAAAATGCGTTGATGCAGGTGGCCCGGGTCGCTCAGGCGCGCAACCTCAGTGCGGCGAAGCTGAAAACCCTTGTGCGAAGCCAAATACAAGGTCGTGCTCTCGGCGTCCTCGGCGAACCGCATGTTAACGTTCTTGCCTTGAATCTCGCGCTCGACGCGCTGCCGCCCTAAAATCAGCGCATGTCGCTGGCCACCGAGCAACGTGCATCGCCCGACGCCCTGCTTGCCCTAGCTGGCAAGGAGGGGCGCGGCCGGCTCAAGATTTTCCTCGGCGCGTCGCCGGGTGTCGGCAAGACCTACGCGATGCTGTCGAACGCGCGCACCGCGAAGGCGGAAGGCCGCGACGTCGTCGTCGGATTGGCGGAGACGCATGGCCGCGCCGACACGGAAGCAATGGTGGCGGGCTTCGAGATTCTGCCGCGGCGGGCCACCGCCTATCGAAACCGCATCGGTGACGAATTTGATGTCGACGCTGCGATCAACCGTAAGCCGCAGCTTCTTCTGGTCGATGAATATGCGCACACCAACGTGCCGGGCAGCCGCCATCCCAAGCGGTGGCAAGACATCGAAGAATTGTTGGCGGCTGGGATCGATGTCTGGACGACGCTGAACATCCAGCACCTCGAAAGCCTCAACGATGTGATCCAGAAGATCACGCGGGTGCGTATCCGCGAAACCGTCCCGGACAGCGCCTTCGAAGGTGCGGACGAGATCGTGCTGGTTGACCTGCCACCCGACGAGCTTTTGAAGCGGCTCGCGGAGGGTAAGGTATACGTGCGTGACACAGCCGCCCGAGCCGTCGAGAATTTCTTTAAGCCGCAAAATCTCGCCGCGCTGCGCGAGCTGGCGTTGAGGCGCGCGGCGGAGCGGGTGGACTCCGATCTCATCGAACGCATGCAGGCGCAGGCGATCGCTGGGCCGTGGCCTGCAGGCGAGCGCATCCTTGCCTCAGTCGGGCCGGACTCGGGCTCTCCCGCGATCGTGCGCGCGGCCAAGCGCCTGGCCGACCAGATGAATGCGCCGTGGATCGCGGTAACCGTCGAGCGACCTGGGCAACGGTTGGCGGAGGCTGCGCAGCGAAGCGTCGCCGGCGTGCTGCGGCTGGCGGAAGGTCTCGGCGCCGAGACCAAAACGCTGGTAGGCACCGACATTCCCGACGAGCTGCTTCGCTTCGCGCGTTTCGAAAATGTGACCCAGATAGTAATAGGCCGCTCGCGGGGTGGCTTCGTGTCGGAGCTGTTCGGCCGATCGCTGCCGCACGAGCTGTTGCGGCGAGCAGAAGACATCGCCGTTCACGTCGTAACTCAGCGGAACGATGCGCCCGCTTTGGCCTGGTGGAGCCGGTGGGGGCCGGTGCCGTCCTTTCGGTGGATGCCGTACGCGTGGGCGACCGCAGCTGTTGCGATTGCCGTGGGGGTAGGGCGCCTGCTCAATTTCATCACTCCGTTCCCCAATCTGTCGGTGGTCTTCCTCGTTGCCGTATTGTTTTCCGCCCTGCGCCTGGGCATCGGCCCGGCGATCTACGCTTCGATCCTTTCGTTCGTCGCGTACAATTTCCTGTTCATCGAGCCGGTCTACACGCTCTCCATCGCCCGGCCCTACGAACTGCTGGCTTTGGTCACGTTCCTCCTCGTCTCGGTATTGACGTCGGCTGCCGTCGGTCAGGTCCGCAATCAGGCGCGCAGCGCCGCCGATCGTGTGCGTGCCACGCGCCGCCTCTACGAGTTCACCCGCCGGCTTTCCGGTCTCGCCACACCAGACGCTGTGGCCGAGGGTGCGGCGAGTGAAATTCACACCAGTCTCGGCCGAGCGACGGTCGTGCTGCTTGCCGACGGTGGCTCGCTGAAGCTCCGTGCCGCCTGGCCGCCGGAGGATACGCTCGACGCCGCAACAACCACGGCGGCGCGCTGGGCCTTTACGCACAATGAGGCGGCGGGGGCAGATACCGGTACACTGCCGACGGTGCCGTGGCTGTTCCTGCCACTACGCACGGCACGCGGGTCGGCGGGCGTAGTGGGTATCGCACAGACCCCGGGGAGCGCGCCGCTGGATCCGGAAGCGCATGCCTTGCTCGAAACCCTCGCCGAGCAAACTGGCGCGGCGCTGGACCGCGCGACGCTCGCGCGCGAGATAGCGGACACGCGTACTGCTGTGGAGACGGAACGCGTCCGCAACACGCTGCTGGCTTCCATCTCGCACGATTTTCGCACACCGCTCTCGTCAATCCTCGGCTCGGCTACGAGCCTGCAGGAATACGGCGAGAAGTTGCCGCCCGACGAACGATCCGGGCTTCTCTCCGACATCATGGGTGAGACGCGCCACCTCGACGAAATGGTGCGCAACCTTCTCGCCATCACGCGCATCGACGCCGGTGCGCTGGAGCTTCGCCGCGACTGGACGGATGTCGGCGAAGTGGTGGAACGCGTCGTTAACGCCGCGCGGCGGCGCAACACCGGACACGTCATCACCCTCACGCCTCTCACCGGCCTGCCGTTGATCGAGGCCGACCCGTTGCTGCTCGAGCAGGCGATCGGCAATGTCGTGGCCAATGCGCTCGCGCACACGCCGCCCGAAACGCACATCGCGATCGATAATTCCCTTGGCCCCGAACAGCTGACTCTTGCAATCACCGATGATGGGCCCGGCATCGGCCCCGCGATCCTGCCGCGGGTGTTCGACAAGTTTGTGCGCACCGATGCTCCAACCGCCAGTCGCGCGGACGGTGGCGAGAGCACAGGCCTTGGTCTCGCCATCGCGAAAGGCATCGTCGAGGCGCACGGTGGCACCATCGCTGCGGAAAGTCCGGTCTCCGGCGGCCACGGCACGCGCATCTCCCTTTCGTTTCCGCGCAAAGAGTTGGTGCGATGACGCGGACGCGCATTCTCGTCGTTGACGACGAACCCGCCATCCTGCGTTTTCTCAAGCCGGCGCTGGTGGCGAATGACTATGAGATGATCAGCGCCGATACCGTGGCTGAGGCCACCAGGAAGATTGCCGCCGAATCGCCCGACGCTGTGGTGCTCGATCTCGGCCTGCCCGATGGCGATGGCAAAGACGTGATCCGCTCGGTCCGCGCGTGGTCGGACGTGCCGATCGTCGTGCTCTCGGCGCGCGACCGCGAATCCGAGAAGATCGAGGCGCTCGATCTCGGCGCTGACGACTACGTCAATAAGCCTTTCGGCGTCGGCGAGCTGCTTGCGCGGCTGCGCGCCGCCCTTCGCCATCGCATGCAGCGCAACGCCGAGACGCCAATTGCGCGAGTGGGCGACGTCGAGATCGATACGCCGCGGCGGCGGGTGAGCCGTGGCGACGTTGAGGTAAAGCTTACGCCGAAGGAATTCGATCTGCTGTCCTATCTTGCGCGCCACGCCGGGCGCGTGCTCACCCATCGACAGATACTGACGGCCGTTTGGGGACCCGCCCACACCGAGGACACGCAATACCTCCGCGTATACATCGGCCAGCTAAGACAGAAGATCGAAAGCCAGCCCGACGATCCGAAGGTCATCGTAACCGAGCCGGGCGTGGGCTATCGGGTCGCCGAGGCGGAGGGGTGACGCAGGCAAAAAATCATCGCATCCCGGTTCCGCTCAGGTGGCTATTCCCATTCGAGACGAACACGCATTCGCGCGCCAGTATCCTCATACGGAACAACAGCCTTCAGCGTTTTGCCTTCGGGCGCCTCGTCTAACTGCAGGGCGATGTCGCCGTTGATGATCATAGCCCAGCGGCTGTTCAGCTTCTGAACGCTTGCGATATTCTCTTCGCCGCTGATCAAAATGGAAGGCACATGGACTAGGTGCTCATTCTCTACCAAAGCACCAAATCGTTCACGCGCCGCTACGGTCAGCTTATCATAGGGAGCGACCGCTGCAGGAATGAATTCATTTTCGAAAAAATCGGCAAAAGACGACGCCAAAGGTGTGGCCGTCATCGACAGGCATTCCAAGAAATAAATGTCTTCTCGCTCTGTGCGAAGGTCGGCGTATTTGTATGCGTATTGATCGCCCCACGCCGTTTCTGCAAAACATAGATATTCGGCCGCCCGACCTTTCCACGCGAACTTCCAATATTCCTTCGAGTTCCACTCCACGAGGTTCATGCGCGAACCACTCTCCGCTCCGAATAGCCTCGCGTAGCCGCAGTAGGTTTCACATCCGTCCGTCTCCTTCAGAAGCGATCTATGGTCCTCTGGAATAGTTAGCTCGAACGTTTGTTGGAGCCGTTCAAGGGCGAGGTCGCTTGCGCCTGGAAACACATGAACGCCCTCCAGACGCAACAGGTTCTCAAGGGGACGAAAGGTCACGGCACTTCCCCGTCAACGGTCACCACGCTAACAAATTGGCCGATCTTGGATGAGAGCCCCCCACCAACGACGCTGTTAGAAATACCCGGCATGTCAAGCCAGCCCGCTGGAGGCTGGGGATTACCCGAAATTGCGGTGTCCGGAACGTGACCGACTTGGCCTTCATAGGGTGTTCCGGCGCGAGCTGCATTTAATCGCTCAGTTCGAGCAGCTGAATTCGCTTGGCTCCGCAGCTGGCCTACAGTCGATCTTATGGTGGCCCCACCTTGTTGCGCGAGCCAAACATTAGTTCGGCGAGCGTAGTCGAGGATGGCCTGGCGATCCACTGCAGACAGCCCGACGGTTGAGATATTGAAGGCGGTAGATGTCGACCGCGCGCCATTTCGGCCGAAAGATCGACTTGGAACCCCGCCGCCAGCCAGACCGCGAATTGTCACATCGCCGATAGTCCGATCCAGGCTAGCATCTGGCGAAAGGAGATGCTTTGCAAAATATTCCTCTGTATCCGATTCCCCATCACCATCTTCGTCATCTGGGCCCACGCCCGCGCCCCCGATCAGAACGACATTGCGACCATTCTTGGACGTGAAACTTGTGCTCGTTGAAGGCCGGATTGGTGAGGTTGAGCCCTTCACCGCTTCCCACCACTCGTAGCTGAAAATCGGCACACCAGCCGGCGCGAAAGTGTGCCCATTCGGATCGCTCTTGTTGACGGGATCATTCCCAGCGTAGGCGTATCTGTTGGTGCCGACTCCATTGGCGAGCCAGCCTGACGCACCGCCCTTCGCCGCTGCCTTTTCGTCCAGCGGATCGAGCCAGTCGGCCGAGGTGAAGCGACCGAGCGCAGGGTCGTACCAGCGCGCGTGGAGGTCGATCAGGCCCGTGCCCGCATCCAGCCGCTGGCCGATCTAACCGCGTTGCTCCGACGAGCAGCCCGTGGCAGCGACAGCGATCTGCTGACCATATGCCGTGTAGCGGTTGCGCAGCCCGACTGCTCCGGCAGAGTCCGTCTCCACCTTGATGGTCGCAAGCTGGTCGCGGTGCACGAAGCAGTTGGCCGTGCCGATGCGCCGGATGTCGGCATGCGGCAGCTTGGTCAGCGTACCCGCAGCCGCGACTTCGATCTCCGAGCCGAGGAGATAGCTCGCGCCCGACGTATCGGTCGTCATCAATCGCGCGCCGTCCGGGCTGTAGGCATAGGTCGTGGTAGCCGACGCGAGCGTGGCCGAGACCAAGCGGTTCTCGCCGTCGTAAACGAGAGTGCGCCCGCCGCCGGTGAGCATGTTGCCGTTAGCGTCGTACGTGAACGTGGCGGCGCCGGCCGCCGTTTGCGCGTGCGGGCGCACCGCGCCTGGTCCCTGGGTCGGGTAGGCATAGGCGCCGACGCCCGAGTTTGACGTCATGTTGCCGGCGGCGTCATAAGTGAACGAGCGGCTAGACCCTGAATCCGACGCGTTCGTGGAGGTCAGCAGGCGGTCGAGCTTGTCGTAGGTGTAGGTCCAGCTTTCCGTTGTCGGACTGGCGACCATCGTCAGCACGCGCCCGGCCGCGTCGCGGGTGTAGGTGGTGCTGTTGAGCACGGCAAGCGAAGCGTCTTTCGTCGTCGCCGACATCATCCAGCCGCGCGCGTCGTTGTAAGTATCGGTGGTGATGACGCCGTTCTGGTAGGCGATCGCGGCGACCTGGCCCGCGGCGTTGTACGTCGTAGAGGTGATGCCACCCGGGATCGTGACGAGGCGTCCGGCGGTGTCATAGGCCCACGGTGTGCCGGCCGAGCCGGTAGAGTCGCCATCGGGCCAGCTCTTCCAGAGCACCTGGCCCGACGCATGATAGCCGGTCTGCGCCACCTTGGTTCCCGCGAGGCCGGTGACCGTCCACGTTTGCTTGGCGAGCCGTCCGCCCGCATCGTTGTCGTAGGTGATGGTCGCGGCTGCATTGGTTGCCGTGGTCAGCCTGCCGATGTTGTGGAAGCCGGACCGCACCTGGTCGTAGGTGTTGGTTGTCAGCTCAGCGTTCGGCAGGCCCTGGCGCGCAGTCTTCGTCAGAATGCGGTTGAGGCCGTCATAAGTGAACGCCGTCACCTGACCGAGCGCGTCCGTCTGCGACGTCAGCCGCCCGGAGTCGTCATAGACGAAGCTCCACGAGCCGAGGTCGGGATCGCTGGATGCCGTCCGGCGGCCAAGCGAGTCGTTGGTGTACGCCCAGGCGTTGCCGGCGGGATCGGTGATCCCGGTCATGCGATCGAGCAGATTCCATGAGACGCCGGTGGCGAGATCGGCCGTGTCGGCGCGCTCGACGGTCAGGATGGTACGGCCATATCCGTCATGCACCGTCTTCGTGACGCGCGAAAGCTCGTCGGTCACCGAGACGGAGTCGTAGCCAGGACCGGAAGCGATTGCAGCATACGCTGTCGATCTCTGGGCGCTATCGGGCAGGACAACCAATACAACGCGGTCGAGTGCGTCGGTCGTGTACGTCGTCGTGTAGACCGCGCCGCCCGCATAGTAGGGCAGGGTCTCCGATGCGACGGTGCCACGCTTGGCGTACGTCGTCAGCTTCTCGATCGCGGCCGTCGAAGGACCTTCATCGGACGTGCGATAGGTTCGGCCGAATCCGTCGGCGTACGTCCGCGCCCACAGCTCGCCCGCGGCCGAGGGCCGCTTCGTCTCGATGTATTGCGCCGTCGGCGTTCCAACAGAAATGTAGGCGGTGGTGCGATAGTCGCCACCGGGCAGATCGCGCCGCGTCTCGCGGCAATGCGCATCGTAGGTGTAGGTCGTTACGAGGCTGTTGGGATCGGTCACTGTTGCTGGCTGCGCACAGACTAGGTGCCACGTCTGGTCGGTGTTCTGCAAAAGCGGATTGGTCGTGCGCGTGACGAAGAGGTGGTACGTCGTATCGTAGGTATAGCCGGTGAGGTTGCCGACTTCGTCGGTCTGCGTGAGCTTATTGCCCGATCCGTCGTAAGTCGCCGAAGCGCTCACGTAGCCACCGGTGGTGTTCAGCCAGCGCAGAGCTTGCGTCACGTCGCCCTTCGTCGGAGGTGTCGTTTCGCTGGAAGCACTGTCGTAGCGGAAGCGCGAGCGCGCCAGGAGCGTGCCGGTGGTGTCGGTGCCGACATAGGTCGATTGCTCCGCCGCTTTGTCGACGATGTAGAGCGACGTATTCGGATAGCGGAGGGTAACTGTCGTCCGCTCGTCTCCGCTGGTGTCGCTGAGGCCTAGCTCCGTCTGCTTCCACAGCTGTCCATAGGAATCGAACACGCGGGTCGTCTGTCGCTGCCGCGATACGCCGCCGTCGCGATCGTCCTCCACCGTCTGCGTGTCGAGCGCCGTGTAGGGGACCAGCGTATTGTTGGCCGTCAGCGTCTCAGTCCGGATATTCAGCACGGTGCCTGCGCCGTTGCGCCGCTCGATCCGGATGGGAGTGCCGATGGCGGCGATGTCTTGGCTGAAGGTGACATCGACCGTCGGGCAACTCGCTTCGCCTGCGTTGCAAGGGCGGGTCGCCGTCAAGCCTGCGAATCCCAGGAAGCGCCGCTCAACGGGATTCCACTTGCCGCCGCGATAGGTGAACGTCGACGTCGCGACAGTGCCGCGTCCGTCGTCCTCCGTCACCGAAGTCACGGTAGGAATGACGAAAGGCATCAGCGTGCCGGTCGTCAGATTCCATGCAGAAGACGGCGTGTAGGCGATGGTGGTGACCGCGCCGAGAACGTCCTTGGTCGACGTCATCAAATTGGGCCAGGGACCGGTCGACTCCTGTTTGTAGTATCCGACCTTGGTCACCAAATCAGCGCGGCCGTCTCCGTTAAGGTCGACACCCGCAGCGGGAACTCGGGTTGTCGAAATCGACTGACCCAAGGTGTAGCCATTGCCCGTCGCGTAATAGATTCCTACCGTGCCGCCACTGTCGCCAGCGACCGCGAGGTCATCGCGATCGTCGCCATTGAAATCCCCTGCGGCGCAGCGAAGTCGAGATGTGAAGCCTGGATGGAAGATGGTACCGCCTGAAGCAACTGTCCCATATGAAATGCGGTAGATTACGTCGTCGCGATCGACGCTACATTCCAGCCAATCTTCACGACCATCTCCGTTCCCGTCGGCCGTGACGCCCTGCGGATGGTGGCCGCCGCCGACGGCGAAAGACTGCCAACCGGTCCCGGTCGAACGATAGATCGATGGATCGGTCAGAGTGGTTCCGGGCGGATCGCGAAACCAGTCACTTTTCCCGTCGCCATCGACATCAGTGGCATAGTAGTTGCCACTCGGGAAGTTTCCGGTGATGCCAAGACGCGTAAATGACCCGTCGGCATTCCCCAAGAATACGGAGTTCAAATTTGCAAAGAAATCCGCCCGGCCGTCACCGTTGTAGTCCCCCAGACGGTTGGAGCAACACACGCTAGCTGTGCCGATATCGTGCGTAGCGACGTTCGGTACCGTTACCGGCGTAAAAGTTGGTGCCAGGAGTTCTAGCAAACGGACGGCCGTGCCGCTCTCGTACCTGACAAGGATATCTGCTTTGCCGTCACCATTGATATCGCCAGCCGCAATCTCGTCGCTGTCGTAGCTATTGCCGGGCAGCGTTTGAGTGAAGGTTTGACCGTTCGCGTACCAAATCTTTAGCTGATAGTTGTTGAGCGTCACGTAGTCCGTTTTTCCATCAGCGTCGAAGTCTCCATATGCTGAAGGCTTGCCACCGAGTTGGACCGGGGCGCTGAACGTAGTGTTCTCCGCCGAATATTGAAACGTGGTCGCCGGCAGGGGTGACGTGGCACCGGCAGTGACTGTGCCATTGGTGGCAACAGACGCGTCTGAGCCGAACTGCTGGACAGAGGTTACCCGCGAAAAGCCGGCTACTTCGCTCTGGCCATACGAGACCGCATAGGCTCGCGCACGAGCGCCGCCGAACTTTACGTCGATCGATTTAAGACGATCTGCAACGGTGAGGAGATTGAGACCCGTCGCGTACGTGTACGTGTCGGGCCGCGTTTCGAAGTAAAATTTCACGAGAGCCCCGCCGTAGGTGATCGCGTCGATACGGCAGTATGCGGCCTGCGCGCAGGTGTAGCTGAAGGTGACTTGATTGCCGTGAGTGTCGGTAATCGTGCGGAGCAGCCAACGATAGTTGTTGGCGAGCTTCACCGCAGTCGGGTCGGAAGGCGAGACGGGTGTCGTCTCGTTGGTCGGTCGAAACTCGTAGCGTGTGCCGTCCTTGGCCCACACCGACCAATAGTTGGTCGTGCTAGAGAATGAAATCTTGCGATAGTCCTCGATGCGACCTGTGTAGTTGCCGCCGGCCGAACAACTCGGGCTGACAACTCCCGCGGTGCACGCAACCAGTTCCTCGCCGGAAAGCAGATAGACGTCGTTCGTATCGAATTGAGGGGTGCCGCCGCCCCTCACGCCCCGTTCGATGACGGGGATGCCACGTAACTGCCAACCGATACCGAGCCACCCGGCACCGGCGCCGGAGTATTGGAGCGGTAATCCGGATTGGTATGCCAGCGAAATGGATGGCTCCAATCCGCGGAACGGCGGCACTAGAATCTTGATCTCGCGGCGAAATGCACCCGTGCCGAAATCTTCAGGATTGATCAGGGATGCCTGCGAAAATCCAGGAAGGACACCCGTGCTCGTGTCATCCGACGCGGTAGCAGCTGCAGCGGAGCTGGCAGTATCAGGTTTAGCCCCATCTGTTGCCGCCTTGCCCTCCGCTTCCGAATCGGTCGCGGAGCCGGCGTCCTTTGAATTTTCTTCAGTGGCGGTCGGCGCCGGTAGTTGCTCCCCTGGAGCAGCCGTAGATCCTGGTTCGGGGTTTTGTGCCGAAACTGAGGAAGGTGCGCTTGGCGTTGCTTCCTCAGCGATCGCTGGGTCCGCCAAGAACAGGGCGAGGCTGAGCAGCAAAGCTCTGAAGAGGGGCGAAGAAAAAGTTTTCCCGTTCCCGGACATGACCCCTCCCAGGTGACAAGCATCTCGAATTGTCGTCGTGCTGATCGTCGCCCCGCTTATCGCGGCGATCCGCTAGGTTGTATTTACGCAGGCTGCCACTACACGGAGAGGTTGCCTAGCCCCTCCATGCATCAGTTTTGTGAATAAGGAAATTTTGGACGCAGACTCGCGATCAAAATTGAACTGCATTGCGAGCGTTATCGCAGCGCACCGCGAATATCTGAAATTAGATCGGCTACGTTCCCAGCAAGCTTCGAAGCTTTTCACGCGCCTCGAGCAGAAGCGAAACGACGCGCGTCTCTATCGTCTTCGCGCGATCGACAGGAGCGGGGATTGAGATCGCGTATATAGCGCCGGACTGGTCGCGGAACGCCGTGCCAACGGCGGAGATGCCCCGCGCATGCTCCTCGCGATCGAAGGCAACTCCATTTTTGCGGACCGCAGCCAATTCCTGCAGCAACGCATCCATCGTCCGCGGCTTCCCCTGTGCCGTGGGCAGCTTGTCGCCCTTCAGCCTTTTGCGCACTTCGCTGTCGGACAGAAGCGCGAGGCTCGCTTTGCCATTCGCCGTCGAGTGCAACGGAAATGCCTCGCCGACGGCCGACACTGCACGCAGTCGATGGCTGCCCGCCACCTGATCGAGAAACACAAGGTGATCGCCGCGCAGCACGGCGAGATCGACCGTCTCACCCGTCGAAGCGGAGAGGGCTTTGAGGTGGCGATGTGCCAGCTCGATGATGTCGATCTTCGCGGCGTTGGCGAGCGCCATGATCTCCATGCCCAAACGGACGCGGCCGTTGGGCGACGCTGCCATCAGCAGCCGCTCCTCCACGAGTGCATGTACAATTCGCTGCACTGTTGAACGGGGCAGGGACACCCGCTCGGCAATCTGGCCGAGGCTCAGCCCGTCGTGTTCGTCGCGCAGCGCCCTCAGGATGCTCGCAGCGCGGCTGATGACCTGGATGCCGGATCTATCGGACAGGTCTCGCTCATCGTTGACTACGGGCTTGATCGATGTCGCGATCCTCGACTTGCCCTTCACGGCACGCTGCCTGAGAGACACCTGTTGCCTCAACGTTGATTGACCTGCTGTCCTGCCTAGCGGTACAATTGTACCATAATACGAGCAGGGTGTGTACCAGGGGAGGATGGCGCGATGGTGAAAATACGCGGCGTGGAGTTCGAGGCCAACCTCGACAACGCCATGGGCCTGAAGTTCTACAACCTGTCGCATCGATGGGGCTTTCAGGCGCCCAACTGGCCGTATTTTCCGGACGTGAAAATCGAGCGAATACACTATATGGCCAAGTCGGGCGTGCTGTCGCAACGCATCACGACCTCCATGCACTCGACCACGCATATCGACGCGCCCGCGCACGTGGTGCAGGGCACTCCGTTTATTGACGAGGTGCCGCTCCCGCATTTCTTCGGCTCGGGCATTGTGGTGCCGATCAAGAAGAAGAAGTGGGAATCGATCACCGCCGACGATCTCGAAAAGGCATGCGGCAAGGTCATCCGCCCGCACGACGTGTTGATCGTGAATACCGGCTGGCACAAGGTTTACGAGGACGGCGACTATTTTGCCTATTGCCCCGGTTTCGTTCCCTCGGCCGGCCAATGGATGATCGACCATCAGGTGAAGGTCGTGGGCCACGATACGCAGGCGAACGATCATCCGCTGGCGACCGCCATCGGCCCGCAGCGCAACGGCCCACTGCTTCCGCACCTCGCCGATGAGTATCGCGAGTGGTCGGGCGGGAAGGACTGGAAGGACGACTTCCCGGACTGGGAGCCGGTCCACAACATGATCTTCAAGGCCGGCATACTCGGAATCGAAAACGTTGGCGGTGACCTCGACGCCGTCACCGGCAAACGCTGCACTTTCGCGTTCTTCCCGTGGAACTGGGATCGCGGCGATGGCTGCATCATCCGCCTCGTGGCGATCACCGATCCGGACCAGCAGTACCGGATCGAGAAGGGGGAGAACTACTGATGGAAGTCCGCCGCTACAACGACGCCAAGACCTACCCGGCTCCCAATCACCGCGACTACACCTCGTACAGGCTGTTCGGGGCGGAGGCCGGCGGCCCGACCAAGTTCATGGTGATGGTGTCCCACTTTCTGCCAGGCGGTGGCGCCGGCCCTGACGCTACGCCGACGGAGAAGGTCTATTTCTGCCTCGAAGGCGAGATCACGATCATCGCCGGCGGCCACGCGGAGACACTGGAGCCTAACGACAGCGTCTATCTCGCGCCCAACGAGGAGCGGGAGATCGCCAACCGCAGCCACAAGACTGCGACGATCGTCGCCATACTCAATGCCATCCCAAAGTAAGGAACGGGTCGCATGACCGACACAGCTGCCGTGTTCAGGAATCCGATGTCGTTGTTCGATGTGCGGGATAAGGTGGCGGTCGTCGTTGGTGCTTCAGGCTCGTTCGGTGCGCTGGCGGCGAAGGTTCTGGCGGGGGCCGGAGCAAAAATCGTTCTGGTGGCGGGAAGCAAGAAGTCGCTGGAAGAAGTCGCCGCAGATTGCCGCGAGCTGGGCGCGGAGGTTGAGATTATCGCCAAGCGCGCGGAGAGCGCCAAGGCGTGCGACGAGGTCGTGGCGACTACCATGGGGCGGTTCGGCCGGCTCGATATTCTCGTCGTCGGCTCGGGCAAGAACATCGTGTCGAAGATCGTCGACATGCAGCCGGAGCAGTTCCTCGACGTGATGGACGTCAACGTCAACCAGAGCTGGTTCATGGCCCGCGCCGCCGGCAAGCAGATGCTCACGCAGGGGAGCGGCAAGGTGATCCTGATGTCGTCCGCGCGGGGCCTGCTGGGTCACCCGGCCGGGTACACTGCGTACTGCGCCTCTAAGTCGGCGATCGACGGCATCACCAAGGCGCTCGGCTGTGAGTGGGGCGCCAACGGCATCACCGTCAACGCCATCGCCCCGACGGTTTTCCGTTCGCCTCTGACGGCCTGGATGTTCGAGGACACGGAACGGGCCAACACCGTCCGCAACGGCTTTCTGGCACGGGTACCGAAGGGCCGTCTTGGCGAGCCGGAAGATTTGGCCGGCCCGTTGTTGTTCCTCGCGTCAAAGGCTTCGGATTTCTACACCGGGCACATTCTCTACGCCGACGGCGGCTACACCGCGGGGTGAGAGATGGCCGGAAAGCAGCGCATCGCCATTGTCGGCGCCGGGCTAATGGGCCACGGCATCGCGCAGGTGTTCGCGCAGCATGGTTACGGCGTGGCGGTTTACGACCCGAGCGATGCCGCGCGCGAATCCCTGCGCTCGCGCATCAGGGCCAACCTCCGCGATCTCGGCCAAGACGAATCCGCCGTGGAACGGGTCACCGGCACTCGCTCGATGGTCGACGCAGTCGGTGAGGCCGACGTGGTGATCGAAGCGGCGTTGGAGAAACTCGCACTCAAGCAGGATATCTTTGCCGAGGTAGAATCGATCGCGCCGCGCCACGCGCTACTTGCATCGAACACTTCCGTTATCCCGATCGGCCAGATCGCGGCGAAAGTGTCCACAAAGGACCGCGTGCTCGGAACGCACTGGTGGAACCCACCGTGGCTGGTGCCGCTGGTGGAGGTCATCCAAACCGAAGGGACAACGGCGGAAAGCATTACCGCCATGATGACGTTGCTGCGTTCAGTTGGAAAAACGGTCGTGCATGTCCGCAAGGACGTGCCCGGCTTCATCGGCAACCGTCTGCAGCACGCGATGTGGCGGGAGGCGATGGCGCTGGTGCAGAACGGCGTTTGCGACGCCGAGACCGTCGACACGGTCGTAAAGGCCGGGTTCGGGCGCCGTCTTGGCGCCATCGGCCCGTTGGAAAATGCCGATCTCGTCGGCACCGATCTCTCGCTCGATATTCATGAGAACGTGTTGGCGGATCTCGACCGCACTCCGGGTCCACTGCCGTACCTCAAAGATCTGGTTGCCGCCGGCAAACTCGGCTTCAAGACCGGGGAAGGGTTTCGCAAGTGGACGGCTGAGCAGCAGGCTGCCCTTCGCTCTGCGGTTTCACGCCGACTAAAGGCGGCTGCCGCCGAGGACGCCAGCAACAAATAATACTCACGCAGACGGGCATCAGCGATGGCCAAGGCCGACGACAAAATCATTATCAGTTGCGCCATCACGGGCGGCATCCATACACCCACGATGTCCGAGGCTTTGCCCTACAAGCCGGAAGACATCGCCCGCCAGGCGATCGACGCCGCCGAGGCAGGCGCTGCTATCCTCCATCTGCACGCGCGTGATCCCAAAACTGGCAAGCCGACACCTGACCCAAAGGTGTTCATGCAGTTTCTGCCAGTCATCAAACAATCGACCGATGCGGTGGTGAACATCACCACCGGTGGCGGCCTCAACATGACGGTCGAGGATCGTCTGCAGGCGCCACTCGCGGCGAAGCCGGAGATGTGCTCGCTCAACATGGGGTCGATGAACTTTGCGCTGTTTCCTTTGGCGGATCGTTACAAGGAATGGAAGTTCGACTGGGAAGAGCCCTACCTCCGCACCACCGACGATTTCATCTTCCGCAATACCTTCCGTGACATAACGCGCATTATCGAGTTACTCGGCAAAGGTCATGGCACGCGCTTCGAGCATGAGTGTTACGACGTCGGCCATCTCTACAATCTGGCGCACTTCGTCGACCGCAAGATGATCGAGCCACCGTTCTTCGTTCAGATCATTTTCGGCATCCTCGGCGGCATCGGTGCCGAGATGCGCAACCTCATGTTCATGAAGGAAACGGCCGACCGATTGTTCGGCAACGACTACAGCTGGTCGGTGCTCGCGGCCGGCCGCCACCAGATGCCGTTCGCGACCCAGGCGGCGATGATGGGCGGCAATGTCCGCGTCGGCTTGGAGGACAGTCTCTATCTCAGCCGCGGCAGGTTTGCCGGAAGCAACGCTGAGCAGGTCGCCAAGATACGCCGCATCGTCGAGGATCTGGGATACGCGGTCGCTTCACCAACTGAAGCAAGGGCGCGGCTCAAGTTGAAGGGCGCTGACCAGGTCGGCTTCTGATCTCGCGTCTCAGCATCGGCAGCGCTGGCCTAATTCAAGACACCGGTTAGCAGCGCCCGGTAGTCATCGGCTGATGCCACACGCGGGTTGGTCGCGTGGCTGTGGTCGGCGAGGGCGCGTTCTATAACCCAGTCGAACACAGCGGGCTTCACGCCTAGGCTACCGAGCGACTTCGGAATGCCCAGCTTCCGGTTGAGATCATCGAGCGCATCGCCGAGATCGCCGCGAACGCCCATCGCCGCCGACAGCCGCCCGATCTTGTCGCCTACATGCGCGGCGTTGAACCGCACGACGGACGGCATCAGGATCGCATTGAGCGTGCCGTGGTGTAGCTGCGGCGACTTGAGCCCGCCGAGCGCGTGGCTGAGCGCGTGCACCGCGCCGAGCCCCTTCTGGAAGGAAAGCCCGCCTTCGACGGCGCCCATCATCATCTCCTCGCGAGCTGCGAGATTTTTCCCGTCCGTGCATGCGATCGCTATGTTGCCCCAGATTCGACCTGCGCCGTCGAGCGCAATTGCTTCGGCGGGCGGATTGAATCGCGGCGAGAGAAACGTTTCGATGCAGTGGGAGAGGGCGTCGAGACCCGTCGCGGCCGTAAGTGCCGGCGGTAGGCCAAGCGTTAGCTCCGGGTCGCAGATCGCGCGCTTGGGGATGAGATGCGGACTGATGAAACCGAGTTTCCTTCCGTCGCTCAGCGTCAGCAGCGCCGCGCGGCCGACTTCGGCGCCCGTGCCCGCGGTCGTCGGTATGGCGATCACGGGCGCAACCGGACCGATGCGGTCGAGCCCGCCGTAGATCAGGGCGAATTCTTCCAGAGGCCCCGCATGCGTCGCCAGCAACGCCACGCCCTTGGCGAGGTCGATAGGCGATCCGCCCCCGATGGCGACGATGCCATCACATCCGTGTGAGCGATACGCAGCGACAGCTGCGGTAACCGCTTCCTCGGTCGGGTTCGTCGGTACGTCGAGAAAGGTCGGTGCACCTTTGGGCAAAAGGGACATTGCTCGTTCAAGCAGGCCGGCGGCCGCAATGCCGCGGTCGCTGACCACCAGTGGCCGTTGCACACGCAATGCCGCGAGCGTCTCCGGCAGCTTTGCCAGCGATCCGCGCCCGAATTCGATGGTTGTGAGATAGGTGATCGTCGGCATAGTCTCGTCCTGCGGGTGAAGCCGTCGCTGCTACCTCGCCCGTCGCGTGCGCGTCAACCATCCGTCATTTGACGCCCCACCGCATCGCGCTACGATTTAGCTACTGGGCGGCTGGACAATGAAGCGGGGAGCATTCCCGTGAAGCATCGTCTTGTCCCGGTCGCTGCGGCGATAATGTTGGCCGTCTCGCCCCATCCCGTTGCGGCTGCCGACGTCGAGGTCGACCTCGAGCTGGTGCTCGCCGTCGACGTCTCGCGCTCAATGGATACCAGCGAGCAACAGCTTCAGCGCGACGGTTACGTTGCAGCCTTCCATCATCCGGATGTCATCCAGGCCATTCAGTCCGGTGCCCTCGGCCGCATCGCGGTGACCTATTTTGAATGGGCCGGCCCCGGATCGCAGACGGAGATCGCGCCGTGGACTTTGATCTCCAACGCCGCCGATGCTGATGCGTTCACCCGCAAACTGAGCGTAGGTGCGGTCAACCGTCTGTTCGGCACCTCTATCTCGAGCAGCCTTTCGTTCGGGGCGGAGTTGTTCGACGACAACGGCTTCACGGGCGAACGCCGCGCTATCGATATTTCCGGCGACGGACCCAACAACTCCGGCCGCCCTGTCGAGCCGGCACGTGACGCAGTTGTGAGCCGCGGCATCACAATCAACGGCCTGCCGATTGTCATTCGTCCGAGCTACATGACGAGCGCCTTTGGCATCCCCAACCTCGATGCTTACTACAAGGACTGCGTCATCGGCGGCCCTGGCGCCTTCACGATCGCCGTCACCGACCCTGCCAATTTCGAGGTTGCTATCCGCCGCAAGCTGGTCACGGAGATTGCGGGCACGGAGGAGCGAGCGCGAGTTATTGCGGTCGCCGATACCGTCCCGGCCAAAAAAGCCGACTGTATGGTCGGCGAAAAAACGCGCCCCTCATTCTTCGATATGCAGCGTTAGTGGCGCGTGCTCGCGCGTTGCACGGCGCGGAGCCTATCGGCGAGGGTGCCGTTGTTTTCCGCCGGCTCGGCCGAAGCGGGCGAAGGCTGCACGCTGACCGGCGTTTGCGCCGGCTCGCCGGCCATCGCCTGCGTCAAGCGAACGACGCCGGCCGCTATCTCGTTCAGGCGCTCGCGGAGTCGGCGGTTTTCTTCCCGTTCGCTCTCCCACTCTGCGCCGGCGACGCGTCGCAGCTCTGTGTTCTCCGCGCGCAAGGCGGCATAGTCGTCTTCCAGCGCCGCGAAACGCGAAACGAGCTCTGCTTTCTCCGTCTCGGTGGCCGCCATCGCTTTGCGGAAGTTGTCGCCTTCCGCCATCGCGTCGCTCTTGTAGCGGCGGCTGAGCGCCTCGGCCTCGGCGTGTGCCCGCGCCAGCGCCGCTTCGGCGGCGGAGAGACGCTGCTGCAATTCGTCGTGTCGCGATGTCTCGGAACGCAGGCGCGTGTTCAGTTCGGCGATCTGCCCGCTGCGCGCCGCTAGTTCGGAGCCGATGTTGCCGCGCTCCTCCTTGATGCGTTCAATTTCCGCGGCCAGCTTGTCGCGCTCCGCACGCTCGCGTGCCACGTCGTTCTGAAGTGACTGCACCATGGTGGCGCGGCGTTCCAGCTCAAGGCCACGCGCATCGCGTTCCTTGTGTGCCCCTCCAAGTTCGGTTGCGAGCGCATCGCGGCGGCCTTGTTCGGCGGCAACAGTCGCCTGCAATGTCTTGATCTCGGCGGCCCGACGCTCCAGTTCCGCTTGCGCGGCGGCCCGCTCCTGTTTCAGGTTGGCGATGTCCCGATTGAGCGCCTCGATCTGCCCGCGCGCACCCGCTAGATCGGCCTCACGCGCCTTGATGTCTTTGACGAGCTCATCGCGCGCCTTCGCATCATTGGCGATGCGCACTTCGAGGTTGGCGATGTTGCCAACGTGGCGCTCGATCTCCGCTGTGCGAACGGTGCGCTCGGCCTTCAGAGATTCGATCTCCGCGACATGACCCTCGCGGCGCACGCGCTCCGCTGAGATCTGCGTCTCCAGCGCCTTGATTTCACCAACGCTGCGTTCGAGGTCGGCGATGCGCCCCGCGCGTTCGGCTTGAAGGGCAGCGAGCCCGGCGGACAGCCCCTCCGCTCGTTTCTGCTCAGCCAACAGGCGGTCGCGCTCAAGAGCAATGTCTGCAGCGAGGCGATCGCGCGCCGCCGCTGTCGCAGCTTCGGCAGCAGTCATTGCTTCCAAGCTGTCGTTGAGGTTGCCGATAGCTGTGTCGCGCGCGACCAGTTCCATGCGCTGCTCTTCGGCGCGCACTTGGCTGGTGCCGAGGCTCACCTGCAGGTCGGCGAGGGCAGCCGCGCTTTCGGCGAGCCGCTGGTCTCGGGTCGCGATCTCGGCGTTGGCAGTCAGCAGCTTGTGCTCGCTCGTCGAGAGCGCGCCGGAGAGTTCGGCGACGCGTTCTTCCAGGCTCGATACGTTTTCGGTCAACGCGGTTTTCGCCCGGCTGAGAATGGCGATTTCGTCGCGCCGCCGGTTTACCTCGATGATTTCCTCGGCAAGCTTTTCCCGAAGCTTGCCCGCGTCCATCTCCAAGCGCTTGTTCGCGATCGCGAAATTGGCGCGGAGTTGGTCTTTGTCGGCGTCGATTTCGGCTTTGCTGAGCGGAATGGCCGCCTCGAAGCGCGCGCGGGTGAGCCGTGCCGCCCTGCGCCAGATCGCAGGAGTTACAAGAAGCGCGATCAGGCCTGCCGTCAGCAGGCCGAGCGCAAAATACATGGACGCCTGGATCACACCCGTCTCCGACCCGTTGCGGGTTGGGCCCGCAACGACCATCCCATCAAATGATGAAGATTCCCATATGCTGCCAGAGATTTACGTGAGGGGGCAGGTGCCTTGCAACGAGCAAAAGCGCCTCGCCCCCGGTAAGTAGCGCCCTGCCTAGAATGGGTTCCAGGTGGGGTGGTCGGTGAACTTGAGATAGCTCAGGTTCACGCCTAGCCGCGCTCCGACCCCTGAGACGATGGGGACCACGAAAATGTTGCGGTTGCTCAGGACCGTCATGCCAAATCCGGCCACGGCGTAAGCCGAGCCTGCCACCCCGTAGTAGCGCCGGTAGATCGAGTTAACGTCGGGGAGGTTGTAGACCAGCATCATCACCCGGTCGCCGTTTCCGCCGAAATCCGCGCCGATGCTGGGTCCCTGCCAGAAAACGTTGTGCTGGCCGGCGTTCTTGGTGTTCAGCAAACCCTCGCCATAGCGCAGCCCGCCGACGAACGCGCCCGAGCCCTCCTGGCCGAGTATGTATCCGTTGGGCAATCCGTACTTGGAAACCGCGCGTTCGACGATGCTCGCCAAGCCTTGGGAAACGCCGCCGAAGAAGCGATGACCCGCGGTGATGAGTTCATTGGACGAATATTGGCCCTGTTGCTGCGCGGCCGCCGGGTTCGCGCCGGTCAGGGCGAGAGCGACAAGAGAAAAGAGCGCGGCAAAGGCCGTGGAAAGTCTGGACATGGGGTCCCTTCCAAAATGGGCAAATCGACGGTTCCCATTCTACCCGAAATAACGGCGTTCGCATGTCCCACGCACGGTCAAATGCGCGGGAATCATAGGGTTGGCACGCCCTGAACCCCAGTGTATGCCCGGTCAGGTGGCAGTCGCGGGCGATTCGGCGCCCCGCAGTCTCACCGCGGAGGGACAGGACCTTGCCCGAACGGATCGAACTCGAAGCCCTCGATCTCGCCGCTCTCCTGTGCAGCCGCGTATGCCACGACATCATTTCTCCCGTCGGCGCGATCATTAACGGCCTCGAAGTCCTCGATGAGGACAATGGCGAGGACATGCGCGAGTTCGCATTCAACCTGATCCGCAAGAGTGCGGGTCAGGCCTCAGCCAAACTTCAGTTCGCACGCCTCGCATTTGGCGCCGCCGGGTCTGCCGGCGCGGAGATCGACCTAGCCGATGCCGAGAAGGTCGCGCGCGGCTACATGCAGGGCGAGAAGGCGGAGTTCCAGTGGGAGTCGCCCCGCGTCCTCATGCCGAAGAATCTGGTGAAGCTGCTGCTCAACCTGATCTTGCTGGCAACTGCCGCCATTCCGCGCGGCGGCGTGGTGAAAGTCACGGTGGAGGGGTCCGCTCCACCTCGCTTCATGCTGCGATCGTCAGGTCCCAGCGCCCGTGTCCCGATGGCTTTCGAGAAGCTCGTGCCTGGTGATGTGGCCGGCATTCCTGTCGATGCGCAGTCGGTGCAGGCTTATTACACCGGAGCCTTGGCCAGGACCTGCGGAATGATCGTCGGCGCGCGCCTGGATGGCGAGGATGTCGTGGTCGAAGCCGTCGCTGCCGCGGCCGCCGCCGCCTGACCTTTAACAATCGTTAACCACTGCGGCCTAGCCTCGCGTGAACAATCGCGGCGCTGGGCGTTCCGCTTCACTGCGATTCGTATTCCGTGAGGAACAAGCCATGCGGCACTGCCTCATCGTCGACGACTCGAGTGTCATCCGGAAGGTTGCCCGCCGGATCCTTGAAGATTTCGACTTCACGGTCACGGAGGCTGAGGACGGCCGCGCCGCCCTCGACGCCTGCCGCCGCTCAATGCCCGACATGATTCTCCTCGACTGGCATCTGCCAGTGATGGACGGTCTCGAATTCCTCGGGGCACTGCGTCAGATGGATTTGGGCAGGCAGCCGAAGGTCGTGTTCTGCGCCAGTGAGGCCGATGTTGCCCAGATCGCCCGCGCGCTTCGCGCCGGTGCCGACGAGTACATCCTCAAGCCATTCGATCGCGGCGCAGTGGAAGCCAAGCTTCACGAAGTCGGGATGCTCTGAGCCCGAAGGGCTAGGGCAGGGGCGACTTGAACACGAAGAAGGCGCCGAGCGCGATGAACGCGAAGCCGACGACTGTATTCAGCGTCAGCCGCTCACCCAGATAGAAGATCGAGAAGACGGCGAACACCGTCAGCGTGATCACTTCCTGGATCGCCTTCAGCTCGGTGCCTGAGTAGTAGCTGCTGCCGTATCGATTTGCTGGCACCGCCAGGCAGTACTCGATGAAAGCGATCCCCCAGCTCGCGACGATGACCAGTAGCAACGGCTGGTTTTTGTATTTGAGGTGCCCATACCAGGCAAAGGTCATGAACACATTGGACGCCAGGAGGAGAGCAGGCGTCACAAGTCTTGGCAGCATGGTTGGGGGAATCCCGGTGGACTAAGGGCGGCAACGCAATGGAACACCGACGGTTCCGTTGCAACGCGACAGAATAGCCAAATAAAAAAGGCCCCGATCTGGGGCCTTTTTGTTTCCTGCGAGGGGAACGCGGCTAGGCGCTTTCGCGGATTTCGCTGCCGTCGGGCTCGCGCAGCACGTAGCCGCGGCCCCATACCGTCTCGATGTAGTTCTGACCGCCGGTAGCGGCGGCAAGCTTCTTGCGCAGCTTGCAGATGAAGACGTCGATGATTTTCAGTTCCGGCTCGTCCATTCCGCCGTAGAGATGATTGAGGAACATCTCCTTGGTGAGCGTCGTGCCTTTGCGGAGCGAGAGTAGCTCCAGCATCTGGTATTCCTTGCCCGTCAGATGGACGCGCTGTGAGTTCACTTCCACCGTCTTGGTATCGAGGTTGACGGTCAGGTCGCCGGTTGTGATGACCGATTGGGCATGGCCTTTCGAGCGGCGAACAATGGCGTGGATGCGCGCTACCAGCTCGTCTTTGTGGAACGGCTTGGTCATGTAGTCATCAGCGCCGAAGCCGAGGCCGCGTACCTTGTCCTCGATGCCGGCAAGGCCTGAAAGGATGAGGATCGGTGTCTTGACCTTCGCAACGCGGAGCGTGCGGAGAACCTCGTAACCCGACATGTCGGGGAGGTTCAGGTCGAGAAGGATGATGTCGTAGTCGTAGAGCTTGCCGAGATCGACACCCTCTTCGCCGAGGTCCGTCGTATAGACGTTGAAGTTCTCGGACTTGAGCATCAGTTCGATGCTCTGCGCGGTGGCGCTGTCGTCCTCGATCAATAGCACTCGCATGCCAATCCCCCTGGCTGTGCCGGCCTCCTCACCCGGCAACAGCGCGCCGGGACTCCGATCCGGTTAACCCCGATTCGCCAAGTTACCTGTAGGTGGTTAACAAAGTCTGATTCCACCGCACAAGCTAATTAATCAAAGGTCTAGGCGAACCAGCGTACTTGGTTGAGCCAGCGGCAATTTCTTTCCCTTAACCACTTCTTAACCAGGTTGAGGAATTGCCGCTAAGCGATTCACAGGACTCGGGGAAATCTTACCGAGATTGCATCTCTGGATTTACCCCGAATTAAGCGATCCGGGCCCATGATTAACGCCAGACGTAAATGAAAGGTTACCGGCGGCGCGCAGGTCTCGCACTTGCACGTGATCGCCGGCAAACCCGTAGGGTAGGCGCCGGCTGTGTTGCGGCCGTCGCTCGTGAGTAAGGAGTACGGTCCGATGAAGTCGCGTGAAGGTCTCCTTCGCCTGAAGCGGTTCCAGGTCGAGGAAAAGCGCCGTCAGCTCGCGCAGATCGAAACCATGATCGCCGAGTTTGACCGCATGGCGAAGGAACTCAACGACCAGGTGATGGCCGAACAGGAGCGCAGCGGCATCCACGATGCCGGGCATTTCGCTTATCCGACCTTTGCCAAGGCTGCCACCCAGCGTCGTGACAACCTCACGGCCTCCGAGAATGCGCTGAAGGCGCAACTCGCGGCCGCCAAGGCATCGTACGATGAGGCGGTCGAGGAACTGGACAAGGCCGAGGCGATCGCGGAGCGCGACCAGGCTGCGGACAAGCATATGGTCCACAAGCCAACGGAAGCCCGCGCGAGCTAGTCTTCGCTTCGCAGTCGCGGAACGTGGGGGCCGGCGTCCGCGGGAAGCGCGCCGGTCGCTCGGGGATCGTCTGACACTTCGATCGCAAATTTGTACGGCTTGAACCCGGCCCGTCTGTAAAAATCGAGCGCGCGCGGGTGGTCGAATGTGCAGGTGTGCAGCCACACCCGCTTCACGTCGCCACGAAAGGCGTGATCCAGCGCCGCCGCCATCAGCGCACTTCCAGCGCCGCTTCCAACCGCTTCGGGCACCAGCCCAAACGAGACGATCTCCGCGGTCTCCGGCACTGAAAAATCCAGTTCGATTAGCCCGATGGTTTCGCCGTTCCTCTGCAGTGTGACAACCGCCGTCGTCGGCTTGGCGAGCAGGGCTGCCAGCTCCCTTTCGGGCATCACAGCATGCGAAAACCACAGCCACGGCTCGCCGACACGCCGATAAAGCCCGCGAAACCATGCCGGATCCGGCTTCTCAACCCGCTCGGCGGCAAAGCCGGCGGGCAGGGGTCTAAGGTCGCCTGGCCGCTGCGTCATCTCGACGAATGTGACGACATTGGCAATCTTGCCCGGCGGCACGTCCGTGTAGCCGTCGAGCAGAACCGGAAAAGTTTCCGTCATCCGCCTTCGCCGCCGTCGAGCGCCGCGCGCGCCAGACCGATATCGGCCGGGTTTATGTCCGCTTCGGCTGCGTACGCCAGCAACAGCGGCTCGTCGGTAAGGTAGTAATCAAGCACACCGGCCAGAAAACTGCGGTCGATCTCGGTCTGGCGAAGCTGTGAGAGATCAGCACCGGTCAGCGCAATAAAACGCCCCAGCACCTCTGGGTCTCGTGCAAGAAACGATAACCCATTGATCGCAATCATTTCTGCGATGCTGACGTCCATTCAATCGCCCCGTGTTTCGGCCATCATATTTGCCTTTCGGAAATGAATCCCGTCTAGTTTGTTCCGCGGTGGGCGGGGCCAAATTCCCGATTGTCTTCCCTGCGCTGGCGCGGCGCCCCATGGAAGCTTGGCACAATGGCGAAGACTGTCCTTGTCGTGGAAGACAACGAGCTCAACATGAAGCTCTTCCACGATCTGCTTGAAGCCAACGGCTACAACATCGTTCAGACCCGCAACGGCCTGGAAGCGATCGACCTTGCCCGGGAGCATCACCCCGATCTCATCCTGATGGACATCCAGTTGCCCGAGGTGTCGGGGCTGGAGGTTACCAAATGGATCAAGGAAGACGACGACCTGCGGACCATCCCGGTCATCGCGGTGACGGCGTTTGCCATGAAGGGCGACGAGGAGCGCATCCGCCAGGGTGGCTGCGAGGCGTACCTGTCGAAGCCCATTTCGGTGACCAAGTTTCTCGACACCGTGAAAACCTATATCGGCGACAACTGAGCGATGACCGCCCGCGTCCTCATCGTCGACGATCTCGTCGCCAACATAAAGCTGCTCGAAGCGCGGCTGTCGGCCGAATACTTTGAGGTCGTGACAGCCATGAACGGCCAGGCGGCGCTGGAGATATGCGCCCGGGGCCAATGCGATATCGTCCTCCTAGACGTGATGATGCCTGGGATGGACGGCCATGAAGTATGCCGTCGCCTGAAACAAAATCCACGCACCGCCCATATTCCGGTCGTGATGATCACGGCCCTCGATCAGCCCTCGGATCGTGTCGCGGGTCTGGAAGCCGGCGCCGATGATTTCCTGACTAAGCCGGTGAACGACATCGCGCTCATTACGCGCGTGAAAAGCCTCGTCCGCCTCAAGATGCTCACCGACGAGTTGATGATGCGTGTTTCGACGTCGACTGAGGTCGGCCTCGACGATGCGATGGACACGGCGAATCTGGGCGGCGAGGGCGGTCGCGTCCTCCTGGTCGATGATGCGGCCGCCACGATCGATCGCGTGAAGTCGATACTGTCGCCGCATCACACCGTCGATCATGAGCCGGAGCCGCAGGAGGCCCTGTTCCGCGCCGCGGAAGGCGACTACGACCTCGCCATCGTCAGCCTCAACCTCAAGCAGATCGACGGCCTGCGCCTATGCTCGCACCTGCGCTCGCTCGATCGCACGCGCCTGCTGCCGATACTCGTCGTCGTGGACCCGGACGATAACGTCCGTTTGCTGCGCGGCCTCGAGCTGGGCGTGAACGATTATCTCGTGCGCCCGATTGATCGCAACGAGATGCTGGCCCGTGTCCGCACGCAGGTTCGCCGTAAGCGTTTCTCCGATCGCCTGCGCGATAACGTGCAGATGACCATCGAAATGGCGGTTACCGATGGCCTGACCGGGCTGCACAATCGCCGCTACCTCGAGCGCCACCTCGCCACGCTGGTCAATCAGGCCGTAGCCCGCGAGAAGCCTCTGTCAGTGCTTGTCCTCGACATTGATCATTTCAAATCGATCAACGATGGCTTCGGTCATGCGGTCGGCGATGACGTCCTGCGCGAGTTTTCGCGCCGGGTCCGCAAGGCGATCCGCGGCATCGATCTCGCCTGTCGGCTAGGCGGCGAAGAATTCGTCGTGGCAATGCCCGACACTGATGCCGCACTGGCCCTGTTGGTCGCCGAGCGGCTGCGTCAGAAAATCGCTGTCGAAAGGTTCCGTATTCCTGAAAGTGATGAGTCCATTGAAGTCACTGTATCCGTTGGCATTTCGTCGCTGACCGGAAATCAGGACACGCCTGAGAGCCTGCTCAAGCGCGCCGACGAGGCGCTCTACGACGCAAAACGCGCCGGCCGCAATCGGGTCTCTGCCGCCGCTTGAGCCGCCGGACCCCGGTGCCGGGGCTGGGATTCATGATTAAAATTAGCTAAATGCCTCGATATAATGGCTTTTCCGGCCAGTTACGGTTTGCTAACGCTGCGGACGGCGATAAGGTTCGTCCGTCGTTCGAGAGGAGAGCAGAGGCAGCAACGACGGCAACGGGCGATTTTGCGGCTATTGTCACAGCCTTGTCCGGATCGCGCGATATTCATCAGTTTAGATACCCTGCGGAGTGCTCAGGTCCGCCGCATCTCCTGGGTCCGTAGGGTAGGCCGGCTCCAGAACGGATTGAGTGGCCTCCTCGTACAAACCCGTTCTGGGCCGGCCACTATTTCGGCCCGCCAGAGGCCAAAAAAAAGCACCGCGAAAGCGGTGCTTTTTTGTTATCCGCGACAGTACGCGGAGATTTACTTGATCTTGGTCTCGCGGAACTCGACGTGCTTGCGCGCGATCGGGTCGTACTTCTTCATGACCAGCTTGTCGGTCTTGGTGCGCGAGTTCTTCTTGGTGACGTAGTAGAAGCCGGTATCGGCCGAAGACTGCAGCTTGATCTTGATGGTGGCGGATTTGGCCATGGGAAAACCTCGGAATTCCAGGAAAGCGAATTGGCGCGCACACTAAGAACGGTCGCCCGAAAGTCAAGCAAAAGCGCGGGGATTGCCTTGGCGCTGTTGGCCATGACCGCGGCCGGCCGGGCTGCCGAGACGGGCCTCGTGGTCATCAACCCCCAGTCCCAGTATCCCGAAGGCCCCCTGGTCGATGGCCAATCCATTTACTACGCCGAGATGGGCGCCGATCGCGTCATGCGCTGGGATGGCGAGCACAGCACGCCGATCTGGAGCCGCCTTGGCTGTGGTCCGACCTCGGTTGCCCGCGGCACCGGCGGCACCCTCATCATCCTGTGCGACGAGGGGCAGGTGATCGTCCGCATCACACCGGAGGGCAAGACCGTCGAGGTCATCGACAAGGACGCCAACGGCAAAACCTTCGTCGCACCCAACGCCTCCATCAACGACGCCAAGGGCGGCATCTACTGGTCGGCGTCTGGCTTGTTTTCGCCGGTGGCAGCGGCCGAAGGCGCCGTGATGTATCTGGCGCCCAATGGCACGCTCCATCGCCTGGCCGAGGGCATCCATTATTCCAACGGCGTCGCGCTGACGCCGGATGGCAAAACCCTCTACGTTTCAGAACACCTGTCGCGCCGCATCCTGGCCTACGACGTCGGCGATGATGCCTCGTTGTCTAACCCGCGCGTTTTCCTTCGCCTCGATGATGTCGTCGGTAAGGATCCCAAGCGCGAATGGGACGTGGGGCCGGACGGCCTCGCCGTCGATCACGCCGGCAACCTCTACATGGCGGAGTACGGAGGAGGGCGCGTCATCATCGTCGACAATGCGGCTAAGCTTGTCGCCACCATCCCGTTTCCACAGCAATACGTGACGGCGCCTGTCCTCATCGACGACGAGAAGCGGCTGTTCGTTACCGCGCCCGCGTCGCTAATGAATCCGCAGGCCTATGGCGCGGTCTATACGGTGGCTAACCCGGCTTACGGCAAGAACTGATCGACGGCCGGTTCCGGCTTGCCGTCGAAGCCGTGCATCCGCAAAGCCCATTGCAGGGCGACGATCGCGCCTTTCACCGGCTGTAACAGGCCGACGGTGAGGATGCCCGTCAGCGGCAGCCAGATCATCAGGTGCTGCGTCACCGTAAGGTCGGTGGTGAATTGCACAGCCAGCAGGATCGGCACCAGCAGGTGGCCCACGATCACCATGGTGAAATAGGGCGGGGCATCGTCAGCGCGCTGGTGCGTGTAGTCCTCGCCGCAAACCGCACACTCGGCCACCGGCTTCAGGAAGGCGCGGAACAGCCGTCCCTTGCCGCAATGCGGGCAGCGGCCGAAAAACCCGCGCGCCATCGACCGCCACAGCGGCCGCGGCTCGGCGAATTCCGGGACAAAATCGGCAGCGCTTGTCATGCCCAAGAAATGGGCCTCGCCGCCCGTTTCAGCAATGCGTTTGTTTGCCACGCTGGTATGCGGCTCGCTTGGCGGCAGGAAATGGCTCCTCCTCTCCCATAGGGAGAGGGCTTCCGAACTTGGCGAACGCAGTGAGCCTAGGGAGGAAGGGCGAGGGGTATGTCCTGTCCAGATTCCCCAGGCACCCTCACCCCATTCGCCTAAGCTCACATCCGTTCGCTAAGGCTCATGGCCCTCTCCCTATTGGAGAGGGGAGTCCATTTTTGATCGCCGGCCTACCTCCGCCGCTTCCCCTTGGCGCCACGATCGGGCGCGCGCCCGCGACCACCCGGCCGACGGTGCTTGTCCGGCGAAGGCCGTTCGCGTCGCGGCAGTACGCGCCCCTCGGACATCAGCTCGAACCGCAGCGCGCCGGCGAGCGGAGCTGCCTCCACCAGCTTCACCTCGACCTTGTCGCCTAGCCGATGCATCTCGCCAGACCGCGATCCAACCACCGCGTGCTTGGCTTCGTCGTAGACGAAAAACTCCGAGCCCAGCGTCCGCATGGGCACGAACCCGTCCGCGCCCGTCTGGTCGAGTTTCACGAACAAGCCCGCTCGCGTGACCCCCGAGATGCGCCCGGGGAATGTCGCCCCGATGCGATCTGAGAGCCAGTGCGCCACCAGCCGGTCGATCGTGTCGCGTTCGGCGGCCATCGCGCGGCGCTCGGCTTGCGAAATCTGCGCCGCGATTTCGGTCAGGTGTTCCTCAATCCCTTCCTGCAGTCCTCCGGGACCGAAGCCGAGCGAGCGCACCAGCGCACGGTGCACGATCAGGTCGGCGTAGCGGCGTATCGGCGACGTGAAGTGCGCGTAGCGGCGAAGGTTCAGGCCGAAATGCCCGATGTTGTCGGGGCTGTATTCCGCCTGCGATTGCGTCCGCAGCACCACCTCGTGGAGCAGCGGGCCGTGCTCTGAGCCTTCCGCCTTGTCGAGAATGAAGTTGAAATTCGACGGGCGAAGGTTGCCGCCCTTCGGGAACGACATCTCGATCGACTTCAGGAAGTCACGCAGCGCTTCCTGCTTGGCCATCGATGGCTGGTCGTGGATGCGATAGACCAGCGGCGATTTCTTCGCCTCCAGCGTCTCCGCCGCGGCGACGTTCGCCTGGATCATCATCTCCTCGATGAGCCGCATGGCTTCCAGCCGTTCCGGCACCACAATGCGCTCGATCGCGCCGTCCTTGCCGAGGATGACCTTGCGCTCCGGCAGATCGAGGTCGAGCGGTTCGCGCGCATCGCGGCCCCGCTTGAGCACCTCGTAGCCACGCCAGAGGTTGGTCAGCGCCTCGCGCACGTCTGCGCTGAGGTCGCCGGGCCGACCGTCGAACGCCTCTTGCGCCTTCTGGTATGAAAGCTTCGCCGCCGACCGCATCATGATGCGGTGGAAGCCATGGTTCACCTTCCGCCCTTGCGCGTTGAAGACCATGCGGACGGCGAGCGCTGGCCGGTCCTCGCCTTCGCGCAGCGAGCAAAGGTCGTTGGAGATGCGTTCGGGCAGCATCGGCACGACGCGGTCAGGGAAATAAACCGAGTTGCCGCGCTTCAACGCCTCGCGGTCGAGCGCCGAGCCCGGCCGCACGTACCAGGAGACGTCGGCGATCGCGACGGTGACGATCGTGCCACCCGTATTCTTCGGGTCGGGATCGGCGATCGCCATCACGGCGTCGTCATGGTCCTTGGCGTCCGGCGGATCGATCGTGACCAGCGGCTCGTTCCGCCAGTCCTCGCGATGCTCCATCGTCGCCGCCTTCGCGGCGTCAGCTTCCGCCAGCGTGTCGCCGGGGAACACGTACGGGATGCCGTGCGCGTGGATGGCGATCATCGAGACCGCCTTTTCGCCCTTCACCGATCCGAGCACCTCGGCGATCCGCGCGCGTTCGACGCCGAACCGTCCGGAGGTGGTGACGTGCAGCGCCACGAGGTCGCCGTCCTTGGCCTTCCCCGCGTCGGCGGGGTCGAGCCCCATCTCGCGCGTCTTCTTGTCGATCGGATCGATGCGGTTGCCGTGTACGACGCCAAGCACCGCCGTCGGCTTCTTCTCCAGCACCTTCAGCAGACGGGCCGAATACTCGCCTTCCTCGCGCTTTAGCCGGGCGAGCACGCGGTCGCCGATGCCGGGGGCAGGGGCGTCGCGCCCGCGTCCAGGCTGGATCGCGATGCGCGGCGGCTCGCCGTTTTCCTCGGTCCAATCGACGACACGCGCCACGAGTTCGCCGTCGCTGTCGCGGCCGGTGATCTCGAGCACGGTGACTTCGGGGATATCGCTCGGCCGCTTGAGCTTGCGGTGGCGGCTCTCGACCGCGCCTTCCTTGGCGAGGTCTTTCAGCATCGCCTTCAGCGGGATGCGCGCTGCGCCCTTGATGCCGAAGGCTCGGGCTATTTCGCGTTTGCCGGTTTCACCGGGGTGTTCGGCGATGAACGCGAGGATCTGTTCACGGGTGGGAAGTTCTTGCCGGTTGGGCTTTTTCTTCTTCTGGTTTTGGTCTCTGTCTTTGTTCAATTTTCGTTTTCGTTTCTTGAGTTCCTCAGCCGCTCACGGGCTCCGCGTCGGCTGGTTTCTTTTTAGATTTAGGTTTCGCTTTGGGCTTTGTCGCGCCCTCGGCTTTGGATTTTGCAGGCGCCGCCTTCTTGGCGCGCCCACGTGACGGTTTCTTGCCGGCGCGGGCCGCGATCAGCTCCAGCGCCTGCGCGACGGTGACTTCGGTCGGCACCATGTCCTTGGGCAGGGTCGCGTTGACGTTGCCGAAGTTCACGTACGGGCCGTACTTACCGTCGCGGACAGTTATCTTGCCGCCACCCTCAGGGTGATCGCCGAGATCCTTCAATGCCTTCACCGCCGCACGGCCGCCGCGGCGTCCGCCGCCCGCCACCTTCTCGGCGATCAGCGTCACCGCGTGGTTGAGGCCAACGGTGAAGACGTCCTCAACCGTTTCGAGATTGGCGAAGGTCGACTCGTGTTTCACGAACGGACCGTAGCGCCCGATGCCGGCGGTGATCGGTTGCCCGCTTTCCGGGTGGATACCGACTTCGCGCGGCAGACGCAGCAGCGACAGCGCCTTCTCGAGGTCGATCTCGTTGAGGTCCCAGCCTTTGGGGATGGATGCCCGCTTAGGCTTCACGTCCTTGTCTTCGCCCTGTTCGCCGAGCTGCAGGTACGGCCCGAACCGGCCGGAGCGCAGCGTGACGTTGAGGCCGGTTTCCGGATCGGTGCCGAGCAACTTGCCGTCGGCGCCGAAGTCCGCGCCGCCTTCGCCGTTGGTCACGAGCTGACGGGTGTAGCGGCACTCCGGGTAGTTCGAGCAGCCGATGAAGGCGCCGAACTTGCCGAGTTTCAGGGATAGCCGGCCGGTGCCGCAGTTGGGGCACTGGCGTGGATCGCCGCCGTCAGCGCGGGCAGGGAAGATGTGCGGCCCGAGCAACTCGTTGAGCACGTCGAGCACTTCCGAGACGCGCAGGTCCTTTGTCTGGTCGACGTCCGACGAGAATTGGCGCCAGAAGTCGCGGAGCACATCGCGCCAGTCGAGGTCGCCGTTGGAAATCTTGTCGAGCTTCTCTTCCAGGTCGGCGGTGAAATCGTACTCGACGTAACGGTCGAAGAACGACTGAAGGAACGCCGTCACCAACCGGCCCTTGTCCTCGGGGATCAGTTGCCGCTTCTCGAGCTTCACGTAACCCCGGTCGCGCAACACCGACAGCGTCGCGGCATAGGTCGAAGGCCGCCCGATCCCGAGCTCCTCCATCTTCTTGATCAGCGTCGCCTCGGTGTAGCGCGGCGGCGGCTCGGTGAAATGCTTCTCGGTCTGGATGCCATGCTCGGTCAGCTTGTCGCCCTGCGCCATCGGCGGCAGGCGGCCGTCCTCGTCGCTTTCGTCGCCACGTGCCTGCGCCGGGGTCTCTTCGTCGCGGCCTTCCTGGTAGAGCGTGAGGAATCCGTCGAAGCGCACCACCTGGCCGGTCGCGCGCAGGTTCACAGGCTGGGCGACCCCGGCCGCGATTTCGACCGTGGTGCGTTCCATCTCGGCTGATGCCATCTGGCTCGCAGTCATGCGCTTCCAGATCAACTCGTAGAGCCGCGCCTGATCGGCCTCGAGCGAGCGGCCTTCGTCGTCGGGGTGACGGTGGAGGTCCGTCGGGCGGATGGCTTCGTGGGCCTCCTGCGCGTTCTTCGCCTTCGTCTGGTATTGGCGTGGCGCCTCCGGGACGTATTGATGCCCGTACCGCTTGCCGATGGCGTCGCGCGCTGCGGCGATAGCCTCGGGCGCGCTCTGCACGCCGTCGGTGCGCATGTAGGTGATCAGCCCGTCTTCATAGAGACGCTGTGCCACCTGCATCGTCCGGTTCGCCGCAAAGCCAAGCTTGCGCGAGGCTTCCTGCTGCAGCGTCGATGTCGTGAACGGCGGCGGCGGGTTGCGCTTGACCGGCTTCGCCTCGACGGACGTGACTTTGTACGCGCCCGATTTCAGCGCCGTCTCGATCCGCCGCGCAGTTGCCTCATCCGGTATGTCCAGTCGGCCGAGCTTGTCGCCGTTGAAGCCAACGACGCGGGCGACGAACCGCCCGCCATTCGGCGGTTCCAGGGTGACGGCGACCGACCAGTATTCCCGCGGCTTGAAGACTTCGATCTCGTTCTCGCGCTCGCACACAAGTCGCAGGGCCACAGACTGCACGCGGCCCGCCGAGCGCGCGCCGGGCAGCTTGCGCCACAGCACCGGCGAGAGGGTGAAGCCGACCAGGTAGTCGAGAGCGCGGCGCGCGAGGTACGCATCGACCAGCGGCGCATCGATCTTGCGCGGGTGTTTCATCGCATCGAGGATGGAGTCGCGCGTGATTGCGTTGAAGACCACGCGCTCGACGGGCTTATCGCCCAGCGCCTTGCGGTTCTTCAGCACCTCCAGCACGTGCCACGAAATGGCTTCGCCCTCGCGGTCGGGGTCGGTGGCCAGGATCAGGCGGTCCGCGTCCTTCATCGCGGTGGCGATGTCCGCCAGCCGCTTCTTCGCCTTGTCGTCGACTTCCCACAGCATCGCGAAGTCATGCTCAGGGTCGACCGAACCGTTCTTGGAGGGCAGGTCGCGGACGTGGCCGTACGAGGCCAGCACCTGATAGCTGGGCCCGAGATACTTGTTGATGGTCTTCGCCTTGGCCGGCGACTCAACGATGACTAGGTTCATGGATGCCATGGGCGGATTAGGGCGGCCGCGCGAACCGGATAATCCCGCTCAAAACAAAAAAGCGAGTAAATACCGGGGGTTGGAGGCTTCTTTTATCGTTCGGCCGCCGACCAAACGGGCGGGGACAATCCCGAAATCGCCCCCGCCTGTCAAATCTGACCGCTTATTGCTGCGAGCAGTAAACGGTCGTGCTATGCGGACAAACGGCCGCATGTTGTTGATCTGCCTATAAATAGTGCCGGTTTGACGCCCCGCAATACTTGAATGCGACACTCGCCAAAGTTATAGTAACCGCAATACACCAACCAAGGATTGAGGCGCCTCTGTGGGGCGGCTGGTCCCCATGTTGTCACTGGTGAAGGCGCGGCGGTGAAATCCTCTCCCAAAATTCCGGCGAGCGAGACGGCTCAATATATTGGCGGTATGGCCCGTGAGCTGCGCCAGTTGGCCCACGATTCGAATCTCGGCTTCCTCGCTTACCTTCTTTCTATGGTTGAGCAGGAAGCTGACTCAATGCGGCCGCCGGAACGACCTAGTCCCTCCGGACGGCGCGAGATGGCTGGCGGCGCCTAGCTGATCAGCGATACCCGTCCGCCGCCGTGATGCTCGATGCGTCCGGCGAGGTCGAGCTCCAGCAAAACAAGTCGCACGACCGCCGGTCCGAGGCGGGTGAAGCGGATGATCTCGTCGACCTCGACGGGTGTCGGGCCCATCGCTTCGATGATCCGCGCACGCTCCTGATCGTCGGCGTCCGTCGGCGGTGAGGTTGGCGGAATATCCGCGCTCGGCCCTGGCCGGCTCGGTTCCGCCATCATCGGCCGGATCTCGGCCACCACATCGTCGACCGACGTCACGACGATGGCCCCATCCTTGATGAGCTGGTTTGCCCCCGCCGCGCGCGGGTCCAGCGGCGAACCCGGCGCCGCAAAAACCAGCCGGCCTTGCTCGCCCGCGAGACGCGCAGTGATCAGCGACCCGGAGCGCATCGCCGCCTCTATGACGACAACGCCGACGGACAGCCCGGAGATAATTCTGTTGCGGCGGGGAAAGTCCTTCGCTCGTGGCTCGTGACCCATCGACATCTCGCTGACGTGCGCGCCGCCGCGATCGAGAATCTGCGCCGCCAGCTCGAGATTTTCCGGCGGATAGGGACGGTCGAGGCCGCCGGCGAACACCGCGATCGTTCCCCCATCAAGAGATGCGGCGTGCGCGGCGGCGTCGATGCCGCGCGCAAGACCGGAGGCCACCGCGTAGCCCGCCGCACTCAACCCGCCGGCGATTTGCATCGCAAACCTTCGTCCGGCCACCGATGCATTGCGCGAGCCGACGATAGCGACCGAAGCGCGCGTCACGCAGCTTTGCTCGCCGCGGCACGTGAGCAAGGGCGGCGCGCCGTCGATCGAACGCAGCCACGGTGGGTATCCGGGTTCGTCGATCGCAACCAGCCGGGCGCCGATGGCATCGACCGCCGCCAGTTCCCCCTCGGCGTCCTTCTCCGTCGCGAGACGCAGGCGCCTGCCGCCGCGCCGCGCCAGATCTGGCACCGCTTCGAGCGCCGCGGATGCAGTGCCGAAATGTTCGATCAATTCGCGAAAAGTCACAGGTCCGATGGATTCGCTGCGGATCAGCCGTAGCCGCGCGATACGCTCGCCGTCGGTGAGCGCCGCGTCCGCTTTCACCGCCGGCCGCCGATGCGCGTCTCGGTTCCCGTCATCAGCCGCTGGATGTTGGCCGCATGGCGCCACCACAGGATCGCGCTCAGCACCGCGAACAACAATGCCAGTGGCCAGCCGGCGAACCACCAGACCGCGATTGGCGTGAGCAGGGCTGCGGTCAGCGCGCTCGCGGATGAGATGCGTGTAGTCGCCGCCGTCGCCAGCCATGCCACGCAGAAGAAGATGGCGCCCGGCCACCAGAGCCCGGCGAGTATGCCGATGTAGGTCGCGACGCCTTTTCCGCCTTTGAAACGCAGCCACACGGGAAACAGGTGCCCGACAAATGCGCCAAGTCCGGCAAAAATCGCGGCCGGCATTCCGCCGATCCACATGCCGATGAGAACTGCGATGGTTCCTTTGACGCCGTCGCCAAACAGCGTCCCGGCGGCAATCGCTTTATTGCCGGTGCGCAGAACATTGGTCGCGCCGATGTTGCCGGAGCCGATAGCGCGAATGTCGCCCAGTCCCGCAAGCCGCGTCAGTATCAGCCCGAAGGGAATGGTGCCAAGCAGATAGCCGACGACGAGCGCAACAACGTCCGCTCCCGGATTTCCCCAATCCATGCCGTGGCCCCCGCAACTTGCCTGGGGGCGAAGGTATGCGGAGGCGCTGCGGGGGGCAACTGGAGCGCGTCAGGCTCGTTTCTTTCCCTTGTCGCGGTATCCTGCCTGGCGCGCGTCCTCCTCGTTCCGGAAGAAGACCGTGTCGTCGGTATGCTCCCCATCCGCCATCACGTTGAACTCGTGCTTCTTCGAATTGGCGACCACGTATTCCTCGATATCCGACTCGCAGTAGATGCACCGCAGCCGCTGTGCGCCCTCGTTTCCCGCCATGAGCCAGAATTTGTTGCGCGTGTAGTGCCGCTCGAGCGGATCGTGGACGATGCAGTTCGGGTTCGCGCATCGCATGCCGACGCTGTTGGGCCGGTCGTATAGCGTCCGCCCGGTCGCATCGAAGCCGCCGTCGTAGCGTGCGAGCCCATCCTTGGAATGGATGAGAAGATCGATCAGGGCCATGCGGATAGGCACACCGTAGGCGGCCTGGCGGAAATAGACCGCGCGGCTGTCGCTATCGAGCGACACGTCCAGTTCGCCCACGCGCGGCAGCGGATGCAGCACGCTCGTTTCTGCGTATTTCGCTTCCTTGAGGAATTTCGCGTCGATCTTGGGGTAGTCGCCGCTCGCCTGCGCCCAACGCTCCTTCTGGAAGCGCGTCACGTAGAACACGTCGATCTTCTTGCGCAGCTTCACGTCGACCGCTTCGTCGATATCGACGTTAGGGATCAGCGAAAGCTGGTGCGGCTTGTCGGGCGTCACATAGAGCGCATCGATCGCCGAATTTTCGCGCTGGTATTTTTCCTTCGGCACCGTCCGGCAGTTGAACTCCTCGCGTAGCCGGGCGTCGACGTGCGCGGGAAGCTCCATGCCCTTCGCCGGCATCAGCATGATGTTCGCGCCAAACCGCGCCAGCGCGTAGACGAACGAGTGGATCGTGCGGCTGCCCCTGAGGTCGCCCGAGATCGCGACGTTGAGGTCCTTGAGGTGCTTGTTCTCGCGCCGCAGAGTGAACAGGTCGCAGAGCGTCTGCGTCGGGTGTTCGTGGGCGCCGTCGCCGCCGTTGATGATCGGCACGTTTGCGTACTCCGCCGCCAGGCGAGCCGCTCCGTCGCGGGGGTGGCGCAACACGATCACGTCGGCGTAGTTGGAAACGACACGAACCGAGTCCGCCAGGCTTTCCCCCTTAGCGACGGAGCTGGTCGCGGGGTCTGCGCTGGTCACGATCTGCCCGCCGAGCCGCAGCATCGCGCTTTCGAAGGAAAGGCGGGTGCGGGTGCTGGGCTCGTAGAAGAGGCTGGCGAGGATGCGCCCCTTAGCCTTGTCCGTGCTTTCCCCGATGCGGTGCTTGAATTCGGGGTCGCCCAGCGAATCCAGATAGTTGTCGGCGACGTCGAATATTCGCTCGATCTCGCTGTTGGTCAGGTCGTTGATCGACGCAATGTGTCGAATGCCCGGAGCCATATTCAGCCCGTTGCGGTATGAATGAAGCTGGAGTGGGGCGGCTTGGCGTTGTCCAATAGCCACTGCCGCGAGGTCATGGCGGCAGGAGCGGACAGGGACGCGTTCATTAAAGGCACGCCTATAGGCGGAGTCGGCGGCGCTCGCAAGCGGGTGCGGACGGTCCCGTGATAGGGTGCGCGCCACGGGCGAATCGCCGGCCTTTTTGGGCTCGCGATTGGGAGATGCGATTTGGTTTCGGCTGCCGATAACCGGGATGGCTTTAATCAGCCGCCGCCGTTCGCTGGGCTAAACCTTTACTCGACCGACCCCTCCATGGGGGCGCTGGTCGAGGGGTTGCCGCAGGGTATCGTCGACCAGCTTTCCGAGACGGGCGCCCAGTGGGGCAGCGTCGACACGTTCGAGCTGGCGCGCATCGCCAATGAGCACGGCCCGATGCTTCACAACTTCGATGCCAACGGCAACCGTATCGACTCCATCGAGTTTCACCCGGCCTACCACGCGCTCATGCGGCGGAGCGTCGCGAGCGGGCTTCAGTGTTCGGTCTGGGATGCCGCCGGCGAGGAAGCGCCGGTGCGCACCGTCTCGCGCGCCTCGCGCGTCTACATGGTGTCGCAGGTCGAGGCCGGACATCTCACGCCGCTCACGATCACCAACGCCGCCGTGGCCGCGTTGGCGCACACGCCGGCGCTTGCCGATGTGTGGCTGCCGCGCATTCGCACGCGCCGCTACGATTCCGCCCAGCGCTCGCTCAGTGCCAAATCGGGCGCGCTCGTTGGAGTGGCGACCACTGAGAAGCAGGGCGGCAGCGACCTCAGCTCTATCTCCACCACTGCCATCGATTCCAACGACGGCCTGTGGCGCTTGACCGGCCACAAATGGTTCGTGTCGGCGCCCGCCAGCGACGCCTTCCTCACGCTGGCGCAGACGACGAAAGGCCTGAGCTGTTTTCTCATCCCGCGCTTCCTCCCGGATGATCGCCTGAATGGCGTGCGCCTTCTTCGCCTGAAGGGGAAACTCGGCAACCGCTCCAACGCCGCCGCGGAGGTCGAGTTCGATGAGGCCGGCGGCTGGCTGCTGGGCGAGTTGGGGCAGGGCGCCGCCGCGCTCGCCGATATGATGACGTTGATGCGGCTCGACGCCAGCGTCGTTGCTGCCGGTCTGTCGCGTGTCGCGTTAGCCGAAGCGGTGCACCACGCCCGCCACCGCCGCGTCGGCAACCTGTCGCTGGTCGACCAGCCGCTGATGACGCGCGTGTTGGCCGACATGGCGCTGGACGTGGTCGCCTCGGCCGCGCTCGCGTTCCGGCTGGCCGAGTCTTACGACCGCGCCGCCGATGATCCCAGCGAGGCCGCGTTCGCCCGCCTGATGACGCCGGCGGTGAAATACTGGGTCACCAAGGCATCGCCCGCGTTGATCGCCGAGGCGATCGAATGCCTCGCCAGCTATGGCTACGTAGAGGAGGGGCGGCTCCCGCGACTCTATCGCGATGTGCCTGCCGCTTCGCTCACCGATGGCGGGGGCAACATGATGGCCCTCGAGGTCATGCACGTCTTGCGCAAGTCGTCCGAACCTCTGGAGGTCGTGCTGGCCAACATCGAAGATGCGCTCGGCTCGACCGCCAAATCGACGCTGAACGTGTTGCGCGCTGCGACCGCGGTCGCGCTTGCCGATGAAGGCTCCGCCCGCATCCTCACCGAGCAGTTAGCGATGACAGTCGCCGCGGCCGCGCTGCGCCGCCGGTTCCCGGCGGTGGTTGCCGATGCTTTTCTGGAGACGCGTCTCGGCAAGCCCTGGCGCACGACCTACGGCATGCTCGACTCGCGCTTCGACGCCAAGGCGTTCGTGAACTACCTCTGCCCCGAAACCTGATCGCCAAGGTTTCGCAGGCGGTCGAGCACCCCTTGCAGGATGAACGCCGCCGCCATCTTGTCGACGAGCTCGTCCCGCCGTTTGCGGCTGGCGTCTGCGTCGAGCAGGGTGCGCGTCACGGCTGCCGTCGAGAGGCGTTCGTCCCAGAATAGCAGCGGCAGCTCCGTCATGCCGGCGAGGCTTCGCGCGAACGCGCGCGTCGCCTGTGCGCGCGGTCCTTCCGATCCGTCCATGTTGAGCGGCAGGCCGAGCACCAGCGCCGCCACATCGTGCGCCGCCGCCTCCGCCAGCATCGCCTTGGCATCGGCGGTGAATTTGGTTCGGGTGATGGTGCGTAGCGGCGACGCGATCTGACGGCGCACGTCCGATATTGCCAGCCCGATCGTGGTGGTGCCGAGATCGAGGCCCATGAGCGGCGCTTTCGGCGGAAGCCGCGCCGCTATGTCCTCCACGGAAAGATCGGCGGGCTTCTTCTTCGGCGGTGTCATCGCCCTATTATCCCCGTCGCGGCCGCATCGGAAAGGCCGGAAGCAAAAAGCTGCAAGGGGACGTCATGAAACTCACCTGGTTTGGTCACTCCGCCTTTCGCCTAGAATACGCCGGCGCCGTTATCCTCCTCGATCCGTATATCGCGAACCCGAGCTACAAGGGCGACCCCAAGGCGGCCTATCAGGGGGCGACACATGTCGTCCTGACGCACGGTCACAGCGACCACATCGGCATGAGCGTGGAAATCTGCAAACAGACCGGCGCGTTGCTGGTCGCCAATCCGGAGGTATGCGGATATCTCGGCAAACAGGGCGTCGGCAAGGCATCGCCGATCAACCACGGCGGCGAGTTGCAGCTCGGTTCGTTCGCGGTCGGCTACGTCCCCGCATGGCATTCCTCAGCGGCCGATGACGGCACTTACCTGGGCAATCCCGGCGGCGTGGTCTTCATGGCCGGCAACGAGAAGACCGTGCTCGCGATGGGCGACACGGGCATCTTCGACGGGATGAAGTTGATCGGCGAGATCTACGAGCCAAAGGTCGGACTTGTTCCCGTCGGTGATCGTTTCACCATGGGCGGTCGGCTGGCGGCGATGGCGTGTCGCCGTTTCTTCGATTTCGAGACGGTGATCCCGTGTCACTACGCGACGTTCGGCTTGCTTGAGCAGACCGCCGACAAGTTCATCGCGGAGATGAAGGGCGCAAAGGCAAAGGTGCTAGTGCCCGAGCGCGGGCAACCGGTGACGCTATAGCGCCCGTAACGTCGGCCGGCTTAGCTCGGACGATATTGCTGGATGCGGGTCGTGCGAAGGCCGGCGAGGCCGTGCGAGTCGATCGACTGCTGCCAGGAGAGAAATTCCTCCACCGTCAGCGTGTAGCGGGTGCACGCCTCTTCGAGGCTGAGTAGGCCGCCGCGCACGGCAGCGACAACCTCGGCCTTGCGACGGATCACCCATCGCTTGGTGCCGCGGGGCGGAAGGTCGGCGATGGTCAGCGGGCTGCCATCGGGTCCGATGACGTACTTCACGCGGGCACGTATCTGTTCGGTCATTCGACTCTCGTACAAAACCTGACCTGTTCGAACGGCGATGGTATCGGTCCCGCCTTAAAAATCGGCTAAGCGGAGGAAAACAAATCGCTAAGATTTCCCAGCGGGTTGCGAGGAATCCCTTGGCATTTTCCCTAATGATTGGCCTTGAAGCCGGGGGCTTCGCCTCTATAGTCACCGCGATCCTCGAAGGGCGGGGATGTCTGCCGCAAACCCTTGGTTTTCAGCGGTTTAGGCTGGCGATGCAGCCGAACGGTACCTGTACGAATGCTTCCTGATCTCGATCTTCCGGGCGATCCCCGGCGCACGCGCGTGGTCGTTGCGATGTCCGGCGGCGTCGATTCATCGGTAGTCGCGGGGCTCTTGTCGCGCGCCGGTTACGACGTCGTGGGAATTACCCTCCAGCTCTACGACCACGGCGAGGCGACCCATCGCAAGGGTGCCTGCTGCGCTGGCCAGGATGTGCAGGATGCGCGCCGCGTCGCCGAGACGCTCGGCATCCCGCACTACGTTTTGGACTACGAGACCCGTTTCCGGGAGACCGTCATGGAGGATTTCGCCGCGAGCTACATCGCGGGTGAGACGCCGGTTCCATGTGTCGCCTGCAATCAGACGGTCAAGTTCAGCGATCTGCTTGGCACCGCCAGGCAACTCGGCGCCAGCGCACTCGCGACCGGCCACTACGTGATGTCGAAGGCGGCAGGCAATCACCGGGCGCTCTATCGCCCCGTCGATACCGATCGCGACCAGAGCTATTTCCTTTTTGCGACGACGCAGGAGCAGCTCGATTTCGTCCGCTTCCCGCTCGGCACGATGACGAAGGCGGAGACGCGCGCTGCCGCTCGTGAGTTTGGTCTCGCGGTTGCCGACAAGCACGACAGCCAGGACATCTGCTTCGTTCCCAACGGCAAGTACGCCGACGTCATTGAGCGCCTGCGTCCCGACGCGGCGATGGGCGGCGACATCGTGCATATCGACGGCCGCGTGCTCGGCCACCATCAGGGCATCATCCATTACACGATTGGTCAGCGTCGCGGCATCGGCGTCGCGGTTGGCGAGCCTCTGTTCGTCGTCCATCTCGATCCCGTTGGTCGCCGTGTCATCGTCGGTCCGCGTGAGGCGCTCGCGACGCACCGCCTTCGTCTTCGCTCGGTCAATTGGCTGGGCGAAGGATCGTTGGCGGAACTCTCTCCCGATGGCCGGGAAGTATTCGCGCGTGTGCGCTCGACCCGGCCGCCACTTCCCGCTCGTCTCATTGCAGGCGAGGGGAACGTCGCCGTTGATCTCAGCGGTGGCGAATCCGGTGTAGCCCCCGGTCAGGCCTGCGTGCTGTACGACGGCGACGGGCCGGGAGCCCGCGTCCTCGGCGGCGGCTTCATTGATCGGGCTGAGCACACGCGCGAGGCGGAAACTGCGCTCCGCCGCTTGATCGAGTCTCCCGCCACAGAAGCAGTCGCCTGATTCTCGGAGGGTGAGGGCGGCCTTGCTCCCACCTGCCGCGTCAGTGCTATAGCTGCCACCCGCAAGCGGGGAGAGCGCATGGCGCGCCAATTGTTTCTCGGGATTGACGGCGGCGGCACCAAAACTCGCGCCCGCATCCGCGATGAGTCCGGCGCGCTGCTGGGCGAAGGCGCGGCTGGCCCAGGCAACGCGCGACTTGGCGACCTGGCGTACGCGGAGATCATGAAAGCTGCGCGTGAGGCAGCGACCGCTGCAAAGCTGTCCGACACGGACGTCGCCGAAATGCACGCCGGCTTTGGCCTTGCCGGCACGCAGCAGGACGAAGACCGCGACCAGATACGTCATCGGCCTTATCCGTTCGCTTCGGTCGTCGTAGATACCGACGCGTACACCTCATACCTCGGCGCGTTTCGCGGCGAGGACGGCGCGATCCTTATTCTCGGCACCGGCTCGGGCGGTCTCGCCGTCGTCAAAGGCAAGCGCCTCAACGTCGGCGGCTGGGGCGCCGACATCGCCGATGAGGGTAGCGGCATGGCGATCGGGCGCCTGGCAATCCGCAAATCGCTTTGGGCGTTGGAGGGCATGGCGCCGCTCACTCCGCTCGCTCAATCCATCCTGAAGGAATTCGACCGCAAGGCCCCGAACGCGGTGATCTGGGCGGGCAAGGCCATTCCCGGCGACTACGCTGCATTCGCGCCCCGAGTGTTCGAATTTGCCGAAAAGGGCGATGCGCTTGCCGTAGGCATCCTGGAGCAGGCCTCGTCGGAGGCAACCATGCTGATCCGCCGCCTGCTCGAGCTTGGCGCTCCAAAAGTCGCTATGATCGGCGGCGTCTTTCCGCGCCTCTATCGTTGGCTTGCGCCGGACATACAGGCCAAACTGATCGAGCCGCCGGGCGATGCGCTTGACGGTGCCATCCTCATGGCACAGCGCGCTCTCCAAGGCATCGGCACAGGCCGGCCGTAGTCAGCGTCAGACGTAGCGGAAAAATTCCATCCACTTGCGATGGTCGCGAACAACTGCGTCAGCCTGTTGCGGCGACAAAACGTTGCGCCAATTGCCGGCCTTGCCGGTCGCGAAAAACTGCTCGCCATTGCGATTGCGCTCGCGGAAGCCGATGTCCTGCTCGAGCTTCTTCAGCTTGTCGAACGAGGAAATCTCTATTGCCTCCGTCACCTGTTCCGCCGGCACATGCTGCTTCATGTGGCCGAGGATGGACGTGAAAGTCTCGACCGGCTTGCCCAGCATGTCCTCGTAGCGGACCACGAGCACTGTCTTGGTCTTGTCCAGCGCCCAGCTTTCGACGTGCTGGCTCCAGGTCCCCCAGATTTCGGACGCGGACTCCGCCGATACCTTAGTTGAGAAGGCGGGCGTGCGCATGACCTCGATCGCCTGATCGACATTCGATCCGATCTGCCTCGTCAGCGAGATTGCCACGTCCCGCGGGTCGCGCACGATATAAATGGCGCCCACCGTGACGTCCGGGTTGATCGTCGGCAGGCCCCACGCTTCACCGAGGAGATTGTGCGTCTTCACCACCGCGATGCTCGGCATGCGCTGCGCAATGGCCCGTTGCACGTTGCCGCGCACGCGCATGATGTCCATCTGCGTCGCCTGTTCGACAGGCTTGCCCAGAAAATGTTGGAACAGCCCGAGGAGCTTCGCCTCGTATCCCGACGCGCGGTCGAGCTTGTTGATCTCGTCCGGCTCCCGCGGCAGACCCTGCTGCATGCGCATGATGTGGTAGAGAAAAATACGCAGCCAGGTGTTGCCCGACTTGGGATAGGACGCCAGCCAGAAGATGCCCTTCTGCCGCCCCGGCGCCGGTTCCGCAGACGCCCCATTGGAGCGGGAGGTATCGGTTGTGCTCATGGGCGCACCTTAGCGGAAGCCATCGTCAGCGATAGCCAAAACGTTCCATCTGCTCGCGATGCGCCGAAACAATCGCATGTGTCTGCGACGGTGAGAGCTTCTCGCGCCAGCCGCCGGCCTTGCCGGTGACAAAGAAGCGATCGGCCTGATCCGATTTTTCGGCGAACCCCGTCTCCTCCTCCTGCCGCTTCAGCTTCTCGAACGACGATAGCTCGATCGCCTCGGCGATTTGCGCGTCCGTTGGCTCCAGCCGCAAATGCCGCGCGATGCTGGTGAATGTCTCTGTCGGTTTCGCGAGCATGTCCTCGTAACGCACCACCATCAACGACGGAGTCTCGTCCGACGTCCAGCTCCGCACATTCTCGCTCCAGCTGCCCCAGACCTCCGAAGCGCCGTCTTTGGCGTTGGGTGTGGCGTAGGCTGACGTGCCCATCACCACGATCGCCTCGTCGATGGTGCTGCCGAGATGCTTCGCCAGCGAAGGCGCCACATCGCGCGGGTCGCGGACGATGTAGATGCCGCCCCGCGACTCCGGCATGTGGATCGTCGGCATCCCTTTGATGTGGCCCAGCAGGTTGTGCGTCTTGACCAGCGCCGCAGCCGGGTGATGGTTCGCGAGCGCCGCCTGCACCTGTGGCCGCACGCGCATCGTCTCGAAAACCGTTGCCCGGACGAGCGGCTTGCCGAGATACCGCTGGAAAAGTGCCGTCAGCCGCGCCTCGTATGTGCTGGATCGCTCCAGCCGGTTGATCTCGTCGGCCTCACGCGGAAACCCGCCGAAAATGCGCTGCAGTTGGTAGAGATACATCCGCAGCCAGGTGTTGCCCGACTTCGGGTACGACGCCAGCCACACCAGGCCTCGCGGATTTTTTGGGTCGACGCGGATCATGTCCGCAACTCACACACGCCTGCGGCTTTCATAAGGGGCGCGCTCAGGCCGCCGCTTCGGTGATCGCCGCCACCAGCTCGTCGACGATTGATGCGATGACCTTGGGGTCGTCGCCTTCGGCCATCACGCGGATAACCGGCTCGGTGCCCGATGCGCGAATGACCAGCCGCCCGCTCGCCGCAAGGCGCAGGTGCGCATCGTCGATCACCTCGCGCACCTTGTCGTTCTGCAAGGGCTGGCCGCCGCCGGTGCGCACGCTTTTCAGCACCTGCGGCACAGCCTCGAAGCGGTGGCACACCTCGCTGACCGGCCGCTCCTGGGTCTTCACCAGCGCCAGCAGTTGCAGCGCCGCGACCAGCCCGTCTCCCGTCGTCGCGAAATCCGTCATGATGATGTGGCCGGATTGCTCGCCGCCGAGGTTGAAGCCGTGCTCCGCCATCGCCTCGCTGACGTAGCGGTCGCCGACCGGCGTGCGGATCACCGTCAGCCCGAGGTCATTGAGGAAGCGCTCGAGGCCGAGGTTCGACATCACCGTCACCGCGATGCCGGCTTTCGACAGCCGGCCGTCGTTGGCCCACGATTCGGCGATCGCCGCCATCAGCTGGTCGCCGTCGACCAGCATGCCTTTCTCGTCGACCACAACGACTCGGTCCGCATCGCCGTCGAGCGCGATGCCGATATCGGCACCGACCTCGATCACCTTCGCGGCGAGTGCCTGCGGTGCGGTCGATCCAACCTCGGCGTTTATGTTGAATCCGTTCGGCTCAACCCCGATGGCGATGACGTCGGCGCCCAATTCGCGCAGCGCCAGCGGCGCGACTTCGTAGGCGGCGCCGTTGGCGCAATCGATGACGACCTTGAGCCCCTCGAAGGAAAGGTTGCGGCGCAGCGTCCGCTTCGCGAATTCCACGTACCGGTCCTGCGCGCCGTCGATGCGGCGGGCGCGGCCGAGCGCGGCCGGCTCTGCGAGGCGCGCCCCGAGATCCATCTCGATCAATTCCTCGATGCCCGCCTCGACGCCGTCCGAAAGTTTGAACCCGTCCGGTCCGAAAAGCTTGATGCCGTTGTCGGCGTATTGGTTATGCGAGGCGGAGATCATCACGCCGATGTCGCAGCGCATCGATCGCGTCAGCATCGCGATGCCCGGTGTCGGGATTGGGCCGGTGAGCAAAACGTCCATGCCGACCGAAAGGAAACCCGCGGCCAGCGCGTTTTCGATCATGTAGCTGGAGAGGCGGGTGTCCTTGCCGATCACGACGCGGTGCCGGTGGTCGCCCCGTTGGAAGACCAGGCCCGCGGCCATGCCGACTTTCAGTGCCAGGTCCGGAGTGATGGGAAACGTATTCGCCCGCCCGCGTATGCCGTCGGTGCCGAAATATTTGCGCGCCCGTGCCAAGTCAGTTCATCCCGCCGATTCGCCGCTTCCCGTCATACCGCGAACGCCGCGTCTTTGCTGTTAAAAATGCCAAACCGGCGGCAATGCGGCGTGACCTTCGGCCGTCATTTCCTCAGGCGGAGAGGGCCCTTTCCGCCTCGGGAATACCGCTGAGGTGCACGGTCATTTCGTCCGCCGTCATGGGTTTTCCGAACAGGAACCCTTGGAGTTCGTTGCACCCCGCCGCCTGGAGCAGCACCGCTTCCTCGCGACTTTCGATGCCCTCTGCGCAGATCCTGAGGCCCAGCGCGTTGGCGAGCGTCACGGTCGCGTGGACCAGCCGCTGCACGCTGGGTTCGGTCACGATGTTGACGATCATCGACCGGTCGAGCTTGAGCTTGTCGAAGCGGAAGCGGCGGAGATAGCCGATGCTGGAGTAGCCGGTGCCGAAATCGTCAAGCGACACCGTCATGCCCAGCCGGCGCAGTGCGGCGACCGACGTCACCGCCTGTTCGGGTTCGGAGAGGAAGTACGTTTCCGTCACCTCTATCTCCAGGCGTCGCGCCGGAAATCCCGTCACCGCCAGTGCCCGCGCGACGACCGCGTCGAACCCGGCGGTGCGCAGCTGCGCCGGCGAAACGTTGACCGCCAGTCTGACGTCGTGCCAGTCGCGCGCTTCGGCGCACGCGCGTTCGAGCGCCCACGTGCCGATCTCGCTCATGAGGCCTGCTTCCTCGGCGATCGGAATGAATACGGAAGGCGGAACATTGCCGCGTTGCGGGTGCCGCCACCGCAGCAATGCCTCGACTGCAACGGTTTTAAGCGAACCCGCCGCGACTACCGGCTGGTAGGCCAGCGACAATTCCTTGCCGGCCACGGCTGCCCGCAATTCGTTCGTCATCGCGATGCGCTCGTGGCGGAGCTTGTCCACCAACGCGTCGTAGACGAAGTACCGGTTTGCACCCTTCTGCTTCGCCTCGTACATCGCCACGTCGGCACGTCGCAGCAGCTCCTGCGCCGTTAGATCGGATTCCTCGGCTCTTGCGATACCAATGCTCGCGCCGACGCGCAGCATGCGTCCGTCGACCTCAAGCGGCTCGCGCAGCACATTCACAATCTCCCGGCTGAGGTCCTGCGCAGCATCGCGGGCGCCACCTCCAGTCAATAGTGCCGCGAACTCATCGCCGCCGAGGCGAGAAAGCAGGTGTCCGTCGCTGATGTTGCGCAACCGCTGGGCGACTTGCCGCAATAGCTCATCGCCGGAACCGTGCCCGTACGCGTCGTTCACTTCCTTGAAGTTATCGAGGTCGACGTAGAGCAGCACGCAGGGCACGCCGCTTCGTTCCGATTTTGTCAGCGCCGCTTCAACTCTGCCCATGAAGCCGGCACGGTTGGGAAGGCCGGTGAGCGAGTCATGCGTAGCCGCGAAACGCGCCGCGATCTCGCGCCGATGCACTTCGAGCAGGCCGCGGATCGCGATGAATATCAGGCCGCAGAACGTCAGGCTGAGCAGGCCGAGGCTAACGCCCGCCATGGGGCCGACGCGCGCCCCAGCCTGAGTTCCAAGACGGCGGGGGAGCCACGTGAGGTAGCCGAGAACCGTATTGGTTGGGTCGGTCAGGGCAATGCTCGTCGGCGAGGGACTGTGGGAAAAGCGTACGCCTTCGATGACGTAGTTTTCGCCAAGCCTGGTTAGCGCCGCGTCGTCGAGATCCTTTGAGATCACGAGGTATCGCGCGCGCTCGGGCAGCTCGCCAAAATTTTCGGTGTTGGGGACCACCGGCCCGGCAGCGACCGCAGCCAATCCCCATTTGGTTTGCAGCAGGCCCGTCTGCACCGCGTAGGTCGTTGCGTGCAGGGGCAGTCTGCCGAGCATCTGCCTCAGGACCGGACCGTATGCATCCTGGGCTGTTAGATCGGCGATGTCGCCGTCTCGGTAGCCAAACAGCTCGGCGCCGTTTTCATCGAGCAGGTAAACCGCATTGAAGAATGTCGCGGATTCTGTCGACGCTTGATAATTCTGGCTGATGAAGTCTTCGTCGAGTTTGCCATAGAGCGCGCGCACGGCGTCGTCCCACGCCGCGTAGTCCCCATGAGAGTCGCCCAGCGACCGCACGAATGACATAATGGCCGCTTTGGCGGACCGAGCGGTCAGCGCATTTTCGATCTGGTTTGCCTCGCTCGCCATGCGGTCGAGCGAATAGGCAACTGTCGCGATTGTAGCCACGAGAACGAGAATAGCCGGCACAGCGATACGCAGGCCGGCATGGGCAAATAGCGAACGGAAAAAGGGCGCAAGACGCATGTGGGCTCCAAGCCGCACATCATCGCGTGCCCTCTAATTTTCGATGAAGCTGAAGGTTGCGGAACTCCCGCTGGTTAATGGAGCGTCGGAACGCTTCGCTCAATTTTACGCATCGGCCCGCGACATGCTTGGCTGCAGAAACGGGGGATGTTCAATCACGGTGCGTTGACCGGCGACGCGGAAGGTGGCCCCTATCGCGCAACCTTCGTCGGGTCGGTAGCATGAACAAGTATGCGCGGACATTGACTGAGCAGGAACTCCGCGACGAACGGTACAAGCAGTTGCTTGGTGGCGGAAGGCAGAGTTGGGACGCCCGCGGTGAAGCGCAGCTGCGCTTCATGCAGTCTATGGGTTTGCAACCGTCTTCTCGCATGTTGGACATCGGTTGCGGCCCGTTGCGGGCAGGAACGCATTTCATTCGCTTTCTGGACCGTGGGTGCTACTCGGGTTTGGACTTCAACCCATCGTTTATCGACCTGGCGCAACGGACCATTGACGAACAATCGCTGCGAGATCGCGAGCCCAAAATTGCACTGATAAAAAACTTCGATGTTGCGGGGCGGTTCGCCGACAACGATTTTGGCCTCGCGTTCTCAGTGCTACACCACGGCTCTGATGAGGAGCGGGCCCTTTTCTTTCGGAACATCGCCGCCGCTTTCCGTAACGGCGCTTCGGTTTTCGCTACGCACGCGATTTGGTTTGAACCGCGATGGCTTGAAGGAACGCCGCTGAGGCTGACTCGTATCTTGAATCAGGAATCCGGCGACTGGTTCAACGGCGGCTGGGGCGATCGGGACCGATGGACGATATTCCCGATCCTCGAACTAAGCGTAAGGAATTAAGCTTCTTCAACCGGCTGCAAAAGGTAGTGGTAGCGGAGGAGGGAGTTGAACCCCCGACACACGGATTATGATTCCGCTGCTCTAACCAACTGAGCTACTCCGCCACGCCGGCGCATATAGGGAATCGCGCAGAACTGTGTCAACGGGCGCTGTTGGCGCGTGAACCCAAGCTGCGCCCCGATGGCGGGTTCCCTGAGCAAAGCGCTCGTGGCGTCAGAGGTCGACCACCACGAAATACGCCGAGAATCCGGGCCCGAACGCCGCCAGCAGGTAGCGGCCGTGGAGGCCGTGGTCGATCGCGTATTTGAGAATGAACATTGCCGTCGCCGACGACATATTGCCGTAGGTGCGCAGGATCTCACGGGATGGCCTCAGCGCGTCCCTCGACAGGCCGAGCAGGCCCTCCGCCACGTCGAGGATTTTCGCTCCGCCCGGGTGGATGAGGTATCCGTCGAAATCGTCACGGCTCAGGCCGTTGCGGTCGAGGAAGCCGTCAAGCGCCGGCCCGAACCTGTCCTGCATAAGCGCGGGCAGCTGCACCGAGAGAACGATGCCGAAGCCGTCGTTCTTGATGTCCCACCCCATGATGCGTTCGGTGCCGCTCCAGAAATGTTCGCCCATCGCCGCGACCTGGCCGGCGCCGGTCGGGCCACGGCTACCGCCCGTGTTGCGCAACACGACCGCGGCAGCGCCGTCGCCGAACAGCGCGGCAGAGACGAACATCGCCATCGTCGGGTCGTTGATGCGCATGCACAGACTGCAGAGATCGATCGTCAGGAACAGCACGTTACCGTCGGGAAACGTCTGCGCCAGCCGACTGGCGCGCGCCAGACCCGCGACGCCGCCGCCACATCCGATGCCGAAGATCGGGAGGCGTTCTGTGTGCGGCGCGAAGGGCAGGCGGTTCATCAGCCGCGCATCGAGGCTCGGCACGGCCAGCCCGGTGATCGTGTTCACGACCAGTGCGTCGATCTGGTCGAGGCGCAGCCCGGCGCGTTCTGTCGCCTCGCGAACGGCTTGCTCGAGTAGTCTCAGCGCATGGTGCTGAAAAAGTTCGGTGCGTTCCTCCCAGCTATGTGGGGAAAGGTACCATTCCAGTGGCTGACAGAAGTAGCGTCGGTCGATGCCGGTGTTGGAATAAAGCGCGTCGACGTGGGCGAACTGCGGATAGGCCTCTGCCGCAAGCGCCTTGGTCTCATCCTGCGAAACCGGATTGTCGGGAACGACGGTTGCCACCGCCGCGATCTCGACATCGAAAGTGCGTGCATGCTTCGCGCGGTGCGCGGCCTCAGGGACCGTGTCCAGCATTGCCTGTTCCTCTTGGTCGATTCCGTCGGTTCTCGCCTAGTGTGACCGGCGTTGCCGTCGGTTTTTTGACGTTCGCCTGTTCGCCGCCGGGCGCGATACACCGCGCACAGCGCCGATATCTTCCTTGGTCTTTGCAGGCCGCCCCATACGCAAACACGCATCGGCTCTTGCCTATTCACGCGGCTGCCATCAGGAAAAGGGCACAGGTCGTAGATGCGCGACCGATGGTGAGGGAAATGGCCGACAGCAAGCCGACCTTCGACTGGTCCGATCCGTTCCTGCTCGAAACGCAGCTTTCGGCGGAAGAGAAACTCGTTCGCGACTCAGCGCGCCAATATGCCCAGGAGAAGCTGCAGCCGCGCATCGTCTCCGCCTTCCGGGAAGAGCGGTTCGACCGCGAGATCATGAATGAGATGGGCGCGCTGGGGCTGCTCGCGCCGACATTGCCCGAAGCCTACGGCGGAGCAGGGGTCTCCTATGTCGCCTACGGCCTTGTGAACCGCGAAATCGAACGGGTCGACTCGGCCTATCGTTCTGCGATGAGCGTCCAGTCCTCGCTGGTGATCCATCCGATCCATGCTTACGGCAGCGAGGCACAGAAGAAAAAGTACCTGCCGCGACTGGCGACCGGCGAGATCGTGGGTTGCTTCGGCCTCACCGAGCCGGAGCACGGCTCCGATCCCGGCGGGATGACGACCCGCGCCGAGCGCACTGCCAGGGGCTACCGGCTGCATGGCGCCAAAACCTGGATCACCAATGCGCCGATCGCCGACATCGCCATCGTGTGGGCGAAGTCGGAAGCCCACGACGGGGCCATCCGCGGGTTCATCCTCGAGCGCGGTATGAAAGGCCTTTCGGCTCCTCGCATCGAAGGGAAAGCATCGCTCCGCGCATCGCCGACCGGCGAGATCGTGATGGAAGGAGTCGACGTCGGCGAGGAGCAGATGCTGCCCGACGCCTCCGGATTAGGCGGTCCGTTCGGCTGCCTGAACCGGGCCCGATATGGCATCGCCTGGGGCGCGATGGGGGCGGCTGAGGATTGCTGGATGCGGGCGCGCGACTACGTGCTCACCCGCAAGCAGTTCGGAAAGCCTCTGGCCGCCAATCAGTTGGTGCAGAAAAAGCTCGCCGACATGCAGACCGAAATCGCCCTCGGCTTGCAGGCCGCGCTCCGCGTCGGCCGCCTTTTCGACGAGCACAGGGCCACGCCTGAGCAGGTCAGCCTTATCAAGCGAAACAACGCCGGCAAGGCGCTCGACATCGCCCGTGCCGCCCGCGATATGCACGGCGGAAATGGCATCGCCGACGAATTTCACGTCATCCGCCATCTCCTGAATCTTGAGACGGTGAACACCTACGAGGGCACCCATGACATCCACGCGCTTATACTTGGGCGGGCGCAGACGGGGATCGCTGCCTTCTGAATAACGGTGCCCAATGCTGCAGCGCACCTGCCTATATCTTGAGCGCAGTCCAATAACAGCGCACTCTGCCGTCGCGATGATTCGCGAGGAGGTCAAAGCATGAATGCGAAGATGGCTGCGATCGTACTTGGAATAGTGTTCGTGCTGATTGGGTTGCTTGGGTTCGTCAATAACCCCGTGCTCGGGCTGTTTCAGGTAAACACGGCGCACAACCTTGTGCACCTGATCAGCGGCATCGTGTTGCTCGCTGGCGCCTACTCGAGTCTCGGCAGCGGCATGGCGTTGAAGATCATCGGCGTTGTCTACGCCTTGATCGCGATACTGGGATTCTTCCTGGTCAGTACCGATGGCATGTTGCTCGGCTTCATCGCGATGAATGAGGCCGACAAGTGGCTGCATGTCGTGTTGGCGATCGTCATTCTGGCCGCCGGGTTCGGTCTGCCTGACGACGAAGCAAGGATGGCGATGTAGTCGCCAAATTCCAGGCTGAGTCATACCCCGCGGGCGCCAGTGGTGCCCGCGGCGTCATTTAGGGTCACATCAGGGCAAGCAGGCCGCCGTCCACGTATAGGATCTGGCCGTTGACGAAGTTCGACGCGTCGGCGGAAAGGAACACCGCGGCTCCTTTCAGCTCTTCCACTTCGCCCCATCGCCCGGCCGGAGTGCTCTGCATCAGCCATGCCATAAAATCAGGGTCCTTGAACAAAGCCTCGTTCATGTCCGTCTTGAAATAGCCGGGGCCGATCCCGTTTATCTGAAGACCGTGCCGCGCCCACTCGGCGCACATCGCCTTGGTAAGCATCTTCACCGCGCTCTTCGCGGTGGCGTAGGGCGCAATCGTCGGACGCGCGCGCTCACTCGTTAGCGAACATGTGTTGATGATCTTGCCCCGCCCGCGGCGGATCATGTGGCGCGCGACGGCACGACCGACGGTAAAGACGGCATCGAGGTCGGTCGCCATTACCTCGCGCCATGTCGCCTGCGTCACCTCAAGCAATGGGCCGCGGCGCTGGATGCCGGCGTTGTTGAACAGAATATCGATAGGGCCAATGTCGCGTTCGATCAGGTCGATGCTGCGGTCGACTTCCGTATCGTCGGTGACGTCAAAAGGGGCGGCGTATGCCGTGAAGCCCGCAGAGGCGAACCGCTCGCGCGCTTCGTCGACGTCGTTCCCGCCGCGCCCGTTGAGGATGATTTCAGCGCCGGCCTCGGCCAAGCCCTCGGCGATGGTCAATCCCAGCCCTTTACTGGAACCGGTAATCAGGGCGCGACGGCCGGTCAGGTCGAAAAGGGGCGAGGGCATGGGATCAGCGTCTCTGCGAGGCTCGGGCGACAACACGGCCCTTGCCGGCTACCGCGATCCGGCTAGGTTGCCGCCCGGAATACACGAAAAAAGCGAGAGCGACACCTGATGGCCTACCTTGCCTCCGACAATCGATACGACAAGATGCTCTACCGGCGGACGGGTCGGAGCGGCCTCAAGCTTCCCGCTATTTCCTTGGGCCTTTGGCACAATTTCGGCCACGCTTCGCGGGCGGATGTGGCGCGCCAGATGTGCCACAGGGCGTTTGACCTGGGCATCACCCATTTCGACTTGGCCAACAACTATGGTCCGCCGGCAGGATCGGCGGAAATCCTGTTCGGCCAGATTCTGGGCGACGGACTGGGCGCCTACCGTGACGAGATGATCATCTCCACCAAGGCCGGCTACAACATGTGGCCGGGACCCTACGGCGAATGGGGCAGCCGCAAGTACCTTCTGTCGAGCCTCGATCAGAGCCTCAAGCGGATGAAGCTCGACTACGTCGATATCTTCTATTCGCACCGCTTCGACCCCGACACGTCGCTGGAAGAGACGATGGGTGCATTGGATTCCGCCGTGCGCGCCGGCAAGGCCCTCTACGTCGGCATCTCGTCTTACTCGTCGCAGCGCACGCGCGAGGCTGCGAAAATCCTGCGTGACCTCGGCACGCCGGCGATCATTCACCAGCCCAGTTATTCGATCGTGAACCGCTGGACGGAGGAGGATCGGCTTCTCGACACTCTGGAGAAGGAGGGCATGGGCTGCATCGCGTTTTCGCCGCTCGCGCAAGGCCTGCTGACCGACAAATATCTGAAGGGCGTGCCACAAGGCAGCCGCGCGGCAAGCGGAGCCGGCTCGTGGCAATCCGGCTTCCTCAACGAGAAGAATATGGCGAGCGTCACCGCGCTGAACGATCTCGCCGCGAAGCGCGGACAGTCGCTGGCGCAGATGGCGCTGGCGTGGGTGCTGCGTGACCCGCGGCTCACCTCGGCCCTCATCGGTGCGTCGCGTGTCGAACAGATCGACGATGCCGTGGGCGCTCTGTCTAACCTCGAATTTTCGAAGGCTGAGTTGGCGGAGATCGACAAGCGCGCCGAGGACGCCGGCGTGAATATCTGGAAGCGCTCTTCTACCGCTTAAGCAGGCACGGCTAGCGGATGGTGGCCAAACACTTCCCAGCCGCCTTCCCAGATCATGCGCACCGCCACCCAGGCGATGATCGCGAGACCGATATAGGAGACCCAGAAGTACCGCTTCAGCACGCGGGCTACGACGTTCGCCGCTACGCCCATTAGAGCGACCGAGAGTGCCAGACCTACGATCAACACCATCAGGTGCTGACGCGCGGCGCCGGCGACCGCGAGAACGTTGTCGAGGGACATGGAAACGTCCGCGGCGACGATCTGCCCGAGCGCGTGGCGCAGATCCTTGGCGGGGGCGATGTACGGCGGGGCGGTTGGGTCAACGACCGCGCGTTCCTGGTGGTGCCGCCAAATCTCGCGAGCAAGCTTCCAGACCACCCAAAGCAGCAGGATACCGCCCGCGAGCGTCAGGCCGATGATGGCCAGCAGCTGCGTGGCGAAAACCGCGAAAAGAATCCGGAGCAGCGCCGCCGCTCCAATGCCGAGAACGATTGCTTTCCGCCGCATGTGCGGCGGTAAGCCGGCAGCCGCCATCCCCACGACGATCGCGTTGTCGCCGGCCAGCACGAGGTCGATGATGATGACCGTAAAAAGGGCAGTCAGCTCGGAATAGAGCTCGGGAGTCATGGCCTCGGATATTCCTCGCCGGACGCTGCGCCGTTCCGTCCTACTTGGGTGTCGGCGCTTCCGAGTCCAATAGCCCTTCCGACTTGAGATCGCGCCAGACGCCAGCGGGTACCGCCGTGTCCCACCAACCGAGGATCTGTTTCAACTCCTCCACAGAGCGCGGACCCGGGATCGTCGCGACTACGGAAGGGTGTCCGAGCGGAAAGTGTAGGGCTGCAGCCGCCATCGGCACGTTATGCGCCGCGCAGACGGCCGCGATCTTTTTGACCCGGTCCACCACGGCCGGCGGTGCCTTCCGATAATCGAAGGTGTCGCCGCCAACCAGGATGCCCGAGTTGAACGGCCCGCCGATCACGATCGACGTGCCGGCCTTCTTGAGTTGCGGGAACAGGGTGTGCAGGGGGGCCTGTTCGAGCAGCGTATAGCGGCCGGCGAGGATGCAGATGTCCCACCGGCCGAACTCGAGCGCGTCTTCGATGGGCTGCGATTGATTGACGCCAAGGCCGATCGCCTTCACGTCGCCGTTTCGGCGCAGTTCGTCCATCGCTTCATAGGCACTCTTGATCGCCTTGCGGAACGCGCGCTTCGGCTTGTCGACCGTCTCGAGCCACGTGTCGACGTCATGCAGGTAGAGGATGTCGATCTTCTTCAGGCCCAGCCGCTGTTGGCTGTCTTCGAATGACCGCATGATTGCGTCGTACGAATAGTCAAAGTGCGGTTCGAACGGGAAGGGGTTCTGCCACTGGTCGCCGGCCTTCTGCTTCTTGGTCCGCGGCGTCAGAACTCGGCCGACCTTAGTCGAAAGGGTCCAGTCCGTGCGCTCGCGCAGTTCGTCGCCGACGTGGTGCTCGGATTTGCCGTAGCCGTAGTACGGCGCCGTATCGAAGTAGCGCACGCCCGCATCATAGGCCGCGGCAATCAGGCCGCGAGCGGTGCTTTCGGAGACCGGCCACATGTTGCCGGCCAGGGAGGCAGTGCCAAGGCCGAAAGAGTCGATCTTGAGCTTCGTGCGGCCAACGCGGCGTGACTCGGCTTTCATGAACGTTCCCCCTGTTTCTGGAAGCCAATATTGTTGGCGCTTTGATACAGGAGCCACGCGGCCTTGAGTAGGGCCGTCGACGGGACCCGCTCTGCGGCGAATTGGGGCCGCTATCCTTCCCGCAGTGCCTCGATTGTCGCCAGCCGTTCCCGCGCATCCGCGCCGAGTTCCCGCGCCACCGCGGATAGCGCTGCCTCCACAAGCAGCAGCAGGCCGCCGGAGGAGTCCCACACCGATGGCGCGATGACGTGCGCCGGCAGCACATGTCGTGCGACGCGCGACACCGGCGATAGCCATTGATCGGTGAACAGCGCGACAGTTGCGCCGCGCTTCGCCGCCTTGGCGGCAAAGTTGGAGAGGTCCGTGGAATAGCGGCGGATGTCGAACACCACCACGGCGTCCCGCCGCCCTATGTCGAGCAGTTGGTCGAGCCAATTGGCCGGGTCGCCTCCAATGCGGCGCACGCGCGGCCGCAGGACGCGCAGGTGCGTCACGAGATACTCGGCGATCGTGCCGGTGAAGCGCCCGCCGATCACATGCACCGTGCGGTTGGCGTCGGCCAGAAGCTCCACGACCGCATCGAATTCATTGCGCGCGACGTTTGCTGCGGTCTCCCGAATATTGGCGATGGCCGCTTCCGCGAAGGCACTGAGCCGGTCGTTACGTGCGTGGTTGCTCCCGCCCTTCATCAGCGGCGTTTCGAGCCGCGCTGCCAGCTCGGCGCGAAGGGCGCGCTGGAAGCCGCCATAGCTCGTGAACCCCAGTTTCGCGATCATCCGTAAGACGGTCGGCCCGCTCACGCCCGCTGCCTTGCCGAACCGCGCAACCGCGTCGAGGCCAGCCACGGGATAGTCCGCCAGCAGGCGATGCGCAGCGCGCTTTTCGTTCGGCGTAAACGAGCCAATGTCGCGCCGGATACGCTCCGCAATCGATGGTGCAGGATCGGCCGCCAAGCCCCTTATCCCCCAGCCGCCGTTTCAGTTTTGACGATTTCCCGATTTCTTGTAACATATATTTCAGGTGGCCGGAGTGCGCGAGTCGAAGCGTTAAAGACTCGCCGGCCGGGTATCACCGGGGGGTGAGATGGTCGCCGCGCTGTTAGCGCCGGACGAGGGGCCCGCAGTAGAAATCCGCGAGGGCAGCGGAGCCTTTGTCGTCGTCTGCGAACACGCCTCCAACCGGGTGCCGAAGGCTCTCGGCACACTGGGGCTAAGCCCTGCCCATCTCGAACGTCACATCGCGTGGGATCCCGGCGCGGCCGAATTGACCGCCGGCATCGCCGGTCGCCTTGGTGGCACAACCGTGACGCAGCGCTTCTCCCGCCTGGTTATCGACTGCAATCGCGATCCGGGAGACCTCGACGCTGTTGCGACTTTTTCCGAGGACACGGAGATACCGGGCAACGTCAATCTGCCCCCGGAGGATTTTCAGGACCGCGTCGCCGCGCTGTGGAGTCCATTCCATGCCGCGCTCGAGCACTTGCTCGATCGCCGTCGCGTAGCACGGCGCATGACCGGGCTGGTGACCGTGCATTCATTTACGCCTGTGTATCGCGGCGTTTCCCGCCCGTGGCACGTCGGCATCATCTCGACCACCGAACGTGCGCTTGCCGATGCAATGCTGGCTGTCCTGCGTCGTGACAAGCAACTCGTGGTCGGCGACAACCAGCCGTATTCGTCGAAGGACCGGGTGGACTACACGATACGCCGCCACGGCCGAGACCGTGGACTGCCGCACGTCATGATCGAGGTCCGTAACGATCTGCTGCGCGCCGCCAGGGACATCACCGCCTGGGCCGAACGGTTGACCGATGCGCTGCGCGAAAGCGCGGGGGTCGTCGGGCTTGTGCCGGCGGCAGGCGCGAAAGTTGCAACATGAAATACCAAGCGCCGCAAACGGCGCAGGGAACAGGAAGGTGTGCGTTTGAGGGGGTATTCGCCCGAAAGCCGGGCGTCGAAATGGGAAGCCAAACGAGTGGCCGCGCGCGGCGGGCAGTCGCCGCAGCCTGACAGGAGCGACGTATGAGCAATATCGACCAGACTTACACGGATGCCGACAAAAAGGAGGACGTGAAGGTCCTTCACGGAATGGGCTACGCCCAGGAACTGGAGCGGCGCCTTTCGCGCTTCTCAAACTTCGCGGTTTCATTTTCGATCATCTGCATTCTTTCGGGCGGCATTAACTCGCTGCCGCAGGCGACCTCCGGCGCGGGCGGTATTGCCATCGGCATCGGTTGGCTGGTCGGCTGCTTCGTCTCGTTAACCTTCGCGGTGGCGATGTCGCAGATCTCGTCGGCCTACCCGACGGCGGGCGGCCTTTATCACTGGGGCTCCATCCTCGGTAACCGCGGCACGGGCTGGGTGACGGCCTGGCTCAACCTGCTCGGTCTCATCACCGTGCTTGGCGCTATCAACGTCGGTACATGGACGTTCTTCATCGGTGCGTTCGGCCCGACGCTGGGCATCGAGAATAACCTCGTCAACCAGACGATCTTCCTCATCATCATCACCGGTGCCCAGGCGCTCATCAATCACCTGGGTATCAAGCTGACGGCGCAGCTCACCGACTTCTCCGGTTGGCTGATCTTCGGCGGTTCGATTGTGATCGGGATCGTCTGCCTGTGGGCTGCATCGACGTGGGATATCGGCCGGCTGTTCACGTTCAAGAACTACTCGGGCGATGCGGGCGGCGGTGTGTGGCCCGCGGTATCGAATACCTGGGTATTCCTGCTCGGCCTCTTGATGCCGATCTACACGATCACCGGCTATGACGCCTCGGCACATACCTCGGAAGAAACCATCAAGGCGGCTCGCTCCGTGCCGCGCGCGATGGTGATGTCGGTGGTCTGGTCGGCGATCTTCGGCCTGGTGTTTCTCGCCCCGTTCGTGCTCATGCTGCCTGACATGGACCAGGCGGCGGCACAGGGCTGGAACGTTTGGTTCTGGGCCTTCGACCAGCAGGTAAATCCCGTCATCAAGGAGATCGTGTACCTGATCGTCTTCGTCGCTCAGCTGCTCTGTGGTCTGGCGACGGTGACCTCAGCTTCCCGCATGATCTTCGCCTTCTCGCGCGACGGCGGCCTGCCGGCCTCCAAGGCGTTGTCGAAGGTCAGCCCGAAGTACCGCACACCGGTAGCGGCGATCTGGACCGCGGCGGTGTTGTCGGTCCTGTTCGTGCTCGGCTCGTCGCTGATCTCGGTCGCGGGGACGACGGCATACACGATCGTGGTATCATGCACGGTCATCTTCCTGTTCCTCTCGTTCACCTTCCCGATCGTGCTCGGCGCGCTCGCGTGGGGGACGCCGAAGTGGGACAAGATGGGACCGTGGGATCTCGGCCGCGGCGTGTTCATGCTGTTCGCCGTGCTGTCGGTGCTGTCGATGATCCTCATCATCGTCCTCGGCATCCAGCCGCCGAACGACAAGGCCCTCTGGATCGTGATCGGATTCTTCGTGCTGACCGCGATCGTCTGGTTCGGCTTCGAGCAGCGCCGGTTCAAGGGCCCGCCGATGGGCGAGATCATCGCCGCGCGGCAAGCGGCCATCGCGGAAGCGGAGAGGGCGGTCGGCGAGCGCTGATCGTCGCTTCGATTGCGATACGAATATCGCCGCGCGGGCCTGTGCCCGCGCGGTGCGTTTCTGAAGTCATCTGGAGTGAATCATGGCGGGCATGCTGACGTTCAAGGAACTGCAGGCGGCCGTAGGTGCCGGCGAGATCGACACCGTGGTGATCGCCTTCCCAGACATGCAGGGCCGCCTCGTCGGCAAACGCATGCAGGCCGAATACTTCCTTGACAGCGCCCATGAGGAGACGCACGGCTGCGACTATCTCCTCGCCAACGACATCGACATGGAGCCGGTGCCCGGCTACGCCGCGGCCAATTGGGAAAAGGGCTACGGCGACTTCGTCATGAAGCCCGACATGACCACTCTCCGCCGCATCCCATGGTTGCCCGGCACGGCGCTCGTCCTCGCCGATATCCTCGATCACCACCACCACGAGGACGTACCGCACGCGCCGCGCGGAATGCTGAAGAAGCAGATGGCGCGGCTGGCCCGCGACAAGATGAGCGCGTTCTTCGCCTCGGAGCTCGAATTTTACCTGTTCGACGAAACCTACGAGACCGCGTCGGACAAGATGTACGCGAACCTCAAGACCGCCGGCCGCTACATCGAGGACTATCACATCCTCCAGACGACCAAGGAGGAGGGCGTCATGCGGGCGATCCGCACCGGGCTCCAGGGCGCCGGCATCCCAGTCGAAAACTCAAAGGGCGAGTGGGGGCCGGGGCAGGAGGAGATCAACGTCCGTTACGCCGACGCGCTGACGATGGCCGACCGCCACGTCATCCTGAAAAACGGCGTGAAGGAAATCGCGCTGCTTCAGGGCAAGGCGGTTACCTTCATGGCGAAGTGGCGCTTCGATCTCGCTGGGTCGTCCAGCCACATCCATTCGTCGTTGTGGGATCTCGCCGGCAAGAAGCCGCTGTTCCAGGACGAGAAGGGCGAGCACGGCATGTCGCGCGTCATGCAGCATTACGTCGCCGGCCAGCTCGCCTATGCGCGCGAGATCACCTGGTTCCTCGCGCCCTACGTCAATTCCTACAAGCGTTTCCAGAGCGGCACCTTCGCGCCCACCAAGGCCATCTGGTCGATGGACAACCGCACCGCCGGCTATCGCCTTTGCGGCGCGCATTCTAAGGCCATCCGCATCGAATGCCGCGTCGGTGGCGCTGACCTTAACCCTTATCTCGCCTACGCGGCGCTGCTGGCGGCGGGCCTTGCCGGCGTCGAGGAGAAGCTCGAGCTGGAAGCGCCCTTCGTCGGCGACGCCTATCAAGGCAAGCGTCTGCGCGAGGTCCCCAAGACTCTCCGCGAGGCAACCTCGCTCATGGATAAGTCGAAGATGCTGCGCTCCGCCTTCGGTGACGAGGTCATCGATCATTACGTCCACACCGCGGAGTGGGAGCAGTTCGAATACGACCGCCGCATCACGGATTGGGAGCTGAAGCGCGGGTTCGAGCGCTATTGACGTTGACGGCGGCAGGCGTACGAGTGCGGCCATGAATCAGACCCTCCGTATCATTTCTCCCGTCGATGGCTCGGTGTATGCCGAGCGTCCGCTCGCCGACGACAAGACCGTGCTTGCGACCCTGGAGCGCGCCCGTGTCGCCCAGCACCGCTGGCGCGAGGTGCCGATTGCCGAGCGCGTTCGCATCGCCACCGCGTTCACCGACGCGATGGTGGCGGACAAGCAGCGCGTGTCGGAGTTGCTGACGTGGCAGATGGGGCGGCCGATACGCTACGGGCCAGGCGAGGTGCGCGGGTTTGAGGAACGTGCGCGCTACATGATTTCCGTGGCTGAACAGTCGCTCGCGGATATCGACGTCGGCGCGAAGGAAGGCTTCACGCGCTTCATCCGCCGTGAGCCGCTAGGCGTCGTTCTCAATCTTCCAGCGTGGAATTTCCCGTACATGACGGCGCTGAACGCCGTGCTGCCCGCCATCATCGCGGCCAATACGGTCGTGATGAAGCATTCGTCGCAGACGGCGCTGGTCGCGGAGCATTTCGCCGATTGCTTCGCCAAGGCGAACCTGCCGAAGGATGTGTTCCAGATACTGCACATGTCCCACGAGGCGACGCACAAGGCGATCTCGTCCGGCCTCGTTGATCAAGTCGGCTTCACCGGATCGACTGCCGGCGGCCGCAGGGTCATGGCGTCCGCGGCAGCCGCGCCCAATTTTCCGGCGACATGCCTGGAGCTGGGCGGCAAGGATCCCGCCTACGTGCGACCGGATGCTGACATCGCCTTCGCTGCTGAAAACATCGTCGACGCCGGCTACTTCAATTCCGGCCAGTCGTGTTGCGCCATCGAGCGCATCTACGTCCACGACGCGGTCTACGATCGTTTCCTCGAGGCCGCCGTTGCGGTCATCAACGGCTATCAGCTTGGCTCGCCGGTGGAAGAGACCACGACGCTAGGGCCTGTGGTGCGCGCCAAGGCAGCCGATTTCGTACGCGAACAGGTTGCCAAAGCCATCCGCAAAGGTGCGAAGCCGCTGATCAACGAAAAAAACTTCGCTGCTTCGAAGGCTGGCACGCCCTACCTCGCGCCCCAGCTGCTCACCAACGTCGATCACTCCATGGAAATCATGATGGAGGAAACCTTCGGTCCCGCGCACGGCATCATGCGGGTGAAGGACGACGCTGATGCGATCCGGCTGATGAACGACTCGCCGTATGGCCTCACCGCATCGGTGTGGACCGCCGACGAGGACGCGGCAAAAACCATAGGCGACAAGATCCAGACCGGCACCGTCTACATGAACCGCGCTGACTATCTCGACCCCGCATTGGCATGGGTCGGCGTAAAGGAATCCGGCCGCGGCGTCACGCTATCACGCGTCGGCTACGAGCACCTCACGCGCCCGAAAAGCTTCCACCTGCGGACCAAGACGGCGCAGTAATGGGCTACGTCCGTCACGTACTGCAGCCTGACGAGAAGCTGGTCTACGAGACCAGACTCTCGTGGGCCATGTATCTTCCGGGTCTCGCCACGCTCGTTCTGGCGCTCATCGTTTTCATTCTTCTGCGCGGCGCGTGGGATGGAAAACTGTGGTGGGTCAGCGCCGTCGTGGCCATCGCCGGCGTAGGCCTGATGGCTCGCGAGTGGTTCTTCCGCTGGACGACGGAAATCGCGATCACCGACCGGCGGATAATTTTCAAGCGCGGCTTCATCCGCCGCGACACCATCGAGATGAGCCTCGACAAGGTGGAGAGCGTCGATGTGCGGCAGTCGCTGTTTGGCCGCCTGCTCAACTACGGCGACATCGTCGTGCGCGGAACCGGCTCCGGTTTCGAGCCGCTCAGGACGATCGACAATCCACTCGAGTTCCGCAGCCACATAACCGCGGTTTGAAATCATGATCGACCAATACCCATCGCTTCGCGCCAACTGGTCCTATCCGACCGCCGTCCGTTTTGGGCCGGGGCGCATCAGCGAACTGCCCGACGCGCTGAAAGTTGCCGGAATTGCGCGGCCGCTGTTTGTCACCGATCCGGGCCTCGTCAATCTACCGATAGTGACCAAGACGCTCGACCTGCTGAAGAAGGCAAACGTGCCCGTCGCCGTCTTCTCGAAGGTCGACGGCAACCCGACGCTGAAGAATCTCGACGATGGAATCGCCGCCTACAAGGCCGGCGGCCACGACGGCGTCATCGCGTTTGGCGGCGGCTCCGGCATGGACATCGGCAAGCTCGTGGCTTTCCAGGCCAGCCAGGCGCGGTCCGTTTTCGATTTCGAGGATCGCGAGGATTGGTGGACGCGCGCCAACAGCGATGCGATCGCTCCGATCGTCGCGGTGCCCACGACGGCCGGCACCGGCTCGGAGGTCGGGCGCGCTGGCGTCGTCACGGACCCCAGCGACCATACCAAGAAGATCATCTTCCATCCGAAGATGCTGGCCCGCGTCGTCATCGCCGATCCCGAGTTGACGCTCGACCTGCCGGCCAAGATCACGGCGTGGACCGGCATGGACGCGCTGTCGCATTGCCTCGAGTCGTATTGCAGCCCGTTCTTCCATCCCCTCGGTGAGGGTATTGCATTGGAGGGACTGCGTCTCTGCAAAGAGTGGCTTCCGGTCGCGGTCGAGGATGGCCACAACATCAACGCTCGCGCCTTCATGCTCGCGGCGTCGTCGATGGGCGCCGTCTCGTTCCAGAAGGGCCTCGGCGCGATGCACTCCATGAGCCATCCGGCGTCGAGCCTGCGCGGCACACATCACGGTCTGACCAACGCCGTCGTCATGCCCTACGTGCTGGTCCGCAACGCTCCGGCGATAAAGGAACGCCTCGCCGCGCTCGCGCGCTATCTCGATTTGCCGAAGCATACTTCCGAGGCGGTGATCGATTGGATAGTAGCGCTCCGCAAGCGGATCGGGATCCCGCATACGCTGAAGGAGATCGGCTTCGACACCGATGCCGTGGCGCAGGCGGCGCCGATGGCGGAGCTCGATCCATCCACCGGAGGTAATCCGGTTCCGCTCAAGGCCGTCGATTACGAGAAGCTCTACGCCGCTGCGATCGCGGGCACCCTTTAGCTGGCAATGCCCGGCCTTGACATCATCGCTATCGGCGAGCCGCTCTACGAATTGAATCAGGCTTCCGGGGAGACCGTGTTTCGTCCCGGCTTCGGCGGCGATACGTCCAACGCCGCGATCGCCGCCGCACGCCACGGTGCGAAGGTGGGTTACGTCACTGCCGTCGGTGCCGATCAGTTTGGCGAAGCGTTTCTGGCGTTGTGGAAAGCGGAAGGTGTCGACACCACGGCCGTGAAGAAAAGTCCGGTCGCGCACACCGGCCTCTATTTCGTCACCCACGGTCCATCCGGGCACGTCTTCTCGTATATGCGCGCTGGTTCGGCAGCGAGCCGGGTTACACCGGAGGAGATGCCGCTCGATGCCATCAAGTCGGCGAAGGTTGTCCTTGCCTCGGGGATCAGCCAGGCGATCTCCTCGCCGGCCGCGGATGCCGTCTTCCATGCCTTCCGTACCGCACGCTCAGCAGGCGTGACCGTCGCCTATGACACCAACCTCCGCCTGCGCCTCTGGCCGTTGGATCGCGCCCGCGCTGTCATCCACGCCGCAGCGGCGATGGCGGACATCCTGCGCCCGTCGATTGACGATGCGCGTCAGCTCACGGGCCTCGACGATCCGGATCGCATCGCCGACTTCTATCTAGGTCTTGGTCCCCGTCTCATCGCGATGACCCTGGGGACCGATGGCGCGTTGATCGCGACACGCGACAAGCGCGAGCGCATTCCCTCGCGCGCAGCGAAGTTGGTCGATGCCACTGGCGCGGGCGACGCTTTCACCGGCGCGTTCCTCGCCGAGTATCTCCGCACGAATGATCCGTTTGCCGCAGGCCGCTACGCCAATGTCGCGGCGGCGCTGTCGACGGAGGGCTACGGCGCCGTCGCGCCACTACCCAAACGCGCCGCGGTGGAGGCGGCGATGTCGGGGCGAATGGCGACGGCTGGCACCGCCCGTCATTGACGCGTCACGTCACCTGAATCACTACAGCCTTCGTGGCGTCGCGGAGCGCCTTTGGGTCCACCGCGAACACCGCGTTGGCGGTCCCGGCTGCTGCCCACACCGTGCCATATTGCAACAGGTCCGCGTCGAGGTACGGGACGAGGGGAGCGTCGTGGCCGAACGGCGGAATGCCGCCGATAGAAAATCCGGTCGCCGCGCGGGCGAAGTCCGCGTCGGGCCGCACGATCGCCTCGCCTAGCCGAGCGCCTGTCGCCTTCTCGTTCACCCGGTTGGCGCCCGAGACCAGCAATAGATAGGGGCGGCCTGTCTCTTTCCCTTTGAAAATCAGCGACTTGACGATCTGACCTACGGCGCATCCACAAGCCTTGGCTGCGTCGTCTGCCGTGTGGGTTGTGGCCGGCATGATGGTGACGTCGATGGTCAGGCCCAGCGATTGCGCCGCCTTTCTCACGCGTTCCGCGCCCGGCGGCAGGTCGTTCACCACAATCCCTCCTTGATGGCCCGGCAGATGCAGTTTCCGCTGACGGGGGCGGCCTTCCTTGGTAACAATCGGTTAACCGTCGCGGCGCGCGTTCCGGAGTTTCTAGCGTTTGAGTGACACGACCGACAACCGCGGCGAAAAGGTGCGCAGCCTTCGCGACACCATTCGTAAGGTCCGCACGGCCGAGACCGAGCGATCCGACGTCGTCGTCGAGCTGCGCGACGCCGAGCGCGCGCGCCTGGAAATCCTGGCCGAAGAGCTGCGCGGCGTCTTCAACGAAGTTCCCGCCGAAGACGAGCAGTTCATCTTCTCGATCGCCGCCGGCACGCCGCCCCGCCTGTGGATCGATATGACCTCGTTCGTTGTCATGGGCCGCGATCGACGCAGCTATCGCTTCCTGAAGGATACGCGTCTCGGTCGCACCGTTATCCTTGAGACGGCCAACATCGAGGATATCGCCGATACCATCACCCACTACGTCGCCGAGCGCATCATCGAGCGCGAGCGGGCAATGGAAGGCGATTGGCTGATCAAGCGCGCGCTCCGTGACGATATGGAGCGCCGTGGCGTAAATTCGCGACGCGAAGAGCTTCGCCGCGCCGAGGCTCGTGACGCATTGAGCAATGTGCCGGCGGTTCCGCGGGGTCGTATGGACGGCCGCTTCGTCGGCTGGGCCGTCGCCGCCTTCCTTGCCGGCATCCTCGTAGGCGGCGTGATCCTGTTCGCGTACGCGTGGATCGCCGTCGGCTGATCGCTAGGCCGCGACCTTCGCCTCCGACACCGTCGTAATCGCACCGTTACGAAAGCCGCGCTCCGTCATCTTGATCGCATAGCCGCCGCCCGCCCGCTGCTCGATCCGGATAAGATTGTACGCGCCGCCCGGGTGTCGCGGATTGGGCATGATCGCCGGCGCCGCGGCGCCGATCACCGGCACAGGCCCCTTGGGGCCGGGCATGTTAGCCACCGTAGTGCGATGGTTGTGTCCGTGGAGGATGACCTCGGCGCCGTATTTCGCGACCTGCGCCTGCACCTTCGATGCGCCGATCAGCCGTCGCGGCCATGTCGTCAGCGAATGCATCGGCGGGTGGTGGATCATGACGACGCGGCAAAGGCCTTCTGCGCCGGTTTCGGCAAGCGCCTTGCCGAAGGCCGCCGCCTGCGCGTCGTCCATGTATCCCGTCGCCATGAACGGGCCGGTCGCAACCGCGGTGGAAAGCCCGATGATCGCCAGTTGTCCCCGCCGGCGCACGAACGGAAACGCCATCGTCGGGTTGGGATGGTCGCCGTTGGCATAGGGCAGCCACGTGGCGCTGTATCGCTCGATTGAGCGCCGCAGGTACGCATCGTGGTTCCCGGGAACGACCGTTACGTCGCGCGGGGTTCCCAGCGTCTGCAGCCACGCCAGAGCCCCGTCGTATTCCGCGTCGAGGCCGAGGTTGACGAGGTCGCCCGTGACGGCGATGTGGTCAGGCTTGGCCGCGCGGATGTCGTCGGTGATCGCGGTCAGCACCGCGGTGTCGAAGGATCCGGCGCGGTTCCTCTGCCAGTTGATGTACCCGAACACCCGCTTGTTCATAAGCTCGCGAAAGCGAACCGCGGGCAGGGGGCCAAGATGAATATCAGAGATGTGAGCGATGAGCGGCACGGTGCCCGGATTAGCCGACGCGCCTTCGCAGGTAAAGCTAACCATTCGTTTGCGCTGTCGGTTGATGATGGCGTGGTACTCTCGAGTGCAGCAAGAAAGAGAAAGCCGTTGCCCTTCTCCCTGCCGCTTCGCCCGATCGTGATGTTCCAGCGCTACCGCCGCGCCATGACACTCGGCGTTCGCGGCGTCGTGCTGGAGGGCGACAGACGAATCCTCCTCGTCCGCCACACCTACACGCCCGGCTGGCACTTGCCTGGCGGCGGCGTCGAACCGGGTGAGACCACGGCGGAGGCGCTGAAGCGTGAGCTGCGCGAGGAAGCTGGCGTCGCCCTCGAAGGAGATGGGGAACTGTTCGGCCTCTATCTCCAACGCGTATTCGCGGCGCGCGACCACGTCGCCGTTTACGTTTGCCGCCGCTGGAACAGGATTGAGGGTCATCGCGAGGCCAGCCTCGAGATCGCCGAGAGCAGCTTCTTCCCTGTCGATTCGCTGCCGGCCGGAACCACCGAACCCACCCGCCGCCGCATTGCGGAGATCGTCGAAGGCCGTCCTCGGGCCGCCGACTGGTGACCGTCTGGACCTGCGTTCACCGCTATGCTACCCGCACGCCATGGCTAGCCGGCTCCTGCGACGACGAATCCGTTTCGTGACCTCGCGTCACGCATCGCTGTCGCTCGGCTCGTAGCTTCCACCATTCGCGGGCCGGATCGCTGATCCTTCATCGTAGGCCTGCACCATGACCTCTCCGTTTTCGTTCCGGCTGGAAACTCCGGCCGACGCTCCCGCAATCGACGCGCTGCACGCGGCCGTATTCCCGTCCGGCTGGACCAAGCGCGCCGCCGCCGTACTGCGCGAGGGCGTGTCACCCGATCCGCAGCTTTCGTTTGTCGCGGCCGACGGCAACAATCGCCTCGTCGCGTCGGTTCGGTTGACGCCCATCATCATCGGCAAGCGGCCTGCGCTCCTGCTCGGACCTCTCGCCGTTTCGCCAGATTTCAAAGGGCAAGGGACCGGCCGCGCGCTGGTGCGCATGGCGCTCGATGCGGCCCGTGCTGCCGGGCACAAGGTCGTACTGCTGGTCGGCGATCTGCCGTACTACGGCCCGCTCGGCTTCACCTTCCTCGGCCGCGATGTCATCACACTGCCGGCCTGGGTCGACCCCGATCGCGTGCTGGTCGCCGGCCTGACTCAGGATGCCTTGCAGGGGCTCGGCGGGCCAGCCGAAACGGCGCGATAACCACGCGGCGGAGAAATACGTTGCATCTCAAGCGTTTCGCGCCCATATGTGCGGCACGGGCCGCGTTGCACGAACTCCGCTAGACGGTCTTTCAGCGCCCGCCACCTTGATAATCGACAGCCCCAGGCATCGCGGGATTGGTTGATACCCCTGCGATACGTGGCCGATTCCGTTCAGGACATCGGCCGGCCTCGCTTCGAATCGAAAGAAATCTTCGTTGACCAAATTCACTGACCTCGGCCTCGCCGAGACCATCGTTCGCGCGCTCGCGGAAGAGCGCTACGAGACGCCCACTCCGATACAGACAGCCGCGATTCCGCCGGCACTGGAGGGCCGCGACGTCATTGGCATCGCCCAGACGGGCACCGGCAAGACCGCCGCCTTCGCGCTGCCGATCCTTAATCGCCTGGCGGCGAATCCGAATCGGCCGCTCCCCAAAGCGCCGCGTGTCGTCGTTCTCTGCCCGACGCGTGAGCTTGGCAGCCAGATCGTCGACAGCTTCCATACCTACGGCCGCCACCTCCGCCTGCGGACGATGCTCGCCATCGGTGGCGTGCCGATCGGCAAGCAGATCCGCACGCTTGTCGGCGGGGTCGATATTCTCGTCGCCACGCCGGGCCGGCTGCTTGATATTGCCAACAGCCGCGCGATCCAGTTCGACCGCGTTCAGGTGCTCGTCCTCGACGAGGCCGACCGCATGCTCGACATGGGCTTCATCCGCGACATCCGCAAAATCGTGGCAATGATCCCGACCGCCCGCCAGACGCTGTTCTTCTCCGCGACTATGCCGGCGGAGATAGCCGAGCTGGCCGGACAGATGCTGCGCGATCCGGTCACTGTGGCGGTCACTCCGGCGGCCACCACCGTCGAACTGATTGACCAGCGCGCCATCCGTTCCGACCGCGCCGGCAAGCCGAGGCTCCTCGCCAAGATACTGAGCGAAGAGCCCATCGACCGCGCGCTTGTGTTTACGCGCACCAAGCACGGCGCCGATCGCGTGGTTCGCGGTCTCCTGGAAGCTGGCCTCGCCGCGGAAGCGATCCACGGCAACAAGTCGCAAGGCGCTCGAGAGAAGACCATGGCGGCCTTCCGCTCCGGCAAGATCAGGACGCTGGTCGCGACCGACATCGCAGCGCGTGGCATCGACGTCGATGGCGTCAGCCACGTCGTCAACTATGACTTGCCCAATATTCCCGAGACGTACGTTCACCGCATCGGCCGCACGGCCCGCGCTGGCGCTTCGGGTGTTGCCATCTCGCTGGTCTCATCCGACGAGATGGAGTTTCTGCGCGACATCGAGAAGCTGATCCGCCGCCAGGTGCCGATCTCGGGCGAAGCACGCTCCGAGCCGAAGAAGCCACAAGAGCAACGGCGCGGTCGCGGGCGGCACGAGCAGAAGCCCCCGCATCAAGGCAAGCGCGAGCAGCGCCACAGCCCCGGCAATGGTGGCGGCAAGCACAAACAAGGCCGCGGCAAGAGTCAGCAGCAGCGGCCCAGCGGTCCCTCACGCCCACACAAGGGCAACGCGATCGGCGATGTCGGCTTCATGGGGCGGCCGCCGCGTCGCGGCGGCATGGGCCAAGGTTCGGCGTATTAAAGAACGCGATGCTATTCCCTCCCTCTCCCCTTGTGGGAGAGGGCTGTTTCTCTTGCGCGAGCGTAGCGAGGCTAGAGAAACAGGGTGAGGGGGTTTTCTACCGCCCCTCGCGTATCCACGTCGCGAACGGCAGGCCTAGTAGCGCGATCAGGCCGAACAATCCCGCCACGCCGAACAGCGCAAGGAATCCCGTGAACAATGGGATCCGATTGACGCCCTTTAGCACGCTCGCGTCCGTCATCCGTATCCCCATCCAGTCGGAGCCGGATGTCGCCGTCGCCGAGCGCACCGGCACGATCCGCGGCAGCGTCAGGTTGCCCGCAGCATCGGAGATGCGTGTGATCAGTCCGTGTGTCGCTTCGACCAGCGGCGCGAGTTTATCTGGCGTGGACCGCGCCTCGATGAATTCACGCGGGTTGGCCGCGCCGACATGGGCGAACGCCCGCTTGTCGCCCTGCTCGACGCGATAGAGACCGATTTCGTCGGCTGTGATTGTCGTGCGCCACAAGCCCGGTTCGGCTGCAGTCAGGTTCACCGTCGACGTCGCGCCGGAAGGTTTGCGCACCGTCACGGGCGAACTGGTATCCGCCATCGTCTGTTGTTCGATCGTCAGCCCGCCGGCGCGTGCGGTCGCGCGTAGCGCCTCTTCCTCGAGGTCCGGCTCCTTCATCAGCCAGTGTGCCAGCCGCCGCAGCAGATCGACGTGTGGTCCGCCGCCCTCAAATCCGCGCGCCCAGAGCCACGCATTGTCCGAAAGCAGCAACGCGACGCGGCCCTTCTCCTCGCGGTTGAGGATCAGCAGCGGCTTGTCCTCGGCACCGTCCATGACGACGTTGCCCTGGGGCTGATCCACGTCGATCAGACGGAAGAAGCGTCCCCAGTGCGGCGGATCGAACTGTGAGCCTTCGAGCCCGCGCGTGACGGGGTGGCGTTCGCCGACCTTCGTGACCTTGGCGTAGTACGGCTCCTCGGTGATGTGCCCAGTCGGCGCCACTGGGAGCACGGGCGCGAGCGGCGTGTCGTAGAGGCTTCCGTCACTCGCATAGTCCGGCCCCGCCGCGACAAGCAGCGCCCCGCCGTCGCGGACGTAGCGCGCTATGTTATCGAAATAGAGCAGCGGCAGCACACCTTGGTGCTGGTAGCGGTCGAAGATGATCAGGTCGAACTGATCGATCTTCTCTGAAAACAGCTCGCGCGTCGGAAACGCGATCAGCGATAGCTGGTTGATCGGTGTGCCGTCCTGCTTTTCTGGTGGCCGCAAAATGGTGAAATGAACAAGGTCGACGGACGCATCTGACTTCAGCAGGTTGCGCCACGTGCGTTCACCGGCGTGCGGTTCGCCCGAAACAAGCAACACCCGCAGGTTTTCGCGGATGCCTTCGATCTCGACCGCTGCGCGGTTGTTGACGGGCGTCAGCTCGCCAGTCAGCGGCTCCGCCTCGAACTCCAGGATGTTCGGACCGCCGTGAGCGATATCGACCGTCAGCTCGGCCGGTGCGCCGGGCGTCACCGTCTCCACCGATAGCGGATCGCCGTCGCGCGTGATGGACACGCGCACCGGGGCTTCCGCGCCGGTCACGCCGTCGTCGAGCACGCGGAAGCGGATCGTCTGCTTCTCGTTCACGATGCCGAAACGCGGCGCCTGATCAATGACGATGCGCCGGTCGCGCTCGCCGTCATGCCCGGAGAGCAGCACATGCAACGGCGCGGCACCGAGAGCCGTCGCGTTGGCCGGGACGTCGTGCACCTGTCCGTCGGTCAGCATGATCGTCGCGCCGACGCGTTCAGGCGGAACATCGGCAAGCGCGGTCGCCAGCGATCCGAACAACAAAGTGCCATCCACGGGCGCGCCGCCTTGTGGGCCACCGGCTTCGACCGTTCGCACCTCGACGCCGCGGAACTGCGCCAGCCTATCCTTGAGCGCCGCCTCCGCTTCGGCGGTCACCTTGGCCCGGTCGCCGAGCGTCTGGCTTGCGCTCTTGTCGACGACAAGCGCGACGACCGTGGACAGCGGCTCGCGGTCCTCGTTGAGCAGCACGGGATTGGCGAGCGCCAGGAGCAGCGCGACCGCCGCAATCGCCCGCAACCATGCGCCGCGCATCCTGCGCCAGATTCCCGGCACGACGAGCAGCAACGCCACCGCCGCCACGACTGCGAGTACCGGTAGCGGTATGAGGGGCGAGAAGGACAGCGACCAGTTCACGGCCGTCTACTGCCCCAGCCGTTCGAGCAGGGCGGGTACGTGCACCTGATCGGCCTTGTAGTTGCCGGTCAGTGTGTACATGACGATGTTGATGCCCGTGCGATACGCCATCTCGCGTTGCATGGGGTCGGCAGGCACGGTCGGGTAGAGGAATGTTCCGCGGTTGTCGGTCGCCCACGCGCCTGCGAAATCATTCTCCGTGATGAGAATCGTCGAGACGCCGTCGCCCGCTGCGGCTGGCCGGTCGGCGCGCTGCTCCTCCGTGTCCGTCGTCTGCACCCACAGCGGCCCACCCGCGTAGCGGCCCGGGAAATCGTTGAGCAGGTAGAACGCCTTTGTCAGCACGTGATCGGCGGGGACGGGCTCGAGCGGCGGCACGTCGAGGCTGGAGAGCATCTCGCGCAGGCGCTCGGCCGCCGGTGTTCCGGAAATCGAGTTGACGGAGATCGACCGTTCCAGCTCGTCGCGCGTGTCGAACAGCACCGATCCGCCTTGCCGCATGTACGCGTCGATGCGGGCCATGGTCGAAGGCGGCGGCACAGCCGCATCCGCTACCACCGGCCAGTAGAGCAGGGGGAAGAACGACAGCTCGTCCTTGGCCGGGTCGACGCCGATAGGGTCGCCGGGCTCCAGCGCCGTGCGCGCGGTCAGCTCCTCCGACAGTCCGGCGAGGCCGGCCTTGCTGGTCGCGTCGACTTCCGCATTGCCCGTGATGACGTAGGCCAGGTGCGTCTTGTCCATCGCGGCAAGCGCCGCGGTGTCACTCGCTTCGTCGGCGTTAACGCGATTTTGCGGCGTCAGCAGCGCGGCTGCGGCAATCATAAGGGCGGCCGCCGTCGTCGCAGCGGCCCGCCGCCGCGAGCGCCACCGGAGGCCGCCGTTGAGCCACAGCACCGCGAGCGCATCGAGACCGAGCAGTCCCGCCGCCAGCGCGATCAGCCAAGGCGACAGTACGGTCGGCGCCGTCGTTGGATACACGCGCAGGCTTGCCGATGGGCTGGCCGGCACCTCGAACGGCGGCAATGTCGCGCTGGCGTTCAGCAGGTTCAGGGCCCTGAATCCATCCTCGGTGCCGTAGAGACCCGGTGGGTGCGCGGGGCCAAGCTTCACTTTGGAGAGATCGCCGCTCACTGCCTCGGCGTCGGCCGTCGGCGTCGTGAAGTGACCTGCGCCGTCGAGCAGCCGGAACGCGGGCAGCGGCTGCGTCGCGGCTTCTGCAGTCGCGCCGGCGTTCGCCGAGAAGGCGATGATTTGCCGAAGCATGTCGACGAACGTGCCGGAAAGCGGAAGATTCGACCAGCTAGTGTCCGCGGTGGCGTGGAAAAGGATAAGCCAGCCTTTGCCGCTCTGCGCGGCCGTGACCAGCGGCGTCCCGTCGGCCAGCGCCGCCCACGTGCGGTCGGCGAGCATCCCGTCGGGCTCTGCCAGAACCTGACGCCGGACGACAACATCGTCCGGTATGGGAATTCCAGCGAATGGGCTCTTGTCGTTGAAGCTCGCGAGCGGCTGCGGCGTCTGCCATGACATGCTGCCGCCCAGCGTGCGGTCGCCATGGCGCAAGTTGACCGGGATCAGCTTGTCGGTCGCCGCCGCCAGCCGCGGTCCCGCGAAGCGAACGAGCGTCCCGCCGTTTTCCACCCACTTGGCAACCGCATCCTCCGAGTCGGCAGTGAGGTTGCCGATGTCGGCCATCACGATCACAGACGCGCCGCCCTTGATCAGTTCCGGCACGGCCACATCCGCGTTTGCGTCGCGCGGCTCGCGGATGTCGGCGAATGGCGCGATCGCGCGCGATATGTAATAGAGCGGCGAGAGCAGCGGCTGCGCGGCTTCGACCGAAGCTCCCGACAGCAACCCGACCTGCCGCCGCCGCCACCGGTCATCGAGCAGCTGCACCGCGCCCGCCGTCTCATTTCCCGCAATCTCCAGCCGCACAATGTCGTTGCGCAGTTCGACCGGCAGCGTGAATTTCGCCGGCGCTGTCGTTGCGTTGGCGGCAAAGGTGAACGGCGCCTCGCCGATCACGCGTCCCTTGATGTCGCTGGCGCGCACGATACCGCCGGCGGGCGCCCCGCTGCCGCGGCGCACGACCGGCGCCGTCAGCGCGTCCGCCGAACCCTCCGCCGGTTTTAGTCCGAAAAGGTCGTTGCCGTTGTCGGCGTACGCCACCAGCGGTCCGCTTACGCTCGCGGCAACTGTCGCGCCGAAAGCTGTCGTCGCCTCGCTACCCAGGCCGGACGATAGCCAGGCCGCGCCGCCGAACGCCGTCGTCTTCGTCGCGGCAGCGACCGCCGGCGTCAGCGCGGCGTAGTCGGGCTCCCACGGCCGCGGCGTCAGCGCATCTACACGCCGCGCAATCTCCCCGCCATCGGCCGGCGTCAGCGACTGGTTCGCCGGCTCCGCCGTTGTGAGCAGGGCGATCGGCCGGTTGGCCTCGCTCGCGAGGTCGATGACGCGATGGGCGGTCGCTACCATCGTCTTCCATTGCGGCGCCGACGCCCAGCCATTGTCGACGACCAGCAGCAGTGGCCCTTGTCCCGGCGCGACTTCGCCGGTCGGTTTGAACACGGGTCCCGCGAGCGCGATGATGACCGCTGCTGCCAGCAACAGCCGCAGCGCGGTCAGCCACCAAGGGCTTCGCGCCGGCTCCTCTTCCTTCTTCGCGATTTCCAGGAGGAGCCGCGTCGGCGGGAATTGCTCCAGTCGTGGCTTAGGCGGGACGAGCCGCAGAAAATACCAGATGACCGGCAGCGCCAGCAGCGCGGCCAGCATCCCGACGTTGGTGAAAGCAAACGCGCCCATCAGGCGGCGCGCCCCGCAGCAAGGCCGCGACTGTTCTGTCGGTCGGCGAGCCGCGCGTGCAGCGCCAGTAGCGGCTCCGTCGCGGGCCGGTCAGTGCGGTGGACCAGGAACGTCCAGTCCAACCGTCGCGCCACCGTCCGCAGGTGGTCGCGAAGCGCGTCGAGACGCGCCTGGTAGTCGTCGCGATATTTCTCCGCTCGTGACACGACGTGCCGCGTCCCGGTTTCAGGGTCGAGAAACTCCGTCCGGCCCGCGAAGGGAAACGTCTCCTCGATCGGGTCGGTGATCTGCACGATGTGCGCGCGTGCGCCGCTCCGCAGGATCGCGTCCAGCGTGGCGTCGATCTCCGTCAGCGGATCGAGGAAATCGCCGAATAGCACGACATCGGCAAACCGGCGCAACGCGCGTGGGTCTGGTTTCGCCAGCTCGGCTTCGGAACGCGGGATGATCGCCGCGATCCTTTCCGCGCCGTTGCGTGCGAGTATGGGATCGCTTGCGCCGAGAAGACCGATGCGTTCGCCCGCGGTCGCGAGCAGCTCCGCCAGCGCCAGCGTCAACACCGTCGCGCGGCGCTTCTTGCTCACCGCCGCAAGGCGCGAGCGAAAATTCATGGACGCCGAAAGATCGGTCCAGAGCCACAGCGTGTGCGCCGCTTCCCACTCCATCTCGCGCACGAAGAGATGCTCGTCGCGCGCCGATCGCCGCCAGTCGATCGACGCCGCCGCCTCTCCGGTCACGAACGGACGGAATTGCCAGAAGGTTTCGCCGCGCCCGCTCGTTCGCCGCCCATGCCAGCCGGCGAGCACGACGTTGGCGACGCGCCGTGCCTCAATCAGCATGTCGGGCATCGAATCCGCGATGCCCTTGGCCTCGGTCAATGGCCCGACGGCGGACCTTTCCATTGCGTTCGGCTATCCGATCTTCTGTTTCAGTTCCGCGATCACGTCGCGAACGGTCATGCCGTCGGCGCGTGCCGCGAACGAAAGCGCCATGCGATGCTGCAGCACCGGCTCCGCCAGCGCCGCGACATCGTCGAGCGAGGGCGCATAGCGTCCATCGATCAGAGCGCGCGCACGCGACGCCAGCATCAGCGCCTGGCTCGCGCGTGGTCCCGGTCCCCATGCGATCGCGTTGGCGAGCTTCGGTGTCGCGCCATCAGGCCGGGCTGAACGTACGAGATTGAGGATCGCCTCGACCACGGATTCGCCGACGGGCATACGGCGCACGAGCTGCTGGATCGAGCGCAGCGTCATCGCATCGAGCGCGGCTTCAGCGTGCGCCTCCGTCGCCCCGGTCGTTTCGAACAGCATGCGCCGCTCGGCTTCGCGGTCCGGATAAATGACATCGATCTGCAGAAGGAACCGGTCGAGCTGCGCCTCGGGCAGGGGGTAGGTGCCTTCCTGCTCCAGCGGGTTCTGGGTTGCGAGCACATGGAACGGTGCCGGCAGGTCGTGGCGCGCGCCCGCCACTGTCACGTGATACTCCTGCATCGATTGCAGCAGCGCCGATTGCGTCCGCGGGCTGGCGCGGTTGATCTCGTCCGCCATCAGCAGTTGCGCGAACACCGGCCCCTGCAGAAACCGGAACGACCGCGCACCGTCCGCGGATTGGTCCATGACTTCGGAACCAATGATGTCGGACGGCATCAGGTCGGGGGTGAACTGAATGCGCCGGGCGCTCAGCCCAAGCACGGTTCCGAGCGTCTCCACCAGCTTCGTCTTGGCGAGACCCGGCACACCAATCAGTAGGCCGTGGCCGCCTGCCATGATCGTGATGAGCGCCCGCTCGACCACCGACTCCTGCCCGTAGATGACTTTTCCGATGGCCGCCCGGGCGGCGCGTATCCGGGCGATCGCGGCCTCCGCCTCGGCGACGATGCGGTCGGTGTCGGAGGAAGTTGGCTGGGTAAGGGCGCTCATGACGTCTGTTTCATCCTGCGGCTTAGCCTTCTGCCAGCCCGCGCCCGCGCTTTGGCAGACTCAGCGGGTGGCCATGTCGATTGTTGCATGGGCCTCGGCAGCGCAATAGGGAGAGGGTGGAGGCCGGCGGCTGCTTCCGGAATGTTGGATAACAGAGGCCAAGCGAGGCAAAAGCGTGGCCGTTGTGGGGGTCTTGGTGGATCACGCCGGGTCGAAAACCGCGTTTCACTGCTTTGTGATGGAGCGCGGCTGAGGTGTCCTCGAGTCAATTTGCGCCCGACGCCTTTTTCACCGCAGCGCGCGAGGCGCTGTCCCGGCGCATCGATGTTTCCGGGGGCGATCATGTCCTCAACCCCGATCTCGAGATGGAGCCGGCGGAGTATCGCGACGCTGCCGTCCTCATTCCGGTCGTCTCCCGCCATCCGGAGGCGACGGTGCTGTTGACGCTTCGCACGCCTCACCTTTCCAGCCACGCCGGCCAGATCGCTTTTCCTGGGGGCAAGATCGATCCCACCGACAACGGGCCGGCGGGCGCCGCTATTCGTGAGGCGGAAGAGGAGATCGGCCTCGACCCGCGCTCGGTCAGATTGATCGGCGCACTGTCTCCCTATCTCAGCCGGACAGGCTACCGCATCGTCCCGGTGGTCGGTTCCGTGCGCTCGGATTACAGCCTCCATCTCAATGAGCACGAGGTTGCCGATGCCTTCGAGGTGCCGCTGTCGTTTCTGATGGACCCGTCCAACCACGTCTTGGCGACGCGCGTGTTCCAGGGCCGTGAGCGGTCGTTCTACGAGATCCCGTTTGAGGACCACTATATTTGGGGCGTCACCGCGGGCATCATCCGCGGGCTGTACGAGCAGGTCTACCGCTGATGCTCCGATTTATTGCCTTCGACGCCGTTTTCTTCCTGCTGCCATTTGCGATTTACGCGCTGTGGCTCATCTTCACGCGCCGCACGCTGCGTAACATCTCCGATTGGCAGATCAGCACCATTGCCTATCTCGCCCTCGCGGGCGCTGTGCTCATGGTGCTGGTCATCGTCGGGTTCGTGCATTTCGACACGGACGCGCCCGGAGGCACCTACGTCCCCGCTCACCTCGAGAACGGCAAGATCGTTCCTGGCCACTTCGAAGACAAGCCCGCGCCCGCTAATCCCTAAGTGGGCGGAAGTCCCGCTTTCGCGAGTCCGTCCCGGATAGCCTGCGAGTCTCGCTGACGCGTGAACAGAAGCCGCTCCAGGTGACGATCGAGCGAATAGCGCGGGTTCACCTTCATCAATTCTGTCCACTCAGTGCGCGCTTCATCGAGCCGCCCGAGATGTCCGAGCGTCGCCGCGTACATTGACCGGCTTATGTCCGTCTCCGGCACCAACAGGATGCGTTCCCTGAATAGCGCCGCCGCGGTCTCGTAGTTGCCCAGCAAGAAATTGGCGAGGCCGAGGAAGTGCAAATAGGATTGGCTGCCACCCGGATCGAGGCGGATCGCGCGTTCGATTTTTGGAATCGCCTGTTCGGGAAAGCCCTGGAATATGTCGGCCACGCCGCGCGCACTCACCGCTATGGCGAGGTTCGGAGCGAGTTCCACCGCGCGATCGAACTCCGCGACGGCGCGCGTCCGCTCGCCAAGCAACCCTAGGACCACTCCGGCGACATAGTGGCCGTATGGGTCGTTGGTGTCTTTCGCCAGCGCAATGTCGAGGTGTTGCTTCGCCAGCCTCAGCGATTCTTCGAAGGTATCCGTCCAGCGATTCTGGAAGTCGAACGAATAGGTCATCGCCAGCGCGGCATGCGCTTCGGCGTAGTTGGGATCGAGCTCGACTGCCGCGCGCAACAGCGTCGACGCACGGTCGAAGGCGTCCCGCGTCGTCATACGGCCCAGTATCTCGCGGGCGCGCAGCACTTTGTCGTGGGCTGCGGCGCTGGCGGTGGTGTTGGTCGGCGCGGCGATCCGCACCTGTTCGCCGGGAGTGAGAGTCAGCTTCAGCGCCGACACGATCTCGCGTGTCACCTCGTCCTGCACCGCGAAAATGTCATTGAGGTCGCGGTCATAACGCTCGGCCCACAGGTGGCTGCCTGTACCAGCGTCGATCAACTGCCCGGTGATGCGCACGCGGTTGCCAGCGCGTCGGATTGAACCTTCCAGCACCGTGCGCACGCCCAGATCGCGGCCGACCGTGCGGATATCGACGTTGCGGCCCTTGTAGGCGAACGTCGAATTGCGGGCGATAACGACGAGGCCGCCGATCTTCGACAGGTCGGTGATGAGGTCTTCGGTGATGCCGTCCGAGAAATATTCTTGCTCTGCGTCGCCCGACATGTTGGCGAATGGCAGCACCGCGATCGAAGGCGACTCGGTTTTCGTTGTCGGAGCCGCGGACGGCGGTGGGACCGAGGACGCAGTGGGCCTCGCCGAGCCGGCGATACTCGGATGCCATTTCCAGATGCGTATCGGCCGGTCGATGTTTTTGACCTGCACTTCGCCGCCATCCTGGAAAGCCACGTCGATGCGGTTGCCGACGCTCTCGTGCACGATCGAGGCAACACATACGCCGCCGGGATCGGCAAGCGGCTCCAGCCGTGCGGCCACATTGACGCCGTCGCCGTAGATGTCGTCGCCATCCAGGATGATGTCGCCCAGATTGACTCCGATGCGCAGCGATATTTTCGGCTCAGAAGCCGTCTCGCCGGCAATGGCGCGCTGGATTGCCAGGGCACACTTGACGGCATCCACCACGCTGGCGAATTCCACGAGGGTGCCGTCGCCTATCAGTTTGAATACCCGCCCGTTGTTGGCAGCGACCGTTGGGTCGAACACCGCTTCGCGGTGGCGCTTCAGCGCCGCCAGCGTCGCGGCCTCGTTGGCGGCCATCATGCGGGAGTAACCCACAACATCGGCGGCGAGGATCGCCGCCAGCCGGCGCGTGTTGGGGGAGTCGGGCATGGGTTTTTCTTAGGGGATATCGTAGGACGATGCCAGCCGATCAGAACGGCGTGAATCGACCATGACCGCCATATCCAGCCTTGCCAGCGCCGATTGGTTGACCGCTTCGGCGGTCCGCCAGATTTTCACCCTCCTTGAAGGCGCGGGCGAGGAAGTGCGGGCGATCGGCGGCGCGGTGCGCAACGCCCTCATGGCCGTCCCGGTCCGCGACATCGATTTCGCTACAACGGCCAGACCCGATAAGGTCACCGAGCTGGCGGCCGCCGCTGGTATAAAGGCCGTGCCGACCGGCATTGACCACGGCACGGTCACGCTGGTGATCGCCGGCAAGGGCTACGAGGTCACCACGCTCCGCGAAGACATAGAGACCGATGGCCGCCACGCCATCGTCAAATTTGGCCGCGACTGGGAGGCCGACGCCCGCCGACGCGACTTCACCATCAACGCGCTGTCCGTCGATTCCACCGGTAAGGTCTACGATCCCGTCGGCGGCCTGCCTGACATTGCCGCCCGCCACGTCCGCTTCATCGGCGACGCCGACACGCGCATCGCCGAGGATCGGCTGCGCGTCTTGCGGCTGTTTCGCTTTCATGCGGAGTACGGGCAGGGGGCCATCGACCCCGCCGGCCTCTCTGCTGCCATGCGTGCCCGCAACGATCTCCGCGATCTGTCTGCGGAGCGCATTGGTCAGGAGATGCGCCGCACCGTTGTCGCGCCGCGCGCAGGCGAGATCACGACCCTGATGCAGGAGTCCGGCATCCTACCGGTCGTGCTCGGCGGGGTCGCCTATCCGGCGCAGTTCGCGCGCTGGATACATGGCGAGGCGGCGGTTAGCGCCACGCCGGCGGCCGCGACGCGCCTGGCTGCGCTTGCATGCCGTATCGACGAGGACACCCAGCGCATCACAGAACGTCTGCGGCTCACCAATGCCGAGCGCGACCGTATAACGGCGACACTCGCAGCGGCCCGTTCCTTCGCGCCATTGCCGGATGAACGCGCCCTGCGGCGCATCCTCTATCGAGAGGGGCCGGAGGCGTACCGCGACGGCGGCATGCATGCGTTTGCCTGGAGCGGCCAGCCGCCGGATCCGAACGCATGGCGCTCCGCGTTCGGCCTGCCCGAGCGATGGACGGCGCCGAAATTTCCGTTGGGCGGTCGCGATGTCACGGGATCGGGCATCAGTGGTCCGGCAGTGGGCGAAATGTTGCGCAGCGTCGAGGCATGGTGGATCGAACAGGATTTCGCGCCCGATGAAGCCGCGCTCCGCTCACGCCTTCAGCAGATGATCGCCGCGCAGCAGTAGCTACGGCCACTTCGCTAGCGGAGGCATCGACGACAGAATCGAGTCGACGTTCCCGCCTGTCTTCAGCCCGAAGATCGTGCCGCGGTCGTAGATGAGGTTGAACTCGACGTAGCGACCACGCCGCACGAGCTGCTCCTCGCGCTCGGCTTCGCTCCATGTTTTCCCGAAATTTCGCCGCACCAGCTCCGGATAGATCGAGAGGAACGCCAGCCCAACGTCATGCGTGAAGGCGAAGTCCGCTTCCCAGTCCCCCGAGTTCAGCCAGTCGTAGAAGATGCCGCCGATGCCGCGCATTTCCTTGCGGTGCTTGAGGTAGAAATATTCGTCGCACCATTTCTTGTAGCGGTCGTAGTCCGCCACCTTGTGCGGCGCGCACGCCGCCTTCATCGCCGCGTGGAAGGCGATCGCATCGGGATCGGATTGCGTCCGGCGCACGTTGAGCACCGGCGTAAGGTCCGCGCCGCCGCCGAACCAGCTCCGCGCCGTCACAACCATGCGCGTATTCATGTGGACCGCCGGCACATGCGGATTCTGCATGTGCGCGATCAGCGATATGCCGCTTGCCCAGAAACGCGGATCTTCCTCCGCGCCGGGAATGTCCTTGCGAAAGTCGGGCGCGAATTCGCCGTGCACGGTCGAGATGTGGACGCCCACCTTCTCGAACACGCGCCCGTGCATCATCGCCATCGTACCGCCCCCACCCTCGGCGCCGCTGTGGTCAGTGCGTTTCCACGGCGTGCGCACAAACCGCCCCGCAGGATTGTCCGACAGCGGCGCGCTGGCGGGTAAGTCGTCCTCGAGTTGCTCGAACGCCGCCGTGATCTTGTCGCGCAGCTCCGAGAACCACGCCGTCGCTCGCGCTTTCCGCTGTTCGAGATCGTCGGCCATTGCGCTCCGCTAGCCGAACTTGGGGTAGGGGAGACCGCTGACGAAGCGGTGGTAGATGATGGCACACGCGACGAGAATGGCGGCGCCGATGCCGACGGGCACGGCGCAGAACCACCATGGGGCTCCGGCGGCGACGACAACGATGGGATCGGCCCCCGCCGGCGGATGCAGCGTGCCGGTGAGCCGCATCGCGGCGATAGCAACCCCGACGCCGGCGGCCATGGCGATGGGTGAAGGGCCGAGGATCGCGAGCATAGTCAGTCCAACGAGGGTCGAGAGTATGTGTCCGCCAATCACGTTGCGCGGTTGCGCCAATGGGCTCGCCGGTGCCGCGAACAGCAGCACGCAACTTGCTCCGAACGGCGCGATGATCAGCGGCGTCACCGCGATGTAGGCGCATGCGGCGAGCACGCCCACGGTGAGCGCGCCGCCGAGACCGGCGAGCAGCGCCTCGCGTGCCATCTTCCCGGTGATCGGCTCGAGGGCAATCGCCCGCGCGAACGCCGCGCGCGCCCCTTCCGTGACTCTGGCGTCGCTCATCAGTGGGTCTTCTTGAACTTCGCCGCTTCCTCGGACCCGCCCGTCGCGTTGCCCGACGAATAGGAATGCGCCCCGGTTCCAGCGAGCTTGCCGCCGTCGACGATCAGGTATTCGTCGCGGATGGGACGCTTGTCGAACCAACACTCCAGTATCTCGCGCGTGCCCGCCGCATAGCGCGCCTGCGCCGAGAGGGACGACCCGGAGATATGCGGCGTCATGCCGTGGTTGGGCATCGTCCGCCACGGGTGGTCCTGCGGCGCCGGCTGCGGGAACCAGACATCGCCGGCGTATCCCGCGAGCTGGCCTGAGCGCAACGCCGCCGCCACGGCGTCGCGGTTGGCGATCTTCCCGCGCGCGGTATTGATGAGATAGGCCCCGCGTTTCATCGTTCCGATCAGCTTCGCGTTAAACAGATCCTCCGTCTCCGGGTGGAGCGGCGCATTGATCGTTACGACGTCGCAATGCGGCACCATGTCGGCCGCGGACTTGTGGAAGGTGAGGCCCAATTCCTTCTCCACCGCCTCCGGTAGGCGATGGCGGTCGGTATAATGCAGCTTCATGTCGAACGGCTTCAGCCGCCGCAGTACCGCAAGCCCGATACGCCCGGCCGCCACGGAGCCGACGCTCATGCCTTCGACGTCATACGAGCGCGCTACGCAGTCGGCGATGTTCCAGCCGCCTTTGATGACCCATTGGTATGATGGGATGTAGTTGCGCACGAGCCCGAGGATCATCATCACCACGTGCTCGGCGACGCTGATCGAGTTGCAGTACGTCACCTCCGCGACGGTGATCCCCTTGGCCATCGCTGCCGATAGATCGACGTGGTCCGAGCCGATGCCGGCTGTGATCGCCAGCTTGAGCTTCGGCGCCTTGGCGATCCGCTCCGACGTCAGGTATGCCGGCCAGAACGGCTGCGAGATGACGATGTCGGCATCGGTGATCTCGCGCTCGAAGGTCGAGTTCGGGCCGTCCTTGTCGGAGGTGACGACGAGCTTGTGGCCCGCACCCTCCAGGAATTTTCGCAGCCCGAGCGCGCCTGAAACCGATCCCAACAGTTCGCCCGGCCTGAAGTCGACGGCCTTCGGCGTCGGCATCGCTTGCCCGCCCGGATATTTGTCCAGCTTGGGGAGGTCGTCCCGCGCGTAGGTCTTGGGATATCCAGTGACCGGATCGTCGTAGAGCACGCACACAATCTTCGCCATTAAGCCCTCCCATGCGTTGTTTGGAAATACACTACAGGCGACAAAGGGTGGCTGTCTCGCGCCCGATTGGGCCGGCTAGGCGGGAAAGCTTTCGGTCTGCCGCAACGCCTCGCCGAGCACCATCGCCGCCGCCGTTGAGACGTTGAGCGAGCGCAGCCCGGGCGCCATCGGGATTAGCAGCCGCGCATCCGCGGCGGCGTGAACCGCCTCAGGCACGCCTGAGCTTTCCCGGCCGACCATGAGCAGGTCGCCGCGTTCGAAGGTGAAATCTACATAAGGTTGGGCGCCTTTTGTCGTGAGGAGTGCGAGCCGACGGCCGTTTTCCTGTCGCCACGCCTCGAAATTGTCCCACGAAAGGTGGCGGATCGGGTGCACATGCTCCAGATAGTCCATGCCCGCCCGTTTCAGCGCCCTGGCCGAAAGGTCGAATCCTGCGGGTTCGATCACGTGGACCTCGACGCCCAGGCAGGCGCACAGGCGAAGCATGTTTCCCGTGTTCTGCGGAATGTCGGGTTGGAATAGGACGAGTGACGGCATGGAGCTTTTGGCGCCGATAGCATGAGACGATGGTTTGAACGCCTGATCCTGCCGGTGGTTGCGAGCCCTGTCACGCGCCCGCCCGAAACGCTGCTCGCTTTCTACCGGCACTTCCTCATGCCGGTGAAGGGCACGATCGTTGCCGTCCTGCTCATCTCGCTCATGGGCGCCGTGACGGAAATGAGCATCTTCGTCTTCCTCGGCTGGGTGGTCGACCGCGCCACGACAACGCCAAAGGATGTGTTCTTCGCCAACTATTGGCCCGAGCTTGCCGGCATGGCGCTGGTCATCGTGCTCCTGCGTCCGCTCAACGCGATCCTGACGCGCACGTTTGGGCAGATGGGTCTGCTTCCCGCGCTCACCTTCTCGGTGCGCTGGCAGAGCTACCGCTACGTGCTGCGCCAGAGCCTCGCCTTCTTCCAGAATGATTTCGCCGGGCGCATCGCGCAGAAGGTGCTGCAGACCGGTCCGTCGCTCCGGGACACGGTCAACGGCCTTATCGACGGAATCTGGACGCTGCTCATTTACGTCGGCGGCACCGTGTGGCTGTTCACGACCATCGACCCGTGGCTGATCGCTCCGATCGCCGCGTGGACGCTCGCCTACGTACTGGTCATCGTTTACCTCGTGCCACCGGTGCGTACGCGCTCGGCCGCCGTCGCGGAGGCGAACTCCGGGCTGTCCGGCCGCATCGTCGACGGCTACTCCAATATCCAGTCGGTGAAGCTATTTGCCCACGCGGAGCGTGAGGATGCCTTCGCCTACGAAGGCTTCCGCACCCACCTCGACGCCTACAGCCGCTTCTCCGGCACCGTCGCGACCCTTCAGATCACGCTCACCGTCATCAACAGCCTGCTCATCTTCGCGGTCGGCGGTCTTTCGTTATGGCTGTGGTCGCTGGGCGCCATCACCGTCGGCGCCATAGCTCTCGCGACATCGCTGGTCATCCGCCTCAACCAGATGTCGGGCATGATCCTGCGCACGATCACGTCGCTGTTCGAAAGCGTCGGCACCGTGCAGAACGGCATGCAGACCATCTCACGTCCGTACGGCATCCTCGATAAGCCAGATGCAAAGCCGCTTGCCGTGACCAAGGGCGAGGTCACCTTCGACGATGTCTCGTTCCATTACGGGCGGCCAAGCGGCGTCATCGACCACCTGTCGCTGACCGTGAAGCCCGGCGAGCGCGTGGGCATCGTCGGTCGTTCCGGCGCGGGCAAGTCGACGCTCATCAACGTGCTGTTGCGCTTCTACGACGTCGAAGGCGGCCGCATATTGATCGACGGTCAGGACGTTGCAGACGTGACGCAGGAGAGCCTTCGCGCCGACATCGGGGTCGTGACGCAGGACACCTCGCTGCTTCACCGCTCGATCCGCGACAACATCCGCTACGGCAAGCCCGACGCGAGCGACGCCGAGATTATCGAGGCGGCGAAGCGCGCCGAGGCCGATGATTTCATCCGCGGCCTGCAGGAGCCCAACGGCCGTTCCGGCTACGACGCCCATGTCGGCGAGCGCGGCGTGAAGCTGTCGGGCGGCCAGCGCCAGCGCGTTGCCATCGCCCGTCTCATCCTCAAGGATGCACCGATCCTGGTGCTGGATGAGGCGACCTCGGCTCTCGACTCGGAAGTCGAGGCCACGATTCAGGAACAGCTTTACGGCCTGATGAAGGGCCGCACCGTCATCGCCATCGCCCACCGACTTTCGACGATCGCCGTCCTCGATCGCCTGGTCGTCATGGACAAGGGCAAGATCGTCGAGACGGGGACGCATCAGGAGCTGCTGCGCCTGGGCGGCCTCTATGCCTCGCTCTGGCATCGCCAGTCGGGCGGCTTCCTTGGGCTGGACGAGCCGTCCGAAGCGGCGGCCGCGGCGGAGTAGGGTTCGCGACCCAAAAGCCTGCCCAGAATCCCGCCTTCGCCACTGGTATCCCGCGGGAAACTGCCCTAAACAGTCGCCCGTCAACGACTCGCGCACCTGCCGTTAAGCCACCGGTCTGTCTCCGGGGGCCTTCGGTCGTCTTTACGCCTGGAGCCTCGCTTGTTTCGCTTTTTCGAGACGCTTGTCTCGCCCTATCCGCCCGACGATGGAACGCGGCCGCCCAATAAGCTGCTGCCGTTCCTTGTCTATTATTCGCGGCCGGTGCTGCCGTGGCTGGCGCTTATGGCGGTGTTCACGGCCGTCATGTCGGTCGTCGAGATCGCCTTCATCAGCTTCACGGGCAGCCTGGTCGATTGGCTCGCAGGTGCGGATCGCGCGACCTTCCTCCAGCAGTATGGCGGCAGGCTCGCATTCTGGGCGGTGATTGTTCTGATCGTCTTCCCGGTGCTCACCCTGTTCGCATCGCTGCTCCAGTTTCAGACGACCTTCGGCGCCTATCCGATGCTGGTGCGCTGGCGCGCCCATCGTCACATGCTTGGCCAGTCGCTGTCGTTCTTTAACGACGAGTTCGCCGGCCGTGTCTCGCAGAAGGTGATGCAGACGGCGCTCGCGGTGCGCGACAGCGTCACCAAGATCGGCGACGTCGGCGTCTACATCGTCACCTACTTCATCGGCACGGTCATACTGCTCGCCGGTAGCGACCTCTGGATGGTTGCCATCCTCGGCGTCTGGCTCGCCGCGTATATCGCGCTGATGGCCTACTACGTGCCTCGCCTCGGCAAGGTCGGCGAGGCCCAGGCCGATGCCCGCGCTCAGATGACCGGGCGCATCGTCGATAGCTATACCAATATTCAGACCGTGAAGCTGTTCGCGCACACCTCGCGCGAGCAAACCTACGCGCGCGACGCCATGGACGAATTCCTAGTGACCGTGAATCGCCAGGCGCGCATGTTCACGAACCTGTCGCTGCTGCTCAACCTGATGAACTCGGCGCTCCTCGCCGCGGTAGCGGGCCTCGCGATCTACGGCTGGTATCGCTCGTTCGTCACGCTCGGCGGCATCACCATCGCCATCGCGCTGGTCATGCGGCTGCGGGCGATGTCGCAGTGGATCCTGTGGGAGGTCGCGCAGCTTTTCGAGAGCATCGGCACGGTCGAAGACGGCATGGGCATGCTCGCAAAGCCCATCGCGATTCTGGACAAACCGAAAGCCGAAGAACTTACAGTCGCACGTGGCGAAATCCGCTTCGACCATGCCCGCTTCCACTATGGCCGCACGACCAAGGTCATCGAGGATTTCTCGCTGACAATCGCGCCCGGCGAGAAGGTTGGCTTGGTGGGCCGCTCCGGCGCCGGCAAGTCGACGCTGGTCAACCTGCTGCTTCGCTTCTACGACCTCGAAGGCGGACGCATCGTCATCGACGGGCAGGACATCGCGCAGGTCACGCAGGATTCACTCCGCCGCCAGATCGGCATGGTCACGCAGGATGCCTCGCTGCTGCATCGCTCGGTCTACGACAACATCGCCTATGGCCGTCCGGACGCCACGCGCGACGAGGTTGTCGCGGCGGCGAAACTCGCGCATGCCGATGAGTTTATCGCTTCCCTCAGCGACCCGAAGGGCCGCACCGGCTACGACGCCCACGTCGGCGAGCGCGGCATAAAGCTGTCCGGCGGCCAGCGTCAGCGTGTGGCGATCGCGCGTATCTTCCTCAAGAATGCGCCCATCCTGATACTGGACGAGGCGACCTCGGCGCTCGACTCGGAGATCGAAGCCGCGATCCAGGAAACCTTGTACGGGCTGATGGCCGGCAAGACGGTCATCGCCATTGCGCATCGCCTCTCGACAATCGCCGCGATGGATCGTCTCGTCGTGCTCGACAAGGGACGCATTGCCGAAATCGGCACCCACGCCGAGCTGCTCGCCCACGGCGGGCTCTATGCGGCGCTGTGGAGCCGGCAATCCGGCGGTTTCCTCATCGACCCCGAGTCGGTCGCGGTGGCGGCGGAGTAGCCATGTTCATCCGCCGTATCACCGGGCTGTTCGAAGGTGTCGTCGATCCCTTCCGGGATCACGATCCCTCAATGCCGCCGCCGACGCTCTATGCCTTCTACTGGCACTACACCAAGCAGGTGTGGCCGGCGCTGGTCGCGCTGATGGTCGTTGGTCTGTTCGTCTCGCTGATCGAGGTGTCGATCTTCCGCTATGCCGGCCAGCTGGTCGACATGCTCGGCCACACGACGCCGCAGAATATGCTGCGCGACTATGGTTGGACGTTCGCGTGGATGGCGTTCGTCGTGGTCATCGCGCGGCCCTTCTTCAACATCATCCACGATCTGCTCGTCCAGCAGTCGCTCGCGCCGTCGTTCACCAATCTCGTCCGCTGGCAGACACACCGCTACGTGCTGCGCCAGACGGTCGGCTTCTTTACCAACGATTTCGCCGGCCGTATCGCCTCCAAGATCATCCAGACCGGACCGGCACTACGCGAATCCGTCGTGCAGGTTTGCGACGCGTTGTGGTTCGTCACCATCTATTCGATCAGCTCGCTGGTGCTCTTCGGCCAGCTCGATCCGTGGCTGATGGTTCCGCTCGCGGCGTGGATCGTCGGCTTCGTCTTCGTGCTCTGGTACTTCGTGCCGCGCATTCGCGAGCGCTCGGTGATCGTCTCCGAGGCGCGTTCGATGCTCACCGGCCGCATCGTTGACAGCTACACCAACATCCAGACGGTGAAGCTGTTTGCCCACACATCGCGCGAGGACGACTACGCCCTTGATGCCGTGAGCGATCACCAGAAAAAATTCCAGAACTCGACGCGCATGATCACGGCCATGTCGACATCTGTTGTCATCATGAACGGTCTGCTCATCGGCATCACCGCGGCGCTCGGCGTCTACCTCTGGTCGATCGGCAACCTGACGCTCGGCGCACTGACGATCGCGGCGGGCCTCGCTTACCGCATCGCCACGATGTCGGGCTGGATCATGTGGACCTCGATCGGCATCTTCGACAACGTCGGCGCCGTGCAGGAGGGGATGGAGACGATCGCTCGCCCGCAAGATCTGGTCGACAAGCCGCAGGCGGGCGAGCTGAAGGTCAAGAAGGGCGAGATCCGCTTCGAGAACGTCACGTTCCACTACGGCAAGAAGAGCGGCATCATCGAGAATCTCTCGCTGACGATTCAGCCCGGCGAGAAGGTCGGGCTCGTCGGTCGCTCCGGCGCGGGCAAGTCGACCATCGCCAACCTGCTGCTCCGTTTCTACGATCTCGAGGGTGGCCGCATCGTCATCGATGGGCAGGACATCGCGCAGGTCTCGCAAGATTCGCTGCGCTCGCAGATCGGTCTGATTACGCAGGACACCTCGCTCCTCCACCGCTCGATCCGCGACAACATCCTCTACGGCAAGCCGGATGCCGGCGACCAGGCGATGGCGGACGCGGCGCGCCAGGCGCATGCCGAAGGTTTCGTGCCTAGCCTCTCCGATCATTGGGGCCGCCGCGGCTTCGATGCGCATGTCGGTGAGCGCGGCGCCAAGCTGTCCGGCGGCCAGCGTCAGCGCGTGGCGATCGCGCGTGTGCTCCTGAAGGACGCGCCGATCCTCGTCCTCGATGAGGCGACTTCGGCGCTCGACTCCGAGGTCGAGGCCGCCATTCAGGAAAGCTTCCAGCGTCTCATGGCGGGCAAGACGGTCATCGCCATCGCCCATCGCCTGTCGACCATCGCGGCAATGGACCGGCTGGTGGTGCTCGATCACGGCCAGATCGTCGAGATGGGCACACACGCCGATCTGGTGCGCAAGGGTGGCCTCTACGCGGGTCTGTGGAACCGGCAGTCGGGTGGCTTTCTCGATCCCGCGCCGCAGCAGCCTGAGGCGGAAGCGCGGAAGCCATACGTCGAAACCGCCGCAGCGGAGTAGGGGGCATTGGCGGGCAAGTGCCTGCGAGGGGCCGAAACGACGTGAAAACCGCGACAATGTGCGCATTTGGCCCGGCTACTCTGGACAAGTCCTAAGGCGGCTCGTTAAACAATTCGCGACCCGGCGGGGCATTTCCGGCGCTGGATTCGGGGCTGAGGGAGCTGCTTTGGCTAGCACTGATACCAGCATGGGCCACCGCGGTGCGCCGGGGGATCACCCCGAACAGCCCACCCGCAGAGATTTCCTCTATATCGCTACGGGCGCGGTTGGTGTCGTCGGCGCGGCTCTCGTTGCCTGGCCGCTGGTCGACCAGATGAACCCCGATAAGGCGGCGCTCGCGCTGGCCACTATCGAGGTCGACGTATCGTCCATCGCCGAGGGCGAGTCGCTCACCGTTAAATGGCGCGGCAAGCCCGTATTCATCCGCAACCGCACGGCCAAGGAGATTGCCGAGGCCAAGGCCGTAAAGCTCGGCGACCTCAAGGACTCCGTCGCGCGCAACGACAATCTCCCGCCTTCGGCGCAGGCAACGGACGATAATCGCGCCGCGCCGGGCAAAGAGAATTGGCTGATCATGCTTGGCGTCTGCACCCACCTCGGTTGCGTGCCGCTCGGTCAGCAGGGCGCGTATGGCGGCTGGTTCTGCCCGTGCCACGGCTCGCAGTACGATACCGCCGGCCGCATCCGTCAGGGACCGGCGCCGGAAAATCTGCTGGTGCCGAAATTCCAGTTCACTTCCGACAAGACAATTTTGATCGGCTGAGGCGCGGGCGACAGCATGGCCGGACATTCGACATTCGAGCCGAAGAGCGCGATCGGCAAATGGTTTGAATCGCGCCTGCCTCTCGGCGGGCTCATATACTCGTCGTTCATCGTTTATCCGACGCCGCGCAACCTGAACTACTGGTGGAACTTCGGCGCCATCCTCGTCTTCATGCTCGCCGCGCAGATCGCGACCGGCATCGTGCTGGCTATGCACTACACGCCGCAAGTGGACGAGGCGATGAACTCCGTCGAGTACATCATGCGCGACGTGAACTACGGCTGGCTGCTCCGCTACCTTCACTCCAACGGCGCGTCGCTGTTCTTCTTCGCCGTCTACATTCACATCTTCCGCGGCTTCTATTACGGCTCGTACAAGGAGCCACGCGAGATCCTCTGGATCCTCGGCGTCATCATCTTCCTGCTCATGATCGCGACGGCCTTCATGGGCTACGTGCTGCCCTGGGGCCAGATGTCGTTCTGGGCAGCCACCGTCATCACCAACCTGTTCTCGGCGGTGCCGCTGGTTGGCGATGCCCTGCACACGCTGCTCATCGGCGGCTTCGCGGTCGATAACCCGACGCTCAACCGCTTCTACTCGCTGCACTACTTGCTGCCGTTCATGATTGCGGGCGTGGTCGTGCTCCATATCTGGGCGCTGCACGTCCCCGGGAACGGCAACCCCACGGGCGTCAACGTCAAGAGCGAGCAGGATACGGTCGCGTTCCATCCGTACTACACGATCAAGGATTTCTTCGGCCTGACCGTGTTCCTGCTTCTCTTTGCCTGGCTCGTGTTCTACGTGCCGAATTATCTCGGCCACCCGGACAACTACATCGCGGCCAACCCGCTGCAGACGCCGGCCCACATCGTGCCGGAGTGGTACTTCCTGCCGTTCTACGCGATCCTCCGCGCCATCCCGAACAAGCTCCTCGGCGTCGTGGCGATGTTCTCGTCGATCGCGATCCTCGCCTTCGTGCCGTGGCTCGATACGTCGAAGGTGCGCTCGGCGACTTTCCGGCCGATCTACCGCCAATTTTTCTGGATCTTCGTCATCACCGGCATCGGCCTCGGTTACCTCGGCTCGCAGCCGCCGGAAGGCGGCTTCGTCGTCGCTGCGCGCATCCTCACGGTTTATTATTTCGCGCACTTCCTCATCGTGCTCCCTGTGGTCGGCTTGCTTGAAAAACCGAAGCCATTGCCGACGAGCATCACCGAGGCTGTGTTGGCGAAAAACGCCGGGGCGAAAGCGTGACCATGAAGATCGCCGCCGCCGTTCTATCCGCCGCCCTCGCTTCGTTTGCGCTTCCCGCGCTAGCTCAGCAGGCGGAGACGCCCGCCGCTCCGGCCGCGCCCGCCGCCGCTCCTGCGGCTGAGGCACCCGGTGCCGAGCCGGCGGAAGCCGCCGAACCGCATTTCCCAATCCTCAAACCGGCGCTGCAGAGCTGGTCGTTCGCCGGCCCGTTTGGCAAGTTCGATACCGCACAGCTTCAGCGCGGCTATCAGGTCTACAAGGAAGTCTGCTCCGCCTGTCACGCGATGAAGTACCTGGCGTTCCGCAACCTTTCCGATGAGGACGGTCCCCACTTCACCGAGGATGAGGTGAAGGCGCTAGCCGCAACTTTCCAGATTCAGGATGGCCCCAACGAGGCTGGCGATATGTTCGAGCGCGCCGGCAAACCGTCGGATCATTTCCCCAGCCCGTTCCCCAATGCCACGGCCGCCGCTGCTGCCAACGGCGGGGCCGCTCCACCTGATCTGTCGGTGATGGCCAAGGCCCGTGGGGCGCCTCGCGGCCTGTTCTGGGCACTGGTCGATTTCTTCACGCAGTACCAGGAGGGCGGTCCGGATTATATCCACGCTCTCCTGACCGGCTTCCAGGATCCGCCCCCCGGCGTGACGATCCCGGAGGGGACGCATTACAACCCCTATTTCCTAGCCGCTGCCTCGCTGAAGATGCCGCCTCCGCTGTCGGACGGACAGGTTCAGTATTCGGATGGCGCGCCGCAAACCGTCGACCAGTACGCTCGAGACGTCTCCGCCTTCCTCATGTGGGCGGCCGAGCCGCACCTTGTGGCGCGCAAGCGCATCGGCTTCGAGGTGTTCGTATTCCTGATCGTCTTCGCCGGTCTCATGTACCTGACGAAGCGCAAGGTCTGGTCCGACACACCCCACTAGGCGCGGGCGGCAGAGCTTTCCTCAAAAAAGCATCAGCCGCGTCCGGGGTGGACGCGGCTGAGGCATTGCCAGTCGACGCAGCAGCAACGTGCGCCGCGCCGACCTATGTCGGTATTTAGCCGCTGACCGAAACGGCCGAAGCCTTCTTGTGATGGAACGGCAGCAGGCAGCCGATGAACGCCTTGGCGCGATCGCCCTTTTCGACCGCCTTGATGCCCTTGGCAGCGTCGGCGTCCTGTTTGCCGATGGACATGCCGGCGCAGAGGAAGAAGCCAACGACGAACAGCATCGGAAGCGGGCCAGCGCTAGAGGTAGATGGCGTCGGAACCGGGTACACGCAGGCCGAGGCCGCAATCGGCTGGCCAACGAGAGTGAGAAGTGCGAGCGCCGCTACACCGGCGCGAACAGTGCGGATCATGGTGAACCCTCAACAAACTAGTCATGACTGCCGCATCTGATTGACGAGTAACATATGGGCCGAAACCGGCCAATTGCCTCGCTAATGAAGATTACCAAGTGGTTAATTTGCCACAAGACCGGCGCTGTTTTGGCGGGCGGGAGGCGCTTTTCCCTCTCCACCAAAGCTGCGCCGGTCGTGTGAAATCGCTTAGCCGCTCGCCGAGACGGCCGAGACCTTGTGGTGGTGGAACGGCAGCAGGCATCCGAGGAAAGCCCGCGTGCGGTCGCCCTTTTCGACCGGCTTGATGCCCTTTGCGGCATCCGCGTCCTGCTTGCCGATCGCAAGGCCGGCACAAAGGAAAAAGCCGGTGACGAGCAGGATTGGCAGCGGGCTTCCGTTCGAGTGGGTAGGAATCGGACAGCGAATCTCGCCTGCGTTGGCGACGACTGGTTGAGCGACGAGAGCGGTCAGTGCGAGCGCCATTACCCCGGCGCGGACAGTGCGGATCATGGTGGTGAACCCCCTACAAACTGGTCATGATTGCCGCATCTGAGCTACGACTAACACGCGGGCAAAAACCGGCCAAACGCGCGGTTCTCGAAGCTTAAGAAGTGGTTAACTGCCCCGCCGCGGAACGGTGACTTCGCAATGGTTTGCGGGCGGTGGCTAAGCGTCGGCGCGCACGCTAGAGATGGTTGCTCTAACGTTGGGGTTGGACGGGAAATGGCACCTGCCGTCGATATTAGATCGTTGATCCGAACCATTCCGGATTATCCCAAGCCCGGCATCCTGTTTCGCGACATCACCACGCTCATCGCTGATCCCGTCGGCCTGCGCGCCGCAGTCGATGGCTTGGTGTTGCCCTTTATCACCCAGGGCATCGACTACGTGGCCGGCATCGAGGCGAGGGGCTTCATTCTCGGCGGCGCCGTCGCTCACGCGCTCGGCCGCGGCTTCGTACCCATCCGCAAGAAAGGGAAGCTGCCGGCGCGTACCATCGGGCAGGATTACAGCCTCGAGTACGGCGTCGACACCATTGAGATCCACGCCGACGCTATCCACCAGGGCGCGCGCGTCCTGTTGGTCGATGACCTGATCGCCACAGGCGGCACCGCGGAAGCCGCCATCGAACTCATCCGCCGCTCGGGCGGGGAGATCATCGCCGCCGCGTTCGTCATCGATCTTCCCGACCTCGGTGGGGCTCGCCGTGTCGCTGCAAAAGATGTCGACGTCCACACCCTTGTCAGCTTCGAAGGACACTGACTGCGATGGCCGATTTTCATATCTACGTTGGCTATCGGACGATTTCGTCATGGTCGATGCGCGCTTGGCTGCCGATGCAGAAATCAGGCGTGCCCTACGACGAAACGCTGCTTCGCTATCGCACCTTGGAGGGCAAGGCGCGCCTCAACCAGCTATCGCCCACCGGGAAGGTCCCGTTTCTGGTCCACAAACGGCCGGAGGGTGACGTCCGCGTCTGGGATTCGATCGCCATAGGCGAATACCTGGCCGAGACTCTGCCGTCAGCCCGCTTGTGGCCCGACGAGCCCGCGGCTCGCGCGTACGCCCGCTCGATTTCGGCGGAGATGCATTCCGGTTTCCGCCCGCTGCGCGAGCACCTGAGCATGGCATTGTTCGATCGGCACCCGAATCCCAACAACCCTCAAGCGAACAACGATATCGCCCGTATCGAGCGCATGTGGCGCGAGGCGCGGGAGACTTGGGGCAAGAACGGCGGCGGGCCGTTCCTCTTCGGCCGGTGGACGATCGCCGATGCGATGTATGCGCCCGTGGTGACCCGCTTCCGCACCTACGGTGTCAAACTGGGTGCTACCGCGACGGCGTACATGGAAACCGTCCTTGGCGATCCGGACTTCCGCATGTGGGAAGACCGCGCTCGTCGCGACCCGCCGCCCGAGGCGCCGACGGACTAGAGACACTACACGACGACGTGATCGCGTAGCCGGCGAAACAATATTTCGCCGGTTTGTCGCGCTCGTGTCACGCTGTTTGATATGCTGGCCTATCCGCTGGGGCGGCACCAACCAGATTCAACAGAGAGGCTTGTTCCATGAACCGTAAGGTATTGCTTGCGGGCGCTGGGCTGCTTGCCGCGGCGCTTTCGACGGGTGGCGCCTTTGCTGCCGATCCCGTTCCGCAGAACGATCTGCTCAACGCGACCCTCTGGGTGTCCAATTCGGTCGAGTTCAAGGCAAATGCTTTGTCGATGTTCCAGCTCGCGAAGGTACGGCTGGACGAAGCACTTGCCGATAAGAGTTGGAGCGCAACCGGACAGACGGACGCGGCTGACAAGCCGGTCGCGATCATCGCTGATGTCGACGAGACTTTGTTCGACAACGGCGGTTATGAGTCTTGGCTCGTGAAGACTGGCCAGGATTATTCCGGCAAGACCTACGACGCATGGACCAAGGCGATGGCCGCCAAGGCGGTGCCGGGTGCCGTCGATTTCCTGAAGTACGCCGACTCCAAGGGCGTGAAGATCTTCTACGTCACTAACCGCGATGCCACGCAGGAGGAATCGAGCCGCAAGAATGCCGAAGCCCTTGGCTTCCCGATGGGCGGCAACGTCGACACGTTTCTGATGAGCAAGGAAAAGGAAGACTGGACGTCGAAGAAGGGCACGCGCCGCGATTTCGTCTCGAAAGACTATCGCGTCCTGCTTTTGCTCGGCGACAATTGGGGCGACTTCTCGGATGATTTCGGCGGCTCAGAAGCGGACCGCCTGGCGTCACTGGAAAAGAACATGGCCCACATCGGCCATGATTGGATCGTGATCGCCAATCCGGAATATGGGTCCTTCGAGTCCGCGCCGTTCCTAACGGACTATAAGAAATCAGCGGACGAACGTCGCCAGCTGAAGATAAACGCGTTACCCGCCTGGGCAGGCCCAACGCCCTGAGATCGAATCAGAACGTCGGCTCCATTCTTGCGAATGGAGCCGACGCTCAGCGAACCTACTGGGCAGTGCCGAGCAGGTTGTTGCAGAAGATCACAACGTTCGGGTTCGAAGTAGCCTGCTTGGACTGAATGTCCTTGCACGCATTGTTCAGCGATGTCTGCTGATCGGCCGGGAGCGTGGCGACGAAAGCCTTCGCGGCGTCCGGGCTGCCGCCGACCTTGCTGATGTCGACGCCGAGGGCGAGCATGCCCGTGTCGTCCTTTGCCGGGTCCTGATTCAGCTGCGTGTTGGTGCTCGTGTTCTGCTGCTGGTCGGTTGAACTCTGAGCTAGCGCGGTGCCACCGAACGCGATCGCGGCGGCGACGGAAAGGGCGCAAATTGCTGTGGCGGTTTTCATAATGGAACTCTCCAAGATTTCGGATGCCGCCCGCAGCCCGCACCCAGAACATCTCGCAGTCGAGATGGTTCCAGGTTCCATATGTCGCGGGGTAAACAAAACGCGAGGCGCGAAATTTTGCCTAAACGTTGAACTTGAAGAGCATCACATCGCCATCGGCAACGACGTACTCCTTCCCTTCGTCGCGTGCTTTTCCGGCGTCTTTCGCCGGTTGCTCTCCGCCTAGCGCCACATAGTCGCCATAAGCGATGGTCTGCGCGCGGATGAATCCCTTTTCGAAGTCCGTGTGAATTGTTCCCGCCGCTTGCGGCGCCTTCGCGCCGCGCCGGATAGTCCAGGCACGCGCTTCCTTCGGTCCAGCTGTGAAGAAGGTGATCAGACCCAGCAGCGCGTAACCGGCCCGGATCAGGCGGTCGAGGCCGGGTTCCTCAAGGCCAAGTGTCGCGAGAAATTCCTTTTGTTCGGCATCGGACAGTTGGGCGATTTCCGCCTCGATCGCGGCGGAAATCATCACGAAGCCGGCGCCCTCGGCCTCAGCCAATTTCGCCACTGCTTCTGAATGCTTGTTGCCCGTCGCGGCGGAGGCCTCATCGACATTCGCCACATACAGCACCGGCTTCGCCGTCAGAAGATTTAACCCATGAAATAGCGTCTCGTCGCCCTTGGGCACCTCTACCAGACGGGCTGGCTTGCCTGCGGAGAGGAGAGCAATCGCCTTGTCTATCAGCGCGACCTCCGCTTTCGCCTCCTTGTCACCCCCCTGCGCTTTTTTCCTCAGCGCAGTTACCCGCCGCTCCAGGCTGGCGAGGTCGGCCAGCATCAGCTCGGTGTTCACGGTGTCCGCATCGGCGACGGGGTCGACGCGCCCCTCAACGTGCGTGACATCCGTCCCTTCGAAGCAGCGCAGCACGTGCAGGTTCGCATCGACTTCGCGGATATTCGCCAGAAACTGGTTGCCCAGCCCTTCGCCTTTCGAGGCGCCGCGCACGAGGCCTGCAATGTCCACGAACGAGATGCGCGTCGGCACGATCTGCTGCGGATGCACGATGGCGGCGAGCTTCTCCAGCCGCGGATCGGGTACGGCCACTTCGCCGGTGTTCGGCTCGATGGTGCAGAAGGGATAGTTCGCCGCCTGCGCCGCGGCGGTCCGCGTCAGCGCGTTGAAGAGGGTCGATTTGCCGACGTTTGGCAGGCCAACGATGCCGCAGCGGAAACCCATGGCGTCGACTACTTTGCGGGAGGGGAAAGCGGGCGGAAGATGATGGTTTCGCTGGCGCTGTCAAGGCGCGTGCCGCCACGGCCTAGGTAGTGGGCCAAACTAGAAAATTGGCTCCGCCTTGGGCCCTCTATCGCTTAAGTGCCGCATTGCCGGCGGCGCTCCGAATACTGGCCGCGATCGATCGAAACCCCGAAAATTGAAATGTATTTATCGACTTGGCATACTTGCATGAAGGCAACTCTGGGGGCGACTAATGGTCCGATTTCTTTGTATTTTGGCCCTGTGTGCGTCGGCCGTTACCGCCGCGGTCGCAGACGAAATATCTGTCGCGACAATCCTGTCGGCAACGCAGTTCGATATAACGAGCAAGCCGGCCAGCGTCCCTTCGCAGAAGAAGATCAAGGCGCTTTGGGATGCATACAAGACAGCCAAGGAATGCCAGGAGCACCCCACGTATGCGCCCGGTACTCCTCTAAAGTTACGGATCTTCAAGGCCGCTGAACTCGCTGACCTGAAACCGCAGTCGCCGTTTCCGTCGGCTGTTGGCGGGCAAGCCACCTGCAATTCGTCACCTGTCGGGAAGTCTCTCAAACCTGTCGTCACATTGAAACTCGACGAGGCGTACGGGCACCGCAATGGGGCAATCGAGTCAGCAATGGCCTGGCTGGCAGATCGCTTGGCCGACAACCGCTACAACCCCAGTGGCGAGTCGCCGGTGATCCTTCGCAACACTTTGATCGAATGGGCAAGCGCCGGCGCTCTCAAGAAGGGCATCAATGTCAGTTGGGATGAGAAGCCCATCGACTATCAGGTCAGTACCTTCATAACCGCGCTGACAATTGCGTTCGCTGAGACCGCGGCTGCCATGACACCGGACGAGCGGGCGAAGGTCGGCGCGTGGCTAAATCCTCTGGTAGCGAACAGCGTGAGGAGCGAATGGGCACACACCGATGATCATGAGAGCACCGTAGCGGTAAGCGGGCTGGTTTGGGGTCTGACCGTTGGCGATGTGCAGGCGATCCAGTGGGCGATCGATATTTATAAGAAGCACATCAATCTGATGCGGCCGGACGGGAGCTTTCCGATCGACACGCAGCGAAGTGGTGCGGGCCTGCTATATAACAATCAGGCGACCGGCAACCTCGTTGTATTGGCGGCTATCGCGAAGAGCGGCCTCGGCCTTGATCTCTTCAACTATTCGGTCGACGGTCGTTCAATTCACAACGCCGTTGACTTCGTCCTGCGCACGATGCGTGATCCCAGCCTGAACAAGCAATACGCAATCAGCTGCCCGGGAGGTGGTGACTTGTGGGGGACGCCCGCCAAGCCAGCCGTCTATTGGATATCCGGTTCCGGCGCGATCATGAACTCGAGCTATCTCGGCGTTTACGCATCGAACTTTCCCGATCGTGAAGACGGGAAATGGATCGCACTGCACCTCGACGTGTTGTCAAAGCAATTCAAGGTCTATCAGGGCGTGTCCGCATCGCCCGTATGTATGATGAACGCGAACATGGCAAAGCCGTAGAGGCAACGCGCGCGGGTATCCAGAGGGCTGCTCGCGGCCGACTAAAGGCCGAACAGCTTTTTGAGATTCCGGGCGAGGGGACCTTCGGCCTGCGCGGCATCGCCGTCCACCTTCGGATTGCCGTCGACTTTCCGTGCTGACGTATTGGCCGAAGCTTCAGTCTCCTTCGCCGCCTTCTCCGGCGTCGTCAATGCATGCAGCCGGTTGGCCATCGTGTTGTCCTTGCCTTCGGCAAACAGCACGGCGTTGTCGGCGATAGCGTCGATCAGCGGCACCAGCCACTCGGCGTCGCCCTTCGGAAAATCATGAAGCACGTATCCCGGTACGGCTTCCTTGAGGCCGGGGTGGCCGACGCCGATGCGCAGCCGCCGATAATCCTGTCCGATAGCGGCATCGAGTGAGCGCAGTCCGTTATGCCCGGCAGCGCCGCCACCTGTCTTCATGCGCGTCTTGCCAGGCGGGAGGTCCACCTCGTCGTGGATCACGACGATGTCCTTTGGCTCCAGGCGATAGAAACGTGCCGCTTCCTGAACTGAGCGTCCCGAATCGTTCATGAAGGTGGCGGGTTTCAGCAGGAACGCGCGTTCGCCGGCGAGCAAACCTTCCGCGAACTCGCCCGAAAAACGACGCCGCCACGGGCCGAACCCTTGCCGGCGATGAATTGCATCGACGGCGATGAAGCCGACGTTGTGGCGGTGGCGCGCATACTCCGGTCCGGGGTTGCCCAGCCCGACGATGAGCAGCATCGATACCGCCTCCGCAGTGGCGAAGCGCGGCGGCGGTTACTTCTTGCCGCCGCTCTTCGCGTCGCCGCCCTTGGCACCTGCCGCCGCTGGTGCGGCGGCAGCGCCGGGCGCTGCCTTGCCGTCGCCGGCTGCAGCCGCACCTTCCGCTGGTGCGGCGCCTTCGGCGCCGGCTTCCGTGCCCGCCTCCGCAGCAGCCGCGGCAGCGGCCTTCGCGGCGGCAGCGGCTTCCGCGGCGGCCTTCATTTCTTCCTTCACCGCCGCTGGGGCGGCGATGGTCGCCACCGTGAAGTCACGGTTCTGGATGGTCGGGCGAATGCCTTCCGGCAGCGCGATCTTGGAAATGTGCAGCGAGTCGGTGATGTCGAGACCGGTGAGGTCGGCGACGATCTTTTCGGGAATCTTGTCGACCGGCGCGACCACCGAGATGCGATGGCGAACAATGTTGAGCACGCCGCCGCGGCGGATGCCTGGCGCCTGGCTCTCATTGATGAATTGGACGGGAACCTCGATCGTCACGGTCGAGTTCGGCAGCACGCGCATAAAGTCGACGTGGATCGGCCGCTCCGTCATCGGGTCGATCTGGAAATCGCGCGGCAGCACGCGCACCTTGTCGCCGCCGACGTCGATGGTAGCGACGGTCGTGTAGAAACCGCCGCCGTGTATCTTGGCGGTGATCTCGCGATGCGGCAGGTTGATCGCTTGCGGGGGTTTATTGCCGCCATAAATGACGGCGGGAACAATGCCTTGACGACGCAGCGAACGGGCGGCCCCCTTGCCCACCTTTTCGCGGACCGTCGCCGAGAGCTCGTATGTCTGGCCCATCGGACAACTCCAGGTCTGGTGTTTGTGCCGCGTGCCTCCAGGGGTGTCGGCGCGGCTGGCGGGCTTATAGGGGAGGAAGTGTCACAGGGCAAGCACCGGAACACCCCAGCATCGGCGGCGTTGCCCAAAAACGGGGCAACCTAGAAAAAACTGGAGATGTCCATGCTGGGTAAACATTTCGGCGGCCTTGCAGCCGCGGTTTTGGCCGGAGCGATGGCCGTGACCGTACTGCCGACGGCCTCCGCTTCCGCCGCTAGCGTCAGCTTCTTTTTCGGGCCGTATGAGCGCCATTCCATGTTCAACAATGGGCGCTATGCCGTGAAGGTCTGCCACACCAAGTACAAATGGGTCTGGCACAAACACAAAAGGCGCGCCGTTCGCGTCGGCGTTGAGTGCCATTGGGAATATCCGCCGCCCCGGCCGTTATTCCAGTTCCGGTTCGGCACGAAGGACTATCACGACCACGATCACATGAAGGGGCCGAAGCCCAAGCCCCATTAGCGTCGACTATCGCCGCCGGGCGACCGTGGGGTCGTCCGGCACCCACCTAGTCGAACAGGCTCGACACCGATTCCTCATGCGCAGTTCGTGCGATTGCCTCGCCGATGAGCGTAGCGATGGGGCACACGCGGATATTCGGCGCCGCAAGGATCGCTTCGGTTGGCTGGATGGAGTCGGTAATCACTAGCTCGTCGATCTTCGAGGCGGTGATCCGCGCCACCGCGCCACCCGACAGGACGCCGTGTGTAATGTAGGCGACCACTGACGCCGCGCCCTTCGCGATGAGCGCCTCGGCGGCGTTGCAGAGCGTGCCGCCTGAGTCGACGATGTCGTCGAATAGGATGCAGCGCCGGCCGGTCACGTCGCCGATGATGTTCATCACTTCGGCTTCCCCGGGCCGCTCGCGGCGCTTGTCTACGATAGCGAGTGGAGCATCCAGCCGCTTCGCAAGAGCGCGGGCCCGAACCACGCCACCGACGTCAGGCGAGACCACCATCACGTTGGCCAGATCGTGGTGAGCCTTGATGTCTCGCGTCATCACCGGCACCGAGTAAAGGTTATCGGTGGGGATATCGAAGAAGCCCTGGATTTGGCCGGCGTGCAGGTCGAGCGTGAGCACGCGGTCGGCACCCGCGCGGGTGATCATGTTGGCCACCAGTTTCGCCGAGATCGGGGTACGGGCCGATGGTTTCCGGTCCTGCCGCGCGTAGCCGAAGTAGGGGATTACCGCCGTGATGCGGCGGGCAGAGGCACGCCGGGCTGCGTCGATGATGATCAGCAGCTCCATCAGGTTGTCGTTGGCGGGATAACTCGTCGATTGAAGGACGAAGACGTCCTCGCCGCGGACGTTTTCCTGAATCTCGACGAATATCTTTCCAGCACAGTGGGATCCGAAGCTTGGAATTCACGTGACTTGAAGTCGCG